>NPID01000439.1_pt1 | contig 535320 bp, 523 predicted proteins | sample 8637491 | NCBI WGS metagenome assembly NPID01 (sample SAMN07420843, study PRJNA396082) | bioreactor metagenome | isolation source: sample BA6 brine-fed electro-methanogenic bioreactor BA | place: Japan: Kochi | collected 2016-06-14 | reverse complement strand
CAACACTTCCCCAGAGCGCCATTTTATTTCCACATATATAGATGCGACGCTGGTCATCCGGCTTAGACTCGTGGCTCGAATGCCGTTCGCCTGGGGATTGCGTGCGCCTTGTGCAATCTTCGGTGCTTGAACCCCGGTGCGCAGACCGGTTTTTCCGAATGGCGGCGCAATCACCGGCTCGATCCATCTAAAACAATAGACAATATCGCCTGTGTCCGCGCAGATTGGCTTTCATGAAAGATATTGAAACACTGAACACCATGGAGGCCCTGCTGGCGGCGACAGCCCAGGTATGGGCTGCCAGGCCGGACAAGGTTGCAGTGAGGGACGGCAGGCAGGCTGTGACCTATGCGATGCTGGATGCCCGCGCCAATCACATGGCCCGTCAACTGCGTGCCAGTGGGGCGCATGCCGGGGATTTCGTCGGGTATCTCGGTGCGACAGGCCTTCCGTTTGTCGTGACCTTGATGGCGTGCCTGAAGGCGGGGTTTGTCTTTCTTCCGATCAGCCCGAAATTCCCGCCGCGCAGCGTGGCGCGCATCTTGCGCACCGTGGACGCCAAGTGTTTCGTCTCGCGGCTCGCATTGCCAGCCGATGCTCCGGCAGTGCACATGATGGATTTGCCCGGCGACGATATGGATGAGCGGCCGCTCGAGGTTCCGGATATACCCGAGACCGGGCTTTGTTTTGCAAGCAGCACGTCCGGAAGCACGGGAACGCCGAAGATCGTTGCCCACACGCGTCAAGCCTTTGCCAATTTCGCCAAGCTCGATGCACAGGTGTTCGAGCTTGATGAGACCTCGGTCGTTGGTCACGCGGGCACGATGTGGGCGGTGTCGCTCTTGACGGCCTTTTCCGTGGGGGCCGGCGTGACCTGCCATGATGTCACGCAAGGCACGCCCCAGGATCTTTTCGATTGGCTTGAGGCCGAGAGGGTCACCTATTGGTTTGTCTATCCCGCCCTGTTCCGCACGCTGACCGAGACCGATGGGGTCTTGCCCGATCTGAAAATGCTCATGCTCTGTGGCGAACCGGTGTTCCGGCGGGATTTCGACCTGTTTGAACGGATCACCACGCCGGGTGCGTGTTTTGCGAATGTATATGGTCAGCAAGAGACGTTTTCCGCCGCGATCTTCAAGATTCGAAATGGCGAAACGCTGAGATACGAGAAGATCCCGGCAGGGCCGCCCGGCCCGGAGAATGATATTTGCATCATTGGCGATGACGGGCTGCCTGCCGGGTCTGAAAGTATCGGGGAAATCACCCACCGATCTCCGCGGGTGGCGGTGGGCTATGTTGGGGACCATGAGCGGACGGCCAGAGTCTTCACGACGGGGGAGGACGGGGTGCGCAGCTTTGCGACCGGAGACCTGGGGTATCTCGACGGCAATGGTGTCTTGCATATCGTCGGGCGCAAGGATGACCAGATCAAGATCCGGAATTTCAATGTTCAGCCCTCAGATATCGAGTTGGAAATCGCACCGCACCCGAATGTGACGACAGCGGCGGTCACGGTGAATTATTGCGCGCGCGGCTTGCCGCGTCTTGCGTGTTTTTACGAGGGGACGGAGGCGCCGGAGGCGCTCAAGGCGTGGCTCTCGGAGCGGATACCGGCATTCATGCTGCCGCAATTCTTCATTCCCGTGCAGGCCTTGCCGCGCACCCCGACGGGCAAGGTGCAGCGTAACAGGCTGGTCCTGCCGGAGGATCTGGCCGGTGCGCACCGCGTTCCGGCGCAGAGTCGCAACGAAAAGAGCCTTGCCGAGATATGGCAACAGGTTCTCGGTCATGACGATTTCGGCATGACGGATAACTTCTTTGATGTCGGGGGCGATAGCCTGCGCGCGATGGAGCTTCTGCTGCTTGTCAATCAGCGGTTGGGGCGACAGTTCACGCTCGACAGGGTGATCCTTGCCGGAGGCACGATCGAGGCCCTGGCGGAGCTTCTTGACCAACCGGCGGAACGGTCACAGCTTCGCATGCTCAAGCCCGGCACGGGCGGGCCGCATATCGTGGTTGGGCATGTCTATGGCGGGGGCGTCACGGACTATCTCGAGATTACCCGTGCGATGGGAGAGGGGATCAAGGTTTCCGGCATTTGCGCCGAGTATTCCCAGCGGAGCCGGGCCTTTCCCGTTCAACAGAAGGCGCAGGAGGCCATCGCGCAAATCCCTGCCGATCCCCTGCCGGTCCTGATGGGCTACAGCTTTGGCGGGCGCGTGGCCTTTGAAATCGCGCATCTTCTCGGGGCAGAAGTGCGGATCGTTCTGATTGATCCGATCGGACCGTTTTCCGAAGGCTGGTATCGGCGGTTGCGTGCGCGGGTCAAGGCGCGGTTCTCCGAACCTGCTGCGCTGGGTCTGGAGACGTTCTATTCCGGGGATTATTCCTACCGTCCGCAGCCCCTGAAAACGAAAGGGGCGCTTCTCGTAACCTGCGATACCTCGCGCCGGACGGATATTGACGGGTGGACCGCCGCGCTTGATGGGCCTGTGGAGACACTCAAGCTGTCCGGGGATCATTGGGATATTGTCCGGCAGGCCAATGCGCTCGAGATCGCGCGCAAGGTGCAGGAGTGGCTTGCGCGCGGCCCGTGATGGGTGTGCATGTTCTGGCCGCAACGTCACACGATCTTCCTCTGGGGTGCGCGCTCTTTTCCTGCCAGTCTCGTGGCCAGATGAGACCGGGACGATAGGGGAGGCTTTTGTCATGTCGCATGTCACTTATGAAAAAGACGGACGAATCGGGCGGATCACACTCAACCGGCCAGAGGTCATGAACGCGATTTCGCTTGAGATGCCGGGGCAGATCGCGGACGCCGTGGCCGAGGCGGAGGCCGACCCGGAGGTCCATGTCATGGTGCTTTCGGGGGCGGGCAAGGCGTTTTGCGCGGGTTATGACCTCAAGGCCTTTGCCGAGGCGCCCGGGGGCAATCCCGGTGTGCAGGAGATGCCCTGGGACCCGATGCAGGATTACCGATTCATGTGGCGCAACACGCAGGATTTCATGAGCCTGTTCCGGGCTATGAAACCGGTCGTGTGCAAGGTGCATGGGTTTGCGGTTGCGGGAGGGTCGGATATCGCGCTTTGTGCCGATCTGACGGTGATGTCGGAAGAGGCGGAGATCGGGTACATGCCTGCGCGGGTCTGGGGATCGCCCACCACGCAGATGTGGGTCTATCGGCTCGGCATGGAAAAGGCCAAGCGGATGATGCTCACGGGGGACAAGATCACGGGCCGCGAGGCGGCCGATATGGGGCTTGTTCTCAAGGCGGTGCCCGAGGCGGATCTCGATGACGAGGTCGAGGCGCTTGCCGCGCGGATGGCAAGCGTGCCGATCAATCAGTTGGCCATGCAGAAGATGGTCATCAACCAGGCGATCGAGGCGATGGGCCTCAACGAGACGCAGCGCCTTGCGACCCTGTTCGACGGGATCACGCGCCATTCGCCGGAGGGCATGAATTTCAAGGCGCGCTCTGAAACCGTCGGCTGGAAACAGGCCGTGCGCGAGCGCGACGAGGGCACGTTCGACTGGACCCGCAACGAGGAAATGCCCAAGAGCAACAGGTAGGGGCGGCGCATTTTTGCACAGGCTGTCCTCTCGAAATACCCCTTTGCGCCGCCGCTCGGGTTGTTATGTAGGGGGGCGAACAGGAGGGCTGCGCATGGGCATTGTCGAGATCGAGAACCTGCGAAAGACCTATGACGGCGGCTTCGAGGCGCTGAAAGGGGTCACGTTGAGCATCGAGGAGGGCGAAATTCTCGCCCTGCTCGGTCCGAACGGTGCGGGCAAGACAACGCTCATCTCGACGATTTGCGGGATCACCATGCCGGGCGAGGGCACGGTGCGGGTCGGGGGATATGATGTCGTGCGCAATTTCCGCGAGGCGCGGCACATGATCGGCCTTGTGCCGCAGGAAATTCACCTCGAGCCCTTCACCAAGGTCATCGACACGGTGCGCTTTACGCGCGGCCTTTTCGGCAAACCGAAAGACGACGCCCATATCGAGAAAATCCTCCGTCAGCTTTCGCTCTGGGACAAGCGCGAGGCGCGCACGCGGGAGCTTTCGGGCGGGATGAAACGGCGGGTGCTCATCGCCAAGGCGCTTGCCCATGAGCCGCGGGTTTTGTTCCTCGACGAGCCGACGGCGGGCGTAGATGTCGAACTGCGCAAGGATATGTGGGACGTGGTGGCCGAGTTGAAATCCAGCGGCGTCACCATCATCCTGACCACCCATTATATCGAGGAAGCCGAGGCCATCGCCGATCGGGTTGGTGTCATCAGTGGCGGCGAATTGCTCCTGGTGGAAGACAAGGACACGCTCATGACGCGGTTCGGGCAGAAAGATCTTCATATCGAGATCACGGACCCGATCGAGGCACTGCCTGCCGAATTGAAAAACCACGGGCTGCGCCTGAGTGCGGATGGTCGCGTGCTTAGCTATACATTCCTGTCCACAGGCGAGCGCACGGGGATCACGTCGCTTCTCAACGACATTGCCGGGGCGGGCCTCGTGATGTGTGACATGCGCACCGAGGAGAGCAGCCTTGAAGAGATCTTCGTCTCTCTGGTCAAGGAGGGCATTGCATGAACTGGAAAGCGATCTGGGCAATCTATGCCTCTGAAATGATGCGGTTCTTTCGCACCCTGGCGCAGAGTTTCCTGTCGCCGGTTCTCTCGACCTCGCTCTATTTCATCGTCTTTGGCGCCGCCATCGGGAGCCGCATCGAACAGGTCGACGGGGTGAGCTATGGTGCGTTCATCGTGCCGGGGCTTGTCATGCTTTCGGTCATCACGCAGTCGATCACCAACGGCGCCTTCGGCATCTATTTTCCGAAATTCATCGGCACGATCTACGAGCTTCTGTCGGCGCCGGTCAATTTCCTTGAAATCGTGATCGGGTTTGTCGGAGCGGCAGCGACCAAGGCCCTGTTCATCGGGGTGGTGATCCTCGGCACCTCGACCTTCTTTGTCGACCTCACCGTTCAGCATCCCGTGGCCATGGTGGCGTTCCTGGTGCTGACCTGTCTCAGCTTTGCGCTCTTGGGGTTCATCATTGGAATCTGGGCACAGAATTTCGAGCAGTTGCAGCTTGTGCCGCTTCTGATCGTGACACCGCTCGTCTTCCTTGGCGGGTCATTCTATTCGATCTCCATGCTGCCGCCGTTCTGGCAGACGGTCACCATGTTCAATCCCGTGGTTTATCTTATTTCAGGTTTCCGTTGGGCGTTTTTTGGCATGTCGGATGTGCCGGTCGGGTTCAGCCTGTTGGCGATCGGCGCGTTTACCTTCATTTGCCTTGCAGCGGTCTGGTGGATTTTCCGGACCGGCTGGCGCATTCGCAGCTAGGGGGCGTGAGAACGTGGCGTCAGTCACCGGTTCGCCGGGTTATTTAGACCACGGGGCATCTTTCCCCGTAGCCGTGTCTTGTCCTTGAGGGGGCGCGCTTATAAATGCCATTGCATGAGACGTTGGATTCCTTTCGTTAAATCGCCGCCTACAGTGGCTGTCGTGCGCCTGTCGGGCGCGATTGGTAGCGGGACGCGAGCGTCTCTGAGCGATGCTGCATTGGCACCGGTCCTCGAAAAGGCCTTTAGCCGGGGCAAACCGGCGGCGGTCGCGCTCGAGATCAATTCGCCCGGTGGAAGCCCGGTGCAATCCTCGATGATCGGTGCGCGAATTCGCCGCCTGGCCAAGGAAAAGGAAATCCCCGTCTTTGCCTTTGTCGAAGATGTGGCCGCGTCGGGGGGGTATTGGCTCGCGGCGGCGGCGGATGAGATTTATGCCGATGACAGTTCGATCGTCGGGTCCATCGGTGTCATCTCGGCCGGGTTCGGGGCGCATATCTTCCTGAGCCGACAGGGGATCGAGCGGCGCGTGCATACGGCGGGCCGGTCCAAGTCCATGATGGACCCGTTCCAGCCGGAGAAGCCGGAAGACGTGGCGCGGCTCAAGGGGCTTCTCGAACAGATCCACGCCAATTTCATTCATCACGTCAAAACCCGCCGCGCGGGCAAACTCGACAATGCACCGGAGTTGTTCACCGGGGAAATCTGGATCGGGCGGCAGGCGCAGGAGGTCGGTCTTGTCGATGGGATCGGGCATCTTGTGCCGATGATGAAAGAGCGGTTCGGGGACAAGGTCCGCCTGCGCCGATACGGGATGCGCAAGCCGCTCCTGCAACGTTTTGGCGCGCAGATGGCGACGGATGCCATCGCCGCGGTCGAGGAACGGGCCGAATTCGCCCGGTTCGGGCTGTGACATGATTTTCAAGATCGTCACCCTTTTTCTCGTGGGCATGGGCGTCCTCGCCATGTTTGGCAAGCTCACCTATCCCGGGAAAAAGCGTCTGCAATCCGCCAAATGCCCAAAATGCGGGCGCTACAGGATCGGCAAGGGGCCCTGCCCCTGCACGAAGAGGAAAGGGTAGTCCATGGAATGGGTATATGCCGGATTGGGCCTCATCATCCTGCTATTGGCGGGGGATACGCTTGTGCGCGGCGCGGTAAACCTTGCCCTCCGCCTTGGTATTCCGGCCCTGATCGTGAGCTTGACCATCGTGGCCTTCGGCACCTCTGCGCCCGAGTTGTTGATTTCGGTGCAGGCGGTGCTCAAGAACGTGCCGGGGATCGCCATTGGCAACGTGGTCGGGTCGAACACGGCCAATATTCTTCTGGTGCTTGGATTTCCGGCCATTCTGGCCGTGCTGCACACGTCGCATTGCGATACCCGCACGACCTTTATCCAGATGATCGTGGCCACCCTGATCTTTATCGGGCTGGCCTTTCGCGGAGAGTTCGACGCGATGGCGGGGGGTATTCTGCTCGCTGTGTTGGCCTATATCCTGTTTATCGCGTTCCGCGCGGCGCAAGCGCATCGCCGGGCCGGGATGGAAGAGGAGCTTGAAGAGCCCGAGGGCGCCGACCCGGATATGCCGTGGTGGAAAATCCTCGTGTTTCTCACCCTTGGCCTGATCGGCCTTCCGCTTGGGGCGGATCTTCTGATTGATAGCGCGGAGGTGATTGCGCGACGGTTCGGGGTCAGCGAGGCGGTGATCGGCCTGACCCTCGTGGCGCTCGGGACATCGTTGCCGGAGCTTGCCACCACCACGATGGCCGCGCTGCGCAGGCAGGCGGATGTGGCAATTGGCAACGTGATCGGTTCGAACATGTTCAACCTGCTGGCCATCATCGGGATCGCGTCCTTTGTCGGGCCGTTGCCGGTTGATCCCGAGTTCCTGCGCTTTGATCTTTGGGTGATGCTTGGGGCGTCGCTTCTGCTGGTGCCGTTCGTGTTTTTTAAATGGGACATCAACCGCCCCCTCGGCGTGGTCTTGACTATCCTCTACCTGCTCTATGTCGTAGTCGTGTTGACTTGCTAGGAGAGATGTCATGACGCGGGCGCTTGTGACCGGGGCGGGAAAGCGGATCGGGCGGGCTCTTGCCCTGGATCTGGCGCGGCGTGGCTATGATGTTGCCGTGCATTACGCGGGATCGTCCGAGGCCGCCGAAGAGACAGCCGCCGACATTCGCGCCCTTGGACGGCAGGCTGTGACGCTGCAAGCGGATCTGACGCGGGAAGACGAGATGCAGGCGCTTTTGCCGGCGGCGGCAAAGGCCTTGGGTGGGCCTGTGCGCGTCCTTGTCAACAATGCTTCGATCTTTGAGCGCGACCAGATCGGAGAGGTCACCCGCGAAAGCTGGGACCGGCATATGGAGAGCAATCTGCGTGCGCCCTTCGTGCTTGTTCAGGCGATGGCGGCGCAGGGGCTGCGCGCAGAGCCGGATGCGGCGGGCGAGCCGTTGGCCGCAGGCCTTGTCATCAACATGATTGATCAAAGAGTGCGAAAGCTTACCCCGGACTTTACCACTTACACCCTGAGCAAGGCGGCGCTCTGGACCTTGACGCAAACCGCGGCGCAGGCACTTGCGCCGCATATCCGTGTCAATGCGATCGGTCCGGGGCCGACCCTTCAAGGGCCACGTCAGAGCCCGGAGGATTTCGCCGCGCAGCGCGCCGCGACCGTGCTTGGCCGTGGCGTTTCGCCGGAAGATATGGCGGCGGCTCTCGGCTATTTCCTGGAGGCAAAAGGTGTCACCGGACAACTCCTTTGCGTGGACGGGGGACAGCACTTGGGTTGGCAAACGCCGGATGTTCTCGGGGTGGAATAGAGATGCCGCTGCGGCAAGTTGTGCACGTGTGACATGACTGTCTGAAAACCGTTACAAATTCTTTAATGTTTTCAGTCATTTGCAGGGTGTTTAAAAAATTATAAAGCAAAAACAAGGGCTTGAAATCGCGCCTAATTTTTAGGCGCTTCGTGGAAGCTGGCCGAAAACAACGAAAATTTCGACTTCACGGAAAGTTATCGGCAGACTTATCCACAGAAACCGTGGACATGTTTTCCCTTGCTCTTGCTGGCCGGAGATTGCAGCAGCCATGAAAGAATCATAACCATGGACGGCATGGAGACAGTGGACGACATGGAAGAACCCGGCGAGAGCGGGCATGCGCTCATTCGCAGCTATCTGAAAACGCTGGACTCTTCTCCGGGCGTGTACCGGATGCTCGATGCGCAGGCACGGGTTCTTTACGTGGGCAAGGCGCGGAACCTCAAGGCGCGGGTGTCGAATTATGCCCGCCCGACAGGCCATTCGCCGCGCATTTCGCGGATGATCTCGGAAACCGCGTCGATGATGTTCCTCACGACCAAGACCGAGACCGAGGCGCTTCTTCTTGAGCAAAACCTGATCAAGCAGCTCAAGCCGAAATACAATGTGCTGCTGCGGGATGATAAGAGCTTTCCCAATATTCTCGTCAGCCGCGCCCATGCCTTCCCGCAGATCAAGAAGCATCGCGGCGCCAAGAAGGAGAAGGGAAGCTATTACGGCCCGTTCGCCAGTGCGGGGGCGGTCAACCGGACGCTGAGCCAGTTGCAGAAGGTGTTCTTGCTGCGCAACTGCTCGGACGCGATGTTCGAGAGCCGGACGCGGCCCTGTCTCCTATACCAGATCAAGCGCTGTTCGGGGCCTTGCGTGGGCAAGATCAGCGAGGATGACTATGCCGAGAGCGTGCGCGATGCGGAACGGTTCCTCGCGGGGCGCTCGACGCAGATACAGGAGACCTTGGCCAAGCAGATGCAGGCGGCGTCGGACGCGATGGAGTTCGAGCGCGCGGCGGCCTTGCGTGATCGCATCCGGGCGCTGACGCAGGTGCAGACGGCGCAGGGCATCAATCCACGGGGCGTCACCGAGGCGGATGTCATTGCCCTTCACCTTGAGAACGGACAGGCCTGTGTGCAGGTGTTCTTCATCCGGGCGAACCAGAACTGGGGCAACAAGGATTATTACCCGAGGGTCGGGGAGGGGATCGAGACGGCCGAGGTGCTCGAGGCGTTTCTCGGGCAGTTCTATGATACCAAAGACCCGCCGCGGCAGGTCTTGCTGTCGCATCCGATCGAGCATGAAGACCTCATGACCGAGGCCCTGACGCAGAAGGCGGGGCGGAAGGTCGAGATCCTCGTGCCGCAGCGGGGCGAGAAGGCGGAGTTGATCGCGGGGGCGGCGCGCAATGCGCGCGAAAGCCTTGCGCGCAAGATGAGCGAGACGGCGACGCAGGCCAAGCTGCTCAAGGGGGTCGCGGAGGCGTTCGGCCTTGATGCCCCGCCGCAGCGGATCGAGGTCTATGACAACAGCCATATCCAGGGCACGAATGCCGTCGGTGGGATGATCGTGGCGGGGCCGGATGGGTTCATGAAGAACCAGTATCGCAAATTCAACATCAGGGGCGAGAGCCTTACGCCCGGCGACGATTTCGGGATGATGAAAGAGGTTCTGACGCGGCGCTTCAAGCGGTTGCTGAAGGAAGACCCGGATCGCACGCAGGGGATGTGGCCCGACCTTCTCTTGATCGACGGCGGCGCGGGGCAGGTTTCAGCGGTGGCACAAATCATGGCCGAACACGGGGTCGAGGATATTCCCATGGTGGGCGTGGCCAAGGGCGTCGACCGCGATCACGGCAAGGAGGAATTCCACCGTGTCGGGCAGCGGCCCTTTGCGCTTCGGCGCAACGATCCGGTGCTCTATTTCATCCAGCGGATGCGGGATGAGGCGCACCGCTTTGCCATCGGCACCCATCGGGCGAAACGCGCCAAGGCCGTGGGCGCGACGCCGCTTGACGATGTGCCCGGCGTCGGCGCGACGCGCAAGCGCGCGCTTCTGGCCCATTTCGGATCGGCCAAGGCCGTCAGCCGCGCCAATCTCAGCGACCTGAAGGCCGTGGAAGGAATCTCCAGCGCGCTTGCGGAAACAATCTACGATTACTTCCACGAAAAAGGGTAAACGCCCCGCGCGCGGTGCTGCGCAGGGCGGATTCGGGGGCAGGGGCGCTGCCCCTCTGCCCGCCTCATGAGGCGGGCATTCACCCCGAGGTATTTCGGCCAAAAAGAAGCCGGGACTACGCTTAGGACTTGTGGCGCTTGGGGGCGGCATGACCGCCCTTGCCCTTCATGGCCTTGGCCGCGGCGGCGCGGGCCTTGTTCTTCTTGCTGTTGGGTTTGCCCTTTGGGGGCGTCGGCCCTTTGGGGGCGTCGCCATCCCTTGGCGAGCGCCGTGCCTTGGCGGGGCCGACCACCCCTTCGGGGCGGGTCTGTTCCGGTTTGGGGGGGCGTTTCGTGCGTGGCTTGTCGTCATGGCGCGGCGCGTCGCCCTTGCGGTGGGCAGAGCCGACATAGGGTTTGCGGGGCTTGGGCTTGCCACCGAAGGGGCGCTCGGCGGGCAGGTCGGGTGCGCCTTCGAGACGGGCCAGCCGTGCGCCATGTTCAACGGTCATGTCGGGGCCGATCTGCTTGAGGAAGGCATCCACGCTTGTGGCGAGGATCTGGACATAGCTTTTGTCCTGCGCCACCCGGATCGCGCCGATGTCGTCCTTGTTGATTCCTCCGGCCTTGCAGAGCATGGGCAGGATGCGACGCGGTTCCGCGCCGGCGGCACGACCGCCATCCACGGAGAACCAGACGCTTGCGCCGAATTCGGATTTCGGGCGTGGCTTGTTGCGCTCCACCGTTGCATCGCTCAGCTCTTCGGGGGCCGAATGGCGATCCTTGTAGAGGCGCAGGTAGGCGGCGGCGACCTGTTCGGGCGAGAAGGCGGCAAGCAGCTTGTCGATGCTTGGCTGTTCGCTTTCGGTCACGGGATCGGACCAGACGTTTTCTGCAAGCATGCGTTCTTCGTCGCGGGCATTGACCTCATCGGCAGAGGGGGCGGTGCAATGCTCTGGCGTGAGCTTGGCGCTTTGCAGCAGGCGTTCGGCCTTGCGGCGGGATTTCGGCGGCACGATCAGGGCACTGACACCCTTGCGCCCGGCGCGGCCCGTGCGGCCGGACCGGTGCAGCAGGGTTTCATGGCTGTTGGGCAGTTCGGCATGCACCACGAGGTCGAGATTGGGCAGGTCGATGCCGCGCGCGGCGACATCGGTCGCGACACAGACGCGGGCGCGCCCGTCGCGCATGGCCTGAAGCGCGTGGGTGCGTTCGGACTGGCTCAACTCGCCCGAGAGAGAAACCACGGAAAACCCGCGGTTGGACAGGCGCGTGGTCAGGCGATTGACCATGGCGCGGGTGTTGGCAAAGACGATGGCGTTGGGCGCCTCGTAATAGCGCAGCACGTTGATGATCGCGTTTTCGCTGTCGCGGGGTGAAACCTGCATCACGCGGTAGGCGATGTCGGCATGTTGCGAGGCGCCGGAGGTCGTTTGGATGCGTTCGGCATCGCGTTGGTAGTTCTTGGCGAGGGCCGCGATTTCGCGTGGGACGGTGGCGGAAAACAGGAGCGTCTGGCGCGTTTCGGGCGCTTCGCCGAGGATGAATTCAAGGTCTTCGCGAAACCCGAGATCAAGCATCTCGTCCGCCTCGTCGAGGACCACGGCGCGGATCGCCGAGAGGTCGATCGAGCTGCGCATGATATGGTCGCGCAAACGGCCCGGCGTCGCGACGACAACATGCGCGCCGCGTTCAAGGGCGCGGCGTTCGTCGCGCATATCCATGCCGCCGACGCAAGAGGCGACAACGGCGCCTGCCTTGGCGTATAGCCAGGCGAATTCGCGTTTCACCTGAAGCGCGAGTTCGCGGGTCGGGGCGATGACAAGGGCAAGCGGCGCGCCAGCCTTGGGAAAGGTTTCGGCATCCCCAAGCAGGGTTGGCGCGATGGCGAGGCCGAAGCCAACGGTTTTGCCGGAGCCGGTCTGGGCCGAGACGAGCAGGTCGCGGCCAATGAGATCAGGGTTGGAGACCGCGTCCTGGACGGGGGTCAGGGTATCGTATCCACGATGCGCGAGAGCATCGGCGAGAGCTTGTTTCAAGATATTGGTCACTTCGTGTTGCGGCCATCTGGGCCGGTCAGCCGCGTTTGGCCGGTAACACAGGGGACTCCATGCTCAGCAATGCGGTGCAAGGCTCTGCCACTAGACTGATTGGGCGGGGATGTATAGCGGTTCTGATGCAAAGAGTGGATAGATGCATAAAATACACAACTTGGCCGCGCGGAAGCGTGAAAACGTATTCAGCATCGGCGCGAAACGCTTTAAGAAGAGGCATGACCTGGAATATCCCGAATATCCTTTCCGTGCTTCGCCTGTTTGCCGCGCCGATGGTGGCGGTGATGTTTCTTTATTTTGAAAGGCTTTACGCGGATTGGTTCGCGCTTGGGCTTTTCGTTCTGGCCTCGGTGACGGATTGGTTCGATGGCTATCTTGCACGGGCCTGGGGGCAGGAGACCAAGATGGGCGCGATGATCGACCCGATTGCCGACAAGGCGATGGTGGTGATCGCGCTCATGGTGATTGTCGGCTACTCGTCGATGTCGCCGTGGCTTGTTCTGCCGGCGACGGTCATCATGTTCCGGGAAGTGTTCGTCTCGGGGCTGCGCGAGTTCCTTGGCGACGTGGCAGGGACGCTCAAGGTCACGAAGCTGGCCAAATGGAAAACAGCCACGCAAATGATTGCAATCACGTGCCTTTTTGGACAAGGCGTATTCGAGCACCACATGGGGCCGGGGACGATCGGGGATGTCTGGACCGGGTGGGCCGGGATGATCCTCTTGTGGGTCGCGGCGGTGCTGACGGGGATCACGGGTGCGGATTATTTCCTAAAGGCGCGCGCTTATCTGAAGGACTGATGCGATGATGGTAAACGTGCTGTATTTCGCCTGGGTCCGCGAGCGGATTGGCCTGCCGCGGGAGGCGGTCGAGACCGGGGCGACGACGGTGGCCGATCTGGTCGCGGAGCTTCGGGCGCGCGAGGAACGCTATGCCGTTGCTTTTGCTGATCTTTCTGCGCTTCGGGTGGCGTTGGACCAGGAGTTGAGCGACTTTGACGCGCCGCTTGAGGGCGTGCGGGAAGTGGCGTTTTTCCCGCCGATGACGGGGGGCTAGGCCATGCGGATCGTGGTGCAGGAGGCGCCGTTCGATTTCGGCGCCGAAGCGCAGGCATTTGCCAGCGGCCATACCGACATGGGCGCCATCGTGACCTTTACCGGCGTGGTGCGCGATATCGCGGATGATCGGCTCGAACGGATGATGATCGAGCACTATCCGGGGATGACGGAAAAGGCCCTCGAAGGGATCGCTGAAGAGGCACTAAGCCGTTGGAATCTCGGTGATGTTCTGGTGATTCATCGCTACGGGGATCTGCGCCCCGGTGACATGATCATGATGGTCGCCACCGCCGCGCCGCACCGCAAGGATGCGTTCGAAGCGGCGGAATATCTCATGGATTACCTGAAGTCCCGTGCGCCGTTCTGGAAGCAGGAATTCACCTCGGATGGCGGGCAATGGGTCGCCGCGAAGGACGAGGACGAGGACGCGCTCGGCCGCTGGTAGGCGGGGCCGTTAAGACTTGCCCCGAATCACCCTGAAATCCCTTGGTTAACGGCCCAAATAGCGGTCGGTATCGCGTCGGTATCACGTCGGTATTGCGTCGGTATGGGGGGCGAAACGGCCATGTGTTGACGGGGCGCGCGGTGGTTACCGCACCGTGCAGGGTAAACGGGAGGTTAAGGGGCGCGAAGCTGGCGGTTCCTTTCGCGAAGTTCTCGCGACTTTCCAGACCTCCCACCCTGCGCATTTCAACCATCGTCGCCGGTGCCTCACCTCGGCCCAAAGACACGCGCGATGGGCGTTGTCGCGGGGGCGTTCGGTGCTAGATGCCTGTCGAACAGAGCGGGAGCGGACAGCCATGTTGCGGGAGACGCGCAAGGAGCTTGATGGGGAAAAGCAGAAGGTGCTTTTGCGGCGGATGGTCGAGGAGATGTCGCAGGGCGATCCGGGGGTCTATTATCTGTCGACGACCGAGATCGCCGCGCGGATCGAGCAACGGATCGCGGATGGTGCGGGGCTTCTTGTCGAGGAGCGCAGCCTTTTGCGGCGGTTGGGGCGGCGCGATATCGAGCTGTTGCTCAGTTTGCATTAGGGGATGAGATGGTTGCGGATTTGAAGCAGCAGGCGCAGGCCGATCCGGCGCTGACCGTGTATTACGATGGCTCTTGTCCGTTGTGCACCGCCGAGATTGGGCATTACGCGGCTTGCGCAGGGGCATCGCGCCTGCGGTTCCTGGATGTCTCGCAGGCGGGGGCAGAGCCGGGGGCTGACCTCACTCGGGAGGCGGCGATGCAGCGGTTTCACGTGCGCCTTGCGGATGGGACGCTCCACTCGGGCGCGCGCGGTTTCGTGGCGGTATGGGGCAGCTTGCCGGGCTGGCGCTGGGCGGCACACCTGGCGCGGTTGCCGGGGGTTTTACCGCTCTTGGAGGTGGCGTATCGGGGCTTTCTTCCGATACGGCCTTACCTGTCGCGGTTGGTGGCGCGGGTTGCGTCCTGGCGCAGGTCGTCGCAGACGGATTAGCCCGCGTTCATCCGTTCGATATAGCTGCGCAGTTCCTCGGCCTCGTGGCGGGCGTCGCGCAAGCCGTCCATGGCGGCGGAAAGTTCTGCCTCGGTCTGGGCGAGTTGGTTGGTCAGTTCGGCTTCACGCTGTTGCAGGTAGGTGATCGCCTGGTCGCGGGTTTCCTCGGCCTCGTGGAGTTCCTGGCTCATGCGTTCGAGCTGGTCGACATCGGCCTGCGAGACGCGCGAGAACCGGTGCACCAGCCAGTTGGCGAACCAGCCGACGCAGAAGGCGACGAAAAGGATGACGGCGGTGGCGATGATGAAATCAGTTCTGGTCATCTTGGTCTGTCTCCTGCGGTGCGGTGTCTGCACTCTCTTGGTCTTGTTCTTGTTCCGGAGCCGGGGTGTCCGTGCTGTCGTCTGAGGCTTCGGTGGCGTCAGCTTCGGTTTCCTCCGCCGGGCGGATCAGCACGAATTCGATGCGGCGGTTGGCTTCGCGCCCTTCCTCGGTGTCGTTGTCGGCGATGGGCGTGGTTTCGCCGTAACCGACGGCGGTAAAGCCCGAGGTCAGGATGCGGCGGTCATGCAGGGCGTTGAGGACCGACTGGGCGCGGGTCTGGCTCAGGGCCTGGTTCATTTCCTCGCGGCCCTGGCTGTCGGTGTGGCCCTGGATTTCGAGCTTGAGGCTGATGGCCTCGCAGTCGCGCAGGATCTCGGCGATGTCGTCGATGACGGGTCCGGCCTCGGCATCGAGCGTGCCAGAGCCGGGTTCGAAGGTGATCTGCCGGGCGTCGAGCACGGTCTTTACCCTGCCGACGCAATCCTCGGGGGTGGGCAGTTGCGCGATCGGGTCGAGCTTTTCGAGATAGGTCACGTCGATGGTGAAGCGGTCGGTCTTGGAAAGCTTGTCTGCGAGCAGGCGCGAGATCTCGTCATCGGCGCGCGTGTCGCCGGTAAAGCCGGTGACGGAGAGCGCGTCCTCGGTGACGGTCAGCACGCCGTTATGGACATGGGAGAGCGCGTCCAGCCCGGCCATGACGCGCAGGCTCCATGTGGCGGGGAGGGTTTCGTCGAGGCGTGCGGCCATGTGGATGCCGCCGGTGCCAAAGCGCGAGGCGGCGTAGCTTTCGGTCATGGTGCGGGTGAGGTCGTTGGGCAGGCGTCCGCGCATCTGCAAGAGCCCCTCGGGGCTGAGCGTCGCGGTGAATTCGGGGGCTTCGTCGTTTTCTTCGACCAGGGTTGGCAGGGTCGAATGCAGGGCGAAGACCTCGGGGAGCGAGGCCTCCATCTCGCCGATGACGCGGTCGAACAGGTCTTGATCGGTGCCCATGAGGGCGACGAGGGTGATGTCGGCATCGGAGAAGGTTACCGTGCCGCCGCCGAGTTGCGCGATACCGTCAATCGCGATTTCCACCGCGTCGGCCCAGCGCGGGGTCGGCACGCCGAGGCCGATGGTGCAGGTGGCGTCGGTTTGCAGCCCGGCGGCCTTGGCCGCGGCGAGGATGCGGTCACGGGCTTCGACGCTATCGGCGGAGCAGGCATTGAAGCGTGCGCCCCCGACATCCGAGATGAAGCGCAGGGTGAAAGGGGTGATGACCGGGCGTGGCGCCGAGATGGCAAGCGTGAGGTCGAGCGTTGGCGGTGCCTTGCGGCGCAGCGTTTGTTCGATGGTGCGGCGGTCTTCCGGGCTATCGGACATGGCGGTGATGGAGACGCGTCCGGATTCGACCGAGATTTTCGAGCGTGGCAGGTCTTCGAGGGCGGACAGCGCGTAGTTCAGCGCGGTTTGCCACTCTTCGGGCATGTCATAGGAGGCGGTTTCGAGAAAGTCGGTGACCTTTGGATCACCGTCGAGGCGGCGCAGGGTGCGCAGGAGGCGCTCGCGGTCGGAGGCTTCGGGGATCAGGCCAATGAGTTGGATGCCCGCATCGTTGCGCAGGATTTCCACGGAAAAGCGCGGCGGGGCGATGCCGGCGGTCGCCTCGATCTGCATGTTGTCGATGACACGGGCGGCATCGACGATACGTCCCGCCGCCGAGATCGCCTTGAAGCGCTCGGCCTCGGTCGGGGCGACGCCGGTCAGGAAGACCTGAAGTCCTTCGGCGTGGACATCGGCCCATGTCATGCCTTCGCGGGCCAGTTCGGATTGCACGCCGCGTTGCGAGGCATCCTCGATCAGGTCCGCGGACAGGATGGCCGCGAGGACGGAGAGAAAGGCGGCGACCACGAAGGCCGAAAAGGGAATCAGTACGGACGAAAGGCGCATGCGAAAGCAATCTACTCTCTTGTGATAGCCGCTAGATACGATGCCCGGCAGGCGAGGGCAATCACAGGAAACAGGCGGTGGCGAAAAACAGCAAGGGGATCAGGCCGGTATCCCGGTTGGCCCGGAACAGCATCAGCAGCGTCGGGTTGTCATCGGGATCGAAACGGCGCAACTGCCATTGCATGTGCCAACCCATCGCCCAAGGCCCGGCCAGCGCCACGACGAGGGCCAGGGGGCCCTGATCGCGCGCGGCGAGGTAGGTCGCGATGCTCATAAGGGTGACGGTCGCGACCAGGAAGCCCTGAAGCCATTGCGGGGACTTGTCGGCAAACAGGCGGGCGGTCGATTTGACGCCGATCAGGGCATCGTCCTCGGTATCCTGGTGGGCATAGATCGTGTCGTAGAACAGGGTCCAGCAGATCCCGGCGAGATAGAGCACCACGGCGGGCCATGCGAGGCTTCCGGTGTGGGCGGTCCATGCCAGCAGCGCGCCCCAGTTGAAGGCGATGCCGAGGAAGATCTGCGGCCACCATGTAAAGCGTTTGGCGAAGGGGTAGATCGCCACGGGGGCGAGCGAGAGCACGCCCAGCAGGATCGCCGCCGGGGCAAAGGTCAGCAGGATCGCAAGGGCGATGAGCGATTGCGCGGCCATGTAGGCGACGGCCTGACGGGCTGTGACCTGTCCCGAGGGAATGGGGCGGGAGCGTGTGCGTTCGACGCTGCCGTCGATGTCGCGGTCGGTGATGTCGTTCCACGTGCAGCCCGCGCCCCGCATGAGCCATGCGCCCATGCCGCAGCCCACTGCGATCCAGAGGTCTTCCCAGCGCGCCTGTCCATCTGAGAGCATGGCCAGCAGGAGGCTCATCCAGCAGGGCAGCAGAAGGAGCCATGTGCCGATGGGACGGTCCGCGCGCGACAGGCGCAGGTAGGGACGTGTTGCGGCTGGAGCGAGGTGATCGACCCAGTTGCCGCGCACGGCGTCGGAAACCTGTCCTTGAGGCTCTGGCGTTGACGGGGTGTTGGCCATAAGAAGGGTCCATGAAACAAGCAAAAGTCAGGCTTTATGTAGAGCACCCGCTGGGGGAAGAGCAAACGGTTCCTCTGGACCGTGATCAGGCGCATTACCTTTTCGGGGTGATGCGGTTGGCGGTTGGCGATCCGGTCTTGCTTTTCAACGGTCGGGACGGGGAATGGCGCGCGCGCGTGGCCGAGGCGGGCAAGAGGGGCGGTGTCATGGTCTGTGAGGTGCAGACGAAGCCGTTGCAGATGCCGCCCGATCTTTGGCTCCTGTTCGCGCCGATCAAGAAGGCGCGCACCGATTTCATCGTCGAGAAGGCGGCGGAAATGGGCGCGGCACGGATCATGCCGGTGCAGACGGATTTCACCAATTCCGAGCGCATCCGGCAGGACAGGTTGCAGGCCCATGCGGTCGAGGCGGCGGAGCAATGCGGCGGCACATTCGTGCCGGAAGTGAGTGATTTGCAAAAGCTCGACCGGGTGTTGGCCGATTGGCCGGAGGGGCGGCAGCTCATGTTCTGCGACGAGGCCGAGGTCGGCGCGGCGACCGCGCTGGGCGCGGTCGGGGCCGGGCCTTGGGCGATTCTCATTGGGCCGGAGGGGGGCTTTTCCGAGGCTGAGCGCGCGCGGCTTGCCGGTTTGCCGTTTGCCCATGTGGTCAGCCTCGGGCCGCGTATCCTTCGGGCCGATACGGCGGCGGTTGCGGCGATGACGGTCTGGCAGCAGGCATTGGGAGACTGGAGGGGGATTGGCGATGATCCGTAAGGCGCAAGAGAATGACATTCCGGCGATGATGGCCTTTCTCGAGGGGCGTATCGCAAGTTCGATGTTTCTTTTGGGGAACCTTGAGGCGCATGGCATCGACAATCGCGACCACCCCTATGGCACGGCGTTTTTCCTTCGGGAGACCGGCGACGGGATCACCGGGATTTTCGGGGCGACCAATGGCGGGATGCTGCTGTGCCAGTTGCCGGGGATCGGCGCGACCGAGGCGCAGACCTATGCGCATCTGTTGCAGGGCTATGTGCTGCGCGGGATGACGGGCGAGGCCGGGCAGGTGGCGACCATCCTCGAGGCGTTGCCCTTCGAGGCGGATGTGCTCAGCGTGAATGATGTCGACCCGCTCTACATGATCGAGTTGGCGCAGGTGGGCGAGAGCGCCGCCCCCGTGCGCGCGCCGGAGGAGAGCGACAAGGCGCTTCTCATGGACTGGTTTCAGCAACTCGATGAAGATAACGGGCTGGGCACGGGCGGCGACATGCGCTCGCTCGAGGCGCGTGCCGAGGAGGCGATTGCCGCCGAGACGGTCTGGTTCCTCGACGGCGAGGACGGGCCGGTGGCGATGAGCGCGGTCAATGCCCATGCGGGCCACGCGGTGCAGATCGGCAGCGTTTTCGTGCGCCGCGACAGGCGCGGGCGGGGGCTGGCGGCCAAGGTCGTCACTGCGCAACTGGCCGAACTGCGCGAAGAGGGATTTGCGCGGGCGATCCTGTTTGCCGGATCGGACAGGGCGGCACGGGTTTACGAGAAAATCGGGTTCCAGCGGGTCGGAGACTATCGCGTCGCGCTTCTTGATCCGCCGGTGCAGTTGGGGTCGCCGCGATGAGCTTTATCCGACCAGAGGCGCGGGCGGCGATCCTGCGGTGGCGCGAAGTGGTTCTTGGGGGCGGTATCCTGTTGCTTGGGCTCTGGGCGGCGAGCGGCTACGGCGTGTTGCGCTGGGTCGGGTATGGCGTGTTCCTGATCGGGGCGCTCGTGGTGTTTACCGGTGTGCAGCGGGCGCGGTTTCGCACCGGCAAGGGCGGGCCGGGCGTGGTTCAGGTCGATGAGGGCGAGGTCATGTATTACGGGCCTTGGTGGGGCGGGTCGGTCGCGCTTCGGGATGTGAGCCGGATCGAGCTTGCCGGGGACGGCGAGACGGCGGTCTGGCGACTGCATCAGCCGGGGCAGGCGGCGCTTGTCATTCCGACCAACGCCGAAGGGGCCGAGGCGCTATTCGATGCCTTCGCGACATTGCCGGGGATGCGCACCGGGGCGATGCTTCACGCGCTCAACAGCCGCGCCGAGGCGGGCGATCACCCTGTCGTGATCTGGTCATCGGGTGCCGCAAGGTTACATTGACACCGGCGTGATTTGACCGCAGGAAAGGTCGGATATGCGCGAAACGACAGGACCGGAGACCAGCGATGTCCATCCCCCAATCCGGCGGCGGGCCGATTGAACACCATTCCCAGCTTGCCGAGTATCTCGAATCCGGCTGCAAGCCGCGCGAGGATTGGAAAATCGGCACCGAGCACGAGAAGTTCGGCTATTGCAAGGACACGCTCAAGCCCTTGCCCTATGAAGGCGAGCGGTCGATCCTCGCGGTGCTCGAGGGCTTGCGCGATGGGCATGGATGGTCGCCCGTCGAGGAAGCGGGCAAGCTCATCGGGTTGGAAAAGGACGGGGCGAATGTCTCGCTCGAACCGGGCGGGCAGCTCGAGCTTTCGGGCGCGCCGCTCGACAATATCCACCAGACCTGTGACGAGGTGAATCGCCACCTTGCGGATGTGAAGGATATTTCCGACAAGATCGGCGTCGGCTTTATCGGGCTTGGCGCGGCGCCGATCTGGAGCCATGAGCAGATGCCACAGATGCCGAAAGGGCGCTATCGGCTCATGACGGATTACATGGACAAGGTCGGGACCATGGGGAAATCCATGATGTACCGGACCTGCACCGTGCAGGTGAACCTCGATTTCGCGTCCGAAGCAGACATGGTGCAGAAACTGCGCGTGGCGCTTGCCTTGCAGCCGGTCGCCACGGCGCTTTTCGCCAATTCGCCGTTCTTTGATGGCAAGGTCAACGGGCATAAGAGCTGGCGCTCGCGGATTTGGCGCGATCTGGACCCGGCGCGCACAGGCATGCTGCCCTTTGTCTTTGACGAGGGGTTCGGATTCGAGGCCTGGGTCGACTACGCGCTCGATGTGCCGATGTATTTCGTTTATCGCGACGGGGAATATCTTGACGCGCTGGGCCAATCGTTCCGCGATTTCCTCAAGGGCGAATTGCCCGCGTTGCCCGGCGAGACGCCGACGCTCAGCGATTGGGCGGATCATCTCACGACGGCCTTCCCCGAGGCGCGGATCAAGAAATACATGGAGATGCGCGGGGCCGATGGCGGCCCGTGGCGGCGGCTCTGTGCGCTTCCGGCGTTCTGGGTCGGGTTGATGTATGACCAGGCGTCGCTTGATGCGGCCTGGGATCTCGTGAAGGGCTGGGACACGGAGACGCGCGAGATGCTTCGGGTGTCGGCCAGCGTGGACGGGCTACAGGCGCAGGCAGGCAACGTGCGGATGCAGGAGCTTGCGCAGGAGGTGCTTGGCATCGCCGAGGCGGGCCTCAAGGCGCGGGGCCGTGTCGGGGCCGGGGGCCTCGTGCCGGACGAGACGCATTTCCTCGATGCGCTGAAGGAAAGTGTCGAGAGCGGCAAGGTTCCGGCGGATGAGCTTCTCGACCACTACTATGGTGACTGGGACGGGGATCTCAGCCGGATTTACAAAGAATACAGCTACTGAATGAAGGCGGGCGGGGATCTCCCCGCCCATCTTGGATCAGGCGCGGGGTGCGGGGCCGAAGCGGTTGGTGCCGGATTGGCTTGGCTGTACGAACCAGTAGATCAGCACGAGCGCGCCGAGGATCGGGACCAGGCAAAGCAGAAGCCACCAGCCCGATTTGTCGATATCGTGCAGGCGGCGCACCCCTGCCGCGAGGCTTGGCAGGAGCATGGCCAGCGACCAGAGCGCGGAAAGTATTTGCACGTCGCCGCCGCCGAACAGCATGGCGTCCACGGCGCTCGCCACGATATTTGTCAGGATCAGGAACAGGACAAAATACCAGTATTCGGACCGCATCGCGCGCCCGTTGAAATCGACGTATTTCGACAGGCATGTCTGGATTGCTGTCTTGAAATTCATGGGGGGCCTCCTTGGCGGGTCATGCCGAAATATCAGCGCATGCGCTCGACAATGCAGAAGCCTAGCGCGCGCGATACGGCGCGGGCAACAAAAAAGGGACGTGGTCCCGAGCAGGCCAGCGGCGGTGAGGCGGGCATCTTGCGGGGCTTTTTGCCGCTGTGGACCTTGGCCTTTTTCCACACTAGCCTTACGCAGCACGCATCGCGTTGGACGTGGCGAGACGTGGAATCAAAGAGGCAGTTTCATGAGCGACAAGGTCGTTTTCGTTTTCTCCGGCTTTAGCGGCAAGATGGTTGGTTATCCGAGAAATAAGATCATCCGTGACCTGCAAAACCGCGGGTATGATGTTCATTTCCTGACCAACACTTGCAAGGATTTGTTCATCACGGGCGGAGACGATTTCGACTCGGCCGAGGCGCTTGCGGCTTTTCTGAGCGAGGAACGGGCCAAGTATGAGACGGCCTTGACGATATGCGCTTCGGGGGGCGGGTTCGGAGGGATCGCGCTTTCGATGACTGCCGGGGTCGACACGATTGCGGGGTATTCGGCCTTCACCACGTTGGACCAAGCCGCCCGAACGGCCGACGGGCGCGGGCAAAGGCTTTATGGGCGCTTTGATGAATGGCTTCCGGACCCGAAGATGCAGAACCTCAAGTGGCATATTGCCGAGCGGGATTATGGGGGCACTATCCTTTTGCATTACCCGGAACATAGCCCGCAGGATGTCTATCAGGCGGAAAACCTGCGGGGGTGTCCGGGCGTGACGCTATTGCCGATGCCATCGGAAAAGCACGGGATGCGCGATTGCGAGGGGATGCCCTTTGGTGGTCTCGAGAGGCTTGGATTTATCCCGCCGCGCGCCATGGATGAGGCCGGTTCATCCGGCCTGTGAGTTCAAGACCCGGTTGCGATAGTATTCGCGGATTTCGGCCTTGCGGGCGGCGATGGCGGCCTCGTCCGGTTCCTCATGCAGGCGGTCGAGGATCGCGTAGGCCTGCATCGGATCGTGGCGGGGGTGTGGCGCGGTGTGCGTGCCGGGGCTGCGGGTCGGGTAGGGCGTCGGGCCATAGAGATTGTCATCGCGCTCGGAGGGCAGGGCCATCAGGATCAGGAACCAGATGCCGCCGACGAAAGGCACCAGCATGATGAGATACCAAAAGCCCGAGCGGCCCGAATCGTGCAGACGTCGGATGGTCACGCAGAAATTCGCCGGAAGCGCCGCGACGGAGAGGACGAAAGACGCGTATTCCAGCGGGTTGAGGGGCGGCACGGGTTGGGGCGTGGCGAAATGGCGGGAGACATCGAGCCATATACAACCGGTCATCAGGACGAGGTGACACAAGGCCCACCACCAATATTCCGCCCTGGGTGCGCGACCGCGTATTTGAAAGGATTTGAAGATAACGGATTCGGCGGCGGCAATCGGACCCATCATGGGCGACAACTCCTCAAGGCATGCGCGGGCAACAGGCGCAGGTTGACTGACCCGGCAAGGATTGCGCGCGAAGGCGGCACAAATGGGGCGGCGGCACGACTGGGGCGGGGCAAATCCGTAAAAGAGGCCCGGCACAGTGCGCGTGCGGGCATCGTTGCATGGTCAGTGAGGACCGTTCGGGCCGTGCCCGTGGCGCTTGCCACAGTCATATGGTGCACTGCACTCCGTCAAACGCAGTGTCCCGGTTTTTTGGGAGGCACGCTTATTTCTTGCCGAACTTCGGTTCGGTTCCGGCGCGCAGGCGTTGGATATTGTCACGATGACGCCAGAACACGAGAAGCGTTGTCGCGATCGACAGGAGGAAAATCTGGGGATGGCCGAGCAGGATCACCCAGAAGGAAGAGGCCGCGGCGGCGACGAGCGCGGCAAAGGAGGAAATGCGGGTGAGGACGCCGATGACGAGCCATGTCAGGCAGGCGGCAATGCCGACGGGCCATGCCAGCGCAAGAAGAAGGCCGAGGAAGGTTGCCACCCCCTTGCCACCGCGAAAGCGGAGCCAGACGGGATAGCAATGGCCGATGAATGCAAGAAGGCCCGCGATCTGGGCCGTGTCTTCGCCTGCGAAATGGCGCGCGAGGAACACGGCGAGCGCCCCCTTGCCGCCATCGAGGAGAAGCGTTGCGACGGCCGCCGGTTTGGAGCCGGTGCGCAGGACATTGGTCGCGCCGATATTGCCCGAGCCGATTTCGCGCAGGTTGCCGAGGCCGAAGACCCGCGTGATGAGCATCCCGAAGGGCACCGCGCCGAGAAGATAGCCGAACAGCGCCCAGGCAAGCAGGGCGGGCAGGGTATGGGCGATCTCGGGCATCAGTCTCTCCGGTAAACGGCCTCGCCGGCCACGTAGGTCACGAGCACCTTACCCTGCATCCTGGCGCCGTCAAACGGGGTGTTCTTGGATTTCGAGCGCAGCGCGAAGCGGTCGAGCACGAAAGGCGCGTCGGGGTCGAAGAGCACGAGGTCGGCGGGCGCGCCTTCGTCGAGGCGACCGGAGGGCAGGCCAAGCCGGTTCGCGGGATTGAGGGCCATGGCGCGGAACAGGTCGGGCAGGGTCAGGAAGCCGTTGTGATAAAGACGAAGCGCGGCAGGCAGCAGGGTTTCGAGCGCCACGGCGCCGGAGGCGGCTTCCTCGAACGGCAGGCGTTTGCTTTCTTCGTCCTGTGGCGTGTGCATGGACGAGATGATGTCGATCAGGCCGGATTTGACCGCTTCGATGATGGCGAGGCGGTCGTCCTCGGCGCGCAGGGGCGGCTTGATCTTGAAGAAGGTGCGGTAATCGGCCACGTCCAACTCGTTGAGCGTCAGGTGGTGGATCGAGGTGCCCGCGGTCACGTCGAGGCCGTTCTTCTTGGCGCGTTCAAGGGCGGGCAGGGCGCGGGCGGTGGTGATCTGGTCGGCGTGGTACTTGACGCCGGTCATTTCGACGAGGGCGATATCGCGATCCAACCCCATGCGTTCGGCCATCGGCGACACGGCGGGCAACCCGCGCAGCGTCGCGAACTTGCCCGAGGTGGCGGCGGCCCCGGCGGAAAGGCCCGGTTCCTGCGGATGCGAGATCACCAATGCGTCGAGCGAGCGGGCATAGGTCATGGCGCGCGACAGCACCTTGGTGTTGGTGACGACATGGTCACAATCGGTAAAGGCGACGGCCCCGGCATCGAGAAGAAAGCCGATCTCGGTCATTTCGCGCCCGTCGCGGCCCTTGGTCAATGCGGCCATGGGCAGGACATGGACCGGCGCGGCCTCGTTGGCGCGACGTCCGACGAATTCGAGGGTTTCGGGCGTGTCGATGGCGGGCGTGGTGTCGGGGCGGGTGACCATGGTGGTGACGCCCCCGGCGGCGGCGGCAAGGCCCGCGGTCTTGTAGCTTTCCTTGTGGCGTTCGCCCGGTTCGCAGACCTTCACGCCGATATCGACGATCCCCGGCGCGAGGCATTTGCCGCCGCAATCGACAACCTCTGCGCCCTTTGGCACCGCGACCTCGGCCCCGATCCCGGCAATCTTGCCATCCACGATCAGAAGGCTTCCGAGCGTGTCGGTGTCGCGCTCGGGGTCGATCAGGCGGGCGTTGGTCAGGAGCAGGGAAGTCATCGGTCAGGTTCCTTTGCGGATGGTGCCGGATTGGATATCGCGTATCATGCGAAAGACCTCGCGGCCCGCTTCGATGCGTTCAAAGCCGATCTTGGCATGGCGTTTCTTGCCATTGGCGCCGCGGCGCAGTCCAGCGGCGAAATACACGGTCGAGAGCGGATCGTCCACGAGGCTCAACTCTGTCGTGGGGCCGATCGGGTAGCTTTCGAGGCGCTTGCCCCGGATGGGCATGTCGGTGGCGATAAAGGCGCGCCGGTCCGTCAGCGTATACCAGCTATGGCGGCGGCGGAATGCATCCCAGAAGACAGGCCCGCCGGCAAGGGCGAGGCCAACGGAGAAATGGATCAGGCCGAACATCCAGAAAAAGCCTCCTGCCTGTGCTGCCATGATCATCCAGAACAGGGCGAAGCCGGCGAAGGCGAGACCAAAGAGCGAGGCGGGGATGTTGGTGACGGAAAATGTCACCGCCCCATCGGGCCGACCCTGCCAGAGGATCGTCTCATCCTCGTCAAGGAGACCTGCCCAGGGGTCGTGACTCATAGAGCGCCCCCGAGTTTGGCGGCGTTGATCTTGCGGATCGTCTCGGCGGGATCGCCTTGGTATTTCACGAGATACTTGTTGCCGCTGCTTGTCACCACCTGCACCACGCTTCCGAGCTTGTTCAACTCCTTGATCTCGCCAAGGCGGATGGCGCGATCCATCGGGCCGAGCAGGCGCTGGTTCGTCAGATCCCAGCGCACGGAGAGTTCTTCGCTCATCAGGTAGAGCGCGCGGGCGGACACGGCGAGAAGACCACCTACCGCCCCGGTCCAGATATGGGCATTGCCCATGAACCAGAGCACGGCCATCCCGGCGGCCATGGCGACCGCGGCCATCCATGTATTGGTGCGGATATAGGTCTTGCGGTCGGCGCTGAACGAGGTCAGCACCTCTTCGCCTTCGGCGAGCGGGCTGTTGGGGGTCATGCGGTGTTCAGACATGGGGCGGTCCTAGTTCAGGTAGATGAAGAGCGCATACAGCGTGCCGCCAAGCCCGAGGAGGAGGATCGGCAGGGCGAAGATCGCAAAGAGGAGGCGGGTGTGGGGCGTCATCTCGGGGCGGGTCTCGCCGCGCGGCGTCAGGCGGCCATCGGGCGAATAGCAGGGCATCGGCTCAAAGCTGACAGGGGCCTTTTCCTCGTGCCATGTCCCGACCCAGCGCAGGGGCGCGCGGGGCGAAAGGGTGCGGGCCTCGCCTCGGAAGGCCTTGGAGAGCAGGATAAGCACGGGGCCGGTCAGCGCGCCGAGGCGGGCGGCGTCTTCGGCAAGGTCGGTTTCGGCCACGCCCAGCCCCTCGCGCATGTAGCCGCGCAGGCCCAGTTCCTCGAGATCGTCAATATTGAAGAGTTCGACATAGGCCGGGTCGAGGGTGTCGGTGCCAAGCGCCTGTTCCAGCGCGGTTGGTGCCCCGGTGCGGAAGGCGTCGAGCTCTTGCGCGGGCAGATCGACCGAGAAGACGCGGATGAGGCCGGTTTCGTTTGCTGAAATCTCCATCGTGCCTAACCTCCGATCCAAACGATCAGGCCGACCATGGCGAACATCACGAGAAGGGCGACCGTTGCCACCCGTCCGCTCATCTTGGGGTCTTTGGGGTCTTCCATATCAGGCCTCCACCGGCGTGTTGGTGGCTTCGGCGCGCAGGTTGCGGGCGAGAAGGTCCATCGCGGCCATGCGCACGGCGACGCCCATTTCGACCTGTTCCTGGATCACCGAGCGGTTGATGTCGTCGGCAATCTCGCCGTCGATCTCGACGCCGCGGTTCATCGGGCCGGGGTGCATGACGATCGCGTCTGGCTTGGCGTGGGAGAGCTTCTCGGCATCGAGGCCATAGCGGTGGTAATATTCGCGTTCCGAGGGGATGAAGCCGCCATCCATGCGTTCCTTTTGCAGTCGCAGCATCATGACCACGTCCACGTCCTTGAGGCCTTCGGTCATGTCCTCGTAAACCTCGGCGCCGAATTCGGCGAGTTGCGCGGGCACGAGGGTTGGCGGGCCGACGAGGCGGATGCGGTTTTCCATCTTGCCAAGCAGGATCAGGTTCGAGCGCGCGACGCGGGAATGGGCCACGTCACCGCAAATCGCGATATTGAGGCGATGCAACCGGCCCTTGGCGCGGCGGATGGTGAGCGCATCGAGAAGCGCCTGCGTGGGGTGTTCGTGGCGTCCGTCGCCCGCGTTCAGCACCGCGCAGTTGACCTTTTGCGACAGGAGGTCGACCGCGCCGGAATGGGGATGGCGCACCACGAGGAGATCCGGGTGCATGGCGTTCAGCGTCATCGCCGTGTCGATCAGGGTTTCGCCCTTTTTGATCGAGGAGGCCTGCATCGCCATGTTCATCACGTCCGCGCCAAGGCGTTTGCCCGCCAGTTCGAAACTGGCCTGGGTGCGGGTCGAGTTCTCGAAGAACATGTTGATCTGCGTCAGCCCGTTGAGCGCATCGGCATGTTTCATCGGACGCCGGTTGAGATCGACATATTGATCGGCAAGATCGAGAATGGCGGTGATTTCCTCGGGGTGAAGTGGCTCGATCCCCAGAAGGTGCTTTTGACGGAAGGTCATGGCCCGCTCCTTGTTATGCCGCGTGCCCCGCTTATAGGAAGACGACCGGGTCGGGGCAATCCCGGCCTGTCGTCTTCCCTGTGACAAATACCCCGGGGCGAGGGGCTGCGCCCCTGCATGGGGCAACTTCCCCCGCCCCGCGCGACGGGGTAGGGTGTTTGCATGGAATCGCATCACATCGACTCTCTCGACTTTCACACCGCGCGCGCCCTGCTGGAATGGCAGGTCGAGCTTGGGGCGACGGAGGCGTGCCTTGATGCACCGTTGAACCGTTACGAAGCGCCCAGGGCAGCCCCCAAGCCGAAAGCGCCGGTCGAGGCGCCTGCGCCCGTGGCCCGGCCCAAGCTGGACCCGGTGGCGGTGGCGAAACAGGCGGCGGGGGGGGCAAAAACGCTTGACGATCTGCGCGCGGCGATGGCGGCTTATGACCATTGCGCGCTCAAGAAAGGTGCGCGTAACCTTGTCTTTTCCGACGGCAACCCGGCGGCGCGCGTGATGCTCATCGGCGAAGCGCCGGGGCGCGACGAGGACCGCGAAGGCAAGCCCTTCGTGGGCCGTGCGGGGCATTTGCTCGACCGGATGTTCGGCGCGATCGAGATGGGGCGCACGGCGCCGATCTCGGCGCAGTCGATCTATATCACCAATGTTCTACCCTGGCGGCCCCCGCAGAACCGCGACCCGGAGGCCGAGGAAATCGCGATGCTCAAGCCGTTCCTCGAGCGGCATGTGGAGATCGTCGCGCCCGAGGTCATCGTGCTCATGGGCAACATTGCCTGCCAGGCGGTGCTTGGCCGGCGTGGCATCACGCGGATGCGTGGACAATGGCAGGAAGCCTTCGGCAAGCCGGTGTTGCCCATGGTGCATCCGGCCTATCTCTTGCGCCAACCCCATGCCAAGCGCGAGGCTTGGGCCGACCTTTTGAGCCTTCAGGCCAAGTTGCGGGATCTGGCATGAGGGTGCTGGCCTTTTCGGACCTGCATCTCGACCGGGCCTATGCCGCGCGGATCGTCGCTGCGAGCCGCGAGGCCGATCTTGTGATCGGTGCCGGGGATTTCGCCCATGCGCGCACGGGGCTTGAGGCGGCGATGGCGTTACTTGCGGGGATTGTCGCGCCGGTGATCGCGGTGCCGGGCAACGGCGAGAGCGTTGACGAGTTGCGCGGGGCCGCGCCGGAGGGTTGGCACGTGTTGCACGGGACGGGTGCCGAGATCGCCGGGGTGAAGATATTCGGGCTCGGCTATGGTGTGCCGGTGACGCCGTTTGGCGCGTGGTCTTGCGACCTGACGGAGGCGCAGGCGGAAGAGCGGCTGGCGGCCTGTGGGGCTGCGGATCTTTTGGTGACACATTCCCCGCCCAAGGGGATCGCGGATCGCACATCATCGGGGCAATCCGTGGGATCAACGGCAATCCGCGATGCGATCGCGCGGATTCAGCCGAAACTCGCGCTCTGCGGCCATGTGCATGATTGCTGGGGCGAGGAAGGTGTGATCGGACAGAGCCGGGTGGTCAATATCGGACCCAATGCGCGTTGGTTCGAGGTCTGATCGCGAGAGCAGCAAGGAGAGCAGGCGATGCCGCGTTTCGACGAAAACAAAGAGTTCATCCCCGTGCGGATCGCCGTTCTGACGGTGAGCGATACCCGTGGCCCGGAGCAGGACAAATCGGGCGACACGTTGGTCGGCCGGATCGAAGCGGCGGGGCATGTGCTTGCCGATCGCAAGATCATCCGTGACGAGCGTACGGAGATCGCGGCGCAGTTGCGCGACTGGTGTGCCAACCCGGAGGTGGATGTCATCATCTCGACCGGCGGCACGGGGCTGACGGGGCGCGATGTCACGGTGGAGGCGCATCGCGATGTCTATGAAAAAGAGATCGAGGCCTTCGGCACGGTCTTTACCATGGTCTCGATGCAGAAGATCGGCACCAGCGCGGTGCAGAGCCGCGCCACGGGCGGCGTTGCCAACGGCACCTATCTTTTCGCACTGCCGGGATCGACGGGGGCCTGCAAGGATGCCTGGGACGAGATTTTGCAGTATCAGCTCGACTATCGTCACCTGCCTTGCAATTTTGTCGAGATTTTCCCGCGCTTGGACGAACATCTGCGACGGAAATGAAGATTTGATCCGTATCACGAGAGATGCCGTATGGTTTCAGGCATGTTTTGGTGCGCGACCGTGCCGGATCACGACATTCAAGCCAGCTTAGGGAAGGCGAGCGATGCGATTTTTGAGACAGAGCCTGACAGGGGTGTTTCTCGCGGCGGTGACCCTCGGGGTGCTCGTTTATGCCGGGCAGCTTCTGTTGGGGGCGATCTCGGAGAGCATGGCGCAGGAAAGCCGCGCGCCACAGGGGCGTGAGCGGGTGCTCACGGTGCAGGTTCAGGAAGCGGTGCCGCGCCGTGTCACGCCGCACCTGATCGCCTTTGGCGAAGTCCAGAGTCGCCGCAGCCTTGAACTCAGGGCGCGCACGGGCGGCATCATTGTCGGCCTTTCCGAGAGCTTTGTCGAAGGGGGCGCGGTTGCGGAAGGGGACTTCCTTGTCCAGGTCGATCCGGCGCGCGCGCAATATGCGCTCGACCGGGTGCGCAGCGATCTTCTTGATGCAGAGGCCGAAGAGCGCGATGCCGCGCGGGGGCTTGTGCTTGCGCGGGACGAATTGGCGGCGGCCGAGGAACAGGCGGCCCTGCGCCAGAAGGCCCTTGCGCGGCAGGTCGATCTTCAGGATCGGGATGTCGGCACCGCGGCAGCGGTCGAGGCGGCAGAGCTTGCACTGGCCTCGGCGCGGCAGGCGGTTGTCACGCGGCGGCAGGCGATTGCCAATGCAGAGGCGCGGATCGACCAGGCCGCGACGCGGGTCGCGCGGTCGCGCATTGCCTTGGCCGAAGCGGAGCGCTCGCTTGAGGATACGGAAATTCGCGCGGATTTCGCCGGGGTGCTGGCCGATGTGAACGTGGTTGAAGGCGGCCTTGTCGCCGCTAACGAGATGCTGGCGACGTTGATTGACGCGGATGCGCTCGAAGTGGCGTTCCGGGTCTCGACCTCGCAATATGCGCGGCTTCTGGACGAGGCGGGGCGACTGCGCCCGGCGGAAGTTGCGGTGCGGCTTAGCGTGATGGGCGAAGACCTTGTGGTCGATGGCGTGATTTCGCGAGAGGGTGCCGTGGTTGGCGATGGTCAGACCGGGCGGCAGATCTTTGCGCGGCTCGATGCACCGGGCGGGTTGCGACCGGGCGATTTCGTGACGGTGCGCGTCGAGGAAGCCCCGCTTGAAGGGGTTATGGAATTGTCGGCCAATGCGCTTGATGCGACGGGACGGGTTCTTGTCGTGGGCGAAGATGACAGGCTCGAGGCGCTGTCGGTGACGCTCTTGCGGCGGCAGGGGGATCGCATCCTTGTCACCGGCGAAGGCCTTGCCGGGCGGCAGGTCGTGTCGCGGCTGACGCCGCTGCTTGGCCCCGGAATCCGGGTCAAACCGCTTAGCATAGACGGTTTGGAGACGCAGGCCGAGGTGCCGGAGGTGCCGGAATTCGTTGACCTCAGCGATGCGCAGCGCGCCAAGCTCGTGGCCTTTGTCGAGGGCAACACGAAGATGCCGGCACAGATGAAAGAGCGGCTTCTTGCGGCGCTTGCACAGCCGCAGGTTCCGGCGGGGATCGTGCAGCGTATCGAGAGCCGGATGGGAGGCTAAGACAGCATGCGGGATATCTCCGGGCCCGTGGGCGGGCTGCTTTCCTATTTCACGCGTCACGGCACGGCGGCGAACCTTCTCTTGGTGGTTTTGCTGACGCTGGGCCTTTTGGCCTTTCCCAATATGCGGGCGCAGTTCTTTCCCGATGTGATCGTGGACAATGTCTCGGTCTCGGTGGTGTGGGAAGGGGCCGGTCCGACCGATGTGGATGATGCGATCGTGCAGGTGCTTGAGCCGGCCCTTTTGAGCGTCGAGGGGGTGGAAAGCACCGCGTCGCGTTCGACCGAAGGGGTTGCGAATATCTCTCTCGAATTCGAGCCGGGATGGGACATGGCGCGGGCTGCCGATGATGTGCAGACGGCGGTCGATGCAATCACCACCTTGCCGGAAGAAGCGGAAGAGCCGAGCGTCCGGCGCGGGGCATGGCGGGACAGGGTCACGGATGTGGTTGTCACCGGGCCGGTCGATCCCGCGCAGCTTGGGCAATATGTCGATGAATTCGTGGTGCGCCTGTTCGCAGAAGGCGTCACCCGCGCGACGATCCGTGGCCTTGCGGCGCCGGAGACCATTGTCGAGGTCGCGTCGGTCGATCTCATGTCGCATGATGTGAGCATCGCCGAGATTGCCGAGGCCATTGCCCAAGAGGTCGATGCCGACCCGGCGGGCGACGTGGCAGGCGCGAATGCGCGGGTGCGCACAGGCGTCGAAAAGCGCGCGCCGGACCAGATCGCGGGGATCGTGTTGCGGTCGAACCCGGATGGGTCAGAGCTGACCGTGGGCGACGTGGCGACAATCCGTATCGAGGGCGTGACCCGCAACCGCAGCTATTTCGTCGGGGACAAGCCCGCGATTTCGCTGCGCGTGGATCGCAGCGACAAGGGAGATGCCATTGCCATCCAGCGCACCGTTGAAGAGGTTGCGGCGGCGATGGAGGCGACCCTGCCACAAGGTGTCGAAGTCCAGCTTATCCGCACGCGGGCCGAGGCGATTTCGGATCGTCTCAACATCCTGCTTGATAACGGCGCGGTGGGGTTGGTGCTCGTGGTGGTGCTTTTGTTCCTGTTCCTCAATGCGCGCACCGCGCTTTGGGTTGCGGCGGGAATTCCCGTTGCGATGCTGGCGACCATTGCCATGATGTTCGCGATTGGCCTCACGCTCAACATGATCTCGCTTTTCGCGCTTATCATCACGTTGGGGATCGTGGTCGATGATGCCATCGTGGTCGGAGAACATGCCGATGCACGGGCGCGGCGGCTTGGCGAGGCGCCGGTGGTGGCTGCCGAGAACGCGGCGCGGCGCATGGCGATGCCGGTCTTTTCCTCGACATTGACGACCGTGATTGCCTTTTTCGGAATCACCGCCGTGGGCGGGCGGTTTGGCGACCTGATCTCGGATATGCCGATCACGGTGATCGTTGTGCTTTTGGCGTCGCTGGTCGAATGTTTCCTCATCCTGCCCAACCATATGGCGCATGCCTTGGCCCACACTGCCAAGGAGCATTGGTATGATTGGCCGAGCCGTACCGTCAACAAGGGGTTCCGCTGGTTCCGGGAGCGCCTTTTCCGACCGTTCATGGAGGTTGTGATCCGGCTGCGCTATCTCGTCATCGCACTCGCGGTTCTCGTTCTTGCGTCGCAGGTGGCGCTTGTCATCAAGGGGGATGTGACCTGGCGGTTTTTCAATGCGCCGGAACAGCCTTCGGTGACGGGGAATTTCGCGATGCTGCCTTCGGCGACGCGGGCGGATACGCTTGCCATGATGCGCGAGATGCAGCGTGCGACCGAGGCGCTCGGGGCGGAATACGAAGAGCGCTATGGCAAGAACCCGCTCGAGTTTGTCATGGCCGAGGTGGGCGGAAATTCGGGGCGCCCGCTACCGGGGGCAGAGACGCTCGACAAGGATCTCCTTGGCGGGATCGCCATCGAGTTGATCGACCCTGACCTGCGCCCTTATGCGAGTTTCCAGTTCGTGGGTGAATTGCAGGAACGGGTGCGCCGCCATCCTCTTGCCGATACGGTCAGTTTCCGGGGCTGGCGTTCGGGGCCGGGGGGCGACGCGCTTGACGTGCGGTTTTACGGGGCCAATGCGGCCACGCTCAAAGAGGCCTCCGAAGCGCTCAAATCCGCGCTTACCGCCTATCCGGAGGTGTCGGCCATCGAGGACAACCTGGCCTATGACAAGGAAGAACTTGTTCTTGAGCTGACCGCGCAGGGCCGTGCGCTCGGGTTTTCCATCGACACGCTGGGCCGGGTTCTGCGCCACAGGCTCAACGGGCTTGAGGCGGCGACCTATCCGGTCGGGCCGCGCAGCGCGTCGATCCGGGTCGAACTTCCGGAAAGCGAGCAAAGCGCGGATTTCCTCGAGGGTAGCATGATGCGCACCTCGGCGGGCACCTATGTCCCGCTGGCCGATATCGTCACCGTGTCACGCAGCACCGGGTTCTCGACCGTGCGGCGCGAAAACGGCATCCGGCTCATCAATGTCACGGGAGATATTTCCGAAGACGATCCGGTGCGGGCGCAAGAGATCACCGACACGCTTGTCGAGTCGATCCTGCCGGACATTGCCTCGCGGCTTCAGGTCAACTGGGAACTGGCGGGACTCAAGGAGCAGGAGCAGGAGTTCTTCAAGGACTTGCGGGTTGGGCTAATCCTGTGTCTTGGCGGAATCTATGTCGTGCTGGTCTGGGTCTTCGCGAGCTGGACCCGGCCCGTGGTTGTCATGTCGGTTATTCCCTTCGGATTGGTCGGGGCCATTTACGGGCATTACATCTTTGATATTCCGCTCTCGATCTTCTCGGTGGTGGGTCTTCTGGGGATGGCGGGGATCATCATCAATGACTCCATCGTTCTTGTCTCGACGGTGGATGATTATGCGACGGAGCGGGGGATCTTGCCCTCGATCATCGACGGGGCGGCGGATCGTCTCAGGCCGGTGTTCCTCACAACGGCCACAACGGTTCTTGGGCTGACGCCACTTCTCAGCGAGAAGAGCCAGCAGGCGCAGTTTCTCAAGCCGACGGTCGTGACGCTGACTTTCGGGCTGGGCTTCGGGCTTGTGCTTGTGCTGTTGGTGGTGCCTGCGCTCCTGGCGATTCAGAGCGACATTGGCCGGCAGGTCCAGGCGCTGCGCCGGGCACGGCGGTCCCCGCGTCTTGCGCGGGTGGTGTGGCCGAGCATGGCGGTTGTCGGGCTGTGGGGGGTGGCTTGTCTGCGGATGACGCTGGTCGAGGGGGCGGCGCCCATGACGGCGGGTCTTCTCGGGCCGATGGGAGCGTTGGGCCTGTTCGTGTCGGGCGCGGCGTTGATCTGCCTTGTGGCCTATGGAATCGGGGCGTTTCTTATCTTGCGGCAGGGTGCGGACGATCTCGACGCGACAGAGGATGGCGCGGGAGGTTAACGCCCGCCACAGCCCCGGATATCGACCGCGTGCTTGCGCCCGATCACCGTCACGCGCAGGGCGGAGCGGTCGAGCATGAATGCATCGCCCGTCACATGCTGCATCCGGGTCTCGGCAAAGAGCGTTCCACCGGAGCGGCGCGTTTTCGGCTCGGCCACCCAGACACCGGGCAGGCCAGTTTCGATCACGGCGGCCTCGGGCGCGCCCGTGCTCGGCAGGTCGATCTCGAGCGAGAGGGACAGCCCCTTGGAGCTTGGTGAAAGGCGACACCGTATGTCGCGAAGCCCGGCTTCGCCTTCCGAGAGGGGCCGGGCCGCAAGGGCGGCGGCGATGCGCGGGTCGCGTTGATCCGCGTCCGAGGGCAAGGTCGCGCGCACCTTGAGGCGTTCGGGCACGCAAATGTCCTTGCAGACGCCGATATCCAGCGATCCGCGCAGTTTCACCGGGCGATCCGCGCGCCTGGGATCAATCGCGATCGGCAGGATGACCTCGTTCTTGTAGCCGATGGAGCGCATGCCGTTTTGATCGAACACAACCGGCGTGGGCCATGTGATCCGGGCATCGGCCAGGTTGCCGGAGCCGCCCCAATCCAGAATCGGGGGGATGCCCGCATCGCCGGGCGCGCGCCAGTAGGTTTTCCAACCGTCCTTGAGGCGAATGCGCAGCGCGGCGATATGGGTGCCATCGGGCGCGCGCCAGCCGGTCAGGATATCGGCCTGGGCGATGGCGCCCGCGCCGCCGCCGGCCGAGGCCGCAAGGGGCATGGACAACGCCAGAGCGAGGGCGGCGAGAGAGGACAGGAGTGCATTTTTTAGCGACATACGCCCTAGATGGGCGATTGCAGGCCGAAAGCCAACTCACTTTCGGGCGAGAAAAAGCGCGGCTTTTGTAACATCGACGTGCGGTTTCAGGCGCATGGGGCTTGCGGTGCGCCGGGGCACGGCACATCTTGGAAGGAACAGCAACGGGAGACCAACCGTGGATGAGGCAAGCGCCGAGCAGGACAAAACAGAGATGGACCTCACGGGAAAATTATTGATCGCGATGCCGGGCATGGGCGATCCGCGTTTTGCCGGGGCGGTGGTGCTTCTCTGTGCGTATTCGGACGAGGGCGCGATGGGTCTTATCGTCAACAAACCGGTGCCCGAGATGTCGATGCGGGATCTGTTCGAACAGCTTGATCTCACCCAGGAGGGGGCACCCAACCGGGCGCCGTTGTACTTTGGCGGTCCGGTGGAAACCGGGCGCGGCTTTGTGCTGCACACGGAGGAGTATCGCTCCGGGCTGTCCTCGCTCAAGATCGGGGCCGGGTTCGCGATGACGGCGACGCAGGATATTCTCGAGGATATTGCAGCCGACCGTGGCCCGCGCGCGGCGCTTGTGGCGCTTGGCTATAGCGGCTGGGGGCCGGGGCAGCTCGAGGGCGAGATCGCGCAGAACGGCTGGCTTATCGGAGAGGCGAACGAGGCGTTGGTCTTCGAGACCGGGGCCGAGAAAATCTGGGCGCGGGCACTCAAGGAATTGGGTGTTGATCCGCTCACCTTGTCGGCGACGGCGGGGCATGCCTGATACGGGGTCTGGGGGCGCTGGCCCCGCCGCCGGAGCATTTCAACCAAGATGACGGTCAGGGGCGCGGCGCGGCGGCGCGGCGCAGGCGGTCGTTGATGGCGCGGCCAAGCCCGTGATCGGGGATTGGCGAGACCGCGATTGTCTTGGCGCCGAGCGCATCCATGGCGTGCAGGTGATGAAAGAGATTGGCCGCCGCCTCGGTCAGGTCGCCCGCGGGCGAGAGGTTCATCGCGGCCTCGACCTTGCCGAAACCAAGGAGCTTTTCGCCGGGACGCAGGTTGGTTGCGTTGAGGCGGACCGGCGCGCCGGGGGCGTAATGCGAGGTCATCTGGCCGGGGGCGGAAAGCGGATCGCCGGCACCGCGCAGGGCCAGCGGCATGTCGAGCGCGGCTTCGAGCGCCTCTTGCGGCAGACCGCCGGGGCGCAGCAGGGCGGGTGCGCCGGAGAGGCCGACGATTGTCGATTCAAGGCCGACATCGCAGGCGCCGCCATCGACCACGGCGGCGATCCGGCCCGAGAGGCCGGCCTCGACATGGGCGGCGCTTGTCGGGCTTATGCGACCGGAGGGATTCGCGGAGGGTGCGGCAACGGGGCCGTTGAATTGTGCGAGCAGGGCGCGTGCCACGGGATGGGCCGGAACGCGGATGGCCAGTGTGGGCAGCTCCGCCGTGACCAGCGCCGAGAGGCCGGCATCGGGACGGATCGGCAGCACGAGCGTCAGCGGGCCGGGCCAGAAGGCCGAGGCGAGGCGGTCGGCGGTTTCGGTCCAGCGCACATAGCGCCGGGCGGTTTCGGCGGAGTCCACGTGCACGATCAGGGGGTTGAACTGGGGCCGGCCCTTGGCTTCGAAAATGCGGGCCACGGCCATGTCGTTGCGTGCATCTCCACCGAGCCCGTAGACCGTTTCGGTCGGAAAGGCGACGAGGTCACCATCCAGGAGGAGGGCGGCGGCGCGGGCGAGGCCGGGGGGATCGGCGCGTAGAATTTCTGTCTTCACAGCAGTGTCCGGCAAGGGTTTCGGTGACGCAGCGTTCTTGTTTGATAGGAGGATACACGCTCTATACCCTAGAGCAAAATGCTGCATACAAGCGCCGAACCGCAAAGCCAAGTCGCAAGATCAGGAGAGTGCCATGCCCTTTCGCGCCCCCGTCCCCGAATTCAAGTTCATGCTCGATCACGTGGTGGACTTTGCCAAGGTGAGCGAGACAGACCGTTTTGCAGAGGCCGAACGGGACATGATCGACGCAATCCTGACCGAAGCGGGGCGCATGTGTGAAGACGTCCTTGCCCCGTTGCAGCGCAGTGGTGATCTCGAGGGCGCGGTGCTTGAAAACGGCGTGGTACGGACCTCGCCGGGCTTTGCAGAGGGGTTCGGCAAGATCGCCGAGGGGGGCTGGATCTCGACCAGTGCGGACCCGGCCTATGGCGGTATGGGCCTGCCGCATACGGTCACGACGGTGGTCAACGAGATGATGAGTGCCTCCTGCCTATCGATTCAGCTTGCGCCGCTCATGTCGCAGGGCCAGATCGAGGCGCTTGAGCATCACGCCAGCGATGAGATCAAGGCGGTCTACCTGCCCAAGCTGATGTCCGGTGAATGGCTCGGGACGATGAACCTCACCGAGCCGCAGGCCGGGTCCGATGTCGGGGCGCTGCGCACCAAGGCAGAGCCGAATGGCGATGGCTCATATGCGATCACCGGGCAGAAGATCTATATTTCCTGGGGTGACAATGATTTCACCGAAAACGTCTCGCACCTTGTTCTGGCGCGTCTGCCGGATGGAGTTCCGGGCACCAAGGGGATCAGCCTCTTCGTGGTGCCGAAGTTCATTCCCGATGAGAGCGGCGCGCCGGGGGTGGCCAACAGTCTCAAGGTCGTGAGCCTTGAGCACAAGATGGGGCTGCATGGCTCGCCCACGGCGGTGATGCAGTATGATGGTGCAACCGGCTGGCTTGTCGGAGAGCCGCATGACGGAATGCGCGCGATGTTCACCATGATGAACAACGCTCGCCTTGGCGTGGGTGGTCAGGGTGTCGGGGTTGCCGAAGGCGCGTTCCAGCACGCGCTGGCCTATGCGCTGGATCGCAAACAGGGCCGGACCCCGGTCGGGGGAGGCGATGGCACGATCATCGACCATGCCGATGTGCGCCGGATGCTGGCGACGATGAAGGCGGATATCTTTGCCGCGCGGTCGATCGCGCTGGCCTGTGCGGTGGCGATCGACATGACCACGGCCACGAAAGACGCCGAATGGAAAGCGCGTGCCGCGTTCCTGACCCCGATTGCCAAGGCCTTTGGCACCGATACCGGGATCGCCGTGTCGGAAATGGGTGTGCAGGTGCATGGCGGCATGGGGTTCATCGAGGAAACCGGCGCGGCGCAGTATTCGCGCGATGTCCGGGTGACGGCGATCTACGAGGGCACCAACGGCATCCAGGCGATGGACCTTGTCGGGCGCAAGCTCATGGACGGCGGCGAGGCGGCGTATCGTCTTCTCGACGAGATTGAAGCCAATGCCGAGGCCGCGCGCGGCACCCTGCCGGAACTGGCCGAGCCGGTCTGGGAGGCGACGGAAACGCTGCGCGAAACGACGGAATGGCTTGTGGCGCAGGGGGATATGAACGACCGTTTCGCGGGTTGTGTGCCGTTTCTCAAGGGCTTTGCCCGGGTGCTCGGCGCGCATTACCACCTGCGCGCGGCGATGGGCGAGGGCGGCACGGGCGCGCGCACCAAGCTCGCGCGGTTCTACATCACGCGGATGTTGCCGGAACATGCCGGGCTTTTGGCCCATGCGATGCGTGGAGCGGAAGACCTCTACGCGATCACGGCTGACGATCTGGCCCTGTGATGGAGGGGGGCGTGTCAGGCATCAGATATCCGTGGGACGCGGCGCCGGAACATGGCGCGGCGATCGAGGTCGCAGAGGGGGTGCTCTGGATGCGCCTGCCGCTGCCGATGACGCTCGATCATGTGAATGTCTATGCGCTGGATGACGGGGATGGGTGGACGATTGTCGACACCGGGTTCGACTCCAAGACATCGCGCGGCATCTGGGAGACGATCCTTGCCGGGCCGCTCAAGGGCAAGCCGGTCACGCGGGTGATCGTCACGCATCACCATCCCGACCATGTCGGCCTTGCGGGGTATTTCCAATCGGACCACGGCGCGGCGCTCTGGACGACGCGCACGGCATGGCTTTTTGCGCGCATGTTGCAGCTTGACGAACAGGCGGTGCCGACGCAGGAGACGCTTGATTTCTACCGCCGGGCGGGGATGGACGAAGAGGTCTTTCAACAGCGTGCCAGCGAGCGGCCGTTCAATTTCTCCGACGTGGTGGCGCCGATGCCCGTGGGTTTCAAGCGCATCAAGCAGGATGACGTGGTGCGCATTGGCGGGCGCGACTGGGACGTGCATATCGGCAATGGCCATGCGCCGGAACATGCGACCTTCTGGAGCCGGGATGACAATCTTGTCTTGTCGGGGGATCAGATCCTGCCCTCTATCAGCTCCAATATCGGGGTTTACGCGACCGAGCCGGAGGCCGACCCTGTGGGCGATTGGATGGAATCCTGTGAGCGGCTATCGCAATATGCGCGCGAGGATCATCTTGTGCTTGGCGGGCATAAGCTTCCGTTCACGGGGATGCCCTTGCGTATGAAACAACTGATCGAGAATCACCACGGGGCGCTTGAACGCCTGATGGAGCATCTCGATACGCCGCAGACGGCGGGGGAATGTTTCCTGCCGATCTTCAAGCGCCATATCGGCGGCCCGGCCTATGGGCTGGCGCTTGTTGAGGCGCTTGCCCATCTCAATCATCTCTACCATGTTGGGAAAGTACGCCGCACCCTGCGCGACGACGGGGCGTGGCTCTGGCAACGTGTGGAGTAAGGTGATGGGTGACGGGATCGAAACCTCGGTGGAACTTGCAGAAGCGGCGATCCTGCCGCGACGCTACGATGCCCATGCCGACCCGGACGCAGGCAATGGCGATGAGCCGGCGCAGGCGCTCAACGCCAAGCCCATGGAGCAGAAAAGCCCGGCGGAATGGGCGTATGAGCGGCTCATCCTCTATATCCAGAATTTCGAGGAACAGCTCGACAACGAGCACGAGGTCGCCATGGGCTTTACCGGCGGTGATGCGGGCGTGCTTCGGATCGAGGGGATGGGGTTCTTCGATCCCGACATGATTACCTTTTACGGAAGCGATTCGAACGGCATCAAGACGCAGCTCGTGCAGCATGTGAGCCAGCTTTCGGTGATGCTTCGGGCGCTGCCGAAAATGGCCAATGAAGAGGCGCCGACGCGGATTGGCTTTCGCCTTGCCGCCGATCTTGAGAAAGCGGGCGAGTAAACCTTCCCCAAGCGGCACATTGACGTGGTGACAGGTGATTTCGAATCCGCTAATCAAGGATCAGGATTTACGGAAGGAAACGCACTCATGGCTGATCACAAGCACGGTTCGATGAATATCGAAGTTCAGGAAAAGACCTTTGCCGGTTTCATCAAGGCCTCCATTTACGTCGCGGGCGGGTCGATTGGCATCCTGATCTTCATGGCGCTGGTGAACAGCTGAGCCTTTTTCTTGTCTGTCCGGGGGATGTCCCGATGATGCGTGTGTTTCGCCTTTGTATGGCGCTGGTAACGGCTGTTCTTATCGCGGGATGCGCGGTCAACGAGGACAACGCCACGGACGAGCAAATCAGGCAGGTCGCCTATTCCCATGACGGCCCGCCGCGCCTGACGCTTTACACGATGGTCAGCAATGACACCGGCGCGGGCGCGCATACCTCGCTTCTCATCAACGGCTCGCAACGTGTGGTCTGGGACCCGGCGGGAAGTTTCCGGGCCGAAAGCATCGTCGCGCGCGGCGATGTGGTCTATGGGATGACGCCAAAGATGGTCGATGTTTACACGCGGTTCCATGCACGCGAGACCTATCACGTCATCATCCAAGAATTGGACGTTTCGCCGGAGGTTGCCGAGATTGCCCTGCGCCGCGCCCAGAGCTATGGCGCCGTGCCGCAATCGCAATGCGCGCTGAGCACCGGGCGGCTCCTTCAGGGGGTGCCGGGATTCGAGGACATGCCGGCGACATATTACCCGATCAAGCTCATGGAGGCCTTCGCCAAGAAGGCGCCGCGCACGCGTGCCTTGTTCGAGTATGACGGCGATGACAAGTCCAAGGTGCTTGCCGCGTTCAACGCGGAACGCGTGGCCGAGACCCGTGCGCGGCGCAAGGCCGAGGCTGCCGAGTAAGTCCATTTGTGTCCACAGGACATGGCGGCACCGGATCAGCCGATAAGGTACAGGCCGAGATAGAGCGTCGCTGCGCCACCGAGTATGGCGTAGATCACGTTTTTGGTCAGGTAGCCGACACCCAACGTCACCAGCGCCGCCGCGAGGCGGGGCGCGTCGGGCTGGCCATTGGTTGCGGCGGGCCACAGGACCAGCGGTGCCACGAGTCCCGGCAGGACCGCGACCGCCGTATAGCGCAGGTGGCGCAGCACCCAGGGCGGCAAGTCACGGTCACCGATGATGCCGATAAACACGAAACGCAGCGCGAATGTGCCGATGCCAAGCGCGAAGATGATGAACCATGTGGTGGCGGTATCGGTCATGACTTGGCCTTTCGTTCGAGCCAGAGCTCGGTCTGTGCGCCGGTCACCATCGCGCCGAGGGCGGCGATCATCAGCCCGAGATTGTAGGGCACCCAGGCAAAGCCAATGGCCAGCGCAACCGAGACCAGGGCCGCAACGACATGGGCCGGGGTGCGTAGCATCGGGCCAATCATCGCGATAAAGGTGATCGGCACGGCGAAATCGAGCGCCATTTCAGGCGGGATGGATTGCCCCACCATCGCCCCCACAAGGGTAAAGAGATACCACAGCGGCACGATGGGGGTAATCACCCCGAAGTAATAGGCCACGCGCGCGGCGACGCTCATCTCGGGGCGGGTTTCGTAGGTGACGATGGACATGGCATAGGCCTGGTCGACCATGAAATAGGCGATGAAGGCGCGTTTCCAGATTGGCGCCTTGCCGACATAGGGCGTCAGCGAGGCGGAATACATCGCCATGCGCAGGTTGACCGCCAGCGCCGAGAGGATCACGATCAGCGTGGGCGCGTTGTCGTTCATCAGTTGCAGAGCGGTGAATTGCGACGCCCCTGCGATGACGACAATGGAAAACCCCATGGTTTCAACAAGGTTGAGGCCGGATTCGGTCGCCACGACGCCGAAGAGCAGGGCGAAGGGCGTCACCACGAGGATAAAGGGAATCCCGTCGCGAAAGCCCTTCCAATAGGCGGAATTGGTGCTGGAGGCGGCCATGACTTGCCCCTAGATTGTCAGATACCCTGATCGCCTACCCTGCCCGCAAAGGAGATGCAATTGGCGACGTCGCTTGACATGGACGACTATCTCATCGCGCCCGACCCCGGCGCCGCGCGTCTTCAACGCGCCGTAACCGGACGCGACCAGACGGGCGAAACGGTTTCCGTGCAGGTTGTGGAGGAGCGCCCGCTGACCATCTTTCTCAATGCCCGAGAGATCGTGACGGCGATGACGATTGGCGATTATCCGGAATATCTCGCGCTGGGGTTCCTGCGCAACCAGGGGATGCTCTCGGCGGGTGACAGGGTGACGGGGGTCGATTTCGATGAAGAGCTTGAGACCGTCGTTGTGCGCACCGCGACGCAGACGGATCACGAGGAGAAACTTGCCAAGAAGACCCGCACCTCGGGCTGTGCCGTGGGGACGGTGTTCGGCGACATGATGGAGGGGCTCGAGGGGCTGACCCTGCCGGAGGCGACGCTGCGGACATCGCAGCTTTATACCCTGGCGCAGAAGATCAACCGCACTCCGTCGCTCTATCTTGAGGCCGGGGCGATCCATGGCACCGTGCTTTGCCAAGGCGACAGGCCGCTTGTCTACATGGAGGATGTGGGGCGCCATAATGCGGTCGACAAGGTGGCGGGCTGGATGCTCGACACGGGCGCGACGGCGTCGGACAAGGTTCTCTATACCACTGGGCGACTGACCTCGGAGATGGTCATCAAGACGGCGCATATGGGCATTCCGATCCTTGCATCGCGCTCCGGGTTTACCGCTTGGGGCGTCGAGATCGCCGAGCAGATCGGGTTGACCCTGATTGGGCGGCTCAGGGGGCATCGGTTCACCTGCCTGAGTGGTGATCACCGCCTGATCCGTGATGTGGACCCGGCGCAGGTTCCGCAGGAAGACAAGAAGCACCGCCGCAAATCCGCCGGGGAGGATTGAACCGGATGGGCAAGGTTCTGGGCATCATCCTTGCGGGCGGCAAGGCGACGCGGATGGGCGGCGGCGACAAGGGGCGGATCGAGATCGGGGGGCAGAGCCTTCTCGCGCGGGTGATCGACCGGCTTGGGCCGCAGGTGGCGGGGCTGGCGCTCAATGCCAATGGCGATGCGGGCCGGTTTGCCGATACAGGCCTGCCGGTTTTGCCCGATACGCTGCCGGGTCATCCGGGACCGCTGGCAGGGGTGTTGGCGGGGTTGGATTGGGCCGCGCAACAGGGGGCGGACCGTATCGTGACCGCTGCCGCCGATACGCCGTTTTTCCCGCGTGATCTCGTGGCACGGCTGGAGACCGAAGCCGAAGGGATGGCCGCGCCGCTGGTCCTTGCCGCGAGCCGGGAGGAAGAGACGGGCAAGCTCTGGCGACAGCCGACCTTTGGACTATGGCCCGTGGCCCTGCGCCATGATTTGCGGACCGCGCTGGAGGGTGGCTTGCGCAAGGTGGTGCTCTGGACCGAGCAACATGGCGGGCGCGAGGCGGTTTTCGAGAGTGTCGGGCAAGATCCGTTTTTCAACATCAATACACCCGAAGACCTCGCAACGGCGCGGCGTCTTGTGCAAGGATAGGCTCATGCGGATCTACGGCGTCACGGGGTGGAAGAATGCGGGCAAGACGGGCCTGATGGAGCGGCTTGTCGCCGAGATCACGGGGAGGGGAATCTCCGTGTCCACTGTCAAGCACGCGCATCATAGCTTTGATGTCGACCAGCCCGGCAAGGACAGCCACAGGCACCGCGTGGCCGGGGCGTCCGAAGTCCTGTTGGCCTCGGGAAATCGCTGGGCCTTGATGCACGAATTGCGCGACGAGGGCGAACCGCCGCTCGAGGCGCTTTTGGAGCGTCTGTCGCCGGTCGATCTCGTGTTGGTCGAAGGCTACAAGCGCGACCGCCACCCCAAGGTCGAGGCGTTTAGGGCAGAGACGGGCAATCCGTTGATCGCGGCGGACGATCCGACGATCCGCGCCGTGGCCGCCGATAGCGCGGTCGAGATTGACCGGCCTGTTTTCGACCTGGACGACACCGGGGCGATTGCCGATTTCATCCTGGGGGAGGTGGGCCTGTGAGTTTGAACCCCCCTCCGTTACGTGACGATTGTTTCGCTTTGCCAGCGGGGACGCATTGGACGCCGGTGGACGAGGCTCTGACCCTTCTGCGGGAGCGGTTGGGGCCGGTGACGGGCGCTGAGACGGTGCCTTTGACCGAGGCGCTCGACCGGGTTTTGGCCAAAGACCTGCTGGCGCAGCGCGCCAATCCGCCGGTGGCGAACACGGCGGTGGATGGCTATGGGCTTTGCCACGCGGATGTGCGGGATGGGCCGCAATCCCTGCCGCTTGTCGAAGGACGGGCGGCAGCGGGCGCACCATACGAAGGCATATTGCCGCGCGGGCATGCGGTGCGGGTCTTGACAGGCGCCGCCTTGCCCGAGGGAGTCGACACGGTGATCCTTCAGGAAGATGTGACGACGGACGGGAGCGGGATCGCTTTTCATGGGCCACTCAGGAAGGGCGCGAATACCCGGCGTGCGGGCGAGGATGTGGCCGAAGGTGCGTTGCTCTTCGAGGCAGGGCGTGTGCTTGGGCCCGCCGATCTGGCGCTGTTGGCGGCGACGGGGCGGGACCGGGTTCCGGTCCGCAAGCGGCTCAGGGTTGCGGTGCTATCCACGGGCGATGAACTTGCCGAGCCGGGCGAGGCGGCGCGGGCGGATCAGGTCTATGACGCGAACCGGCCCATGCTTATCGCCATGCTGCGCCGGTTCGGATTCGTGCCGGTGGATATGGGGCGCGGGCCAGACAATCGCACGGCGTTGCGCGCACTTCTGGACCGTGCCTCGGAGCAGGCTGATGTGATCCTGACCTCTGGCGGGGCATCGGCGGGAGACGAAGACCATATGTCGGCCTTGTTGCAGGGCTCCGGCGCAATGAGCCTTTGGCGGATCGCGATCAAACCGGGCCGACCCCTTGCGCTTGGCATGTGGCAGGGGGCGCCGGTCTTTGGCCTGCCGGGGAATCCGGTGGCGGCGATGGTCTGCACGCTTGTGTTCGCGCGTCCGGCGATGGGGCTTTTGGCGGGGCAAGGTTGGCGAGAGCCGCGGCGGATCATGCTTCCGGCGGGGTTCACGAAGTCGAAAAAGCCGGGGCGGCGGGAATACCTGCGCGCGCGGTTGCGCGATGGACGGGCCGAGGTCTTTGCCTCGGAAGGCTCGGGGCGGATCAGCGGGCTGAGCTGGGCCGAGGGGCTGGTCGAGCTGCCGGATGGGGCGATGGAGGTCGAGATCGGCACGCCCGTCGCCTTCATCCCTTATGCGGGGTTCGGACTCTAGGTGTTATTTCGGAAACGGTAGTGCGGCACCGTCGCGCAACACGGCGCTGATTTCGGGGGTGTAATCGTCGCCGTCTTTCTCATGCGCATCCCCTTGGTGCATCACCACGGGGGTATGGATGCGAAAGGCGGCGCGACCGTTCTTGCGTCCGCGCAGGAGGACGAGCTTGGCCTCGCGGCGTTCGCGCGGTTGAAGCGGAATACACTCGAGAGAACCGAGCCTTGAGCGCATGGCACAAAGCAGATCGGGCAGCCGTTCGGCGCGGTGGATGAAGGTTGCGACCCCTTTGGGCGCAAGGCGGCGGGCGGCGATCTCGACCCATGTCACGAGCGGCAACGCCTCGCCCATCGCTACCTCGCGGCCTGCATCCGATGCGGGGCTTCCGGCGCTGCGGTCGAAATAGGGCGGATTGGCGATCACGTGAGAGAATTGACGCTGGCGCAGATCGGGCGGCAGGGCGGCAATGTCGGCCTCGACGACGTCGAGCGGCAGGGCATTGGCCATCGCATTCTCGCGCGCCAGCGCGGCGTAGTCCGGTTGCAGTTCAACCCCCGTGATCTCAAGGCCCGGCACGCGCGCGGCAAGGCAGAGCGCAGCGGTCCCGACGCCACAGCCAAGTTCGAGCACGGTCTCCCCCGCGCGGGCGTGGGTCGCGGCAGCGAGCAAGACGGGATCGACCCCGGCGCGATAGCCATGGGTCGGTTGACGTATTGTCAGGCGACCGCCGAGATAGGCATTCTCGCTGATCCCGTTCATCGGCCCAAGGGGATTTGGTTGTCGCGCATCACGGCTTCGGCCTCGTCAAGGTCGCCTGCGCGGACCATGAGACGGCGCGGCATAATGCCGATGGAGCCCTCGAGGACGCTCATATTTACGTCCATTTCAAAGCAGGCTATACCCTCGCCTCGGAGAAGGGTCGAGGCGAAGGCGATGATCGTCGGGTCGTTGCTGCGCAGAAGCTCTTTCATGACTGGGGATGTAAAGGCAGGCGTGCGGCAATGTCGAGACCTGCGACGGGGATGTGATGGGTCTGGATCAAGCTGCTACCAAACCGCATGAGGCGCTCGCCGCTGTTCTGGCCGACGATATGGAGGCCGTGAACGCGCTCATCAGCGAGCGCATGGCCAGCGAACATGCCCCGCGCATCCCGGAAGTCACGGCGCATCTCGTGGGCGCGGGCGGCAAGCGGCTGCGGCCCATGCTCACGCTCGCGGCGGCGCAGCTTTGCGGCTATGGCGGTCCGTATCACATCCATCTCGCGGCGACGGTGGAGTTCATCCACACGGCCACGCTTTTGCATGATGACGTTGTGGACGAGAGCGAACAGCGCCGGGGGCGTCCGACGGCGAACCTCCTCTGGGATAACAAATCCTCGGTGCTCGTGGGCGATTACCTGTTTTCGCGGTCGTTCCAGTTGATGACGGAGACCGGCAACCTCGAGGTGCTGCGCATCCTGTCGAACGCCTCGGCGACGATTGCCGAGGGCGAGGTTTTGCAGCTTACGGCGGCGCAGGATCTGCGCACGGATGAGAGCGTTTACCTGCAGGTGGTGCGCGGCAAGACGGCAGCGCTCTTCTCGGCGGCGACGGAAGTGGGCGGGGTGATCGCCGGGGCCGATCCGGCGCATGTGCAGGCTTTGTTCGATTATGGCGATGCGCTTGGGATCGCGTTCCAGATCGTGGATGATCTGCTCGACTATCAAGGGGACACCAAGGCGACGGGCAAGAATGTGGGCGACGATTTCCGCGAACGCAAGCTGACCTTGCCGGTCATCAAGGCGGTGGCCAAGGCGGCGGACGCGGACGAGCGCGCCTTCTGGGTCAGGACGATCGAGAAGGGCAAGCAGGGTGAGGGCGATCTCGACCATGCGCTGGCGCTTCTGGACAGGCACGCGGCGCTCGTCGAGACGCGGGAGGATGCGCTGGCCTGGACGAACAAGGCCAAGGTGGCGATTGCAAGCTTGCCGGAGCATCCCATCCGCCAGATGCTTGTCGACCTTGCCGACTACGTGGTCGCGCGGGTGAACTGAGGGGGAGGGGGCGCTGCCCCCGCCGTCGCCTTTGGCGACGACTCCCCCGGAGTATTTGTCACAGAGAAGAAGATCAGGCGAGGGTTGTTGCGGCCACCCACCAGCCGGGGTGTGCCGTGCGGATGCGGGTGGCGGCGGCGTGGGCGGCGTCTTGGGTCGGGTAAAGGCCAAAGCAGGTTGCGCCGGAGCCGGACATGCGGGCGCACAAGGCGTCGGACAGGGCCGAGAGCGTGGCGTTGATCTCGGGGGCAAGGGCGCGCGCGGGTGGCTCCAGATCGTTGCGTTGCGTGGCGAGCCAATCGCTAAATGTCCTGATATCAGTGCCTTGCGGGATGATTTCCATTGCCGGGTTGGTTTTCGACGCAAGCGCGTGGAAGACCGAGGGGGTGGAGACGTCCACGCGGGGATTGACGAGCACCGCCGGAAGTGGCGGCAGCCCGTCGACCGGGGCGATGTCTTCTCCAATGCCGCGCATGGTGGCGGCGCGGGCGAGGGTGCAGACGGGCACATCCGCGCCAAGCGAAAGGCCGAGGTCCGCTGGCAAGGGCGTCCCGGACAGTGCGGAGAGTGCGCGCAGCGTTGCGGCGGCGTCAGACGATCCCCCGCCGATCCCGGCAGCGGCGGGCAGGTGTTTTTCAAGTGTGAGGGCGACCGGAATCTCCATCCGTGCGGCAGCGCGCAGGGCAAGGTTTTCCGGGCTCGTGGGCACCCCTTGGGACATCGGGCCGGTGACCGTCAGCGACGTTTCGGGCGCGCGCTGCGCGGTGATGCGGTCGCCGATATCGGCAAAGACCACGAGGGAATCGAGCAGGTGGTAGCCATCCGCGCGCTGGCCGGTGACATGGAGCGTCAGGTTGATCTTGGCCGGGGCGAAGACCTCAGTTCTCATGAGCGACCTTCAGGGGCGCGGCGCCTTCTTCTGCGAGGACCACGTCGAGACCGACTTCGAGCTTGCGGCGAATGCGGTCGGGCTTGGCCTCGGCGGCGGTTTCGTCATTGACGAAGGACAGGGCACGCTTCCATTGAAACTCGGCCTCGATATAGCGGCCCACGGCCCAGTAGACATCGCCAAGATGGTCGTTCACCACCGGATCAATCGGCTCGAGCTCGGCGGCGCGTTCCATATGGCCGACGGCCTCTTCGTAGCGGCCAAGCCGGTAGAGCACCCAACCGAGACTATCCATGATATAGCCGGAATCGGGCCGTGCGGCGACGGCGCGTTCGATCATGTCGAGGGCTTCGTCAAGGTTTTGTTGTTTCTCGACAAGGGTATAGCCAAGGTAGTTGAGCACCTGCGGTTGCTCCGGGCGCAACTCAAGGGCGGCCCGGAAGTCTTTTTCGGCGGCGGGCCAATCCCCGAGGCGTTCATGACAGATGCCGCGCGTATAGAGGAGGAACCAACGGGTGCGGTCCTCGGCATCGGCCAGTTCGAGAGCGCGGTCATAGGCCTTGGCGGCCTCGGCAAATTTCATTTCCTGGCGCAGCAGATCGCCGAGCGAGGAATAGACCACGGAGAGGTTCCCGTGGCTTCGGGTGAGTTGTTCCAGCACTTCGATGGCGGCGTCGACCTTCCCCTCGAGACGCAGCGCCTCGGCGCGCCCCAGTTCGGCGGCATGATAGGAGGGGTGATCGGCGGGCACCTTTTTGTAAGCCTCGGAAGCCAGCGTAAAACGTCCAAGTATTTCAAGGAGTTCGGCGTTCAGGAGCAGCGCCTCGAAATGATCCGGGCGCAGATATTGCGCGGCGCGGGCATAGAGGAGGGTGTAGTCGGGGGTGGCCTCGTTGCGGAGCGCCGAGGCGAGCGAATAGAAGACCTCGGCGATGCCATCGGTGGGATTGCGGACATGGGTGAAGGGGAGTTTGTCCCCGGCGACAAGGGTGTTGCGGATGTTGACGAGATCGGGATCGAGACCGGTGCCGAACATGTCGGACAAGAGCTGCACGGCATCATCGTTGCGGTCGAGCTGGCTCAGGATTTCGACAAGGGTCAGCACGCCGCGGCGGGTCATCTGGATGGTGCCGTTCGACTTGTCGGCATAGATCGCTTCGGCCCCTTCGTAATCGCCGACAGAGGCCAGCGCGAGAGCCTTGTGATAGGCGGCAAAGCCCGCGAGGCCGGGTTCTTCGGCTACCTTGTCGAAGGCTGCGAGGGCGGCGTTCATGTCGCCCGTGCCGAGATGGGCCCAGGCGCGCAAGAGGCCATCAACCAGCGGGCCAATGCTGCGCATTTCGTCCAAGTCGTTTATAATGCTGCCAAAATTCCCCTCGGCAGCATTGCCGGCGGCGATCACGAGATTGGCGAGTTGGCTTGGGATTTCGTCGGAGACCATCTTGCGCGCGATGGGCAGAGCCGTTTGCAGACGCCCCAGCGACAGGTAGGAGAGCATCGCGTTCTCGAGCAGTTTCGGATTGGTCGGGTCGCGGGCGATGGCGCGTGTGTAATACTGGGCCGCGGCGGCGAAATCGCTATCGAAACTGGCCTGACGCGCGGCGAGATAGGCGCCCGAGTTGCCTTGGGCGACGGCAGGCAGGGCGGTCGCGGCGAGAAGGGCGGACAGGGTCAGCGAACGAAGAAGGAATCTGGCCACGGGCGGCTCCTGCGATAGAGGTCCAGAGGAAAGTAAGGGGTCGACGTGCGAAGGGCAATGGGCGCACGGGGATTTGACCGACGGTGGCGAAAATCGGCGAAAACAGGGGTCGGTATTACGTCGGTATCACGTCGGTATTGCGTCGGTGCGAAATAAGGCAAGACGCCTCAGGCCAGCGTGCGGGCGGCGCGGCGCACGCCCCAGCCCATGAGGAGGGAGGTTGCGACGAAGAAGCCGGCGACGCCGAGGAACTGGTGTTCGAGCCCGATGCCGAGATCAATCAGAAGCCCGGTCAGCCCCGGCCCGATGGCCGAGCCAAGCACCATCACCGCCGCCGCCAATGCCTTGATCGCGCCGATATGGGCGGTTCCGTAGAATTCGGCCCAGAACGCATTTGGCAGGGTGGCGTTGGCCCCGGTGGCAAGGCCGAGGAACAGGATGCCCAGAGCGAGGCCAAGCGGCGTCGTCGAGAAGGCGAGGATCAGGAAACCGGCGGCGAGGGGGAGTTGGTAAAAGGGCATGAGCCGCGCCGTGCCGAGACGGTCGAGCGCCCAGCCCGCGGCGACCATCGCGGCGATGGATGTGCCGGTATAGAGCGGGAAGAAGGCCACGAATTCGACATGGCTCCAGCCCTTGATTCCGGCAAGGTGGACCTGATGGAAGAAGAAGGCGGTGATGAAGGCCGAAGGGCCGAGGATTGCCGGGACCATGCACCAGAACAGCGGATGGCGCAGGGCCTCGGGGCGCCGCCAGTGCCGGGCCTGCATGCCGGTGTTGCTCTCGCCGGCGGCGAGGGCTTGCGGGGTGCGTTCCTTGCCCAGAAGCCAGAACAGGAGCGGACCGCCGAGCAGGCAGAAACCGGCGCCGACGATCCACAGGAGATGCCAGTTGATGACCGTCATCAAGGAGACGAAGGCCAGCGGCAAGAGCGCCTCGCCCACGGAAAAACCGAGCGCGGCGATGGCAAGTGCGCGGCCCCGGCGGGCGATGAACCAGCGGGCCATGGCGACTACGGCGATATGGCTTGTCATGCCCTGGCCAAAGAAGCGCAGGGCAAAGATCACCACCGGCAGGAGCGCGGCATAGGGGTTCACGGCCATGGCGACACAGGCGCAGGCGAGGCCGAGCAGGATCACCGGGCCGAGGGTGCGGACGCGGAAATGGTCGGTGAGGCTTCCGGCCCAGATCATGACGAGGGCGGAGGCCGAGGTGCCGATCATGTAGAGCCCGCCCCATTGGCCGTGGCTCAGGCCAAAGGTTGCGCGGATTTCCCCGGCGAAGATCGAGATGAAAAATGTTTGCCCGAAGCTCGACAGGAAGGTCAGCAGGACGCCGACGGCGAGGAACGGTGCATTGTCGAGAAGAAAGCGGGGGCGGATCATGGGCGCGAGGGTTGCCGCAGGGGCCGGGAAGGGCAAGCGGAATGTGCCGGGCGGCAGAGTTTTTTGAAAAGTCCGGGCCGTTTTCTTTTGAGGACGACGGGTGCCGAAACGCACACGGGCCGCCCGAAGGCGACCCGTGCAGCGCGATCCGTGACGGGATCACATATTCGGGTAGTTCGGGCCGTCGCCGCCCTGCGGAGTGACCCAGTTGATGTTCTGGGACGGGTCCTTGATGTCGCAGGTTTTACAATGCACGCAATTCTGGAAGTTGATGACAAAGCGCGGCTCCTTGCCCTCTTCCTCGACCACCTCGTAGACGCCGGCCGGGCAGTAGCGTTGCGCCGGTTCGTCATATTTCGGAAGGTTGACCGAGACCGGCACGCTGGCGTCCTTGAGGCGCAGGTGGCAGGGCTGGCTCTCTTCGTGGTTGGTCATCGCGAAGGAGACGTTGGTCAGGCGATCGAAGGACAGTTTGCCATCCGGTTTCGGGTAGTCGATCTTCTTGTGCTTGTCGGCCGGTTCGGTGGCTTGGGCGTCGGTCTTGCCGTGGCCCATGGTGCCGAAGAGCGAGAAGCCGAGCGTATTGGTCCACATGTCGAGACCGCCGAGGGCGAGCGAGGGCAGGAGGCCCCATTTCGACCACATCGGTTTGACGTTGCGCACTTTCTTGAGGTCTTTGCCGATGGCGCCCTTGCGGACCTCTTCCTCATAGGCCGAAAGCTCGTCCGCGGCGCGACCGTCCTTGAGCGCGGCGGCGGCGGCGTCGGCGGCGGCGATGCCCGAGAGCATGGCGTTGTGGTTGCCCTTGATGCGCGGCACGTTGACCATGCCGACCGAGCAGCCGAGAAGCGCCACGCCGGGCGCGACCATCTTGGGCATGGATTGGAACCCGCCCTCGGAGATGGCGCGGGCGCCATAGGCGACGCGCTTGCCGCCCTTGAGAAGCTCGGCCACCATCGGATGATGCTTGAAGCGCTGGAATTCCATGTAGGGATAGAGGTGCGGGTTCTTGTAGTTCAGGTGCACCACGAAGCCGACATAGACCTGGTTGTTTTCGAGGTGGTAGATGAACGACCCGCCCCCGGCGTTCGATCCAAGGGGCCAGCCCATGGTGTGGGTGACGGTGCCTTCCTTGTGCTTGGCCGGGTCGATCTCCCAGATCTCCTTCATGCCGAGGCCGAATTTCTGCGGCTGGTGGCCTTTCTGGAGGTCATACTTTGCGATAACTTCCTTGGCGAGCGAGCCGCGCACGCCTTCGGAGAGGAAGACATACTTGCCGTGCAGTTCCATGCCCGGTTCGGTGTTGGGGCCGTAGGAGCCGTCCTCTTCGAGGCCGAAGACACCGGCGACCACGCCTTTGACCTCGCCACCCGCGCCATAGACCAGTTCTGAGCAGGCCATGCCGGGGAAGATCTCGACGCCGAGCGCCTCGGCCTGTTCGGCCATCCAGCGGCAGACATTCCCCATCGAGACGATGTAGTTGCCATGGTTGTTCATCAGCGGCGGCATCGGCCAGTTCGGCACGCGGATTTCGCCGCCTTCGCCGAGCATGTAGAAATTGTCTTCCTTGACCGGCGTGTTGAGGGGGGCGCCCTTTTCCTTCCAGTCGGGGATCAGTTTATCCAGGCCGCAGGGGTCGAGCACGGCGCCCGAGAGGATATGCGCGCCCACTTCGGAGCCTTTCTCGAGGACCACGACTTCGAGGTCCGGGTCGTTCTGCTTGAGGCGGATCGCCGCCGACAGGCCGGCAGGGCCGGCACCGACGATGACTACGTCATATTCCATGGCTTCGCGTTCGATCTCGGACATGCTGGCTCCCCTACAAATTCTGGCGCGCAAGATTATTTCCGAACGTGATTACCGCGCCGCAGCAATGCACGTCAATCAGCGACACGGCGTTATCTGGCGAATCTACCTGTTTTCAACGCTGAATCCCATCTGGTCACCTGCATTTGCGCATGGCAAGGGAGGGCTTGGCGAAAATGGACGGGCGGAGAGGTGGAACGGCCTTGTGGGCGGGCCGTTCGAGGGGTGGTTTCGGGCGGTCGAAAAGGGCGGTTTCGCTTGTATTCGCTTGCATGATTGGGTCAGATACCCCAACTGCAAGACTCCGGGCGATGCGCGCCGAAGCAGAAAAAAGACGAAAGAGAGCGACAGACTCATGGAGAAATTTCCAATGACGCGCGCCGGGTTCACGGCGCTCGAAGCAGAATTGAAGCAGTTGAAAAGCGTGGAACGCCCCGCGATCATCGAGGCGATTGCCTCTGCGCGCGAGCTTGGCGACCTCAAGGAAAATGCGGAATACCATTCGGCGCGCGAAAAGCAGGGTTTTATCGAGGGCCGTATCAAGGAGCTTGAGGGCGCGATCTCGCTTGCCGACGTGATTGATCCGACCAGGCTTTCGGGCCCGATCAAGTTCGGCGCCACGGTCACACTTGTCGATGAGGACACGGACGAGGAAAAGACCTGGCAGATCGTGGGCGAGCACGAGGCGAATGTCGAGAAGGGGCTTCTCAACATCAAGTCGCCCATCGCGCGCGCCCTGATCGGCAAGGAAGAGGGCGACAGCGTCGAAGTGCGCACGCCCGGCGGTGAGAAGAGTTACGAGGTGTTGTCGGTCGCCTATGTCTGAGGCGGCCTGACGGGCGGAGAACCGATATGAGCGAGGAAGCCCAGAACCAGTTCGCGACAAGCCTCGAGATCAATCGCAGGCCGGTGCGACCGCGCGTGACGGGCGCGGAGATCGTGGCCCTTGTCCTGAGCCTTGTGTGGCTTGGCGCGTCGGCGGTCTTTTTCCTGGCGATGGGGCCGGGCGAGGGGGAGCTTGACTCGCTGCGTTTCGTGATGACGCTTCTGGCGGTGTTCATGCCTGTGGCGATGATCTGGGTTGCGGCGGCGGCGGCGCGGTCGAGCCGGATCATGCGCGAGGAAAGCGAACGGTTGCAAGCGGCCATCGACGCGATGCGCCGCAGTTACCTTGCCCAGCAACAGGGCAAGGGCGGACCGGGCGGCATGGAGCCGTCGGTGCAGCGCAAGCTTGACGAGATCGCCGCGGCACAGCGCAAGACGGAAACCGCGCTTGCGACCTTTACCTCTAGCCGCGAGCATAGCAACGGTATCCGCAAGGCCCCCGAGCCAGCCCCCCAACCCGAGAGCGGCGAGGATCAGGGTCTTTTGGCGCTTGGCACGCCGGCGGACGCGCTTTCGCCGCCGCTCGAACGGGTGGACTTCATCCGGGCGCTGAATTTCCCGGAAACGGCGGATGACAAGGAAGGCTTTGCGGCGCTGCGCCGCGCGCTCAAGGATCGGCAGGCGGCGCATCTTATCCAGGCGGCGCAGGATGTTCTGACCCTGATGAGCCAGGACGGCATCTACATGGACGATCTGCGCCCCGATCTGGCGCGCCCGGAAATCTGGCGCCGCTTTGCCGCGGGCGAACGCGGGCGGGTCGTGGCGCAGCTTGGTGGGATTCATGACCGTTCGTCCCTGGCCCTGACGGCGGGGCGGATGAAGCAAGACCCGATTTTCCGAGATACGGCGCACCATTTCCTGCGTCGGTTCGACAAGACATTCGTCGAGTTCGAGGAAACCGCCTCGGATGCGGAAATCGCCGCGCTGTCCGAAACCCGCACGGCGCGGGCCTTCATGCTTTTGGGCCGCGTCATGGGGATATTCGATTAGCGGGAAGCGCCTTTCGCAGGGCCTTGGCCCCTGGGGGGCGCAGAGGGGGGCGGCGCGCGTGGCGGCAAATTCCTGCCAAGAGATCCCTTTTCGGTGCAATTTTGCGCGGTTGCAGCGTGACAGATTTGTAAAAGTGTGCTGCACTCATGGAGCGTACAAAATCACTTGAGAGGAGGACTGCCCATGAGCGTGAGCTCGCATCTGGAAGAACTGAAACGGAAACACGAAGCCCTCTCGCATAAAGTTGAGGCGGAACAGCGTTCCCCCGGTTCCAGCGATCTTGAGATCGCAGAGATGAAGAAAGAGAAACTCCGCATCAAGGAAGAGATTGAGCGCCTTTCGGTCTAGAACCGCAGCGACATTTCCCAAGACTTGGCCCGAATGAGGGGCGTGCCCAAGCCGTCTTGCGATGGCTTGGGCTTTTTCGTCAGGCGCGGAAACTTGCGCGGGCGGCGATGGCGGCCCCGCCGGTGATGAGCAGGGTCGCGATGGCGAGCATCCAGCTTGGCTCGGCAATGCCGACCCCGACAAGGATCAGGGTCGACAGGAGCGGGGCGGCGTAAGAGGCGGTGCCGAGGAGTTGGATGTCACCGCGTTTGACGCCGATGTCCCAGACATAGAAGGCCAGCCCGACAGGGCCGAGGCCGAGTGCAAGGGCCGAGGCCCACCCCAATGCGCCGTTGGGCCAGACCGTTTCCTCGAATGCGAGGTGCATGAGCGCGGAGAGAATGGCCGAGGCGATGCAGAACACGGCAACCGTATCGGTCGGGGCGCCGCCGAGGCGGCGGGAGAGCACGGAATACCCCGACCACGTCAGGGCACAGGCCAGCGCGATGAGGTATCCGGGCAGGGCGTCGGTGTTGAAGCCCGTCCCGCCGCCTCCGACGATCAGCGCGGCCCCGGCAAATCCGCACAGCGCGCCGAGGAGGTGGCCCGAACGCAGGCGCTCGCCCGGCAGGAGCCCCGAGAAAAGGACGATCAGAAGCGGCCAGAGATAGGCGATGAGCCCGGCCTCGGCCGCCGGGGCGAGGCGCAGGGCGGAGAAATAGAGCGCGTGATAGCCAAAGAGGCCAAGTGTGCCAAAGGCGTAGATGCGCCAATTCGTATGGAGCAGCCCCCTGAGCCCGCCGGTGCGCGCCGTCCAGACCAAGCCGATCAGGCCGCCGATCGTGAAGCAGATGGCGTTCAGCAGGAGCGGTGGGGCGGGGGCAGAGCCGACCGTGAACAGCGCCAGAAGCGCCCAAAGCAAAACAGCGATGAAGCCAATGGCTGTCGCGCGGGGGCGGGTCATCATGGGGCCGGAATGTCCTCGACGGGAATAATGGTCAGTTGATCGTGAACTGACGCTGTTTTGTCGATTTCCGCAAGTATCCATTCGCGAAAGGCGGCGATCTGGGGGCGGTTTTCCGTCCCGAGGCGACAAAGAAAGCGGAAATGCGCCTTGCTCTCTATGGCGATCTTGTAGGGGGCCACGAGGCGGCCTTCGTGCAAGTCCTTGACGACCATGGCGCGGCGGCCAAGGACGATCCCCGCCCCGGCGAGGGCGGCATCTACGGCGTGATCCGCCTGCGAGAAATGCGGGCCGTGGGTCGGGGTATGGTCCATGCCGACGGCCCGGAACCATGTTGGCCAGTCGCAGGGGGGCTGAAGGAAGGCAATCGAATCGTCGAACATCAAGGGGGCGTCGCGCAGGGTTTGCGGGGTCGGGTATTGCGCGGCGAGCTCCGGGGTCATCACGGGTGTGACCCATTCGCCGGGATTGAGCGGGATCGACCACAGGCCTTCGTCGGGGCCATAGCCAAAGCGGATCGCCACATCGACCTCGTCCAGGTCGAAATCCAGCATCCGCAGGGTCGCGGAAAAGCGCAGGTCGATATCCGGGTGCGCATGGGCGAATTCATAGAGGCGCGGGGCGAGCCATTTGGCAGTAAAGGCGGGGCCGGCGGTGATGTTGAGGGTCGAGGACTCCTGCAAGCGGCGCGTGGCGCGCCATGCGGCGGTGAGGCGCTCGAAACCCGTGGTCGTGCCGGGCGCGAGGGTGCGGCCTGCCTCGGTCAGTTTCACCGCGCGGTTGAGCCGGATGAAGAGCGGCTGGCCGAGATGATCCTCAAGCGCCTTGATTTGAAACGACAGGGCGGCAGGGGTCACGGACAATTCCTCCGCCGCCTTGGCGAAGGACATATGGCGGGCGGCGGCCTCGAAGGCGCGCAGGGCGGTCAGGGGAGGGAGGCGTTCTGGCATATCAGTTGAGTATCATTTAATCGAAGGTGGAGAAAGTCTCGTTTGTAAGCATATTTTCCATCCCTCATATTGAATTCAATTCAGAAATGCTTGCCCAAGGAGGCTACAGGATGATTGAAGCAACCACATCTGCCCAAACCCGCGCTGGTTTTGCCGCGGCCCATGCGGCCCGTGGCGCGGCGTTGAAGTCGATTTTGCAGTGGCTTTTCAAATCCGGGGATGTTCCGCTGGCAGGGGATTGCCTTACGGAGCCGTGCCGCTGATCCTGTTCTGGGGATCTTACGGCACCAATAGAAAAGGGCCGGTCGCGAGGACCGGCCCTTTTTGATGTGGTGGCGTCCGTGGTTCAGACGAAGAACTGGCCACCATTGGCCGAGATGGTCGAGCCGTTGATGAAGCCCGCATCGTCGGAGGCGAGGAAGGACACGCAGCGCGCGATTTCCTCGGGTTCGCCAAGGCGGCCGGTCGGGATCTGGCCGATGATCGATTCGCGAACCTTCTCGGGCACGGCCATGACCATTTCCGTGGCAATGTAGCCGGGGCAGATAGCGTTGGCCGTAATGCCGGCGCGGGCGCCTTCCTGGGCAAGCGATTTGACAATGCCAAGATCGCCCGCCTTGGTCGCGGCATAGTTCACCTGGGCGAACTGGCCTTTCTGGCCGTTGATCGAGGAGATCACGACGATACGGCCAAACTTGCGCTCGCGCATGCCGGGCCAGATCGGGTGAATGGTGTTGAACACGCCGGTGAGGTTCGTGTCGATGACTTCCTGCCATTGTTGCGGGGTCATCTTGTGGAAGGGGGCGTCGCGGGTGATGCCCGCGTTGGCGACCACGATGTCGATCGGGCCAAGTTCTTCCTCGACCGATGCGATGCCTGCGGCAGAGCTTTCGTAATCTCCGACATTCCATTTGTAGGTCTTGATGCCGGTTTCTTCGGTGAACTTGGCGGCGGCCTCGTCATTGCCGGCATAGGTTGCGGCGACGGTGCAGCCGTCGGCTTGCAAGGCTTTGGAAATGGCCGCGCCGATGCCGCGCGATCCGCCGGTGACTAGTGCTACTCGTGCCATGGGGTTCCTCCAGTTAGGCGTGTGTCTTCAAGTAATTCTGTTACGCAGAAAATGCCGCATGTGCAACATTGTTGCGCGATAAATTTTTCCGCTACGCAGCTATTCCTGCCATCGGGATGTGAAAAACGGGTGTCAGGCCAAGAAAAAAGGCGCCCCGGAAGGCGCCTTTTGAAGAATCAGACCGACATGGCGTTTACGGGCGCTCGAGGCACATGGCCACGCCCATGCCGCCGCCGATGCAGAGCGTGGCGAGGCCTTTCTTGGCGTCGCGGCGCTTCATTTCGAACAGGAGGGTGTTGAGGATGCGCGCGCCGGAGGCGCCGATCGGGTGGCCGATGGCGATGGCGCCGCCGTTCACGTTGACGATCGACGGGTCCCAGCCCATGTCCTTGTTCACGGCGCAGGCCTGTGCGGCGAAGGCCTCGTTGGCCTCGACCAGGTCGAGATCCGACGCCGACCAGCCCGCCTTGTCGAGCGCCTTGCGCGAGGCGTAGATCGGGCCGACGCCCATGATCGACGGGTCAAGACCGGCGGTCGCGTAGGAGGCGATGCGCGCCAGCGGCTCGATGCCGCGCTTCTCGGCCTCTTCGGCGGTCATCAGAAGGGCACCGGCGGCACCATCGTTCAGGCCCGAGGCGTTGGCCGCGGTCACGGAGCCGTCCTTGGCAAAGGCGGGGCGCAGTTTCTGCATGGCTTCCATGGTGGCGCCGTGGCGGATGTATTCATCGGCATCGACGATGATCTCGCCCTTGCGGGTCTTGACGGTGAAAGGCGTGATCTCGTCGGCGAACTTGCCGGCCTTTTGCGCGGCTTCGGCCTTGTTCTGCGAGGCGACGGCGAATTCATCCTGCTGTTCGCGGGAAATCTGCCATTGCTCGGCAACGTTCTCGGCGGTCTGGCCCATGTGGTAGCCGTTGAACGCGTCCCAGAGGCCGTCCTTGATCATCGAGTCGATATATTTGACATCGCCCATTTTGACGCCCGCGCGCAGATGCGCGACATGGGGCGACAGGGTCATGTTTTCCTGCCCGCCCGCGGCGACGATGGCGGCATCTCCAAGCTGGATATGCTGGGCGGCGAGGGCGACGGCGCGCAGGCCGGAGCCACAGACCTGGTTGATGCCCCAGGCGGCGGATTCCTGCGGGAAGCCCGCGTTGATATGCGCCTGGCGCGCAGGGTTCTGACCCTGGCCGCCGGTGAGAACCTGCCCGAGGATTGTTTCGGAGACCTCGGAGGCGTCGATGCCGGCGCGGTCGACCAGTGCCTTGAGAACGGTGGCACCGAGATCGTGGGCGGGGGTGTTCGCGAAGGAGCCGCCAAAGCTGCCGACGGCGGTCCGGGCCGCGGAGGCGATCACTACGTTGGTCATGTCTATGTTCCTCTACCGAATGACTGGGTCAAAGGTGTTCGGATGCTGCCCGGAATTCAAGCAAACACCCGTGCCTTTGGGGCGTTCCTTACCGGATTTGCCGCGCTGCGGCAACGGCAATGCTTTCGAGGCGAGAAATGATATTGCGTCGTTACGCGGCGTCTTGGTTATTTTTGTTATTTTTCTTGGATTTGACATCCCATGGCGGCGAAATGGTGGGGGCGCCGAAGAGAAATCCCTGAAAACAGTCGATGCCGAGAGAGGCGAGGGTCGTTGCCTCGTCGGGGTGTTCGATGCGTCCTGCGACCGTCACCATGCCGAGATTTCGGGCAATGGCGGCGGTGCCGGCGGCGATGGCTTGTGATTCGATATCGGATTGCACCCCCCGGATCAGGCCGCCGTCGAGCTTGAGCATGTCGAAGAAGAAGTCCTTGAAGCTGCGCAGCGCACCGTGGCGGACACCGAAATCATCAAGTGCGAAGGCGATGCCGCGCGGTTGCAATTCGTCCATGAAGCCGCGGACGAGTTCCGGCACTTGCAGGACCGAGGGTTCGGAGAGTTCGAGGATCAGGCGCCCGGCAATGTCGTCGCGTCGTGACAGGCCGTGTTTGAGCGTGGCCATCCAGGGGCCATAGCCGATGGAGCGGGCGGACATGTTGACCGAAAGGCGCAGGTTGGGATTGGTCAGCAGGGTGGCGAGGCTTTTTTCGAGCGCCCGGCAATCGAGCATCCGGCCAAGTTCATCTTCTTCGACCGCTGCCATGAAATCCTTGGCGGGGATGACGCGGCCCGTTTCATCGAGAACGCGGATCAGCGCCTCGTGAAACACCGGCGCATTCGGGGGGGCGGCGGCGACCACGGGCTGAAACGCGAGCAACACCTGCTTGTGGGTCACGGCCTCGCGCACCATGTCGAGCGTGCGCATGTCCCGCGCGGCCACGGCGGCCCCGAGCGGCGAGTCCTCGCCCGGCGCGAGACCTGCCAGATCGCGTTTGCGCATGCGTGCCATTGGAAGTCCTCATCGGCTTGCTGTTGCAGTTCCGGACAGAATGGCGCCACATTCGTAAACAGGTCGCTAAATACGGCATTTGAGGAAAAACCGATCCAAAGGGGGTGCGCGATGGTGGAAAGATGTGGCTGGGTCGGGCAGGAGCAGATCTATATCGACTATCATGATCAGGAGTGGGGGCGCCCCGAATATGACAGCCGCGCGCTTTGGGAGAAGCTTGTTCTCGATGGCTTTCAAGCGGGGCTGAGCTGGATCACGATCCTCAAGAAGCGTGACAATTTTCGCGAGGCATTTGAAGGGTTTGACCCGAATGTGATTGCAGGCTGGGGCGAAGCGGATGTGCGCCGGCTTCTGGACAATCCGGGCATCATCCGGCACCGGGGCAAGATCGAGGCGACGATCGGCAATGCGCGGGCCTGGCAGGAGATCGAGGCGCGGGAAGGGTTTGACCGGTTCCTTTGGAAATACGTGGATTTCGCGCCGCTTCAGACCCGGTTCGAGACCCAGTCCGACGTTCCGGCGCAGACGGAATTGTCCCAACAAATTTCCAAGGATTTGAAGAAATCGGGCTTCCGTTTTTGCGGGCCGACCATTGTCTATGCCTTCATGGAGGCGGTCGGGATGGTCAACGATCATCTCGTGACCTGTCCGGCGCATGAGCCATGTGCGGTGGAAGGGCGCAGGACGCCGTTTTGAGGCTTGGTGCGCCGTCCTGCCCGTTCTAGGGTCGGCGAAAACACGCACGAGCAGAGGGAGCCACGGGACATGGCAGTGAAGATCTGTGCCCTGACGATGGTCTATCGCGATTATTGGGCGCTTTCACGTTGGTACGCGCATCACGGCGCAGAACTTGGGGCGCAAAACCTGTTCGTGATCAACCATGGCGATGATCCCAAGGTCGCGGAAATCTGCCCCGGTGCGCAGGTGCTTTCGGTAGAGCGCGCAGACCTGTCGCGTTTCGACCGTGTGCGGGGCGAGATCCTCGACAGTTTTCATGTCGAGCTGGCAAAGGCCTATGATTGGGTGATCCGCACGGATGCGGATGAGATCCTGCTATACGACCCGGATCAGCATGAGAGCCTTCCGGCGCTATTCGCCAAAGAGAGCGCCCCGGTTCTGACGGCGCTTGGATTCGAGCTTGTCGAAATGCCGCGCAACAAGCCCATGACGCGCGGCCCGGTCTGTGCGCAGCGGCGCAATCTCCTGTTCTCGGGACAGGCTTCCAAGGCGGTGGCCTCACGCGAGATGCAGAAGTTTCGCCTGCACGGGGTCGCAGTCGCGCCGGACGCACTTGGGCAGTTTTCCTTTCGCATGCCGCGCGGGCTTTATCTTGCGCATCTGAAATATGCCAATCTGAAAGCACTCTCCGAGACCAATCTGGTGCGCCAGGACGTTGCCCGGGCGGCCCGGAAGGGCAAGCCGGGACATGCCTGGGCGGAGGCGGAGGACGAGGCGGCGGCGTTCCTTGAGGATTTCGCGGGCCTCATCAAGAGACCATGGGAGAAGGCCGAGGCCAAAGCCTATGCGCGCCTCTCGTCGGACCCGGTGCGGCTTGACCGTGCGTCTTTGGTGCGGGCGCGCAACTTCAGGCCGACTCATCGGACGAAACTGCCGGAGCGTTTCGGGGAGTTGGGCTGACTCGGCTTGTTTCAAAGCCGGGTGTGTCGCGGTCTTGTGGCCGTTTCGCAAGGTGACGGGCCTTGATCTCGTCCGAGGTCAGGCGACTTCCGTCATGGCTCCAACCGGGAGGAGCCACGGCATACATCAGCCGTTCACGCCATGTCAGGCCGCGCTGGGTCATGTCGCGGAAGATGGCGATCCATTCATGAAAGGCCACGCGCAGGGGATTGAAGGTGCCGAGGTTGTGGACGAGGCCGTAATCGACCTTTTCCTCCTCCTGTTCGGGCACGAAGGTCCCGAACATCTTGTCCCAGATGATGAACACCCCGGCATAGTTGCAATCGAGGTAACGCGCGTTGCGTCCGTGATGCGCGCGGTGATGCGAGGGGGTGTTCATGATGGCTTCGAACCAGCGCGGCATCCTGCCGATCGCCTCGGTGTGAATCCAGAACTGGTAGATGAGGTTCAGCCCGCCGACGAAGAAGATCATCGCCGGGTGAAAGCCAAGCAGGACCAGCGGCGCGCGCACGACCATCATGAAGGTGAAGGTATAGGTCCACGTTTGGCGCAAGGCGGTGGTCAGGTTGTAATGCTGCGAGGAATGGTGATTCACGTGGCTCGCCCAGACCCAGCGCACCCGGTGGCCAAAGCGGTGCACCCAGTAATAGCGCAGATCGTCGAGCACGAAGCAGAGCGCCACGACCCACCACGCGGTGCCAAGGTCGAGCGGCGTTACCTCCCAGAGCAGCATGAAGAAGCCCCATGCGATAAACCCGAGTGCCACGCCCGAGGCGACATTGCCCGCCCCCATGATGAGCGAGGTCACGGCATCGCGGGTTTCATAGCGCCCGCCCCGGCCCTTGATGTTGATCCAGAGCAGTTCGATCAGGATGGCGGCGATGAAGAAGGGAACGGCGTAGTTGACGACATCCGGGTAGCTGATCTCGGTCATGCGGGGATGAACTCCTTCCAGCGGGGGCGGTCCTGGGGGGAAAGGGCAACAGAAACATGCGGCGCGGCCATGTCTTGCAGGTAAAAATCAAGCCCGGTCTCGGTCTCTATCACGTCCGCCCCCGCGAGTGGGCGGGCCACGGTATCGGCACCGATGCACCAGACAAGCCCGGTTTCGCCATTGCAGAGCTCGATCAGGGCGGCGCGTTGATCGGCGCTGATCCGGGCGTCGATGGCGGGAGCTTCGGGGAATTCACGCGCCCAGGCGGCCAGCGCCTCGGCCTCATCGGCAATGCGGCGCGGTGCGGTCAGGCCAAGCAAATGCAGGATCACGGCTATCCCCGCGATCCCGATCACAACGACCGGTATAAGCACGCTCAGCGGCATGGTATCCTCCCTGCCGCCGATTTAGCCAGACCCGGCCCCCGCCTGTCAAAGCGGTCCTTACGTCAGCCGCGCGTGGCCGCGATGACCTCGGTCAGGATGGCGCGGGCGGACTCTCCCGACCAATCCGCGTCGCCGGTCATGCGGGCGATTTCGCGCCCCTGCCGGTCGATCAACACGGTGACAGGCAGGCCGAGCACGGCCATGTCCCGGGCGATTTCCTGTTTCGGGTCGCGGTATTGTGGCAGGGTTTCGACGCCGATCTCTTCAAAGAAGGCCGCGATGGCGGGCGGGGCGTTGCGCCCGGTCGCGAGGGTCACGACGGCGAGGTCATCGCCGCCAAGATCGCGGGCGATCTCTTCGAGCATCGGCATTTCCTTGCGGCAGGGGGCACACCATGTCGCCCAGAAATTCAGGATGACGACCTTGCCCCGGTAATCGGCAAGCGAGACGTCGCTGCCATCGGGGGTCACGAAGGGTTTGTCCGAGGTCGGGCGCGGGGCGGGGTGGAAGTTCAGCTTTTTCATATCCCCGTCGCGCAGGGCGGCTGCGGCGCTCATGTCGGCCCCGCCTCCGACGGTCGCCGGGTCGCGCAGAACGACAAAGGCGATCGCTGCAATTGCACCAAGTGCGAGGGCCATGTAAACCAGCGCGGACTTTGACATTTTCATAACCCCTCCGAAGGGAAACCCATGACCAACGATTCCTCGAACCAGATGTGGGGCGGCCGCTTTGCCGCCGGGCCGGACGCGATCATGGAGGCGATCAACGCCTCGATCGGGTACGATCAGCGGATGGCAGCACAGGACATTGCCGGCTCGCGGGCCCATGCGGCAATGCTCGCACACACGGGCATCCTGACAGATAGCGATGCCGAGGCCATTCGGGAAGGGCTTCTCACGGTCTTGTCAGAGATCGAAGGCGGAAGGTTCCAGTTTTCCACCGCGCTTGAGGATATCCACATGAACGTGGAGGCGCGCCTCAAGGAAATCATCGGCGAACCGGCAGGGCGTTTGCACACGGGACGGAGCCGCAACGACCAGGTGGCGACCGATTTCAAACTCTGGGTGCGTGACCAGATCGACGCCGCGATTGCCGGACTCGAGGCGCTGATGCGCGCGCTTCTGACGCAGGCCGAGGCGGGGGCGGAGTGGGTCATGCCGGGCTTTACCCACCTGCAGACGGCGCAGCCGGTGACATGGGGCCATCACATGATGGCCTATGTCGAGATGTTCGGGCGCGACAAATCCCGCTTCGAGGATGCGCGCCGCCGGATGAACGAATCGCCCCTCGGCGCGGCGGCCCTTGCCGGGACGTCTTTCCCGATTGATCGCCACATGACGGCAGAGGCGCTCGGCTTTGACCGGCCCGCGGCCAATTCGCTCGACGCGGTGTCGGATCGCGATTTCGCGCTGGAATTCCTCGCAGCGGCGTCGATCACGGCCATGCACCTGTCGCGCATGGCCGAAGAGCTTGTGATCTGGTCCTCGGCGCAGTTCCGGTTTGTCACGCTCTCGGATCGCTTCTCGACCGGTTCGTCGATCATGCCGCAGAAGAAGAACCCGGATGCGGCCGAACTCATCCGGGCCAAGATCGGGCGGATCTTCGGGGCCAACACGGCGCTTCTCATGGTGATGAAGGGGCTGCCGCTGGCCTATTCCAAGGACATGCAGGAAGACAAGGAACAGGTCTTCGACGCCGCCGACAACCTGATGCTGGCGCTCGCCGCGATGGAAGGCATGGTCAAGGACATGAGCGCCAACCGCGAGAGCCTCGAGGCCGCTGCCGGCTCGGGCTTTTCGACCGCGACAGACCTTGCCGACTGGCTCGTGCGGGCGCTGAACATGCCGTTCCGCGATGCCCACCACGTGACCGGCACGCTGGTCGCCATGGCAGAAGCGCGCGGCTGTGACCTGCCGGACCTCACGCTGGACGATATGCAATCGGTTCACGCCGCCATCACCGAGGACGTGTTCGGCGTGCTTGGCGTGCATAACTCGGTCGCGTCGCGCATGTCCTATGGCGGCACTTCGCCGGTGCGGGTGCGCGAGCAGATCGCACGCTGGAAAGACGCGCTCTGAGGGGCTATCCTCTGGCGCAACCTGCACGGAGACACATGATGCGTATCGCTGTTTTCCTTCTCGGGGCCGCCTTTCTCGCGGGCTGTGGCGCGGATGGTGCGCCGGAAACCCCGACGATGCATACGACGATCGGCGTCGGTACGGGCGGCGCCTATGGTGCCACCCATGTGACGAAAGGGCCGTTCACGATCACGCTTGGCACGGGGTTCTGAGGCCCCGCCTTCACCTTTGCAGAAATACTCCCGCCGGAGGCTACCCGAGGCAGTGCGCCAAAGGCGCGATGACGAGATATCATGGGCGCCCCTTGGGGCGCTCCTTTTGATTAAAACCGGTCGAGCAGGCGGCGCAGGTAGTTGCGTTCTTCCTCGCTGCGTTCCGCCTCCCCGGCGCGGCGGCGGATTTCGTCGAGCAGGTCGCGGGCCTGCCGGTAGACATCTTCGCCCTGAAGCATGTCCTCGCCGGGGCCGGATTGCTGGCCGCCATTGTCGGGGCGGCCAAGCGGATCGGTGCCCTGCGCCGCACCGCGCATGTCCTGACCTTGCTGGCCCTGCCCCTGTTGCTGGTTCCGGGCCATGGCTTCACCAAGGTTGCGCATCCCGTCGCGCATCTCGTCCATGGCCTGTGCCTGCCGGTCGATGGCCTCGGCGAGATCGTCGCCGCGCAGGGCCTGTTCTGCCTCGTCCATCGCGTCGCCCGCGCGGTCGAGCGCCTCGCCCGCGGCCTGACCTTCCTCGCTGTTCTGCCCAGGCATGGAGCGGCGCAGGGAATCGAGCTGGTCGCGCAGGGCCTGTTGGCGTTCGGCAAGGCTGCCTTCGGGGCCATCTCCGGGTGTGGGCCCTTCCTGACCTTCGCCGCCATCGCCGGTGCCATCATGGGCCTGCCCGCGTCCTTCGCCGCCGTTGCGGCCCGTGTTCTCGCCCGATTGGCCGCGATTGGCGTCGGGGTTGAAGCGTTCCTGCAACTGGCGGAAAGCTTCGTCCGAAAGACCTTGCTGGTTGCGCAGCGTATCGGCGAGGTCACGCATGGCCCGGTCGCCGGGGCTTTGTTGTCCGTCGCCTTCACCGCCTTGGGTCACGCGCATGTTTTCCATCATTTCCTGGAATTCCTGAAGCGCCTGCATCGCCTCGGCCATGCGGCCTTGCTCCATCAGTTCCTGGATTCGGTCCATCATGCGCTGAAGGTCATCATTGTTCAGCGTCGTGCTGTTCTCGGAAAACTGCCGCTCCATCTCGTCGGCATTCTCGCGGTCTTCGTTCTGCTGGCGGGCCAGTTGGCGCAGGTAATCCTGTGTCGCTTCACGCAGTTCCTGCATCAGCCGGGCAATCTCGGCGTCCGAGGCGCCGTTCTTCATGGCCTCGGCAAGGCGGTCGCGGGCGCGTTGCATCTTCTCGAGCGCATCATCGAGGTCGCCCTCTTCAAGCAGCAGCGCGAGATCCCAGAGCGCCTTGGCATATTCGGCCTGTTGGTCATCGGTGATGCCGTAGGGGATGCTGTTTTCAAGGCGACGCAGGAGGGTGCGCAGGCGGAGATAGGTGGTCTCGGACTGGAAGACGCTTTCCTCGGGACGGTGCGAGATGGCGCGCAGAAGCTGGGCGATGCGGGGGGCATTGTCGCGTGACCAGAGGAGATCACGGCGCAGTTCGATGATGGACGCGGCGAGCGGGTCAAAGAAGCGCCGCGCCGGGAGCGGGATCGAAAGCGGCGTGGCCTGCCCGGTCTGGCCGGTTGCGTCTTCGACGGTCAGGGAAATGGTGACGGGCAGATGCGCCCAGGGATGGTCCGAGAAATCCTCGATCAGGGTTTCCTCAAAGGCATCCCGGCTGCCGGAGATCGGCAGCGGCAGGGCCACCTCGATCGCCTCGCGCGGTTCGGGTGGGATGCGCAGGCCATGGCGGCGATCCACCGCGGCAAGATCAAGCGCGATGCGTGCGGTGCCCCCGGTCACTGCGAAATCATCCATGGCCGAGAAGGGCAGGCTCATCTCGCCGCGTGCCGAGACGGTGGCCTCGCCCGTGACCGAGACGGCGGGGGCGGTGTCGGGGATCAGGGCGACCTCCCATTGCCGTCCGCCGGGCCCGTCGATGGCAATCTTGCCGGAGCGGGCGATGGCAAAGCCTTGTTCCGGGGCAGCGGCGCTTGGCACGTCTTCGATGCGCGCCGAGACGGTTTCCGAAAGCGTGAGCGCGCCGACCTCGCCATAGAGACGGATGATGACATCGCTGCCTTCGATGATTTCAAGCTTTCCCGCCGGGAGGTCGGGCAGGTAAAGCGCCGGTTTGCCGGTATGAAGCGGTGGCTCGACCCACCCCTCCCAGGAGGGGCCGGAGAGGGCGGCGGTTGTGCCCGGTGTTTGCCCGGTGACAGCCGCACCGACTGTGCCGAGGCGTGAGAGCGACCCGAACAGAAGGGCCACGGCGAGCGCCAGAAGCGCGATGTGGCGCAGGCCGAAGGGATCGAAGCGGGCAAGGCGCAGGTCGGGTTCGGGGGCCGTGACGCCGGAGAGGGCGGCGGTCATGCGGGCGCGGTGCGCGGCCCATACGGCCTCGGACCCGGTATCGCCAGAGCCGATCGCGGGTGTATCGGCCAGCGCGGCAAGAGGGCGGGCGGGCAGGGTCGCATCGAGGCGGCGAATCGCGTCTTCGCGGCGGGGCCAGCGGAACCGCCGCAAGCCGCGCCATGTCAGCCAGAGTGCGGCAAGCCCGCCGAGCAGGGCAAGTGACCAGATCAATTCGAGGGAAAGCTGTTCATGCACACCCATGAGGGCGGCGGCGGCGATCACGATCAGAAGGGACCAGAGTGGCCAGAACCCGCGCAAAAGCGTTTCGGCCAGAAGGCCCGCACGCGTCACGAAGAGCGCCCGCGCGACGCGGCGCGCGGTGGATTTTGGCATATCCGGGCTTTGGTCGGCCATGTGTTACCTCGACTGGCCGTAAGATCTAGTGCCTTAGAGCCATTCGGGAATGGTATCCCGGTTTATCATTTCGTCCAAGGTTGGGCGTCGGCGGATAACCGCAAATTGATCTCCGCGCACGAGGACTTCGGGGATCAGGGGGCGGGAATTATACTCGCTCGCCATCACCGCGCCATAGGCTCCGGCGCTGCGGAAGGCGATCAGGTCGCCCGCGGCGACGGGTTCCATGTCGCGGGCCTTGGCAAAGGTGTCGCCGGTTTCGCAGACCGGTCCGACGATGTCATAGCGGGTCTTTTCGATCCCGGCTTCGGCCTCGATCACGGGGACGATATCGTGATGTGCCTCGTACATGGCGGGGCGGATGAGGTCGTTCATCGCACCATCGACGATCATGAAGGCGCGGTCCTCGCCTTCTTTGACGTAGATGACGCGCGAGACCATGATCCCGGCATTGCCCGCGATGAGGCGGCCCGGCTCGATCTCGATCTCGCAGCCGAGATGGCCGAGCGTGTCCTTGATCAGCGCGCCGTATTCGAGCGGCAGGGGCGGGGCCTCGTTCGAGCGGGTATAGGGGATGCCCAGACCGCCACCGAGATCGAGGCGCGAAATCTCGTGGCCGTCCGCACGCAGGGTTTCGGTCAGGGCGGCGACTTTCTCATAGGCGAGGCGGAACGGCTCAAGTTCGGTCAGTTGCGAGCCAATATGCACGTCGATACCGATGACCTTGAGGCCCGGCAGGCGCGCGGCATGGGCATAGACGTCGCGGGCGCGGGAAATCGGGATACCGAACTTGTTTTCGGATTTGCCGGTCGCGATCTTGGCATGGGTCTTGGCATCCACGTCCGGATTCACGCGGATCGTGATCGGGGCGATGGTGCCAAGGTCAAGCGCAACGCGGTTGATCTCTTCCATTTCGGGCTCGGATTCGACGTTGAACTGGCGAATGCCGCCGGAGAGCGCGGCGCGGATTTCCTCTTCGGTCTTGCCGACGCCTGAAAAGACGATCTTGTCACCGGGCACACCAGCGGCCACGGCGCGGGCGTATTCTCCGCCCGACACCACGTCCATACCCGCGCCGAGCGCGGCGAGGGTCTTGAGGATCGCCTGGTTGGAGGCTGCTTTCATGGCGTAGCAGACGAGGTGATCGACCCCTTCAAGCGCTTCGTCGAAGAGGCGGAAATGCCGCTCAAGCGTGGCGGTCGAGTAGCAATAGAAGGGCGTGCCGACTTCGGCGGCGATGTCCTCGATAGGCACATCCTCTGCAAAGAGCCTGCCGTCACGATAGAGAAAATGATCCATGCCGCCGCCCTTTCCCGCGAAAACCGCGCCACTCATAGAGGGAGCGCGGCGGGCAATCAATCACAATGCGCGACGTGGCGACGATTACTGGCCGATATCGTCGCCAAGATTGCCACCCGCGGCGGCGGCTTTCTCATCGAGCCAGAGCATGGCGGTCGTCATCTGTCCATCAAGCCAGAGGCGCAGGGCGTTCATCTTCTCGACGAAAGCGATCACGTAAGGCTCGCCCGCGGGCCATGCGGCGATGATTTCCTTGTTATACACATAGGCCAGAAGGACGAAGGCCGCGGCCAGCATCGTGAAGCCAAAGCCAAGCCGGAACCCGACACGGCGGCGGCGGCGCGTGTTCATGGCGACAACGGGATGGTTCTCGCGGCTCGGTTCGTCGGTCGAACGCAGGGTCGAGTTGATTTCGTCGATATCCGGCAGAAGATTGCGACGTGTGGCGTGATGTTCGCTTTCGCTTGTCTCGGTGAAGTCGTCGGTGCCGATCTCGTCCGATTGGCCCCGAATCCGGCGCATGCGGGCGCGGGCCTCGTTGGCGCGCGGGTCGGTCATGGGGGGGCTTGCCGGGGAATCGAGCCCGAGATCGGGTTGGATCTCGAGGTCGCCATCCGTGCGATGTGCGCGCAGCTTGGCCTCGTGCTCGGCCTCTTCGCGCAGCACGCCGATCACTTCGGGGTCAATCTTGCGGCGCGGGCGTGGCGAGGGGGAGGCGTCCTGGTCATCGTCGTCGTCTTCGTCCGGCGCGGTGCCTTCTGGCCGATCCGTGGTATCCTCGCCGTGATCGCCAACGACACTGTGCACGGCGCTTGCGATGTCATCCTGCGCCTCGTCGAAGGCCATTTCCGGGGGTTGAACCTCGGTTTCGTCAATGTCGCCGGGCGCGTCTTGTGCGGTATCCTGTGTCGGGGCGGGGGTGTTCGGCGTCCAGCCTTCGTCCGGCGCGGAGGCGCCAAGATCTGCAGACATCTCGGCGTCGTGGTCAGGATGCACCTGAAACCACGTGTGACCGCAGTTCGAACATTGCACATCCCGCCCGTTTTCGGGAATGACCTCGACAGGCACCTCATATTGTGCGCCGCAATTCGGGCAACTCAGCCGCATGGTGTTTCTCTGGTGTCCCCAACCATAATTCCCTGCAGCATATGGCGGAACGTCGCGCAGCGAAAGAGCAAAGCCACGTCGCGAAAGATTGCAAGTGCGGCGATGCTGCGGCACAACAGGTTCAAAGCAGCGAGGGACGGAATTTGATCGAACTGGAGAATATCGCCTATAGCTATGGCGGGGGGGAGCTTCTGAGCGATATTTCCCTCAAGCTGTCGCCGGGCTCGTTCCATTTCCTGACCGGCCCATCCGGGTCTGGCAAGACGACCTTTCTCAAGCTGTGTTACGGGGCATTGACGCCAACGGCGGGGCAGGTGCGGATTTTCGACCAGGATGTGCGCGAGATGGACCGCGACGATCATGCGCTGGCGCGCCGACGTGTCGGGGTGGTGCATCAGGATTGCCAGTTTCTCGATCATTTGCCGGTGGCCGACAATGTGGCCTTGCCCTTGATGGTGTCGGGACGAGAAGACCTTGAGAGCGTCTCGAACCTCAAGGAACTCATGCATTGGGTCGGGCTTGGCAATCGGGCGAGTGCCCTGCCGCCGGAATTGTCCGGGGGCGAGCGGCAGCGCGCGGCCCTGGCGCGGGCGGTTATCATGTCGCCCGATGTGGTGCTTGCCGACGAGCCGACGGGCAATGTCGATTGGGAAATGTCGCAACGGCTCTTGCAGTTGCTGATCGAACTGAACCGGATGGGCAAGACGATCATGATCGCCACCCATGACCTCAACCTGATCCGTGCCGCCAAGTCCAAGGTGCAGGCGCGGGTGCTCAGGATCGCGGGACGCAAGCTGCAACTGGCGGGGGCGGACCTGTGAGCGCGCTGGGCAAGGTGGTCGCCTTCGTGGTGGGCGACGTGCAGCGCGACCGGGTTGTGCCGCCCTCGGGAATCACCGCGCGCCTGACCGGGTTTGCCGCCGCCGCGATGGCCTTCCTCGCGGTGTTTGCGCTTGCCTTGTCGCTTGCGTCGGGGCGTTTGGCGACGCGGTGGGGGGATGAGCTTGCACGTAGTTCCACCTTGCGCATTTCCGCGCCGGAGGAACAGATGGCACAGCAGACGGCCACGGCCCTTCGCGTTTTGGAGACCACGCCGGGCATCGCCTCGGCGCGCGCCCTGTCGCAGGAAGAGCAGCGCCTGCTTCTTGCGCCCTGGTTCGGGCCGGACCTGCCGGTCGAGACCCTGCCGATCCCGCAATTGATCGAGATACAGGAGACCGCTGACGGCTATGATGCCGCCGGTTTGCGCCTGCGGCTTCAGGCCGAGGTGCCGGGCGCGGTGCTTGACGATCATACCCGCTGGCGCAAGCCGCTGGAGCAGGCGGCGGGGCGGCTTCGGGCGCTTGGCCTGTTGTCGGTCGTGCTCATCGCGGCGACGACGGCGGCGATGATCACCCTTGCGGCACAGGCCGCCCTCGCGGCGAACGCGCAGGTCATCGCGGTGCTGCGCCTTGTGGGCGCGCGGGATGGCTATATCGCGCAGGCCTTCGTGCGCCGCTTCACGTTGCGCGCCCTGGCCGGTGCGGCGGTGGGCACGGCGCTGGGCGTGGGGGCGGTGCTTGTGCTGCCGTCGGCCTCGGCACAGGGCGGTTTCCTGACGGGGCTTGGTTTTAAGGGGGCGGGTTGGCTCTGGCCGATCCTGATCCCGCCATTGGCGGGCGCGGTGGCCTATCTCGCGACCGGCCAAGCCGCGCGGAGGGTTTTGAAGGAGTTGGCCTGATGATCGTGTTTCGCTGGGTATTGTCGATTCTCTACGTGGTGCAGAATGCCGTGATGATGCTTGTCTTGGGGATCGTCTTCCTGCCTTGGGCGATCCTGTCGCCCAAGGGCGCGATGATGGCCTGCAAGAGCTATGCGCGCTGGGCGCTGTGGACGGCGCGCTGGATGGTGGGCATCCGGAGCGAGGTGCGCGGCCATGTGCCCGACGGTTCGGTTCTGGTGGCGGCCAAACACCAATCGTTCCTTGATATCCTGATGATCTTCAACGCCGTGCCGCAGCCGCGCTTCATCATGAAATACGAGCTACTCTTTACCCCGATCATCGGCATTTACGCGTGGCGGCTGGGCTGTGTGCCTGTGCGGCGGGGCAAGCGTGGGGCGGCGATCAAGGCAATGCTCGAGGATTTGGAGAGCGGTCGCGTGGCACCGGGGCAACTCGTGATCTATCCACAAGGGACGCGTGTGCGGGCCGGCGATTACCGCCCCTACAAGGTCGGTCCATATGCCCTCTACAAGGAGACGGGACAGGCGGCGGTGCCCGTGGCGACCAATGCCGGGCTGTTCTGGCCCAAGGGCACGATGCTGCGCAAGCCGGGGCTCGCGGTGGTGGAATTTCTTGATCCGATTGAACAGGGGGCCAAGCAGGACGCCTTCATGCGGCATCTCGAGACGGTGATCGAGGACCGTTCCAATGCGCTCATGCGCGAAGCGGGGTTTGATCCAGATGGCCTTCATTGAGGATATTGCCACGCTCGAGGCGCTTTATGGTGCGCCGAGCGCTGTCTCGACCCGCAAGGTTTTGCATCGGCTGACGCCGCTCCATCGGAAATGGATCATGGCGTCGCGGTTCTGCATCGTCTCGACCGTGGGGCCGGAAGGCACCGACGGCAGCCCGCGCGGCGATGATGGGCCAGTGGTGCGAGAGATTGATGAACACACGCTCGCCCTGCCGGATTGGCGCGGCAACAACCGGATCGACACGCTTCGCAATATCGTGGCCGATGGGCGAATTTCGCTTCTCTTCATGGTGCCGGGATCAAACACGGTTGTGCGGGTCAACGGCGTGGCGAAGGTCTCGACCGAGGCAGGGCTTTGCGCCGGGTTCGAGGTTGCAGGGAAACATCCCCGCTCGGTCATCCTGATCCGCATCGGAGAGATTTACACGCAATGCGCCCGCGCACCGATGCGCGCCCGGCTCTGGCAGGGCGACGACGAGAGCGCGGCCTTGCCCACGGTGGGCGAGATGCTGGCCGAGGCCTCTGACGGGGAGGAAGGCGGCGTGGCCTATGATGCGGGATGGGCAGAGCGGGCGGCCAAGACGATGTGGTAGGGGCCAACCGCCCAGAAATATACGACTTCCAAGAAAAACGGCGGGCCATGAGACCCGCCGTTTCGTGTTTGCAAGGGCCGGTATCAGCTATGGATCGGGCCATCCCCGCAGGCCAGCGCGGCTTCGCGCACGGCTTCGGAATAAGTCGGGTGGGCGTGGCAGGTCAGGGCGATATCCTGTGCCGAGGCGCCGAATTCCATCGCGACACAGATTTCGTGGATGATGTCGCCCGCCGCCGGGCCGATGATCGCGGCGCCGAGGACGCGGTCGGTCTCGGCATCGGTGATGATCTTGACGAAGCCGCCCTCGGCCTGATGCACGGCCTTGGCGCGTGCGTTGCCCATGAACATGAACTTGCCCACCTTGACCTTGCGGCCCTCGGCCTTGAGCGCGGCCTCGGTTGCGCCGACGGTGGCGACTTCGGGGGTCGTATAGACCACGCCGGGGATCACGCCATAGTTCACATGGCCATGCTTGCCCGCGATCACCTCGGCCACGGCCATGCCTTCGTCTTCGGCCTTGTGGGCGAGCATCGGGCCTTCGATCACATCGCCGATGGCATAGATGCCGGGCAGGTTGGTTTTCCACTGGGCGTCGGTCGTGATCTGGCCGCGATCGGTCAGTTTCACGCCCAGCTTGTCGAGACCAAGCCCTTCATAATAAGGCTTGCGGCCCGTTGCGACGAGGACGACATCGGCTTCTAGGGTGTCCTCGTCGCCGCCTTTCTTGGGCTGATAGGTGACTTTGGCCTTGGTCTTGGTGGCCTCGACGCCTTGCACGGCGGCGCCCATGATGAAGGAGAGGCCCTGTTTCTCGAGGATGCGCTTGAAGCTGCGCTGGACGTCGGCGTCCATGCCGGGGGTGATCGCGTCCATGTATTCCACGACGGTCACCTCGGCGCCGAGGCGGGCATAGACCGAGCCCAGCTCGAGACCGATGACGCCCGCGCCGATCACGACCATCTTTTTCGGCACCTTGGGAAGATCGAGCGCGCCGGTGGAATCCACCACGACGCCCTTGTCGTTATCGACCTCGACGCCCGGAAGCGAGGCGGGCACCGAGCCGGAGGCGATCACGATATTCTTGGTCTCGTAGGTCGTTTCCCCGACCTTGACCTTGCCCGCGGCCTCGATGGTGCCGTAGCCCTTGAGCCAGTCTACCTTGTTCTTTTTAAACAGAAATTCGATGCCGCCGGTGTTCTGGCCGACGACATTGGATTTGTAGGCCTTCATCTGCTTCCAATCGACCGAGGGGGATTTCCCCTTGAGGCCCATGTCGGCGAAATTGTGTTCGGCTTCGTGCAGCATATGGGTGGCGTGCAGGAGGGCCTTGGAGGGGATGCAGCCGACGTTGAGGCAGGTGCCGCCGAGGGTTTCGCGGCCCTCGACCACGGCGGTCTTGAGGCCAAGTTGGGCGCAGCGGATGGCGCAGACGTAGCCGCCGGGGCCGGCGCCGATGATGATGACGTCATATTGGGACATGGGAATGGTCCTTTCTCAGGGGCAGGTGCAGAGCAAAGCCTATTTCTATATGTTTTTCAAAGACCTGACGAATTCAAGCCGGGGTCAGCATCTTGAGGCTGATATGGGTGACCCCATCGCGTTCAAGGTGCATGGCAAGTTCTTCGGAGTCAAAGAAAGCGCGCGCCTTTTCGAGATCGGTCACGGCGAAGAGGGCGATGGCGTGGGTCGGGTTGTCCGGGTCGCGCCAGACGTTGAGATCGACGATTCCAACCGCCTTGCGGGATCGGGCATCGGATTTGAACACGTCGAGCCAGGCGTCGAAATCGGCGACATCGGCTTGCCAGAGGATATGCGTTGCCATGGGTCTTGTCCTTTCGTGCGGGGGCCGGGAGGGGCCGAAATCAACGTCGGTATCACGTCGGTATTACGTCGGTATCGCGTTGGTGCGAATTGTGGCAGGGGGCGCGACGGGGCAAGTCTCTCATATCAGGGCCGCCCCGAGAAGCAGGAGCGTCGCCAGAAGCCCCACGGCCCAGAACAGCGAGCGCCACGGCACCCAGCCGAAGGCATAGGCCGGGACATAGAGGACGCGGGCGCCAAGGTAGGCATAGGCGCAGGCGGCGGAGAACGGGGTCGACTTGTCGGCCAGCGTCACCACCAGCACGGCGATGGAAAACAGGATCAGCCCCTCGAAATGATTGCTCATCGCCCGGTGCAGCCGCGCGGTGCGGCGCGAGACCTGTTCCATCAGCGGCTTTTCGAGCCGGTCGGGATCGCGGGGCGAGAGCGTCTTGCCCGTGCCTAGCTCGAGATTGGCGGGGACCGCCATGAGGACGATCTGGCCGATCTGCAGGATCGCGGCGAGGGTGAGGGCGGTGAGTTCGGGGGTCATGGGGTCTCACGGGTAAGCCGGGCCACGGCCCGGCCTACGGGAAGGGGGTAGGCCGGGCTTCAGCCCGGCGCACCTTGTTTACAGATCCATCAGCAGGCGGCGCGGGTCTTCGAGGGCTTCCTTGACGCGGACGAGGAAGGTCACGGCGCCTTTGCCGTCGACGATGCGGTGATCGTAGGAGAGCGCGAGATACATCATCGGGCGGATCTTGATCTCGCCGTTGATGACCATCGGGCGGTCCTGGATCTTGTGCATGCCGAGGATACCCGACTGCGGGGGGTTGAGGATCGGCGAGGACATCAGCGAGCCGTAGACACCGCCGTTGGAGATGGTGAAGGTGCCGCCCTGCATCTCGGCCATCGACAGCTTGCCGTCGCGGGCGCGGCGGCCTTTCTCGCCGATGGCTTTCTCGATCTCGGCAAAGGACATCTTGTCGGCGTCACGGATCACCGGCACGACGAGGCCCTGGGGCGTGCCCGCGGCGATGCCCATGTGGACGTAGTTCTTGTAAACGATCTCGTTGCCGTCGATCTCGGCGTTGACCTCGGGCACCTCCTTGAGGGCGTGGACGCAGGCCTTGGTGAAGAAGGACATGAAGCCGAGACGCACGCCGTGCTTTTTCTCGAACTCGTCCTTGTACTGTTTGCGCAGGGCCATGGCCTCGGTCATGTCCACCTCGTTATAGGTGGTGAGGATCGCGGCGGTGTTCTGGGCATCTTTGAGGCGCTTGGCGATGGTCTGGCGCAGGCGGGTCATCTTGACGCGCTCTTCGCGGGCGGCGTCATCGGCGGAGACCGGTGCGCGCGGTGCGGCGGCGGGGGCCGGCGCGGAGGCGGCAGGCGCGAGGGCGGCCTTGAGCACGTCTTCCTTCATGATGCGCCCATCGCGGCCCGAGCCTTGGACGTTGGCCGGGTCGATGCCCTTTTCCGCCATCAGCTTGTTGGCCGACGGGGCGTTTTCCACGTCCTTGCCGCCCGATGCGGCGGGCGCGGCCTCCTCGGCGGGCGCGGCGGCAGGGGCGGCCACGGCACCGGAGGAGGAGATCACGGCGAGCTTCGCGGTGGCGTCCACTGTGGCGCCTTCGGGCGCGACGATCTCGGCCAGCACGCCAGCGGCGGGGGCGGGCACTTCGACGGAGACCTTGTCGGTTTCCAGCTCGCAGAGCATTTCATCCTGCGCGACGGTATCGCCGACAGCCTTGAACCATGTCGAGACGGTGGCCTCGGAGACAGATTCGCCAAGCGAGGGCACCATGACATCGACATTGTCGGCGCCGGTCGCGGCGGCGACGGGCTCAGCAGCCTTGCCTTCTTCGCTTTCGGCGGAGGCCTCGCGCGGGGCGGTCTTTTCGGGGCCGGCATTGCCGGACTCGGAGACATTGGCGAGCAGGGCATCGACGCCAACGGTATCGCCTTCTTGGGCGACGATATCGGAGAGGACACCGGCGACGGGCGAGGGCACTTCGACGGTCACCTTGTCGGTTTCCAACTCGCAGAGCATTTCGTCCACCGCGACAGTATCGCCGGGCTGTTTGAACCAGGTGGCGACGGTGGCCTCGGTCACGGATTCGCCAAGGGTGGGGACGCGAACTTCGGTCATGGGTTAGTTTCCTTCCATGGTCAGCGCGGCATCCACCAGCGCTGCTTGTTGTGCTTTGTGTTGGCTTGCAAGGCCGGTTGCGGGCGAGGCCGAGGCCGGGCGACCGACATAGACAGGCCGGGTATGCTTGGCCTTGATGCGGGTGAGGGCCCATTCGATATTGGGTTCGATGAAGGTCCAGGCGCCCTGGTTCTTGGGTTCTTCCTGGCACCAGAGCATCTCGGCGTTGGAGAAACGCTCCAGCTCCTTGATGAGGGAGTGGGCCGGGAACGGGTAGAATTGCTCGATCCGCAGGAGGTAGATGTCGTCGATGCCGCGGGCGTCGCGCTCTTCGAGCAGGTCGAAATAGACTTTGCCCGAGCACATGACGACGCGCTTGATCTTGTCATCGGGTTTGAGCTTGGTGTCGGAGTTGCCCTTTTGCGCATCGTCCCAGAGGACGCGGTGGAAGGACGAGCCTTCGATGAAATCCTCGGCCTCGGAGACGCAGAGCTTGTGCCGCAGGAGCGATTTCGGCGTCATCAGGATCAGCGGCTTGCGGAACGAGCGGTGAATCTGGCGGCGCAGGATGTGGAAGTAGTTCGCCGGTGTCGAACAGTTGGCCACGATCCAGTTGTCGCCGCCGCACATTTGCAGGAAGCGTTCGAGGCGGGCGGAAGAGTGTTCCGGCCCCTGGCCCTCGAAGCCATGCGGCAGGAGGGTCACGAGGCCCGACATGCGCAGCCATTTCGATTCGCCCGACGAGATGAATTGGTCGAACATGATCTGCGCGCCGTTGGCGAAATCGCCGAACTGGGCTTCCCAGAGGGTCAGGGCATTTGGTTCGGCCAGCGAGTAGCCGTATTCAAACCCGAGCACCGCATATTCCGACAGGGCGGAGTCGATGACTTCGTATTGCGACTGGCCCTTGCGGATGTTGTTGAGCGGGTAGTAGCGCTCTTCGGTATCCTGGTTGATGAGGCCGGAGTGGCGCTGCGAGAAGGTGCCGCGGGTGGCATCCTGCCCGGAGAGGCGCACGGGGTAGCCTTCGGTCAGCAGCGAGCCAAAGGCCAGCGACTCGGCGGTGGCCCAGTCAAACCCCTTGCCGGAGGCGAACATCTCTTTCTTGGCTTCGAGGAGGCGTCCCACGGTCTTGTGCAGCGGGAAGCCCTCGGGGGCCGTGGTCAGCGCGGCGCCAACCTCCTTGAGCGTGTCCTCGGCGATCCATGTCTGGCCGCGTTGATAGTCGCCATCCTCGCGGTCGAGATGCGCCCAACGACCGTCGAGCCAGTCGGCCTTGTTCGGTTTGAACTCTCTCCCGGCTTCGAACTCTTCGTTGAGCTGGGCCTGGAAGGCGGCCTTCATGTCCTCGATCTCGCCCTCGGGGATCAGCCCGTCCTTGACCAGGCGTTCGGTGTAGAGGGTCAGGGTCGTCTTGTGCTTCTTGATCCGCTTATACATCACCGGGTTGGTGAACATCGGCTCGTCGCCTTCGTTGTGACCGAAGCGGCGATAGCAGAACATGTCGATGACCACGTCCTTGCCGAATTTCTGGCGGAACTCGGTCGCGACCTTGGCGGCGTGGACCACGGCCTCGGGATCGTCGCCGTTGACGTGGAAGATCGGGGCCTCGACCACGAGGGCGTTATCCGTCGGGTAGGGCGAAGAGCGCGAGAAGTGCGGCGCGGTGGTAAAGCCGATCTGGTTGTTGACCACGATATGCATGGTGCCGCCGGTGCGGTGCCCGCGCAGGCCCGAAAGGGCGAAACATTCGGCCACGACGCCCTGTCCGGCAAAGGCGGCGTCGCCGTGCAGCAGGATCGACATGACCTTGCGGCGCTCGGCATCGCCCAGTTGGTCCTGCTTGGCGCGGACCTTGCCGAGCACGACCGGGTTCACCGCCTCGAGATGCGAGGGGTTGGCGGTCAGCGACAGGTGGACCTTGTTGCCGTCGAATTCGCGGTCGGAGGAGGCGCCGAGGTGATATTTCACGTCGCCCGATCCGTCCACGTCCTCGGGCTTGAAGCTACCGCCCTGGAATTCGTTGAAGATCGCGCGGTAGGGTTTCTGCATCACGTTGGCGAGCACCGAGAGGCGGCCACGGTGGGGCATGCCGATCACGATTTCCTCGAGGCCGAGATTGCCGCCGCGCTTGATGACCTGTTCCATGGCGGGGATCAGCGCCTCGCCGCCATCAAGGCCGAACCGCTTGGTGCCCATGTATTTCACGTGCAGGAATTTCTCGAAGCCCTCGGCCTCGACAAGCTTGTTCAGGATGGCCTTGCGGCCTTCGCGGGTGAACTTGATTTCCTTGTCATAGCCCTCGATCCGCTCCTTGAGCCAGCCGGCCTGTTCGGGATCGGAGATATGCATGTACTGGAGCGCGAAGGTGCCGCAATAGGTCCGTTTCACGATCTCGACGATCTGGCGCATGGTGGCGATCTCGAGGCCGAGCACCTTGTCGATGAAAATCGGGCGGTCCATGTCGGAGTCGGTAAAGCCGTAGGACTTTGGATCAAGCTCGGGATGTGGGGTCTGGTCGCGCATGCCGAGCGGGTCGATGTCGGCGATCAGGTGGCCGCGAATACGGTAGGCGCGGATGAGCATGAGGGCGCGGATCGAGTCCAGCACGGCGCGCTGGATCGCGTCATCTGTGACCTCGACGCCCTTCTCGGCGGCCTTGGACTTGATCTTGTCGCCTGCGGCCTTGGCCTCGGTCGGTTCGGGCCATTCGCCGGTCAGGGCGGAGGTCAGTTCATCGCTGGGCTGCGGCGGCCAGTCGGTGCGCAGCCAGGACGGACCGGCGGCCTCGCGTTTGACCGACATGTCGTCATCCCCAAGCTGGCGGAAGAAGTCGCGCCAGGCCTCGTCGACCGCGTTCGGGTCATTGGCATAGCGGGCATACATCTGTTCGAGGTATTCCGCGTTATGCCCCTGCATGAAGGAGGAGGCATGGAAGATGTCGTTTGGGCTTTGGTCGGTCATGATGTTCCCTATTCACCACCTTGTTTCGAGTGGTCCCGCATATGTTGCCCCGAAGGGCGCCCTATCCCGTTGAGGTCGGACAGAGCCGGTTGGGTCGGCTCTGCCCGGTTTTGCATGTCGGCCTTAGCCGATCTCGATCGCCTTGAGCATCGCTTCGCCGAGGCCTGCGGGGCTATCAGCGACGACGATACCGGCCGATTTCATGGCTTCGATCTTGTCTTCGGCACCGCCCTTGCCGCCGGCGACGATGGCGCCGGCGTGGCCCATGCGGCGGCCCGGAGGCGCCGTGCGGCCCGCGATGAAGCCAGCGGTCGGTTTCCAGCGGCCTTTTTTCTTCTGTTCCTTGAGGAATTCGGCGGCTTCTTCTTCCGCCGAGCCACCGATCTCGCCGATCATGATGATCGACTGGGTTTCGTCGTCGTCGAGGAACATGTCGAGCACGTCGATATGCTCGGTGCCCTTGATCGGGTCGCCACCGATGCCGACGGCGGTCGACTGGCCGAGGCCGATGTCGGCGGTCTGTTTCACGGCTTCATAGGTGAGCGTGCCCGAGCGCGACACGACGCCGACCGAGCCACGCTTGTGGATGTGGCCGGGCATGATGCCGATCTTGCAGGCGTCCGGCGTGATGACACCGGGGCAGTTCGGGCCGATCAGGCGCGAGGTGCTGTCTTCGAGGGCGCGCTTGACCTTCATCATGTCGAGGACCGGGATGCCCTCGGTGATGCAGACGATCAGTTCCATCTCGGCGTCGATGGCTTCGAGGATCGAGTCGGCGGCAAACGGCGGCGGCACGTAGATCACGGAGGCGTTGGCCTCGGTCACGTGCTTGGCTTCGTGCACGGAGTTGAACACGGGCAGGTCAAGGTGCGTGCTGCCGCCCTTGCCGGGGGTGACGCCGCCGACCATCTTGGTGCCATAGGCGATGGCCTGTTCGGAGTGGAAGGTGCCTTGCGAGCCGGTGAAGCCCTGACAGATTACCTTGGTGTTTTCATCTACGAGAATGGCCATTGGTTCTTATCCCTTCACCGCTTTCACGATTTTTTCTGCGCCATCCGACAGGTTGTCGGCGGCGATCACGTTCAGGCCGGAGGTCGAGATGATCTCTTTGCCTTTTTCTACATTGGTGCCTTCGAGACGGACCACGAGCGGCACCTGGAGGCCGACTTCCTTGACCGCGGCGATGACGCCCTCGGCGATGATGTCGCAGCGCATGATGCCGCCGAAGATGTTCACCAGGATGCCTTTTACGTTCGGGTCCGAGGTGATGATCTTGAAGGCTTCGGTCACCTTCTCCTTGGTCGCGCCGCCGCCCACGTCGAGGAAGTTGGCAGGCTCTGCGCCGTAGAGTTTGATGATGTCCATGGTGGCCATCGCGAGGCCCGCGCCGTTCACCATGCAGCCGATCTCGCCGTCGAGCGCGATGTAGTTCAGGTCATACTTGGAGGCTTCGAGTTCCTTGGGGTCTTCCTCGGTGGTGTCGCGCAGTTCGGCGACGTCCGGGTGACGGTAGACCGCGTTGCCGTCAAAGCCGAGCTTGGCGTCCAAGAGCTTGAGGTTGCCGTCGGGCATGACGATCAGCGGGTTGATCTCGAGCATCTCCATGTCCTTCTCGACGAAGGCGCGGTAGAGCTTGTCGAGGAGCTGGACGCATTGCTTGACCTGTGCCCCGGTCAGGCCGAGGGCAAAGGCGACGCGGCGACCGTGGAACGGCATGTAGCCGGTGGCCGGGTCGATCGAGAAGGAGAGGATTTTTTCGGGCGTGGAGGCGGCGACTTCCTCGATGTCCATGCCGCCTTCGGTCGAGGCCACGATGGAGACGCGCGAGGTCACGCGGTCGACGAGGAAGGCGAGGTAGAGTTCGCGCTCGATGTCGGAACCGTCCTCGATATAGATGCGGTTGACCTGTTTGCCCGCCGGGCCGGTCTGGTGCGTCACGAGGGTGCGGCCCAGCATCTTCTTGGCTTCTTCGGCGGCTTCTTCCACCGACTTGGCAAGGCGGACACCGCCCTTTTCGCCGGCGTCGGCCTCTTTGAAGGAGCCCTTGCCGCGGCCACCTGCATGGATCTGTGCCTTGACGACCCAGAGCGGCCCGTCGAGCGCGCCTGCCGCGGTCTTGGCATCCTCTGCCTTGAGAACGACACGGCCCTCGGAAACAGGGGCGCCGTAGGAGCGAAGCAGAGCTTTCGCCTGATATTCGTGGATGTTCATGGAACTGTCCCATCTTGCTGCGATTTGTCGCGCGTTGTGGCACAGACCGCCTAGCTTTCTAAGCGTTTTCTTTGATTTCGGGTATTTTTCCGTCATTTGTGATCACAGGCAAAAATATAGTGATCACAAAATGTCGGTCAGGGATACATTCCGGGGAATCAATGCTTGTCGCGGATGGGGGGAGGTTGATCCGTTCATAGCAGCTTGGCCACACGGGGCGCCAGAGCTTGCTGCATCCTGTGGCCCGGCCAACAAAAAGCCCGACCGCAAGGGCCGGGCTTTGCCGTAACTGTCTCGTCGGTTGCGCGTTTACGCGAGCGAGCTGTCGATGCCCTTGCAGGCGTCGACGAGGCCCTTCACGGCGTTGACCGAGGTGTCGAACATCTCTTGCTCTTCCTTGTTGAGCTGGATGTTGACGATGCGTTCGATGCCGCCCGCGCCGATCACGGTCGGGACGCCGACATACATGTCCTTCACGCCGAGGTCGCCATCGCAATAGGCGGCGCAGGGCAGGACGCGCTTTTGGTCCTTGAGGTAGGCTTCGGCCATTTCGATGGCCGAGGTGGCAGGCGCGTAGAAGGCCGAGCCGGTTTTCAGAAGGCCGACGATTTCGGCGCCGCCGTCACGGGTGCGCTGGATGATCGCGTCGAGCTTGTCCTGCGTGGTCCAGCCCATCTTGACGAGGTCGGGGAGCGGGATGCCTGCAACGGTCGAGTAGCGCGCGGAGGGCACCATGGTATCGCCGTGGCCGCCGAGAACGAAGGCGGTGACGTCTTTCATGGAGACGTTGAATTCCTCGGCGAGGAAGTGACGGAAACGCGCGGAGTCGAGCACGCCAGCCATGCCGCAGACCTTGTGCGCGGGGAGACCTGAGAATTTCTGCAGCGCCCAGACCATCGCGTCGAGCGGGTTGGTGATACAGATGACGAAGGCGTCGGGGGCGTTGGCGCCGATGCCTTCCCCAACCGATTTCATGACCTTGAGGTTGATGCCGAGAAGGTCGTCGCGCGACATGCCGGGCTTGCGCGGCACACCGGCGGTCACGATGCAGACATCTGCGCCCGCGATGTCGGCATAGTCCTGCGTGCCCTTGAGCTTGGCGTCGAAGCCTTCCGAGGGGCCGGACTCTGCGATGTCGAGGGCTTTGCCTTCGGGGGTGCCTTCGGCAATGTCGAACAGGACGACGTCGCCGAGTTCTTTCAGGGCTGCGAGGTGGGCGAGGGTGCCGCCGATCTGACCTGCGCCGATGAGGGCAATCTTGGGTCTGGCCATTGGAATTTTCTCCGGTCCGGTTGAATTATCGCCGGTGGCTTAGGCCTTAAAGGGTCGCAACGCAAGGTTTTTGCGCCGCAGCGCAGCAGTGGGCGGGGTCTGGGCAGGGCGGCAAAAGCCCCCTAAGGTCGCGCAGATAGGGGACTTTCGGGGGGCGACGGCGTGAATCCTGATCCTGGCTTTTTTGCGGGTCCGCACTTTTGGAGGGGCGCAAAGAGCGGTTTGGCCCCGGAAAACGGCCTGTGCCGGCATGGCGATTCTGCAGCTGGAGCGCGTCTGCCCTGACCCGCGTGTCAGGCCTTGCCGCCCTTGGCCGGAAGCGGCTCGGCGATCATCTCGAAGGCTTCGCCGGAGGCGACGAGGCAGGTCGTGCCATTGGGGAAGGTGACGATGATCGACCAGCTTCCGGTTTCGGCGGCGAAAATCTCGATCACCGCGTTATTGCCGCCAAGACCGATGGCGCGGCGGGTTTCGGAGAAGTCTTCGGTCAGTTTTTCAATCACCATCTCGCGCGGGGCGCAGTTCTGCGTTTGTGCCTTGACCTGCCCGGCGGCGAGGACGAGGAGGCCGAGGCCCATCGTGGCGGCGAGGAACTTGGATGTCTTGTCTTTCATGGGGCTGCCCTTTCGGTTTTGCCGCTCAAGGCTCTGCAAAAGCGGCGAAATCGGCGTTAAGCGGGCGGGCGGACCCGGTTTGTTCCGGGGTGGGTGGGGGTTTCTTCTGCGCTGCGGCAAATTCAGGCTTGAAGTTTTTGCGAAATAATGGCCCATTCCGCGCAATAAAATTACGGAGAGACTCATGGATCAGCGCGCACGCCCTTATCGTTCGGTTTTGTATATCCCCGGCTCGAAAGAGCGGGCCTTGGAAAAGGCCAAGACCCTGCCCGTCGATGCGATCATCTTTGACCTTGAGGATGCGGTGTCGGTCGATGAAAAGGACAACGCCCGCGCAACGCTCAAGGCGGCGCTGGCGGCGGGGGGGTATGGTCCCCGGATGCGGATCGTGCGGATCAACGGGCTTGATACGCAATGGGGCGAGGCGGATGCCAAGGCGGCGGCCGAGATGGATTGCGATGCGGTTCTCCTTCCCAAGGTCGAAAGCGCGGCGCAGGTGGATGCGCTTGCCGCGCTGATCGGGGACAAGCCGATCTGGGCGATGATGGAAACGCCGCGCGGGATTCTCAACGCCGCCGAGATCGCGGCGCATCCGCAGCTTACGGGTTTCGTGATGGGCACCAATGACCTTGCCAAGGAGCTTCAGTGCCGGTTCCGCCCGGATCGCCTTGCGATGCTGACCTCGCTGTCGCTTTGCCTTCTGGCGGCGAAGGCGGAGGGGATCGTCATCGTGGATGGCGTCTATAATGCGTTCAAGGATGACGAGGGCCTCAAGGCGGAATGTGATCAGGGGCGCGACATGGGTATGGACGGCAAGACGCTCATCCACCCGGCGCAGGTTGATGTTGCCAATGCGGCCTTTGCCCCGACCGAGGACGAGATCGACCTTGCCCGCCGCCAGATCGCGGCGTTCGAAGAGGTCGAGGCCGCGGGGCAGGGCGTTGCGGTGGTCGATGGCAAGATCGTCGAGAACCTGCACGTGGTCACAGCGAAGGAAATTCTTGCCAAGGCAGATGCAATCGCCGCGCTTGAGGGCTAAGTTTCTCCCAAAGCGCAAACAGGGAGACGGATATGGCACTATTGGTTCTTGGGGTCCTGCTATGGGCCGGGGCACATTTTTTCAAACGGCTCATGCCGGAGGCGCGGGCGAAACTTGGCAACGGGGGCAAGGGGCTTGTGGCTCTGGCGCTGGTCGGGTCGATCGTTCTCATGGTGATCGGCTATCAGCGTGCCGAGATCATCGACCTTTGGGGTAAGCCCGGTTGGGCCGTGCATGTGAACAACTTTCTCGTGCTCATCGCGATCTTCATGATGAGCCCGGCGCCCAAGCGGGGGCGTATTCTTTCGGGAATGCGGCATCCGATGCTGACCGGGTTCAAGGCCTGGGCCTTTGCGCATCTTCTGGTCAATGGCGACGTGGCCTCGGTGATCCTGTTCGGGGGCTTGCTGGCCTGGGCGGTGGCCGAGGTTGTCGTCATCAACCGGGCCGAGCCGAACTGGGTTCCGGGACCGAAGGGGACGTATGCCAAGGACGGGATGTTCTTCGTGGCGTCCATCGTTCTTCTGGTGGTGATCGGCTATGTGCATTACTGGGTCGGCCCCTGGCCTTATCCGAGCTAATGCCATGAAACTTTACAGATTTCTGAGCGAAGAAGACACATCGGCCTTTTGTCACAAGGTGACGGAGGCCCTCAACAAGGGGTGGGAGCTTTACGGCGCGCCCACCCAGACATTCTGTCATGCGACCGGCGTCATGCGCTGCGGGCAGGCGGTCGTGAAAGAGGTCGAGGGCACCTATAGCCCCGATACCAAACTAGGAGAACAGTAATGGCCAAGACCAATCCGGGCCGGTTTTTCGAAGATTACACGCTGGGGCAGGTGATCGAGCACGCGGTGCCGCGCACCGTCTCGGGCGGCGAGCGGGCGCTTTATCATGCGCTCTACCCGGCGCGCCATGCACTCTATTCCTCGGATGAGTTCGCGCGGGCGAGCGGCTTGCCGAAAGCGCCGATCGACGATCTTGCGGCGTTTCACGTGGTCTTTGGCAAGACGGTCCCGGATGTGTCGCTCAACGCGGTGGCGAACCTTGGCTATGCCGAAGGACGCTGGCTCAAGCCGGTGTATGAAGGCGATACGCTGCGCGCGACCTCGGAGGTGATCGGGCTCAAGCAGAACTCGAACGGCAAGACCGGGGTGGTTTACGTGCGCACCCGCGGCATGAACCAGAATGACGACGTTGTGATGGAATATGTGCGCTGGGTCATGGTGCGCAAACGCGATGTGGAGGCGCCGGCGCCCGAGGCCGTGGTGCCGGAGCTTGCCAAGGTGATCGACGCGAAAGACCTTGTTATTCCCGAGGGGCTTGATTTCTCCAACTACGATTTCACGCTGGCGGGTGAGGCACACCGCTGGGGCGATTACCAGATCGGCGAGATGATCGACCACGTGGATGGCGTGACGCTTGAGGAAGCCGAACACATGATGGCGACGCGGCTTTGGCAGAACACGGCGAAGGTTCATTTCGACGCGACCTTCCGGCCCGATGGGCAGCGGCTCATCTATGGTGGCCATATCATCAGCCTTGCGCGCGCGCTTTCGTTCAACGGGCTTGCCAATGCGCAGATGATTGTCGGTCTGAACGGCGGCGCACATGCGAATCCGGCGTTTTCGGGTCTGACGATCAAGGCGTGGTCCGAGGTTCTCGACAAGGCGGAAACGGATGTGCCGGGCGTTGGCGCGATCCGTCTGCGCCTTGTGGCGACCAAGGGCGGGGAGCCGTTCGCACTCAAGGGGGATGACGGGAAATACCTGCCGGATGTCCTTCTTGATCTCGATTACTGGGCCTTGATGCCGGTCTGATAAGCGCCAAGACAGGGGCGGCTGGCGGCGCTTGCCGCCCGCCATTTCAGCGACTCGTCGCAATTCCTATTGATTTAGTCGGCTTTGAATGTGTGATCACAGCTGAGAAAAACGTGATCACATATTCCCGTGTTTTGCCCTTTTTCGCCGGTCGAGATCAAAAAAACGATGTGTTTGCGCTGTCACTACAGTGACATAGGGCTAAAAAGCGTTAGTAAGTAGCGCAAGGAAAACTGAAAGGATTCACAATGGCTGACGTGAAACGGGTCGAGCGCCCACTTTCTCCTCACCTGACGATCTACCGGCCGCAACTGACCTCGATCACGTCGATCCTGACCCGGATCACCGGCAATGCGCTGATCGTGACCGCGTTCGTGATCGTCTGGTGGCTTTTCGCTGCGGCCGCGGGGCCGGAGTATTTTGCCGTCGCGAACGGATTTGCGACCTCGATCATCGGGGATATCTTCTTCACGCTCTCGCTTCTGGGGATCTGGTATCATTACCTCGCCGGTCTGCGTCATCTTCTTTACGACGCGGGGCACGGGCTTGATGTTCCGACCGCCGAAAAGCTTGGCTGGGCCTGTCTTGGCGGGTCGGTCGTTCTGACGGTTCTCACGCTAATCATCATCTGAGGAGGCAGCGATGCGCATTATCACAGATCGCAAACGCGCCGAAGGCCGCGGTTCCGCCCATTCGGGAACGGAGCATCACTGGTACATGCAGGTCAGTGCGGTGGGTCTTGCCCTGCTCGTGCCAACCTTCATCTACATTTTCGGAAGCGCCCTCGGCGGCACCCATGACGAGGTCGTTGCGACTTTTGCACGTCCCATCCCGGCGATCCTGACCGGGCTTGTCCTTGTCTTCGGCCTGAAGCATTTCGCCAAGGGGGCGCAGATGATGCTTGAGGATTATGCCCGACACTCCACCCTGAAAATCCTGATCATGCTCGTGACGTTCCTGAGTTACGGGTTGATCGCAGTCGGCCTGTTCGCGCTGGCCAAAATCGCGCTTTAAGGACTGAGATACATGGCTGCTTACGAATACGAAACACATGAATATGACGTGGTCGTGGTTGGCGCCGGTGGCGCTGGTCTGCGGGCCACGCTTGGCATGGCCGAACAGGGCCTGCGCACCGCCTGCGTGACCAAGGTTTTCCCGACCCGCTCGCATACCGTGGCCGCACAGGGCGGCATTGCCGCCTCGCTTGGCAACATGGGGCCGGATAGCTGGCAGTGGCATATGTATGACACCGTGAAGGGGTCGGACTGGCTTGGTGATACGGACGCGATGGAATATCTCGCCCGCGAAGCGCCCAAGGCGGTTTACGAACTTGAGCACTACGGTGTGCCGTTCTCGCGCACCGAAGAGGGCAAGATCTACCAACGCCCGTTCGGTGGCCATACGACCGAATTCGGCGAAGGCCCGCCGGTCCAGCGCACCTGTGCCGCCGCCGACCGGACCGGCCACGCGATCCTGCACACGCTCTATGGGCAATCGCTCAAGAACAACGCGGAATTCTATGTCGAATATTTCGCCATCGACCTCATCATGAGCGACGATGGCCAGTGCCAGGGCGTTGTGTGCTGGAAGCTCGACGATGGCACGATGCATGTCTTCAACGCCAAGATGGTCGTGCTTGCGACCGGCGGTTATGGACGCGCCTATTTCTCGGCCACATCGGCCCATACCTGCACCGGTGATGGCGGTGGCATGGTGGCCCGTGCGGGGCTCGCGCTTCAGGACATGGAATTCGTGCAGTTCCACCCGACCGGCATCTACGGTTCGGGCTGTCTCATCACGGAAGGCGCGCGCGGCGAAGGCGGCTACCTGACCAACTCCGAAGGCGAGCGGTTCATGGAGCGTTATGCGCCCCAGTATAAAGACCTCGCGCCGCGCGATTACGTGTCGCGGTCGATGACGATGGAAATCCGCGAAGGCCGGGGTGTGGGCAAGGATGGGGATCACATCCACCTGAACCTCAACCACCTGCCCGCCGAAGCGCTGGCCGAGCGCCTGCCGGGCATCTCGGAAAGCGCCAAGATTTTCGCCGGTGTGGATGTCACCAAGGAGCCGATCCCGGTTCTGCCGACGGTGCATTACAACATGGGCGGTATTCCGACCAATTATTGGGGTGAAGTTCTGAACCCGACCAAGGATGACCCGACCGCCATCGTGCCGGGCCTCATGGCCGTGGGCGAGGCGGGCTGTGCCTCGGTGCACGGGGCGAACCGCCTTGGCTCCAACTCGCTCATTGACCTCGTGGTATTTGGTCGTGCCGCCGCGATCCGCGCCGGCAAGGTCGTGGACGCAGACTCTTCCAACCCGGTTCTGAACCAGGCGTCTGTTGACAAGGCGTTTGATCGTTTCGACGGGCTGCGCCATGCCAAGGGCAACGTGCCGACCGCCGAGCTGCGCCTTGAGATGCAGAAGACGATGCAGGCCGATGCCGCCGTGTTCCGCACCTCGAAAACCATGGCGGAAGGCGTCGAGAAGATGACCGCGATCGCGGCCAAGCTCGACGATCTGCACGTGACGGATACGTCGCTTGTCTGGAACAGCGACCTGATGGAAACGCTTGAGCTCACGAACCTGATGCCGAATGCCCTTGCCACGATTACCGGCGCCGAGGCGCGCAAGGAATCGCGCGGCGCCCATGCGCATGAGGATTTCACAGAGCGTGACGACAAGAAATGGCGTGTCCACACCGTTAGCCGCGTGGATGGCAACAAGGTTGACCTGAGCTATCGCCCGGTGATCGTCGATCCGCTTACGACGGAAGACGAAGGCGGCATCACCCTCCAGAAAATCGCGCCCAAGGCGCGGACGTTCTAGGGCGCTCGATGGTGCGGACCCGATGCATATCACGCTTGAGCGGCCCTTGGCCGCGCGGGTCCGTGCGCAAAAGCGGCGCGGGAGAGGAGCGATGAACGCGATGGCGGATGGCCTGATGGGCAAACCGGCGCTTCGGGCGCGGCTCGGCTTTGGCCCCGGTCTCGTGCTGCGGATGCATGGGATGCGCCGGTCGGGCAACCATGCCATTGCCTCGTGGCTGCAACGCAATGCCCCCGAGGGACGTGCGCTTTTCCTCAATAATTGCCGTCGGGGCGCGCATCCGCTTGAGGCGTTTGCCTCGGCCGAGGTCAATGACCGCAAGCTGCCGACAGGCAAGGCGCAGGCCGATCTTGCCGCCTTTGGGCGGGATGTCGGGGATGGGGGGCTTCTCCTTATCTCTTACGAGGATCATTCGCCCGCGCAGGACCGTCCGGGAAAGCCGCTTTCGGGGCATTTCGAGCGCGGCCTGATCGACCATGAGGTTCTGGTCTATCGCGGTTTCCTCAACTGGGTGGCGTCCCTGGCCAAGAAGCTTGAGCCGAATGCGGGCTATAGCGTGTCGCGGCGTATCGCGGTGATCCTGCGCGCTGTCGATCTTTACGGAGATCTTCTTGGCGAGGTGATCGAAGGCGGCGATGCTGTCACGATCTGTTATGATCGCTGGGTCGCGCAGGACGATTATCGCGCGGACCGGCTTGCCATGCTTGGGCTTGAGATGCGGGACAATCGCCTTGGGCAGGTCACGCGCTATGGCGGCGGGTCGTCTTTTCAAAAAGAGACCGCCGAGAGCGGAGAGCTTGCCACGGATCGCCGGTTTGCCGAGATGCTGCAAGACCCGCTCTATCAGGCCGTGTTGCAGATTGCGGCGCGCGACGCGGCGCTTGTCGCCCGTATTCGCACCCTTTTCCCCCGCGATGCCGAGATTCTCGCCCGGATCGCACAGGAAAACCCGATTTCAGGGGAGGGCGTCCTGTGATGTGCTTCCTTTATCCCAACCCAGCCTGCCGCGCGGATGCGGCGGGCCCCAGCAACGAACGCCACGCGGGAGGGCAGATGCCTTTCCCCGAGCGCACCGCGGTCAAGCAAGGAGACTGAGCCATGGTTGAATTTGCACTTCCGAAGAATTCCAAGATTACCACAGGTAAGACTTGGCCCAAGCCCGAAGGCGCAACCAATGTGCGCAAGTTCCAGATCTATCGCTGGAACCCTGACGACGGGAAGAACCCGCGGGTCGATACCTATTTCCTCGACATGGATAGCTGTGGTCCGATGGTTCTTGATGCGCTCATCAAGATCAAGAACGAGATCGACCCGACCCTGACCTTCCGCCGGTCCTGTCGTGAGGGGATCTGTGGTTCCTGCGCGATGAACATCGACGGGATCAACACGTTGGCCTGTATCTATGGCATGGACGAGATCAAGGGCGACGTGAAGATCTATCCGCTGCCGCATATGCCGGTTGTGAAAGACCTGATCCCGGACCTGACGCATTTCTATGCCCAGCACGCGTCGATCATGCCGTGGCTTGAGACCAAGACCAACCGCCCGGCGAAAGAGTGGAAACAGTCGATCGAGGATCGCAAGAAGCTCGACGGGCTTTATGAATGCGTGATGTGCGCCTCCTGCTCGACCTCCTGCCCGAGCTATTGGTGGAACGGTGATCGCTATCTCGGCCCGGCGGCGCTCTTGCATGCCTATCGCTGGATCATTGATAGCCGCGACGAGGCGACCGGCGAGCGTCTTGACCAGCTTGAAGACCCGTTCAAGCTCTATCGCTGCCACACGATCATGAACTGCGCGAAGACCTGCCCGAAGGGTCTCAACCCGGCCAAGGCCATCGCGGAGATCAAGAAGATGATGGTCGAGCGCAGCATCTGATCCGGCTTTCGACGACCCATTCAGCCCCTCGGAGCGGTTTGCTTCGGGGGGCTTTTTCTTGGGGGAAGCCCGGCTGCCGTTAGGGAAATTTGCATTTTCTGCATGGCAAGGATGCAGTTTTTGGCAGGTGTCTTCCGGGGTGTGCAGGTCTAGGTTCCGGGTAAGGGAGGAGTTCTGACACAACGGAGAGCCCCATGTCGAACTCGCAAAACACGCCGGAGAATGTCGCGGAACGCGCGCTGGAACTTCTTGAGCAGGCTTATGCGTATTATACGCCGCCGCTGACCCCCGTGGCCAAGGCGCAAGCGCCGCAGGACGGCGAAACCTATTACGAATACGTCAAGGCCGCCTGATCCTTGCCGACCACGCGGTTTTCTAAAAGCGCCCCGTTTTCGGGGCGCTTTTGGTTTTGTTTGGCGCCCTGGCCTTGACTTGGTAGCCTTCCGGCAAGGGAGGACAGGATATGGCGGATGTGATCGTGGTTGGGGCCGGTTTGGCCGGTTTGGTCGCGGCAAGCGAGGCGGCGGCGCGGGGGCGGAAGGTCTTGCTTCTGGATCAAGAGGGCGCGCAGAGCCTTGGCGGGCAGGCGTTCTGGAGCCTTGGTGGGGTGTTCATGGTCGATACGCCGGAACAGCGCCGCATGGGGATCAAGGACAGTCACGCGCTCGCGCTTGGCGATTGGTTGGGATCGGCGCAGTTTGACCGCCCCGAGGATGCCAACCCCCGCAAGGTCGCCGAGGCCTATGTCGATTTCGCCGCCGGAGAAATGCGCGGCTGGCTCAAATCCCTGGGCATGCGTTGGTTTCCCGTGGTTGGCTGGGCCGAGCGGGGCGGCGCGTTAGCGCATGGGCATGGCAATTCCGTGCCGCGATTTCATATCACATGGGGCACCGGGCCGGGGGTTGTCGCGCCGTTTGAGCGCCTCGTGCGGCAGGCGGCGGAGGACGGGCGGATGACGTTCGGGTTCCGGCACAAGGTCACGGGGTTGATCGTCGAGAACGGCGTGGTCAAGGGCGTGCGGGGCGATGTCCTTGCCGAGGATGGGGCCGAGCGGGGCCGGTCGACCAATCGCGAGGTTGTGGGCGATTTCGAGCATCGTGCCGAGGCCGTCATCGTGACCTCGGGCGGGATTGGCGGCGATCATGACAGGGTGCGCCACTATTGGCCCGAAGACCGGCTTGGTCCCGCGCCGGGGCGCATGGTGTCGGGGGTGCCGGACTATGTAGACGGCCAGATGCAGGGCGTCGCCGAAAGCGCGGGGGCGGGGCTCATCAACGGGGACCGCATGTGGCATTATACCGAGGGTGTGGCGAACTGGAATCCGATCTGGCCGAACCATGGGATACGGATTTTGCCGGGGCCATCCTCGATGTGGTTCGATGCGCTTGGCGCGCGCATGGAGGCGCCGTTCCTGCCCGGGTTCGATACGCTTGGCACGCTCAGGCGTATCCTTGCGACGGGGTATGAGCATAGCTGGTTCATCCTCACGCAGAAGATCATCGAGAAGGAATTTGCCCTGTCGGGGTCGGAGCAGAATCCGGATCTCACCTCGGGCAAATGGTCAGAGGTCATCCGGGGACGTATCCTCAAGAAGGGTGCGCCGGGGCCGGTCGAGGCGTTCAAGACCCATGGCGAGGATTTCGTCGTGGCCGACACGCTTGAGGCGTTGGTGGCGGGGATGAACGCGATCACGCCGGAAGTGCCCTTGTCGCTTGGGACAATCCGTGGGCAGATCGAGGCGCGGGATGCCCAGATCGAGAACCCTTTTGCCAAGGATGCACAGGTTACGGCGATCCGGGGCGCGCGGGCCTATCGCGGGGATCGGTTGATCCGCACGGCGAAACCGCATCGCATTCTTGACCCGGAGGCCGGGCCGCTGATTGCTGTGCGGCTCAATATCCTGACGCGCAAATCGCTTGGGGGGTTGCACACGGATGAAACCGGGCAAGTCTTGCGGGCGGATGGGAGCACGTTCGAGGGCCTATTCGCCGCCGGGGAGGTCGCCGGGTTCGGGGGTGGCGGGTATCATGGATATAACGCGCTTGAGGGCACGTTCCTTGGCGGCTGCCTCTTTTCAGGGCGCGCGGTGGGGCGGGCTGTTTAAGCCGTGCGAATTATTTTTCGGGCGATGCAGAAAGGGGATTGATCGACTCGGGGTTTGGCCTCATATGCGCGATCAAGACGCCAACGCACGCGCCTCTGTCGTAGGGGCCCTCTCCATGGTTACGCAGCGACGGTAACGTCTCCTTTTGCAATTTGGCCGGATGATCCCGGCCGGGTCTTTTGGAGATGACCATGACTGCTCACCTGACTTCAGTGGCTGGCGCCGCTGTTTCTACCCGTTCGCGACTCGAAACCTACATCTGGCAGAACCGGTTCGATCAACCGACCCTCGTGATCGACGCTGCGCAGGTCGCCGAAAATTACCGCGCGCTCAAGGCAGGGCTTGGCCGGGCACGGGTTCATTATGCCGTGAAGGCGAATCCGGCGCGGGAGATTCTGGCAACACTGGTGGCGGAAGGCTCTTGTTTCGACGCGGCGAGCCGGGGCGAGATCGAAGCCTGCCTGGCCGTGGGGGCGCGGGCCGAGAGCATTTCCTTTGGCAATACCGTGAAACGCGTTTCGGATATCACCTTCGCGCATCAGGCCGGTGTCACGCAATTCGCATTCGATGCCGAAGAAGAGCTTGAAAAGATTGCCGAACATGCGCCGGGGGCGAGCGTTGTGCTGCGTCTTATCGTTGAAAACAGCGAGGCGGACTGGCCGCTGACGCGCAAGTTCGGCTGTGCGCCGAGCAAGGCGATTGCCCTGCTCGACATGGCGAAAAAGCTGGGGCTTGATCCGGTTGGCCTGAGCTTTCACGTCGGATCGCAGACCCGGCGCGCGGCCATGTGGGTGCCGGTTCTGGAGCGGGTGGCGATGGTCTGGCACGAGGCGCGCGCGATGGGGCATGACCTTCGGGTGCTCAATATCGGCGGCGGTTTCCCGGCCTTCTATGGCGACCCGATCGAGGCCCCGACGCCCTATGCCGCGGCGGTGATGGCAGAGGTCGGAAAACGCTTTGGCGAGGTGCCGGAGATCATGGCGGAACCGGGCCGCGGCATGGTGGCCTCGGCAGGCGCGATTGCGGCGGAAGCCCTTCTGGTATCACGAAAATCCGACAGCGACCTGCATCGCTGGGTCTATCTTGATATCGGGAAATTCTCGGGGCTGGCAGAGACCATGGACGAGGCGATTCGCTATCAGTTCCAGACCGCCAAGGAGTTTGAGCCAACGGGGCCGTGCATCCTTGCGGGGCCGAGCTGTGACAGTGCGGATGTGCTTTACGAGAAACAGCCGGTGCAGCTTCCGCTCGGGTTGGTGGCGGGAGACCGGGTCGTCATCCTCAACTGTGGGGCCTACACGTCGAGCTATTCCTCGGTTGGGTTCAACGGGTTCCCGCCCCTGGCGGTTGAGGTGATCTGAGGGGCGCGGAAGCGCTTTTCATGGGCGGGGTTTCGGGGCAGGGTGGCAGGGAGTTTAAGGAGGCCACCCATGACCCGAACCCCGCCGTCAGATGCCGACGCGCGCCGCGCGATCCGGCCCGTGATCTGTTACCCCAACGAGACCCTGCCGGAGCCGCCCATGGCGCTCTACCGGGCCGCGCGGGACGGGGCCGAGAAGGTTGATGAAGTGTTAATCCCGGCGCGCGATGCGAAATGTTTCCGAGTTCCTGCCGGGGCGTTCTTTCGCATTTCGAGCGTCGAGGGGCCGCAGGTGGGCGATCTTAACCTGTGGAACGCCAATGACCTTTCGGAGAGATTTTATTCAGGAAAATCAAGGGCGTTGCACGGGACACACCTGACAGAAGGGGAGCGGATGTGGTCCTCTTTCCCGTATCTGCGGCCGATGGCGACGATCACCGAAGACACGCTTGGCTGGTACGGGATGGATGCGTTCGGTGGCTCTGTGCATGACGTGATCGGGACGCGCTGTGATCCTTATACGGGGAACCTGTTGAGTGGGACACAATACCATCATTGTTGTCACTCGAACCTGACGCGGGCGTTCGCGGCGCAGACGGGGATGCCGCTTGCCGAAGCGGAGGGGCATGTGCATGATGTTCTCAACGTCTTCATGTGCACCGGGTTCACGCGGGATACGGGGCAGTATTTCATGAAAGCCTCGCCGGTGCGGCCCGGAGACTACCTTGAATTCTTTGCAGAAATCGACCTCTTGGGCGCGCTCAGCGCATGCCCTGGCGGCGATTGTTCGAGCGAACATTCTTCGGATACGGCGGCGTGTTTCCCGCTTCTGGTCGAGGTGTTTCAGCCGCGGGACGGGGCGCTCACGGGGTGGGAAAGCCCGCCTGTGAACGGCTATGATCGGAGCCACGGGATCTGAAAAACCAACGTCGGTATCACGTCGGTATCACGTCGGTATTGCGTCGGTGCGAAATGTGGCAGCGCGGACTCGCCGGACATCACGGGCAGTGATTGATCCGTTCGGAGGCCCAGTCGGGCCGGGTTCGGATCGTCGTGACTGAAAGGTTGTCGATCTTGTGCGAGAAGGCCTCGGCGCCGGAGAGGGCGCCGGCGCGGGCGACCTGGGTCAGGATGGCGCCGAAATGGGCGACGATGACGAGATCGCGCCCGGCATGGGACGCCATGAGGCGGTCCACGGCCGAGCTGACGCGGGCGCAGACATTGTTCCAGCTTTCGCCGCCGGGGGGCGCGGTATCGCCGGGCGTTTCCCAGAAGGCGCGGGCGAGGCCGGGGTTTTCGGCGTCGATATCGGAAAAGCGTTTGAGTTCCCAATCCCCGAAATGGATTTCGCGCAGGTCGGGATCATGTGGCAGGCGGGGCCGGTTGCCCATGATGGCGTCGGCGGTTGTTATGGCGCGTGACAGATCCGAGCTTATGACAAGGGCGTCATCGGGGAGATGCGCGTCGAGCCGGGCCAATGCGGCGGTGTCGGAGAGATCGGCGGGCAGGTCGGACCAGCCAACCATGGCGCGCGCATGGGTCGGCCCGTGGCGCACGAGGAACAGGCGGCTCATGCCGGGGCCTTCATCGTCAGCGGCAGGCCGGCGGCGACGAAAAGCACGGTATCGGCGGCGGCGGCGAGGCGTTTGTTGAGGCGGCCCTGCACATCGCGAAAGCGGCGGGCGAGGGCATTCTCGGGGACGATCCCCATGCCGACCTCGTTGGAGACCACGACGAGTTTGCCCTTGCAGGCGGCGAGGGCCTCGAGGAGGCGGGTGGTCTCGGCCTCGAGATCGTTTTCGGCCAGCATCTGGTTCGACATCCACATGGTCGCGCAGTCGAGAAGGGCGACCTCATCCGCCGCGACAGAGGCGAGCGCAGGGGCCACATCGAGCGGTGCCTCGATGGTGCGCCAGCCGGGGCCGCGCTGATCGACATGGGCGGCGATCTTGGCGCGCATCTCTTCGTCCCATGCCTCGCCCGTCGCGATGTAGACGCGCGGCGCGCCGGTCCCTGTCACGAGGGATTCCGCGTAGAGCGATTTGCCGGAAGCGGCCCCGCCGAGAACGAAGGTGAGTTTCGCAAGCATATTTTCGTGACCCGAAAGTGATCCAACCGGGCGCAACCTGCGTAATTCCCAATGAAAGCGCAAGGAGGAAGGAGACCAAGATGGGCCTGCAATCCAATGTGAACAGGGAAATGACGCGCAGTGCGATGCGTCAGGAGATGCTCGACCCGGAGACAGAGCTTGCTCTTGCCACGGCGTGGCGAGACGAGCGGGATGCGGCGGCGCTGCACCGTTTGATCCGGGCCTATATGCGGCTTGCGATCTCTATGGCGGGCAAGTTCCGCCGGGCCGGTGTCAGCCAGAATGATTTGATCCAGGAAGCGATGCTGGGTCTCATGAAGGCGGCTGACAAGTTCGACCCGGAGCGCGGGGTGCGGTTCTCGACCTACGCGGTGTGGTGGATCCGGGCGGGACTTCAGGATCACGTCATGCGCAACTGGTCGGTGGTGCGGACCGGATCGACCACCTCGCAGAAATCGCTGTTCTTCAACATCAACCGCGTGCGGGCGCAGTTCGAGCGCGAAGCGATGGCGCGGGGCGAGAGCCTTGATACACACCAGATCGTCGAGAAGATCGCGACCGAGATCGGCGTGAGCCGATCGGATGCCGAGATGATGCTTGGCCGGATGTCCGGGAGCGACATGTCGCTCAATGCACGTCAGAGCACGGATGACAGCGGGCGCGAATGGCTTGAGCTTCTCGAGGACGAGACGGCCGCAGGGGCCGAGACCGTCGAAGCGCGGCGCGATGTGGAGGCGTTGCGGGGCCAGTTGCTTGAGGCGATGGACGGGTTGAGCGCACGGGAGCGTCATATCCTCGCGGCGCGGCGGCTGGATGATGAGCCGCGCACCCTGGCGAGCCTTGGCGACGAGATGGGCCTGTCGAAAGAGCGCGTGCGCCAGCTCGAGGCGGCGGCGCTCTTGAAGATGCGGCGCAATCTTGAACAGCGTGGCGTGGGGGTGCATGACTTCGTGTCATGAAACGCATGATTCTGGCCCTTGCGCTTGTCGCAGCCCCCGCAACCGCTGAAGAGATCACCGTCGATGACATCGCCACCTTGCCGGGGGCGGATGTGGTGTTCCTTGGGGAATTGCATGACAACCCGTGGCACCATGAGAACCAGGCCGAGGCCGTCGCGGCGCTTGCGCCAAAGGCGGTTGTGTTCGAGATGCTGACCCCGGAGGCGGCGGCCAAGGTCACGCCGGAGCTTCTCGGGGACAAGGCGGCGCTGGGCGAGGTGCTGAACTGGGCCGAGAGCGGTTGGCCGAGTTTCGACATGTATTACCCTATCTTTGCCGCCGCCGAGGGCGCGGTGATCCGGGGCGCGCTCGTGCCGCGTGAGGCGGTGCGCGCGGCGATCATGGGCGGCGATGTGATGGCGGATTTTGGCGACGGTGCGGAACTCTACGGTCTCGCGGTGCCTCTCGCGGAAGAGGAACAGGCCGAGCGGGAAGCGGCGCAGATGCGGGCGCATTGCAATGCGTTGCCGGAAAACCTCTTGCCGGGGATGGTGCTTGGCCAGCGGTTGCGGGATGCGACCATGGCGCGGGAAATCGTGCGTGCGCATGACGAGACCGGCGGGCCGGTTGTCGTCATTACCGGGAATGGCCATGCGCGGCTCGACTGGGGCGCGCCGCGCCTGTTGCCCGAGCGCCTCAGCGTGCGGAGCATCGGCCAGCTTGAACACGCGCCGGAGGACAGGCCGCCGCATGATGCGTGGATCGTGACGCAGGCGGCAGAGCGCGAAGACCCCTGTGCGGCGTTCAAGACGCAATAGCATTGCTTGTTTCCGCCGCGCCCTAGGCATAGTCTCTTGAAAACCTTGAAAAGCGGGCGCCCATATGCTGACCGACAAACGCATTCTCCTCATCATCGCGGGCGGCATTGCCGCGTATAAGTCGCTCGACCTGATCCGGCAGCTGCGCAAGCGGGGCGCCTGGGTCACGCCGGTTCTGACGAAGGCGGGGGCGGAGTTTGTCACGCCGCTTGCGGTCTCGGCGCTTGCGGGGGAGAAGGTTTATCGCGACCTGTTCGACCTTACCGACGAGGCAGAGATGGGGCATATCCAGCTTTCGCGTTCGGCGGACCTTGTCGTGGTCGCGCCGGCGACGGCGGACCTCATGGCGAAGATGGCGGGGGGGCATGCGAATGACCTTGCCTCGACGCTTCTCATGGCGACGGATACGCCGGTGTTGATTGCTCCGGCGATGAACGTGCGCATGTGGGAGCATCCGGCGACGCGGCGCAATATCGCGACGCTGCGTGGTGATGGCGTCATGGTGGTGGGGCCGAACGCGGGCGACATGGCCTGTGGGGAATACGGGCCGGGGCGGATGTCGGAACCCGAGGAGATCGTCAACGCCATCGAGACCGCGCTGGCCGAAGGGCCGCTTGCCGGACGGCGCATCCTTGTCACTTCCGGGCCGACGCATGAGCCGATTGACCCGGTGCGCTATATCGCCAACCGGTCTTCGGGGGCGCAGGGCACGGCGATTGCCCGCGCGCTGGCCGTGATGGGGGCGGAGGTGGTTTTCGTCACCGGCCCGGCAGAGGCCGAGCGGCCCGAGGGCGTGCATGTCGTCGAGGTCGAAACCGCGCAGCAGATGCTTGAGGCGGTGCAGGGGGTCTTGCCCGTGGATGCGGCAATTTTCGCCGCCGCCGTGGCCGATTGGCGCGTCGCCAGCGCGTCGGACAGCAAGATCAAGAAAACCAAGGGCGGGAGTCCGGCGCTCGAATTTGCCGAGAACCCGGATATCCTTGCCACGGTGAGCCAGATGGAGGCGGGGCGGCCCGGCCTAGTCATCGGCTTTGCCGCCGAGACGGACGACGTGATCGCCAACGCCACGGCCAAGCGCGTGCGCAAGGGGTGCGATTGGATCGTGGCCAATGATGTCAGCCCGGAAACAGGGATCATGGGCGGGCATGAGAATGCCGTGACGCTCATCTCGGACGAAGGCGCGGAACATTGGCCGCGCATGGGCAAGCACGAGGTTGCGCATCAGCTTGCCGAGCGGATCGCCACGGCACTGGGCCAAGGGTAATCGGGGGGCGAGACGTTGGTGCAAATCCGGCTCAACTGGCTTGAGGGGGCGGACCGGGAGGTCGCGCTTCCGTCTTATGAGACCGCGGGCGCGGCGGGCGCGGATATCCGTGCCAATTTCCCGGAGGAGGCGCGCGAGGGTATAACGCTTGGCCCCGGTGAGCGGGCGTTGGTGCCGACCGGGCTTCGGATCGGGATTCCATCGGGCTACGAGGTGCAGATCAGGCCGCGCTCGGGGCTTGCGCTCAGGCATGGGATTACCCTGCCGAACACGCCCGGCACGATAGATAGCGACTATCGCGGGCCGCTTGGGATCATCGTTATGAATGCAGGCCAAGAGCCGTTTCACATCGCCCATGGCGCACGCATTGCGCAGATGATCGTTGCGCCCGTGGTGCAGGCTTCGTTCGAGACGGTCGAAAGCCTTGACGAGACCGCGCGCGGGGCGGGCGGGTTCGGATCGACGGGGACGGATTGATGGCCTTGGTGCTTGTCATGGCGGCGACCCTTTGGGGGATTGGCGCGCTCATGGGGGCGCCGCATCGGGCGCGCTGGTCCATGGTCGGTCTTTTGTGGGCGGCGGTGATGGGGGCGCATCTCGTGCTGCCCGAAGGTCACGCGCTGCGCATGGCGACGGGGGAAAGCCCGGCGCTCTGGGCGCTTGTGGGCGGGGCGGCGGTGATCGTGATCGTCTATCGCGCGGGGCTTCAATGGCTTCGGGCACGGGTGCAGGCGCCGGAGGCGGAGACGCGGGACGGGCCGTTCAGCGACACCGAACTCAACCGCTATGCGCGGCATATCGTTCTGCGTGAGATCGGCGGGTTGGGGCAGAAAAAGCTCAAGGATGCCAGGGTATTGGTCATTGGGGCCGGGGGGCTTGGGTCGCCCGCTCTCCTGTATCTCGCGGCGGCGGGGGTGGGGACAATCGGCGTTGTCGATGATGACGCGGTGGACAACTCGAACCTGCAAAGGCAGGTCATCCATCGCGATGACGGGATCGGCATGCCCAAGGTTTTTTCGGCCGAGGCCGCGATGAAGGCGCAGAACCCGTTCGTGACGGTCAAACCCTATCATCGCCGCCTTGATGACGAGACGGCGGCGGCATTGGTGGCGGAATATGATCTTGTGCTGGATGGCACCGACAATTTCGCCACGCGCTACCTTGTGAACCGGGCCTGTGTTGCGGCGGGGGTGCCGCTTGTGTCTGGTGCCTTGTCACAATGGGAAGGACAGATCAGCGTGTTTGACCCCAAGGCGGGAGCCCCGTGCTATGAATGCGTCTTTCCCGAGGCCCCGGCGGAGGGGCTTGCGCCGTCCTGTGCCGAAGCCGGGGTGATCGGGCCCTTGCCGGGGGTCGTCGGGTCGATGATGGCGGTCGAGGCGATCAAGGTTCTGACCGGGGCGGGCGCGGCGTTGCGCGGTGAGATGCTGATTTACGACGCGCTTTATGGTGAGAGCCGCAAGATCACGCTCAAGCGGCGCGAGGACTGTCCGGTCTGTGGCAAAGGGTAGGTTCGCCATTGCGCATCCCGCGCGCGAGACTAGGTTGAGGTCAAAGGAGAATACGCCCATGACCAACCCGATCCTGTCCCATTGGGAGACCCCGTTCGAGATCGCCCCCTTCGACGCCATTTCCGACGCGGATTTCGCGCCCGCGCTGGATGAGGCATTGGCCGCGCATGAGGCCGAGATCGCGGCGATTGCCGGGGATTCGCGCCCTGCCGATTTCGCCAATACGGTCGAGGCGCTCGAGGCGGCGGGCGAGGCGCTCGACAAGGTCTTGTCGGTGTTTTTCACGGTCACGGGAGCGGATAGCAACCCGGCGCGCGAGGCCTTGCAGCGGGCGTTTTCCCCCAGGCTCGCGGCGCATTTCTCGGCGATTTCGTCGAACAAGGCGCTGTTTGCGCGGGTGGCCGAGGTTTGGGAGAGGCGCGAGACGCTGGACCTTTCGGAGGAACAAGAACGGGTCTTGATGCTCACGCATCGGGGGTTCGTGCGCGCGGGGGCGGCGCTCACGGGTAAGGCGGATCAGCGGATGCAGGCGATCATGGGGCGTTTGGCCGAGTTGGGCACGGCGTTCACCCAGAACCTTTTGGCCGATGAGCGGGAGTGGTTCATGCCCTTGGCCGAGGCCGATCTTGAAGGACTGCCCGGTTTCGTCGTCAATGCCGCGCGGGCGGCGGGCGAGGAAAAGGGGCAGGAGGGGCCGGTCGTGACGCTTTCGCGCTCGCTCATCGTGCCGTTCCTGCAATTCTCGCCGCGCCGGGACTTGCGCGAAGTGGCGTTCAAGGCCTGGGCGGCGCGGGGGGCGAACGGGGGGGAGACCGACAATCGCGCCATCGCCGCGGAAATCCTGCGCCTGCGCGAGGAGCGGGCGAAACTCCTCGGCTATGAGAGTTTCGCTGACTACAAGCTCGAGACGCAGATGGCCGGCACGCCCGACAAGGTGCGCGACTTGCTCATGGCGGTCTGGGGACCGGCCAGGGCACAGGCCGAGGCGGATGCGGCGGTGCTGACCGAGATGATGCACAAGGACGGGATCAACGACGATCTCGCGCCGTGGGACTGGCGCTATTACGCGGAGAAGCGGCGCAAGGCCGAGCATGATCTCGATGAGGCGGAGGTCAAACCCTATCTGCAACTTGACCGGATGATCGAGGCGGCGTTCGCCTGTGCCAATCGTCTTTTCGGGTTGACGTTCAAGCCGCTCGACGTGCCGCTCTATCATCCCGATTGCCGGGCTTGGGAGGTCACGCGGGATGGCAAGCATGTGGCGGTATTCATCGGGGATTATTTCGCGCGGGGATCGAAGCGGTCGGGCGCGTGGTGTTCGGCGATGCGGTCTCAGGCGAAGTTCCCGAAGGAACAGGGGCCGGTGGTCATCAATGTCTGCAATTTCGCCAAGGGCGATCCGGCGTTGTTGTCTTATGACGATGCGCGCACCTTGTTCCACGAGTTCGGCCATGCGCTGCACCAGATGCTTTCGGATGTGACCTATGAGTCGATTTCCGGCACCTCGGTGGCGCGCGATTTCGTGGAATTGCCCTCGCAGCTTTACGAGCACTGGCTCGAGGTGCCGGAGGTTCTGGCCGAGTTCGCGACCCATGCGGAGACCGGCGCGGCGATGCCCAAGGAGATGCTCGACAAGGTGCTTGGTGCGGCGAATTTCGACATGGGGTTCCAGACGGTGGAGTATGTGGCTTCGGCGCTCGTCGATCTCGCGTTTCACGAGGGCGCGGCGCCGGTGGATGTCATGGCGACGCAGAAGGAGGTCTTGGACAGCCTCGGTATGCCCGCGGCGATCCCCATGCGCCATGCCACGCCGCATTTCGCGCATGTGTTTTCCGGCGACGGGTATTCCAGCGGTTATTATTCTTACATGTGGTCCGAGGTCATGGATGCCGACGCGTTCGAAGCCTTCGAGGAGGCGGGCGACGCGTTTGACGCAGAGACCGCCAAGGCGCTCGAGTCGCATATCCTGTCGACAGGGGGATCGGTGGAGGCGGCGGAGCTTTATGAACGGTTCCGCGGGCGCCTTCCGGGGGTTGAGGCGCTCTTGAAGGGGCGCGGGTTGGTTGCTGCCTGATGAAAGAAAGCCGGGCTGAAGCCCGGCCTACAAGTTCGTGTTGCGCGGATGGTTCAGATCGTCTGGTCGTAGTCACCGACCGAGGGTTCGGTGCGGATCACGGCGTCGATGTCGGCGAAGATGGCGCGCATTTCGGCCTCGCTCTCGGAGCTTTCGCAGACCACGACGAGGTTCGGGGTATTGGACGACGCACGCACGAGGCCCCAGGAGCCGTTGTCGAGGATGACTCGGGCGCCGTTTACTGTCACGACCTCCTTGATCGGGCGCCCGGCGAGGGGTTCGCCCGCTTCATGTTTGGCGACGAGCTTGGCGACAAGGCGGTCGAGCACCTCGTATTTCTCGGTGTCGGCGCAGTACGGCGACATGGTGGGCGTCGACCATGTTTTCGGCAGGGCCTTGCGCAGGTCGGACATTTTCATGTCCGGGTTGCGGTCCATCAGTTTGCAGATTTCCACCGCGACGCGCATGCCGTCGTCATAGCCGCGGCCCACATCGCCGGCGAGGAAGTAGTGGCCCGATTTCTCGAACCCCGCGAGCGCGCCGATCTCGTGCACGCGGCGTTTCATGTGGCTATGGCCGGTTTTCCAGTAATCGGCCTTGGCGCCGTATTTCTGCAACTCGGGGTCGGAGGCAAAAAGGCCGGTTGATTTCACGTCGGCGACGAAGGTTGCGCCCGGATAGAGCCTGGAGAGGTCGCGGGCCATGATGACGCCGACCTTGTCGGCAAAGATTTCCTCGCCCTCGTCATCGACCACGCCGCAGCGGTCGCCATCGCCGTCAAAGCCGAGCGCCATGTCGGCGCCGGAGGCGCGGACGCCCTCGGCCATGTCGTGCAGCATTTCCATGGCTTCGGGGTTCGGGTTGTAGTTGGGGAAGGTGTAGTCGAGCCGGTTGTGGCGATCCACGACCTCGACGCCGAGGCGTTCGAAGAGCGCGGGGGCATAGGCGGCGGCGGTGCCGTTGCCGGTTGCGCAGACGACCTTGAGCTTGCGGGTCATTTTGAAATCGCCCACGAGATCGTCCATGTAGGCCTCCCAGACGCCTTTGACGGGTTCATAAAAGCCGCCCGGCCGCGGTTCGCCCTTGCCGTTGAGAACGATGTCCTTGAGTTCGGCCATCTCGTCGGGGCCGTGGGTCAGGGGCATGTCGAAACCCATCTTGACCCCGGTCCAGCCATTGGGGTTATGCGAGGCGGTGACCATGGCGACGGCGGGCGTGCCGAGGTGGAAGGCCGAGAAATAGCACATGGGCGTGATGCAGGGGCCGATATCCTTGACGTGGATGCCCGCCTGCATGAGGCCGATGATGAGCGCCTGTTTGATGGCGAGCGAATAGTCGCGGTAGTCGTTGCCGACCGAGATCACGGGATCGAGGCCGTGCCTGCGCATCTGGGTGCCGATTCCGAGGCCGAGGGCCGTCATGCCGGGCAGGTTGATTTCGTCCGGGTATTTCCAGCGCGCGTCATATTCTCGAAAGCCGGTGGGCGTCATCATCGGGTCACGGAGAAATTCCCAGGTGTTCGGGGTCACCGTGGCGGCAGGTTTGGTCATAAGTCGTCTCGCCAATAAATCAGATATGAATCGGGTTTTCTTTTGCCAGCCGGTCAAAGGCCATCAGCGTCTCGATGAGCGCGGGCATGTGATGAAGGTGGATCATGTTCGGCCCGTCCGAGGGGGCGTTGTCGGGATCTTGGTGGGTTTCGATGAACACACCGGCAATGCCGAGCGATACGGCGGCGCGGGCCATGACGGGGGCGAATTCGCGTTGGCCGCCGGAGGAGCCGCCCTGTCCGCCCGGCTGTTGAACCGAATGGGTCGCGTCCATGATGACCGGATAGCCGGTTTGGGCCATGCGGGGCAGGCCGCGCATGTCGGCCACGAGGGTGTTGTAGCCGAAGGAGGTGCCGCGCTCAGTCAGCATGATGCGCTCGGTGCCGGAGCCTTCGAGCTTGGCCACGACATTGTCCATGTCCCAGGGTGCGAGGAACTGGCCCTTCTTGACGTTGACCACGGCGTCGGTCGCGGCGGCGGCGACGAGGAGATCGGTCTGGCGGCAGAGGAAGGCGGGGATTTGCAGGATGTCGCAGATTTCGGCCACGGGCGCGCATTGGGCCTCGGTATGGACATCGGTCAGGACCGGCACGCCAATCGTCTGCTTGACGGATTGCAGCACCTTGAGCCCTTCGTCGAGGCCGAGGCCGCGCTTGCCCGAAAGGCTCGTGCGGTTGGCCTTGTCGTAGGAGGCCTTGAAGACATATTGCGCGCCCACGGCGTCGCAGGCCTCTTTCATGGTGCCCGCGATCATCTGGGCATGGTCGGCGCTTTCGAGCTGGCAGGGGCCGGCGATGAGGGTGAGCGGCAGGTCGTTTGCGACCGTGAGGCCGGCGATGTCGATATGTTTCATGGATGCACGGGTCCGTTCGAATTAGGAGGAGACCTGTTCCCGCAGGATCGAGGCCGTGAGCGAGATCATCAGGTAAATCCCCGAGAAGATCAGGAAGGCGAGCATCGTGTCCTCGAAGGCGCGCGGATAGGACGGGTCTTGCGAAGCGACGGGCTCGACGCTTGTCGTCAGGTAGCGCACCTGGCGGTTGGCTTCGAGTTCGGTTTGCTTGAGCGTCTGGAGCGCGGACTGCATGAGCAGGTCGGCGGTCGCGAGATCGGCCTGCGCCATCTGGATCTGGGCGGTCTTCTGGGCCAGGGATGAGTCTCCGGCGGTGGCGTCGGTCATCCTGGCTTCGAGCTGGGCCTGGAGATCACGGAGGCGGCGCACGTCGCCCTTGACCCCTTCAACGCGGGCACGGTTGGGGCGCGGGTTGTCTTCGAGCGCGGCGAGTTGCAGCTCTTTTTCCTGAAGCTGGATCTGCACGTTCGAGATCTGCGAACGCAGCGAGGCGATGAGGCCTTCCGGGTCCACGAGCGAGCCTTCCTGGAGCGACACGAGCCGCGCCTGAGCCTCGCGGCGTTCCTTCGTGGCCTTATCAAGCCCCTTGCGCGCGTCGCTCATCTGGTCTTCGCGCTTGCGCTGCGAGAGATCGTCGACGCGCTGTTCGGCATAGGAAATCAGCGCGCGCGAGAAACGGGCCGAGACCGCCGGGTCCGCGGCGGACACTTCCATGCGGATCACGCCTTCGGTCGGATCGTAGCCGACCTTCACGTATTTCTTGTAAAGGCTGTAGGCCTGTTCGTTTGTCGGGTTTTCCGGCAGCCGCTGAATCGGGTCGATGGCGGGATCTGCGAAATGTTCCTTGAAGTTCTCGTCCTGGTCGAGACGGACCATCGCATCCTTGGAAACGAGGAAGGATTGCGTTGCGATCGAATCCTGGTTGGTGGCGAATTGGGTGCCCGAGAGGAAAGAGCCAATCCCCGACCCGCCCGCGTTGTCGGCTTGCAGGATCAGGAATTCCGACTTGGTCGCATACATCGGGGTGGCGATGGAGAAGAAATACCATCCGGCCACGAGCGTTGGCAGGAAGACAAAGACCGCAAGGCGGGCAAACAGAAGCGCCAGGCGCCGACGGCGGCGTTTGGCGATGTCTCGCTGGATTTCGCTGATTTCGCGCGCCCGTTTCTCGGCGGGCGACTGGCCATACATTTCGGTGGAGGGCAAGGTGTTGCCGCCCATCGGCATGGTCTGGGGCAGTTGCACGCGCCCCTCGGCCATGTCGCCGGCTCCGTTGCCGCCATCCGGGACAACGAGTTCGAGCATGTTGGTGCGCTGGAAGGGGTCGAGCCCGTTCTGGCGCAGGAGGCGCACGGCGTCGTAATCGGAGGTCGCGGCGAGGCCGTTTTTCTGGGCCATGCGGCGGGCCATGCGCAACTGACGCCCGGTCAGGCCTTCGCGCTTGATGGCGTCGATCTCTTGTTCGGCGGGCGCGGCGCCTTGCGGTCCGCTCGGTTTGTGCGGCGGTTGCGGGGCGGGCGGCGTGGGAGCCTCTTGCGTGGGGCGGGCCGGGGTGACCTGTGCCTGCGGCGGTTCGCCGGTAAAACGATGGGCGGGCAAATCTCCGCCCTGCGCGGCCCCGGCCGTGTTGGGGCCGGTGCCGGGCGTCGGCGTGCTGCGCCGAATGCGAAACTTCTTAGCCTTGGGTTTGGTAGTCATAAAGCTGTGTTGCCTCTTCCAAGGTATCAAACATGTACAATTGGCCATTCAGGAGAACAGCCGCAGAACGGGCGAATTTTTCAAGCACTTTCGGTTTGTGCGAAACGATGACGATGGTTGTCGTGCGCAGGCGTTCCTTGAGAATCTCCCCCGCGCGCTTGTTGAACTCGACATCGGTTGACGATGGCATGCCCTCGTCGATCAGATACATGTCGAAATCGAGGGCCAATAGCAATGAGAAGGTGAAACGAGAGCGCATCCCGGAGGAATAGGTTCCCAAGGGTTGTTCGAAATATTCACCAAGGCCGCAGAGCCAGCGGCAGAACGCTTCGACATAATCGGGGTCCAGCCCATAGAGGCGCGCGATATAGCGGCTATTCTCGACGGCGGAGTGCCTGCTCACGACGCCGCCCATGAAGCCGAGCGGAAAGGAAATGCGGCAGGAGCGGCGGATTTCGCCCTCGTCGGGTTTTTCAAGGCCGGCCATCATGTTGATGAGCGTGGTCTTGCCGGTGCCGTTCGGGGCGAGGATGCCGAGGGAATTGCCGAGCTCAACACGAAAGGACACGCGGTCAAGAATGATCTTGCGCTGGCTTCCGGTCCAGAAGGACTTGCTTACGTTGTCGAATTCGAGCATGTGACGCTCCGGCTCTGCTCTGGCCAACCTTTTAAAGGGTCTTGATTAACGCTCTGTGCGGCGCCTTTGGCCTCGATAATGTTGTTTATCTCGGTTTTTAGCAACTCTGTGCGGCAACAATTTGGCGATATGGGACAAAAAACCGGCACAAGGGTGCCGGTTTCTTGCCGATCGAGGGGGATTTCGGGTCAGGCGATGGCCTGCCAGGCGAGACCGGCAAGGAACGCGCCGAGCATGGCAAAGCCGATATAGGCGGCGAAGACGCGCGGTTTCACCAGCGCCCAGACCGCGATGGCGGCGGGGATGGAGCTTACGCCGCCAGCGATCACGAAGCTCATGGCGGCGCCGTTGGCCATGCCCTGTTGCAGGAGTGCATCCACCAGCGGCACGGCGGCATAGCCGTTGAGATAGGCCGGTGCCCCCACGAGAGCGCCGAGCATGATCGGCACGACACCGGCACCGCCCAGAACACCGGCGATCAGGTCGGCGGGCACATAGCGGATCATGAGCGCCTCGATGACATAGGCGATGGCGAGCCATTTGAGCAGGAAGACGCCGTTCTCGATCACCGCGTCGCGGAAGGTCGCACGGCGCTCTGCCTCGGCCCAGAATTTCCAGACCGGCGCCCCGGAGAAGGGTTTCTTCGCGCCACAGCAGCCGCCAACCTGCGGTTTTTCGCGCAGCGGATCGGCAAAGACGAGCGATTTGGCAAACAGCATGGTCAGCGCCCCCCCGAAGAGTCCAAGCCCGACAGCGGCGAAGGTCTTGGCGATCGCGAAATCGAGGCCGAGCGTGCCCGCGGTGATCGAGAACATCGCCGGGTCCATCAGGGGCGATGCCAGCCAGAAGGCCATGACCGCCGAGAGCGGCGCGCCCACGGCAAGAAGGGCGGCGATGAAGGGGATGACCTGGCAGGAGCAGAAGGGCGAAAGCCCGCCGATCAGCGCCGCCAGCACGATCATGCGCCCCTCGCGCCCCTCGAAGGCCTTGGCCATGAGGGATTCGGCGCCCGACGCCTTGAGATAGCCGATGGCGAGGATGGCGAAGAGAATGAACGGCGCGGTGCGCAAAAGTGCTGCGATCGCGAACTGGATCGTGTCGCCGAGATGGGCGAAATCAAGGGTTGCTTGCAGGACGAGGATCACGACAAGGGCCAGCCAGGCCTTGTCGATCTGTTTCCAGCGGCTTGCCAGCGGGGAAGGTTGGTGGGTCGTATCAGCCATGGTCATGGTCCTTGTTCGGAGCGGCGCAATCGGCGCAGCATTCCTTGAGCAGAAAGTCCGAGAGGGCGCGGATTTCATCATAGGCCACTGCGGCGCAGATGATGGAGCGGCCCTGTTTTTGCTGGGTGACAAGGCCCGCCTGGGCCAGGATTTTCATGTGGTGGGTCAAGGTCGAGCCGGTCACGCCGGCACGTTTGCCCAACTCGCCAATGGAAAGCCCGGCCTTGCCCGCCCGCACAAGCACGCGCAGCACCGAGAGGCGTTGTTCCGAACCGAGCGCCGCGAAGGTCGAGGCGGCGATGGCCAGCGAGATATCGTCTGTTGATTCGTGTTTCATAATTCTAGAAATATAGAAATAATTGTCGGATGCAAGTTTTATTTCTAAGGGTATCGAAATGTTTGCGGGGTTGCGCCGGGGCGGATTTGGCGCAGACTATCGGGTGATGACTGACGCGCTTATCGAGGAAATCCGCGCCTGCCGCCTTTGTGCCGACCAGTTCGCGGCCACGGCCACGGGCCATAGCCCCCGACCCGTGGTCTGGTTCCGGCCCGGCGCGCGGGTGTTGATCGTCGGTCAGGCCCCCGGCGCGCGGGTGCATGAGAGCGGCCGGCCCTTTACCGACCCGTCCGGGGATCGGCTCCGCGCGTGGCTTGGGATGGACGAGGCCATGTTCTATGACCGGGACAAGGTCGCGATCCTGCCGATGGGGTTCTGTTTTCCGGGCTATGACGCCAGGGGCAGCGACCTGCCGCCACCGCCGATCTGTGCCAAGACCTGGCGGGGGCGTGTCATGGCGGCGCTGGGCGAGGTGCGACTGACGCTTGTTGTCGGGGGGTATGCGCAGAAATGGCACCTGGGGCGCGGGCAGGGCGTGACCGAAACCGTGCGCCGTTGGCGCGACCATGCGCCGGAGGTCTACCCCTTGCCACATCCGTCCTGGCGCAATACGGCATGGCTCGGGAAGAACCCGTGGTTCGAGGCAGAGCTGCTGCCCGATCTGCGCCAGAGGCTTGATGAGGTGTTGCGATGAGTGAAGAAACCCCGTTGGACCGCGCCCATGCGGCGATGGAGGCCGCACCGCAGGACGATGCGGCGCGCTTGCGGTTTTACGAGCGGCTGGCGGATGTGGAGCTTTTCCTGCTGCTGAGCAAGGAAGCGGCGGAGGACAAGATCGCGCCGGAAGTGTTCGACCTGTCGGAGCATCGCTTTGTTCTTGTGTTCGACACCGAGGAGCGGCTGTCGCAATTTGTCGGCAAGCCCGCGCCCTATGCGGCGCTTTCGGGGCGGATCATCGCGGCGATGCTCGGGGGGCAGGGGATTGGCCTTGCGGTCAATCCCGAGGTGGCGCCGTCCGCGATCCTGATCCCGCCGGAGGCCCTGGGCTGGCTGACCGAGACGCTGACCCACGTGCCCGATGAAGTTGCGGCACGCGCCGAAAGCTTCGAGGCGCCGGTCGGATTGCCGGAGGTGCTCTTGACGGCACTGGACCAGAAGCTCGCCACGGCGGTGGGGCTGGCGACATACGCCTATCTCGTGGGGGTGACCTATGACACCGGGGCCAAGGGACATCTCCTGGGTATCGTCGATGCGGTTGACGCGGCGCAGGGCGCCTTGGCCAAGGCGGTATCGGAGGCGCTGACCTTTTCCGGGATCGAGGCGGGCGCGCTCGATGTCGGGTTCTTCGCGAGCAGCGACCCGGTTGCGGCGCAATTGGCACGGGTGGGGCTTCGGTTCGATCTTCCAGAGCCGGAAAGGCCGCGCGACTTCACCCCCGTGAAGCCCGGCAGCGATCCGGACAATCCGCCCAAGCTCCGGTAATCCAGCGGTGCGCCGCCGGGGCGGCGCGCAGGATGAGCGCCTTGCGGCGCGATTTCAGGGGCGCTGCCCCTCACGTTGCTTTTGCGGCGCAAAAGCAACGCTCACCCCGGAGTATTTCTGCAAAGGTGAAGCCTGGGCCTAGTAGCCTGCGTCCCGGTCGACGAGGTGCAGGAGCGCCTCACCCGCCTCGCCCCGGCGGATGTTTTCGGCGATGACTTCGCTGGCTGTCGAGGCGCGGGTTTCGGAGGCGATATGGGGTGTGACCGTGACCTTGGGATGCGCCCAGTAGGGATCTCCGGGTGGCAGCGGTTCGGTGCGGAAAACGTCCAGCGTGGCATGGCGGATCTGGCCGGAGTCCAATGCGGCGAGGAGCGCGTCGTCGTCGATCAGGGGGCCGCGGCCGGGATTGATGATGACCGCGCCCTTGGGCATGAGCGCGAGGGTTGCGGCGTTCAGCGTGTTCTCGGTCGCGGGTGTGTTGGGCAGCAGAAGCACGAGGATTTCGGCAGTGCTGAGGGCCTGGTGGAGGCCGTCTTTTCCGGAAAGGCAGGTCAGGCCGGGGATGTTCTTGGGGGTGCGGCTCCAGCCGGTGACGGGGAAACCGAGCGCGGCCAGCGTCTCGCCGCAGGCCCGCCCGAGGGCGCCGAGGCCGAGGATCGTGACGGGGCGGTTCTCGGCGAGGGGGGGGACGAAGTCGCGCCAAACTCCGTCTTGTCCGTGGATGTGAAGGTCCATGCCGAGGTGATGGCGCAGCGTGTGGCCTGCCACCCATTCACGTATGCCCTGGGTCAGCCCGTGATCCACCATCCGGGCCAGGGGTTGGGTCAGGGTCGGGTTGGAGACCACGTCCTCGACCCCGGCCCAGAGGTTCAGCACCGCCTTGCAGCGGGTGTAGGGCGCGAAGTCCTGCACGTCGCCATTGGGGGCATAGATGATGTAGTCAACCTCTTCGGGCGCAAATTCCGTGCGCAGGTCGACATCAAGACCGGCCTCTGTGAAGGCTTTGCGCAGCGGTGCTTCATAGGTGGTCCAGCGTTCGGGGCGGGCGGCGAAAAGGACGTTGGTCATGTGGCGAAGACCCCGGACATATCGGCAAATCCCTTGACCTCGATCGGATTTCCGGAGGGATCGCGGAAGAACATGGTGCTTTGCTCGCCGGGTTCCCCTGCAAAGCGGGTGAAGGGGCGCAGGACGAAATCGACGCCCGCCGCCTCGAGCCGCGCCGCGAGCGCGTCCCAGTCGGGTTTGGGCAGGATCACGCCGAGATGGGGCATCGGCACGAGATGTTCACCGACATGGCCCGTCGCGGCGGTGGCGAAGGGCGTGCCGAGATGCAGCGAAACCTGGTGTCCGAAGAAGTCGAAATCGACCCAGGTTTCGGTGCTGCGCCCTTCGGTGCAGCCGAGAAGGTCGCCATAGAAGGCGCGTGCCTCGGCAAGATCGGTGACGTTGTAGGCCAGGTGAAATATCGACATGAGCGCTCCCTTTTCCTGTTTGGGTCAGTGAGGCCATATCTTGCGCCCGGAGGCAACCCGTTCCCCTTATCTTCACCTTTGTAGAAATACTCCGGGGTGAATGGCCGCCCTCGGCGGCCAGAGGGGCTGGCCCCTTGCGGGCCCTGCGCCCCTTGGGGCGTGGGGCCACGCCCAACGCTTTGCGGCGCGGCTCTGCCGCGGTGCAAAGGGGCGGGAGCCGCCCCCCCCCTAGCGAGGGCGGTGGACGTGGGCGCTTTGGACGAGGCCGAAGGCGACCAGCAGGACCAGCATGGCCGAGCCACCATAGCTTACCAAGGGCAGGGGCACGCCGACGACGGGTGCCATGCCCATGACCATCGACATGTTGACGGCAAAGAACAGGAAGAAGGTTGCCGCGATGCCGAGGACGAGAAGCGAGGAGAACCGGTCGCGATTGCGCAGCGCGGCGAGGATGCAGAAGACGATGATGAACCCGTAGAGCACCAGCAGCGACATCCCCCCGATAAACCCGAATTCCTCGGCCAGCGTGGTGAAGATGAAATCGGTGTGTTTCTCGGGCAGGAAGTTCAGCCGCGATTGCGTGCCTTGCATGAAGCCGCGCCCGGTCCAGCCGCCCGAGCCGAGAGCGATCTTCGATTGCGTGATGTGGTAGCCCGCGCCCAAAGGATCGCTCGAGGGATCGAGGAAGGTGTCGATCCGGCGGTATTGGTAATCTTTCAAGAGCTGCCAGTCGGTGCCGCGGGATTGGAATACGGCGGTTACGAGGCCGATGCCCATGGCAATCACGGCGGTGAAATAGCCCCAGTGGACGCCCGCCATGAACATCACCATGCCGCCCCCCGCAAGGAGCAGGATAGAGGTGCCGAGGTCGGGTTGGCGCAGGACGAGCGCCGTGGGCAGCAGGATGAGGGCGATCGGCGGCAAGAGCCAGAGCGGGCGCGAGGTGCGCTCGGGCGGCAGCCAGTCATAGTAGGCGGCGAGCGCCATCACGAGGGTGATCTTCATCAACTCGGAGGGTTGCAGGCGCATGAAGCCGAGGTCGATCCAGCGCTGTGCGCCCATACCGACGCTGCCCATCACCTCGACGAGGATCAGCAGGAGCACGGTGCCGCCATAGGCCAGCCACGAAAGGTTGTTCCAGAACCAGATCGGCACCATGGCGACGACAAACATCAGGGTCAGCCCCATGCCGAAACGTTTGAGTTGCGGTTCGGCCCATGGGTCGGGGCTGCCGCCGGCCACGGAATAGAGCATGAGGAAGCCGATTCCCGCCACGGCACAGAGCAAGAGGATCAGCGGCCAGTGCAGGTAGAGCAGTTTGCGCGGGCCGGTCGGGACGGATTTGACCGAATATTCGAGATAGCTCATACCCTGTCCCCCCCGACATTGCCGTCGCGGTCCGGGATCAGGGCGTCGAGGCGTTTCTGTTGGGTCTCGATGCGCTCGCGGTCCTTGGCGGGATAGGCCTCGAGCGGCGGGGTGCTGCCATGCAGGGCGCGCAGGGTGATATCGCGGGCGATGGGCGCGGCGGCGGTCGAGCCGCCCCCACCATGTTCCACGACCACTGCCACCGCGATGCGTGGCGCGTCATAGGGCGCGAAATTCACGAAGAGCGCGTGGTCCCTGCGCTCCCAGGGCAGGTCTTCGTTGCGTGTCACCCCGGCGGCGCGTTCGGCCGCGGTAATGTTGCGCACCTGGCTGGTGCCGGTTTTGCCGGCCATGCGATAGGCGTCCTCGATGATGCGGCTGCCATAGGCGGTGCCGCGCCGGTTATTGGAGACGTCGAACATCGCCTTGCGGATCTGGCGCAGGTTGTTTTCGTTGACGCCAAGGGGGGCGGCGGGGCCATCGCCTGTATCGACCCCGTCAATGGACTTGATGAGGCGGGGCATGATCTCGCGTCCGGTGGCAAGGCGCGATGTCATCACCGCGAGTTGCAGCGGAGAGGTGAGGACAAACCCCTGCCCGATCGAGGCGTTGACGGTATCGCCCACGAGCCATTGCGCGCCGCGCACCGTTTCTTTCCATTTGCGCGAGGGGTTGAGGCCGCTGGCGATACCCGAGAGCGGCAGGTCGAAGCGTTGGCCAAGGCCAAGCCGTTCCGCCATGGCCGAGAGCTTGTCGATGCCAAGGTCAAGCGCGACCTGGTAGAAGAAAACGTCGCAGCTTTCGCGCAGCGCCTTGGCGAGGGTCATGTGGCCATGGCCGGCCCGCTTCCAGCAGTGAAACCGGCGGTTGGAAACCTCGAGATGGCCGGGGCACCAGACCGTGTCTTCGGAGGTGATGATGCCTTCCTCCAGGGCCGCGAGTGCTGTCACCATCTTGAAGGTCGAACCGGGCGGGTATGTGCCTTGCACCGACTTGGCGGCAAGGGGGCGATACTTGTTCTCGGTCAGGGCGCGGTATTCGGAGACGGAGATGCCGGTAACAAAGAGGTTCGGGTCAAAGCTCGGGGCGGAATTGAGCGCGAGGAGGTCACCCGTCTGGCAATCCATGACGATGGCGGCGGCACTTTCCTCGCCAAGCCGGGCCTGCACGTAGGATTGCAGCCGTTGGTCCAACGTCAGTTGCAGGTCGGCGCCGGGCTGGCCTTCGCGGCGGTCAAGTTCGCGCATGACGCGGCCCACGGAATTGACTTCGACCCGTTTTGTCCCGGCCTTGCCGCGCAAGAGGTCTTCGTGTTTGGCCTCGACACCGACCTTGCCAAGCTGGAAACGCGGGATGCGCAGGAGCGGGTCCGGGTCTTCGATCTTGGCGAGATCATAGTCGGACACCGGCCCCACGTAGCCGACCACATGGGCGAAATCGCCCTTGATCGGGTAGCGACGGGACAGGCCGACCTCGGGCGTGATGCCGGGCAGGGCGGGGGCGTTGACGGCGACGCGGCTCATCTCTTCCCAGCTTACATGATCGGCCAGCGTCACCGGCAGGAAGGGCGCGGAACGGGCCATTTCAGTGCGGGCGCGATCGAGTTTCACCGGATCGAGGGTCACGAGGGTCGACAGGTGGTCGATGACCCTGTCCACGTCGCCCGCGTCCTCGCGCACGATGGTGATGCGGTAGGAGGGCTGGTTGACGGCAAGCGGCACGCCGTTGCGGTCGAAGATCTCGCCCCGCGTCGGCGGCAGCAGGCGGATGTTGATGCGGTTTTCCTCGGCAAGCAGGCGATACTGGTCGGCCTGATCGACCTGAAGGTGACGCATGCGCAGGCCAAGCATGGCCATCACGCCGATCTGTGCGCCCCCGAGCAGGAGCGCGCGGCGGGTCAGGCGGCGATGGGCTTCGGCGGTATCGGCGACGTTGCGTTTCATGTCTGCCTCGCAAAGGTATCGCCATCGCCCGGATGCGGCTTGCGCAGGCCAAGCAGGAATTGCGACGCGTAGACGACCAGCGGGTAGGCGAGGATGCCGGTCACGAGGCGCAAGAGGGCAAGGCCCAACGGCGGTTGATCCAGCAGGAAGACCGCATGGGCGAGGCGTTCGGCCAGCGCGATGGCGACCATGACGATCGTGACCGTGAGCCATTCATTCGGGAACGGGGCATCGCGCAGGGAAATGGCCCGTTTACGCAGCACTTGCCGCGCGATGACCATGAAGGCCGCGAGAAGCCCCGGCGGGCGCATCAGGAGAAAGTCGGCCAAAAGCACGACGAGTCCGACCACCAGCACCGGCACGTATTCCGGGCGACGCGCAGCCCATGCCAGGGTCAGGACGATGATCCAGTCCGGCCCGGCCCAGCCGCTCGGGACGGTTTGAAAGGGCAAGAGCGCCAGCGCGAGAAACAGCAGCGACAGCGCCACATAGGCCAGCCGCATGGGCCATTTGCGAGAGCGGGCGCCGGACTCAGCCATTGTCCTCCTCCGTGACCTCGGAAAGGGGCGGGGCGACGGAGGCGGCGGGCCGCTCGGGGCCGATCAGGGCGCCGGGGTTCTGAATGCGGTCGCGCCCGTGGTGGCGGAGCACGCGGAGGAATTCGAGCCGCTCATAATCGGCCGCCAGACGCACGCGCAGGCGGCCGCCGGGATCGGTTGCGACCTGGCCCACGAGGAGACCCGGCGGGAAGACACCGCCATCGCCCGAGGAAATCACCCGGTCGCCGGGGCGGACCTGTTCGCGGTTCTCGAGAAAGTCGATATGCGGGGCGGGCGAGTTATCCCCGACGACAAGGCCGCGCTGGCCCGAAGGCTGGACGATCACGGGAATGCGCGAGGAGCTATCGGTCAGGAGGATCACGCGGCTTGTATTGGCGCCGGTGCCGGAGACACGCCCCACAAGACCAATGCCATCCATCGCCGCCCAGCCATCCACCAGCCCGTCGCGCGAGCCGATATTGAGGAGCACGGATTGCCGGAACGGCGAGCCGCTATCGGCCAGCACCACGCCGGTGATGAAGGTCAGGCGCGGGTCGAGGCGGACGTTGTTGAGGTCGAGCAGTCGGGCGTTTTCCTGTTCGAGTTGAAGCGCGGCTTCCTTCCAGGCCTTCATCTGCTGCAATTCGCGGCGCAATTCGCGATTTTGCTCGGCAAGGCGTTGGTATGATTGGAAATCCCGGACAAGCGCGACGGTGGCTGTCACCGGGGTCATGGCCCAGTCGAAGGAGGGCACGACGGTATCGACGATTTGGGCCCGGAAGCGTTCGACGCGTGGCGAGTCGATGCGCCAGACGAGAAAGATCGCGAGCAGCACGAAGACGAGCACGCCCAGAAGGAGCCGCTTGAGCGGTGCGATATAGTCATCGCCTTGTGTCCGATCCCGGGCCAAGCTTTCCCCTATTCAGGTTCTTCAAACGCGGTGCATCAGTTGCGAGGCGGGGGCCTCAGCTATCGTAGTCTATGGCGTGGCGCAGTTGTTTTTCATACTCAAGCGCCTTGCCGGTGCCCATGGCAACACAGTTCAGCGATTCATCCGCGATGGAGACGCCGAGGCCGGTCTGTTCGCGCAGTGCAAGGTCGAGATCGCCAAGCAGGGCACCGCCGCCGGTCAGCATCACGCCACGATCCACGATGTCGGCGGCAAGGTCCGGGGGGGTGGCCTCAAGCGCGGTCATCACGGCTTCGCAAATTTGCTGCACCGGCTCGGACAGGGCCTCGGCCACCTGGGCCTGGGAAATCTCGGTTTCCTTGGGCACGCCATTGAGCAGGTCGCGGCCGCGGATCTGCATCGAGGCGCCACGTCCGTCATCGGGCATGCGGGCGGTGCCGATCTGGGTCTTGATGCGCTCGGCGGTGGCCTCGCCGACAAGGAGGTTCTGATTGCGGCGCAGGTAGTTGATGATGGCCTCGTCCATGCGGTCGCCACCAACGCGGACAGAGCGGGCATAGACGATGTCACCAAGCGACAGAACGGCGACCTCGGTGGTGCCGCCGCCGATATCGACGACCATGTTGCCGGTCGGGTCGGTGATCGGCATCCCCGCCCCGATGGCGGCGGCGATCGGTTCGGCAATGAGGCCCGCGCGGCGCGCGCCGGCGGACAGAACCGATTGACGAATAGCCCTTTTTTCAACGGGTGTTGCGCCATGGGGCACGCAGACGATGATCTTGGGCTTGGAGAAGGTCGAGCGCTTGTGGACCTTGCGGATGAAGTGCTTGATCATCTCTTCGGCGACGTCGAAATCGGCGATCACGCCGTCACGCATGGGGCGGATCGCCTCGATCGAACCGGGGGTCCGGCCCAACATGAGTTTGGCGTCCTCGCCCACGGCGAGCACCTTCTTGACGCCGTCCTTGACGTGATAGGCGACCACGGAGGGTTCGGACAGGATGATGCCCTTGCCCTTGACATAGACCAGCGTGTTCGCGGTCCCGAGGTCGATGGCCATGTCAGAGGTGAACAGACCGCCCAGATTTCCCAGCATGCGTTTCGCTTCCCACAGAAATTCCAATTGGACCCGCGACTCTGCGCGTCACGGGCCAATGCCCCTTATAGTGATGGCGTGGGGCAACGGAAAGGCCGGTTGCACGGAAATCAGCGTGATTCCGCCCGTGATTCGCAGGGCAGGTTAACGCAGTGGCATACCGGGAACGGCTATCGGTATCACGTCGGTATCATGTCGGTATTGCGTCGGTGCGGGTTTCGGCAACAGCAGGGTGAACCGGGCGGACGCTCAGGCGGTGAATTCGCCGCAAAGCGCGCGTTCGAGCTGCCTGCGTCGTGCCTCTGGATCGGGATTTGCGGCGAGGATGTAGGTCAGCTTGGCATAGGCCGCTTCGACGGTCATGTCGCGCCCGTCGATCACGCCATGATCGCGCAGGATCGCGGCGGCGGCGTAGGTGCCGAGCGCCATGCCGCCCTCGGGGCATTGCGACACGGCAAGGACGGGAATGTCGCGCGCATGGGCCGTTGCCAGCGCCTTGGCGAGGCCGGGCGTGCCGGGCACGGTGCCAGAGCCGTAACAGCGCAGCACCAGCCCGTCGCAGGTCTCGGCGGCATGTTGGAAGAGATCACTCGGCACGCCGGGCGCGACGGAGAGAAACGCTGCCCTGGCGCGCCCGGTCTCGTGGCGCAGGAGCGCGGAGCCGATTCGCCGCGGGGCGATGTCGGAAGGGTCGGCGGCGAAGGCGTCGAAGGCGCGGGAATGGGATTTGCGCACCCGCGCCCCGTGCAGGAGCCGCCCGGCGAATTGGACCCAGACCCCGGCGGGGGCGGTATGGGCCGCGACCAGGGAGTCGAGAAGGTTTTGCCCGCCATCCGACCCCTCAACGCTCAGCGGCAGCATGGCGCCGGTCAGGATCACCGGCTTGTCCAACCCTTCGAGCGCAAAACAGAGCGCGGCGGCGGTATAGGCGAGCGTATCGGTGCCGTGGGTGACGAGGAAGGCGTCATGGGTGTCATAGCGCGCGGCGATGGTCGCCGCGATGCGGTCCCAGTCGGCGGGGGTTGCATTGGCACTGTCGATGAGGGGGGAGAGGAGACAAAGCTCCACGGTGCCCGGCGCGTGGGCTGCGAGGAAATCCTCGACCACGCCCTCGGCTGGGGCAAAGCCCCTCTGCGTGGCCACCATGCCAATCGTGCCGCCGGTATGGATCAGAAGGGTCTTCATGCTGGCGCGGTCCTTCCGGGCGGGGCGGCCAAGGCCCTTCGAAGGGCCTTGGGGAACGTGTTTCGAAGCGGTTTGGCGCGGGGTCAACCCATGTCGCGATAGGAAATCTCGCGGGTGTCTGCGCCTTCGCCCATCTTGGCGCGGCGCACCAGAAGGCGGTTCAGCGCGTTGATATAGGCCTTGGCCGAGGCGACCACGGTGTCGGTATCGGCGGATTGGCCGGTCACCACATTGCCGTTCTCCTCGAGCCGCACCGAGACGGTGGCCTGGGCGTCCATGCCTTCGGTCACGGCGTGCACTTGGTAGAGTTGCAGGCGCGCCTCGTTGGGATGGATGTCGCGCACGGCCTTGAAGGTCGCATCCACCGGGCCATCGCCCGTGCAGGTCGCGGTTTTCTCGGTGCCGTTCACGTCCATGACCAGTGTCGCCTCTGCCGGCCCGCCCGTGCCGCAGGCGACGCGCAGGGACTTGAGCTTGAGCTCTTCATCGCCGGAATCGCCACCGACGCGCATCAGGGCGATGATGTCGTCGTCGAACACCTCTTTCTTGCGGTCGGCCAGGTCCTTGAAGCGGACAAAGACGTCCTTGAGCTGGTTGTCACCCACCTCGAAGCCGAGGTGTTCCAGCTTGTCGCGCAGCGCGGCGCGGCCCGAATGTTTGCCCAGCGGCAGCGAGGTTCCGGCCAGCCCGATATCCTCGGGGCGCATGATCTCGAAATTCTCGCGGTTCTTGAGCATGCCGTCCTGGTGGATGCCGGATTCATGGGCAAAGGCGTTCTTGCCGACGATGGCCTTGTTGAACTGCACCGGAAAGCCCGAGACGGTTGCCACGCGGCGCGAGATGGCCATGATCTTGGTGGTGTCGATGCCGGTCGTCCAGGGCATGATGTCGTGGCGGGTCTTCATCGCCATCACGACTTCTTCGAGGGCGGTATTGCCGGCGCGTTCGCCGAGGCCGTTGATCGTGCATTCGATCTGGCGTGCGCCGCCCGCGACGGCGGCCAGCGCGTTGGCCGTCGCCATGCCGAGGTCGTTGTGACAGTGGGTGGCAAAAATCACCTCGTCGGCGCCGGGCACGGTTTCGATCAGGCGGCGGATCAGGTCGGCCGATTCCTCGGGCGCGGTATAGCCGACGGTGTCGGGGATGTTGATCGTGGTCGCGCCCGCCTTGATGGCGATCTCGATCACGCGGCAGAGGTAATCCCATTCGGTGCGCGTCGCGTCCATTGGCGACCATTGCACGTCTTCGCAGAGGTTGCGGGCGCGGGTCACGGTCTCGTGGATCTTGTCGGCCATCTCGTCCTTGCTCAGGTTGGGAATGGCGCGATGCAGCGGCGAGGTGCCGATAAAGGTATGGATGCGGTTCTTCTCGGCGTGTTTGACGGCGTCCCAGCAGCGGTCGATATCGGCGAAATTGGCCCGTGCGAGGCCGCAGATGCGGCTATTGACGGCATTTTTCGCGATCTCGCTCACGGCGGCAAAGTCGCCTTCGGAGGCGATCGGGAAACCGGCCTCGATGATGTCGACGCCCATCTCGTCGAGCATGCCCGCGATCTCGATCTTCTCGTCATGGGTCATGGTGGCGCCGGGGGATTGCTCGCCGTCGCGCAGGGTCGTGTCGAAAATCAGGACGCGGTCCTGTTGGGGGGTGTCGGTCATGGCTGAATGTCTCGTGTTCTTCTGTGGTCGGCTATTCGGGGTCGGCGCTGTCCATCCTGAGCGGCCCGCGCCGAAGCGCGCTCAGCGGAGGCTGAGAAGAAGAAGGAGATCACGGGGACGCATGGCGCCAGCGGCAACCTTGGACGAAATGATATGAGTAACCCGTGTCATGGGGGCGGACTATACGGAACCCGTTCCAAAAGGGAAGAGGGTTTTTTCCCCGAAAGCGTTTCGCCAAGACCCCGAGACACAGCTCTTGGCGGAACGCAGTGTTGCGTATCACGTTTGAGGTTTGACTTTTCTGCGTGCGACGCCAGCTTGCGACAGATGATGGAGCAACGGGCATTGGTGATCGGCGCCTCCGGCGGCATCGGCGCGGCAATCGCGACCGCCCTCGCGGCGCGCGGCGTTGCGGTGACGGGGCTGTCGCGGCGTGGCGATGGGCTGGAGATCACCGACGAGACCTCGGTCGCGGCCCTCCTGGGGACGTTGGAGCCGGGGTTCGACATGATCTTTGTCGCCACTGGCGCGCTCCGGGGCGCGGGCCAGCCGCCGGAGAAATCCCTGCGCGCGCTCGGCGCGGCGGCGCTGGCGGACCAGTTCGCGGTGAATGCCATCGGTCCGGCGCTGATCCTGCGCCACGCGCCACGCCTGCTGCGCCGCGACAGGCGGGCGATCTTCGCGGCGCTCTCGGCCAAGGTCGGCTCGATCGGGGACAACCAACTGGGCGGCTGGTATAGCTATCGCGCGGCCAAGGCGGCGCTGAACCAGATCGTCCATACCGGCGCCATCGAACTGGCGCGCAGCCACCGCGAGTCGATCTGCGTCACGCTGCATCCCGGCACCGTGGCGACGCCCTTTACCGCGGGCCACAAGGCGCATCGCAAGCACAGCCCGGAAGAAAGCGCCGAGAACCTGCTTGCCGTGCTCGATCGCCTGACCCCGGAGGATACGGGCCAGTTCTATAGCTGGGACGGTGCGCGGCTGCCTTGGTAGGGGCGCTTTGTCTTCTTCTTGGGGAAAATACCTCAGGGGGTCTGGGGGACAGCGTCCCCCAGCCACGCCCAACGCTTTCTGGGGCAGCTTTGCTGCGCCTTGAAAGGGGCGGGAGCGCCCCCTTGAATAAACCGAATTACCCGTCGGTTTTCAGGGCATTGTTGTCCCAGGTGCCGGTGCTTTCCTCGCCATTGGCATAGCGCATCGTGCCTTCGCCCTGGCGTTTGCCGGATTTGAACATGCCCTCGTAGACATCGCCATTGGCATAGGTCGCGACACCGCGGCCGCTGATCTCGCCGTTCTGCCATTCACCGGCATATTTGAACCCGTCTTCCATGGTGATCTCGCCCACACCGTGGCGCTGGCCATTGGCGAACTGGCCCTCATAGACCGAGCCGTCCGGGTAGGTGGCGGTGCCAAGCCCGTGGCGCTGGCCGTCGGCCCATTCGCCCTCGTAGCGATAGTCGCCCGTTTCCGTCGAATAGGTCATCACGCCCTGCCCGTGGTTGCGGGCGTTGTGGAACTCGCCCACATAGGTCAGCCCGTTGACAAAGCTTGCCGTGCCCTCGCCTTCGATGACGCCTGCTTGCCATTCGCCCTCATAGGTCGATCCGTCCGGGTAGGTGATCTTGCCGGTGCCATCGGCGAGGTCTTCGCGGAATTCGCCGACATAGACCGAGCCATCGGGATAGGTCACGGTGCCGGTGCCCTCGATATGGCCGGCGACCCAGCTGCCGACATAATGATAGCCGTCGGCGCCCTTGAATTCGCCCTGACCGTGGCGTTTGTCGGCCTCGAAGCTGCCCTCGTAGACATCGCCATTGGCATAGATGACGCGGCCCTGGCCCTGGCGTTGACCGGCGACCAGGTCGCCTTCGTAGATATCGCCATTGGGCTGGATGAGCTTGCCGGTGCCTTCGATCTGGCCCCCGGCCCAGAGCCCTTCGTAGATCAGCCCGTCCTCGGTCGTAAGCACGCCTTGCCCCGAGCGTTCGCCGGCGACGATTTCGCCCTGGTAGGTGGCGCCGTCGGGATAGGTGATGGTGCCCATGCCTTCCTTGACGCCATTGATCCAGTCGCCTTCGTAGACATAGCCGCCGGGCGACATCATGGTACCCTTGCCATGGTGCATGGCGTTCTTGAACCCGCCTTCATAGCGCACGCCATTGGCATAGATCGCGACGCCCTGGCCGTTGATCTTGCCGTCTTTCCATGCGCCCTCATAGGTGCCGCCATCGGTGAAGGTGATCTTGCCGATGCCTTCGGGTTTGCCCTTGGCGAATTCGCCGACATAGACCGACCCGTTGGGAAAGCGCGCCTGTCCCTTGCCGCGGATCTCGCCTTCGACCCAGTCGCCGGTATACTCATAGCCGTTGGGCAGGCGATAGCTTCCGGTGCCGTGTTGCAGCCCGTCCTTGAACGTGCCCTCGTAGACACCGCCATCATCATATTGCTTGGTCAGGATTTCCCCATCCTGCGCCAGGGACGGCGTGGCCCATGTCCCCATCGTCATCAAAACGGCCAGAGTGATCGCCTGCGTGATCGCCTGTTTTCTGCTCATTGGTCATCCCCTCGGGCCATGCCCGGTCGCGTGCGTGGCGTTTTGCAAATCCTAGAACAGGGGCGGGTTCGGGGCAACGTCTTTTGCCCCGCTTTTGCCTCCGGTGGTTTGCTTGGGCCTTCCCCTTGCGCGTGCATCTGCTAAATCTGCGACGACGATATGCGACAGGAGAGCCACATGGCCGACAGTTTCCGCCTTACCATGGCCCAGGCCAATCCCGTGATGGGCGACATCGAGGGCAATGCCGAGGCCGCGCGCCGCGTCTGGCAAGAGGGCAAGGCGGCGGGGGCGGATCTCGTGGCGCTGCCGGAGATGTTCATCACCGGCTACAACGCGCAGGATCTCGTTCTCAAGCCCGCCTTCCAGCAGGCGGCGATGGCGGCGGTCGAGCAGTTGGCGCGCGATTGTGCCGAGGGCCCGGCGCTGGCCATCGGCGGGCCGCTGGCCGAGGACGGGGCGCTTTACAACGCCTATTTCATCTGTCGCGGCGGCAAGATCGTGCATCGCCAGCGCAAGCACCACCTGCCCAACTACACGGTGTTCGACGAAAAGCGCCTGTTCGATGCAGGGCCGCTTGGCGGGCCTTATGACGTGGGCGGCGTGCGGGTCGGCTCGCCCATCTGCGAGGATGCGTGGTTCGAGGATGTGGCCGAGACCATGGAGGAAACCGGGGCGGAAATCCTCGTGGTGCCCAATGGTTCGCCCTATTACCGCGACAAGTTCGACCGGCGGATGAACCACATGGTCGCCCGCGTGATCGAGACCGGGTTGCCGTTGGTCTATCTCAACATGGTGGGCGGTCAGGATGACCAGGTGTTCGATGGCGGCTCTTTCGTGCTCAATCCCGGTGGTGAGCTGGCGGTGCAGCTTCCGGTCTTTGACGAACGGGTGGTGCATGTGGATTTCACCCGCACCGAAAGGGGCTGGCGCGCGGCGCATGGCGAGAAGGCGGTGCTTCCGGCGGGCGAGGAGCAGGATTACCGCGTCTGCACCGAGGCGCTGCGCGATTACATGGGCAAGACCGGGTTTTCCAAGGTGCTTCTGGGCCTGTCGGGCGGCATCGACTCGGCGCTTGTCGCGACGATCGCCGTTGATGCGCTGGGCGCGGAGAACGTGCGCTGTGTCATGCTGCCGTCGGACTATACCTCGCAGGGTTCGTTGGACGATGCCAGGGACATCGCCGGGCGGCTGGGCTGTCGCTACGATTACCTGCCGATCTCGGGGCCGCGCGATGCGGTGACCGCGGCGCTTGCGCCTTTGTTCGCGGGCACCGAGGAGGGGCTGACCGAGGAGAATATCCAGTCGCGCCTGCGCGGGCTGTTGCTCATGGCGCTCAGCAACAAGTTCGGCGAGATGCTCCTGACCACGGGCAACAAGTCCGAGGTCGCGGTCGGCTATGCGACGATCTATGGCGACATGGCGGGGGGCTATAACCCGATCAAGGACATGTACAAGACGCGCGTCTTCGAGACCTGCCGCTGGCGCAACGCGACTCATCGCGACTGGATGAACGGCCCCGAGGGCGAGGTGATCCCGGTGTCGATCATCGACAAGCCGCCCTCTGCCGAACTGCGCCCCGACCAGAAGGACGAGGACAGCCTGCCGCCCTATGACGAGCTGGACGCGATCCTGGCCATGCTGGTGGACGAGGACCGCTCGGTCGCGGATTGCGTCGAGGCGGGGTTCGATCGCGAGACGGTCAAACGGGTGGAGCACCTGCTTTATATCTCGGAATACAAGCGCTTCCAATCCGCACCGGGGGCACGGCTTTCGAAAAAGGCGTTCTGGCTGGATCGCCGTTACCCGATCGTGAATCGCTTCCGCGACAAGAGCTGAGGGGATTGTCAGGGGCGCTGCCCCTCGGCCTTCGGCCTCACCCCGGAGTATTTCGGACAGAGAAGAAGACCGGATTTGTGCTTCTTCTCTGGGAAAAATACTCCGGTCCGAACCGCCCTTCCTGTTTCAGGCCTGAGACAAGGGCGCGATGCCCGCTGCTGCGGGCCGCGGTGTCCGGCCCCCTCGCGGGGGCGGGCGACGCGATTTCCTTCAGGCAAGAACGGTCAGGCGGCAGGCCGTCAGGAGGCGCTCGGTGTCTTCGCGGGTGCAAAGATCGGTGGCGCCGGTCATGACGGCGGCGCTGGCGGCGGCGGCGCCGTGTTGCAGCGCGGTGCCGGGGTCTTCGCCACGGGCCAGAGAGAGCGTGTAGGCACCGACGAAGCTGTCGCCGGCGCCGACCTTGCTTTGCACCGGCACGGGGGCGGCGGCGGCGTGCAGGGCGGTGTCGCCGCTGGCGAGCACCGAGCCATCCGCACCGCGCGCGATCATCACGGTTCGGGCCACGCCGCGCGCGACGAGGCTGCGGGCGAAGCGGGCGGTGTCTGCGCGGTCGGGCAGGGGCGCGCCGTGGAGCGTTTCGGCCTCGTGCCGGTCCATGCGCAGCGTGTCGAGGCCGGGGCTTGGCGTTTTGGCAAGGGCGGCAAGCCCGGCCCCCGAGAGATCGGCTATGACCCGGACACCGCGCCCGGCCAGCACCGTGCAGAGCCGGGCGATGATATCGGCGGGCACACCGGGCGGCAGGCTGCCGCTTGGCACGACGAAGCCCCCTTCCGGGACGATGCCGGGCAGCATGGCGAGCAGTCGGTCCACATCCGCCGCCGCCCAGTCGGGGCCGGGCATGACGAAGCGGTATTGCCCGCCACTTTCGCGATCCGTCACGGCGAGGCTCTGGCGGGTTTCGCCGGGGGCGCGGAAGGGCAGGTAGGCGATGCCTTCGGCCAGGAGCAGGTGGCGCAGTTTCTTGCCCGTCGGGCCACCCACCGCCACGAGGGCGCGGGTCTGGCCGCCGAGGGTTCGGATGGCGCGGGAGACATTGATGCCGCCGCCGCCGGGATCAATGGCCGGGCGGTCACAGCGCAGTTTCGGTCCGGCTTCGACATGATCCACGGCGGTGGCCATATCCACCGCCGGGTTGAGGGTAATCGTCAGGATGTCCTGCAAGGGGCCATGTCTCCGGGTTGCACCCCTCAGAGCATAAGCTGGTAACTCGCCGGGACATAGTGGAAACCGTCGCCGCGGGTTTCGACATAGCCGATGGCAGGCCAGGGCATGTGATAGCCGACGAAGGGAATCTTGTCGGCGGCCATCATGGACAGCATCCTGCGCCGGGTCGCCGCTGCTGCCGCCTTGTCGCGGTCGAACTTCACCTCCCAATCGGGATGGCCCAGCGACCAGACATAGTGATTGGCGAAGTCGGCACCGAGGATAAGCTGTTTGCCCTCGCTTTCGAGCCGGTAGGCCATGTGGCCGGGGGTATGGCCGAAGGCTTCCATCGCGGTGACGCCCGAGGCCACGGCGTCGCCGCCCTTGATCATGGCGAGCTTGTCCTCGAGGGGGCGGACCTTGGCCTCGAAGGTGTCGTTGCCCGCCATGTCCCAGGCCTCGAACTCGACCGCGCCGGTGACGTAGTTCGCCCCGGCAAAGGTTTCGCCGCCCTCTCCCATGAGGCCGCCGACATGGTCGCCGTGCATATGGGTCAGGACCACGGTGTCGATCTGGTCCGGCGTGTAGCCCGCGGCCCCAAGCGCGGCGGTGATGCCGGCGGGGTTGAGGCCGGTGTCGAACAGGATCAGCTCGGACCCGGTATTCACGACGGTGGGGGTAAAGAAGAATTGCGCCGCGTCGGTGGGGATATTGGCCTCGGACGAGGCGGCGGCGAAGCTGTCGGCATCGACATTCATGCCGAAGATGGTTTGCGGGTTGGGCACGCTGCGGGTGCCTGCCAGCAGGGTCGTGACCTCGAACCCGCCGAGTTTCACGCGGTTGAAGCGCGTGGTGCCGACGCCCATCATCTCGGCCGCGGCAAGCGCGGGAGAGGCGGTGGCAGCGGCCATCGGCAGGGCGGCGGCGCCGAGCAGCACGGAGCGGCGGTTGATGCAGGGGGTCTTGAGTGTCATGGCGGTGTCCTCCTGGAAAACTATCCTTGGCGAAAGTAGCGTGAATTCGGGGCGCAGGTCTTCAACTTTGTGTGTCTTGTCGGGTGTGGCGGCGGTGTGGGCTTATCTGGACAAAGGCGCGCGTGTGTGAGAGGTAGCGCGCGACATCCGGAGATTCCCATGACCACGACACGTTTCGCGCCCTCTCCAACGGGCTATATCCATGTTGGCAACCTGCGCACCGCGCTGATGAATTACCTGATCGCCAAGAAGGCGGGGGGCACGTTCATCCTGCGGATCGACGACACCGACCCGGAGCGCTCGAAGCAGGAATATGTCGATGCGATCCAGGCTGATCTCGAGTGGCTCGGCATCACCTGGGACCGCATGGAGCGGCAATCGGAGCGGCTTGAGCGCTATGAGCAGGCGGCGCAGGAGCTGCGTGACAAGGGACGGTTCTACGAGTGTTTCGAGACGCCGACCGAGTTGGACCTCAAGCGCAAGAAACAGCTCAACATGGGCAAGCCGCCGGTCTATGACCGCGCCGCACTCGATCTTTCGGACGCCGAGAAAGAGGCGCTGCGCGCCGAGCGGGGCAACGGGCATTGGCGGTTCAAGCTCATCCAGGAGCGGATCGAGTGGACCGACGGCATCCTTGGCGATCTTTCGATTGATGCCGCCAGCGTCTCGGACCCGGTTCTCATTCGTGGCGATGGGCAGTTCCTGTATACGCTGGCCTCGGTCTGTGATGATGTGGATTTCGGTGTCACCCACGTGGTGCGCGGGTCGGATCATGTCACCAACACGGCGACGCAGATCCAGATCATCGAGGCGCTGGGCGGCACGGTGCCGGAGTTTGCGCATCATTCGCTTTTGACCGGGCCGCAGGGCGAGGCGCTCTCAAAACGGCTTGGCACGCTCAGCTTGCGCGATCTGCGCGCGGCGGGGGTTGAACCGATGGCGCTTGTGAGTCTCATGGCGCGGCTTGGCTCGTCCGATCCGGTGGAACTGCGTGAGAGCATGGACGAGGTTGCCGATGGGTTCGATATAAGCCATTTCGGATCGGCGCCGACGAAGTTTGACGAGCAGGATCTTTATCCGCTTACCGCGCGCATCCTGCATGAGAAGCCTTTCGCCGAGATGGCGGCAGATGTGAAGGCGGCGGGCGTGCCGGACGCGTTGGCCGAGCAGTTCTGGGACGTGACGCGCGAGAATATCGTGACGCGCAAGGATCTGGCCAAGTGGTGGGATCTTTTCGCCAATGGCGCCGAGCCGGTCATCGACGAGGAAGATCGGGAGTTCATCGCGCAAGCGATGGCGCTCTTGCCCGAGGGGCCGTTTGACGGAGAGACCTGGGGCACCTGGACCAAGGCCGTGAAAGAGGCGACGGGGCGCAAGGGGCGGGGGCTTTTCATGCCGCTGCGCAAGGCGCTGACCGGGCAGAGCAACGGGCCGGACATGAGCGCGGTCATGCCGCTTTTGCAGGTTGTGAAGGCACGCGGGTAGATCGAGCAGAGTGGGCCTTGCCATAGCCATGCGTGGCGCGATTGACGAGGGTTCCGTAGCCAAAGACGCATTTTGGGGACATGATCTGCCAGTCGGGCGCCGTTGTTGATCCAAGTCAAGGCGATTTGGGGTGGCGAAATGCAATATTCATTGACCTCGCCCGTCATATTTGTAGCTGGAGACCCTTGTGCGAATAACGAAACGAACCAATATCGCCATCCGTGTTCTCATGTTTTGCGCGGCGAACCGTGAACGGCTTGTGACCAAGGCGGAGATTGTGCGCGTGTGCAAATCTTCGGAAAATCACCTTGCCCAGGTGATCAACCAGTTGGGCCAGATGGGGGTGATCCATACCCATCGCGGGCGCAACGGCGGCATCGAACTTGCGCTTGAGCCGGAGATGATCGAGATCGGCAAGATTTTTCGCAGGATGGAAGCGCCGGTGCCGTTGGCGGAGTGTTTTGCCGATGCGGACAATTCCTGCCCGCTTGTGGATGCCTGTCTTCTGCGCGTGGCGTTGCAGGATGCGGCAGAGGCCTTCTATGACGTTCTTGATGGTGTGACGCTCAACGCGCTGGTGTGTGGCAACATGGCGCTTCTGGACATTCTCGCGCCGCAGGCATGCCGCGAGCGGGGGGAGGCCTCCATGGGGCTTGTCAGCGCCGCCGCAGCGCACTAGGTATCGCAAAGACGCGAGTCGGGAGAACCGGGTGAATCCGGTGCCGAAGGAGCAACCGCCCCGGAAACTCTCAGGCCACAGGACCGACGCGCACCGATAACACTCTGGAGAGTGCCCGGCAGAGACGGGCCGCCGAAGGGATAGCGATCTCAGGCAAAAGGACAGAGGGGGCATCGCCCGCGCGGGCCATATCCGCGCGAAGGAGTGATGCCGGATGCCTTCCAGAACAGAGGCCGCTCCGGACAACAGGGAGCGAGACCATGGACGCGTTGCAGCGCACGCCGCTATTCGATCTGCATCTTGAGCTTGGCGCCAGGATGGTGCCTTTCGCGGGCTACGAGATGCCGGTGCAATATCCGCTTGGGGTCATGAAAGAACATTTGCATACCCGCGCCGCAGCGGGGCTTTTCGATGTCAGCCATATGGGGCAGGTGATCCTGCGCGGTGAGAGCGTCGCGGCGGTTGCCCGCGCCTTCGAGCGGCTTGTGCCGGTGGATGTGCTTGGCCTCGAGGAGGGGCGGCAGCGCTACGGGTTTTTCACCAATGACGCCGGGGGCATCGAGGATGATCTCATGTTCGCCAACCGGGGCGATCATATGTTTGTCGTGGTCAACGCGGCCTGCAAAGAGGCCGATATCGCGCGGATGACAGCGGCGCTTGCGCCCGAGGTCACGGTCGAGACCGTGACGGACCGGGCACTTGTCGCGCTTCAGGGGCCGAAGGCGGAGGCGGCGTTGGAGCGGCTCGCACCGGGGATCGCGGCGATGCGGTTCATGGATGTGGCGACGGTCGAGATCATGGGGGCGCCCTGTTGGGTGTCGCGCTCGGGCTATACCGGCGAGGACGGGTTCGAGATCTCGGTGCCCGAGGCCGAGGCGGAGGCGCTTTGCCGGGCTTTGCTTGAGATGGACGAGGTCGAGGCGATCGGCCTTGGCGCGCGCGACAGCCTGCGGCTCGAGGCGGGGCTTTGTCTTTATAGACACGATATTGATGCGGGCACCAGCCCGGTCGAGGCGGCGCTCACATGGGCGATCCAGAAGGTGCGGCGCAGCGGCGGCGCGCGCGCGGGCGGCTTTCCCGGCGCGGATGTGATCCTTGACCAGATGGCGCAGGGTGTGGCGCGCAAGCGTGTGGGGCTTTTGCCGGAAGGGCGCGCGCCGATGCGGGCGGGCACCGAGATTTACGCCGGTGCCGAGGGCGGCGATCCCATCGGGACCGTGACCAGCGGCGGTTTCGGGCCGAGCGTCAACGGACCTGTTGCCATGGGGTATGTGACTGCGGAATATGCAGGCAAGGATACAGAGCTTTTTGGCGAGCTGCGCGGCAAGCGGATGCCTGTAAGGGTGGTCGGTTTGCCTTTCGTGCCTGCCAATTTCAAACGTTGAACGAACAGGGAGATCCCGGAGATGAAATTCACCGAAGAACATGAATGGCTGCGTGTCGAGGATGACGTGGTTGTCGTGGGCATCACGGAGCACGCGAGCGAACAGCTTGGCGATGTGGTGTTCATCGAATTGCCGGAAGAGGGCAGTGACGTGTCCAAGGATGACGAGGTTTGCGTCATCGAGTCGGTCAAGGCCGCCAGTGATATTCTTGCGCCGCTTGATGGCGAGATCGTCGAGGTCAACGCGGCGTTGGTCGAAGATCCGGGCAAGGTCAATGAAGATCCGCTTGGCGATGCCTGGTTCTTCAAGATGAAGCCGGCGGACATCTCGCAGATGGACGATTACATGGACGAAGCCGCCTACAAGAAGTTTGTCGGCTAACGCGTCACCGTCCGGTGCGGGATGCGCCGGAGCCGGAAGAGAGAAAACGCCCGACAGGGCAGGGCGCGGCCGATTCCGGGGCGCCACTGGGTAAGTTATGGAGGACACCATGCCGTTCACGCCGACGGACTACCTGCCGTATGATTTCGCCAACCGCCGCCATATCGGGCCATCGCCCGAGGAGATGGCCGAGATGCTTGATGTGGTCGGGGCCGAGAGCCTTGATGCGCTGATTGACGACACGGTGCCCGAGAGCATCCGGCAAGAGGCGCCGTTGGATTTCGGGCGGCCCTATTCGGAGCGCGAGCTACTTTACAGGATGCGGGTCACGGCGGCGAAGAACAAGGTTCTGACGAGCCTCATCGGGCAGGGCTATCACGGGACGGTGACGCCGCCCGCGATCCAGCGCAATATCCTTGAGAACCCGGCGTGGTACACGGCCTATACGCCCTATCAGCCGGAGATTTCGCAGGGACGGCTCGAGGCGCTTTTGAACTTCCAGACCATGGTGTCGGACCTGACGGGGCTTGAGATTGCCAATGCGTCGCTTCTTGACGAGGCAACGGCCTGTGCCGAGGCGATGACCATGGCGCAGCGCGTGTCGAAATCGAAGGCCAAGGCGTTTTTCGTCGACCGTGATTGCCATCCGCAGAATATCGCGGTGATCCAGACACGGGCCAAGCCGCTTGGCATCGAAGTCATTGTCGGCAATCCCGACAAGATGGAGGCCGACAAGGTCTTCGGGGCGATTTTCCAGTATCCGGGGACATATGGTCACGTGCGGGATTTCACCGACCATATCGCGGCGCTTCACGAGGCCAAGGCAATCGGGATCATCAGCGCCGATCCGCTGTCGCTGACCCTTTTGAAAGAGCCGGGCGCGATGGGGGCGGATATTGCCGTGGGCACGACGCAGCGCTTTGGCGTGCCGATGGGGTATGGCGGGCCGCACGCGGCCTACATGGCCACCAGGGACGCCTACAAGCGGCAGATGCCGGGGCGGATCGTGGGCGTTTCGGTCGATGCGCGCGGCAACAAGGCCTACCGCCTTGCGCTTCAGACCCGCGAACAGCATATCCGGCGCGAGAAGGCGACCTCGAATGTCTGCACGGCGCAGGCGCTCCTGGCCGTGATGGCGTCGATGTACGCGGTGTTCCACGGGCCGAAGGGGCTGAAGGCGATTGCACAGCGGATTCACCGCAAGACCGTGCGCCTTGCCAATGGGCTCGAGGCGGCGGGGTTCAAGGTTGACCCCAAGGTGTTCTTTGACACGATCACCGTGGATGTCGGCCCGCTTCAGGCGGCGGTCATCAAGTCGGCGGCGGACGAGAACGTCAACCTGCGCAAGGTGGGCGAGACCCGCGTCGGGATCACGATCGACGAGGCCACGCGCCCGGCCGCGATCGAGGCGGTGTGGCGCGCCTTCGGGATCGAGCGCAAGGACGACAATTTCGAGGCCGAATACCGCGTGCCCGAAGATATGCACCGCAAGAGCGATTTCCTGACCCATCCCGTGTTCCACATGAACCGGGCGGAGACGGAGATGATGCGCTACATGCGTCGGCTTGCGGATCGTGACCTTGCGCTTGACCGGGCGATGATCCCGCTTGGCTCCTGCACGATGAAGCTCAACGCGGCGGTGGAAATGATGCCGGTGAGTTGGCGCGAATTCTCGCAGTTGCACCCGTTCTGTCCGCAGGATCAGGCGCTGGGCTATCGCGAGATGCTGGACGACCTGACGGCGAAGCTCTGCCAGATCACGGGGTATGACGATTTCTCGATGCAGCCCAATTCCGGCGCGCAGGGGGAATATGCGGGCCTGCTCACGATCGCCGACTACCATGCGGCGCGCGGCGAGGGGCATCGCAACGTGTGCCTTATCCCGATGAGCGCGCATGGCACCAACCCGGCCAGCGCGCATATGGTCGGCTGGGAGGTCGTGCCGGTGATGTCGAGCGAGAACGGGGATATCGACCTCAATGATTTCCTCGCCAAGGCGCAGAAACATGCGCATGAGTTGGCGGGTTGCATGATCACCTATCCCTCGACCCATGGCGTTTTCGAGGAGACGGTGCGCGAGGTCTGTGCGATCACCCATGAGCATGGCGGGCAGGTCTATATCGACGGCGCCAACCTCAACGCGATGGTGGGGCTGTCGCGGCCCGGCGATCTTGGCGGGGATGTGAGCCACCTTAACCTGCACAAGACATTCGCCATCCCGCATGGCGGTGGCGGTCCCGGCATGGGGCCGATCGGCGTCAAGGCGCACCTGGTGCCGCACTTGCCGGAGAAGGCGGGTGCGGTGAGCGCGGCGCCGGTCGGGTCGGGGTCGATCCTGCCGATCTCCTGGGCCTATATCCTGTTGATGGGGGGCGAGGGGCTTGCCCAGGCGACGCGGGCGGCGATCCTCAATGCCAACTATATCGCCAAGCGTCTCGAAGGGGCCTATGACGTGCTCTACAAGGGGCCGACGGGGCGGGTTGCGCATGAGTGCATCATCGACACGCGCCCCTTTGCCGAGAGCGCGGGCGTGACGGTTGACGATATTGCCAAGCGTCTGATGGATTGCGGATTCCACGCGCCGACCATGAGCTGGCCGGTGGCGGGGACGCTCATGATCGAGCCGACAGAAAGCGAGACCAAGGCCGAACTTGACCGGTTCTGTGATGCGATGCTGGCGATTCGCGAGGAAATCCGCGAGATCGAGGAAGGCCGCATGGACGCGGAGAACAACCCGCTCAAGCACGCGCCGCACACGACGCAAGACCTCGTGGGAGAGTGGAACCGGCCCTATAGCCGCGAGCAGGGATGCTTTCCGCCCGGTTCCTTCCGGGTCGACAAGTATTGGCCGCCGGTCAACCGGGTCGACAATGCCTATGGCGACCGGAACCTCGTGTGTATCTGTCCGCCGATGGATGATTACGTGGAATAAGGCGGGGGCGGCGTGCGCCGCCGCAGGATTTCCCCAGCCCCGGCCAAGGCCGGGCCCGGGGCCCGCCGCCGGTTGAGAGCAAGGCGCGTCGCTTCAGCGGGCGGCGCGCTCTTGTCTTTGGTGGGATGCCTCCGGCGGGAGTATTTTCACAAAGGTGAAGCCGGGGCGGTGTGCAAAAAAGGGCGGGAGGTTCGCCTCTCGCCCTTTCGGAATGGTGTCTGCTCTGGGCCGTATCAGGCCAGCGCGATATCCACCGCGCTTTCGCGGCCATCGCGGCCTGCCTGAAGTTCGTATGTGACCTTCTGGTTATCGGCCAGCCCGGTCAGGCCGGAGCGTTCCACGGCCGAAATATGAACGAAAACGTCCTTGCCGCCCTCGTCGGGCGCGATGAAGCCGTAGCCTTTGGTGGTGTTGAACCATTTGACGGTGCCAGTTGCCATCGTCGTATCTCCTGTCTGTGTCGTAACTGCCCGCGAAGATGCGGCAGCGTGGCGCGGTCAGTGCTAAATCGAGTGACTGAGCCGCAGGCAACAGAAGGTCGATAGAGGTAACGTTGCCCGCCAATTATTCCCAAACCGGGAGATTCTCGCAAGCATTGTCTGGCGTAAGGCGCTGCGAAGGAGGGTAAAATTCGCTGAAATTTCGGGCAATTGATATTTTTGTGCAGGCGATCAAATTTTACCAGTTGATAAAAAACAGAACCCGTGACAGCCTGATCTTCAATAGCCAAACGATGACATGGGGAGAGGTATGACCAATTCACCGTTGAGCGAAGGTATCGTTGGAGGGCGTCTTGGCGCCGACCAGCTTGCCGAAAATTTCGGGGATTTGCACCCCCGGCTTGAGGATCACGAGGCGCTTGTCGCGGCGGATCGTTGTTATTTCTGTCATGATGCGCCTTGTATGACGGCCTGTCCGACAGCGATCGACATTCCGCTTTTCATTCGCCAGATCGCGACCGGCACGCCGGAAGCGGCGGCGCGGACGATCCTGAACCAGAATATCCTTGGCGGGATGTGCGCCAGGGTCTGTCCGACAGAGACGCTCTGTGAAGAGGTTTGTGTGCGGGAGACGGCAGAGGGCAAGCCGGTCGAGATTGGCCGCTTGCAACGGTTCGCGACGGATACGCTCATGGAGGCCGGTGTGCATCCGTTCGAGCGCGCCGCCGCGACGGGTAAGCGCGTTGCGGTGGTCGGTGCGGGGCCTGCGGGGCTTGCAGCGGCGCATCGGTTGGCGATGCACGGCCATGAGGTTACGGTGTTCGACGCCAAGCCAAAGCCGGGTGGCCTCAACGAGTTCGGCATCGCCACCTACAAGTCGGTGGATGATTTCGCCGCCAAGGAGGTCGATTGGCTTTTGAAGATCGGCGGCATCACCATTGAGACCGGCAAGGCGCTTGGTGATGGTCTTACGCTTGAGACGCTCAAGGGCGACTATGACGCGGTATTCCTTGGCATCGGGCTTGGCGGTGTCAATGCGCTGGGCGTCGAGGGCGAGGACAAGGACGGCGTTCTGGACGCGGTGGATTTCATCGCCGACCTGCGGCAGGCCTCGGATATGGCTGATCTGGCCATAGGGCGCGATGTCGTGGTGATCGGCGGCGGCATGACCGCGGTGGATGCCGCGGTGCAGGCCAAGCTCCTTGGCGCGCTCAACGTGAGCCTTGTGTATCGCCGGGGACGCGAGCGGATGAACGCGAGCGTGTTCGAACAGGATCTGGCGGCGTCGAAGGGCGTCAGGATCATCACCAATGCCTCGCCCAAGGCGGTGATCGGCAATGGCGCGGTGCGCGAGATCGAGTTCGAATATACCGATGACGATCTCAAGCCGACGGGCCAGACGGTGCGGCTTGCGGCCGACCAGGTGTTCAAGGCCATTGGCCAGACGCTCGAAGGGGGCGACTTGCCCGAGATCGAGCGCGGCAAGATCAAGGTGACAGGCGCGGGGCGCACCAGCGTCGCGGGCGTCTGGGCCGGGGGCGATTGTGCGAGCGGGGGGGATGACCTCACCGTGACCGCCGTGGCCGAAGGGCGCGATGCCGCCGAAGACATGCACGCCGCGTTGATGGCGTAAGAAAGGGAGATCAGCGACATGGCCAATCTTCAAAGTGATTTCGTGGGGATCAAATCCCCGAACCCGTTCTGGCTCGCTTCGGCGCCGCCGACGGACAAGGAATACAACGTGCGCCGCGCCTTCGAGGCGGGGTGGGGTGGGGTCGTCTGGAAGACCCTTGGCGAGGAAGGCCCGCCGGTCGTCAACGTCAACGGCCCGCGCTATGGTGCCATTTTCGGGGCGGATCGGCGGCTTCTTGGTCTGAACAACATCGAGCTGATTACGGATCGCCCGTTGCAGACGAACCTGCGGGAGATCAAGGCGGTGAAGCGGGATTACCCGGATCGCGCCGTCATCGTCTCGCTCATGGTGCCTTGCGAGGAAGAGGCGTGGAAGGCGATCCTGCCGCTTGTCGAGGAGACCGGCGCGGACGGGATCGAGCTTAACTTTGGCTGTCCGCATGGCATGGCCGAGCGCGGCATGGGATCAGCCGTCGGGCAGGTGCCGGACTATGTCGAGATGGTCACGCGCTGGTGCAAGGCGAATACGCGGATGCCGGTGATCGTCAAGCTCACGCCGAACATCACCAACATCCTCAACCCGGCGACGGCGGCGATGAAGGGGGGCGCGGATGCGGTCAGCCTCATCAACACGATCAACTCGATCACCGGCGTGGACCTTGATGCGATGGCGCCGATGCCGACGATTGACGGCAAGGGCACGCATGGGGGCTATTGCGGCCCGGCGGTCAAGCCGATCGCGATGAACATGGTGGCGGAGATCGCGCGCAATGCGGAGACGGCGAAGCTTCCGATCAGCGGCATTGGCGGGGTCACGACATGGCGCGACGCGGCGGAGTTCATGGCGCTTGGTGCGGGCAATGTGCAGGTTTGCACGGCGGCGATGACCTACGGGTTCAAGATCGTGCAGGAGATGATTTCGGGTCTGAGCCAGTGGATGGACGAGAAGGGCCACACCAGCACCGCCGATTTCGTCGGCATGGCGACGCCAAATGTCACGGATTGGCAGTATCTCAACCTCAATCACGTGACCAAGGCGGTCATCAACCAGGATGATTGTATCAAGTGCGGGCGCTGTTACGCGGCTTGCGAAGATACCAGCCACCAGGCGATTGCCATGTCCGAGGACCGGGTGTTCACGGTCAAGGACGAGGAATGCGTGGCTTGTAACCTGTGCGTCAATGTCTGCCCCGTCGAGGATTGCATCACCATGCGCACGCTTGAGCCGGGCGAGATGGATGAACGCACGGGCCAGCCGGTTGCGGCCGAGTATGGCAATTGGCTTGCCCATCCGAACAACCCTGCGTCGCAGGCGGCGGAATAGGGGCAGCGCCCCGGAGTATTTGAGCCAAGATGAAGGCGGGGCGTTGCGTCCCGCCTTTTCTGTCAGGGGGCGAGCATTTTGCGGAACAGCGTGTCGAGATAGGCGCGCGCGCCGGCGATCACGTCTTCGTCTTCGGGCATGAGCACCTGAAGCTGGGCGTCGAAATCGGCGTAATGCTGGGTCGTGGCCCAGATCGACACGATGAGGTGGCGCGGGTCCAGAGGGGCGAGCTTGCCCGCGTCGATCCAGGATTGGATCAGGGCGCATTCATCATCGAACAGGGGTTTCAGCGCGGTTTCGAGATGCGGGCGCATGCGTGGCGCGCCTTGCAGGATCTCGTTGGCAAAAAGGCGGCTTTCGCGCGGGTATTCGCGGGCCATGTCGAGCTTGCGATAGACATAGGCGAGGATTTCCTCGACCGGGTCGCCCTCGGGGTCGAGATGGGCCAGCGGGTCGAGCCATGTCTCCATCAACTGGTTCAGGAGCGTGACGTGTATCTCTTCCTTGCCGGAGAAGTAATAGAGGATGTTGGGCTTGGAGAGCCCGGCCTCTGCCGCGATCTGGTCGAGGGTGGCACCGCGAAAACCGTGCTGGGCGAAGACCTCGAGCGCGGCATCGAGAATGCGTTTGCGATTGCGCAGTTGAATGCGGCTCGGTTTCTTCTCGCTCTTGGTGGCGGGTTCAGCCATGACGCCTGTCCTGATCCGTGGTCGGGGGGGCGAGGATACGTCAGACCGGGCGGGGCGTCCAGCGGGCGAAATCACTCCGTGATGCCAATGCCACGCAGGATGATCTCCTTCACGCTTTGCGTGGCCGCGTCCCATTGCGCGTCCGAGAGCGGCGTGCCGCCGTTCAGCGTTTCGATCTGGTGATTGAAATCGGCGTAATGCTGGGTCGTGGCCCAGAGCATGTAAAGGAGGTGATGGGGATTGACGGGAGCCATGCGGCCTTCAGCGATCCAGCGGTCGATCACGGCGGCGCGGCCCTTGGTCCATTCCGTGAGCGTGGTTTCGAGGTAGTCCTGGATGACCGGTGCGCGGTGCATCACTTCGGAGGCCCAAACCTTGGAGCCGGCAGGATGGCGGCGGGAGATGTCCATCTTGGCGTCGATATAGGCACCGATTCCCTCGGCCGGGCCATCGGCCTTGTCGAAGACGTCCGCGGCCTCGAGCCAGATCTGGAAGATGTTTTGCACCACTTGCCGATAGAGCGATTCCTTGGTGGGGAAATAATAGTGCAGGTTGGCCTTGGGCAGTCCGGCCATGTCCGCGATAAGCTGCATCGTGGCGCCGCCAAAGCCTGCTTCGGCAAAGACTTTTTCCGCTGCATCCAAAATAAGCTTTTCGCTTTCCTGGCGGCGTTCTTTTTTGCTGTTTGGTTTTTGCACGCGCGGCATGGGAAAATCCCCGTAGAGAAAAATCTTGACCGGTTGGTCAGACTGTGGTCGCTTCATATTGACCATATGGTCAGGATTTACCCGAGCGCAAGAGTCCCGAAAGGGCCGGACGCCGGGAGGACATAAAAGCAAGCAACAGGTGGGGCAAATGCCGAAAAATGCGGCCCCGACCCGGCAAGCAAGGGAGATACGACATGGCGGCGCCCGGTGAAAACCTCAAGATCAATGCCGACCGGCTTTGGGACAGTCTCATGGAGATGGCCAAGATCGGCCCCGGCGTGGCAGGCGGTAACAACCGTCAGACGGTCACGGACGAGGATGGCGAGGGGCGTGCCCTGTTCCAGAAATGGTGCGAAGAGGTCGGCTGCACGATGGGACTCGACCAGATGGGCAACATGTTTGCTGAATATCCGGGCACCGACCCGCAGGCTTTGCCGGTCTATGTCGGCTCGCATCTCGACACGCAGCCGACGGGCGGCAAGTATGACGGGGTGCTCGGCGTGCTTGGCGGGCTGGAAATCCTGCGGACCATGAAAGATCTCGGCATCAAGACGAAACACCCGATCGTTGTCACCAACTGGACCAACGAGGAAGGCACGCGGTTTGCCCCGGCGATGCTTTCGTCGGGTGTCTTCGCGGGTATTCACACGCAGGATTGGGCCTATGAGCGTGAGGATGCGGAGGGCAAGTCCTTTGGCGACGAGTTGAAGCGGATCGGCTGGCGCGGCGAGGAAGAGGTCGGCGCGCGCAAGATGCACGCCTTTTTCGAGCTGCATATCGAACAGGGGCCGATTTTGGAGGCTGAAGGCAAGGATATTGGCGTTGTCACGCATGGGCAGGGCCTGTCGTGGACACAGGTCACGATCGAGGGCAAGGATGCCCATACCGGATCGACTCCGATGCCGATGCGTCGCAATGCGGGGCTTGGCATGGCGCGGGTTTTGGAGAAGGTGGACGAGATCGCCCTCAGCCACGCGCCGCACGCGGTTGGCGCGGCGGGGCATATCGACGTCTATCCCAATTCGCGCAACGTGATCCCCGGCAAGGTCGTCTTTACCGTCGATTTCCGCAGCCCGGAGCTTGACGTGATCACCGACATGGAGAACCGTCTACGGGTGGAAGGCCAGAAGATCGCCGATGATATGGGCCTGACAATTTCCTTTGAGAAGGTGGGCGGGTTCGACCCGGTCAAGTTCGATGAGGGGTGCGTTGGGGCGATCCGGGGCGCGGCAGAGCGTCTTGGCTATAGCCACAAGGACATCATCTCGGGCGCGGGGCATGATGCCTGCTGGATCAACCAGGTGGCGCCGACGGCGATGGTCATGTGTCCTTGTGTGGATGGGCTTTCGCATAACGAGGCGGAAGAGATTTCCAAGGACTGGGCCGCGGCGGGGGCGGATGTGCTCATGCATGCGGTTCTGGAGACGGCCGAGATCGTCGAGTGAACGGATAGGGCGGACCGGGGGTTCTACCCCCGGACCCCCGAGGTATTTCAACCAAGAAGAAGCAGGGGGTGCGCCCCCGGCTGACAGGGAGAAGAAAGATGGGAACCAAGGTTATCAAGGGCGGCATGGTTTGCACCGCCGACCGGACATGGAAAGCGGATGTGCTCATCGAGGGAGAGACGATCAAGCAGATCGGAGAAGACCTCAAAGGCGACGAATATATCGACGCGGAAGGCGCCTATGTGATCCCCGGCGGGATCGACCCGCATACCCACCTCGAGATGCCTTTCATGGGCACCACCGCCGCCGAGACATTCGAGACCGGCACATGGGCCGCGGCCGTGGGCGGCACGACGATGATCGTCGATTTCTGCCTGCCGGGCGAGGACGGGTCGATCAAGAACGCGATCAACGAATGGCACCGCAAGAGCGCGCCGCAGATTTGCTCGGACGTGGGCTATCACATGGCGATCACCGGCTGGAACGAGAAGATATTTGAAGAGATGAAGGACGCCGTGGATATGGGCGTCAATTCGTTCAAGCATTTCATGGCCTATAAGGGCGCGCTGATGATCGAGGATGACGAGATGTTCGCCTCGTTCAAGCGCTGCAAGGAGTTGGGTGCGCTGCCGATGGTGCATGCGGAGAATGGCGATCTCGTGGCCGATATGCAGGCGCAGATGCTTGAGAAGGGGATCACCGGGCCCGAGGGGCACGCCTATTCGCGCCCGCCGGAGTTCGAGGGCGAAGCCGCGAATCGGGCGATCACCATCGCGGATGCCGCCGGTGTGCCGCTTTATATCGTGCATGTGTCCTGTGAGCAGGCGCATGAGGCGATCCGGCGCGCGCGCCAGAAGGGGATGCGCGTTTACGGCGAGCCGCTGGTGCAGTTCCTGACGCTTGATGAGCGCGAGTATTTCAACACCGACTGGGACCATGCCGCGCGGCGCGTCATGAGCCCGCCGTTCCGCAATAAGGACCATCAGGACAGCCTCTGGGCCGGGCTTCAGGCCGGGAGTCTGCAGGTTGTGGCGACGGACCACGCGGCCTTCTCGACCGAGCAGAAGCGCATGGGCGTTGGCGATTTCACCAAGATCCCGAACGGGTCCAACGGGCTTGAGGAACGGCTTGCCGTGCTTTGGACCGAAGGGGTTGAGACGGGCCGGTTGACGCCGAACGAATTCGTGGCGGCGACCTCGACCAATGTCGCGAAGATCCTCAACATCTACCCCAAGAAAGGGGCGATCGTGGAGGGGGCGGATGCCGATATCGTGGTGTGGGACCCGAAGATCACCAAGACGATCAGCGCCTCGAACCACCATTCGATTCTCGACTACAACGTATTTGAGGGCTTTGAGGTCAAGGCGCAGTCGCGCTACACCTTGAGCCGGGGAGAAGTCATCTGGGCCTGGGGGCAGAACAGCCAGCCACAGCCTGGCCGGGGCCGGTTCGTGCCGCGCCCGGCCTTCCCGAGCGCCAACGTGGCGCTTTCGAAGTGGAAGGAGCTTACGGCCCCGAAACAGATTCACCGCGACCCGATGAACATTCCGGCGGGAATCTAAATCACCAACCTGCGGCCCCGCCACATTCGGCGGGGCGGCCAAGAAGCAAGCCGAAACGGCCAGCGGAGCGAAGACTTTGACAAGCGAACCCGTAATCAGCGCGAAAAACCTGTCGCTGACCTTTCAGACCAATGATGGTCCGGTACATGCCCTGAAAGACGTCACTCTCGATATCGAGAAGGGTGACTTCGTAAGCTTCATCGGCCCGTCGGGCTGTGGCAAGACCACCTTGTTGCGCGTGATGGCCGACCTCGAAAAGCCCACTTCGGGCGAGATCACGGTCAATGGTGTCAGCCCGGAAGAGGCGCGCAAGGCGCGGGCCTATGGCTATGTGTTCCAGCACGCGGGGCTTTACCCGTGGCGCACGATTGGCGGCAATATCCGCCTGCCGCTCGAGATCATGGGCATCGGCAAACCCGAACAGGACGCGGCGATCAAGGAAGTGCTCGAACTGGTGCATCTTGACGGGTTCGAGCGGAAATTCCCCTGGCAGCTTTCGGGCGGGATGCAGCAGCGGGCGTCGATTGCGCGCGCGCTGGCCTTCCATGCCGACATCCTGTTGATGGACGAGCCGTTCGGGGCATTGGATGAGATCGTGCGCGACCACCTCAACGAACAGGTGCTCGAACTTTGGGCGCGCACCAACAAGACCATCGGCTTTGTCACCCATTCGATACCCGAGGCGGTATACCTTTCGACCAAGATCGTGGTGATGAGCCCGCGGCCGGGGCGGATCACAGACGTGATCGACAGCCCGCTTCCCAAGGAACGCCCGCTTGATATCCGCGACACGCCGGAATTCATCGAAGTGGCACACCGGGTGCGCGACGGACTGCGCGCGGGCCATGGGGATGACCTGTGATGGCGGGGCTTTGGTACAGGCTTGGCCCCATCGTCACGGTGGTGATCGCGATTTTCGTGCTGTGGTATGCCGGGACGATCGCGCTCAACGCGCCCTGGGCCCATGACAAGGCCAAGCGCGCCGGGGTCGAGTTGTCGTTTTCCGAGATGGTGAGCGACACGATGAGCCAGCAGAAACCGAAACTGCCCGCGCCGCACCAGGTTGGGCAGGAAATCTGGAAGACCACGGGCGCGATGGTGGCCAAGGGGCGGGCCTTTTCCAAGCGGTCGCTTCTCTATCACAGCACGGTGACGCTTTCGTCGACGCTCCTGGGCTTTGCGCTTGGCACGGCGCTTGGCATCGCGCTTGCGGTGGGGATCGTTTACAATCGCACGATGGACATGAGCGTTATGCCCTGGGTCATCGCGAGCCAGACCATCCCCATTCTCGCCATCGCGCCGATGATTATCGTGGTGCTTAACGCGGTGGGGATTTCCGGGCTTTTGCCCAAGGCGGTGATCTCGATGTATCTTTCGTTCTTCCCGGTCGTGGTCGGCATGGTGAAGGGGTTGCGCAGTCCCGACCACATGCAGCTTGACCAGATGAAGACATGGTATGCGACGGGGGGGCAGGAGTTCTGGAAACTGCGCCTGCCGTCGTCGATGCCTTATCTCTTTACCTCGCTCAAGATCGCCATGGCGGCCTCCCTCGTCGGGGCCATCGTGGGCGAATTGCCGACGGGCGCGGTTGCGGGCCTTGGCGCGCGTCTCCTTGCGGGGAGCTATTACGGGCAGACGATCCAGATCTGGAGCGCGCTTATCACGGCAGCGGCCCTGGCGGCGGCGCTGGTCGGGTTGATCGGGCTGATCCAGACGATGGTTCTCAAGCGGATGGGGATGGTGCGATGATCTGGGTATTTGCAGGACTCGCCGTTTGGGCGATTGGCTGGTGGAGCAATGTCATTCTGTCGCGCCGCCCCAAGACGCGGAGGACCGGCATTGCGGCGCCGGCCATCTTCGGGATCACGCTCCTGTTGATCTGGGAGTGCATGGTGCGGGGTCTCGAGATTTCGCCGGTGTTGCTTCCGCCGCCGTCTATGATCGCGGCGCGGTTCGGGGTCTCGACGGGTATCCTTTGGGAAGACTTCGTGCAGACCGTCATCAAGGGGGCGCTCACGGGCTATGTCATGGGCTGCGGTGCGGCCTTCCTGATCGCGGTTCTGATCGACCGTTTCCCGTTCCTGCAACGCGGTCTTCTGCCGGTTGGCAATTTCGTGGCCGCGCTGCCGATCATCGGCATGGCGCCGATCCTTGTCATGTGGTTCGGCTTTGACTGGCAGTCGAAGGCGGCGGTGGTGGTCGTGATGGTGTTCTTCCCCATGCTCGTCAACACGGTGCAGGGGTTGCAGGCGACCGATCACATGCAGCGCGACCTGATGCGCACCTATGCGGCGAGCTACATGCAGACGCTTCTCAAGTTGCGTCTGCCGGCGGCGATGCCGTTCATCTTCAACGGCCTGAAGATCGCCACCACGCTTGCGCTTATCGGTGCCATCGTGGCCGAGTTCTTCGGTTCGCCCATCAAGGGCATGGGGTTCCGGATTTCCACCTCCGTGGGGCAACTCGCGCTCGACCTTGTCTGGGCCGAGATCGTCGTGGCCGCCGTGGTGGGGTCCGCGTTCTATGGCGGGGTCGCACTGCTCGAAAAGGCAGTGACCTTCTGGCACCCGTCACAAAGAGGCTGAGCAAAGAAAAGACCAAAGTCCAAATAGCAAAGTCCAACAAGGAGAGTATGAAAATGAAAACCATGATGAAGACATTGAGCGCCGCGGCGCTCGGCCTCGCGGCCTCGATGGCGCAAGCCGCCGATGACGTCACGCTTCAGCTCAAATGGGTCACGCAGGCCCAGTTCGCGGGCTATTACGTGGCGCTCGACAAGGGGTTCTACGAAGAAGAAGACCTTGATGTGACGATCAAGCCGGGCGGCCCGGATATCGCACCCGCGCAGGTCATCGCCGGGGGCGGTGCCGATGTGGTGCTCGACTGGATGCCGTCGGCGCTTGCCAGCCGTGAAAAGGGCCTGCCGCTGGTCAACATCGCGCAGCCTTACAAATCGTCGGGCATGATGCTGACCTGCCGCAAGGATGCGGGCATTTCCTCGCCGGATGATTTCGCGGGCAAGACGCTTGGCGTCTGGTTCTTCGGCAACGAGTATCCGTTCCTGAGCTGGATGAGCAAGCTGGGCCTCTCGACCGAAGGTGGCGATGACGGCGTGACCGTTCTCAAGCAGGGCTTCAACGTCGATCCGCTTCTTCAGGGCCAGGCGGCCTGTGTGTCGACCATGACCTATAACGAATACTGGCAGGTGATTGATGCGGGCCTGACCCCGGATGACCTCGTGGTGTTCAAATACGAGGATCAGGGCGTCGCAACGCTTGAGGATGGCATGTATGTGCTTGAGAAGAACCTCGACGATCCGGCCTTTGTCGATAAGATGGTGCGTTTCGTGCGGGCCTCGATGAAGGGTTGGAAATGGGCCGAGGAGAACCCGGAAGACGCGGCGATGATCGTTCTCGACAACGACGCATCGGGCGCCCAGACCGAGAAGCACCAGATCCGCATGATGCGCGAAGTGGCCAAGCTCACCGCCGGTTCCAACGGCGCGCTTGACCCGGCCGATTACCAGCGCACCGTCGACAGCCTTCTGTCGGGTGGCTCGGACCCGGTTATCACCAAGCAGCCGGAAGGCGCATGGACCCATGCGATCACGGACAAGGCTCTGAACTGAGCCTGACCCGCGGGGAGCGGGAGAGGGGCCGGGGGGAAACTCCCGGCCCTTTTGCTTTTTTGAGCGGGGGCAATATGATAGCGCAGGCCATGCAAAGAATGATCGAAAGCAATCCCTTCGTGCAGACGTTGGTGACACTGGTACTTGGGGCGGTTGGGGCGCTTTTGGGGCATGTGATCGGATTGCCGCTTTTCCCGATCACGGGGCCGGCGCTTTTCGTCAGTTTTCTGAGCCTTCTTGGTCTGCCGCTTGGTTTGGCCGTGCCGTTTCGCAATATCGCCTTTCTCGTGGTGGGGGTCGGGATCGGTTCAGGGATGAATGCCGCCGCGCGCGAGGCGATGCTGCGCTGGCCGGTGGCCTTTGTCGCGCTGGCGGGGCTCATGGTTTTGATCCTTCTCGCCAATCGTTGGCTTCTGGTGGCCGGGTTCGGGTTCGAGCGGCGCGCGGCGCTGTTGGCGGCGTCGCCTGGGCACTTGAGTTTTGTCGTGTCGATGTCTTCGGCGCTTGATGCGGATGCGGAGCGGATCACGGTGATCCAGACGGTGCGCGTTCTCATCCTGTCGTTGCTTGTGCCTTTTTCGCTTGGGGGGCTTGGGGCGGATGTCGAGACCTCTTTCCCGATGGCGCAGGAGATCATGGGCGTGGGCACCATGGCTCTTTTGCTCGGGCTAGGGGCGCTGCTTGGTCCGGGGTTGAAACGGCTTCGGGTGCCAGCGCATTTCCTGATCGCGGGGCTTCTGGTGTCGGCCATCGCGCATTTCTTCGACCTGACGCCGGGGGCCGTGCATCCCGCCATCGTGCTTGCCGGGTTTGCCACGATCGGCACGATGATTGGAACACGGTTGCGCGGCATCACGTTTCGGGATCTGTGGCGGGCCTTGTTGGCGGCGCTGAGCGCGGCAGCGGTGACGCTTGGCCTGACCCTTGCGGTTGCGGTGCCGGTGGCGGAGTTTCTCGCGATGCCTGTCGCCCATGTGGTTGTCGCCTTTGCCCCCGGCGGACTTGAGACGATGATCGCCATGGGCGCGATCCTCGGCGCCGATGCCGGGTTTGTCGCGGCTTGTCACCTTGGGCGTCTCTTGATCCTTCCCGTGCTGCTTCCGCTGATGCTTGGGCGGGGTTCACAAATGTCGCCGAGACCTTATGTATGAAAAAATGAATGTGATTTTGGAGCGAAGATCATGAGCGGCAAGAAAGTGACATGCCTCGACTGTGGCCAGGTGAACCGGGTGCCGGTTGAAAAGCTCGGCTCCGGGCCGAAATGCGGCACCTGTGGCGCGCCCTTGATGAAGGCGAAGGTTGCGGAGGTCGATCTTGCGACGCTTGAGAAGGCGGCGCGCAATGACGAGGTGCCCTTGGTGGTCGATTTCTGGGCGCCGTGGTGCGGCCCGTGTCGGCAGATGGCGCCGCAGTTTCAGCAGGCGGCGCAGGAGTTGGCGGGGCAGGCGCGACTTGTGAAACTCAACACCGAGGATCATCCGCAGGCGGGCGCGAAATATCGTATCCGGGGCATTCCGACCATGGCCGCCTTTGCCGGGGGACGGGAGCGGGCGCGCGAGTCCGGGGCGATGCCGGCGGGGGCGATCGTCAAATGGGTCCGCGCGAGCGTCTGATCCGGTTCAGGAAATAGCGCGGCAGGCGGCGCAGGACGGCGCGGGCCAGTTCGGGATATTCCACCTCGCCCGCGAGGAGCCGCATATATTGCATCCGCACCGTGCCGGAGCGTTCGAAGGTGCGGGTAAAGGCACCCTGCCAGCGCGGTGCGAAGATGATCGGGCGCAGCATCCGGGCGATGCGCAGCGAACGGTGCATATCGCGCAAGGCGCGGTGATAGCGTTTACAGGCCGTGCCGGGGCGGTCGTCGCCCAGCGCGGCGATGGCGGCCTTGGCGGCGAGTTGGCCGCTTTTCATGGCAAGGGCGATGCCTTCGCCGGTGATCGGATCAACCAGCCCTGCGGCATCCCCTGCAAGAAGGATATGATCGCGTCCCGGTGTTTTGCGAAAGTCGCCGAAGGGCAGGTAATGGCCTTTGAAGCGGCGTGTATCATCGGCAAGGCCAAGGGATTGAAGATACGAAGAAAAATGCGCTTTCATATCCGGGTTCGGGGCATGGAGACCACCGACGCCAACGGTTGTTGAGCGCTGTTTCGGAAAGGACCATCCATAGCCCCATGTCGCGGCGGCAAAGTCGATGCGCAGGGGGTGATCTTCTGGCGGTTGTTCCTCTGGCGTGGCCTCGATCTCGAGCCCGAAGCCGATGGTTTTCTTGTTGAAGGGCGCGCCAAAGAGGTGGCGGGCGGTGATGGAATTCACGCCATCCGCGCCGATCAGAACACGGGCGTCGAGGCGGGTGCCGTCGCGCAGCGTCACGCCCGCATCGTCGAGCACCGCGATGGCGCGGCCCGTGTAATCCGTTGCCCCGGCCGCGAGGGCATGGCCCAGAAGCGTCGCATCGAGATCACGCCGCATGGTGAGATTGACCGGCGGAATATCCGAGAGCCGGGCAAGGCGACGGTTTTGATACCAGAACTCGATTTCCGAGAGGTTAACGGCGCGGCCAGAGTCGAACGCTTGCCCGAAAATCTCGTGGTAACAGGCGCGGCTTCGCCCCGTGAAGAGGCCACCGCAAAGCTTGTCGCGGGGGAAACGCGCCTTGTCGATAAGGGCCACGCGCAAGCCTTTGCGAGCGGCGGTGCAGGCGGCGGCGCTTCCGGCGGGGCCGGCGCCGATCACGAGGATGTCGAACTGCTTTGTCGAGGTCTCTTTGGCCATGGGGGATTCTACCAGCTTTCTTGTGGCGACGCATAGGGTTAGTCTGGGGGAAAGCAAGAGGAAATCGGCTATGAGCGAAGAGATCAAACCGGACGGTGAGGCGACCCTGCGCACGGTGGCGACGCCGGCGGATGTAAACGTCAATGGAGACATTTTCGGCGGCTGGGTTCTGGCCCAGATGGACATCGCCAGCGGCATCGTCGCGGCGGCGCGTGCGAAGGGGCGGGTGACGACTGTGGCGGTGGATGCGATGAAGTTCATCCGGCCCGTGGGGGTTGGGGATATCCTGTGTGTCTGGGCCTGGGTCGAGCGGATCGGGCGGTCGTCCATGGCGATCAAGATCGAGGCCTGGGCGGTGCGCCATGGGGCGCTCAACATGGAGAAGGTCACCGAGGCGGTGTTCACCTACGTCGCCATCGACGAGGCCGGCAAGCCGCGGCCAGTTCCGCCGGAGTGATTTATATTCTGACTATTGAATATTATATTCGGCTCAGGTATTGTCGTTCCGAAGCCGCGCCGATTCCCGCGTCGCGGCACCGAAAAAAGGAATGAAAACAATGTGCCTGGATCGCATTATGTTCATGTTTGCAGGCGGCATGGTCCTGCTGAGTGTTGTTCTGACCGTCTTTGTCTCGCCGCTTTTCGTGTGGCTGACGGTGTTCGTGGGGGCCAACCTCATGCAATCGTCGATCACCGGGTTCTGCCCGGCGGCGATCATCTTCAAGAAGCTCGGTGCGAAGCCGGGTAAAGCCTTCTGAGCGACGGCCAACCACTCACGAAAAGGCCCTGCCATACGGCGGGGCCTTTTGCGTTTGGAGGGGCGAAAACGCATGTCGGTATCACGTCGGTATTGTGTCGGTATCGCGTCGGTGCGCCGTGCGGGGCGGTAAGGCGGGGGTAAGACGGGTTTGAGAGGGTTATCCGCAAAGGAGACCTGCCCATGAGCGAGACGAGAAAGCGACCCCAGACGAAAGCCGCCCAGAATGCCCGCGCGCAGCTTATCTGGGATCTGACCTATTTGCGCCGTGATCGGCTCATCAATGCCGATATCCGCGACGAGGTGCCGGAGGCGTGGCACACGCTTGCCGCGGATTTTCCGCCCGAGGAGACCAAGGAGAAGGTCACGCTCTACCTTGACCGCTCGGTGGCGAAGGTCTTCCGGGCGATGGGCAAGGGATACCAGGCACAGATCAACCGGCTTTTGCGGACATGGGTGCAGATGAAGATCGCCGAGGAGATCCGGATTGACGAGGCGCTCGAGGCGCGGGTGGCGCGGAATGAGAAGGTGTTGAGGGGGGAGTAGGGGGTAATTTGATCGCGTTTGCGTCGTCATCATGGGAGGAAATGCGCTATCCGCCCGAACGCATGATGCATAGCATCATGCATCGCGCCCGACCCCGCCCCGTCACGCCAGAGGCGTGCCTTCGGCACGACGCGGGCGCGATTGCGCCCACCCTCGGGATCGGGCGCTGGGGGTGAAAACGAATCCTCAAACCAATATTGTACAAACACGACAGAACAACGAAACGTACTGCAGTACCATTACTCTTCGCTGTCATGCTGAAGTCGTTTTGAGTTTACAGCCTGAAATCTGGCAAGGGCAGTCTTGACGTTTTCCTTCGCGCGGATTGCCATCATCTGTTGAAGCAGATCTTGTTGCCTTGCACCTTCCAGCCAAAATATGGTGACACCCAATATATCAGAAAAACGGTTGCCTTCCGGCTGTTTCAAGAGATGCTCTGGTGCCTTTTCTCTCAGTTTATGAAGATGTGATACATCTAGCTGGAAACCAAACTCATGCGCCATCTTGTTTCGTAACCGATTGATTTCTTTTGCTAAAATGTATAGCTCGTTCTCGAGCAAACCCAATGCAAAAGCTAAATCAAGCTTTTGCATGAAGGACCATCTGTCCAGATTGATGACACGATCATGTTCGAGCTGTTGCTCAATTAATCTGGTTAGCACATGCTCCATCGCCAAATGGGAATTGAGAAGCTGTTGCTTCTTGTTTCTAAGTTTGAGGGGGCGCATGACGTCCTTCGCAGCAAAGCACGTTTCTTCACATAGTGAGGCAATTTCTTCATCTTGAAGCTCCATTATCGCTTCTAGTGAATTGATGCCGTGCTTTGACAGAAAGCGCTTAACTGCTGGTTTCAATCTGCCCTCACCGCGTAAACTTCTTGTGCTTCAAACGCTTCGGCTCAAGCGCGTCGGCCCCAAGTCTACGTTTCTTGTCTTCCTCATAATCCTCGAAGTTGCCTTCGAACCATTCCACGTGGGCCTCGCCTTCAAAAGCGAGCATGTGGGTACAGATGCGGTCGAGGAAGAAGCGGTCGTGTGAGATCACCACGGCGCAGCCGGCGAAATCGACGAGGGCGTCTTCGAGGGCGCGGAGCGTCTCGACGTCCAAATCGTTGGTCGGTTCGTCAAGGAGGAGGACGTTGCCGCCTTCCTTCAACAGGCGTGCCATGTGGACGCGGTTGCGTTCCCCGCCCGACAGAAGCGAGAGTTTCTTTTGCTGATCCCCGCCCTTGAAGTTGAAGGACGAGCAATAGGCGCGCGAGTTGACCTGGGCGTCGCCAAGTTCGATGATCTCGGCCCCGCCGGAGATCGCCTCCCAGACGGTGTCGTTATCGTTGAGGTCATCGCGGGACTGGTCAACGTAGGAGAGCTGGACCGTGTCGCCGTATTCGATGGTGCCGGTGTCGGGTGCGAGCTGACCGGTCAACATCCGGAACAGGGTCGATTTACCGGCGCCGTTGGGGCCGATGACGCCGACGATGCCGCCGGGAGGGAGCGAAAACGAGAGGTCTTCGATCAGTTGCTTGTCGCCCATATGCTTGCCGAGGCCGTTGACCTCGATGACCTTGGAGCCGAGGCGCGGGCCATTGGGAATGACGATCTGGGCGCGGGAGATCTTTTCGCGCTCGGATTGGTTGGCAAGCTCGTTATAGGCCTGGATACGGGCCTTGGACTTGGCCTGGCGGGCTTTCTGGCCCTGGCGCATCCATTCGAGTTCGCGTTCGAGGGTTTTCTGTTTCGACTTGTCCTCGCGGGCCTCCTGTTCGAGGCGCTTGGCCTTCTGTTCGAGCCATGCGGAATAGTTGCCCTCGTAGGGGATGCCCGAGCCGCGGTCGAGTTCGAGAATCCAGCCGGTGATGTCGTCGAGGAAGTAACGGTCGTGGGTGACGATGAGGATCGTGCCCTTGTAGTCGATCAGGTGCTGTTGCAGCCAGGCGATGGTCTCGGCGTCGAGGTGGTTGGTCGGCTCGTCGAGGAGCAGCATGTCGGGCGCTTCGAGCAGGAGCTTGCAGAGCGCGACGCGGCGTTTCTCGCCGCCCGAGAGGGTTTTGACATCGGCATCATCGGGCGGGCAGCGCAGGGCCTCCATCGAGATGTCGATCTGGCTGTCGAGATCCCAGAGGTTCTCGGAATCGATGCTGTCCTGAAGGGCGGTCATCTCTTCCATCAGCTCGTCGGTATAGTTCTCGGCCATCTCGACGGCGATCTGGTTGAAGCGGTCGACCTTGGCCTTTTTCTCGGCGACGCCGAGCATGACGTTCTCGCGCACGGTCAGGCTCTCGTCGAGCTGCGGCTCCTGCGGGAGATAGCCGACGCGCGCCCCCTCGGCGGCCCAGGCCTCGCCGGTAAAGTCGGTGTCGAGGCCGGCCATGATCTTCATCAGGGTCGATTTACCGGCGCCGTTGACGCCGACGACACCGATCTTCACGCCGGGCAGGAAGGAGAGGTGGATGTTCTCAAAGCATTTCTTGCCGCCGGGATAGGTCTTGGAGACCCCCTGCATGTGGTAGACGTACTGGTAAGATGCCATTGCTGCGCGACTCCGGTTGGATTGGGTGTGTTGCCGGGTGTGATAGCGGATGGGTGGGGGCGGGGCAATCGGTTGTGGTTAAGGACTAAGGAGGGGGCAGATATGCAAGTAGGCTACACACAGGTCAGCTTGACAAAAGAAGATAGGGACGAGCTAGGGCCGGAGACAACAGCGGCCTTTTTGACGTTGGCTTTCTGTGCCGATGAGATGATGCAAATTCAGCAACTGCTTTTGATGGCTATGGGGCCTTACCCAGAAGAATGGGTTTACAAAAAAATTGCGAACTCACGCTCCCATATGCTGCTCAGAACGCTCAACCTAAAAGTCTATGAAACTCAATATGCTTTCAGAGGCTTTGAACAAACGATGCGCAGCAGACAGCTCGAACCAGATCAAACTGTACAAGAGCTGCTTCGGAGGTGGTCAGCGGTTGAAGCTGAGATGAGGGAGAGCAAGTTCTTTAAGCTGTGCCACGCAATGCGAACTCACTTGGCAGGGCATATTCCGGTAAGTGAGGTCAAGAAGTGGTTGGAGTCTGCGCCCAAGAACTCGGAGGAGCGATTTCTCTTTCACGAGACGAAAGCCAATTCAACCTTCATTGCATGTGACGACCTTGTTTTCGCAGCTTTCTTAAATTTTCATTTTTCGAAGATGCAGTGCGACGTGGACAATCAAGCGCTATATGAAGAATTCTTGGGGTGGATCATCGACGCGGCAAATGACCTAATCACGGTTTTCCACTGGACCGCAAAAACTGTCTTCCTCGATCGGCTTGGGAAAGATGTTGAGATTGATGCAAGTTACCGCATCGAGGATAAATTCGTCTCCAGCTATCAGGACGTTGTGCTTCCTCTGATCCTGCCTAAGCCTTGAAGAATAGTGTCGTCATGATTGGTGAACATTTGCTGCATCGCTTGGGCGCGCGGGTGCCGGGCTGAAGCCCGGCCTACAGGTGTTTTTCGAAGAAATAATCCGGATACGGATCGTCGTTGAAGCGGGCGATCTCGGTCCAGCCGGTGGTTTGGTAGAGGCGGACGGCTTCGGGGAGGGCGGAGTTGGTGTCGAGGCGCAGGGTGGCGATCCCGAGGGCGCGGGCGGCCTGTTCGGTGGCGTCCATCAGGCGTTTGGCGAGGCCGAGGCCGCGGGCGGAGGGGGAGACCCAGAGGCGTTTGACCTCGGCGTAGCCTTTGTCCGTGCCTTTGAGGCCGACGCAGCCGATGGGGGCGTCGTCGCGGTAGGCAGTAAGAAAGGTGCCGCGGGGCGGGCGCATGTCGGCGGCGTCGGGGTCGGCGGAGCGCGATACGTCAAAGCCGGTTTCAAACCGTGCGGCCAGCTCGGCGTAGTAGGCTTCGAGGCAGGCGATGGCGTCGGGGTGCCGGGGGTCTGTTGCGGTGATGCGGATGGTGTGATCGGTCATGGCGCGCTCCTTCGGCCTGTTGGGTAGGTCAGGGCGCGGGCGTGGTCAAGACGCTGGAGTTCTTGACAGTTTGCGGGCTGCACGCGATGCAGTCGGGATGACATTGGGATTGCCACATACACGCCCCGGCCAGGTGATCGGGTTGTTGGGCGGATCGTTCGATCCGGCCCATGAAGGCCATGTGCATATCACGCGCGAAGCGTTGAAGCGGTTTGGGCTGGATCGGGTATGGTGGCTGGTCAGTCCGGGCAATCCGTTGAAGGAAGAGGGGCCGGCGGATTTGCGGCGGCGGATGGCGGCGGCGCGGGCGGTCATGCAGCATCCGCGCGTCCATGTCAGCGATTTCGAGGCGCGGGCCGGGACGCGCTACACGGCAGAGACCATTGCGCGGTTGCAGGCGCTGTGCCCCGGAGTGCGGTTTGTCTGGCTCATGGGGGTGGATAACCTGGCGCAGTTTCATCGTTGGAAGGATTGGCGCGAGATCATGGCGCGGGTGCCCGTGGGCGTGTTGGCGCGGCCCGGAGACCGGATCGCGGGGCGCACGGCCAAGGCGGCGCAGGTGTTCCGGGCGGCACGTGTGTCGGCGCAGGGGCTTGGGGGGCGGGACGCGCCGGCCTGGGCCTATAGCAACGTGGCGATGGTGGAGGCGAGTTCCTCGGCCATTCGTGCGCGGGGCGGTTGGGTGCGTTAGGTTCCAGGGGCTTTGCCCCTCTTGAGCCTTTGGCTCAATTCACCCCGAGTATTTTTCCAGAGAAGAAGACTGGGTCAGGCTTTGGCTGCGCGTGTGGCGAGGAGGGCCGAGGCGAGGCCGGAGGCGATGATCAGGGCGAGGCCGGTCAGCGTCCAGGTGTCGGGCAGGTCGGAGAAGACCGCCCAGCCAAGGGCCGTTGCGGCGATCAGTTGAAAATAGACCAGCGGCGCGAGTTGCGAGGCGGGGGCGCGGGCATAGGCGTAGAGCAGCAGGAGGTTGCCGCCTGCGGAGAAGACCGCCGAGGCAGTGGTCAGCGCGGTGATTGTCGGGGTGAGCGGGGGCAGGGAGGCATGGGCGAAGGGCGTCAGGAACAGGGCGCTCAGCGCCAGTTGGGTGAAGAAGAGCGAGGTTGGCGGGCCCACCGAGGAGAGCCAGCGGGACGCGGTCAGGAAGGCACCGTAAAAGCAGCCTGCGAGCAGCGCGAAGCCGATGCCGGGATCGGGGGCAAACCCCGGTCGCACCACGAGGAGCACGCCGACAAAGCCGAGCGCGATCAGGGCGGTGCGCGCAGGCGTGATCGCCTCGCGCAGGAAGAGGGCGGAGAGCGCGTAGCTCAGCAAGGGGCCGACGAAGAAGGCGGCGAAGACATCGGCCACGGGCACGGTTTGCAGGGCGGTCTGGATCGAGGTGATGCCGCCGGTGAGCAGAAGGGCGCGCAGCCAGATACGCCAGTCGCGTAGCAGGCGCAGGGTCTCGGGGCGCAGGAAGGGCAGGGCGAGCGCCGTGCCGATCACGAAACGCGACCAGGCGACGAAGAGGGGCGAGGTGCCGTGCTCCATGGTCAGGAGCTTGCCCGCCGTATCGCCTGCGGGGATCATCGACATGGCGATGAACATGATGAAGATGGCCTGTCCCATGGGGTTGGCGATAGCATGGGCGCTGCGACATCGGAAGCGGGACCGTGAGGCGGGTTCGGCTTGTCTGGGGCCGTGACGTGGGGTTAATGTCCTGGCATGGTTCAGGGTATTTCACGTCGGTTTTTCATTGCGTTGGGCGGTGCCTTTGCCGGGGGCGCGGCATCGGCCAATGCGCCGGGTCAGTCTTTGCGTCCGCAACTGCGGCCCAAGGGGTTCACGAAACGCGCCGCGCCGGGGGCAGGAGAACTTATCCGCCAGGCGGGGGTGTCGGGCGCGGTGGGGTTCGCGCTGGCCGATGTGGAGAGCGGGGAAATCCTTGAAGGACATCAACCGGAGGCAACCTTGCCGCCCGCCAGCGTGACCAAGGCGGTGACGGCGATCTACGCGCTTGAGACGCTTGGGGCCGAGCATCGGTTCGTCACGCGGCTTATGGCGACGGGTGTGGTCGAGAACGGGGTTCTCAAGGGCGATTTGATCCTCGTCGGCGGGGGCGACCCGACCTTTGACACGGATGCGCTTGGCGATCTGGCGCGGGGGCTCAAGGAGGCCGGTATCCGCGAGGTCAAGGGGCGGTTCCTTGTCAATGGAGCGGCGCTGCCGTCGATTCGCAGCATCGACCCGATGCAGCCGGCCCACGCGGGCTATAGCCCGGCGGTGTCGGGGCTGAGTCTCAATTTCAACCGGGTGCATTTCGAATGGAAACCGGCGGTCGAGGGTTACAGTGTCACGATGGATGCGCGCTCGGCCAGGTACCGGCCCGATGTGAGCATCGCGCGGATCGCCATCGTGGATCGGAGTGCGCCGGTTTACACCTATGATTCAAAGGGGTCGCAAGATCATTGGACCGTGGCGCGAGGGGCGCTTGGCCGGGGTGGGGCGCGGTGGTTGCCGGTGCGCCAGCCCGAACTCTACGCGGGCGATGTGTTTCGCACGCTTGCACGGGCGCATGGGATCGTGCTCAAGCCAGCCGAGATCAGCCTTGATCCACCGGAGGGACGGGTTGTCGCCTTTCACACGAGCGCGCCGTTGCGAGAGATTCTGCGCGGGATGCTGCGCTATTCGACCAATCTCACGGCGGAGATGGTCGGGATGATGGCGAGCAAGGCGCGGGGCGTGACCGTCGAGACCCTCGCGGATTCGGCTGGAGCGATGAGCCGCTGGGCGCATGAGGCGCTCGATATGCCGCATGCGGCGCTGGTCGATCATTCGGGGCTTGGTGGCGCGTCGCGGATGCGGCCTGATGAATTGGTGCGGGCCTTGGCCGCGGCAGAGCGGCGGGAGGTGCTGCGCCCGATCCTCAAGGACATTCGGCTGCGCGATGCCAAGGGGCGGATCAGGCAAAGCGCGCCGGTGAGCGTGCAGGCCAAGACCGGAACCCTCAATTTCGTGAGCGGGTTGGCGGGCTATGTCACGCTGCATAGCGGGCGGATGCTGGCCTTTGCCATCCTGAGTGCGGATTTGGAGGCGCGGGCGGCGGTGCCGGCCCATGACAGGGAGCGGCCCAAGGGCGCGCGGGGCTGGGTCCGGCGGGCGCGCAACCTGCAACAACGGCTGATCGAGCGTTGGGACGTGCTTTATGCGGAGCGGGGTTAGTCCCGGATCACGACTTTCATGTTTTCGAGGCCGACTTGCCTGGTCAGGTCGAAGAGGATGCTGGCGTTGTCGGGGTGCAGGCGCACACAGCCCGCAGAGGCCGGGCGGCCAAGGCGCGAGACCTGATCGGTGCCGTGGATGGCATAATTGCCATGGAAGAAGATCGAATAGGGCATTGGCGAGTTGTCATAGAGGCTTGAGCGGTGATAGCGCGACAGCAGGTAGGCGGTATAGTCGCCACTGGGCGTGATCTTGCCGCGCCGGGCCGTGGAGACGGGCCAGGAATAACGCTGCCAGCCATCGACACGCACCGTCATGCGTTGCTCGGATTTGTCGATATAGGCGATGACTTCGCGCGGGGCGGCGATGCGGGTGCCAGACGCGCCGGAGGCGATCCGGTCGAGCGGTGTCGAGAACTCGGCCACGGTCGGGGATGCGAGGAGACCTGCAAGGCAGAGCATGGCGATCAGGAAAAGACGCATGGAGTCCGGTCAGTTGGAAATTCTGTCGGACGATGGTGGCGCAGCGGTAGGAGGTTTGTCAAAACCCCATCACGCAAACGTGTGATCACGTCATGTGGCGCGCACGGGCACCGCGTTCGATCGCGGCGGCGTGGAGGCGGTCGATCTCGAGCTCGTAGCGGATTTCTTCGAGCAGGCGCAGCTCGGCCTCGGCGATGGCGCCATCGGCGGCGGCCACGTCGCAGGCGAGTGCATAGGCGGTCTCGTAGAGGCGTTCGGGCAGGTTATCGCGGATCAGGCCGAACAGCGCGGCGAGGCCGTCTTCCTGTTCGAAGAGGTCGAACACGGTCTGGGACACGAATTTGAGACGGTCGATGTCGTAATCGGCAAAGATCGGCAGGTTGTTCACGGCGGATTGGATCTTGACGAGTTCGGCGGTGCGAATGTCCTCGTCGGAGGCGGACACGGCGACCATGACGGCCACGAGGCTATCCTGTGGCGTGAGGGGGTTCGGGGTGTCTTGGGGCACGGCGCTCGATCCTTGTTCTTGAACACGGTCAGAGAATAGGCATCGCGCGCCGGGCCAGCAAGGGGGCTTGCGTCCGGTTCAGGCCATTTGGGCGGTGAAACGGTAGTCGATCTCGGCGAAGCTCCGCTCGGCAAAGCCATAAGCGAAGCGCAGACCGTTCGGGCCGGCAACAGTGCCGTGCTCGACTTCGCCGGGGACATAAACCACGATACCGGCGGCGATGCGATGCTCGACGCCCTCTATGGTGACCACGCCGTCACCTTCGAGGCCGAAATAGATCTCGGCCTGGCGGTGGCGGTGCGGCAGGAGGGTGCCGCCGGGTTCGAATTCGGCAATGCCGAACACCAGATCCTTGGGATCGTCGGAGTGCCCGTTGACGAGGGTGCGCCAACGCACGGTGCCAAATGTCGGATCGGTGCCGCCTTCGAGGGAGACATCGGCAGAATCGAGGGAATAGGCCCGGTCGGAGGGGGCGAAGGGGCTATTGTCCGGCGTCAGGTTTTCGAGGGTTTCGTCGAACTCGACTTCGAATGGGGCGGTGTCGGTGTGCAGGGTCATGAGCGTTTCCTCCTATGGCCCACGTAACGGGGTTTGCGCGGCTCTGACAATCCGCTAAAAGGACATGATATTATACGCTGAGGTTATGATGTCTGTGCGTCTTCCTGCCTTCTCTGGTCTCGTGGCTTTCTATGCTGCCGTGCGTCACGGGACGCTGACCGGCGCGGCGCAGGAGCTCAATGTGTCGCAACCGGCGATTTCGCGTCGCATTTCGGCCCTAGAGGCAGATTTGGGCTGTCACTTGTTCGACCGCAGCCGCAAGCCTGTGCAATTAACCGAGCAAGGGCGGGAACTTGCGCAGGTTTTGCGTGCAAGTTTCGGGGCGATCGAAACGGTCGTGGATCGCCTGCGCCGGGGGGCATCACGGCGGGTTGTGACGGTCAGCGCGCCATCGGGATTCGTTGGCTATTGGCTTATTCAGCATTTGGGCGATCTTGAGCAAGCCTTTCCCGAGATCACGATTCGCATCATCAGCCAGGAGTATGGTGAGCCGGAGCGACCCGGAGACGTTGCGGTGCGTTTCGGCCTGCCGGACCCGAGCGTGGCGGGAGAGGTGCGCATCCTCGGCGAAGAGGTCTTCGCGGTGGCCAGCCCGCTCTACCTGCAACGGCGCGGCCTTGCGCCGGAGAGGTTCGGCTTTGAAGGGCAGACGCTCTTGACGATGGAGGGCGCGCGCAGCCATTGGCATGATTGGCCAAGCTGGTTCGAGGCGGTGGGGCGCGAGATGCCGGGGCGGGTGCGGGAGCTTGACTTCAATTCCTATGCGCACCTGGTCAATGCGGCGCTGGCGGGGCAGGGCATTTGCCTGTGCTGGGCGGGGTTGCTCGATCCGTTTCTCGAAAGCGGTGCGATGCTGCGCCTCGGCGAGGAGGTCGCGCATTCGGATCGTGGCTATCATGTCGCGCTGCGCGAGGGGCTTGCGGCGCGGGTCGATGCGCGGGCGGTCTGCGATTGGATCGTGGCGCGCGCCGGGGTGATTTGAGGGCGCGACACAAGGTGCTAAAACGACGTTGTGGCCCCTGAAAATGTTGACGATGCTGCAGCGGCACAATAGACCCCGATGGTCGGCCCGCATGGGGCGGGCGACGCTCGACTGGAGAAGTAATCATGTCTGAACTGCGCGAAGCTGCCCTCGTTTCGAAAGCCTGGCCCTTTGAAGAAGCGCGCCGGGTGCTCAAACGGTATCAGAAGCAGCCGCCCGAAAAGGGATACGTGCTGTTCGAGACGGGTTATGGACCGTCGGGTCTGCCGCATATCGGCACCTTTGGCGAAGTCGCGCGCACGACGATGATCAAGACGGCGTTCGAGGTGATTTCCGATATCCCGACCAGGCTCGTCTGTTTTTCGGATGACCTTGACGGGATGCGCAAAGTGCCGGGCAATGTGCCGAATTCCGAAAGCCTGCATGCGCACCTGCAAAAACCGCTTACCTCGGTGCCCGATCCGTTCGGCACGCATGAGAGCTTTGGCCATCACAACAACGCCATGCTGCGCCGGTTCCTTGATACGTTCGGGTTCGAATACGAGTTCTATTCCGCGACCGAGTTCTATGCCTCGGGGCAGTTTGACGAGGTGCTCAAGCGCGCGGTCGAGAAATACGACGAGATCATGGAGGTGATGCTCAAGTCGTTGCGCGAAGAGCGGCGCCAGACCTATTCCATCTTCCTGCCGATCCATCCCGAAACCGGGCGGGTTCTTTACGTGCCGATGAAAGAGGTGAATGCGCAGGATCACACGATCACCTTTGACGACGAGGACGGCAAGGAATGGACGCTTCCCGTCACCGGCGGCAATGTGAAGCTTCAGTGGAAGCCGGATTTCGGCGCGCGCTGGGCGGCGCTCGAGGTTGATTTCGAAATGTATGGCAAGGATCACAGCACCAATACGCCGATCTATGACAAGATCTGTCGCATCCTCGGCTGGCGGGCGCCGGAGCATTTCACCTACGAGCTTTTCCTCGACGAGAACGGGCAGAAGATCTCGAAGACGAGCGGCAATGGCGTGTCGATCGACGAGTGGCTCAGCTATGCCAGCACCGAGAGCCTGTCCTATTTCATGTATCAGAAGCCGAAGACCGCCAAGCGGATGCATTTCGACGTGATCCCCAAGGCGGTGGACGAATATCACCAACAGCTTCGGGCCTATCACGGGCAAGACCTCAAGGCGCAGTTGAACAACCCGGTGTGGCATATCCACGGCGGCAAGGTGCCACAGTCGAACATGGTTGTGCCATTCTCGATGCTCCTGAACCTTGCGTCGGTGGCCTCGGCCCATGACAAGGAGACGCTCTGGGGCTTTATCCGCCGTTATGCGCCGGAGGCGACGCCGGAGACGCACCCGGACCTTGATGCGGCGGCGGGCTTTGCCGTGAAGTATTACGAGGATTTCGTGCAGCCCACGAAGGTCTATCGCGCGCCGAGCGACCTTGAGCGCGAGGCGCTTGAGGCGTTGCGCGGCGAGCTGACGGCCTATGAAGGGGCGGTGGATGGCGACGCGTTGCAATCGGTGGTGTTCTCGGTCGGGCGCGAACGGTTCGACCCGATGCGCGATTGGTTCAAGGCGCTTTACGAGGTGCTTTTGGGCGCCAGCCAGGGGCCGCGTTTCGGCGGTTTCATCGCGCTTTACGGTGTCGAAGAGACCGTGGCCCTCATCGACAAGGCGCTGGCCGGCGAATTGGTTTGATCGACGGGCGGCCATGGCGCAGGATCGGGCCATGGCAACCGGATATGAACCACTCAACACGTTAAAGCCGATTGGCCCCGATATCTGGATCGTGGATGGCCCCGCGATCCGGTTTTACGGGATGCCGTTCTCGACGCGGATGACCGTGGTGCGGCTGGCGAATGGCGATTTGTGGCTGCATTCGCCGATTGCCCATGATGCAGCGCTGGCGCGGGAGCTTGAGGCGCTTGGGCCGGTGGGGCATCTCGTGGCACCGAACTGGATTCACTATGCTTATGTGGGTGCGTGGCAGGCGGCCTATCCTGAGAGCACGGCCTGGGCCGCGCCGGGGGTGGCCGCGCGCGCGGAAAAGCGCGGCGTAGCGATGCGGATCGACCATGACCTGCGCGGCGATGGGGCGGACCGCCCCTGGCGCGGTGAAATCAAGCAGAGGATCGTCGCGGGCAGCAAGATACACCGCGAGGCGGTGTTCTTTCACGTGGCGTCGAAGACCCTGATCCTCACTGACCTGATCGAGAATTTCGAGGCAGACAAGATCCCGTGGTGGATGCGGGTTGCCGGGCGCTTGGGGCATATCGTTGCACCGGACGGGCAGATGCCGCGGGACATGCGCATGACGTTTGCCGGGCATCGCGACAGGCTGCGCGCGGCGGTCGAGGAGATGATCGAGTGGGAGCCCGAGCGGATCGTGATCGCGCATGGGGCATGGTTTGAGGGGCACGCCGTGGCCGAGTTGCGGCGCGCGTTTCGCTGGGTGCTGCGATAGCCGGGTCTGGCCGCGCGGGGGGATTGCGCTAGCTCTCTTGGGGAGGAGGATACGCGATGCGCATGATCTTGGTATTGGCGATGACGTTCTGGGGGATGGCGGTGAGCGCCTCAGAGCAGGGCATAAAACAGGTGATCGGGGCGCAGATGGAGGCGTTTCGCGCCGGAGACGTCGGCGATGCCTTTACCTATGCAAGTCCAAGCCTGCAGCGGTTTTTCGGCACGCCCGAGCGGTTCGGGGAAATGGTGCGCAGCGGGTATCCGGAAGTCTGGCAGCCGGGGCAGGTGCGCCTTTTGGAGCGGCGCGACATTGCCGGGCGGCTTTGGCAGAAGGTGCTTGTCGAGGATGGTGCCGGGCGGATGCATCTCTTTGATTACCAGATGATCGAACATGAGGGTGCATGGCGGATCAATGCCGTGCAGCGCCTGCCGCTTCCTGATGTCGGGGTATAGGGCGGCCAAGCGATTTCGAAATCGTTTGGGCCGACAGGCACCGTCACGGTGCTGTCGGGGCGCGTTAAGGCGCGGTTGATATTCCCCTTTCCGAAGTCATGCGCCCGAAGCGCGGAGCGATCAGGAAAGGGAAGAGATGAACAAGGCGATTACCGACGGTCTTTTGTTGATGCCACCGGCCTTTGCGGCGGGGTTGGCCCAGTGGTCGAGCGGGGATGGCACGCCGGGGTCGGATACCTATGACGGGGCGGCCAATGCGGCGCTTGTGCCGGGAGACGCGGATTTTGGCGGGTGTCTTGAACTGGTCAAGCTCGAGGCGGTGCAAAAGCTGCGCTACATGGGCGAGACGCCGATCCTGCCAGGCTGTTACCTGCGGGTTACGACGCGCGTCAAGGCGGTGTCGGGCAATCTTCCGAAGGTGCGAATCGCAGCCTGGGCCGGTGATGGCAGCGGCGGCCACGTGAGCGGTCTCGTGGAGGCGGGCGACGAGGTGTCGCTGACCTCTTATGGCGAGGTTGTCGAGGTCAGCGCGATCATCGGCACCGGCGCGCGCGGCGGGGTCGATATGGCCTGGGGCGCGGAGCCGGTCTATGGCCATTTCGGCATCGACCTGACCGGGGCCATCGGCGGCGTGGTGCGCATTGACGATATCGTCATCGAGGATGTCACGGGCGCCTTTTTGCGCGATATGATGGATTGGGTCGATGTGCGCGATTTCGGCGCGGTGGGCGACGGGGTCACGGATGACTCGGCCGCCTTTGTGGCCGCCGATGACGCGGCGAACGGACGCGAGGTCCTGGTGCCCGAGGGGGTGTTTTTCCTTGGCGACAACGTGACCTTCAACACGCCGGTGCGGTTCGTCGGGACGATCACGATGCCCGATGACAAGTATTTCTCGCTGACCAGGAATTTCGAACTCGCGGCCTATATTGATGCGTTCGGGGACGAGGCGCTCGGGTTCAAGAAGATGTTCCAATCGCTTCTCAACAATGCCGACCATGAATCGCTCGACATGGGGGGGCGGCGCGTCACGATTGATAGCCCCATGGATCTTCAGGCCATCGTTGCCAACCGCACGGAATACAAGCAGCGGCGCGTGATCCGGAACGGCCAGTTCTATGTCGTGGGGGATAGTGCCTGGGCATCGGATGTTGTCACCTCGATGGCGCGTTATGACTCGAACCAGCCGCGCACCCTGACCGATGTCGCCAATGTCGCCAATATCGCGATTGGCAGCCTTGTGACGGGAAGCGGGGTCGGGCGCGAGATCTACGTCAAGGACAAGAACGAGGCGACGCAGGAGATCACGCTGTCACAGCCGTTCTTTGATGCGGATGGGACGCAGAATTTCACCTTCACGCGCTTCAAGTATGTTCTTGATTTCACAGGGTTCGACAAGATCAGCGCGTTCGAGATCCAGGGGGTGGAATTCCTCTGCAACTCGGTTGCGAGCGGTATCGCGCTATCCCGGGCGGGGGTGGCGTTCCACGTCAAGGATTGCCATTTCAACCGGCCCGGATATCGCGCCATCACGAGTATCGGGGACGGGTGCCAGGGGTTGCTCGTGGATCGCTGCAACTTTGGCACGCGCGAGGGGGGCACCCCGGCGCAGGACCGCGAGACCGTGGCGATCAATACCAATGCCAACGACGTGAAGATCCGCAACAACCGGGCGAGCCAGTTTCGGCACTTTGCCGTGATCTGCGGCACGAATTCGATCATCACGGGCAACCATTTCTTCCAAGGGGATTCGGAGCCTGCGGGTCTGCGCACGGCGGGTATCCTGCTTGGGGCGGCGCATTGCGCGGCGAGTATCGACGGCAACTATATCGACAATGCCACGATCGAATGGAGCAATGAATACGAGGCCAAGCCGGATTTCACGGGGGGCTATTCCTTCAGCGCGCTTTCGGTGACGGACAACGTGTTCCTGTCAGGGGATGTCGCGCCCTGGTTTGCCTATATCGTGGTCAAGCCGCATGGGGCGGATCACTATTTCACGGGCTTCACCATCTCGGGGAACAAGTTCCGTTCGATCAACGGGGCCATCGACCGGGTGGAGCGGATCGACACGAGCTTTGCCGAGATGGACAAGACCAAGGGCAAGAACATCCATGTCGAGGGCAACACCTATCACGCGGTGGGCAACGGGATGCGCAATCCGCTTCTTGTCGAGCATGACCAGAACAGCCCGGCAGAGACCTGGGTCGTGGAGACGGGTGGGCGGCTTCCGTTCGAATGGCGCGCGCGCACGGTCGAGGCGGTTGTGGCCAAGGGCAAGATCGAGGACGGGTCCGGCAATGCGATCTATACCATGCCGTATGTTGAGGTGGAGCAAGGTGCCAATGGCGACCAGATCCATCTCAAGTGGGAGACGCCTGTGAAAGGGAAGGTCTGGGTCAAGGTGCGTATGGACTGACGATCAGCGCCAGAAGGCGACCCATTCGACCAGCTCGACAAATTTGCGCGTCAGAAGAAGCGTCGCCTGACCATCGAGCCAGATGAGATCATAGGCCAGGCCGGAAAAGATCAGCACGGCCAGAAACACGGCGATCGGGTTGGTCATAACGAAATGCGCCTCCGGGTGGGTCTGGCAAAAGGTATGCCTGAGCCCGCCCGGAGGCGCAAGTTTTTGCCGAAAGTGGCGCGGCTTACATGGAGCCCATTTTCTGGGCCACGTCGGCCATGCGGCAGGAGAAACCCCATTCGTTATCATACCATGCCAGCACGCGCACGAGGCGGCCGCCGATGACCTTGGTCTGGTCTGCGGCGAAGGTCGAGCTTTCGGAGGTGTGGTTGAAATCGACGGAGACGAGTTTTTCCTCGGTATAGCCAAGAACGCCTTTCATCGGGCCTGCGGCGGCTTCGGCCATGACGGCATTCACGTCAGCTTCGGTCACGTCTTTTTGCGCGACGAAGGTCAGGTCCACGGCAGAGACATTCGGCGTGGGCACGCGCACGGCGGAACCATCGAGCTTGCCCTTGAGGTCGGGCAGCACTTCGCCGAGCGCCTTGGCAGCGCCGGTCGAGGTCGGGATCATCGACATGGCGGCGGCGCGGGCGCGGTAGAGATCCTTGTGGCGTCGGTCGAGCGTCGGCTGGTCGCCGGTATAGGCGTGGATCGTAGTCATGATGCCCGATTCAATGCCAAAGGCATTGTGCAACACCTTGGCCACCGGCGCGAGGCAGTTGGTGGTGCAGGAACCGTTGGAGATCATGGTGTCCGAGGCTTCGAGCATGTCGTCGTTGACGCCAAAAACGATGGTTTTATCGACATTCTTGCCCGGTGCCGAGAGCAGCACCTTCTTGGCGCCGCGGTCGAGATGGGCCCTGGCCTTTTCGCCGTCGTTGAACTTGCCGGTGCATTCCATGACCACATCAACGCCGGACCAGTCCAGCTCATCCATGTCATAGGTCGAGAACATTTCCATTTCGCCGGCGCCGAGATCCATCGTGCCGTTGCCGATCTTGACCTCGTTGCGGAAGCGGCCATGCACGGAGTCATAGCGGATCAGGTGCGCTGCGGTCTCGAGCGGGCCGGTGGCGTTGACCTTGACGACCTTGACGTCGTCGCGGGCGCTCTCGGCGATGTGCATGAGGGTGCAGCGGCCAATGCGGCCAAACCCGTTGATGCCAACAGTAACGGTCATGAGGTATCCCTTCGTCCTGAATTCAGGCGGGGTATAGACGCGTCCCCTGAGCGAAGGAAGGGGGGTTTTGGCGGTGGATCAAAGTGTTAGCGGTAAACTCGGGCGGGTTCCCTCGTGGTAGCGATAACGCCGCGTCAGGCAGCGCTGCCCTTGATCCGATCATAGGCAGCCAGCGCGCCTTGCCGCGACTCGCGCAGGTCTGCGATGGGGTGCGGATAGTCCGTGCCGAGCACGAGGCCCGCGCCGCGAAGCACTTCGGAGGGGGCCTCCCACGGGGCGTGGATATGCTTGTCGGGCAGGCGGGCCAGTTCCGGCACGTAGCGGCGCAGATAGGTGCCCTCCGGGTCGAATTTCGCGGATTGGGTCACGGGGTTGAAGATGCGGAAATAGGGGGCGGCGTCTGCTCCTGATCCGGCCACCCATTGCCAGCTTGCCGGGTTGTTGGCGGGGTCGGCGTCAAACAGCGTATCGTGGAACCATGCGAGGCCGTGGCGCCAATGCACGAGCAGGTTCTTGACGAGGAAGGACGCCACGATCATGCGCACGCGGTTGTGCATGTAGCCGGTCTGCCAAAGTTCCCGCATGCCGGCATCTACGATGGGAATCCCGGTCTGGCCCTTTTGCCATGCGGCCAGCATGACGGGCGCGTCGCGCCATGGGAAATTGTCGAATTTGGGGTTGAGATTCTGCCAGTCCATATCCGGGTTGTGGAACAGGAGGGTGTAGGAGAACTCGCGCCAACCCAGTTCCGAGAGGAAGTGATCGCGGTCGCGCGAGGCGGGTTGGGCCTTGGCTCCATACCAGACCGTATTGGGCGAGATTTCCCCGAAGGCGAGGTGCGGAGAGAGGCGCGAGACATGGGGCGCGGCAGGAATGTCGCGCCCGTCCTTGTAGCCGCTCAGCCCTTCGTCAAAGAAAGCCTCAAGCCGTGCCCGCGCACCGGCCTCACCGGGGGTCCAGTCCGAGAGGACATCGGTGTCCCAAGCAGGGGATGGGCGCAGGGCGAGATCATCGAGGGCGGTCTCATTGGGCGCGTCGACCAGCGCGCACTGCGGGGCGTCCAGCGGTTCGCGCGGGGGGGCAGCCGCAGCGCAGCCCTTGCGGAAGAAGGGAGAGAAGACCCTGTAGGGCGTTCCATCGGCCTTGTTGACATCCATGGGTTCCCAAAGCAGGGCACCGTTGGCGGAGTGAACATCGAGACCAAGGGCACGCATGCCGGATTTGAGCACCGTGTCGCGGTCGATGCCGCGGGCGTCGTAGCGTCGCGTCCATGTCAGGGTTTCTGCGCCGTGATCGGCCGCAAGGCGCGGCAGGATGACGGAGGGATCGCCCTTGTAGACGCGCAAGGCACCGCCCAACGTATCATTGAGCGCCTCGAGGGAGCGATGCAGCCAGGCACGGGACGCCCCTCCGAGTTGGTCCTCCTCGTCCAGAATGAAGACAGGCAGCAGCGCACCGCGCTTGGCGGCGTAGCCAAGGGCGGGGTTGTCGGACAGCCGCAGGTCGCGACGAAACCAATGGATCGAAACAGTCATGTTCGGCAAGGTAAGGCCCTGCGAGCCAGTGTCCAATTTTTCTAGAGCATACGTCCGGCGAGACGGTCGAGAATGGCGCAATCAGGACTATGGTCCCCGGCGCAATCCTCGATCACTTCGACCAGCGAATTGCGCATATGCTCGAGCTGGGCGATTTTCTCTTCAATCCGGCCCAGGTGGTTCATGGCAAGATCCTTGACCTCGGCGCTGGCGCGGGCCTCGTCCTGGTAGAGGCGGATGAGGTTGCGGCAATCCTCGATGGAAAAGCCGAGTTTGCGCGCCCGTCCCAAGAACGAGAGGCGGTGCAGATCCGTCTCGGAGAACACGCGATACCCGTTCGGAGTGCGTTGCGGTTGGATCAAGCCGATATCCTCGTAGTAGCGGATCGTCTTGGCCGGAACGCCGGACCGTTTGGAAATTTCCCCGATGTTCATACTATACCTCCTCGCGTGCGGGCGAGATCACAGGCGGAGAGACTCGCTTCAGCCGCAACGCATTGGATAGCACGAAGACCGAAGAGAGGGCCATAGCCCCGGCGCCAAGCATCGGTGAGAGTTGCCAGCCAAGCCACGGATAGAACAGACCCGCCGCCACGGGGATCAGGGCGATGTTATAGGCAAAGGCCCAGAAAAGGTTCTGGCGGATATTGCGCATCGTGCGCTGTGAGAGGTCGATGGCGGCCACCACGCCTGAAAGGTCGGGGCCGATGAGGACGACATCGGCGCTTTCGATGGCGATGTCTGTGCCGGTGCCAATGGCGATGCCCGTATCGGCGCTTGCGAGCGCGGGAGCGTCGTTGATGCCGTCCCCGACAAAGGCGATGGGGCCGTGTGCGGCACGCAGGGCTTCCACCTCGGCGGCCTTGCCCTCGGGGAGGATCTCGGCGGCCACATGGTCAATCCCGAGGTCGGCGGCGATGGCGCGGGCGGTGGCGGTGCTGTCGCCGGTGACCATGGCGACGGATTTGCCCATTGCCTTGAGATGTTCGATCACCGCGCGGGCGGTCGGGCGGACCGGGTCGGCGACGGAGACCAGCCCGCAGAGTATCCCGTCCACCGCCACGTAGAACGGTGTTTCGCCGCGCCCGGCGAGCGCGTCGGCCTGGGCGGCCAGCGAGGCCGTGTCGATCCCTTCGCGCGCCATGAGGCGGGTCGCGCCGATCAGGACGGTCTTGCCTTCGACCGTGGCGCGGATGCCGAAGCCTCCGATCGCCGTGAACCCTTCGGCCTTGGGCAGGGAGAGGCCCTTGGCCTCGGCGGCGGCGGTGATGGCGCGGGCGATCGGGTGTTCGGAGGGGGCCTCGGCGGCGGCGGCAAGGCGCAGCAGGCTCTCGGCATCGAGGTCGCCGACAGGTTCGAGCGAGGCGAGCGAGGGGCGGCCTTCGGTCAGGGTTCCGGTCTTGTCGAAGGCGACGACGGAGAGCGTTTCGAGCCGTTGCAGCGCCTCCCCCTTGCGGAACAGGACGCCCAGTTCGGCGGCGCGGCCGGTGCCGACCATGATCGAGGTCGGCGTGGCAAGGCCCATGGCACATGGGCAGGCGATGATCAGCACCGAAACGGCGGCCACCAGCGCATGGGGCAGGCGCGGGTCGGGGCCGAAGGCGAGCCATGCCGTGAGCGAGAGCAGCGCCACGGCAATCACGACCGGCACGAAGTACAGGACGACGCGATCGGCCAGCGCCTGCACAGGGAGTTTTGCGCCCTGGGCGCGTTCCACCATGGTGATGATGCGGGCGAGCATGGTGTCGCTTCCGACGCCCGTGGCGCGGTAGGTCAGCGCCCCTTCGCCGTTTATCGTCCCAGCCACGACGGTGGCGCCGTTGCTCTTGGCGACGGGGATCGGTTCGCCGGTGATCATGCTTTCATCGACATAGCTTTCGCCTGATTCAACCGTGCCATCGACGGCGAGGCGTTCGCCGGGGCGCAGGTGCAGAAGGTCGCCCACGACCACGGTATCGACCGGAACGTCGGTTACCTTGCCATCGCGTTCGACGCGGGCGGTGTCGGCCTTGAGCCGGGCAAGTTTGCGGATGGCGCCGCCCGTGCGCCCCTTGGCGCGGGCCTCGAACCAACGCCCGACGAGGATCAGGGTCACGATGACCGCTGCGGCCTCGAAATAGACGTAGCGGGCCGAGGGGGGCAGGATCGACGGTGCGAATAGGGCTACGGTCGAATAGACCCAAGCCGCACCCGCGCCCATGGCGACAAGCGAGTTCATATCCGGGCTGCGGCGCAGCAGAAGCGGGAAGCCCTTGAGGAAAAAGCCGCGTCCCGGCCAGAGCAGCACAAGGCTCGTCAGGATGAATTGCAGCAGCCAGGATTGGGTCTGGCCGATATTGGCCATGATCCAATGATGCAGCGCCGGAACGGCATGGCCGCCCATCTCGATCAGGAAAACGGGCAGGGTCAGAAGACCGGAAATTAGCGCCAAGCGGCGGGCGGAGTCGATCTTGGAGGCGTCTTCAAGCGCCTTGTCGCGGTTGGCGGTATCGGCACGGGGCGTGGCGGTATAGCCCGCCGCGCGCACGGCAGCGGCAAGATCGGTCGCGGCCACGGCTCCGCGCAGCACCTGGACTTGGGCGGTTTCAGCAGCGAGGTTGACCGATGCCGCAAGGACGCCGGGCACATCGCGCAGGGCCGTTTCGACCTTGGCGGCACAGGAGGCACAGCTCATGTCGGAGATGTCGAGCATGACGCTGTCTTCGCGGGGGGGGTAGCCTGCGGTTTTCAGGGTTTCGCGAATGTCGGATGCAGTCGCCCCGTCGAGATCGACCGTGCCGGTTGTATTGGCGAGGTTCACGGCGGCGGCGCTTTGGCCGGGCATGGCCTTCAGGGCACGTTCAGCGCGTCCGGCACAGCCGGCGCAGGTCATTCCGTCGATCTCGAAACGCAGGGTGGTCATGGCATGCCTCCTTTGGCGCGCGCAATATGCGCGACAACCTTCCAGTATTTGGAGAGTTTGAGGCCCGCAACCCCTCCAGCGACTGGAAGGATTGCAAAAAAGCGTTCAGGTTTTCGTGAACGCCCCGCGGTCTGCCATTTGAGAGAACATATCCTCGACCGTTTCTTTCAGCGGGCGATACGAGAGACCCAAGCTGTGGCGGCCCTTGGAATTGTCGGCCCGCCATTCGATATTGGCATTGCGGGAGACGAATTTCCGAGCCACCCCGGCGGTGGGCGCGAGCAGCCAGAAGAGCCATTTCGGCAAGGGGCGTTTGGGCAGTGGGTAGTCCGCGCCGAACCTCTCCTGCAGGAGCGAGGCGATTTCGAAGGTGTTGGTGCCGGTGGCCGAGGTGATATGTCGGCCTTCTGCATCGGGGATGAAGGCGGCGGCGAGATGGGCCTCGGCGAGATCGCGCACGTCCACGACGCCAATCCCGAGTTTCGGCGCGCCCGCCTTCATCGTGCCGTCGCCCAACATCTTGATGATGCGGAAGCTCTCGGAGGTGGGCAGGTCATTGATGGCGGGGCCAAGGACGAGGGAGGGGTTGATGACCACGAGATCCCAGCGGTTCTGTTCCCCGGCGATGGCCCAGCCTTCCTTCTCGGCGAGGGTCTTGGAGTAGGAATAGGGCTGGTAGTCGAGCGAGGCGGTGGTGTTCCAGACCTCTTCGGTCAGCATGCCGCCGGGGGCATTGGCGCAGTCGGCAGCGTCGGTATAGATCGCGGCGCAGGAGCTTGTCAGGACGACACGGCGCACGCTCTCGGTGCGGTTCACCTCTTCGAGGACGTTGCGCGTGCCCTTGACGGCGGGGTCGATCAGGTCGCGTTGGGCATCCTTGACGTTGACGATAAAGGGCGACGCGGTGTGAAAGACCACGGAACAGCCCTGCATGGCCTCGCCATAAGAGCCGGGATCGAGGAGATCGGCCTTGAAAAAGCGGATTTCGCCGGGGGCGGCCTCGGCCAGGGCGGTCAGGTGGGCGGTTTTCTCGGCCTTGGCGGGGTCTCGGACGGGGGCGTGAACGGTCAGGCCTGCGTCGAGCAGCGCCTTGACGATCCAGCCGGCCACGTAGCCCGTAGCGCCAGTGACCATGACGGGCGCGGAAGGGTCGATATTGAGCATGTATTCCTCCGGGGTGCTATCCTTGAGGGGAAGATGGGGGTCGGGAGGGGGATTGGCAATGCCTGACCCCGACCCGCGGGCCGGGGCCGGGTTATTGGGCGGTGTCGCTGTCGGTGGCGGGGGCACCTGTCTGGGCCTTGACGCGCTTGCGGCTGAAGATGCGGGCGACGAGCACGAAGAACAGGGGCACGAAGACCACGCCAAGCACCGTGCCGGTGATCGTGCCGCCCAGAACGGCAGAGCCTACAGCCGTGCGCCCGCCCGCGCCGGCACCACTAGAGAGGGCGAGGGGCACGACGCCGAGAGAGAAGGCCAGCGAGGTCATGATGATCGGGCGGAAACGCTGGCGCGCGGCTTCTTTGACGGCGCTGTAGAGGTCTTCCCCGGCTTCGAAGCGTTCGCGGGCGAATTCCACGATCAGGATCGCGTTCTTGCCGGTGAGACCGATCACCGTCAGCAGGCCGACCTGGAAGAAGACGCCGTTCTCGAACCCGAACCAGTATGCCGCGCCCATGGTGCCAAGCACGCCGATGGGCATGGCCAGCATGACCGAGAAGGGGATTGCCCAGCTTTCGTACAGGGCGGCGAGGCAGAGGAAAATGGCCGCGAGCGACAGGGCGTAGAGCATCGGGGCCGCGCCGCCGGAATCAAGCTCTTCGAGGGAGAGGCCGGTCCAGGCGACGCGATATCCGGGCGGGAGTTGCGACACGAGCCGTTCGATCTCGGCAATGGCGTCGCCGGTCGAGACGCCCGGAGCCGGAGACCCCTGGATCTGCATGGAGGGCACACCGTTGTAGCGGGTGAGACCTTGCGGCCCGTATTCCCAGCTTTCGGTTGTGAAATTGGCGAAGGGCACGAGATCGCCGCTGGCATTGCGGACACGCCATTTCCGGAGGTCCGAGGGTGTCGCACGGCTGTCGGGTTCGCCTTGGACATAGACGCGCTTGATCCGGCCATTGTCGTTGAAATCATTCACGTAGGCCCCGGCCCAGGCGATGTTGAGCGTGGTGCCGACATTGGCGGGGGTGACGCCGACAGCGCCCGCTGCGCGCCAGTCGATATCGAGCTTGAACTGGGCCGCATCTTCGAGTCCCGAGGGACGGGCCGAGCCGATGAGAGGGCTTTGGGCCGCCATCCCGAGAAGCTGGTTGCGGGCGTTCAGGAGTTGCTCATGGGTCTGGCCGGCCTGGGCCTGCAGGTAGAAGTCAAAGCCCGAGATATTGCCAAGCTCGATCACGGAGGGCGGCACGATGGGGAAGACCATGGCGTCGCGGAGGCCCATGAACGCGGGGAAGGCTCGGCCTGCGACGGCCTGCACCGATTGCGCGGGCGCGGGCCGGTCGTCCCAGTCTTTCAGGCGCACGAAGGCGAGGCCCATGTTCTGCCCTTGCCCGGCGAAGGAAAAACCGACGACGCCGAAAACGGAGTCCACGTTCTGGGCCTCGGTTTCATGGAAATGGGACTCGACCTGTTTCACGACATCCAGTGTGCGCTCGGCGGTTGCGCCCGTGGGGGCCTGGACCAGCGTCATCAGGATGCCTTGATCCTCGTCGGGCAGGAACCCTGTGGGCGTGTTGTTGAACAGGAATACCATGCCATAGCCGAGGGCGGCGTAGAGGACGAGCACGCGCAGGGGGCGGCGGATCACGTGACCGACCGTTCCGGCATAGCCGCCGGTGATCTTGTCAAAGGCGATGTTGAACCAGCCCAGGGGGCCGCGCCGGGCGTGATGGGCGTCTTTTGCACGCAGGAGGGTCGCGCAGAGGGCCGGGGTCAGGGTCAGGGCGACGAGCACGGAGAGGCCCATGGCCGACACGATGGTGATCGAGAATTGCCTGTAGATCACGCCAGTGGAGCCACCGAAGAAGGCCATCGGCACGAAAACTGCCGACAGGACAAGCGCGATACCGATCAGGGCGCCGGTGATCTGGCCCATGGATTTGCGGGTCGCGTCGCGCGGCGATAGCCCTTCTTCTTCCATGATGCGTTCGACGTTTTCGACCACGACGATGGCGTCATCGACAAGAAGGCCGATGGCCAGCACCATGGCGAGCATGGTGAGCGTGTTGATGGTAAAGCCTGTGAGCGAGAGGATCGCGAACGTGCCGAGGATCACGACCGGGACGGCCAGTGTCGGGATGAGCGTGGCGCGAAAATTCTGCAGGAAGAGAAGCATCACGAGGAAGACAAGGCCGATGGCCTCGAAGAGAGTTTTCTGAACCTCGTGGATCGAGATTTCGATGAAGGGCGTGGTGTCATAGGGGATGACGTAGGAAACCCCTTCGGGGAAAAACTGTTTCAACTCTTCGATCCGCGTCTTGACGCGTTCGGCCGTATCAAGCGCGTTGGCCCCGGAGGCGAGGTTGAGCGCCATGCCGGAGGCCGGTTGGCCATTGTAGCGCGCGATGGTGGCGTAATTCTCCGCGCCGATCTCGACACGCGCGACATCACGCAGGAGGACAAGTCCGCCGTCGGTTTCGGCCCGCAGGACGATGTTGCGGAAATCGTCCGGCGTCGACAGGAGCGATTGCGCGGTGATCGTGGCGTTGAGTTGTTGGCCGTCCGGGGCGGGAAGAGAGCCGAAGGCCCCGGCGGAAATCTGGGCGTTTTGCGCCGAGACGGCGTTCACGACATCGGAGGGGGTCATCTCGAACGCGGCGAGCTTGGACGGGTCGAGCCAGATGCGCATGGCGTATTGCGCGCCGAACACCTGTGCGCCGCCGACGCCTTCGATACGGCTGAATTCATCGACGAGATTGGAGCTCAGGTAATCCGAGAGGTCGGCCTGGTCGAGGCGGCCATCCTCGGAAATGAGGGCCAGCACCATGAAGAAGGAGGACGAGGCCTTTTGCACCTGAACGCCAAGGCGCTGCACGGTTTCGGGCAGGAGCGGTGTCGCCTGCGCCAATTTGTTTTGCACCTGGACCTGCGCAACATCCGGGTCGGTTCCGGCTTCGAAGGTCAGGGTAATGCTGGACGTGCCGGCGGAGGTCGAGGAGGACGACATGTAGCGCATCCCGTCGAGGCCGGTCATCTGTTGTTCGACGATCTGTGTCACGGTGTTGGCCACGGTCTCGGCTGAGGCACCGGGATACTGGGCGTTGATCTGCACCGAGGGTGGCGCGATCTTGGGATATTGCGCGATCGGCAGCGTGAAGATCGACAAAAGGCCGACTCCCATGATGAGGATCGAAATCACCCAGGCAAAGACGGGCCGGTCGATAAAGAAGCGGGCCATGAGGGACTCTCCGGGCGTTGATTCAGTTTTCTACAGGCGCTTTGGCGCGTTCTTCGGGGGTGACCGTCATGCCGGGCGAGACTTTCTGCAGCCCGGCAACGATGATCCGGTCGCCAGGGGCAAGCCCGCTGGTGACGACCCATTGATTGCCCTGATCGCGCTGCACGGTGAGTTCGCGGCTCTCGACGGTATTCTCGGCATTGACGACCATCGCGGTCGGTCGGCCCCGGCGGTCACGGGTGACGCCCTCTTGCGGCGCGAGGATCGCGTCTTTGACGATACCTTGTGGCATGGCCACCTGCACATACATGCCGGGCAAGAGGAATATGTCCGGGTTGGGAAATTCGAGACGCAGCACAACCACGCCGGTCTGTTCGTTCACATGTGGTTCGGCTGCGGCGAGCATGCCTGCGTGTTCATAGGTTTCGCCGTCGGCCAGACGCAGGGTCACGACCGCACCGGCCTCTTCCGCGAGTTCCTGTCCGGCGCGGCGCCAGTGCAAGAGCTCGGCAGCCGATTGCGTGACATCGACATAGACGGGGTCAAGTTTGCGGATGACGGTCAAGGGGGTGGTTTGGCCCGCGGTGACAAGCGCGCCCTGCGTGGTCAGGCTGAGGCCAACCGTGCCGGAGATGGGGGCGGTGATCGTGGTGCGGTCGAGATCAATGGTGGTCGAGAGCACTTGCGCTTCGGCAACCTTGACGGCGGCTTCGGCCACGTCGCGGGCGGCGACGGCATCGTCAAAGGCCTGTTGGCTTGCCACGTTGCGTTCGCGCAGTTCCTTTTGGCGCGATTCTTCACGCCGGGCGGCGCGCAGGTGGGCCTCGGCCTGTGCGAGGTTCGCTTCGGCAGCGGCCTTGGCGGCCTGGTAGGTGGCGGGATCAATGCGATAAAGCGGGTCGCCCCTGGTCACCGGGCGGCCTTCCTCGAAAATGCGTTCCACGACAAGGCCGCTGACCTGCGGGCGGACTTCGGCCACGCCAGAGGCGGTCACACGTCCCGGCAGGGTTGCGGAGAGCGTCACATCCCGGGCCTCGAGGGTCACGACCGTGACCGGGGTCGGCGGGCGCTCTGCGGCTTGTTGCTGGGCCTGCGCGGTGGCTGCGGAAAATGAAAGAGCGACTCCCGTGACGAGGATCGGGAGAAGGGAACGAAGGCGCTGCATGTGGACTCCGGGATTGAAAACCCGCCGGGATGACGGGGTGGCCACCTGCGGCGATAAGGAAACTATTGGGTTTTGTAAAGATTGGATAAGCTATTGCAACCAACCTGTTGCAAAGACCTCGAAGGAGCCGCCCATATGCCCAGTGATCTGGCAGATGCAGACGTTCAGACCGTGCGACGTCGGGGGCGTCCGGTGCAGATGTGTCCGAAAGAGCGCGAAGCCCTTGTTCTGGACTGTGCCATAGCCCTTTTGACCGAACGCGGAGCGGAGGATGTGACCGTGGCCGATATTGCACAGCGCGCGGGCATGTCGAAACGCACGCTCTATGGTCTTTACCGGAGCCGCGAAGACCTTCTCGGGGCGGCGCTTCGCCGGATCAGTGACACGATCTTCAGGCCCCTGCGCCCTGATGAGCGTAGCGCGACACTTGAGGAACGGCTGCGCATCTTGTTGACCTTTGACCCCGATATGAGGGCGCCCGAGCTGCCGATCGAGATATTGCGTATCATCGTGGCAGAGGTGCGCAACTTTCCGGACCTGGGGCGCAGTCTCAGCCGAAAGGGCCCCGGACAGGTCGCGGCGTTCCTTGGCGAGGAACTGCTGCGTGCAGCGCAGGCCGGGGAGGTCGACCTTACCCCGGATGACATCGCTCCTTCGGCGGAGTTGCTTGTCGATATGGTCTTTGGCGATACGATACACTGCATGCTTGATCCGGATCGGATCATGCGCTGGCCCGAAGAGCGCGCGGCGCGGCGGGATCGCGCCATAAATCTTTTCCTCAACGGGGTGCGCCCGCGTCGGGCGTGACCGGATCAGGTCAGCCAAGGTGCCTGTGCAATTCGGAGATGGCCTCGGATGTCTTGATGGGGCGCGTGCGAATGATGTCGCCCAGCATGCGACCGAACATCTTGAAGGCCTCGACGGTTTCGTCCGAGAAATGATCGGTTGCCAGAAGAGATTGCGGTGCGTCGACGGTTTTGTCGGCCATAGTTGCAAGTGCGTCTGACATCGGCGTTCCATCGAAAAATGCGGCATCCATTGCCTCTGCGTCGGCGGCGTAGAAGGTCTGGATCGGGTCTACGAGATGTGTGGGGATTAGAAGTTTGGCATCTTCTGTCCCGAGATTTCCGTGACGCAGGTATTCGGCCAGCACGCGCCCCATTTGGGACCGTGCGGCCGTGTAGCGAAGCTCTCCGTGGTGTTGCAGCTTTTCGTTCAGGATCAACTGTGCCTCGCGTTGAAGTGCGAGTTGGCTCACCGTGAGCGATGTGTTGGCGTTGACGGGTTTCGTGATTTCGAAATTCCCGTTGCCGAGAACGAAGTGCATGAAATCGGATACCACGTCTTGTTTATACAAATGGCTTCGCACGAAGGGACGCAGTTCCAGGCGTTCCCCGAACACGGCTTGCCATTTTTGGAAGCGCGGGTAGTAGAGGAAGGCGCCGTCCTGACACGTGCCATCAAAATACTGGTCCAGGTCGTTGAACTCGTCCCCGAGTTTGACTTGTTCGGAATAGGCAGAGAGAATTTTCTCCGGATGGGGGCGCACATAGGCAATGAGGCGGACCCGGTCCTTGTATTGGGGCCAAAAGGTTTCAATCGTCTCGTGAAGCACCTCCGGCGCCACGAACTGAAAATTCTCTGCCGAGATTATCCCGTAATCCGCATCGCTCTCATCGAGTGCTTTGGTCACGTGCTCGAAACCGTGCCTGTGGTCCTCAAGGGGCAAGCCGTGTCTAAGGATATGGGCGAGATGATTATGGGTTGAACGGGCGGTGAAAAGATAGCTTTTCCCGTCTATCTCGAAGGCGTCCCGAACCATGGCCTGTTGGATGGAGGTCGATCCGGTTTTCGTGTCGCCTACATGAATTATGAGTTCGTTGACCATGGCATGCTGTCCTTGTGTGCGGTGCAGGAGAGACGGGGCTTGTTTGCCTTTAAGGCTTGAATTTCTTCAGGAGTCTCAGGTTTGGAAAATCGCCAAAACGCTTCAGTTTCCTGTTCAGATGGGTCATCACCTCTGCGTAGACCTCCATCTCGGGCACCGGCCTGAGCTCTGTTATGGCACACTCGCTTTCGAAGAAGGGCACCTGTCCGGTGACCTCTGCGAGGTAGTCTTGGACCGGGGCAAAGCGGTCCTGCATCCGGGCGCGATTTTTGGCCCCGAAAAGTTCGATGTCATGCGAGGGAGGCAGGTTGAACTCGGGGGTGATGCGGCGCAGGGCTTCGCGCAGGAGCTGGGCCTCTGGCGGTTTCAATGAGTGGTTTCCAAGGCGGACAATTTCATAGATGCCGCGATGAAGGGACGGGTTCGCCCTGCGCTCCGGTTCAAGGCCGGGCGGAAGGTCCAGCCCGGTTTGCGCGGCGAAATCGACCACCGATCCTCCGGTGGCGCGCACCTGCGCGTAATCGCGTATGACAAAGCGTGCCTGCGGCGCGGTCTCGAGCCAACATTCCAGCATGCGGCGGTAGTCGAAGTGGATTCCATCGAAATACGTGTCGATCCCGTTTTCCCGGAGCGGTGCGATTTTATGGCCGAACTTGAGCCGCTGGCCATGCCAGGAGGCGAGATATTCGTCGATCCGCCGCAGGGTGGCCACGATGGTGATCTCGGCATTTTGAGGGAATATTCCGAGAAGGTCTTTGATAATCGGGGCGCCGCCTCTGACAAAGCTGGAAAAAACCTCACTGGCGAGCACGACTGTATGCGGGTTGAGAAACTCGATCTGGTTTTTGATCGCCAGTTTCATTTGGGCGAGGCCGGGGAGGTTTTCATGGAACGGCGGGATGCGTCCACGCTTGTGGGTGCTCAGCATGCGGAACGCCAGGGCGTTATGAGGCTCGCGTGCGTTCAGCGGTATGCCTTTGGGCGGTACGGTCTGGCCGGTCGCGGTGGCAAGCGCCAGCGCCATGCCTTCAAAATCGGTGCTTGGATAGAGAATCCCTGCGCGCATCAACGCCACCTGATTGCGACTCAGGAAGTCCTGAAGCGCGGTCGACCCAATCTTGTGATGGCCTATGAACAGGATAACTTTCATATTCACTCTTTCCGATCACCCCAGGACATGTCGCGGTGCGTGGCGATGTCGTATGGGGCAGTATATCCTCGTGTCAGCCGGCTTCGTTTTGACCATCGGGTGATGTCAGCCCCAACTTGCGCCGCCAGTAGGGTTGGCTGGTCAGGTCTTGATAGTCGTCCCTGTATAGCCTTGTCAGGCGGTTGTAGCGCAGAAGGAACGTGATGGCATAGGTCGCAAAACGCCCCGCCGCCTTCAAGAGCCTGATCTTGGAATGTTGCACGGTGTAGGTCTTGCGCCTGTTGGCGCTGAGATAGGTGATCTTGCTTGCGCCCAGCGTGATGTGGATATTGGCGCGATCCTCGGACGCCAGCACCAACCTGTCTCCGAAATGCGAGAAGAAGGGCAGCAGGTGACCGTTCAGGCTCAGGATCAACAGGGTGCGCATCCAGCGGCGGTCCGGGTTGAAGCGGCGCCGGTTGTGGCCGAGGGCGTGTCCCTCGTCGGAGCGCCAGACCTCGTCCTGTGCCATGGATTTGATCTCGTTCCGGCGATGGGCCATGTTGGCATTCCGGTCAAAATAGGCTGGTCCTCTCAGGATGTCTTCCATGGCGAAATTGATCGCTGTGAGCGTATCGTAATGCATGCGCGGCAGGTTGCGCAGGAAGAACCAGATGGCGATTTTCAGAACGCCAAAGCGACCGATCTCCATGGCGGGCAGGCTGAGGTGGTGCGCCATGTGGCTGCGCAGGTCGAGATACCAGGTGAGCGGGCTTTCCTTGTCTGTAAAGCTCTCCTGAAAGGAGACCACGCCATTGAGACGGACAATGTTGAAATCGTTCACCAGCGAGAAACTCACGTCGTCGCCGCGCACGAAAAACGGGAAAGGCATGTATCGGGTTTCTGCCAGGGGAAAGGCAAAATACCACCAGCCGCCATAGAAATGCTCGGGTGGTGTGCCGGTGGTGGCGAATTCCATGTGCAGAACCTGGCCGGGGTCGCGCAGATCGGTCCCCATGAAGAGCGGTTGGCACCGGCCATGGAAAATCGCGCCGTTTTCCCAGATCGACCAGCGGTGCTGTGCGTTGATCATCGCGCCGGCCACCGCCGTGGCCGGGTCTTTGGCGAAGGCGAGGAACTGGTAGGTGCGATCAAGACTTGCCATGTGGATCGAGGCGTCATCATCCATGAAGAGGCAGTGGCTTGCGCCGAGATCGGCCGCGGCCAGTTGTCCGCGCGCGAACCCGCCAGCCCCGCCAAGGTTCTCATTCGGGAGTATGGTGAGCCGATCCGTGTTCGGCTGGGTCACGGATTGGCCGTTATCCACGACGATCATCTGCATGTGGTCGCGGTGCGGGCTTTGGGCGATATGGTCTGCAAACCGCTCGATGGTGCGTGCGACTTCGGCTTCGCGTTTGAATGTCGTCACGGAGATGGCCAGTTCGGGGGTGCGGCGCGGCGTGTCCGCGGTCTGCCAGTCGGCGCCGGTCAGTTCGGCGTCTCCGAGCGCCTGTAACTCAAAGAACAGGACGCCTTCGTCGTAGTCCTCGTCAAAGCCATGCACGAGGTCGATGCGAAGCGGGGTGCCCTCCGACAGGGTCACGGTTTCGTTGATCAACCGTTCAAATGACCGGTTCGGATAGGCGAGAAGCACCGATATTTCGAACTGTCCCTGGCCGCTCAGGGCGAGGAAAAGACTTTGCAGATCGCAGTGATGCCGCCACTTGCCGATATTGAAGAGGTTGAACCAGGTATTGGTCTCAACCTGGCCGCCGGATGCAAAGCGAAGCAGGTGTCGTGTTTCGGAAAATCCTGCCGGGCGATGGAGGCGAAAGTACAAATCGCGCTCGGTGCATACGCCTTGTTCGGGCCAAATCAGGCTTTGGATGGTCGTGTATTCGGGATTGCTGCTTGCAGAAGCCATAAATTGGATGCACCCACCGCGTTTTACAAAGGCTATCTTGTTGGTATTTCTTCGAGTTTGCACCGTATAAGTCGGACCTCGCGACTGCAACCTTGAAGCGTTTCGCGAAACGCTGTCCCGCGGGGTTTTCTCGAAACGTTTCATACAGCCTGCGACAGTTGCGCCGGGGCAGGGCGCTTGGGCCGAAACAGACACCTCGATTTCCCGAAGCAACGGCGCGGTTGGTTTCCTGGGAGGTTCCCCCCCTTGTGTAGATGCCGCGACTTCGTGCAAGGTGCGGGAAATGGGCCTGCCTTGCCGGGGCTCAAGGCGAAATGGCCCGAATGTGTCTCCCGGTGTTTGGCGATGACCATGTGTTCAAAGGCGTCCAAATAAAGCCGTTCGGGAAAGACACATTGACCAAAAATACCGAAAAGACATCTGGCTCGGGTCCGTTTGATCAAGGCGCCGCGCAACACGCCAACAGCGTCGCGGTGGTTGTTCACCTGTTTTATGAAGACCAGTGGCCCGATTTTGAAAATGCGCTAGGCAATTTCCAGAGGGATATCTCTCTTTTTGTGACCCTGCGTCCCGAAAGCACGTTCGGGGATCAGATCCGAAAGCGGTTTCCGGATGCGGTTGTGGTGCCCACGCCCAATCTTGGCAGAGATGTCGCGCCTTTCCTGGCTCTCTTGCCGCGGCTGTGCGACTTTGACGTGGTGTGCAAGCTTCACACCAAGAGAGCCGAAGGGCGGCATACCGAATGGCGCAGGTCGTTGCTCGATGGATTGCTGGGGAGTGTCGAAGCGGTTGGTGCCTATCTCGAGGCGTTTGAAGCAGAGCCTGATCTGGTTCTGGCCGGGCCGCGGGATTACTATCTTGATGGTCCGAGCCACGAAGCGAGCAGCAAGAAGGCGCTTGCGCTTCAGCATGGGCCCTTGGAAGGCCGCTACGGTTTCTTTGCGGGCACCATGTTCTGGTGCCGTCCGCGCGCCTTTGCAGAGCTTGGGCCATTGTACCCGCAAGAGTGTTTTGTGGCCCACGGAGATGGAGACGGTCAACCCGAGCACGTGGTCGAACGGGCCTTTGGCTATATCGCGAGCAAGGCGCAGAAGAAAATCATGCTCTGGGATGGCGAAACGGAGATTGCCCAAGCGGCCGAGCTTTGGGGACATACCGATTTCGGCGCGGTTTACTTGCGCGACGGCAAAACCCCCGGGGGAGGCACCGTCGCGGAGCCGGAGATGGAAGTCGATGGCCGCCCGACGCTCTATTCCCTCCACGCGGCGCATCGCGATTTCGTTTCGGACAAATGGACGGGGAACCTCATCCACTATGAGCGCCTGTTGAAGGATTTTAGGGATCGCGATGTGCGCTTGTTGGAGATCGGCGTGCAGAATGGCGGGTCTTTGCAAATCTGGCCAAAGTATTTCGAGAATGGGCGGAAATTCATCGGCTGCGATATTGACCCCGGTTGCGGCGCGCTCGAATTTGACGATCCCCGGATTTCGGTGATCGTCAACGACGCTGGCGCGCCCATCGCGAAGACGGAGGCCATGCGTCTGTGTGGTCAGTTCGATCTCATCATTGATGACGGTTCCCACCAGTCGAGCGATATTATTCGGGCGTTCCTGTCTTTCTTTCCGACACTCGCACAGGATGGCCTTTTTGTCGTCGAGGATATGTCATGCAGTTTCTGGCAGGAATTCGAGGGCGGGCTTGACCACGCGACCTCGTCGCTCGCGTTTTTCAAGGAGGTCGCCAATGTCATCAACCAGGAGCATTGGCAAACCACGACCAGCATCGAGAGCCGCTTTGAGCGGTTCATAAGCGCCTATGACCTCGAGTTCGATCCGGGCATCCTTGCGCCGGTTCAGTCCATCGAGATCCTCAACTCCATGGTGGTTATTCGCAAAGGCACCAAAGCGCAGACAGAGCTTGGTCTGCGAATGGTGCACGGCTCAACCGCGAAAATCACCGGGGCGGGCAAATTGCTCGACGGCACCTATTGCGCGCCGCCGGGTGTCGTTCGGGACGATACGGGGGCGGAGGACATTGCCGAGACCAAGGACAAAGAGATGTCTATTTCTGTCGTGATCCCGTTCTACAACGGAAGCACCTTCCTGCGCGACGCGATCGCCTCGGTGCGGGCGCAAACGCTGCCTGCCAGGGAGATCATTGTCGTGAATGATGGGTCCAGTGCGCATGAACGGCGCTGGCTTGAGACCCTCGCCCAAGACGAGGATATCGTTCTCATCTCACAAGAGAATACGGGCCAGGGGGGCGCCAGGAATGCAGGCGTGAAAATCGCGCGGGGCACGCATATCTGTTTCCTGGATCAAGACGATGCATTCCTGCCAGACCATAACAAGGTTCTCGTCGATCATTGGCGCCAATCCTTGGCGTCCATGCCTGATCTGGGGTGGGTTTTTGCGGATGTGGCGCAGGTGGGTGAAAACCTTGATCTGATCGCGCCGCAGAACTTTCCCTATATACACCCACCTGTCCTGTCCAAACCCAGCGAGTTCATTTCCCGCGATGCACTCATGTTTCCGTCAGCCGTCATGATTTGTCGCGATCGGTTCCTGGCGGTCGGGGGGTTCGACCCTGCGTTGGTCGGTTACGAAGACGATGATCTCTATCTTAGGCTACTCCTGGACGGGTGTTCCACGCGCTATTGCCCCATAAGCGTCACCAACTGGCGGCAGCATCCGGGCCAGACATCGAGGCAGGCCGTCTTTCTCAGAAGTGCGGAGCATTTTTTCAACAAATGGTTCGGGTATGATTGGGGGAGCCTGGAGGAAAATGCCTTGGCGGACTCACGTCTCAAAGCGCGGTTGTCGGCGTCTATTGCCATTCATCTTGGACAGCACGATGAGAGCCACCGCGATGCGCTTTGGCGCTTCTTCTGTGCCGTGCAAGATGCGCGTTCCCCCCATCGCCCATTGCATGACACGGGGCGGGAGGACGTAGCGCGTTCGCAAACCCTGCGGGGGGATTGGAAAGCATGAGCAGCCCGACAGATAAGCCCCTCTCGGGAGGCAAGGCCGATGCGTTCGCCGATTTGCTTGCGCGCAACCGTGCGCGTGAGATCCGGACCGGCGGGACCGTCGATGCGTTGATTGCGCAGCATCTCAAGGATCACAAGTTTTTTGCAGCTCTGGCCTTGGCATGTGCAGAGCTGGAGCGGCTTGGGGCGGGGTATGGCACCCATGCCCGCGTGGCCCGTTGCGAGATGATTCTGGGCCTTTACCTGCGGGCCGGACGGTCCTGGAAAGCGGCGTTGCAGTTCCAGAAGACGGCGCAGGCACATACCGGGATCGGCACCGTGCTTTTCCAGCAGGGCGACACGCCGGGGGCGATACGCGCGTTTCAGGAGGCGCTCGCCATAGACGAGGAAAACGCCGAGGCGTTGGAGTCTCTGAGTGCGGCGCATCTCTATCTTGATGATCCGGTCGCGGCCCGGCGCTATGCGACCTTGGCCCTACGTCACGACCCTGACAGGTTGGAAAGCCGGCTCTGCCGCGCCCGCGCCGAGATTGCGCTGGGCCATCACAAGGCGGCGCGGGAGGATCTCGGCATTGTCATGGCGCGCCGCTACAAGGAAAACGAGGTGCGCCTTCTCGAAGTCGATCTTCTTGTCGAAAACGGAGAATACGAATCCGCGATTTTCCTTGCCTCGCAGCTTTGCGAAAGATACCCGGAGTCGCGTGACTGTCTGGACACGTTTCGCCGAGCCTATGCCGCGTTCGACGAAAGCGACCGACGCGATGATCTATCCGAGTTTCTGGAGGGGCTCGATCATTTTGTCCCCCTGCCGGATGCGGCAAAGCGGGGGAACTCGCCCTCGACACCGGGGGAAGAGATCGACGTTATCATTCCGGTGCACAACGCTTGGGATGCCGTGAGGCGCTGTGTCGTGTCTGTCAAGGCAGCAAGCGGACCGGCATTGGGCCGTATCATTCTTGTCGATGATGGCAGCGATGCGAAAACGCGGGCGAAACTGGAAGAGCTCGCCGTCTCGGTGGGCGGTATCCGCCTGGTCGAGACGCCCCGGCAGAGTGGTTTTTCGCGTGCGCTTGCCCTGGGCGTGATGGAAAGCCATGCGGCAGCGTTTGTCGCGCTCAATAGCGATACCATCGTGACGGAAGGATGGTTGGACAAGCTGCACGCGGCGCTGCGATCCGCAACAACCGTGGCCATGGTCGGTCCGCTTTCCAACAATGCGGGCTGGCAGAACTATGGCCCTGTGATGGGGGCGCAAGGGGGATTCGCCGGTTCGGCCACGCCCTCGGCCCGGTGCCGTGCGGATCTGAGTGCCGAAATTGGCCAGAGAGACGGGGCTGTTCTTGTGCCCATGCACCTGCTGCACGGGTTCTGCGTTCTTGTGGATCGCCAGGCGTATGACGCGCATGGCGGCGTTGATCAAACGGTGTTTCCTGAGGGCTACGGAGAGTTCCAGGATCTCTCGATCCGTTTGCGCGGATCGGGACGTGACTTGCTGGTCGCTGCCGATTGTGTTGTCTTTCATGAGCGGGGCGCAAGCCTCTCCCCCAATCGTCGCGCCGCGCTTTCATTGGCGGGCCGCAAGAGCCTATACGGGGCCTATTCCGCGCTGAACTATCTCTGCCTTGAAATGGCGAGCATCCGGACACCGGTTTTGACGCGTTGCCGCAAGGCTCTTGGTCCTGTTCTCAAGGCATGGGACATCTGAGGGAGGGGACGTATGAGAAATCGAAACGCGTTCTTGATCGCGAACGGACATGGGCAGAAATGCACTGTATCAGAGGGCGGTTTACGCCGGGCAATCCCTGGCGACCTCGCCTTGGCGCATGTTGTGCAGACGACAGGAGGTGCGGTTGATGCATGCTGAGTCCCTCAAGAACATGAAACGGTTTTTCGATTGCTACCTGGCCCCGCATCTCGGAGGGCCGGGCGACAAGGCGACACTCGTGGATATCGGGTCCATGGACGAGAACGGCAGCTACCGGGAGATATTCCCGGATCAGGTGTTCGATTATATCGGCGTCGATCTCACCGCGGGTAAGGGCGTTGATGTGGTTGCGCAAAACCCATACGCCTATCCGATCCCGGATGACCATGCCGATATCGTGATCAGCGGCCAGATGATGGAGCATTGCGAGTTCTTCTGGCAGGCCTTCGACGAGATGGTACGGATTGCCAAACCGGGCGCCTTCATCGTGTTGATCGTGCCCTCGACCGGGCCAATCCACAGGTATCCGGTGGATTGCTACAGGTTCTTGCCGGACTCCATGCCTGCGCTTGCCAAATATGCAGGGTGTGATCTTGTCGAGATGTGGCGTGATACGGACAGCGATTGGGGCGATCTTGTGGGCGTGTTCAGGACGCCGCCCCCCACGGCGGACCAGATCGCGGAGGAGCAAGCCGTCAAATATGGCGGGTGCGAGTATAGCGCTTATATCGCTGACTTCCTTGAGGCGCGCGGATCGTCTGCGCATTTGGAGATCGGGACGTTTCATGGTCAATCGCTTGCGCCGATCAACTGTACGACCGTCGCGATCGACCCTGATTTTCGCCTCAGGCAGCCGGTGATGGGACACAAACCCGCAGCGTTTCTTTTTCAAATGACAAGCGATGCCTTTTTTGAAGAACATGATCCCAGCCTGTATTTGCGAGGCCCGGTCACGTCGGCGTTCCTTGATGGGTTGCACCTATTCGAAGCCTTGTTGCGGGACTTCATCAATACGGAACAGTATTGCGCCCCTGGCGGTGTTGTCTTTCTGCATGATTGCTTGCCGCTTACCATCGCCATGACAACCCGAGTCCATGACGATGTGCCGACTACGGGCGCCTATCCCGGATGGTGGGCCGGCGATGTCTGGAAACTGGTGCCGATCCTGCGCAAGTATCGGCCCGATCTGCGTTTGACCTTTCTCGATTGTCCTCCGACCGGGCTGGTCATGGTCACGCGGTTGAACCCGGAGGATACAACCCTCAAGGAGAATTACGACACGATCGTTGCGGAGTTCATGGATCAGACGTTGAGTGAAGACAGTCTCAAAGACTATTTGGCAAGTTGCCCGCTGCGATCTTCCGAGGATTTGTTGGCGGGAGATGCGGGCCGGGATTGAGGCCCTCAGCGGCCCGCATGCGTTTTGCCTTTGCCTTGCGGCAGTGCTCGAGGGCGAAACGCCTTGCAGAGAAGAAGAGCCGCCGGCGGGTTGCCGAAGGCTCTGTCACGTTGGAAAGTCAGGGGATATTAGCAGACGTCTGCATATCCGAGGCTGAACTGCGGACGGTCATTGACGAAGTCATAGGTCAGGGTTGTGGCGACATCGCCATCGAAGAGATATCCGATACCTGCGTCGAGACCGAAGTAACCGCCATTGTCGAAGAAGTAAGACACACCTGCGGCGCCAACCACGGACTGCGCATCGTCGTCGGTCAGAAGTTTCAGCGTCAAACCCGTCGAAACAGGGGCGTTTGCGCCAAAGTTGAATGCGAGGCCGAACATGACCGTGGGATCGGCCATCGCTTGTGACGTCAGAAGCGCCGAAACGAGAGCGGTGGATGCCTTGAGCTTGTTCATTGATCTACCTATTCGTGTGCCTTGGTCAGAGCCTAACATCAATGCGTAGACCTGTATAGCCTGTGTCGCGAGCCGATCCTCGAACCTGGTCAGCCACTCAATTCCGCCCCGGCAGCCTGCCAATCCAAGGCATACTCACGCATATGCGGGCACCGCTTGGGGCATTCGTCAACGCGCGGCGACGCTTTGAGCGCGATATGCAAAGAGGCGACACTCTTGGAGGAAAGTGGCTGGGGTGGCAGGATTCGAACCTGCGGTACGCGGTACCAAAAACCGTTGCCTTACCACTTGGCTACACCCCAACGGTGAGGGGCTAATTAATGGGGGTTTCCGTGCGGTGCAAGCCCTGAATCGCGGTTTCTTGTGGAAATTATGACGGGCAGCCGGAGACCATGGGCGGGGGTGGGCTGATACGTGCGGCGCGACCCTGCGTCACTATTGATGTGCAGCATGGACAAGGCCTTTGACGCTACGCCATGCTGTGGGCGCAGATGTGTTTGGGAGGCTGATATGCAACTGGGACTTCGCCCGGAGATCGAGGACTTGCTGGAGCAGGTGAAGGACATGATCCAGAATGAGATCATGCCCTTGGAAGAGGAATACCACGCCGAGATCGAGAAAGAGAACCGCTGGACCTATACCGCGCGGCAGGCGGAGATTCTCGAAGGTCTCAAGGCCAGGGCGCGGGAGCGGGGGCTCTGGAACTTCTGGCTGACCGATAGCGAACGCGGATTTGGACTGACCACCGTGGAATATGCCTATTTCGCCGAGGAGATGGGCAAGACGCCGCTTGGGGCGGAGGTGTTCAACTGTTCCGCGCCGGACACGGGCAACATGGAAGTGTTCGAGAAATACGGCTCGGACGAGATGAAGGAAGAGTGGCTTAAGCCGCTTCTCAACGGGGATATCCGCTCGGCCTACCTAATGACCGAGCCGGATGTCGCGAGCTCGGATGCGACAAATATTTCAATGCCTTGCGTGCGTGACGGCGATGAATATGTCCTCAATGGCGACAAGTATTGGTCGTCGGGGGCGGGGGACCCGCGGTGCAAGGTCTATATCGTGATGGTGAAGACCGGGGATGAGGATGCACCGCGGCATCAGCGGCATTCGATGATTGTCGTGCCTGCCGATACGCCGGGGATCGAGACGGTGCGCCCGATGATGGTTTACGGTCAGGACGACGCGCCGCACGGGCATATGCATATGCGCTTTACCAATGTCCGGGTGCCGGCGAAGAACATGCTTCTGGGCGAGGGGCGCGGCTTCGAGATTGCGCAGGGGCGTCTTGGGCCGGGGCGGATTCACCATTGCATGCGTGCCATCGGACAGGCCGAAGCGGCGCTTGAACGGTTCTGCAAACGGGCGCTCGATCGCGAAGCCTTTGGCAAGCCGATCGCACATCTTGGGGCCAATTACGACATTATCGCAAATTGTCGTATGGAGATTGAACAGGCCCGGCTGCTTTGCCTCAAGGCGGCCTGGGTCATGGACCAGGGCGATCCGCGCGAAGCTGCCCCTTGGATCAGCATGATCAAAACGGTTGCGCCGAACGTGGCGACCAAGGTCATCGACGAGGCGATCCAGGTCCATGGTGGCACCGGGATTTCGCAGGATACGCCGCTGGCCACGGCCTGGACGCAGGTGCGCACGTTGCGGTTTGCCGATGGGCCGGACGCGGTTCACCGCCGCCAGGTCGCCCGCAAGGAACTGCGCAAATATACCCAGCAGAAGGTCTGAAAAACCCACGTCGGTATCGCGTCGGTGCGAATTGTGGCAGCCTCGCCCCTTCTGCGGGGGCGGGGCTTTTTCCTTGCAAGGGCGGCAAAGGGGGTGGCGTGCCGGGGGTGGAGCGTGCATCCTTCCGCGACCGGACGGCGACGCCTCGGGATCATCCGGGGAGGCGGCCGCCGGAATCCGGAAAAAAGAGCGCAGTGCGGCGCATCTTTCCTTTCCAGCGCACAAGTATGAGTTGTAGGTTTCAGGTATGAGCTGTTTCACGAATCTGGAATTCACGATCGCGCCCATGACGGCCGCTGCGCTTTGGGTGATTTGCGCAGCTATCCTGATTTGGGTCGCGCGGAAAAATTGGTTTCCAGGCAAGCCCGCCTTTCAACTGACATTCTTGTCAATGCTTTGGTGGTTGTTCACGGTTGCGTTCGACCTGTCTTCGCAAGGCGAAGCGTGCAAGATCGCGTGGTCCCTCGCGGCATGGCCCGGCATCACCTTGCTGCCAGTCGCCTGGGCGTTTTTCACCTTTGATTATACCTTGAGCAGGGCCCGCAGCCACCCGATGCGGCGTTTGCTCTATATCGCCCTGCCCAGCGTTGTAGGCATGATCGCCATCACGAACAGCCAGACTCATCTGCTCTATGGCACCGGCACGCGGATCATGTCGACCGAGACATACGAGTATGTCTATTTCGACCACGGGCCGCTTTTCTTTGTCGTGGCAGCGGTTCTCTATATCTTTGTCGTGGGTGCCCTGGGGGTGCTCGTCTATGCCTATTCCAAGGCAAAGGATATCATTCGCCCCTTCCTGAGCGTCTTGCTCATCATCACGGCGGCACCTTTGGTTGCCAATATGGCCTATGTGTTCGGGGAGCTGACATTCTACGGGTTCGACCCGACCCCGTTCATGTTCGCGGTATCGCTGATCGCGCTGAGCTGGTTGCTCGTCAATAACACGATGATGGACACCGCCGCACAGGGCCGGACCCTGCTTTTCTATGAGACGGAAGACCCGTCGATCATCATCGACACGCAATGCCGTGCCGTTGGTGCAAATGCTGCGGCACGATCCTTGTTTGGCAGGAAATTGCTGCGACAGGGCAAGCCGGTCACGCATCTGGACAAGATTGGTCCGCTGCTGCGGGATTTGGTTGAGACGGGAAAGGTCGAGCATGTTGACCCGGTCCGCCTGCGGGAGCGGGTTTTCAAACTTCGCGTGCTTCCCATCGAAAGCCCCATACAGAATAAGAAGAGCTATATGGGTTGGACGATATCGCTTGTCGATATCACGGAGATCGAACATTCCGCCGAAGCCCTGCGCGAGGCGTTGGCCCATGCCGAGGCCGCCAACCAGGCGAAATCCCAGTTCCTCGCCATGATCAGCCACGAGTTGCGCACGCCGATGACCTCTGTGAAAGGGGGGCTGGATCTTGCGCTACATGGCCCCATGGGAGAGATCAGCCCGCAACTCCGGAATCTTCTGACCATTGCCCAGAGGAACAGCCTGCGGCTCTTGAAGCTCGTGGATGATGTGCTTGACCTTCAAAAGCTCGACCTGGGGACCATGTCGCTTCAACTTCAGGATCTGGATGCGGATGAATTCCTGCGCAATGTGCTTGAGGAATACGAGGGGTTCGCGGCGGAGAAGGAGGTTCGGCTGGTCAATCGCTCGCCGGATGTGAAAAGGATGCTGCGCGGCGACCAGCATCGTCTCAAACAGGTTGTCGGCAACGTGATTTCCAACGCGGTGAAGTTTTCGCCCGATGGGGGCGAAGTCGTCTGCAGGACACAGGATCTGGGGCCACGCCTCAGAATTTCCATCCGGGATAGCGGCATCGGCATTCCGGAGGGCAATGAGGACCAGGTCTTCGGCCGGTTCAATCAGGTCGATTTCAGCAATTCGCAAGTGTCCGGCGGCTCTGGTCTTGGAATGCATATTGCCCAGATCCTGATCGAGCGGATGGAGGGCGAGATTTCCTATGAGAGCGTCGTTGGCAAGGGGACCACGTTCCACATCGAAGTGCCGTTTGCGTCCGGCGATCCTTTGGCGGAGAGCGCCTAGTGGTCGTCTTGCCGGGTGGTACGAAAGACGCAAATCACACACATCTTTGGGTTGATATGTTGTCGCGCTCTGCGAATAATGAGCGGGTAAGCCAGGCATGGGCGTTCCGAAACGTGATGACATGACCGAGATTGATCTATTGCTCGGGAGAAGTATCTCTCGCCGGCGCCGGAAAGCGGGGCTTACCCAGGAAGAGCTTGGACGGCGGCTGCATGTCTCGGAGGCGACGGTTGCCGCCTTCGAAGAAGGGCGCCGCCGTGCCAGTGCGCAGCAGCTTTTCGAGATTGCCGAGTGCCTGGATGTCACGATTGACGGTTTCTTTGATTGGGTGGACCCTTCCGCGCCCGATCCCGTGCTGCCAGAGGGCTTTGCCGGGCCGGAAACGCGCAACCTCGCGGGGCATTACGCGGCGCTCTCCACCTCCCACAGGGCGGCGATTTACGCCTTTCTCCTTGCCTTGGGGCGAGATTGAAGGGAAAATGTGGGGTGTGGACGTCGAAAATGGGCGTATCTCGCACCAGAGAAGAGGCCTCATTGTCTGTTATCGACCTCAGCAAAGTTCCATTCCCCGAGAATAATCTTCGATTATTTTTGGACGAAGTGTGCGAAACGCATGAGCTTGATTATGCGGCCTATGCTGGTGTGAACCCGATTGCACAGAGCGTGCATGGCTTCGTGAATTATCCCGACGCATGGCAGGCCCATTATGTCGAGCACGGGTATCAGCACAAAGATCCGGCGCTGATGCTCGCGCGGCGCAGCATTGCCCCGGTGGATTGGCATGGGTTGCGCAGCGCGCCCGATTTCCAGACGATCTTCCGCGACGCGCATGATTTCGGGATCGCGGAACAGGGGCTGACGATCCCGGTGCGCGGGCCGTTCGGCGATATCGGCCTGTTCAGCGTGACGCGGGATTGCTCGGATCGGGAATGGCAGTTGCTCAAGGGTAAGGTGCTGAGCCATTTGCAGGGAGCCGCGGTGCGGCTGCATGACAACGTGGTGCGGTCACATGCGCTGACGCGGACATTGACGCATCCGTCCTTGTCGGCGCGCGAGACCGAGATATTGCAATGGATCGCGGCCGGGAAATCCCAGCAGGACGTTGCCGACATCCTTTCGATTTCGAACCGGACGGTGGAGGTGCACCTGCGGTCGAGCCGGACCAAGCTTGGCGCGCTGACGACGGCGCAGGCGGTGGGGCGGGCCATCGGGCTTGGTTTGATCTGTCCGGACTGAGCCGGGAACGTCGGGTCATGGCCTCTGGCACTACGGGATTTCCACAATAGTAGAATTTACCGCAAAGTAGCATGCTTCCTCCAGAGACCTAGTTTGGAGGGACAATCATGATCTTGATTATCGACGGTATGAACCGCCATCGGTACAGCCGGGTTCTGGATGAGATGTTCGCGCTGCGAGCGCGTGTTTTTGGTGACCGCCTTGGCTGGGAAGTCGACATTGCGGATGGTAAGGAAATTGACCAGTTCGACGCGCTCGATCCGGCCTATGTGATCGGGCTGAACGACGAGGGGCGCGTGGTGTCCTGTGTGCGGGCGCTACAGACCACGGGGCCGCACATGCTGTCGGACGTGTTCTCGGATATCCTCGACGGGGAGCCGCCCTTGCGCAGTGCAACGCTTTGGGAATCGACGCGGTTCTGTGTCGATACCGAGGTGCTTGACAGGGGCAAGTCGCGCAATTCTGTCAGCTATGCGACCTGTGAACTCATGGCGGCGTCGCTTGAATACGCCCGCAATTCGGGGATCACGGATATCGTCACGGTGATTGATCCGATCATGAACCGGGTGCTGAAACGGTCGGATTGTGCGCCCTATGACTATGTCGGCAGCACCAAGCCGATGGGCAAGGTTGCGGCCATGGCGGCGCTTCTGGATTGCACGGAAGATCGCATCACCCGGATTCGCAACTTTGCGGGCATCGAGGGAAACGTTTTCGTGGACGAGGCAACGGCAGAAGCGCTTGCTGATCCGACGCCCGTTGCGGCAGGGGGAAGCGCGGTCTGTGCCATGACCAAGGAGATGCCGCGCAAACGCTGTGGGCAGGAGCAGCTTGAGCAGTATCTCATCGACCAGCTTCTGGATGCCTCCACCGGTGAAGAATTGGCGGGGGCGAAACGTCTTGCCGACATGCTCTATGACAAGAAGATGATCGCGCGCAAGGTATCCCAGATGGCGGATCACTGAGGCGTTTCGAGAGAAACCGGAAACAAGAAAGGGCGGGTCATGTTTGACCCGCCCTTTCATTTTGCGCCGAGGCCGCCTCAGCCCTGAAGCGAGCGCACCTCGATATCGCCTTCCTCGCGCGCTTTCATGGCGCGAGCGGCGGCATGGGAGGCGGCGGCGGTGGTGAAGTAGGGGATCTTGTCCATCAGGGCGACGGCGCGGATTTCGCGGCTGTCGTTGACGGCCTGCGCGCCTTCGGTCGTGTTCATCACGAGGGAAATATCGCCGTTCTTCAGCAGATCGACGATATTCGGGCGGCCTTCATAGACCTTGTTGACCTTCTCGCAGTCGACGCCCTGTTCGGTCAGCCAGGAGGCGGTGCCGGACGTGGCGACGATGGTAAAGCCCATGTCGAGCAGAATGCGGGCCGCGTCGAGCATCTGTTCGGTCTTGTCCTCGTCCTTGATCGAGATGAAGGCCTTGCCCTCGGTCGGCAGGATCATGCCAGCGCCGAGCTGGGCCTTGAGGAAGGCGCGGGCGAAGGAGCGATCCCAGCCCATGACCTCGCCGGTCGAGCGCATTTCCGGGCCGAGGATGGTATCGACGCCGGGGAAGCGGTTGAACGGCATCACGGCTTCCTTGACCGAGAACCAGGGCATCATCGGGTCGGCGAGCGTCATCTGGTCTGCGATGGGCTGTGGGGTCGAGATGTCGGTGCCTTCGGCGTAGGGCGGGCGCTCGGGGAAGTTGGAGAGCGGCTCGCCAGCCATCAGGCGGGCGGCGATGGAGGCGATCGCGCTGTCGGTGGCCTTGGCGACGAAGGGCACGGTGCGCGAGGCGCGCGGGTTGACCTCGATCAGGTAGATATCGTCGCCCTTGACGGCGAATTGCACGTTCATCAGGCCGACCACGTGCAGCGCCTTGGCCAACGCCACGGTCTGGTCCTTGATGCGGTCGATGATCCCGGTCGAGAGCGAGTAGGGCGGCAGCGAACAGGCGGAGTCGCCGGAGTGGACGCCGGCCTCTTCGATATGCTGCATGATGCCCGCGATGTGAACGTTTTCACCGTCGCAGAGCGCATCCACGTCAAGCTCGGTCGCGCCGGAGAGATAGCTGTCGAGGAGGACGGGGCTATCGCCAGAGACCACCACGGCCTCGGTGATGTAGCGTTCAAGCTGGGCCATGTCGCGCACGATTTCCATCGCGCGACCGCCAAGAACATAGGAGGGGCGCACCACGAGCGGGAAGCCGATGCCTTCGGCAATGGCAAGCGCCTCGGCATCGGTCGAGGCGATGCCGTTCTTGGGCTGTTTGAGGTTCAGCTCGTTCACCAGCGCCTGGAAGCGTTCGCGGTCTTCGGCAAGGTCGATGGCGTCGGGCGTCGTGCCGAGGATCGGGATGCCTTCGGCTTCGAGCGCATTGGCGAGCTTGAGCGGGGTCTGGCCGCCGAACTGGACGATGACGCCGTGCAGCGTGCCGTTCTGTTGCTCGGTGGCGAGGATTTCCATGACGTGTTCGAAGGTCAGCGGCTCGAAATAGAGGCGGTCCGAGGTGTCATAGTCGGTCGAGACGGTCTCGGGGTTGCAGTTGACCATGATCGTCTCGTAGCCCGCGTCGGTCAGGGCGAAACAGGCGTGACAGCAGCAATAGTCGAACTCGATCCCCTGGCCGATGCGGTTCGGGCCGCCGCCGAGAATCACGACCTTTTTCTTGTCGGAGGGGCGGGCCTCGCATTCCACGTCGCCCATCATCGGGGTTTCGTAGGTGGAATACATGTAGGGGGTCTGGGCCTCGAATTCGGCGGCGCAGGTGTCGATACGCTTGAACACGGCGGTGACGCCGGCGTTCACGCGGCGCTTGCGCACGTCGCTTTCCTTATAGCCGGTCAGCTTGGCAAGGCGGGCATCGGTAAAGCCGAGCATCTTGAGCTTGCGCAGCCCGTCGGCGTCCTGCGGCAGGCCGTGTTCCATGATGGCGGTTTCGGTGTCGACAATTTCGCGGATGCGGGCGAGGAACCACGGGTCGAACATCGTCACGTGGTGGATCTCGTCATCGGTCAGGCCGTGGCGCATCGCTTGCGCGATGGTGCGCATCCTGTCGGGGGTCTGGACCGAGATGGCCTTGATGACGGCGGCCTTGTCGGGCGCGCCGGGGATCTCAACCTCGTCAAAGCCGGTCAGGCCGGATTCCATCGAGGCAAGCGCCTTTTGCAGCGATTCATGGATGGTGCGGCCAATGGCCATGGCTTCGCCCACGGATTTCATCGCGGTGGTGAGGGTCGGCTCGGAGCCGGGGAATTTCTCGAAGGCGAATTTCGGGATCTTGGTCACGACATAGTCGATGGTCGGCTCGAACGAGGCCGGGGTCACCTTGGTGATGTCGTTGTCCAATTCGTCGAGCGTATAGCCCACGGCGAGTTTCGCGGCGATCTTGGCAATCGGGAAGCCCGTTGCCTTGGAGGCGAGCGCCGAGGAGCGCGACACGCGCGGGTTCATCTCGATCACGACCATGCGGCCATCTTCGGGGTTCACGGCCCATTGCACGTTCGAGCCGCCGGTCTCGACCCCGATCTCGCGCAGCACGTTGATCGAGTGCGTGCGCATGATCTGATATTCCTTGTCTGTCAGGGTCAGCGCGGGCGCGACGGTGATCGAGTCGCCGGTGTGGACGCCCATCGGGTCGACGTTTTCGATGGCGCAGACGATGATGGCGTTGTCGGCCTTGTCGCGCACGACCTCCATCTCGAATTCCTTCCAGCCCAGAAGGCTTTCATCGACGAGGATCTGGTTCACCGGCGAGGCATCCATGCCGGTGCGGCAGTAGTAAATGTAGTCCTCGCGGTTATAGGCCACGCCGCCGCCGGTCCCGCCGAGGGTATAGGCGGGGCGGATGATGGCGGGCAGGCCGATATCTTCGAGCTCTTCAAGGGCGAGTTGCACCCCGGCTTCGAGGTCGGCGTCGCCGTTTTCCTTTTTCGGCGCGGTGACGATGGAGGCGCGGGGGTTCTCGATGCCGAGGCGGTCCATCGCTTCGCGGAAGAGCCTGCGGTCTTCGGCCATCTCGATCGCGTCGCGCTTGGCGCCGATCATCTCGACGCCAAACTTGTCGAGCACGCCCATCTCTTCGAGGGCCAGCGAGGTGTTGAGGCCGGTCTGGCCGCCCATCGTCGGCAAGAGCGCGTCGGGGCGTTCCTTTTCGATGATCTTGGCGACGATCTCGGGGGTGATCGGTTCGATATAGGTTGCATCCGCGAGGCCCGGATCGGTCATGATCGTCGCCGGGTTGGAGTTCACGAGAATCACGCGATAGCCTTCTTCGCGCAGGGCCTTGCACGCTTGCGCCCCCGAATAGTCGAATTCACAGGCCTGGCCGATCACAATGGGGCCTGCCCCGATAATCATGATCGAGGAGATGTCTGTTCTTTTGGGCATGGCTGACCTCGGGTTTCCTGGGGCGACCGAAAAGATTCTCGCCCGGATGCGCAAATTGTCGTGGGTTATAGCTATCGAGTGGCGAGGTTCAAGGGGGATCGGTCCGGGGAGCGACGAAAAATCCGCCCCGTTGCGACCGGGGAAATCCGCGTGCCGGACATGGCACGGGCGAAGTGCTTGAAGCCCCTGTCTCTTTGCCTATCTGTCACAGGTAGCGCGTCTCGAAGGAAACGTCATGCCTTATCGACATATCGTGGCCCCGGCCTCGGACACCCGGCTCTGGACGGAGTTCCTCTTGTTTTTCGTGATCGCCCCGGTGGCGATCGCGGCGCTGCTTCCGGCGACGGTCATGTTTTCGGCGCTGTTTGCCCTGACGGCGCTTGGCCTCGTGTTGCTTCATGCGACCGACGGGTTTCATTGGCGCGAGTTGCGGCAGGGGATCGACGCGATCGACTGGCGGCTCATGGCGGGATTTACCGTGTCGGTGTTCCTGACCTGTCTTGCCGTGATCTATGCTTTTGAGCCGGACGCGGCCTTCAATATCGTGCAGCGCGACCCAAGGCTCCTGCTGATGATCCTGATCTTTTATCCCGTGTTGTCGGCCCTGCCGCAGGAGATCGTGTTTCGCCCGCTGTTCTTTCGGCGCTATGGCGCGATCCTGCCCGAAGGGCGCGCGGTGATCTTGCTCAACGCGGGGATTTTTGCACTGGCGCACCTGATGTATTGGAACTGGGTCGTGGCGGCGATGACCTTCTCCGGGGGGCTTGTCTTTGCGTGGGCCTATGAAATCCGGCGGTCCTTTCCGCTGGCTGTGCTGCTTCATGCGGTGGCGGGCAACCTCGTCTTTCTGACCGGGCTTGGCATCTATTTCTATTCCGGCAATGTGGTGCGGCCTTTTTAAACGCTTTTCCCGCCCTGTTCCCTTGACTTTACTGGCGCGAAAAGGTGTATCGGCGCGACTTCACTATTCACCTGTCACCGGGGAGCGACCATGCACGCCTTTCGCAGCCATACCTGCGCCGACCTGAATAAATCCAACGTGGGCGAGACCGTCCGCCTTTCGGGCTGGGTTCACCGTGTCCGTGACCATGGGGGCATCCTGTTCATCGACCTGCGCGACCATTACGGCGTCACGCAGGTTCTCTGCGATCCCGACAGCCCGGTTTTCGCCGAGATGGAAAAGGTGCGCTCGGAATGGTGTATCCGCATTGATGGCAACGTGAAGGCGCGGGATGCCGATCTCGTCAACGAGAAGATCCCGACCGGTGAAATCGAGGTTTTCGTGCGCGATCTCGAGGTGCTGGGCGCGGCGGATGAGCTTCCGCTCATGGTCTTTGGCGATCAGGAATACCCGGAAGAAACCCGCCTCAAGTATCGCTTTCTCGACCTGCGTCGCGAGGTGATGCAGGAGAACATGAAGCTGCGCTCGGATGTCGTGATGTCGATGCGCAAGCGCATGTGGGACCAGGGGTTCCGCGAATACCAGACGCCGATCATCACCGCCTCGTCGCCGGAAGGCGCGCGCGACTTTCTTGTGCCGTCGCGCCTGCATCCGGGCAAGTTCTATGCCCTGCCGCAGGCACCGCAGCAGTTCAAGCAGCTCATGATGGTGGCCGGTTTCGACAAGTATTTCCAGATCGCGCCGTGTTTCCGCGACGAAGACCCGCGCGCCGACCGTAGCCCGACCGATTTCTACCAGCTCGACATGGAGATGTCGTTCGTGACCCAGCAGGACGTGTTCGACACGATCCAGCCGGTGTTGCAGGGCGTGTTCGAAGAGTTCGGCGGCGGCCGCAAGGTCGATCAGGAGTGGCCGCAGATTTCCTATGCGGATGCCGCGAAATGGTATGGCACGGACAAGCCCGACCTGCGCAACCCGATCAAGATGCAGGTTGTAAGCGAGCATTTCCGCGGCTCGGGGTTTGCGATCTTTGCCAAGCTCTTGGAGCAGGACGGCACCGAGATCCGCGCCATTCCGGCCCCGACGGGCGGCGGGCGCAAGTTCTGTGACCGGATGAACAAGTTCGCGCAGGAACAGGGGCTGCCCGGCATGGGGTATATCTTCTGGCGTGACAAGACCGCTGACAGCGTGGCGCAGGAGCTTGGCATTTCCGTCAAGGAGGCACAGGCCAAACTCAAGTCCGGCGAGGTCGAGGGCGGCATGGAAGCGGCAGGCCCGCTTGCCAAGAATATCGGCCCGGAACGCACCGAGGCGATTCGCCAGCAGCTTGGCCTCGGTGTGGGCGATGCGGCGTTCTTCCTCGGCGGCAAGCCGAAGTCCTTCGAGGCCGTGGCAGGCCGGGCGCGCGACGTGATCGGCAAGGAGCTTGGGCTTCTGGACGAGGACCGGTTCGCGTTCGCATGGATCGTCGATTTCCCGATCTTCCAGAAGGACGAAGAGACCGGAGAGGTCGATTTCGACCACAACCCGTTCTCGATGCCGCAGGGCGGGATGGAAATCCTCGAAACCGATCCGCTTTCGGCGACGGGCTATCAGTATGACCTTGCCTGTAACGGCTACGAGCTGGTGTCCGGCGCGATCCGGAACCACAAGCCCGAGATCATGTTCAAGGCGTTCGAGATCGCGGGCTATGGCGAGGACGAGGTGCGCAAGCGGTTCGGCGGCATGGTCAACGCGTTCAAATACGGCGCGCCGCCGCACGGGGGCTGTGCCGCCGGTGTGGACCGGATCGTGATGCTTCTTGCCGATCAGCAGAACATCCGCGAGGTCGTCATGTTCCCGATGAACCAGCGCGCCGAAGACCTTATGATGAATGCGCCCTCCGACCCGTCGAGCGATCAGCTCATGGAGCTTGGCCTGCGCGTCATCCCGCAGGACTAGGCACCGCGACAGAGCGTTTCGAGAGGCCGTCCCGGTTGGGGCGGCCTTTTTCATGGGCGGGTCTTTGCCGGGACGCTGCGCGCGGTGATTTCCCCGTGAACAGGGGGCGGGGGCGGGTGTATCCTTGGCCGGACAGATGCCGCGGGGGCGCGGCTTGGGAAAGGTTTGGGCATGGGGTTCGACCCGATACGCGCGGAGATACGGTTTGGCTGTGGGCTATCGCCCCGGATCGCGCCGCCGCAAAGCGTCGATGAGATGCTCGGGGGGCTTGTTGTCCGGGACCAGATGGCGCGGCGCTATGCCATCGAGCCCTTCGACATGTTCCGTGACCGGATCGCGGCGCGGGCCGAGAGCCGGAAACAGGCCAATTCAGAGCACGCCAGTGAGGCAGAGCGCGAGGCTGCACGCGTGCGTGACAAGGCGCTCCGGCGGCAGGCCTATCGCGACGGGCTTGGCTGGCTGCGGCAGGCGATGCTTCGGCGGGTCGCAACGCCGACCGGGTTCCGCGAGAGGCTGGCCGCGTTCTGGGGTGACCATTTCACGGCCTATGGTCGAGGCCCGGTCATCAAGGACAGCACCGGCCCTTACCTTGAAGAGGCGATCCGGCCCAATATCGCGGGCCGTTTCGAGGATCTGCTGATTGCCGCGGTGACCCATCCGTTGATGCTGCATTTCCTCAACCAGGGGCGCTCGATCGGTCCCAATAGCCTGCGTGCCCGGGCGCGGCCCGGGCGGGGGCTGAACGAGAACCTCGCGCGGGAAGTGCTCGAATTGCATACGCTGGGTGTCGATGGCCCCTATACGCAGTCCGATGTGCGCCAGTTGGCCGAGCTTTTCACGGGGCTGGATTGGTCGCCGGTCCGCGGCGCGCTGTTTCGCAAGAAGGCGGCGGAGCCGGGGGCGGAGACGGTGCTTGGCCGGACCTATGGCGCTGCGGCGGGGATCGGGCCGGTGCATGCGGTCTTGCGCGACCTTGCGCGCCACCCGGCGACGGCACGGCACATCACGTGGAAGCTCGCGGTGCATTTCGTGGCGGATGTCCCGGACCGCGATCTCCTGGCGGTTCTGGAGAAGCGGTTTCTTGAGACGCAAGGCGATCTTCTTGCCGTTTACGAGGCGATGCTGCGGCATCCGGCTGCTTGGGTCGGCAAGGGCAATATCAAGCGGCCCATCGCCTTCATGGCGTCGAGCCTGCGGGCGTTGGAGACTGCGCCAAGGGCGCTTGAGTCGTGGCGCCCCCGCGAGGTCAACCGGCATTTGCGACGTCCGTTGATGCGCATGGGCCAACCATGGGAGCGACCGATTGGCCCGGACGGATGGGCCGAAGAAGACAGCGCCTGGACTACGCCACAGGGGATGGCCGGGCGGTTGCAATGGGCCTTGGCGCTTCCTGAAGTGCTTGGGCAGGATCTGCCGGACCCGCGTGCCTTCGTGGAGGCGGCGCTTGGCCCGGCCCCACCGGAGCGGGTTCGGTTCGCGGCGCGGGCGGCCGAAAGCCGGCGCGAGGGGGTGGCGCTGGTGCTGATGGCACCGGCCTTCCAGCGATATTGAGGAGAGGCGGCATGACACGGGATCATACACGGCGCGGATTCCTGCTCAGGGCGGCGGCGCTGGGCTGTTCGGCGGCGGCGAGTCCGCTTGTCACCCCGGTGAGCTTTGCGGCGGCGCCTTGGGACAATCGCCTGATCGTCATCATCCTGCGCGGGGCGATGGACGGGCTGGACGTGGTGCGGCCCTGGGGCGATGCGGATTTAGCAGCGGCGCGACCGGGCCTTGCCGGAACGCGGGAGAGCGGGCTGGATCTTGACGGGTATTTCGGGCTGCATCCCGCGCTGGCCGACCTGATGCCGCTCTGGCGCGCGGGAGAACTGACGGCGGTTCAGGCGGTATCGACCCCGTATCGCGACCGTCGCAGCCATTTCGACGGGCAAGACCTTCTTGAGGCCGGGCGCGTGAGCCTTTCGGGCGGTGTGAGTGATGGCTGGCTCAACCGGATGCTCCAGGACATGCCCGAGGCCACGGCGCAGACGACCTATGCGATCGGGCAGGAGAACATGCTCTTGACGACCGGCGATGCGCCGGTGTCGCGCTGGTCGCCGGATGTTGACCTGTCGCTCAGTGCGCAGGGGGTGCGGCTTTTGCAACTGACGATGCAGGACGACCCGGTGCTCGCCGCGGCGATGGCCGAGGCGGTCTTGCTGGCCGATGCAGACGGGGATGCGGTCATCGCGGAAGATGAGGCCGGGATGATGACCTCGATGCAGGGCGGGGCGATCCGGGGCGGAAAGGGACACCTGCGGATCGCGGATTTCGCGGCGTTGCAACTGCGCGATGTGGCGCGGATCGCCAGTTTCTCGATTGGCGGATGGGACACGCATGTCAATCAGGTCAACACATTGTCCCGTCCCTTGCGGCGGTTGGCCGAGGTTTTGTTGCGCCTGAAACAGGGGCTTGGGCCGCAAGTCTGGGGCAAGACCACGGTTGTGGCGATGACGGAGTTCGGGCGCACCGTGCGCGAGAACGGCACCCGCGGCACCGATCATGGCACGGGCGGCGCGATGCTTTTGGCCGGGGGGGCGGTGCGCGGCGGCCGTGTCTATGGCACGTGGCCGGGGCTTGCGGAGGCGGCGCTATATGACCGGCGTGACCTTATGCCGACAAGCGATGTACGGGCCTGGGCGGCATGGACCATGCGCAGCGGTTTCGGCCTGGACCGGGGGCATCTTGAAAACACGGTGTTTCCGGGGCTTGATATGGGCGATGATCCGGGCCTCCTGCGTTCTTGAGCCTCGCCGGGCGCGAAACGCTTGGAGCGGCGTGGGCTTTGTGACAGTCTTTCCATCAAGCCAGAGGAGAGAGCATGGCCGAAGACAGACCCACAAGCGCGCCCTTGGTCGGGTGGTCGCCGCCTCCTGCCCCGACGGGCACATGTCTTGAGGGGCGCTATGCCCGGCTTGAGCCGTTGCAGGCCGAGGCGCATGCGGCGCTCTTGTTTCGGGCCTATGAGGGGCAGGATGCGGTTTGGGATTACCTGCCCTATGGGCCGTTTCATTCGGCGGCGGCCTATCACCGCTGGGTCAAGGGAATCACGGGTGGGCCGGACCCGCTTCTCTACGCGATTTACGACAAGGACCGGGGGGCCTGGGGTGGCGTGGCGAGCTATCTTCGGATCAAGCCCGAGGCCGGGTCGATCGAGCTTGGCCATATCAACCTCGCGCCACAGATTCAGGGCACGCGGGCCGCGACCGAGGCGATGGTCCTGATGATGGAGTGGGCCTTTGCCAACGGGTATCGCCGGTTCGAATGGAAGTGCGATGTGCTGAACCGTGCCTCGCGCCGCGCGGCACAGCGCCTTGGGTTGAGCTATGAAGGCGTTTTTCGTCAGCACCGGGTCATCAAGGGGTGTAACCGCGACACGGCATGGTTTGCCGCGATTGATCGCGAATGGCCGGCTCTTGCGGCGGCCTTCGGTGTCTGGCTTGCGCCGGCGAATTTCGACAGCACCGGGCGGCAGATCGAACGCCTGAGCGACCTGACGCGTCTTGTGCGGGTGAGTGACGATCCGACCCTGTGAGGCTCAGGCCGGTGCCGGGTCGGCGAGGCGTTGTTTCAGGAGTTGTGTCAGGCGCACCAGATCGGCGTTGAGTATCTTCCCGTTGGCACGACCGCGGGCGACCGTTTCGGCAGCCTTGTGCAATGTCTGGTCCCGCGCACTCAGGGCGATGCCGGAGAGAAAGCCGGTCACGTAGTCAATGGCCTCGCCGCGCCCGTCGCCCGAGAGCGTGTCCATCGCATGGCAGAGATCATCGCGATAGGCGATGGGATCGGGGCGGATCGTTTCGTCGGACAGTGCGCGCGGCCCGGAAGGGCGGCGGTCGGGCGGAAGCCGGTCGAGAATGGCGGATTGAAAGGCGGCGAGGCTGTCGAGCGGTTTGGCGAGGAAGCCATCGGCCCCCGCCTCCAGCGCGGCCTCCTTGAGCGACGTATCGCCGGAGGTTGCGAGGATCACGTCGATGCGTGGGGTGGTGGCCACCAATTCGCAGATCAGCGAGGTGCCGTTGCCGTCGGGCAGCCCAAGGTCGATCAGGGCGACGCAGGGGCGATAGACCTGGAGGTGGCGATGGGCGGAGGCGATGCAATCGGCGCGCCGGATACGCGCCCCGGACCGCAGGCACAGGAGGCGCAGCGCGTCGCAGGCAAGGCGGCTATCTTCGACGACAAGCACCGTCAGGCCCAGGAGCGGGCGCTGGGGCGTCGGCAGGCGGTGGGGCGTTTGCGGCAGGAAATCATCCATCGTCTCGGTCCTCGGCGTGTGGCAATCGAAAGGGCGCGACTCGGAGGCTAGGCAGGCTTGGCTAACAAAGGGTTAAGCCTCGTGTCGGCAAGCGGCCTGTGCCTCTTGCATAAGGGCTGTGCCCGGCCCATAAGGTGCGCAAGTTTTGCAAAGATATGGAAAGGAAAAGGACATGATCGGTCGTCTCAATCACGTGGCCATCGCCGTGCCGGATCTCGAAGCTGCTTCGGAACAGTATCGCTCGGCGCTTGGTGCAAAGGTCGGCGCCCCCCAGGACGAGCCTGACCATGGCGTGACCGTGGTCTTTATCGAACTGCCCAATACCAAGATCGAACTGCTCTACCCGCTTGGCGAGGACAGCCCGATCACCGGTTTCCTTGAAAAGAACCCGGCAGGCGGTATTCACCATGTCTGTTACGAGGTGGACGACATCATTGCCGCGCGCGATCATCTCAAGCAAACCGGTGCCCGCGTACTCGGGTCGGGCGAGCCGAAGATCGGCGCCCATGGCAAGCCGGTCCTGTTCCTGCATCCGAAGGATTTCAACGGTTGTCTCGTGGAGCTTGAACAGGTCTGATCCGGCATAAGAACCCGGTTTGATCTCTGGCACGGGCGGGCTACACTCCCGCCCATCGCCGCAACATTAGGACTGCGCTCATGTCGATCACTTCCGCCCTCGTGCTTTATGCCGTGCTTTGGTTCCTGACACTCCTGATCGTGATTCCGATCCGCCTCAAGACGCAGGGCGACGTTGGCGAGATCGTGGAGGGCACCCATGCGGGCGCGCCTGCGCAGCACAACCTCAAGACCAAGGCCTGGATCACGACCGGCGTTGCGGCGGTGATCTGGGTGATCCTGTTCTGGATCATCACCCAGGGCATCATCACGGTGCGTGATTTCGACTGGATGAACCGCCTTCCACCGGTGGGCGCGGGCTGACAAGGGTTTTCGAAAACCGCTTGGCCGCAGCCTCAGGGTTTATCGTTCAGCCCATGAAAGAGATGGGTGAAGGTCGCGGCCCCGAAAATCGGGATCACGAGGTTCACCAAAGGTAGGGAAAGCGGCATCGCCATAAGCGTGCCCGCAACCCAGATCGTGAACCAGTTCTTCTTGCGCAGGGCCTTGGCGCCGTCGCGTCCGAGCCGGCGCATGGCGGCGAGTTGGAAATATTCGCGGCCCAGGAGAAACCCGTTCAGCCCCCAGAAAATGAACAGCGCGAAGGGCGAGAACATCGCATAGAGGATCAACGCCAGAAGGTTCGCCACGATCAGCACACCGAGAAAGGCCAGCGTATCGCGCAGGGCCTCGGAAAAGGGCAGGCGCGGCACGGGGGGCAGATCCGGGTAGTGGCGGTCTTCGACGGCCTGGGCCACGTCTTCGAGGAACATCGACGTGATGGCCGATGCGACGGGCACCATCAGGAAGACAGAGAGCACCATCATGAAGACCACAGAGGACCAGCTCAGCAGATCGTCGAGCCATGTCACCTCGCCAATGATGGGCACATAGGCGCTTTCGCCGATGAGGAAATCGAGCAGGGTCAGCAGACCGGCATAGGCCGCGACCAGAAGCGCGATGGTCAGCACGATGCCAAGGCCGAGCACCCTGCGAAAGCGGCGGTCGCCCATCTGGGACAGGGCCGCGACAAAGGAAGAGACAATCAACTGGAGACCCATGTCACCTTGTCCTCGAGATTGGGGCGGGGGCGTTCCGGGGGCGTCGCGGTTTCGGTGCCGATATGGATCAGACCGGCAAGCCGTTCATGCGGGGCCAGCCCGAGGGTTTCCTGAAGAAAAACAGGGTCATGAGTGGGCCAGCCCGAGAGCCAGTTCGCCCCCCAGCCCGATGCGAGCGCCGCGTTCAGAAGCGCGAGGCAGACGGCGCCGGTGGAGTAGGTTTGTTCTATGGCGGGGACTTTATCGGCGATGACGGGGGTTTCGATGACGGCGACGGCGAGGTGGCCGGTGTCGAACTGGTTGCGGCCCTTGTCGGTTTGCACCGGGTCGAGGCCGAGCGCGGCGGCGCGGGTGCCGACGGCCTCGCCAAGGCGGCGCAGGGCGGGGGCCTCGAGGACCATGAGGCGCCAGGGTTCGAGCTTGCCGTGATCGGGGCTGCGCAGGGCGGCTTCGAGGATCGGGGCCAGCGCGGCGCGGTCGGGAACCGGCGTCGTGAGGGTCTTGGCGGGGCGGGAGCGGCGCGTCAGGAGAAACTCGAGCGCGGCTTGATTGGGGGATGGCATGGGCGTTTCCGTATAGAGTTCACGAGTGGCATGTTGGCCTTAACGCCACGAGATTCAACCGGTTTTCAAGGGTTTCCGGGGGTTTTCCCATGTGCACCGGCGTTTTGACAGGTCATTTTCGACCGGGCATAAAGGAGCTGTCCTGCCCAAGGAGTCATACCGCCATGTCCGATGACCTGACCCCCCTTGCCACGCCCGGCACGGAGATTGCCGTGCGGGTGACGCCAAAGGCCTCGCGCAACCGGGTCATGCGCGACGCGGAGGGGCAGATCCGGGTCTATGTCACGGTGGTGCCGGAGGGCGGCAAGGCCAATGCGGCGGTGCAGAAATTACTGGCCAAGGCGCTCGGGCTGGCCAAATCGCGGCTCAGATTGATCCGGGGCCAGACGGGCCGCGACAAGGTCTTCCGCGTCGAAGGTTAACGGCAAAACCCATGTCGGTATCACGTCGGTATTGCGTCGGTATCACGTCGGTGGGACGGGGCTCACGCAGCGTCCCGGTTAACGGGGGCAAAGCGGTGTCGAAACCGCTTGGCCCGCGCTTGTGAGGCGCCGGACGTCGGTTGCCCGGATCGTTTTTGGTGGGATCGGGTCAGTGCGGATATTCGAATCTGTTGCGGCGCATGACCGGTCCCAGCCCTGAGCGGACCCCATGCTCCAGACGCCGATTTGCGATAGCCGACCTTCGTTGCGCAGTTCGCGAACTGGTAAGATGCAGATTGGAGGCGACATTCGAACCATGAGATAATGGTGTAAGGCGTTGCTGTTGGTTGTGTTTGCCCGTTGTTCACAATGCTCTTTTACTCCTGTACCCTGTTCCTCTTTCACTAGACGGAGACCGAGATGTGGGCTTGGATTAAAATTAACTGGGAGCGCTGCTTTCTTTTCTTGATCGCACTTATGTTTCTGGCCTTCAGTATCCGGTTCCTGCTCAAGGCCGAAGTGGCTGGGGCCACAGCAACCTTCGTCATGTTTTTTCTTTGTTTGATCTATGGTAACGTTTCTCGCTTCAAGAGGTTCAAGGGATTAGGTTTTGAAGCTGAACTCTGGGAAGACAAGCAGAAAGAAGCCGCCGACCTTATCGAACGTCTGAAAAACATCGTGCAAGTTTATACCCGCGAAATCGTGATGACTAAGGTAATGGCAGGGAGATTTGGCGGAGGCTCGGACTGGCCAGATCGCTGGGCGCTTTATGAAGAGCTCGTTGGTCAGCACGACACGCTTGGTCAGAACATCGACTTTTTGCCGCTAAAGGAAAAGGTCTATAAAGTGATGGTGTTTGATGCCGTATCTTTTCTTTCTGAAGAGATTCGACAGGCTCTCTCGAAGGCGGAATCGAACGCGCAAGATGCTATTTCAGCAGAGTTTGGCAATCCCATTAAGGATCATGAAGGCTATAGAAAGCGCCGGGAGGAGCTTAAGGCGCTAAAGTTTGATATGAGTGGCCTGTTCAAAATTTCTGAGACGGAGAATGTTGCACAGTACGTGTTGAGCAACACAGAACGAACAGCGCAGGGTTTGGGGGAGAAATTCGGAATTGAAGTCGAACTCCCTGACGACAAAATGACAAAGCTGCGGAAGATCGACGCGTTGGTCAAAGTGGGAGACTTCCGCGCTGACCCCGAGCTCATGCAATGGGCAGATAGAGAAGGCTAACGGGCTGGGAGCAGGAGTTCCGCGTGAGTTAGGACGGTGGTGTCGATTAGGTGCTGGCTGCAACGCGCGAAGGCTCGCTCTGGGCTCTTCAACCGGCTTTAGCCACACGCCACACGAAGGTCCGCAGTCGAGTAACTGGCCAAACTTTGCAAAGTCCCCTCCCTGCGCATTGCCGCCGTTCGTGACCTGCGCACCAAACGGCAACTCCCCGCCCATCATGTCGAATGTCGCGCTTGTGTAGGTGCTCCCTCCGGGCCTGACAGCCGCCCTCTGGCGGTGCCACCCGCGCGCTGTGTGGTCTGGGCTTGCGGGGGCGTGGCGCTGGCGGGGTTATTCCGCGTCGCGCTTGTGCAGTTTGTAGACCCCTTCCGGCAGGTCGAGCGCGGCGGCGAGTTCCTCGATCTGGTGGATGGAGAAGGTCACCTTCTGCACCGTGTCGGTGCGCGCGTCATATTGCTCGACGGTGATGCACTCGTCGAACATCTGGATGGTGACATCCTCCTTGAGAGGGGCGGGCCCTTCGTCAACCAGCGTGACGATCGTGGCGTCGAATTCGTGCTCGATGCTGAACATGCAGACAGCCTAGCGGAAGGCGGCGGCGAGGGGAATGGTTTGTTTGCGGGGCGCGGGGGCTGGCGTCAATCCGGGCGCCCCATGAGCCGGTCGATGGGGGCGTAATCATCGGTCAGCACCTGCCCGCGGGTCGCGGCGAGTTGGGTGATGAAACTGTCGCCAAGCGCGGCGAATTGGGTCTGGTCGGGTGCGGCGGTGGTGATCTCGTCGCGGGCGGTGCGCTCGGTGCCGCCGACCACGACAAAGACCATGCGTTGACCGGGGGCGGGGCGTATCTTCTGGGTCCAGACCTCGACCACGGGAAAGACGGTCTGCATCGTGGCCACGATCGAGGCGAGGGCCCCGAGCCTGTCCTCGTGGTCGATCACGTTCATCAGGAAGCTGCCCTTCGGGGTCAGGCGGTCCGCGGCGAGGCGAAAGAATTCCTGGGTGACGAGGTGAACCGGCACCACGACATCGGTAAAGGCATCGCCGATGATGATGTCATAGCGCAGGTCGGGACGGGTCAGGAGGGCGCGGCGTCCGTCCTCGTGCAGGACTGTCGCGGTTGCGGGATCGAACCAGAAGGCCTCGGCGGCGAGCGCGGTCACGGCGGGGTCGATCTCGGCCACGGTGATCGGCCCGGTGCCGCGCGTGGCGAAGGCCCGTGGCACGGCGTAATTGCCGCCGCCGATATGGAAGCTCGTGAAGTCCGGGCGCGGTGCGCGGGTCATCGACAGCGTGTCCAGCATCGCGGTGTGTTCGGTGAACTGGACCAGGGGCAGGTCGCGCGCGCTTATGCCATGGGCGAGGTGGTCGATCACCATCAGGTGCACGGGGCTTGCGGGATCGGCGGAGAGATCATCGACGCGCAGGCAGAAATAGCGGCTTTCACGGTCGCAGGGGGGCGGCGCGGCGAGGGCCAGCCCGGCGAAGACGACCGCGACAAGCCCGGCCGCGAGGGCGATGCCCCGTCCGCGCCCGCCGGCGAGCCAGAGGAACAGCCCGCCCGATGCGACATAGACCAGCGTGACGACGACAAGCGTCGCGGAGGAGCCGAGCCACGAGATGAACACGAACCCGGCGAGCAGCGTTCCGGCGATGGCGCCGATCGCGCCGGAGGCGAACATCGCGCCAAGGGCGGGGCCGGTGCGCTCTGCTGTCGTGACGGCGATCTGGGCCAGGACCGGCGCGGGCACACCGGCAAAGAAGGAGGGCAGGAAGAATACCAGCGCCGTCAGCCCCGTGATGCCCCAGACCGGCTGTGCGATGATGCGCAGGACCGGCTCGGCCAGGGCGGGCAGGATCAGCACTGCGCCCGCCGTTGTCACAGCCCCTGCCATGAGCGCCCAGCCGGTCCAGCCGAGCGCCTTGGCCTGCGGTTTCTCGGCCAGGCGTCCGCCCCACCAGTGCCCGGCGGAAAACCCGGCCAAGACGACCGCGATCACCGCCGTCCAGGTATAGAGCGACATGCCGACATGCGGGGCCAGCATGCGCCCGGCCACGATTTCGACCACCAGCGATGCCGCACTGATGACGCCCTGCGCCATCACCAGAAGCCATAAGGGGACGGTGTGTTTCATTCTTGCTTTCCTGCTGCCTTGCCCCGGCGAAGATGAGGCCAGTGCGCGGTGCGGGCAAGCCGTTTTATCGCTGGCGCGGTGTGCCCGGTGTCTCGGGGCGGCGCAGGGCCATGGGCGATGGTGTCTTAGCTTGTGGCCGCGGGGGCATCGTTGGCCATATCGGGTTCCGCGTTTTCAGCCGCCCAGTTCGCGGCATCCTCCACCGCCACGACCGAGGCCGTGGGCACGATGTTCACGTAGCCGTCTGTTTCGGAGGCCGGGGTCGCTTCGGTCTGGCTCATGCGGTAGAGGGCGTAGAGCACGATGGCGGCGAAGGTGGTGCCGAGCACGATCCAGAAGGCGAAGGGGCCGAGGATGTCCATGGCAAAGCCGGCGGCGAGCGGGCCGATGATGGCGCCTAACCCGAAGGTAAAGACCAGGCCGCCCGAGATCGAAGGCATGTCATCGGCGGGCACGTTGTCGTTGGTATAGGCCAACAGCAGGGCGTAAAGCGGCGTTGTCGTGCCCCCGGCAAAGAAGGCCGCCGCCATGATCGGCACCAGGGGATCGGAAAACAGCCATGCGGGCGGAGCCTGCGCGAGCCAGCCCAGCGTGCAGGCCACCGCGCCGAGAAACGCCGTGCCGCAGATCACCTTGCGCCGGTCCAGCCTGTCGGACAGCCAGCCGATGGGCACCTGGAGCAGCAACGCACCGCCGAACAGCATCGCCACGAAGAGCGCGATCTGGTTGGCGCTCAGGCCGATCTCGGTGCCGAAGACCGCCCCCATGCCCGACTGGCTTGCGTAGATGCTGCCCAGGAGGAAGATCCCGATGGTGCCGAGTGGCGAGGCCGTGAACAGATCCCGGAGGCTGCCGGGCTTGGCGACTTGCACCGCGGGGGTGGGCTGCACCGAGAGCAGGATCGGCGCAAAGGAGAGCGACACGAGGATCGAGGCCCCGATGAAGAGCGTCGCATTGGCCGCGTCTCCGAGCGTCAGGAGGCCCTGCGCGGCGATGATGCCCAGCGTCTGGGCGATCATGTAGACCGAGAGCATCTTGCCGCGGTTCTCGTTCGTTGTCGCGTTGTTGAGCCAGCTTTCGGCAACGACATAGATGCCCGACATGCAAAACCCGATGGTGATGCGCAGCACGGTCCAGGAGATGGGTTCGGCCCAGAGGGTGAAGGCGATGAGGGCGGCCGACATGAAGCTGCCCAGCGCCGCGAAGACCCGCACATGGCCGACCCGCTGGATCAGCGTCGGGGTGAAGCGTGCGCCGGACAGGAAGCCGACGAAGTAGCCCGAGGTGACGATGGAGAGTTCGGCCGAGGAGAACCCTTCGAGGCCGCCGCGCAGGCCCATCAGGGTAAAGTGCATCCCGTTGCCGAGCATGATGAGCACGATCCCCAGGAGCAGTGCCCAGACTGTGACAAGCATGTTTGCCATCCGCAGGTTCCTTCCAAGCCAGACCGCCCATCGCGTGGTTTCATTCATCGCAACAAAAATGCTGCAGGTGCAGTGCTGCAGCGCCGCATGCGGCGGGATTTGCGACATGATGCGGCGCTTTCCCGGCGGGCATCATGGGCACCACAGGCGCATGGCTTCGGGCGAGAACCTGTGGCATGTTGCGGCCATGAAAGACCTGCACCGTTCCATCAGACTGCTTTATACCGGCCAAAGCAAGCGCGCCCGGCGGTTTCGCTATGGGTTGATCCTGTTCGACGCGCTGACCATCGTCTATTTCATCGCCACCGCGGCGATGCCGATGACGCAGCCCATGGTCACGGTCAACAGCGTGCTCGGGGGCATGATCTTCCTCGATTTCGTGGCCCGGCTCTGGATTTCGGGGAATCGGCGCCGCGAGATCATGCGCATCTACATGCTTGCGGATATCGTCGTCATCGCCTCGCTGCTGCTGGCGCCGTTCCTGACCGCGAATATCGCCTTCCTGCGGGTCTTGCGGGGGTTGCGCCTGCTGCACGCCTACCACCTTTTGCGCGATCTGCGACGCGAGAGCCTGTTCTTTCGCCGCCACGAGGACGCGATTCTTGCCGCGGTGAACCTGTTCGTGTTCATCTTTATCACCACGTCGCTCGTCTTCGTGCTGGCCTTCGAGGAACAGGCCGGGGTCGCGGGCTATGTGGATGCGCTCTATTTCACGGTGGCGACGCTGACGACGACGGGGTTCGGGGATATCACCATGACGACGACGGGCGGCAAGCTCTTGTCGGTGTTCATCATGGTGGTCGGCGTGGCGCTCTTCGTGCAGCTTGCCCGGGCGATCTTTCAGCCCTCGAAGATCAAGTACAAATGCCCCGAATGCGGGTTGAGCCGCCACGACCCGGACGCCATCCACTGCAAACATTGCGGCGCGCCGCTCAAGATCGAGACGGAAGGCAGCGCGGGGGCGTGAGTGGGGGGAATGCAGAGCCTGGCCCCATCACGCCCCACATCCCCACTGGACCCTTCCTCTTCTCGCTCCTAAATTCCGCCCCATGAGAGTATCTGTGAGAGGTCCGGCGATGTTGCGTCGTGTTGTGCGAACTTGTTTGGCTGTCGGGGCGGCGATTGTCCTTGTGGGTTGTGTGGAGCCGACCCCGCAGGCGGTGTCGAAGCCTGCGCCGGTTTACAGTGTGGCGCAGGGTGAGGTGCGGCTTCAGCCGGTGCAGCGGCGGGTCGAGCCGGTGGCGGAGCGGTATTGCCGGGCGCGGCTTCCGGCGGGGAGCAATTGCGATTTCCGCATCAGTGTCGATCCGCGCGGCAATGCCCCGGCCAATGCCTATCAGACGGTGGACCGGGCCGGGCGGCCGCAGATCGTGTTCACCGCCGCGCTGATCGCGGGGGCGCGCAATGAGGACGAATTGGCCTTTGTCATGGCGCATGAGGCGGCGCATCACATCGCGGGGCACCTGGGGCGCAAGCAGCGCGATGCGGTGACCGGGGCGGTGCTTGTTGGGGTGCTGGCGACGCTGGCCGGGGCGCAGGCGGATACGCTCGATTCGGCGATGGATCTCGGGGCGACGGTCGGGTCGCGGGCCTATTCCAAGGAGTACGAGATCGAGGCGGACCGTCTTGGCACGATCATCGCCCACAAGGCGGGCTATGACCCGGTGCGCGGGGCGGAGTATTTCCGACGCATCCCCGATCCGGGCAATGCCTTCCTTGGCACGCACCCGCCCAACGCGCTGCGCATCGACGTGGTGCGCGAGACGGCGGCGGGGCTTTAGCCGGATGTTGCAGCTTGCCAATGTCCTGAGCGACCGGGGGTCGAAATACGCGGTGTCAGGCGGCCCCGTGGCAAGCCGCAAGGAGGCGGATGCGTTTCTCAAGACCCTCAAGCGGGACAAGAAATTCGCCAAGGCGACGCATAACACCTGGGCGGTGCTCTTGTCGGATGGCACGCCGCTCAAGGGCGACGATGGCGAGAGCGGCGCGGGGATGGTCATCCTGCGCATGCTCGAACGCGAAGGGCTTTGCGATCACGTGGTTGTGGTGACGCGCTGGTATGGGGGCGTGAAACTCGGCGGGGACCGGTTCCGCCGGGTGCAGGATTGCGTGCGCGCCTATCTCGGGGCGTTGGCGGCTTGATCGAGGTCATGGGCCGGGCGCAGCCGGGTTGACGCAGGTCAATGGGCGCGCCCGAGAGGCGTGTTAGGGTCGGGTCTGTAGCCTTTTGGAAGAGCCGAGCCATGAAAGACCAATCGACACTTCGCCACCACGCCGCGCTGATGGATCGCGTGGCAGACCGGCTTGGGATTGATCTCGAGGCGGCGGTGCTGTCCGGGGAGATGCCGTTTGACGAGGTGTCGGAGGCGGTTCTGCGCTGTGCAGGTTGCGCCAATCCGGGGGATTGCGCGCATTGGCTTGACAGGAACGAGGCGCGGGCCGAGGCGCCGCCGGTCTATTGCCGCAACCGTGCGTTGCTGGCCCGGCTTGGAGGCGCGCGCCCATGAAACCGCTTGGCGATACCCGGTCCCATTTCTGGCTCGTGCAGCGCATGGCGCAGGCGACACAGACCGATCTTGTCGCCGCGATGGCGCGTGCGGAGCTGACCAATGCGGATTGGGCCGAGATGGTGCAATCCTGCCGGGGGTGTGACTGGACCGAGGGCTGCAAACGCTGGGTCACCGCGCAGGAGGCCGCCAGTGAGGGCGCCGCGCCGCGGGCCTGTATCAACCGAGATCGTTTCCTTCGCCTGAAAGAGGCGCTTGAGGAGGTGGAAAGATGAGCAAGTTGGAACCGCTGGGCGATCCGGCCCGGCATTTCTGGATGACGCGGAGCGTGGCGCGGGTCATGGGGCTTTCGCTGAGCGAGGCCATGGCCGAGGGGCACCTGACCCAGAAGGGCTATGCCGAGCTCGTGACCAACTGTCGCCGCTGCACCCATGTGCATGACTGTGAATATTGGCTCGCGCATCAGGCGGGACGGGCCGAGGCACCGCCGGCGGGATGCCAGCATGCCCGGCTTTTCGAAAAGTTGAAGGATGTGGCCGGGAAGGCCTGATTTGGAGGAAATCGAATGAACCTGTTTGAGAAACTGGGCCAGCACGCCGATCTTGTCGGGGGAATGTCCGAAAGGGTCGGGGTCGATTGGGCCAAGGCGCTTGAAGCCCATCCCGAGCTTGCCGCGCGTTATCGCAGTGCGGTCATGAGCTGCACCCATTGCCGACAGGTTGGCGAGTGCAAGGGGTGGCAGGAGGGCCATGCCCATGCCGACCACGCGCCGGAGTATTGCCTCAACAAGGGGCTTCTGGAAGACCTTGCAGCCGAGACTTGAGCGCGCTTGCGCCGACGCGGGGCGCGCGGCATGGTTGGCCTGATACGGAGGGTCGCCATGTATTTCATCACGCGCACGATTGAACGAACCCGGTGGAGCCTTGCCGGGTTCGTGCATTGCTGGAAGGAAGAATATTCCTTCCGCATTTGGGGGTATTGCAACCTCGTTTCGGCGGCTTTGGTGTTCATCCTGCCGCTGACCGGGGGCGAGCGGGCGGTGATCCTCGCGCTTGGCCTTCTGGTGATGGTGGTGGAGTTGATCAACACGGCGGTGGAGCGCGCGGTCGATCATACCTCGACCGCGCATCACCCTTTGGCGGGACAGGCCAAGGACACGGCCAGCGCGGCGGTGATGCTCACGGCGGTGGCCACGGGGGTGGCATGGGGCGTGGCGCTTATCTTCTAAAGCCTTGATTTGCATGGGGGGCCGGGGCAGGATTTTTCCCCGGAGGAGCCCATGTTGTATTTCCTGAAACGTCTGCGGTGGCGGCTTGTTTGGTCGTGGCATGGCTGTGTCGATGCGTGGCGGCATGAGCATTCGTTCCGCACATGGGTCTGGGCGAATGTTGTGTCCGCCGGGTTTGCGCTTTGGCTGCCGTTGGGCGTCGCGGAAAGGGCGTTGATCCTGGCGCTGGGGGTGCTGGTTCTGGCGGCGGAGTTGTTCAACACGGCGCTCGAGCGGGCGGTGGATCATATCTCGCTCGACAAACACCCCTTGGCGGAGCAGGCCAAGGACGCCGGAAGCGCGGCGGTGGCGGTTGTGGCGATTGCGGCGGGCGTGGCTTGGGTGGTTGTGTTGGTGGGGTTGGTGCAGGGGGTGGTGGGGTGAAACCCCACCCTACGGTGAACGGAATGAGCAGCATGTTTCTTGAAGCGAGGATGCAATTCCCTGACGCGGATACGGTATTTATCGGACCGTGCCTCTACGCGGTGTTCTTGCGGCCCGAGTTTCGAATTACAGATATCGCCGTGCCGGAGGGCGGGCTGCTTTATATCGGCAAGGTCGAGAAACAGAATAAACGATTGCATTTTGCGGCTCCCCATTCTGGTTCAAGCACCTTGAGGCGCAGTCTAGGCGCATTATTGAAGGATCAGTTGGACATGCAGGTTCATCCGCGATCCCTTGGCAGGTCAAATGCGGATTTTGCCAACTATGTTTTTTCGAAAGACGCAGAGAAACGTTTGAGCAATTGGATGCTAGCGCACCTTTGCTATGCTGTTGTGCCCGTCGAGGACGAAGTAAGGGCAACCGAGAAGCAGGCGATCAAGGAGCTTCAGCCACCGCTCAACCTCACCGACTGGCGCAATCCACAGCGCAAGCATCTCAAAGAACTGAGAAAAAGATGCGCGGATGAGGCGCGAGCGAGAGCCGTTCAAAGCCCCCGATAGGGCAAAGGTGTGTCTCTCTCCAACCCTCGGGATCGGGCGTTTTGGGGGTGGCTATTGCAACCGCCCCCAAAGATCATACTCCCCGGCTTCGTCGACCTCGACCGAGACGATCTCGCCAACCGACAACCCTTCCGTCCCTTCATCAATGAACAGGTTTCCGTCGATCTCTGGGGCGTCGGCCTTGGTGCGGCAGGTGGCGATGCCGTCTTCGTCGATGTCGTCGATGATGACGTCCATGACCTTCCCGACCTTGGCGGCGAGTTTGGCCTCGGAGATGGCTTGGGCCTTTTCCATGAAGCGCTCCCAGCGGTCTTGTTTGACCTCTTCGGGCACGTGATCGGGCAGCGCGTTGCTACGCGCGCCGTCGACGTTTTCGTATTGGAAACAGCCGACGCGGTCGAGTTGGGCCTCGTCCATCCAATCAAGGAGGTGTTGGAATTCCGCCTCGGTCTCGCCCGGATAGCCGACGATGAAGGTCGATCGGAGGGTGATGTCGGGGCAGGTCGCGCGCCACTTGGCGATCTCGTCGAGCGTCTTGGCACCGGCGGCGGGGCGGGCCATGCGTTTGAGCACGTCGGGGTGGCTATGTTGGAAGGGGATGTCGAGATAGGGCAGGATGAGGCCCTCGGCCATGAGCGGGATCAGGTCGCGCACATGGGGGTAGGGGTAGACGTAGTGGAGGCGGACCCACGCGCCGAGTTGGCCGAGTTCGCGGGAGAGGTCGGTGATATGGCTGCGCACCTCGCGGTCTTTCCACGGGTGGGGCGAGTATTTGCGGTCAAGCCCGTAGGCGGAGGTGTCCTGCGAGATGACGAGGAGTTCCTTCACGCCGCTTTCCACCAGCTTTTCGGCCTCGCGCAGGATGGCGTGGGCCGGGCGGGAGGCAAGGCGCCCGCGCATGTCGGGGATGATGCAGAACTTGCAGGCGTGGTTACAGCCTTCGGAGATCTTGAGGTAGCTATAATGGCGCGGCGTGAGCGAGACGCCGGAGGCCGGGAGCAGATCGACAAAGGGGTTCGGATCGGGCGGCACGGCGGCGTGCACGGCGTCGAGGACTTGCTCGTATTGATGCGGGCCGGTGACGGCGAGTACCTTGGGATGCGCGCCGGTGATATAGTCGGGTTCCGCGCCGAGACAGCCGGTGACGATCACCTTGCCGTTCTCGTTGAGCGCCTCGCCGATGGCTTCGAGGCTCTCGGCCTTGGCCGAGTCGAGAAAGCCGCAGGTGTTGACGATCACGGCATCGGCGCCGGAATAGTCGGGCGAGATGCCATAGCCTTCGGCGCGCAGGCGGGTCAGGATGCGTTCGCTATCGACCAAGGCCTTGGGACAGCCCAAGGAGACCATGCCGATATTCGGCTGGCCGGGACGGTTGGTTTCGGAAACGCGGGCGCGTGCGAGATCGGGGCGAAGGTCGGGCGGGTTCGTGGACATGCGCGCGGTATAGGCGATGGGCGCGGGTTTGGGAATACGGGTTGATTGGGGGGTGTGCTCGTCCATAGGGTGAGCGGAGTGATGAGGATACATCTATGGCCGATCTGAAACCCGCGAATGAGAACCCTTGGTATGTGCTGGCGACCCTTTATGGGGAGCAGGAGGGGGAGGAGATTGATTGGGAGCTTCATGAGAAGAACCGGAAGGTTTGGAATGCTTGGGCGGGGCAGGGGGTAAGCAATGAGATTGATGAAGTGGCGAAACGCTCGCAGGTCAAAGCAGCGGAGTTTAGACGATGGAACTCACAGGCGGCAGAAGTTCAGAGGGTACATCGGTTGGCAATGTTGACGCGCAACGGCGACGGATTTGTCTACACCGGATTCCCGCGGATTGAGCAAGAAATCGATTTTCAGTGTGTAGCATTTGACAAATTGATCTCGTGTAGCGGTTATGTCTTCCCCAATGATACTATGTTCACTTCAGCGGTTTTCGAAGCTCATGCTGAATTCAGCAGTACGGTATTCCGTGGCCATGCCTCATTCGACCACACCGCGTTTCATGCCAACACTTCCTTCTTTTCCGGGTCCTTCGGTGGCGATGCAGAGTTCGATCGCGCGGAGTTCAGGGGAAATACTTCTTTCGATTCCGTTGGGTTCCAAGGAGATGCATATTTTGCTTCCTCTATCTTTGAAAATAAAGTGAACTTTGACAGCGCGAAATTTGAAGGAAACGCATACTTCATTTCCATAGAGTGCAATACTCTAGCCAATTTCCGTGCTGCTGCATTTGGGGCTGAAGCGTTTTTCACCTCAGTGAAATTTAAGGGGCTAACGGCTTTTTCTTCTGTAGCGTTTAGCACCGATGTGGATTTCAGTGGGACGGCTTTCAGTGCAGGTCTAGCCTTCGATTCCGCAACGTTCGCGGGCTTTGCCTATTTTACAAATGCAAAGTTCGGGGTTGTAGACAGCGAGACGACTTGCCAACCGTCTTTTCGCGATTGCCAGTTCGAGAAGCCGACCAATTTTCGCGGAGCGGTGTTTTTGCACCACTACCCCGATCTGTCGGGGGCGGTTTTGCATGAAAAGACGACGTTCACGGCCAAGGCAGAGTGTTGGCCGGATGCGAAGGCTTGGCAGTTCGAGAGCCACAAATTGCAGTTGAAGTGGACGGAAGAGTCCAAAGACTCCTGCGCGGCGATCCGGCATGTTCTTGCCCAGCAGGGGCTTCCCGAGGAGGAGCATTTCTTTTTTCGCAGGGAGATGCGGTTTGCGGGGCAGGTGGGGTCTCGGTGGGCGAGGGTGCCGTATCAGGCGTTCGGGGTGCTTTCGGATTATGGGATTTCGATTGCGCGGCCTGTGACCTTTCTGGCGGCGACCTTTGTGCTGCCGCTTGGGGCGTATACGGCGGTTTTTGAGAACCGGGGTGGTGCGTTGTCGGAGAGCGTCTTGAGCGCGCTGGGGCTGTCGTTGGCGTCCACGCTCAAGTTCTTTGGCTTTCAGCGGCTCTATTTCAGCGACCTGTTCAAAGACCCCGGCGCCTTGATTTCCGTTCTGACCGGGACGCAGACGGTGCTCGGCTATGTCTTTCTCTTCTTCCTCGCGCTTGGCCTCAGGCAGAGGTTCCGGTTGCGGTGATCTTCCCCGTTGCGGGGCGCGGGGGGCGGGCGTAGGCTGGGGGGAGATTGTTTTGCCGAGGGTGGTTCGATGCGTTTGATCCGTATTCTTTTGATGGTTGTCGTGGTGGTTGTGCTGGGGCTGGTGGCCTTGTTGGTGCTTTTGCCGGGCGAGAAGATTGCCAAGATCGCGGCGGATCAGGTGCGCTCGCAGACCGGGCGGGAGTTGGTGTTCGAGGGCGATGTGGGGATCAGCTGGTATCCGATCCTTGGCGTCAAGACCGGGCCGGTGCGCTTTGCCAATGCGGAGTGGTCCGACAATGGGCCGATGTTCCGCGCCGAGAGCGCGCAGATCGGGGTTGATGCGATGAGCCTCGTCGGCGGCACGATCCGGATCACGCAGATCGACCTCAACGCGCCGGATGTGCTTCTCGAGGTGGCCGGGGACGGACGCGCAAACTGGGACCTGTTCCCAAAGAGCGCGGAGGCCGGCGATGCGACCACGACCACCACGGAGGGCGGCGGCGCGATGGGGGGGCTTGTGCTTGAGAACCTCGCGGTGCGCGGTGCGCGTCTGCGCTATGTGGATCATGGCGGCGAGAGCTTCGACATCAAGGATGTGGATGCGACGCTGGCATGGCCCGACCGGGCAGGACCGGCAGAGATCGGGCTGACCTTGCGGCCTGCGGAGGATCGTGTCGAGATCGCGGCGGTGGTCGATAACCTCGAGGCCCTTCTGGGGGGCGAGATTTCGACGCTGCGCGCCAACGTGGCGGCGGCGGGCGCGACGGTTGGCTTTGACGGGCGTGCGGCGATGGACCCGCAGGCGGCGGGGCGCCTCGAGGCGGATGTGCCGGACCCGGATGCCTTCATGGCGGCGCTCGGCCTTGAGCCCGCGGGCGTGGACGGCAAGGCGGCGTTCAGGGGCGATGTGACGCTGGCCAAGGATGGGCAGATCTCGGTGCGCGAGGGCACGGCAACGGCGCTTGGCAATACGGTCAGCCTTGCGGCGGATGTGTTCATGAACGGACCACGCCCCCGCATCAATGCCCAGATCGCGGGTGGGGCGATGAGTCTTGCGGCGCTTTCGGGCGGCGGTAGCGGTGGCGGCGAGACGTCGGGCGGCGGCGGATGGTCCAAGGCGCCGATCGACGCCTCGGGGCTTGGCCTCATCGACGGGGATATTTCCCTTGCCGCTGAGAGCATAGACCTTGGCGACATGGTGTTGGGGCGCACGCGCGTCGGGATTGCCATCGACAATTCCCGCGCCGTGGTGACCTTGCGCGAGCTGCGCATGTTCGACGGCTTGGCGGTTGGTCAGATGGTGGCCAACAATCGCAGCGGTCTTTCGGTGAGCAGCGATATCACGGTGACGGGGCTTGAGCTTCGGAGCCTGTTGACGGACATGGCCGGGATTGACCGGATGTCGGGCGTGGGCACCATGAAGAGCAATATCCTCGCCTCGGGCAATTCGATCCATGCGTTGATGCATTCGCTCTCGGGGTCCGGGTCGTTCGCAATCGGGCAGGGCAAGATCGAGGGTATCGACCTTGATCGCCTGTTGCGCGGTCAGCCGGGGGCCAGCGGCACAACGGTGTTCGATTCTCTCTCGGCAAGCTGGTCCATGCAGGGCGGGGTGATGCGTAACGATGATCTCTTGCTCGACCTGCCGCATGTGATCGCCAAGGGCGAAGGCACGGTGGGCATCGGGGCGCGCACCATTGATTACCTGTTCACGCCACAGATCAAGAACGAGGCCGAGGACGGGCTTGCCGTGCCGGTCGAGATCAAGGGCAGCTGGGACAGCCCCAAGATCATCCCGCGTCTCGACAAGGCCTTTGGCCGCGATATCGAGCTTGAGCTCGAAGAGAAGAAGGACGCGGCGCGTGAAGAGCTCAAGGCCAAGGCCAGGGAGAAGGTCGAGGAGAAGATCGGCGTGATCGACAAGCAGGAAGGCCAGTCGACCGAGGACGCCATCAAGCAGAAGCTCGAGGACGAGGTCAAAGACAAGTTGAAGAGCCTGCTCGGTGGCGATTGATCCGGCGGCGGCGCGGCGCGGGCCGCCGCATCTTGCCACGCTGATCATCCTCACGGGCGTCTCGATCCTGACGCTCAACATGTTCCTGCCCTCGCTTCAGCACATGGCAGAGGATTTCGGCGTTGACTATGCGGTCGTGAACCTTGCCGTGGCGGGGTATCTCCTTGTCACGGGCGTCTTGCAGATCATCCTTGGCCCGCTTTCGGACCGGTATGGGCGGCGGCCCGTGCTTCTTGCGGCGATGGCGATTTTCGCGGTGGCGTCGCTGGGCTGTTGGATGGCGCAGGATATCTGGGTCTTTCTCGGATTTCGTCTTTTGCAGGCGGCGGTGATCGGCGGCACTGCCATCAGCCGCGCCGTGGTACGCGATATGGTCAGCGATCGGGAAGCGGCGGCGATGCTGGGCCAGATCGGCATGGTCATGGCGCTGGCGCCGATGCTTGGGCCGGGGTTTGGCGGGCTGCTCGATGAATTGTTCGGCTGGCGCGCGAATTTCGCGGTCTTTACCTTGCTTGGCGTGGCGCTGTTCGTTCTTGTCTGGCGCGATCTTGGCGAGACCAACGCCCACCCCTCGGCAAATTTTGCCGCACAGTTCCGGGCCTATCCCGACCTGTTGCGCTCGCGCAGGTTCTGGGGCTATGCGCTTTGCGTCGCGTTTTCGGTCGGGGCGTTCTATGCCTTCATCACCGGCGCGGCCTTTGTCGGGGACAAGGCCTTTGGCCTTGGCCCGGCGCAGGTCGGGATCGGGATCGGGTCGATCACCGGGGGGTTTGCCCTTGGCAATTTCCTCTCGGGGCGTTTGGCCAGGCGATACGGTTTGACCACGATGATGATCCTCGGGCGCAGCGTGGCCTGTCTCGGGCTTGTCCTTGGCCTCATGCTTGTGGCGTTCGACGTGGTGACGGTCTGGACCTATTTCGGCTGCGTGGTCTTCGTGGGGCTTGGCAATGGGCTGACGCTGCCGTCGGCCAATGCGGGCACGATGTCGGTGCGCCCGCATCTTGCGGGGAGTGCCTCGGGGCTGGCGGGCGCGCTCATGGTGGTGGGGGGCGCGGTGCTGACGACGCTGACCACGGCGGTTCTGACCGAGGCGAACGCGGTCTGGCTCTTGCTGGCGATCATGCTGGTTTCGGCGCTGCTCGGGTTGGCGGCGTCGCTCTATGTGCGCTGGATCGACCTCAGGGAAGGGTTGCCGGCGGCCCAGACATGACAAAGCCCCCGGCGGGGCGGGGGCTTGTCCGGCAAAAGCTGGGCAACGCCTTAGCGTTTGCGGTCGCGGCGCGAGGACATGGGCTGAAACGCGACGCCGACATGGGCCTCGCAATAGGGCTTGCCCTGTTGCACGGGCAGGCCGCAGAACCAGAAATCCTCGGTCGCCGGGTCGCCCACGGGCCATTTGCAGGTCCGCTCGGTCAGTTCCATCAGCGTGAGCTTCTTGGCGGCCTTCTCGACCTCGCTCACCTTGGCGAGCGCCTCGGGGCTGATCTCGTTCGCGGAGGGCTGCGGCGGCAGCGGCTGGCCCGCGGGAATGATCGCCTTGCGCGCCGGGCTCATCGCCGGTTTCGCCGCTGCGGCGGGTTCGGGCTTGGGCTCGGGCTTGGCCTCTGTCGCCGGTTTGGGCTTGGCCTTGGCCTCTGCCTTGGGCTTGGTGGCGGGCTTGGGCTTGGCGTCTGCCTTGGGCTTGGCCTCTGCCTTGGGGGGGGCGTTGCGGTTCGACAGGCCAAGGCGATGCACCTTGCCGATCACCGCGTTGCGGGTCACGCCGCCGAGTTCCTTGGCGATCTGGCTGGCCGACTGGCCCTCGCCCCACATTTTCTTCAAGAGCTCTACGCGCTCGTCGGTCCAGGACATCCGTTGAATTCCTTAGCTAAAAAGCGGCCCCGCGACAGGGCCGCTCCGCATTGCGAGATTGGCCCTCTATTGTAGTCAGACGTGAGCGAGTTACAAGGCAGAGAATCAGCGCAAACGAAGGGGAAACGGCATGAACGGCACGGAAATGGGAGTTCGACGCTTTGGCGCGGTGAATTGGCTCGGGCTGGCGACGTTGGCGCGGCGCGAGATTCTGCGCTTCAGCGTGGTGTGGACCCAGACGCTTCTGGCACCGCTGGTGACGGCGGGCCTGTTCCTGATGATCTTTACCATCGCGGTCGGGTCGCGGCGGGGCGATGTCATGGGGGTGCCGTTTCTCGAGTTTCTCGCGCCGGGAATCCTGATGATGACGGTGATCCAGAACAGTTTTGCCAACACCTCTTCGTCGATCATGATCTCCAAGGTGCAGGGCAATATCGTCGATACGCTGATGCCGCCCCTGTCGCCGCTGGAACTGCTCATCGGCTATCTCGCCGGGGGCATCGTGCGCGGGGTGGCTGTCGCGGTCGCGATCCTTGCGGGGCTCGTGCTTGTCCTTGGGCATGGTGTGGCGCATCCCGCCTGGCTTTTCGGGTTCGTGCTGCTTGGCGGGGCGTTTCTCGGCGCGCTCGGGATCATGGCGGGAATCATCGCCGGCAAGTTCGACCAGATGGCGGCGATCACGAATTTCATCATCACGCCGCTCGCTTTCCTGTCGGGGACGTTCTACTCGGTCGAGGCGCTGCCCGCCGGATTGGCGCAGGTGACGCATATGAACCCGATCTTCTACCTGATCGACGGGGCGCGCTATGGCGTGATCGGTGTCTCGGACAGCGCGCCGGGTCTTGGCGTTCTCGTCGTCAGCGGCGCAACGCTCGTGCTGTGCCTCGCCGCCTGGGCCATGCTGAAGAGTGGCTACCGCCTCAAGAGCTGATTCCATGCCTCCGGCGGGAGTATTTGCCCCAGAGAAGAAAGGATGGACGTTTCTGTCTTCTTCTCTGGAGAAATACCTCCGGGGGTCTGGGGGCAGCGCCCCCAGCCACGCCCAACGCTTTGTGGCGCAGCTTTGCTGCGTCTCAAAGGGGCGGGAGCGCTACCTGTCGATCCGGGGCGCGCGGGTTTCGCGCCAGGCAAGGATGGCGGCGCCGATGAGGATCAGGGCGGCGCCGGTCCATGAAATGGCATCGGGGCGCACGTCGAAAATCACTGCGTCATAGAGCGTCGCGAAGGCCAGCGCGAGGTAGAAGAAGGGCGACACGAAGCTCGCATCCGCGAGCCGCATGGCATTGATGAAACAGATCTGGGCCGAGGCCATCAGCAGGCCGATGGCGCCCAGCGCCAGCCATTGCGCGGGGGTGGGGGGGCTCCAGGCGAAGATCACGGCGATGGTGGCGAGGGTCAGGCCGATGGCGTTGTTGACGAGCAGGATCTGGAACGGTTTCTCGCGTCCCGACAAGAGCTTGATGAAGATCATTTCGCCGCCCATTGCGAGCGCGGCGCAGAGGGCCAGGAGCGCGCCGAATTCGAGCGAGGCGCCGCCGGGGCGCATGAGGACCGTTGCGCCGAGCAGAGCGAGGATGGCGGACCCCCAGCGCCAGCGGCCCACGGTTTCGCCCAGGAAAGGAATCGCCAGCATCATCGCGAAGACCGGGTTGAGAAAGCTGATCGCGGTGGCGTCGGAAAGCGGAATGAAGACGGCGGCGGCGAACATCAGCGTGACGCCGCCCCAGCCCAGGGCAGAGCGTCCGACATGCAGGCGCAGGTTGGGCCGCGTGAAGCGTGGACGCAGGATCAGCGTGGCCGTGGAAAAGGCCAGGAAGGCAAAGAGGAACCGGCCGTGGCTGATCTGTAGCGGGTGCAGCGGATCGCCGAGCGCGCCGGTGCCGATCGCCTTGGCGAGAAGGGTTGTGCCCGCGGCAAACGCGGCGGCCATCACCGTCAGGGCGGCGGCAAGGCCCGGTTTCTGGGCAGGGGGAGAGGCGGGCGCTGGTGTCATCTTTGTGCATTGACGCGAATTGAGCGTCGCGACAAGCGGGAAAATGGGGCTAGGCAAGGCGTGGGACTTGGGCTAGAGCAGCACGCATGGGATACGCATTTGCGCATAAGGGGCTTCGACGCCTGCGACGCACGCGACGCGCCTGAGGCCGCCGCGCCCATCGTCATGGACATGATATGACGATGGGAAAGACCCATGAATTGCGCCGCATCGGCGCATCTTCTCTCTCAGATTGTTGACTTGCCCGCCCCTCTGGGGCAACCACAGGGCTTCTTTGATAAGGACAGGACCATGATCCCTTCTGTTTTGCCGACCTATAACCGCGCGCCTTTGAACTTCGTCAAGGGCGAGGGCAGCTGGATGACCGAGGCGGACGGGCGACGTTTTCTCGATCTCGGGGCGGGGATCGCGGTCAATGTGCTTGGCCATGCCAACCCGATCCTTGTCGAGGCGCTGACCGAGCAGGCGGGCAAGCTTTGGCACGTGTCGAACCTCTACCAGATCCCGCAGCAGCAGGCCCTGGCGGACAAGCTTGTCGAGAACAGCTTTGCCGACACGGTGTTCTTTACCAATTCCGGGACGGAATCCTGTGAACTCGCGGTCAAGATGGCGCGCAAGTACTGGTATGACAAAGGCCAGCCCGAGAAGATCGAGATCATCGGCTTCGAGGGCGCGTTTCATGGCCGTTCGACCGCTGCGATCGCGGCCGCCGGGGGCGAGAAGCTCACCAAGGGGTTCGCGCCGCTTCTGCCGGGGTTCAAGCATGTGCCGTGGATGAACTGGGACGCGCTCAAGGCGGAGATCGGGGACGAGACCGCGGCGGTCATCATCGAGCCGGTGCAGGGCGAGGGCGGTATTCGCCCGGTGCCCGACGCGGACATGCGCGCCCTGCGCGAGATCTGTGACGATGCGGGCATCCTGTTGATCCTGGACGAGGTGCAATGCGGCGTGGGCCGGACGGGCAAGCTTTTCGCCCATGAATGGTCCGGGATCACACCGGATATCATGATGGTGGCCAAGGGCATTGGCGGGGGCTTTCCGCTTGGTGCCGTTCTGGCCACCGAGGAGGCCGCGAGCGGCATGACGGCGGGCACGCATGGATCGACCTATGGCGGCAACCCCTTGGGCTGTGCCGTGGGGGCGGCGGTCATGGACGTGGTGGCGACGCCGGATTTCCTTGACGAGGTGAGCCGCAAATCCGGCCTGTTCCGTCAAAAGCTCGAGGGGCTTGTCGCGGCGCATCCGGATGTGTTCGAAGAGGTGCGCGGCATGGGGCTCATGCTTGGCCTCAAGTGCAAGGCGGCCAATATCGACGTGGTGAACGCGGGCTATGACAACGAGATCGCCACCGTGCCGGCGGCGGATAACGTGGTGCGCCTGTTGCCGCCCCTGACCATTTCCGAAGACGATATCAGCGAAGCCGTGGTGCGGCTCGACAAGGCTGCCGTGCAGGTTGCCGCAGCGAAGGATTGAAGCCATGAAGCATTTTCTCGACATCAACAAGACCTCGCGGGAGGATCTCCGGGGCATGATCGACGCCGCCCACGCGATGAAGGCGGCGCGCAATGGTCGCCCGAAGGGGGCCGCCGATGATGAGCAGCCGCTCAAGGATCACATGGTGGCGCTCATCTTCGAAAAGCCCTCGACCCGGACGCGGGTGTCTTTCGACGTCGGTGTGCGCCAGATGGGCGGGCAGACCATGGTGCTTTCGGGCAGCGAGATGCAGCTTGGTCATGGTGAGACGGTGGCGGATACGGCCAAGGTTCTGAGCCGTTACGTGGACCTCATCATGATCCGCACCTTCGAGGAGGCGACGCTTCTGGAGATGGCGGAACATGCGACGGTGCCGGTCATCAATGGTCTGACCGACCGCACCCACCCGTGCCAGATCATGGCCGATATCGTCACCTTCGAGGAAAAGCGCGGGCCGATCGCGGGCAAGAAGGTCGTCTGGTCGGGCGATGGCAACAACGTCTTCGCGAGCTTTGCCCATGCGGCGGGACAGTTCGGGTTCGACCTGACCTTTACCGGGCCGGAGCCGCTTGATCCCGAGCAGGTTTTCATCGACGAGGCGCGCGCCAAGGGGGCCACGGTCACCATCGAGCGCGACCCGGTCAAGGCGGTCGAGGGGGCGGATCTTGTCGTCACGGACACCTGGGTGTCGATGCATGATGCGCCTTCGGCGCGGGAGCGGCGGCATAATCAACTGCGCCCCTACCAGGTCAACGCGGCGCTGATGGGGCATGCCAAGCCGGATGCGCTTTTCATGCATTGCCTGCCGGCGCACCGGAACGAAGAGGCGACAAACGAGGTCATGGACGGGCCGCATTCCGTTGTCTTTGACGAGGCGGAAAACCGGCTTCATGCCCAGAAGGCGGTCATGCGCTGGTGCCTCGGCACGTAAATTGCCTTGAGAGATTGCAAGACGCCCCGCTATTCAGCGGGGCGTTCTTGTTTGCGCCGGGGCGGGGCAGGATGGCCGTCGTGTTCTGTTGCCTCAATTCCGCCGTATTGGCATATTAGCCAGCATTGGCCCGAGATGGTCCGCCCTCTCGGGGGTGTCTTGGTATTTTGCAAGTATCCTTGGTTTTCCAAAGCGTTTCGGCCCTGTCCAGGGATATGGGCGGGCGGCGAAATGCGCGCAACGCTTCACAAGGAGCGCCCCGGAAATCCCGGAAATCCCGGAAACGGGACTGCCGGAAGCTGTCTGTTCGAGGATCGCAGATGACCGACAAGGCAACCGAAGACAAAACCCCCTATCCACAGATTGTCGTGGCCGGCGCGGGGAGCGTCGGGTGTTTCGTGGGGGGGATGCTGGCGCGGGGCGCACATCATGTGACGCTTCTTGTGCGGCCCCGGCTTGAAGAGGTGCTGGCGCGGCAGGGGCTGACGCTCACGGATTTCGATGGGTTGGACGAAGAGCTTGCGCCGGATATGTTCCAACGCTCGGTCGATCCCTCATGCCTTGCGGTGGCGGATATCATCCTTGTCACGGTCAAGAGTGGCGATACCGCCGAGATGGCCGGGTTGATCCGCAAGCATGCCAAGCCCGAGGCGATCGTGGTCAGCCTTCAGAACGGGGTTGGCAATGGCGGTATTCTCAAATCGGCCCTGCCTCGACATGACGTGCGGGCGGGGATGGTGCCGTTCAACATCGTCTCGATGGGCGGCGGGCGGTTTCATCGCGGCACGAGCGGCGACATCGTGGTCGAGAAGGGGCCGGGCTGGCTTGCCTGGACGCTCAGTGTCAGGGGGATGACCGTGCATGAGCGCGAGGGTATCGTGCCGATCCAATGGGGCAAGCTTCTCATGAACCTCAATAACGGGTTGAATGCGCTGGCCGGGGTGCCCTTGCGCGATCAGTTGCGCAGCATGGGCTGGCGGCGGATCATGGCGGATCAGCTTGCAGAGGCGGTTCGGGTGCTGGAGGCGGCGGGAATCGAGGCGGTCATGCCCCTGTCGCGACGCCTGCCGATCCGCATCATGCCGAAGATCCTGCGCCTGCCGTCGCTCTTGTTCAACTGGGTGGCGCGGTCGATGCTGACCATTGATCCCAATGCGCGCAGCTCGATGTGGGACGATCTCGAAGAAGGCCGACGCACCGAGATCGACGAATTGCAGGGCATGATTGTCGAACTTGGGCGGGAGACGGGGATCAAGACCCCGATCAACGCCTGCGTGGCCGAGTTGATCCGCGAGGCGGAGGCCAGGGGCGCAGGATCACCGCAGCTTTTCCCGCGCGATTTGCGGCGTTTGGTGCGGGTGCAGAAGCAAACCGCCTGAACAAGGCCCCGGAAGGGTTGCAGCCGGGGGCGGTAAGGGGCAGTCTTGGCCTGTTAAAGCGTTTCGACTTGTCCTTGAGGCACGAAGATAAGACGAAACGCGCGCAACGCTCGACTGTTGCACGCGTTTCGCGAAACGCTTTAGCGGAAACAGCGCGAAGGGACAGGCCGCGATGCAGCTTGCCGATATCGGGGTATACGGGCTTGGCACGATGGGGAGCGCCTTGGCGCTGAACCTTGCCGAGCAGGGGTTTTGCGTTGCCGTGAGCAACCGGGAAAGCGATTGGATCGCGCCCTTCCTCGAGGAGGCGGGGCCTTTGGCGGAGGGGATCACGGGGCAGGAGAGCCTTGAGGCGTTCATCGGTGCGCTTGAGTCGCCGCGCGTTATCCTTTTCATGATCCCATCGGGCGCGCCGATGGACGAGATGATCGAGAAGGTGATGCCGCTTCTCGAGGCGGGCGATACGCTCATTGACGCGGGCAACGCGGATTTCAACGATACGCGGCGGCGGTCGGCCACGCTCGCGGTGCGCGGGCTGCATTTCGTAGGTATGGGTGTTTCGGGTGGCGAAGAGGGCGCACGGACCGGGCCGTCGATGATGATGGGCGGCAGCGTCGAAAGCTGGCGACGTTTGCAGCCGATGGCCGAAGCCATTGCCGCACGGTTCGAGGGCGCCCCTTGTGTCGACCGGGTCGGGCCGGACGGGGCGGGGCATTTCGTCAAGACGGTGCATAACGGCATCGAATATGCCGACATGCAGATCATCGCCGAGATATACGGCCTGTCGCGCGATGGCGCGGGGCAGGACGCGGCGGCAATCGGTGCGATGTTCGACAGTTGGCGCGACGGGCCGCTCCAGAGCTATCTCGTGGAGGCCACGGCAGAGGTCTTGCGGGCGGTGGACCCGGAGACGGGCCGGGCGATGGTCGATCTCATCGAGGACCGCGCGGGGCAGAAGGGCACCGGACGCTGGACCGTGATCGAGGCGCTCAAGCTGGGGCAATCTGCCAGCGGGATCGAGGCGGCGGTCGGTGCGCGCAGCTGGTCTTCGGCCAAGGAAGAGCGGCAGGCCGCCGAGACGCGCTATGGCGCGGCGGGCTTGGCGGATATGCCCGGAGCGGCGGTCATGGCCAAGGCTATCGAGGCGGCGCGCATCCTGTCGCATGCGCAGGGTTTCGCGGTTCTGGGGGCGGCGTCTTCGGCGTTCGGCTGGTCGCTCGATCTTGCCAGGATCGCGGAAATATGGCGGGCGGGGTGCATCATCCGCTCGGGGCTTCTCGATGATCTGGCCGATGCGTTGCGGGGCACGGAGGAGGCGTCCCTGTTGCTTGCGCCGGGGATGGCGGAGCGGTTGGAGGCGACGGTGCCCGCGCTGCGCGAGGTTGTGGCGGCGTCGGTGGCGGCGGGGCTGCCCGTGCCGGCGATGAGCGCGAGCCTTCAGTGGTTCGACGCGATGCGACAGGGGCGCGGCACGGCGAACCTCATCCAGGCGCAGCGCGATTTCTTTGGTGCGCATGGGTTCCGCCGCGTGGACCGCGCGGGCGATCATCACGGGCCTTGGGCCGGGTGAGGCAGGGGCAGGGGCTTTGGCTTTCTGGCCGCTCACGTGGCCATGCACCCCGGGAGATTTCCGGTAAGAGGAAGCCTGTGGTCAGTGCATCAGGGCGTTGAGGACCAGGAAGATCACGCCCGACATGAGCGCGGCGGCGGGCACGGTGATGACCCATGCGGCGATGATGGTCATGAAGTGGCTGCGGCGCACGAGTTTGCGGCGGCGGCGTTCCTCGGGGGCGATGCGGGCGGCGTCGGGGCGTTTGGCCGCGAATTTGCGCAGGCGGCGTTCCGCGTGCCATTCACGGAAGAAGCCGACACCAAAGACTCCGCCGACCGCGATATGGGTCGAGGAGACGGGCAGGCCGAGCCAGCTTGCGACGATGACGGTAATGGCGGCGGAGAGTGCGACGCAATAGGCGCGCATCGGGTTGAGCTTGGTGATCTGGCTGCCGACCATGCGGATCAGTTTCGGGCCGAAGAGAAAGAGGCCGAAGGAGATGCCGAAGGCGCCGATCACCATGACCCAAGAGGGGATGGTGACCTTGGATGCGACATCTCCGAATTCGGATGCATGCACGATGGCGGCGAGCGGGCCGACCGCGTTGGCGACGTCATTGGCCCCGTGGGCAAAGGACAGAAGCGCGGCGGAAAACACCAGCGGCAGGCCGAAGAGCATCTTGAGCGACTTGTTGCGGTTCTCCAGCCCTTCGGATTGTTTGCGGATCAGGGGCGCGGTGATGACATAGGTGATGGCACCGGTCACGAGGCCGATCATCAGGGCGGTGGCGAGGTCGATCGCGATGAGGCGCTTGAGCCCCTTGAGCGCCAGGTAGGCGGCGAAGGCGGCGGCCATGATCCCGACAAGGACGGGCACCCAGCGGCGCGCGGCGGCGATCTTGTCGTCCTGGTAGATGATCTTGGCCTTGATGAAGGCGAGAAAAGCCGCGGCGATCACCCCGCCGAGCACAGGTGAAATCACCCAGGAGGCGGCGATTGCGGCCATGGTGGGCCAGCTTACGGCAGAGAACCCCGCGGCGGCGATCCCCGCGCCCATGACACCGCCGACGACGGAATGGGTTGTCGAGACGGGGGCACCGAGGAATGTGGCGAGGTTGACCCAGAGCGCCGAGGAGATCAGCGCCGCCATCATGGCCCAGATGAAGATTCGCGAATTCTCGATGCCGGAGGGGTCGATGATGCCCTTGGAGATGGTCGAGACCACGTCGCCGCCGGCCAGCAAAGCGCCCGCGCTTTCGCACAGGGCCGCGATCACGATGGCGCCGCCCATGGTCAGGGCGTTGGCGCCCACGGCGGGCCCCATGTTGTTGGCGACGTCATTGGCCCCGATATTAATCGCCATATATGCGCCGAAGGCGGCGGCGGCGATGACGATCATGTTGGAGGGGTAAGAGCCGAACAACACGCCGGCGGCGAGACCGGCCACGACAATGAACACGAGCGCGATGCCAAGGCCGACCATGGGGCGCGAGACATAGTTCGTCGCGTATTCGAGGTTGGAAATCCGGTGCAAGTCCCGGTCGAGTGTGGACCATTCCTTGCCGTCGCTGTCATAGCGCATGTCTGTTGCCCCGCCGTCTTTGAAGTCACGGCGGGGTAGACCGGAATGCCGGTCAGGGCAAGGATTCTGTCATAAACCTGTTACAAATGTTTCACATTTGCCGCAGGATGGATTGCAGGCCGGGTTCCTCGACCATTTCGGCGGCCTGTTCCGGGGCGACCCATTTACGGGTGCGCTCGTCGGCTTCCGGGTAGTCGTCCTTCAGCTTCTTGACCTCGACGGCGTAGACCTTGGTCTCGACCGGAACGGGCACGCCGCTGTCGAGGCGTTTGTCATACTCGTAGGAGCCGACCGAGTCCTTCCGGACCTTGCCTTTATGGACGCCAGCTTCTTCCCAGGCTTCCTGCATGGCCGCGCCGGGGGCGTCGAGACCGTCGATCGGCCAGCCTTTGGGCACGATCCAGCGCCCGGTGTCGCGGCTTGTCACGAGGAGCACCTTCTTCCCGGGCCCGTCCTGGCGATAGCACAGGGCAGCCACTTGCAGCCGCCGGGGGCGGCGAAGAAGGGGCGTGACCACGCTATTCAGCGCGTTTTTGAAGGCATCCGTCATGGAACTATCGGTTTCTGCTCAGGTTTTTGTTTTTGTATCGCTATTGTATATACGTTTTATGCAAAAGGTTTCAACCCCCCCACATGTTTTCAGGGGGAGTCAGGTTTTGCGGCGTTTGGCGCGCAGGGTCGGATCGGCCTCGAGCGGGTCGTCGGGCCAGGGGTGTTTGGGATAACGTCCGCGCATGTCCTTGCGCACGTCGTCATAGGAGTTGGCCCAGAAGCCGGGAATGTCCATCGTCGTTTGCACCGGGCGTCCGGCGGGCGACAGGAGCGTCACGCGCAGGGGGGTCTTGCCGACGGTGGGATGGGTTCTCTGGCCGAACATTTCCTGAAGCCGCAGCGCGATTTCCGGGTGTTCGCCGGAATAGTCGATGGGAATCTTGCGGTTGAGCGGCGTGGTGAAATGGGCCGGGGCTTCGCGGTCCAGGAGTTGCATCCGGGGCCAGTCGAGGCGCGCGCGGAGCGGTTCGAGAAGGTCGAGTTTTTTCCATTGCTCGGCGGTTCTGATGCCGGAGAGATGCGGCAGGAGCCAGTCTTCGAGCGTATCGAGCAGGGCCTCGGGGGACATGTCGGGCAGGTCGTGGCCCGCATCGCGCAGCAGATCGACGCGCGCGACAAAGCGGCGGGCGGCGTCGGAGAGCGTCAGGCCGAGGTCGCGCACCCCGTCGAGCATGGCGCGGGCGATGGCATCGTCGGGGGCGTCTTTCCAGATCCGGTCATCGAGGGCGATGGCCCCGAACATTTCCTGCCTTCGGGCGATGACCCGGCGGTCGCGTTTGGACCATGTGCAACTATCGCGCCAGGCGATTTGGTCGGCAAAGAGCGCGCGGATCTCGGGTTCGGAGATCGGCAGGCCCATGCGGATGCGGGCCTCGCGCGGGTTACCGTCGGTATCCGTCACCACGATGAGGCGGGCGGCGGCGAGGGGGTCGCCTTCGTCCAGCACCGCGCCCTTGCCACCCGAGAGGACAAAGCGCGGGGCGTCGCCCTTGCGGTGCAGGCCGATCCGGTCGGGATAGGCGAGGGCGGCCATTTCTGCGGCGCTCATGGTGTCTTGGCGGCGGACTTTCGTGGCGGCAGCGAGGCGTTTGGCCTCGTCGCGGATCGTGTGCAGCGCGGCACGGTTGACGGCGTAGGGGCGGCGGTCGGTGAAGGATTTGAGATCGCGCAGGGCTTCGAGCCGGAGGGAGAGATCCACCGGGGCGCCACGGGCGAGCGGGTCACGGGCGGCGAGGAGCGCGGCGAGGGGGGCGGCGTCGGGACCGGCAAGCGCGAGCATATGGGCGAGGCGCGGGTGCAGGGGCAGCGCGGCGAGGGCGCGGCCATGATCGGTGATGCGGTGCTGTGCGTCGAGCGCGCCAAGCATTTGCAGCACGTTCTGCGCCTCGGCGTAGGAGCCGGGGTTGGGTTGCGTCAGGAAGGCAAGGTCAGAGGGCGCCGCGCCCCAGAGCGCGAGTTCGAGGGCAAGCCCCGTGAGGTCGGCGGCCTCGATCTCGGCGGGCGCAAAGGGCAGGAGAGCGCCTTCTTCGCCCTTGGTCCAGAGACGATAGCAGGTGCCCTCGGCAACGCGCCCCGCGCGGCCCGTGCGCTGGATCGCCTCGGCGCGGCTGACCTTTTCCGTGACAAGGCGCGACATGCCCGAGCCGGGATCGAAGCGCGCGCGGCGGGCGCGGCCAGCGTCCACGACAACGCGGATGTCCTCGATGGTGAGCGAGGTTTCGGCGATGGAGGTGGCGAGAACGACCTTGCGCCCGGTGGGTTCGGGGCGGATCGCGGCGCGTTGCTCGGCAAAGGGCATGGCACCGAAGAGCGGTCGGATATGGCAGTCGGGCGGAAGCCTGAGGCGCTGGGCGGTGCGGCGGATCTCGCCCTCGCCGGGGAGGAAGACGAGGATGCCGCCCGTCGTCTCGGACGCGGCTTGTGCGACGAGGCGGGCGGTGGCGTCTTCGATCCGGTCCTGCTTGGCGAGGGGGCGGTCGAGCCAGCGGGTCTCGACCGGGTAGGCGCGGCCCTCGGAGGTGATCACCGGCACATCGCCCATGAGCGCGGCCACGGGCTCGGCGTCGAGCGTGGCGGACATGGCGAGGAGGACCAGGTCGTCGCGCAGGGCCCCGGCGATTTCGAGGCAGAGAGCGAGGCCAAGATCGGCATTGAGGGAGCGTTCGTGAAACTCATCGAAGAGCACCGCGCCGATGCCGGAGAGTTCGGCGTCGGACTGGATCATGCGGGTGAGGATACCTTCGGTCACGACCTCGATCCGGGTCTGGGCGGACGTCTTGCTTTCGCCGCGCACCCGGTAACCGACGGTCTGGCCCGGTTTTTCCCCAAGGGTTTCCGCCATGCGTTCGGCGGCGGCGCGGGCGGCGAGGCGGCGGGGTTCGAGCATGAGAATCTTGCCCGGCACCAGCCCTGCGTCGAGAAGGGCAAGCGGCACAACGGTTGTCTTGCCTGCGCCGGGCGGCGCCTGAAGCACGGCACGGCCGCGCGCGTGCAGCGCGGCGATCAGGGGCGCGAGGGCGTCGTGGATCGGCAAGGTCGTCATGCCTGCCCTTATCGGGCAGGGCGCGCGGCGCGTCCAGCCTAGGGCAGGGGACAGCGCGTGAAAAAGCCGCCGCGTGCCATGTCGGGGTGGACAACCAGCGCGCCGTCAAGGCATTTACGGTTCCTGAAAGCGAAGGGTCGAACGGCAGCGCGCGCAAAGGCGCGGCGGAGGAGCAGGGACGCGATGGATATCACACAGATGCGTGACAGGATATTGAAGCAGGACCGCCGGGCGCTTGCGCGGGCGATCACCCTTGTCGAAAGCGGGCGTGCGGATCACCGGGCTCAGGCGAGCGCCTTGCTTGAATCGCTGCGCGGCGCCGGGAAACAGGCGCTTCGGATCGGTCTTTCGGGGACGCCGGGCGTTGGTAAATCGACCTTTATCGAGAGTCTCGGCACGATGCTCACCGAGAAAGGATTGCGCGTGGCGGTGCTTGCGGTCGATCCGTCCTCGGCGCGGTCGGGTGGCTCGATCCTTGGCGACAAGACGCGGATGGAACAGCTTTCGCGCAATCCCAATGCCTTTATCCGCCCTTCCCCGAGCCAATCGCATCTTGGCGGTGTGGCGCGGCGCACGCGCGAGGCGGTCGCGCTATGCGAGGCGGCGGGGTTCGATGTCATCCTGATCGAGACCGTGGGCGTTGGACAGTCGGAGACGGTTGTCGCGGAGATGTCGGACCTGTTCATGCTTCTTCTTGCCCCGGCGGGCGGGGACGAGTTGCAGGGCGTCAAGCGCGGGATCATGGAGATGGCCGATATCATCCTTGTCAACAAGGCCGATGGTGATCTCAAACCGGCGGCGATGCGCACCTGTGCGGATTATTCCGGCGCGCTGCGCCTGTTGCGCAAGAGACCGCAAGACCCGGAGGGCTTTCCCAAGGCGATGACGGTGTCGGCGCTCGAGGAAAACGGGCTTGAGACTGCTTGGGAGGAAATGACCACGCTTGTCGATTGGCGGCGCGAGAACGGCCATTGGGAGGCGCGGCGGGCGGCGCAGGCGCGCTATTGGTTCGAGGAAGAGGTGCGGCAGGGGCTTCTTGCCAAGCTGCGGCAGTCTCCGGTGCGCGAAGCGATGGCGGCGCTTGCCATCGAGGTCGAGAATGGCGAGACCACCCCGAGCCTTGCCGCGCGCAGGATGCTGGAAGAGCACCTGGGCGCATGACGGGGGCGGGGCGTCTCCTGTTCGATGGAGGCCGCCTTCGGGCGTGCCTGTTCAATGCCGAGGCCCCCAAGCTCATCGTGACCTTTCGCCAGCGTGTCACGCCGGATGGCAGCTTCGGCGAGAGCCGACCGGTGCAGCGTTTCGTCAAGGAGAACTATGCCCATCTGCATCTGCAATCGCGGGTCAATGATTGGTATATCAACGAAGAGACAGAGGCTTTCGAAGCCTGCCTGCAGGAGATCGCCGCCCCCTATCGCCGGGTTGTCGGGACCGGGTTCTCCATGGGGGGCTATGGTGTGCTGCGGTTTTCCAAGGCATTGGGCATTCAGCATACGATCCTGATCTCGCCGCAATATTCCATAGCGCCCGCGGTCGTCCCGCGGGACCGGCGCTATCGTGACAGCGCAGGCGGTTTCGATCCGGGGCTTGGGGATGTGGCACGCCGGGCCAAGCGGGGCATGAAGGGCGTCATCCTGGCTGATCCGTTCCGCCCGCTTGATATCTACAACGCCAGGCTCATCCAGAAGGCCTTTCCCAAGCTGGCGCTTTGCCGGCTGGGTTGTGGCGGGCATCCGGCGACGCGGGTTCTTGGCGAAAGCGGCGGATTCGGCCGGGTGCAGGGGCTTTTGTTATCCGGGCATGTGGACGCCGGGGAGATCAATGCGATGCACCGGGCCGGGCGACGCGAGTCGGTCACCTATTGGCGGCATCTTGCAGAGACCGCGGGTGCGCGGGGACGTCCGGAGGTTGCGGCAGCGGCCCGCGCGCAGCAGGCTCTTATCGAGGCGGCAGGCGGCGTGGTATAGAGGTTTCGGGGCCAGGGCGCATTTCCTTGCCCTGAATCACTTGACGGCACCGAGATTAGCGCCTAATGACGCCAGACAAATTTCCGGGCGCTGCCCTTGGCGGCGCCTTATTGCTTTGACGGGGTCCAGCTCCCCGTGGACCGTAAAACGAGGATGAACCCATGTCGCGCCGTTGCGAACTGACCGGAAAAGGCCCGATGACTGGCAACAATGTCAGCCACGCCAACAACAAAACCAAGCGTCGTTTCCTGCCGAACCTGAACGACGTGACGCTGCAGTCTGAAACCCTTGGTCGTGGCGTCAAGCTGCGCATCTCGGCGTCGGCTCTGCGTTCCGTGGACCACCGTGGTGGCCTTGACAAGTTCCTCGCCAAGGCGAAGGACACCGAGCTTTCGGCCAACGCGCTGAAGGTCAAGAAAGAGATCGCCAAGGCGCAGGCTGCAAACGCCTGATATCGCTTGCAAAGCGAGAGATTTCGAAAACCCCGCCTGTTCTTTCAGGTGGGGTTTTTCCGTTTTTGCCGCTTCTTTTCGTCGCTTCACAATCCCACGGGGGAAGGCCTATAGTCGCGCCATGATCCGACTACGTCAGCCCATCGCGATTCTGCTTGTGGCCGTGCTTGTCCTGACCGGGCACAGCATGGCGATTGCCCGTGGTATGCCGATGTCGGCGGGCGAAATCGAGCTTTGCACCGGCGCATATGGGCCAGTCATGATGCCGGTCGATGCCGAGGGAAACCCCACGGGACCGCCGCATATCTGCCCGGAGTTCAGCCTTTCCCTGCTGAATGCCGTGGCGGTGCCGGACGTGGTCTTGCGCGCCGTGCAAGGGCGCGGGGAGAAGATCGTGCTGCCACAGGAGTGCAGCTTGCGCGTGATTCGGCCTGTGAGCACGGTGGCGCGGGGGCCGCCGGGGATGCGCGCCCTGTAAGGGGCGATTGCCTGACATCCCAAATTCCAAACATTATCCCGAGGAGAGACGATATGTCCTTCAAATCCATTGCCGCGGTCGCCGTGGCCGCTCTTACGTTTGCCGCCCCCGCCTTTGCCGAAAGCGTGATCTCGATCAAAGACCCCTATGCGCGGGTCGCGACGAAAATGTCGAAATCCGGCGCGGCCTTCATGGTCATCGAGAACACAGGCGACGAGGCTGACCAGTTGATCGACGCGCGTTCGGACGTGTCCAAGGTTGTCGAACTGCACACCCACAAGGAAAACGAACAGGGCATCATGCAGATGCTGCACGTGCCCGAGGGCTTTGCCATCCCGGCCGGGGGCAAGCATATGCTGGCCCGTGGCGGCGACCACGTGATGTTCATGGGGCTCAACACGGGGCTCGCGCATGGCGACGTGGTCAATGTCACCCTCGTCTTCGAAAAGGCAGGCGAGATCGCCGTCGAGATCCCGGTCGATCTTGAGCGCAAACCGATGCACGGCATGGGCCAAATGAACCATGGCGAGATGAAGATGGGCGACTGAGCGCGTCCCGGCCAAGGCTCTGATGGGGCCTTGGCCACACCGCGTGGCCCGAGTTGATACAGGTCAACAACGCGCGCCCCCCTGCCGCCTATGGTGCGGGCAGCATCGAGGGGAGGTCGCCATGACCGAACAGACCAGTTTCGACATTCTTGTGGTGGGCGCGGGGCCGGCGGGGCTTGGCTTTGCGCGGGCGATGCGGGGCAGCGGGCAGCGGATCGCCGTGGTCGAAAAATTGTCGGAGGCCGTTCTGGCCGATCCCCCGGAAGACGGGCGCGATATCGCCCTCACCCATAGTTCCGAAGTCCTGATGCAGGAGTTCGGCATGTGGGGCCGTCTCGACGCGGCCCGCATGGGAACGATCCGTGATGCCAAGGTGTTGAACGGCGCCTCGCCCTTTGCGCTGAACTTCGAGGCGCGCAAGGCGGGGGCGGACTACCTTGGCCGCATCGTGCAGAACCACGAGATTCGCCGCACGGCCTATGAGGTCATCAAGGATGATGCGGATGTGACCCTGATCTGTGAAGCCGAGGTCGCCACGGTGGCGACGGATGCGGGCGGTGCGACGGTGGGGCTGGCCGATGGGCGGCGTCTCAACGGCAAGCTTCTGATCGCCGCCGACAGCCGGTTTTCCGGCGTGCGGCGCAAGATGGGGCTGGCGGCGGATTCGCTTGATTTCGGGCGGGTGGTGATCGTCTGCGAGATGACGCATGACCTTCCGCATGACGATACGGCCTATGAATGTTTCCACTATGACCAGACGCTCGCGATCCTGCCGATGGCGGGGCATGTGTCATCGGTTGTCGTGACGCTTCCGGCGGACCGGGCGGAGCAGGTCATGGCGATGAGCGACGCGGCTTTCGCGGCCGACGTGGCGGCGCGGTTCGAGGGGCGGCTCGGGGTGATGCAGCTTTCAAGCCCGCGCCATCCCTATCCGCTCGTCGCGGTGTTGGCGCGGCGTTTCGTGGGCCATCGCTTCGCGCTTGTCGGCGATGCGGCGGTGGGGATGCACCCGGTGACGGCGCATGGCTATAACCTTGGCCTTTCGGGGGCGACCCTCTTGGCGTCCGAGATCAAGGCGGCGTTGGAACGTGGCGGGGATGCGGCCGATATGCGGGCCTTGAAACGCTATGAGGCGGCGCATCGGCGCACGGTGCTGCCGCTTTATCATGGCACGAATGCGCTTGTGCGGCTGTTTACCGATGATCGTCCGCCCGCGCGGCTCTTGCGTGGTGCGGCGCTTCGGCTTGGGAGCGTGGTCAAGCCGGTGCATAACCGTATCCTCCACAAGCTGACCGATATCGAGGCGCATGTGCGGCAAGGTTAGCGCGACAATTCCTGGGCGACCCACTCGGGGACGATGCGGGTTGCCGGGCCAAAGCAGGTCTCGGCGAAATCCGACACCCGCGAAGAGGGCTCGAGGTTGAGTTCGATCGTATGCGCACCGCCCATCGCGGCCTCTTGCACAAAGGCGGCGGCCGGGTAGACCTCGCCCGAGGTGCCGATGGCGGCGAAGATGTCGGCCTGCGCCAGGTGGGCCCAGATTTCATCCATGTGATAAGGCATCTCTCCGAACCAGACCACGTCGGGCCGCGTCGTGGCGGTGCCGCAGGCGGGGCAGGGATCGGTCTTGTGCATCTCGGGCGGGGCGGTCCAGCGGTGATCGCAGGTTCCGCAGAGCGCCCCGGCGAGCGTGCCGTGCATGTGCAGGACATTCCTTGAACCGGCCTTTTCATGCAGGGCGTCGACATTCTGGGTCACGATGAGCACCTCGCCCGGATGCGCGGCTTCGAGCCGGGCGAGCGCGGCATGGGCGGCGTTCGGCGTCGCCTTGGCGGCATGGGCGCGGCGTGCGTTGTAGAAGCGGTGGACGAGATCGGGATCGCGGTGAAACCCCTCGGGCGTGGCAACGTCCTCGATCCGGTGTCGGGACCAAAGCCCGCCTTCGTCGCGGAACGTGCCAAGCCCGCTTTCGGCGGAAATCCCGGCGCCGGTCAGGATCACGATCCTGTCTTTGCTCATCTGTTGTCTCCTCGTCTGCCCATGGGCAGGATGGCGCGGCGGGCGCGGCGCGACAAGGGAGAGTTGACCTTGGGCCTGTGCTTCGGGGATACGGGGGGGAAAGAGGGAGATAGGGCCAATGGCGACATGGATCGCGGCGGAAAAGATCGGACGCGCGGTGCGAATGTGGGACATGCCCGCGCGCCAGCCGACCGATGGGGGCGAGGGGCCGATTGTCATGGTGGGCGGCGGCGGCACGTCCCGGAGCCTGCCCTGCAAGGCAGTGCCGGAGCTTGAGCCGGGGGCGGGGGGCGGTTGGCTCTTCCCGCCCTTGTCATGGGACGGGCAGGAGAGCGGGGGCGCAGAGGCGCGGATCGCGGGTTATGCGGCGGCCAATCCGAACTGGGACGGTGTGATCTGTGTCGCGGGCGAGGCGACGGTCTGGGCCCATGTGAGCGCGGGCGAGGTCATCAGCTTTCAACGCTTCGTCACCGGGCGGCTTGCCGCCGCGATGGAGGTTGACGACGCTTGGGACGAGGCCGCGATGCGCCGGGCGCTTGACGATGCCATGGCGCGGCCTGAGCGGCTTGCGGCCTATATCGCGCGGGCGGGTGATGCGGGCACGCTTTGGGGGGCGCTTCTTGGCGCCGAGATGGCGGCGGCGCGGATCTATTGGTTGGGCCAACAGGTGGTCTTGATCGGAGAGGGCCGCGCGGTGCAGGCGCTTCAGGCCGCGCTCGCGGTGCAGGGCGTGCCGGTCAGCCGCGAGGATGACACGGAAATGTTTCTTGCGGGGCTTGAGGCCGCGGTGCGGGCGCAGGGCGGGGTCGCATGAGGGGACATAGGGTCGCATGAGGGTTCTGTTTGTCTGTCTCGGCAATATTTGCCGCTCTCCGACCGCCGAAGCCGTGTTTCGCGCGATGGCGCAAGATGTCGTCACCGATAGCGCGGGCACAAGTGACTGGCATGTGGGGGAACCGCCCTACGGCGCGATGCAGGCGGTGGCGAACGCGCGGGGCTATGACATGTCCGACCTGCGCGCACGGCAGTTTACCGCAGCGGATTTCGAACGGTTCGACCTTATCATCGGCATGGATGCGAGCAATATCGCCAATGTGGAGCGGTTGCGCCCTGCCGGGAACGCAACGCCCGTGCGGCTCATGACCGATTACGCGCCGGAGCGGGGCATGAGCGAGGTGCCGGACCCCTATTACACCCGCGATTTCGATGGCGCGCTTGACCTTTTGGAGGTCTGTGCAAGAGGGCTCAAGGCGGCGCTCTGAGGGGTCAGCTTTCGGTCAGGTGCAGGTCGTCGGAGAGCCAGGGCAGCTTGGTCAGGGTGGGCGCAATCACCTGTTCCTGTAGAAGGCGGCGCAGGATGGCGTGGACATCACGCGGCACGCGGTCAGCCCAATCGGCGCTTGCGAAGAGAGAGATGGTGCGGCTGAACGGGGCGAAGGGCAGCGGGCAGGCCTCTATCTCGTCATGAAAGCGCACAGCGCGCATGTAGCCGAGCGGCGTTGTCACCGCCCAGCCGATGCCGCGCGCGACCATCGCCATGAGGGCGAGGTGGCTGCCGATTTCGAATCGTTCCGGGAAATCGAGGCCAAGCCGGGCGAATTGCGCGTCGATCATGCGGCTTATGAGCTGGGCGCGTTCGTAGCGCAGGAAGGGCAACTGCGTGAGCGCGTCAAGCGAGGGCGCGCCGCTGGGAAACTGGCCACGCGGGGCGACGATGATGAACGGGTCGTGCACCAGCGGGTATTCCGTCACGCCCGGCAGCATTTCCCCGGTGCTGGCTGCGACACCAAGATGCAGGTGGCGCTCGGACATGGCCTGGCTGATTTCGTGGCTTGGCGCGGTGATGAGACGGAAGCGGCAATTGGTGAGGCTTTCGGCCAGCACGGTCGCGAGGCGCGGCGTCAGGTCATTGTCGAAATCGTCGATCATGCCGAGCGACAGGGAGGTCAGGTGGGAGAGGTCCATCACGGTCAGTTCCGATTGCGCCAACCGCAGTTCCGAGAGCACCCGGCTCGTGCGGGTGAGGAAACTGCGCCCGGCGGCGGTCAGGCGCATCGGACGTTTGCCGTGATCGACAAGGGGGGCATCAAGCGCGGCTTCGAGATTGCGGATTTGCTGGCTCACGGCGGGCTGGGAAAGGCCGGTTTCGGCAGCGGTCTGCGCAACAGAGCCACTTCGAGCGAGCGCCTCGAACACTTCGAGACCCCGCAGGGTCACGCCTTTCGAGAGCATGTCTGATCCTCCGGTCATTTCCGGATTTGTGAATTCAGAAGCGTGTTGCGTCAAGGTTTGAGCGGGTGAATTTCAAATATGTGAATACCGACCCCCTGTGCGGGATCAGTTCAGATGCCCGCAGGACGCCGCGAATGTGGCGCTGAAATCCTTGTAGCGTTTCCAGAACAGCTCGTGGCTGAGGCGGTCTGACTGGCGGATTTCCTGCGCCCGGTGCGGATCGTCGAAGAATGTCGCGGCCAGACGTTGATCGCCTTGGCGGAGTTCGCGGTCGGCAACGTGCTGCATGCAACGGCACATGCGGCGGCTTGCGGCGCTCCGGTCGGATTTCAGGCAGGCACGCTGTAGCGGTCCCGCCTCTGCGGTGCTGGGAATTACCGGGATGGCAATAGACGCCAGCAGCAGGGCAACCAGAAGGTGTTTCATGACTCGGCCTCGAACTCGATATATCGGTGCCCGTGTTTTCACGGTGCGTTGGCACAGAGTATGCCCTAGCCCATGGTGGAGATCAATTCGAAGACGCAGCCCCGCCCTAGAACTCGTGCCAGAAGCCGAGCGCGAGGGCGTGTGGCCGGGTCTGGGCGATGCGCAGCTTGGCACCGATGGTGAAGTGAAACCTGTCCCAGACACGATAGGCGAAAGCGGGAGAGAGCGTCGGGGCCGGACGTTCCAACGTCAGCCCGAGCATGAGTTTCGCGCGCTTGCCGGTGTTGAGCCCGAGCATGGCGTCGAGCTTTGGCACCGGCCGGTTGCCATTGGCGGGCAGGAGCACGGTTGCGTCGAGCGAGGCCCAGCCGTGCGTCTCAAAGAGCGTCACGCCCCGCCCCCAGGAGAGGCCGGGGCGCAAGAGCGGGGTCAGGTCGGTGGTGCTCCAGCCTGCACCGATGGCGATTTCGCCGGCGATGCGGGCGGTGCGCCCTTCGTGCAGGGGAAAGCGCAGGAAGACCAGGCCCATGCCGTTGCCATACATGTCACCACCGCCATCAAGGCCGAGGGTCAGGCGGGGGGTCAGGCCATACTCGGCATAGACCGTGTTATAGGCGTCGACGGCGTAGGCCGGTGGATAGGGGGCGGTGGCGCCTGTATCGGCGGGCGCGAGTTCCACGGTTGTTGCGCTGAAACCCGTGCCCTTGGCCCGCAGCCAGGGCCCGGCACAGACGGGGGCCGCGCAGAAAAGGAGAAGGAAAAGCCAGCGGATCATGTTAACCTCTTTGCAAGGAATGATCCGGGATGGTTTACTTTCCGTTAACGCGCAGTCTCGCCATTCTGCCGGACATACCGGCAGGCAGCCAAAGGAGAACCCCATGCCCAAGATCAGCAAGGACGCGACTTACCAGACCGTTATCACCACATTCGAGATGACACCGGGCACCTGCCAGGATCTGCTGGATGCGCTGACGGATGCCTATGAAAATTTCATCTCGAAACAGCCGGGTTTCATCGCGGCCGGGCTTCATGTCAACGATGCCCAGACCCGGATCGCGAACTATTCCCAATGGGAAAAACGTGAGGATTTCCAGGCCATGCTGCGCAGCGACGAGATGCGCGAGCGCAACCGCAAGATCACCCTGCTTTGCCGCAGTTTCGAGCCGGTCATGTATGACGTGGTGGCGGCCTTCGACTAGGTTCCGACCCTGGGTGCGGGGCTTGACCGGGGGCGACAAAAGCGTGACCTGTATCAATGTAAAGCCTGTTTCAGGCACCTAAACTGTTACAAACACACAGGAGAGCCAACATGTACGACCATATCCTCGTTCCCGTCTCTTTCGACGGCGACCGTCACCCGGAAACGGCCCTTGAGGTTGCGTCCAAGCTCGGCTCGGAAGGGGGCAAGGTCACGCTCCTGCACGTGATGGAGCAGGTTCCGTCCTACGCGGTGAACTATATCCCGGAAGGGTTCCACGACGATGCCCGGAAGGCGATCGTCAAATCCCTTGAAGAGATGGCCAAGGGCATCGGCAATGCGGAATGCGTTGTCGTCGATGGCCATTCCGGGCGCACGATCCTGGATTGGGCGGATGAGCACAAGCCGGGGTTGATCGTGGTCGCGTCGCACCGTCCGGGCATGCAGGATCTGCTGCTTGGAAGCACGGCGACGCAGATCGTGCGCCATGCCAAATGTGCGGTGCATGTCGTCCGCTAATTCGGAAGTCCGGTTTTGAAGAGCGAAGCCGCCCCTTTGGGCGGCTTCAGGTATTGAAGCTTGCATATGTTTCGGTTTCGCGAAAAGACTTGGGAAGCTGTGGTATTTTAGGAGGAGAGACCATGAGAACGATTATGGCAGCGTGCGTTGCCGCGATGACGGCGGTTCCGGCCCTGGCGCAGGAGGTCAATATCCGGCCCGGAATCGCGTCGGTCCAGATCGAGACGGCCACTGGCCCGGTGACGATTGAACGTATCCAGGATACGGAGAACAAGATCGAGGGCGACTGGGCCAAGACGTCGCGGCCCTGCCCGAGTTTCTGCATCCAGCCGATGGTGCCCGCGCCCGGCGTGACGCCGGTTGGCGAGTTGGAAATGCTTGAATTCCTTCAAGATCCCGAGGTGATCGTGGTCGATGGCCGGGTCAAATCGAACTTTGATGGCGGCGCGATTCCGGGGGCGATCAACATCCCCTATACGCAGGCGGCAGACCGTCTTGACGAGCTGGGCTGCGAGATCGATTTCGACGGGTTCATCTGTGACAACGCCAAGAAGGTCGCGCTTTACTGCAACGGGCCGTGGTGCGGGCAGTCGCCTACGGCGGCGCGGCGGATGATCGAGGCGGGGTATCCGGCGGAGAAGATCTATTACTACCGCGCGGGCATGACGGGCTGGCGGATGCTGGGCCTCACGGTCACGAAATAAGGCGTTTCAGACGTTTTCGACCCATCGGGCGCAGGCAGCGCGCGGTGGGTTTTCCTTTGCCGGGCGGGGCGAAAACCCACGTCGGTATCACGTCGGTATTGCGTCGGTATCGCGTCGGTGCAACTCTTGAACCAACCACGTTTGGAAAGGTTTCGGGAGGGTGACATGAGCGAACTGCCTGTGGTCGGGGCGCAGTTGACGGTGCTTGATCTGCCAAAGCATCGCGACTGGCTTTTCGAGAAGGATCGCGATCTGGAGCTGCCGGAATTCTGCATGGCCGATATCCTGCGCAACCCGGACCCGTTCATCGACATGGCCAAGAATACGCTGGACGGCTGGGACGGGCGGCTTGGCATACACGGGCCATTCTCGGGGTTCGAGCTGCACACGAAGGACCGCGAGGTGCGCGCCATCGTGCAGGCGCGGATGGAGCAGGCGCTTGACGTGTGCGAAAAGCTTGGCGCGACGCAGATGGTCATCCATTCGCCCTATGATCCGTGGGATCGCGACAACCTTGGCAATGGGCCGAAGGACCGGGAAAAGCGGATCGACGCGATCCTCGAAACCCTTGGCCCGGCGATTGCGCGGGCCGAAGACCTTGGCGTCGTAATGGTCATGGAGAACATCAAGGACACCGATCCGGGCGACCGTATGGCGGTTGTGCGGGCCGCCGGTAGCGAGGCGCTTCGGCTTTCGGTGGATACGGGGCATGCGCATTGGGCGCATAGGATCTGCGGCGCGCCGGCGGTTGACCGCTATATCTCCCATGCGGGCGAGATGCTCGGCCATGTGCATTTGCAGGACACGGACGGCTATGCCGACCGGCACTGGCATCTCGGGGCGGGGAACATCCCGTGGCACGGGGTGTTCAAGGCGCTTGAGGGATGCCATGCCGCGCCGCATTTGATCGTCGAGATCAACGATTTCGACCGGGTGCAGGAGAGCGTTGCATATTTGGAAGCGTTGGGATTGGCGCAGTAGGGGGGGCGTCAGGCGCTGAGGTCGTCGGCGTCGAGGCGGAAGGCCTTGCCAAAGCCGCCGTTCAGCGTCGCGCGGTCGATCTCGAGCCGGGCAAAGGCGAAATCGGGCAGGTCTATGTAGAGTTTCGATTTGGGCCTTTGGGCGAGGAAATGATCGCGCAAGGGGGCGAAGGCGGGATCGTCCCGCGCGATGAAGGCCGCGCGACAGTCGAGCATGAGGCGCGGAAAGGCGAGGGGGTCGCCCTTGGCCGGAGGTTCGCCCAGCATCAGGGCACAGCGCGGATCGGCGCGGAGCGCCGGGGTATGCGAGGCAAGGCCGGAGATCAGGGTCACGGGCGTGCCGTCGGTATCCGTGCCGATGGCGATCCGCGTGATATTGGGCGCGCCGGTGTCCGGGTTGGTCGTCGCCAGCGCGCCGGAGGTGGCGGTGTCGATGATTTGCCGCGCAAGGGCGCGGGAGTTGGCGTCGAGGGGTTGGAACGGGTCTTTCTCGGGCATGGCTCTTTTCCTTTTGGGGTCGGGAATGGGTGAGCCGATGTGGCGTGCCTTTGGCGAAAGTGGCGGGGAATGTGCGGGAAGGCAAGGGGGGTGGTGGGTTGAAAACCCACCCTACGGTGGTGGGTAAGGGCGCGACCTATCCATCCGAACGCATGATGCACAGCATCATGCATCGCGCCCGACCCCGCCCCCCAGGGCGGGCGCGATTGCGCCCACCCTCGGGATCGGGCGCTTTGGGTTGGTTGGAGAGTGTAGGGCGAGCTAGGAGGTCGGGAGCTTATCGCTGGGGAAGTGTTTTTCCCAAGTCTCAATTGCAAAGAGGGCGACTGCCATTGATGAATTCACAGCCAATCGAGAGATTCTCGGATCAATTCTCCTAAACCCTCGTTCTCTTCCGTGCGCTGTTCCAGCGTGTGTCCGGAGTGCGCCAATACCTTGAACCGCATTTGCTAGTGCACTGAGTATCGTTCTGACATCGCTTTCGATTTCAGAGTCTGGAATTTCTTTAGAGGGTGAAAGCCCAAGGGGTTCTCGTACTTCTTTGTATAGCCCCTTAATATCCATGCTCTTTGGCAGCCTCTCGCCACGCGCAACTAAGATTGACCGAAACAAGCTCTCAAGCATCGAGCATGCGGCTGTGATCGCAGCTTCTGGATCGCTTTCTGTGTTCTCAAATGCACGACGAAATTCACGTTCAACGGTGTCCAGCGTCCACTCGGAACTAATTTTTTGCAAGTGTGGTCCAGCCGAATGACTAGGCAAGTTCGCCAACTCCGAAATGAGCTTTTCAAACGGCAAGTCTTCTATTGCGGCGTTGTTTGCCAATGCTTCGACATACTCAAGCGAAGTGGCCCATTCATCAGAATTATGCGTGATCAGAGCTCGCTCAATGTGCTCATCCCGCTCCTTATTCTTTTCTGACCACAACAAGTTGAGGAGTTCGATAACAAGGTGAGGCGGAGACACCTCAATAAATGCAAGCAGTCTATTAAACTTCGATGTTCCCTTCTCACTAAAAGCATCGGCGTAGATATTGATTTCAAAGTGGTCCTCAAAGAACTCCGCAAAGGTTTGGTTCGAGAAGTCCAGAACATATCCGGGCTTGGGGCAAAACCACTCTCGTATCTGGTTCCTCTGGTAATTCTTTAATTGCGCCATGTTGACGTCACCGCCCCCTCCTCTTCACATTCCCCCCGCGCTGCCCCGGCCGACCCGCCGTTGACCTCCCCCGCGATTTGGTGGCGGCGTCGCTGGCGGCGTCTACGGTGCTTTGGCGGGCGAGGGGGTCGTCGGACACCACGAGGTCGACCGCTTCGAGGCGTTTGACCTCGTCGCGCAGGCGGGCGGCTTCTTCGAATTCCAGGTTCTCGGCGGCCTTGCGCATGTCGGTGCGCAGGCCTTCGAGGTGGGCCTCCAAATTCGCGCCATGCAGGGGTTTGTCGATCTGCGCGGTGACGCGGTTCATGTCCACGTCGCCTTGATAGAGGCCGGCCATGACGTCTTCGACGTTTTTCTTGACGGTTTGCGGCGTGATTCCGTGTTCCTCGTTATAGGCGATCTGGCGGGCGCGGCGGCGGTTGGTCTCGGCGAGCGCGCGGTCCATGCTGCCGGTGATGCGGTCGGCATACATGATGACGCGGCCCTCGGCGTTGCGGGCGGCGCGACCGATGGTCTGGATCAGGGAGGTCTCGGAGCGCAGGAAGCCCTCCTTGTCGGCGTCGAGGATCGCCACGAGGCCACATTCGGGAATGTCGAGTCCCTCGCGCAGCAGGTTGATGCCGATGAGCACGTCGAAGGCGCCGAGGCGCAGGTCGCGGAGAATCTCGATGCGTTCGAGCGTGTCGATGTCGGAATGCATGTAGCGGACCTTGATGCCCTGTTCGTGCAGGTATTCCGTGAGGTCTTCGGCCATGCGTTTGGTCAGCGTGGTGACGAGGGTGCGGAAGCCTTGATCGGTCACGCGGCGGATTTCGTCGAGGAGGTCGTCGACCTGCGTCTCGACGGGGCGGATTTCGACCTCGGGGTCGAGGAGGCCGGTGGGGCGGATCACCTGTTCGGTGAAAACCCCGCCGGATTGTTCAAGCTCCCACGCGGCGGGGGTGGCCGAGACAAAGACGGATTGCGGGCGCATGGCGTCCCATTCCTCGAACTTGAGGGGGCGGTTGTCCATGCAGGAGGGCAGGCGGAAGCCGTGTTCCGCGAGCGTCATCTTGCGGCGGAAGTCGCCCTTGTACATGCCGCCGATCTGGGGGACGGAGACGTGGGATTCATCGGCAAAGACGATGGCGGTATCGGGGATGAATTCGAAGAGCGTTGGCGGCGGCTCGCCGGGGGCGCGGCCGGTGAGATAGCGGGAATAGTTCTCGATCCCGTTGCAATGGCCCGTGGCCTCGAGCATCTCGATGTCGAAATGGGTGCGCTGCTCAAGGCGCTGGGCCTCCAGCAGCTTGCCCTCGCCGGTGAGGATGTCGAGGCGCTGGCGCAGCTCTTCCTTGATCGAGATGACGGCCTGTTTCAGGGTCGGTTTCGGCGTCACGTAGTGCGAATTGGCGTAGACGCGGATCTTGTCCATGGTGCCGGTGCGTTCGCCGGTCAGGGGGTCGAACTCGGTGATCGCCTCAAGCTCTTCGCCGAAGAAGGAGAGCTTCCAGGCGCGGTCTTCGAGGTGGGCGGGGAAGATTTCGAGGCTGTCGCCCCGGACGCGGAAAGAGCCGCGCTGAAACGCCTGGTCGTTGCGGCGGTATTGCTGGGCGACAAGCTCGCCCATGATGGCGCGCTGGTCGTAGTCTTTGCCGACCTCCAAGTCTTGCGTCATGGCGGAATAGGTTTCGACAGACCCGATGCCGTAGATGCAGGAGACGGAGGCGACGATGATCACGTCGTCACGTTCGAGAAGGGCGCGGGTGGCGGAGTGGCGCATCCGGTCGATCTGTTCGTTGATCTGGGATTCTTTCTCGATATAGGTATCGCTGCGCGGCACGTAGGCCTCGGGCTGGTAGTAGTCGTAGAAGGACACGAAATACTCGACCGCGTTCTCGGGGAAAAACCCCTTCATCTCGCCGTAAAGCTGGGCCGCGAGGGTCTTGTTGGGGGCGAGGATGATGGCGGGGCGCTGGGTTTCCTCGATCACCTTTGCCATGGTGAAGGTCTTGCCCGTGCCCGTCGCGCCAAGAAGCACCTGGTTTCGCTCGCCCTGCTTGATCGCCTCGCTCAGCTCGACGATGGCGTTGGGCTGGTCGCCCGCAGGCGAGAACTCGGTATGCATGACGAATGTCTTGCCGCCTTCGAGTTTCTCGCGCGGGGGAAGATCCTGCATCATGGGCAAGGATTTGTCGGAATGGGCATAGGGCATCACGAAACCTCCGGTTGCCCTTAATGTGATCCCTTTTTGTTCTTGTGCAAGCCCTGATTGGCGATCACGACGGGGGTATGGGACAAATGCGGCAGAGGCGGTTTTCTTGGGGTAAGTTTTGCGAATTGGTTAGGATGATTGGCCAATTTTGAAACTTTCATAAACATACGCACCCGTCTTGTGAAATTTTTGTTCCCATTTGTCTTGTCAACAAAGTCGCGGCCCCATATCGTCGGTGTTGCAAGCAGCAGACTTGGTTGTCGCGAGGCCCGCATTCACACCCCTCGCTCCCCGCGGGTTGGTCGGCAGCCAAGGCTGCTTGCATATCCCCGCCTTCCGAAAAATTGCCGGATTTGCCGCGCTTTTCGCAGGCTGCGGCGATTTCCATGCTTGCCCGCCGCGGCCAAATTCCCGATAAAGCAAGGGTCTCAAGGAGTCGGAAATGATTGCACGTATCTATCAGCCCGCCCGCAACGCCATGACGTCGGGCACCGCCAAGACACACCATTGGATCTTGGAATACGGACCGTCCGAAGCCCGCGAGATTGATCCGCTCATGGGATGGACCGCGTCCGGCGATATGCAGTCACAGGTCAAGATGCGGTTCGACACCAAGGAAGCGGCGCTCGACTATGCTCGGGACCACGGGATCGAGGCGCAGGTCATCGAGCCGCACAAGCGCAAGCCCAATATCCGGCCCGGCGGATATGGAGATAATTTCGCCACCAACCGGCGCGGTCCCTGGACCCACTGACGCATGTAAATCGGGGCAAAGATTCCGTGAAGACGCCTCGGGCATGGCTTTGTCGCAACAAAGCCCAGATGCAGCGACCTTCCGCTTCTCGCGCTTTTGAACCGTGCGGTGCGACCGGCCCGGAGCCAACCCTCTACGGACCTGCGAGATGCTGCGATGCAGCCAGTCAAAGCCGGCCTCAGAGGTCTTTCGCAGCAATGGCGTAAGGTGAGGGTGCGCTGACCTTGGTTCTCCTTGACGCTGACTGGGCCCAAGCCAAGCAGGCATTTGATCCTTTCTGTGGATCAGGTCCGCGGGGTGGCGGGCGCTTGCCTCGTCTTTTGCCGCAGGGCGGTTCCGACGATTACAGGGTCCGACCGACTTCCAGCATGATATCGCGAAGCCGGTTCGCGTCGGCGTCGTGCCGATTGCGGCGGTTGGATACCAGATGTTCGGTCAAGGGCGGAATTGGCACCGGGGGATCGATGAAAACGAGCCCCGGAGCGCTTTCAAAATGAGGGACAAGCCGATTGTGGATCGTAGCGACGTTGTCTGTGCCTGCGATGTAATGCGGGAGGACGACGAAGGAGGGGAGAGAGGCAACGATCTTCACCGGCTGATCGGTTTGAGCCAGCCAGCGTTCGAAATGGCTTTTGCCGTCATCGAGGAAGAATTCGGTGACGACCTGGGGCGAGGCAAAGAAATCCGCTTCAGTCATGTTCTGCGCGACAGGGTTTCCCTTTGCCAGGACACAGCGAAACGTGTCGTAGAAGAGGTCTTGGCGCACGAAGCCTTCTTGCATGGCAAATGTTGGACCGATCAGGAAGTCGATTGTGCCACGTTGAAAGCGCTGCAGTGCTTCTTCGGTGAAAGGCACGACCGAGATGGTGACCTTGGGGGCCACGGTCGCCAGGCGCTTGCAGAGTTCGGAAACATAGACCGCAGCGACATAGTCGGAGGCGATCACCGTGAACTGGCGGTCGAGTTGTGCGAGGTCGTCCTTTGCCCTCCGTCGGCTCAGGGTGCGCAACTGCACGATCAACTCGCGCACATCCGCCTCCAGTTCCTGGCCAAAGGCCGTCGGCACCATGGATTGGCCGTTATAAAACAGGATTTCGTCTTCGAAATGCGCGCGCACTCTTTTCAAGGCCGCGCTCAGGGCTGACTGCGAGATATGCAACTCGGTCGCAGCTGCGGTGACGCTGCGGTGGCGCATGAGTGCGTCGATGGCCACCAGAAGATTGAGGTCGAACTTTTCCAGATGCATAGTGGTATTAATCAGATAGATCGTGACTAGATCAATTATCAATTTGCTTACTTCATCATCCCGTTCCTAGGATCGTGCCATCAACGCGGACCAGCCGCGCGGTTCAGGGAGGAAGTTATGAAATACTTTTCGCTTGGGGCACTTGCCCTTGGTGCCGTATGCGCGACAGCTGCGGCGGCCGACGAGATCAAGGTTACTATCGTTGCGGGACATCCGCCGGTTTTTCGCTGGGTAAAGCAATTTGACGAAGCATTCACACCGACCGTTCAGGCCGAACTTGAAAAGCTGGGCTATACGTTCAAACCTATGGGTCAGTATGGTGGCGCGATTGCGGGTGTGGGTGAAGAGCTTGAGACCGTTGAAGCGGGCCTTGCCGAGATCGGCGCGTGCTCGTCGCTTTTCGATCCGGCGAAATTGGCGCTTCAGAACGTGACCTACTACACGCCATTCGTGTCGGACGACGCGCGCACCGTGGTTGAGGCGATGCATCAGCTGCACATGGAAGATGAGCGCATGACGCGCGCCTATACCGAGAATAACGTGGTCTATATCGGTGGTCCGACGGCGATTGATGACTATCTCCTGATGACCAATTTCCCTGTCGAAAGCATCGCCGACCTTGAGGGGCGCAAGATTGCAGCGCCGGGACCGGCGATCAACTGGCTCTCGGGCACGGGGGCTGTGGGGGTGCAGGGCAACCTCACGACCTACTACAATGAAATCCAGACCGGCGTGTATGACGGCGTGATCGTGTTTGCCTCGGCGGCGTTCCCGGGCAAGCTCTACGAGGTTGCGCCCTACATTACCAAGTTTGGCCTCGGGGCGCAGTTCGCTGGTGCCATTTGCGCGAACAAGGATTGGTGGGACGGCCTTGACAGCGATGTGCAGGCGGCGTTTCGGGCCGGGGCGGATGCCTCGATGGAGTGGTATCTCAAAGACCTCGAAGGGTTCGTAAACCTTGCCTTTGCGAAGATGGGTGAAGCCGGGGCGACTATCAGCGACGCCACGCCAGAGGCGCGGGCCGAATGGGCGGCAGGAATGGATAACGCGGCAGCCGAATGGGCTAGGGCCAATGAGGACGGTGTCGAGATTCTTGCGGCCTATATGGAGGCGATGCGCGCCGCCGGTGCTACGCCGCTTCGTAACTGGGATCAGGAATAGGCATGCGTGTTTCCTCCCAAGCCCTGCGTCTTCTTGACTGGACGACGCAGGGGGCCAATGTGGTCGGGACGATCCTGATTGCGGCGCTAGTGGGCCTTATTTGTGTGGATGTCGTCGGGCGCGAAGCGTTCGGGGCACCGCTCAAGGGGGTGCCCGAGATGGTGTCGCTCTCCATCGTGGCAATTGTGTTCCTACAGGTGCCACAGGCATTGCGGGCAGGGCGGTTGACGCGGTCTGACGGGGTTATCCAGGTGCTGCACACCAGGCGACCGAAGCTTGCGGCGTTTCTCGAGTCCATGTTCGAGATACTCGGTTTCACGGTTGCAGCGACGATCATCTACGCGCATTGGCCGATCCTCGTCAAAGCCATCGAACGCGGCGATTTCGTCGGCTCCACGGGCAACCTGACAATCCCGACATGGCCGGTGAAGGCCATGATCCTTGTGGGCTGTGTTCTCTTGGCGCTGCAATTCCTCGCCCGCATCCTGCGCCGCTTTACCGGAGAGCCAGTCGAATGACGGATTTCGCAATCGGAATGTTCAGCCTGCTTGCGATGGGTGGGCTTGTCCTGGGTGGGCTATATGTGCCGATCGCGCTCATCCTGTGCTCTTTCGTGGGGGTTTGGGCGATCAAGGGGAACGCGCTTCTGGCGGCCAAGATGTTGGGGCTGGCTGCGAATGACGCGATCTCGAGCTACTTTTTCGGGGTGGTGCCGGTGTTTGTCCTGATGGGATACCTTGTCTCCGAGGCGGGTATGGGGCGCGATGCCTTTGCAGTCGCCAATGCCATGTTCCGTCGCATCAAGGGCGGTCTTGGTGTGGGAACCATCGCGGCGAACACGATCTTTGCCGCCATCACCGGCATTTCCATCGCTTCCGCCGCCGTGTTTACCAAGATCGCGGTGCCGGAACTGCGCCGGCATGGTTATGGCACGCGGTTCTCGGTCGGGGTTGTGGCCGGGTCGTCGGTGCTTGGGATGCTGATCCCGCCCAGCCTTTTGCTCATCCTCTATGGGTTGCTGACTGAGCAATCCATCGGAGACCTGTTTGTTGCCGGGCTTGGGCCCGGGCTTGTTCTGGCGTTGATGTTTGGCATTGGAACCATTGCGATGGCTTATTTTGCGCCGGGCTTTGTCGGAAAGAACCTGTCGAAAGACAGCGAAGACATGTCGGCCAGAGAGGCCTTGTCGAAAGGTTTGCCCATTGCGGTTCTCATCGCTTTGGTCCTTGGGGGGATCTATGCAGGGTTCTTTACGCCGGTCGAAGCGGGTGCCATAGGGGCTGCAGGCGCCCTCTTGGTTGGTGTTGCCAAGCGCCGCCTGTCCTGGCGGGCGCTTTGGCGGGTGCTTGTCGAAACGGGCATGATCACCGCCGCGATTTCATTCCTCATCATCGCTGCGCAAATGTATAGTCGAATGCTCGCCTTTTCGGGCTTGCCGATGGAGTTCGGCACAATGGTCGCCGAGATGACGGCGCCGTCGCTGAGCGTCGTTTTGCTTTATTGTCTTGTCGTCATCCTCATGGGGATGATCCTCGACAGCGGTTCGATCATGTTGATCCTTGTGCCGCTCATGCTTCCGGTGGTGAATTCGCTCGGGCTTGATCTTGTCTGGTTCGGCATCGTCACGGTGCTTGCGGTCGAGATCGGTTTGCTCACGCCGCCATTCGGGATCTCGGTCTATGTCATCAAGGCAACGCTCAATGATCCCGAGATTTCGCTCAAGGATATCTTTATCGGGGCAGCGCCGTTCGCGTTCATGATGCTCGTGTGTCTGGCGCTTGTCATCTTCTTCCCCTCTCTCTCAATTGGCCTGTTGGGTCGTTAGTCAGGAGTCGTCATGAAACTTGTTGATCTCGCACGTCCGCTTGAAAACACGGAATATGCAGACCCGCCGGGCGCTGCCCCGAAGATCGAGTACTACGCACACGATCAGACCGCAGAGCAGATGCTCGCGTTCTTTCCGGGTGTGACCAAGAAAGACCTTCCCGGCGGCGAGGGTTGGGCGGTCGAACTGGTGACGCTCTCGACGCATAACGGAACGCATCTTGATGCGCCCTATCATTTCCATTCGACGACCAATGGCGGAGAGCGGGCGTTCACGATTGACGAGATGCCGCTGGAATGGTGCTGGGCGCGGGGCGTGAAGCTCGACTTTCGCCATTTCGAGGACGGGTATGTCGCGACCGCTGCCGATATCGAAGCAGAGCTTGACCGTATCGGGCATCGTTTGGCGGAGAATGATATTGTGTTGGTGAACACGGCTGCTGCGGCGGCCTATGGGACACCCGCCTATGTCGGGACCGGCTGTGGTATCGGGCGGGAGGCGACGAACTACCTCACCGAACGCGGCGTGAAGATTACCGGTACGGATGCGTGGAGTTGGGATGCTCCCTTCATTCACACTGCCAAGAAGGTGGAGGAAACCGGGGATGCGGGCTTGATCTGGGAAGGGCATCGCGCGGGGATGGACCGTGCTTATGGGCATATGGAAAAGCTCGCGAACCTTGAAACGCTGCCATCGACCGGGTTCGAAGTCATCTGTTTTCCGGTGAAGATCAAGGCCGCGTCGGCGGGGTGGTGCCGTCCCGTCGCGGTTCTGAAGGACTGATACAGCGAGACAGACGCGCATGCCGAGGGACAACCTGCCGGCGCGGCGAGGTGGTCAGAACGGTGATGTTTGCCGACATATGAAGAAAGAGGAAACGCTATGAAACTCGTGACAATGGGCAATGGAACGCGGGATGGACGCTTGCATATCGTCTCTCGTGACGGTCGCCGCATCCTGCCCGCAGACCATGCCGAGACGATGTTGGATGCAATGGACCTCTGGGATCAGCGTCTTGCAGACTGGCAGGCGCAATATGATGCACTTAACGCGGATGAGAGCCTTGGAGCGGATTTCGATCCTGCGCACGCGCTCTCGCCCCTGCCGCGCGCATGGCAATGGTTGGACGGGTCGGCCTTTGCAACCCATTCGGAATTGATCCAGGAAGCTTGGAATCTTCCGCGCACAGGGTTGCCAGAGCGGCCTTTGATGTATCAGGGGCTTTCCAATGAGTTCCTCCCGCCGCATGGCGAGGCGTGGTTTCCGTCTGTCGATGACGGGATTGATTTCGAGGGCGAGTATGGGGTCATCCTCGGCCCCGTGGCGATGGGAACCAAAGCGGCAGCCGCAGGGCAGGCGATCCGCCTTGTCGTGCAGATCAACGATTGGTCCCTGCGCGCGCTGGGGCCGGTCGAGATGGCAACGGGCTTCGGCTGGTTGCAATGCAAGCCCGCTTGTGCGGTTGCGCCTATTGCGGTGACACCGGATGAGCTGGGCGATGGCTGGCGCGATCATCGGGTCTGCTTGCCCTTGCAGATCGACTATAACGACGAACGGTTTGGCGCGGCCAATGGCGCGGAAATGGCATTCGGCTTCAATGACCTCATCGCGCATGCCGCCTATTCCCGCAACTTGCCCGCCGGAACGATCCTTGGCTCTGGCACGGTGGCGAACGCGAATTTTGCCGAGGTCGGGTCAAGCTGCATTGCGGAACGGGTTGCCATTGAGCAAATTGCATCAGGGAAGCCCGAAACCCCTTATATGCAAGACGGTGACCGCGTGCATATGTCGGTCCCCGGCCCGGATGGATCAGCGCTTTTTGGAACGATTTCACAGACTGTGCGAATTGTCTGAAGACGTATCCTGGTGCGTTGGGCCGGTCTGTAAACTGCGGAGCCATACTGGGCCAAGGTAGCGGCAGTGTTGTGCGGTGACGGGAGACGTAAAAGCCGTCCACTTTCCACCCTTCCAACTGTGACCATTTGGCCCAAACCGGACCTTGCTGATTTGGTCAATATTGCCGCGCCTTGGAGGAACGATAGACATCGCGATCTTTCACGGTCAAAGCTGCAAGCCTGTTCGAAATGATGGGACCACCTCAGCCGCGCATTCGCGCCAGAGCATGTCAGGAATATCGTTCTGCGCAGAGCGATAATCCACAGGAAGTTCATGCAATATCCGGATGATGGCGGGGATATCTGAGTTCTCGCAGGCGAATGACAGACGGTCGAGCACGGCCTTCAGATCCGTCATCGAAAGCGAAACTTCCGAGGCGGTCATGATACGCGGATGCCGTGTCGGCACGGGATCGTTGCCGATCAGGAGTTCCTCGAAGAGCTTTTCGCCCTTGCGCAACCCTGTGACACAAATCGGAATGTCGCCGTCCTTGGGTTTGACCTGGTCTGGATGCTGCGCGAGATAAGGCGTCAGCCCGTGTAACTTGATCATGCTCATTGCCAGGTCGAGGATCTTCACCGGCTCGCCCATGTCGAGTACAAAGACATCGCCGCCCTTGGCCATTGCACCCGCTTGAATCACGAGTTGCGAGGCTTCAGGGATAGTCATGAAATAGCGCGTGATCTCCAGATGGGTAAGCGTCACGGGGCCGCCCTTCTCTATCTGGGCACTGAAGCGTGGAATGACCGAACCCGAGGAGCCGAGCACGTTGCCGAACCGGACCATCGAGAACACGCTCGGACCACCTTCGCGCGCCTGTGCCTGACAGATCAGCTCGGCGATGCGCTTCGTGGCCCCCATGATGTTGGTCGGTCGTACGGCCTTGTCGGTCGAAATGAGAATGAAGTTCTCGACACCGTGTTTGCGCGCTACGTTGGTGATCTCGAGCGTGCCCAAGACGTTGTTTCGAATGCCTTCAATGACGTTTTCCTCGACCAGCGGCACATGTTTGTACGCGGCGGCATGATAGATCGTTTGCACGCCAAAAGCCTCGATCGTCATGTCGAGGCGCCGTGTGTTTTGAACCGAGCCAAGAACTGGCGCGATCCGCGTCGCATATCCTGTGCGTTTGGCGGTTTCCGACAGCTCGTTCTCGATCGCGTAAAGTGCGAATTCCGACATCTCGTAAAGGACGAGCATTTTCGGCCCCTGCGAAAGGATCTGACGACACAACTCGCTCCCGATCGAGCCGCCCGCTCCAGAGACCATCACGACCTTGCCCTCGATGTTCTGGCGCAAGAGATCCGGGTCTGGCGCGACGGGGTCACGTCCCAGAAGGTCTTCGGGTGCTACAGCGCGCAGCTCTGCGATCTTCGCCTTGCCACTGATAATATCCGAGATGTCGGGGATCGTCTTTATCTCGAGAGGCAGGTCTTCGAGTGCCTCGACAATTTCACGCCGGCGTCGTCGTCCCATGCTCGGAAGCGCCAGAAGAATGGTCTCCACCTGCCGTTCTCTGGCCAGCCGCTCGATTTGCGAGGGTGAATGGACATGCAATCCCCCGATGACCAGGCCTTGCAGGCTTTTGTTATCGTCAACGAGTGAGACCGGAACGTAGTCGCCGCCATGAAACAAGGAGTTCAGAAGCTGCAACCCGGCCTCTCCGGCACCATAGATAATCACTGGGCGCTTGCCCGCTTGGTCGGGACTGCGAAAGGCCTGACGAATGACAAAACGCAGGCCTCCAACGGTCAGGAATACAAGAGCAACATGGATCAGCGGCACAGGGAGCGGAATGTCGGCACCAAGAAGCAGACCGCCTACATAGAGCAGGCCCGCCGAGACCAGCGCGCCCTTGCCGACCACGAAAAGGACTCTGCCCGTCACGAAACGTACAAGCGCCCGGTAAAGGCCGAAAAACCGGAAGATACAAACTGTCAAGATCGCGGTGAGGAGTGCCGTGGCAAGGACCGCTACATCCGAAAGAAACTGAAAGCTCTCAAGGCGCAGCGCCATTGCCGTCAAGAAGGAAATTGGGACAAGGAAGGCATCGACCGAGAGTTGTAGCAGGATCTTGCTACGGCGACTGAGGCCCGCGAAGTAGCTGGTATAGTGCGACATAGTCAGGAACTCTCACTCTTTAAGGAGCTACCGAAGAGGGATGCGAAAGACAGAATTCAGCTGTAATCGATCAACAACTGACCCTATGAAATTCAACTCTCCAAAGTGCCCACACACCAAGCTACAAACCCAATCGGGTTTAAGGTGTTGGGTGTTTCCTTAGACCTCGAGAATACTGGGGTCGCTTGAAAGTGGGGCGAGGGAGGCCAGCAGGCGATCCGAGCTTTAGATCGCGGATTGCGCAGCTTCGATAGAATTGGAGAAAAGCACTCCTTCAAACTGGCCACCCTCCAATCAAGCGTATTCTCGAACAATCATTACCATTAGAATCGTCCAAAAGAATCAAGGATACACCCAACATAAACTTTGGTATTATACTGAGCGACGTTCTTCAATAGTTAATTACTAGTAGTTGTATTCTTCAGGCAGGTTGAGCGGTCTATTTCTCGCGAGCTTTGCACAGGGCCTTCGCTGATCGTCTTCGTGCCGCCGGAAAACCGCACAAGGTCGTCATCACGGCTGTCGCCCGCAAGCTCGTCACAATCGCAAACGCCCTGTGCAAAGCTGAGCAAAATTGGTCTTCTCAGAATGCCTGAGAAGTGCAGTTGCAAAATCAATCGGAAATCCTTGTCCTCCAGGCCCGCTTCGGGGGGCTTTTTTATCGCTTTGGCTGCGGTTCGTGGGATCTTTGCCCGATTTGCACGCATGAAAACCGGCCCGCCAATGCGCGGCCCTTTTCTTTGCGTGAGGATCTCTTTTCCTCCGCTTGGGCGGCAAGAAACCCTCTGGGCAAAGAAGATTTGTTGATCTAGGAAAGGGCCAAGCGGTCCCTTAGCTCAACTGGATAGAGCAGCTGACTTCTAATCAGCAGGTTGAGGGTTCGAGTCCTTCAGGGATCGCCAATTTATCAAGTTGAACGGCTGTGGTGGGTGCCCTCCGCGCAGGGGCGATGATTGGCGTTGCGCGGCTTGGGAACCAAGGCTTTCTCCATCACATATAGAGGGGGCGGGCAAGTGTTTGGCCTATCGAGAAAATGAGTCCGGTTTGACGCATGGATCAACGCTCTGCGCGGGACGTCCGGGTTTACATTTTCACCACCCCGCCACATGGTTTTCGGGGCGAAACTGATCGGTGACAGGCGATGGAGATTGATGCACGGACCTTGCCCGAAGCGACATGCCTCGACGCCGATATCTGCATCGTCGGTGGGGGGGCTGCGGGGCTCGCGCTTGCCGAGGCCCTGCGCGATAGCGGGCTTTGCGTAATACTGGCCGAGAGCGGCGGTCGCGACGCCCATAACGCGCTGTTGCAGAGCCTTCCGGGCGCGCGGAATACTGGTTCGCAACCGTTCAACCTGACCGGCCGACGTCGGCAGCTTGGCGGGGGGCTGGCGGACTGGGGCGCGAATTGCGCGCTGCTGGAACCGGGGGACTTCGCGCTGCGCACCGTGGCGGGCGGCCCGGATCGGGAGGCCTTGTTGCCGATGCCTCTCGAGGCCGGTGACCTGGCCAGCTACGCGGGACGTGCGGCCAAGGCGCTTGGCCCGTTTCTCCCCGGCGCAGCGCCGCTCGATGGACCCGAGCCACCGACCGGGCCCGGCGGATTGCGGCTCAAGCGTTATGTGCGGGCGCGGCCCGAGGCGCTGGCCACGCGGCTCGATGCGTTGCTGTCCCCGGCAGAGCCGCTGCGGGTATTGACACGGGCCACCCTGGCGGGATTGGAGATGGATGCCGACCGACGCCGCGTGACGGCCCTGGGATTTTCAACCTGCGCGGGCCATGACCTCCGCGTGCGGGCGGGGCGGGTGGTGCTGGCGGCGGGGGCCGACAATGCGCCGCTTATGATGGCAACGCTGGCGGGCGACGATGGGGATGCGACGCAACGTTGGCCTGCACTCGGGCGCTATCTGCATGCTCATTTGCTGGCCCTGCATGGCGCCTTCGTGCCCGCGCCCGGCCGTATGGCGGCGCTGCTCGAGGCCCATGCCATGCCGGTCGGGCTTGATGCCGCGGCGCGCGAACATCGCGCTCAGTTCACCGGCTTGCGCGAGACGGCGGCAAGCGGCGATCGCCTGCTTTCGGGCGTGGTGTTTCTGCATCCCGTGCTGCACGGTGTGCCACTGCTTGAGGCCCCGACCCTTCAGAGCCTGCCCAAGGGACTGCGTCCGGCTCCCTGGCGTCACCATCGGTTGCGCCGCTGGTTCGGGCCACGCGCGGTTCTCTTGCGGCACTGGATGGAGCAACCGCCCCGCTGGGAGGCGCGGGTCCACCTGTCAGGGGCGGGGCGTGCACCGGGCCTGCCGGACGCTGAATATCAATGGGCCGTCGGGTCGGCGGAACTGGCCACGATCACCCGGCGCGCGCTGCATGTCGGTGCGGCGCTCGAGGCGGCGGGGCTGGGACGTGCGGTGGCGATGCCAGAACCGCGGGCGTCCGATCCGGACATCTGGCGCAACGCACATCCGATGGGGGGCACGATCATGGGCCATGACCCGGCGCGCAGCGTTGTTGACAGCAACCTTCGGGTCCACGGCATGGAAAATCTCTTCGTCTGCGGCGGGTCGGTCCTGCCGCGCGGCGGTGCGGCCATGGTCACCGGGGTGATTGTCCAGCTAGCGCTTCGTCTTGCCGATCATTTGCGAACCGAGGGGCGGGGCCGATGAACGGGCCGTCGCGCCATTGTGTGCTCGTGTTGGGCATCGCCCGGTCAGGCACCTCTGCAGTCAGCGCCATGCTTGCCGCGATGGGCGTGGATTTCGGGCACGACCCCAAGCCGTCGGACTGGCGCAACCCGAGGGGTAATTTCGAACATGCGACATTGTCGGGCCTCAACCAGGCCGCGCTGGTGGCGGTTGGCAGCCGGTGGAGCGATGCCCGCCCTTTGCCCGTGGGCTGGCGGGAAAACCGGGCGGTGAGGTCGGTGGAGTGGGCCATCGGCGCGCGGATCGACCGCGACTTTGGTGCGAGCCCGCTCTTCGGCATCAAAGATCCGCGGTTGGTGGCGCTTTTGCCGCTCTATGCCGACCTTCTTGCCGAGCGTGGCATTGGCCTGTCGCTGGTGACGCTGCACCGCGATGAAGCCGAGGTGCGGGCCTCGATCGCCAAGTCCGGCTATTTTCACGGCAAGTTCTATCGGCTTCGTGCGGGGCGGCTCTACCGGCATTACATGGACGGCATCGCCACTGCCGAGGCGGCGCATCCGTATCTGCGTGTCGAACATGCCCGCCTGATCGCCGATCCGACCGTAGTTGCGGCGGATCTTGCGCGGGCGCTGCCTTTCGCGGCTGCAGGCGTGGAGGCCGATCCCACCGCCGGCGTCGCGGCTATCGACCCGTCTTTGCATCGACATCGCCGTTGACGCTGTGAAGGCGTCAATTTCACGACGAGACCGCCAGGCGATCCCTGGGCCTATGCCGATCTCCGGTTGTGCTCAGAAACGGGTTGTGAACGCTTTAAGTTGCGGAAAAAGATGATTTTTAATCGAAGCCGGTCACATCAATATTCTTGCATTTCTTTTGCGCGGTCATCCCGGTCATGATATTTGCAATCAAAGTTTTTCTATCTTTGGAGTAGGCATGCATATTGTTGTTATCGGGGGTGGCGGATTCATTGGAAGCCACCTGATTGACCGGTTGTTTCAGCGTGATGATGTTCGTGTGACGGTGTGGGACGGTTCGGCGGCCAAGATTTCGCATCATCGCGACGATCCGCGGCTCACTTTGCATGAAGAGGATGTCCGGCCCGGCGCAGCGCTTGCGCGTCTGGAGGAGGATGTCGCCTCTTGCGACTGGCTGGTGCACCTGGCCGCGATCTGCACCCCGGCGCGTTACAACACCGAACCGCTGAAAACGATACACGCCAACTTTACCGAGACCATGCCGCTCATCGAGATGGCCGCCCGGCACGGCAGGCGGCTCTTGTACCTGTCCACGTCAGAGGTCTATGGCCGAACGCTGGCAAGCCATGTCGGGCCGAACGGAAGCGATGATCCCTCACTCTACATGCTGGACGCCGACACCACGCCGCTGGTGCTTGGACCTATTGCGAACCAGCGCTGGACCTATGCGGCGGCCAAGCAGCTGACCGAGCGGCTGATCTATGCCCATCACACCGAGGATGGCTTGCCCTTTGCCATCGTGCGGCCGTTCAATTTCTTCGGGCCGCGCATGGATTACCTGCCCGGAATCGAGGGCGAGGGGACGCCGCGGGTGCTTCCGATTTTCGTGGCGAACATGTTGCGGGGGCTGCCTTTGCAACTTGTGGGCGGCGGCGCAGCGCGGCGCACCATTACCTCGATTCACGACGCAATAGACGCGCTTGTGGCGATCATCGACAAGCCGGACGTGTCGCTTGGCCATATCTACAATATCGGCAACCCCCGGAACGAAGTCACGATGCGCGAACTGGCCGAGGCGGTGCGGGCAAGCTTTGCGCGGGTCACGGGAGAGCCGGGGTTCCTCACCCACAGGATCGAGGATGTGACGCCCGCGGATTTCTATGGCCCCGGCTATGAGGACAGCGACCGGCGCATCATGGATATCTCCACCGAGAGCGCGCGCCTCGGCTGGACCCCCCGGCATCGGCTGGACGATCTGCTTGACGAGATCGTGACCCATTACTGGGGCCTTTATGGTGCGTCGCTGTGCTCGGCGTCGTAGACGAAGGACGGATGGCGCGTGAACGGGCGCGACCTGTCCCAGGGCTGTCCCGGACGCTTATGGAAAAGCTGCTCGGGATCGGGCAGGCGGAAGTTGTCCTGCGTGGTCGCGGCACGTTCCAACTGCCAGCCGCGATCGAGGTCGCGTGCCGAGAACTGTCGCGCACCGTATTTGTCGCGTCCATGCGCCTCGGAAAGGTAGAGATAGTGCCGCATGGCGCAATGCTCGGTCCAGATCCGCTGAGCGGGAAAGTGCACCATGTGGCCCGCGCCCTCCATCAGGTTGACCCCGCCCTTGGGACGGCGGAACGCATTGAGGCGCTGAAAGCGGCGTGGCTGGAAAAAGTAATAGCTTTGCAGCGTCTCGGCATAGTCGCCGCCCGCATGATCCTCGTCGCTGTCCACGGGCACGAAGCAGAACTCGTCAAAGTTCACCGTGTCGAACCCCGCCGCGCCAGCCGCGGCGAAGGCCTCGCGCAGCGTCGCGAAACCTTCGGGCGGTTCGCGCAATTCGTCACTGTCCCACAGGATGAACCAATCGGACTGCGTGCTGTTGACGATACGCTCCTTGGCCGCGAGCAACCCGCTCCAGTCCATCACGCCGGAGCGTGGCAGGTGGTGGATTTCCCGCACCACGCCCGCCTCGTACCAGCGCGCAATGCCCTCGCGGGTCGCGGGCAGGGTGTCATTGTCGATGACGATGGCCTGAACCCCTTGTTCCGCCATGCCCTGGAAACAGCGATCGACATAGGGCGCGTCGTCGTGAAGCGCGATCACGGCGGTAATCGTCAGCGCGTCGGCCGGGGTTGTCAGGGGGCCGGCGGGACGGGCGAAAAGGCGGGAAAGCGGCATCTTGATCGGGTATCCAGGTTTGGAGCGGACTGTCTTGGAGGTTGCCCAAGGCGGAAGGCGCGTGCAAGCACCAAAGCACCGCAGGGCCCGCCTGAAGGACTGGGTTGAGCGATGCCGATCTCGCAGTTACCGGATGGGCGGCTTCTCTACTTTGCGCATGCTCCCAAATGCGGCGGCAGCGCGGTCGAGGATTATCTTGCGCAGCGCTTCGGCCCGCTGGCATTTTTCGATTGGTCTCATCTGAAGCGGGCGCCTTCGGAGCGCGCGACGATATCGTCGCCGCAACATCTCACCGCGGCGGATATCGCGCGGCTGTTCCCGTCGGGTTTTTTTACTGCCTCGTTCTCGGTCGTGCGCCATCCGGTGACCCGCATGGTCAGTGAATACGCCTATGACAGCAAGATTACGGACCGGGCCGAAGCGGAGGACGTGCGGGCAGACTTCGCTGCGTGGCTGGACGAAGCCCTTGCCGAGGCCGGGCGCGATCCCGGTGCGCGGGACAACCACCTGCGCCCTCAATCCGACTTTGTGCCGCGGGACGCGCAGGTATTTCCGTTCGAGTGCGGGCTTGCGCCGATCATACCCTGGCTGGACAGTGTGGCGGGAGGAGAGTCGGGCCCGCGCAACATGACTGTCCACAATCCCGGCCCGGTGCCCGCCGAGACCCGTGTGGCCAGCCTCGTAGGCCCCCGCCAGCGGGCGCTCATCGCGCGGACCTTTGCGGTTGATTTCGACCGCTTCGGATATGATCCCGAGCAATGCGCCGGTCCGCCTCCGCGGTTGCCCCGGCAGGGACGCATCGCGCGGGTTGCGCGCGGCTTCGGGCGTCTGGCGACAATGACCCTGAGAAGAGGCTGAGCACGGTGGCGATGCGCAGGTTTCCCGCCATTGCCCGGTGGGCAAGACGCTCTTTGCGGCGGAATGTCGATCTGAATGATCTTTGCATCACCGGCACCCTACAGGCGGGCGCGTGCGGGGCGACATGTCGCAAATGGACGGTTTACGCCTTCCGTGGTCCCGCTAGGCTCTTGCCATGATGCAGGGAGGTTGCAGATGAAGATCGGATTTATCGGGCTTGGCAATGTCGGCGGCAAGCTGGGCGGGAGCCTGTTGCGCAACGGGGTGGACCTTGTGGTGCATGACCTCGATGCGGGACTCGTGGCGGAATTTGTCGAAAGGGGCGCCACGGCGGGCGATGGTCCGGCACAGCTCATGCGCGATTGTGACGCGGTGATCACCTGTCTGCCGTCCCCGGCGGCATCGGATGCGGTCCTGCAGGAGATGCTGCCCGAGGTGGGGGCGGGCAAGATCTGGATGGAGATGTCAACGACCGACGAGGCCGAGGTGAAACGGCTTGGCGCCGAGGTCATCGCACGCGGCGGGGCGGCGGTGGATTGTCCGGTCTCGGGGGGCTGTCACAGGGCGGCGACGGGCAATATCGCGATCTTCGCAGGCTGCGAACGGGCCACCTTCGAGCGTATCCTGCCGCTCCTGACCACGATGGGACGCCGGGTGTTGCACACCGGTGATCTTGGCACGGCGTCGGTTCTCAAGGTGGTGACGAACTACCTTGCGACGGCCAATCTCCTGTCGGTCTGCGAGGCGCTGGTGACGTCCAAGGCGGCGGGGATGGATCTCAACACGGCCTTCGAGGCGATTCGCATCTCGTCGGGCAATTCCTTCGTGCATGAGACCGAAAGCCAGGTGATCCTCAATGGGTCGCGGGATATTTCTTTCACGATGGACCTTGTGAAAAAGGATATTGGCCTTTTCCAGGCCGTGGCGGACCGCGCCGGGGTGCCGCTCGAAATCAATCCCAAGATGATCGAGATTCTCGACGATGGAATCGCGCGCTATGGCGCGCGGGAGCTGTCGCCCAATATCATCCGCCGCCTCGAAGACGCGACGGGGCTCGACATCCTCGCGCCGGGCTTTCCGCCGGAAATGACGGATGATGAACCAGAAGAGCCGGGCTACGAGGTCATTCCCAAGCGTGGCTGAATTTTTGCTTGCGGATCAAGCCTTTGGGTGGGACTTTTGATAAACCTCCATGAGCCGCGCCGTGTCGACCGCCGTATAGGCCTGGGTGGTCGAGAGCGAGGCGTGCCCGAGGAGTTCCTGGATCGCGCGCAGGTCGCCGCCGGCCTCGAGGAGGTGGGTTGCAAAGCTATGGCGCAGGGCGTGGGGCGTGGCGGTGGCGGGCAGGCCAAGCTGCATCCGCACATTGGCCATCATTCCCGACACGATGCGCGGCGAAAGCCGCCCGCCGCGCTTGCCGCGAAACAGTGGGTCTTGGTCTTCGAAGGGGAAGGGGCAGAGCGCCACATAGGCGTCGACCGCATCGCGGGCGGCGTCGAGCACGGGCAGGATGCGTTCCTTGCCGCCCTTGCCGAGGATGCGCAGCGTTGCAGGCAGGGGCACATCCGCGCCATCGAGGGCCAGCGCCTCTGAGATCCGCAGCCCGCACCCATACAAAAGCGTCAGCACGGCCACATCGCGCGCGGCGAGCCAAGGTTCGGCGGATTGCATCCCGGCGGTGTCGATTACGGCGCGGGCGGCATCGGGGGCAAGCGGACGCGGCAGCTTCTTCTGGAATTTCGGCGCGCGGGTGGCCAGAACGGCGGTGGCGTCAAATCCGTCGCGCTCCGAGAGCCAGCGGTAGAAGCTCTTGACCGCCGAGAGCTTGCGCGCCAGCGAGCGTGCCCCGAGGCCCTCCCGGCGCAGATGTGCCATCCAGGCGCGCATGTCCGAGGTCGTGACACGCCTCAGCGGCGCGAGGCCCTGGGCGTCGCCCTTGTGCTCGGTGAGGAAGGTGAGGAACTCGACAAGGTCGGTGCGGTAGGCGGTCAGCGTGTTGGTCGAGGCGCCGCCGAGCGCAGAGGCCGAGGCCAGCCAGTCCTGGAGCGCGTCGCGGGCCGCGGGCGAGATCACGACAGCCAGCGACGCATGGCGCGTTCGAACACCCCGCCGAAGAAGGCGAGGAGGTCGGTGCCCTGCTGCGGGGTGAACTGATGCGGGTCTTCGGCGCCCATGACGAGGAGACCGGGCAGGCGGCCCTCGCCGAAATCGAGCTTGAGGCAGGCTTCGGAACGAATCCAGTCGGATTTCTCGCCGTAGATGGCGGTGGTGCCGCCCTGCATCTGGCGCAGGGTGACCTGTCGGATGGGCATGTTGCGCCCGCCGCTCAGGTAATCGTCGACAAAGCCCGGTTCGGCCACGGAGAGCACGTCGCCAAGGCGGCGGATCGAGGGTTCGTCGTCGGATTGCGCGGATTCGAGCACGAGGCGCACGGAATCGACACGCAGGATTTCGGCCACTTCGCCGCCGAGATCATGCAGGAAGGGTTCGAATTCGACCGGGTCGAGCATGCGCAAGATGGCGCGATGCACCTGGTTCGTGCCGGCCAGGTTCTCATAGGCCGCCGCGATGACCGAGCGGTGGGTGTCCTCGAGCCGGTCCAGCCGTGCCTCGAGCCGTTCCATGGCGATGCCGCGCAGATCGACGATATTACCGCCCATGGATTTCTCGTTTGCGGCAATCAGGGCGTGCATCACGTCCTGATCATCGAGGATCATGTCAGGTTCGGAGATGATCTTTTCGCGAATCGAGTCGTCGATCTTGGCGTTGCTGCTCATGCGGGCCTCTTTACGGGTATTTGGCATAACTTTAGCAGAGGCAGCGCGCGAATGCCTCCCCTTTTTTAGGCTGCATTTGAAGGGGGGAGGGGCGCTGCCCCTCTTGGCCGCAAGCGACCAATTCACCCCGGAGTATTTGTCACAGAGAAGAAGACCCTGCTCAGAGGATCTTGATGCCGGCGGCCTTGATGTCGGCGAGGAAAGCGTCGAGGCCCTTGTCGGTCAGGGGGTGGTTGACCATCGCCTTGATGACGGCGGGCGGCGCGGTCATCACGTCGGCGCCGATCAGCGCGCTTTGGGTGACGTGGTTCACGGTGCGGATCGAGGCGGCGAGGATCTGGGTCTCGTAGCCGTAATTGTCATAGATCGCGCGGATGTCCCCGATCAGGTCCATACCGTCGAGATTGATGTCGTCGAGCCGCCCGATGAAGGGCGAGATGAAGGTTGCCCCCGCCTTGGCGGCAAGCAGCGCCTGGTTGGCCGAGAAGCAGAGCGTCACGTTGACCATGTGGCCTTCGTCGGTCAGCACCTTGCAGGCCTTGAGCCCGTCCCAGGTCAGCGGCACCTTGACGGCGATGTTGCCCGCGATCTCGGTCAGCTTGCGGCCTTCGGCGATCATGGCGTCGGCCTCGGTCGCGGTCACTTCGGCGGAGACGGGGCCGTTGACGAGGTCGCAGATTTCCTTGGTGACTTCCATGATGTCACGGCCGGATTTCTTGATCAGCGAGGGGTTGGTGGTCACACCGTCCACCATGCCGAGCGTATCGAGTTCGGCGATGGCGTCGATGTCGGCGGTATCAACGAAAAATTTCATGGGTGCGCGTCCTTTTCTGGCCTGGCCCGTGTTCGGCTTGCGTTTACCGCAAGTTTTGCGATGCTGAAACCCCTCATGCAGCGTGTCCGGTGCGCTGTGCCGGGGCAGAGGTCTTTTCAGGCGAGTTGGGTGTGACGGAGCAGGATTTCTTCGAGGAAGGTGCACTCGTGGCGGTGCAGACGACGCAACCGCTTGACCGGGCGCTGGATTACACCGCGCCGGAGGGGGGCTGTTTTCGCGGCGCATTCGTGGAGGTGCCGCTTGGGCCAAGGAAGGTTCCGGGGGTGGTCTGGGGGCCGGGGCGCGGGGATTTCGACCGCGCGAAGATCCGGGCGGTGAGCCGGGTGCTCGACGTGGCGCCCATGCGGCGCGAGATGGCCGCTTTCCTTGAGCGCGCGGGGGAGTATACGTTGACGCCGCTCAGCGCGATGTTGCGGCTTGCGATGCGGGCGCCGGGATTGTCCGACCCGCCGTCGATGCGCAAGGTGTTTCGGCTTGGCGAAGGCGCGCCGGATCGCCAGACGGAGGCCCGCACACGGGTGCTTGACGTTCTGAAAGACTATGGCGGGCTGGCCTTTACGCTCAAGGAGTTGAGCGAGATGGCGGGGGTGACTTCGTCGGTGGTCAAGGGGTTGGCCAAGCAAGGCGTGGTGCGCGAGGAAGACACGCCGCGCGACATGCCCTTTGCGCGGCTTGACCCGGAATATGCCAAGCGGGCGCTGACCGAGGATCAGGCGGTGGCGGCAGAAGCGCTTCGGGCCGGGATCGAGGCGGGGCGATATGGCACGACATTGCTGCGGGGGGTGACCGGATCGGGCAAGACGGAAGTCTATCTCGAGGCGGTGGCCGATACCCTGCGAAAGGGGCGGCAAGCCCTTGTTCTGCTGCCGGAAATTGCGCTCACGGCGGAGTTCCTGACGCGGGTTGAGGCGCGGTTCGGGGTCAAGCCGGCGGAATGGCATTCGGGCGTGACCATGACCGAGCGCCGCCGCATCTGGAAGATGGTCGGGCAGGGGGGGGCGGAGTTGGTCATCGGGGCGCGCTCGGCGCTGTTCCTGCCGTTTCGCGATCTCGGGTTGATCGTCGTCGATGAAGAGCATGACACCTCCTACAAGCAGGAGGACGGGGTGCTCTACAATGCGCGGGACATGGCGGTCCTGCGGGCGTCGATCTGCGAGGCGCAGGTGGTGCTGGCCTCGGCGACGCCGAGCCTTGAGAGCTGGGCCAATGCGCAGGCCGGGAAATACCAGCGGCTGGAGCTGACTTCGCGGTTCGGGGAGGCGGTGCTGCCGGAGATGCGGGCGATCGACATGCGGGGCGAAGAGGTGCCGCGCGGGCGGTGGGTCTCTCCGACCCTGCAACGGGAGGTTTCGGCGCGGATCGAGAAGGGGGAACAGTCCCTCCTCTTCATCAACAGACGCGGCTATGCGCCGGTCACGATTTGCCGGGCCTGTGGCGAAAAAATCAATTGCGATCAATGTGATGCGACAATGGTCGAGCATCGGTTCCTGAAGCGGCTCGTGTGTCACCAATGCGGCGAGACCAAACCGATCCCGGAGGCCTGTCCGGCCTGTGGCAAGGAGGGGACGCTGGCGCCGGTCGGTCCCGGTGTTGAGCGGCTGGCCGAAGAGGCGGCGGCGCTCTGGCCGGAGGCGCGGCTGGCGGTGTTGTCGTCGGACCTGTTCGCCTCGGCGCGGGCCTTGAAAGAGGGGATCAACGCCATTGCCGAGGGTGGGGCGGATATCATCATCGGCACGCAGTTGGTCGCCAAGGGGCACAACTTTCCGCTGCTGACATTGGTGGGGGTAATCGACTCGGATTTGGGGCTTCAGGGATCGGACCTGCGCGCCGCCGAGCGCACCTTTCAACTCATGCGGCAGGTGGCCGGGCGGGCCGGGAGATCGGAGCGTAAGGGTTTGGCATTGTTGCAAACTTTTCAGCCTGAGCACCCGGTGATCCGGTCCATCCTGGCCGGAGACGAAGAGGGATTCTGGAGCGCGGAGGCGCGCGAGCGACAGGCGGCGGGGGTGCCGCCATACGGGCGCATGGCGGGGATCATATTGTCGTCGCCGGACGTGCAGCAGGTGTTTGACCTCGGCAATGCATTGGCGCGGCAGGATGGGCCGCTTCGGGCCGTGGGGGCGCAGGTTTACGGGCCTGCCCCGGCGCCGATTGCGCGCATCCGCGGGCGGCATCGGGTGCGGCTTCTGGTGAAGGCGGACAAGGGGGTGCGGCTTCAGCCCGCGCTGGCCGAATGGGTCGGGCAATTCCGCCTCAAGGGCGATATCCGCCTTGCCGTCGATATCGACCCGCAGAGCTTTTACTAGGGCCGAAACCCGCGTCGGTATCACGTCGGTATTACGTCGGTATCGCGTCGGTGCGAAGTGTGGCAGGGGCGCGGGCCGGCTCAGTCGGTGGCGGTATCGACCTGCCATTCGGGCAGCGGGAACAGCCGGTCATAGGCCCAGTTGAAGGCAAGCGCGTAGCCCATGTAGAACAGCGCGAAGGCCACATCCATGACGAAGGCCTGCCAGAGCGTAATGTCGAGATACCATGCGATGAAGGGCATCAGCACGAAGAGCAGGCCGATCTCGAACAGCACCGCATGACCGATGCGGACGCGGGCGGTTTTCCATGTCGACCCGGTCAGGTGCTTCAGTGCGAGATCGAAGATGTAATTGTAAAGGAGGTTCCACAGGGTCGCGAGGGTGGCGCTTACGAGCGCGACCACGCCGCTATCGTGGATCGCGATGCCGAAGACGATCGCGCCGAGCGGGATGACGAGCAGGAGGGCGATGATTTCAAAGCTGATGGCGTGGCGGAGGCGGTCAAGCGGGGAGCGCATGGGATTTTCTTTGACGATGCCGGGTCGTCCCGGAGTTTGGCCGGTATGGGGAGGTCGTCCTCGCAGGTCTTTTGCATAGGAGATACGGAGGCCATCTTCAAGCGGTCTTGGCGGCCCCATGCGAGAAGGGGGGCATGGATGCCCCCCAAGCGTTTTAACGGGTGTCCGGTGTGGCCTCAGGCGGTCGCGGCGGCGCGGCCGCGCTGGTCGATGAGGAGGTCGGTTGCCATGGCGCCGATCCACATGCAGAAGAGCGCCATCCAGGCGGTGCCAGCGAAGATCGAGCCGCCGGTGACGCCGGCGCCGATGGCACAGCCGCCGGCGAGCATGGCGCCGAAGCCCATGAGCACGGCGCCGAACATCGAGCGACGCATGTTGCTCTCATTGTCGAAGCCCTGGAATTTGAATTCGCGGGTCAGGAGCGAGGCGACGAAAGAGCCGATCACGACGCCCGGCACGAGGCCCACGTCGAATTCGAGCACGGAATTGCGGTCGAGGAAGAACATAAGCGTGTGGGCCGAGGGGCCGGAGAAGGTCGCGCTTTCGATCTGGACCGGCTCGAAGGCGACCTGTGCGAGTTCATAGGTGGCGACCCAACCCACGGCGACGGCAAAGCCGACGCCCGCGCCAAAGACGAGGCGGGACCAGCCGATGCGGTTCTTGCGGGCGATCACGAGGGCGAGGATGGCCATCAGGATGCCGAAGACGAGGCCCGAAAGCTCGGGTAGGCGGAAGAAGGCGATGAGGTCGAGATTGCGGCCGCCGGAGGTGATCCAGAGGCCCGCGAGGTAATCGCGCGGACCGGAGAGGATTCCCGAGAGGCTCATCTGGGCGACCACGGCGAAGATCAGGCCGGAGACGACCGAGCGCAGGTTGCCATTGGCGGCCAGCACCAGGAGACGCCCGGAACAGCCGCGCGACAGCACCATGCCGACGCCGAACAACAGCCCGCCGAGGATCGCGCCGGACCAGCTTCCGGGGACGGCCATCATGCGGGCATCGGCGGTATACATCAGGCCGAGCGCCTGCGCGCCCTGCACCCAGACGATGGCGGTCGAGATGGTCAGGAGCCAGACCGCGACCTTGTCGCCAAGCTGGCCACGGGCGAATTCCACTGTCGCGGCGCGCAGGCAAAAGCGCGAGCGTTGTGCGGCCACCCCGAAAATGACACCTGTGAGGAGGCCGAGAAGGGCCGCTGTGGGGGCTTCTCCGATACGTTCGACAAGGGCGAGAACATCCATGGCGTTTCCAAATCCTTCTTCGCGATTGCGGGGATATAGACGCGCGCGCGGGGAGGGTGCCTTGATTCAGATCACGAAAGGGTGCGAAACATCTCGCCTTTTTCCGGCGAAAGGCGTAATCGCAAAATATGTTTCGTAAGATGAGTCTTGATGAGGCGCAGGGCCTTCCGGTCTGGCGCAGGCCGGTGGCCCTTTTGTTCCTCATGGCGTTGGGGATGCCGATCGCGTTCAACACGTGGTCGGCGTTGCTCAATAATTTCGTCATCGAGATGGCGGCGTTTGACGGGTCGGATATCGGCCTCTTGCACACGGTGCGCGAAATTCCGGGGTTTTTCGCGATCGGCGTGATCGCGCTCCTGCTTTTCATGCGCGAACAGGTGCTCGGCGTCGTGTCGCTCCTGCTTCTCGGGGTGGCGACGGCGGTCACGGCGTGGTTTCCCTCGCTGGCGGGGATTCTCACGATCACCATGCTGAGCTCGATCGGGTTTCACTATTACGAGACGGTGAACCAATCCCTACAGCTTCAGTGGCTCGACAAATTGCGCGCGCCGAAAATGCTTGGCTGGCTGCTGGCGGCGGGATCGGCGGCGACGCTTGTCGCCTATGGGGCGATCGTGCTGACGTGGAAGGCGTTCGACCTGTCCTATAACATTGTCTATCTTTTCGGGGGCGGCGTCACGGCGGCCATCGCGGTTTTCGCGCTGCTGGCCTATCCGCAGTTCGAGGAGCGCACGCCGCAGCTGCGCAAGATGGTGCTCAAGAAACGCTACTGGCTCTATTACGCGCTTCAGTTCATGGCGGGCGCGCGGCGGCAGATCTTCGTGGTCTTCGCGGGCTTCATGATGGTCGAGCGGTTTGGCTTTGAAGTCCATGAGATCACGGCGCTCTACCTCATCAACCTTGTCGCCAACATGGTGCTTGCGCCGGTTTTCGGCGCGGCGGTGGCGCGGTTTGGAGAGCAGCGCACGCTCGTTTTCGAATATGCCGGTCTGGCCGTCGTGTTCCTTCTTTATGGCGGCATCTATTTCTTTGGCTGGGGTGTCCTGCTCGCGGCGGTGCTCTACGTGGTGGATCACATGCTTTTTGCCCTTGCCCTTGCCCTGAAGACCTATTTCCAGAAAATCGCCGACCCCGAAGACATCGCGCCGACCGCGGCCGTGGCCTTTACGATCAACCATATCGCGGCGGTGTTCCTGCCGGTGCTCCTGGGGCTGCTGTGGATGGTATCGCCGGGGGCGGTTTTCCTTCTGGCGGCGGGGATGGCGCTTGTGTCGCTTGGGCTGTCGCTGCTCATTCCGCGCCACCCGGAGAAGGGCAACGAGACGCGGCTTGTCCGCCTTGGCCTGGCGACGCCGGCGGAGTAGACCATGGAGCGCAAGCGCGGCAGATTCCTTGACGGGCCGACGATGGGGCATGTGGTGCGCATGACCCTTGCCGGGACGACCGGCATCACCTTTGTCTTCCTTGTCGACCTTGCCAACCTGTTCTGGATATCGCGCATCGGCGATCCCAAGCTCGTGGCGGCCATTGGCTATGCCTTTGCGGTTCAGTTCTTCGCGGTCTCGGTCGGGATCGGCCTCATGATCGCGGCCACGGCGATCGTGTCGCGGGGGATCGGCATGGGCGAGACGGACCGTGCGCGCCATGATGCGACGGCGGCCCTTGTGCTGACCGTGCTCGTGCTGGGGGGCGTGGCGCTTGCCATTGTCGTGTTCCGGGAACCGATGCTGCGCCTTGCGGGGGCAGAGGGCGAGACGCTGCGCCTTGCCGGGCGTTATGTGCTTATTTCCATGCCGTCGCTTCTTGTCATGGGGGCGGGGCTTGCCGGTCAGGCAGCGCTTCGGGCCGAGGGCGACGGGCGGCGCTCGATGATGGTCACGCTGACCTCGGGGTCGGTGGCGATGGTGGCGGACCCGTTCCTGATCCTGACGCTGGGGCTTGGGCTTGACGGTGCGGCGCTGGGCGTGGTGCTGTCGCGCTTTGTCATGGCGGGGATGGCGCTCTTGTTTGCGATCCGGGTGCATGACCTGTTCGCGCGCCCCGAGCTTTGGGCGGTGCGCCGGGCGGTGCGGCCCTTCGTGGCGGTGGCGGTGCCGGCGATCCTCACCCAGATGGCGACGCCCTTTGCCAATTACCTGCTGACCGGGGTCATTGCGGGCTTTGGCGACAACGCGGTGGCGGCTTGGGCGGTGGTGAACCGGCTGACCGTCGTCGCCTTCGGGGGGATCTTCTCGCTCTCTGGCGCGATCGGCGGCATCTTCGGGCAGAATTTCGGCGCCGGGCTGCATGATCGGCTGCGCTCGACCTTCCGCGACGCGTTGATCTTTTGTGCGGGCTATACGCTCTTGGCCTGGGCCTTGCTGGCGGTGACGGCGCCGATGGTGGTCGAGGGGTTCGGCCTTATCGGCGTGGGCGAGACGGTTTACCTGGCCTTTGCGCGCATCGGCGCCGGGGCCTTCGTCTTTGTCGGCGCGGCCTATGTCGCCAATGCCGCTTTCAACAACCTTGGCAAGGCGGGGCGTTCGACGGTCATCAACTGGCTTCGGGACGGGGTTCTGATCCTGCCGGCGGCATGGCTTTTCGCGGACTGGTACGGGGCGACGGGCGTTGTCTATGCGCAGGCGCTCGTGGGGGCGATCGTGGGGCTTTTCGCGGCGGCGTGGAGCCGCGCCTTCCTTCAGCGGATCGGGGCCGAGGCCCCGGCGGGACGCACGCGCCCTTGACGGGGCGGGCCCTTGGCCCTACGCCGCTTGGCAGATCACAGGAGCCCGAGACATGCCCACATTCACCGCCCTTACCACCCTTGCCGGGAAGGCCCCCGCAGACGCGCTTGGCGCGGCGATGGAGCATCTTCAGCCCGAGCCGACAGGCGTCGGCGTGTTCGAGATCGAGGACGGATCGGGCCTTTGGGAAGTGGGCGGCTATTTCACCGAAGCCCCGGACGAGGCGGCGTTGGCGGTGCTGGCGGCGGCCTTCGGGGCCAAGGATTTCGTGGTGTCGGAACTGCCGGAGACGGATTGGGTTGCCAAGGTCAAGCGTGAGCTTGCCCCGGTCGAGGCCGGGCGGTTCTTTGTCCATGGCAGCCATGATGCCGACAAGGTGCCCGAGGGCAGCGAGCCGCTTCTGATCGAGGCGGCGATGGCGTTCGGCACCGGGCATCACGGCACGACGCTTGGCTGTCTCAAGGCGCTGGACCGGCTTGCGGATCAGGGGTTTGTCGGCAAGAACGTCGCGGATATCGGCTGTGGCACGGCGGTGCTGGCCATGGGGGCGGCGCGGATCTGGCCGGAGACTGTCATTGCCAGTGATATTGACGAGGTGGCGGTCGAGGTCGCGGCGGCCAACGTGGCCGCCAACGGGCTTGACGGGCGGGTGATCTGCATCGAGGCGGCAGGGTTCGGGCATCCCGACCTCGCGGCGCGCGCGCCCTATGACCTTGTCTTTGCCAATATCCTCAAGGCGCCATTGGTGGATCTCGCGCCGGATATGGGGGGCAATATCGCGCCGGGCGGCCATGCGATCCTGTCGGGGCTCCTCAACGAACAGGCCGACGAGGTTGTCGCGGCCTATGATGCGGCGGGGTTCGATGTGCATACCCGCGAAGAGATCGGCGAGTGGACGACCTTGACCCTGACGCGGCGCTGATCGGCGGTGTTGACAGGAGCGCGGCTTGGGCCGCGCGCAGGATATCTCGTCACCGGCCCCAAGGGGCCGTTTCCTCGGGGAAAACGTTTCGCTGACCTTCGTCGCGATTGCGGTGTGGTGGTCTGTGCGCTGCGTTCGGTCGTTGTGGGCGTTTCCCGAAAATCTGCGTGGCAGATTGTCGGGAAACGCTTACGCCTCCGGCGGGAGTATTTCTGCAAAGGTGAAGCAGGGGGCGAATCGAGGGGGGTGCCGTCGTTTCCAAATCGGAAACCGGGGGGCGTGTGGTTAAGGTATTGTTTACATTCGTGTAATATGTGTTAAGAAATTTGGCGCAAATTATGTCGAATTGGCCTGAAACCGGTTGGCCTGCCTTATTCTTGCCACATTTCGGGGCCATTTGGGCCGTGTTTGGTGGGGGCCAAACGAGTGTGGCCTCTGCTATGACTGATTCCTACAAAGATTTTCAGGCGCGCGTTGCTCGTATCTATGAGTTGAACGAGGCGGATGCGCGCGCGACGTCTCGCCGTGTGTTGGTGCATCATGACCCGCGCGGGCATGTCGTGATCCGGGGCGCGCGTCCTGCCATGCGTATTCCGTGGACCGGGATCATGATGGTGTTTGTCGCGGTTTTCATGCTCAAGGGCGCGGTCATGGCGCGGCTTGGCCCCGATTTCTACAAGGCGGAAATCGGACAGTTGCGCCCGTCGACGGTTCTTGAGCAGATTGGCGCATGGACCATGCGCCCCGATCCGATTTCAAGCTGGGTTGCCCGGCAGATCAAACATCTGAGCTGATGTGATACGCTGATCCCTCCAAGTCAGCAGGCGGCCCCGGTCTCTCTCCCGGGGCCGTTTTCTTTTGTCGCTTGCTGTGCAGGGACAAAAGAAAGACCGCACCCCGAGGGAGGTGCGGTCGATCCGATCCGAAAATCCGAAAACGGCGATGTCCTGGTCTCGGAGCGTCGTCAGCGCAGCGTGTCGAGATCGGCGCGGGTGAGGCCGATATCGTCGAGCTCGCGGTCGGAGAGGGCGGACAGCGCCTTGCGGGTTGCGCGCTGGTCTTTCCAGTCTGCATAGGTCGCCGCGAGGGTTGCCAGCGCATGCGCGATGCGATCGACCAGCGAGACGCGGACGGCGCCCGAAGCGGTGGCGTCGAATGCGGTCATGGAAACGAAGGTCTGGCCAATATGGCCGGCAAACCCAGCGGGGGAGGTCGAGTAGCGGTTGGTATCGAATGCGGCCATGTCAGTGTTCCTTCTGTTCGTGTTATGGTCGGCGTTTTCGTATTGCGGCAAATAGGGGCGGTGTGCCCATGAAACAAGCAACAAAAAGCGCATGGGTGATATGATTCCGCTGCATAGGTAAGGATTGGGTAATTGCTTGAAAAAACTACGAAAAATTCGAGCAAGTGCTGTCGTGGATGATCTCTTGGGTGTCGCTTTTGGAATGGGGGGATGCAAAACCGGCATGGCTTCTGGTGGGGCATGCGTTCCGTGCAAGGCTCTTGGCGAATGTTCCGGTTTTGTGCTAGTGGTTCAAAAAAGCAACATTTTGCAGGGCAGCGGGGCAGAGAGATGCGGGTTTTGGGAATCGATCCCGGTTTGCGCAACATGGGTTGGGGCGTCATCGACGTCGAGGGCAGTCGAATCAGCCATGTGGGCAACGGGATTTGCCATTCGGTGGGCGAAGAACTGGCGGCGCGGCTCTTGTCGCTGCATGAGCAGTTGAGCGCGGTGGTGGCGCGGTTTGCGCCGGATCAAGCGGCGGTCGAGAATACCTTTGTCAACAAGGACGCGGTCGGCACGCTGAAACTTGGGCAGGCGCGGGGGATCGCGCTTCTGGTGCCGGCGCAGGCGGGGCTTGTGATCGGAGAATATGCGCCCAACAAGGTCAAGAAGACGGTGGTCGGCGTCGGTCATGCGGAAAAGCACCAGGTCGAGCATATGGTGAAGCTGCAATTGCCCGGCGTGGTCATCGACGGGCCGGATGCGGCGGATGCGCTGGCCATCGCGATCTGTCATGCGCATTATGCGCGGGCAGGCGGCAGCATGGAGGCCGCGCTGCGGAAGGTGGGCGCATGATCGGCAAGATTTCCGGACGGATCGAATACCGCGCGAGCGATCATGTTCTGATCGACGTGGGCGGTATCGGCTATGTCGTGCATGTGAGCGAGCGCACCATGGCGACCCTGCCGGGGCAGGGGGAGGTTGCGGCGCTTTATACGGACCTTCTCGTGCGCGAAGACCTGATGCAGCTTTTCGGGTTCACGACACTGGTCGAGAAGGAATGGCACCGGTTGTTGATGAGCGTGCAGGGGATCGGGGCGAAGGCGTCGCTGGCCATTCTCGGGGCGCTTGGGGCGGACGGGGTTGGCCGGGCGATCTCGCTTGGCGATGCGACGGCGCTCAAGGCGGCCAAGGGTATCGGGCCGAAGACGGCGCAGCGGGTGGTGATCGAATTGAAGGACAAGGCGCCGGGCGTGATGGCGCTTGGCGGGACGATGGCGGAGGCGCTGGGTGCGGCACCGGCGGAGGCGAGCGTCCTCGACGACGCGGCCCCGGCGGCGAAACCTGCGCGCCCGGTGAAGAAGGCGGGCGGGGGATCTGCCTCGGCGCAGGCAGAGGCCCTGTCGGCGCTCGGCAACCTCGGCTATGGTCCGGGCGAAGCGGCGGCGGCGGTGGCCGCGGCTGCGGGAGATCAGCCGGAGGCGGAGACGGCGGCGCTTATCCGGGCCGCTCTCAAGTTGTTGGCGCCGAAAGGGTAAGGGATGATGGACCAGCCGGACCCGACATTGCGGCCTGAGCCGCGCCCGGAAGATGCGGACCGCGCGTTGCGTCCGCAGGCCCTGGGCGATTTCATCGGCCAGGCCGAGGCGCGGGCCAATCTCAAGGTCTTCATCGAGAGCGCGCGCCGGCGAGGCGAGGCGATGGATCACACGCTGTTTCATGGCCCGCCCGGTCTTGGCAAGACGACGCTGGCGCAGATCATGGCGCGCGAGTTGGGAGTCAGTTTCCGCATGACGAGCGGCCCGGTCCTGGCCAAGGCGGGCGATCTTGCGGCGATCCTGACCAATCTCGAGGCGCGGGATGTGCTCTTCATCGACGAGATTCACCGGCTCAACCCGGCGGTCGAAGAGGTGCTCTATCCGGCGATGGAGGATTTCGAGCTCGACCTTGTGATCGGCGAGGGGCCGGCGGCGCGCACGGTGCGGATCGAGTTGCAGCCCTTCACGCTCGTCGGGGCAACAACACGGCTCGGCCTTTTGACGACGCCGCTTCGGGATCGCTTCGGCATCCCGACGCGGTTGCAGTTCTATACCGAGGACGAGTTGAACGAGATCGTGACGCGCAACGCGACGAAACTCAACGTGCCCGCCGTGGGCGAGGGCGCGCGTGAAATCGCAAGGCGTTCGCGCGGCACGCCCCGGATCGCCGGGCGGCTGTTGCGGCGGGTGGTGGATTTCGCGCTGGTCGAGGGCGATGGCACGGTGAGCCGCGAGATCGCCGACAGCGCGCTGACGCGGCTCGGGGTGGACAAGCTCGGCCTTGATGGGGCGGATCGGCGCTACCTGCATTTCATCGCCGAGAATTACGGCGGTGGACCAGTGGGGATCGACACGATCTCGGCCGCGCTCAGCGAGAGCCGGGATGCGATCGAAGAGGTGATCGAGCCATTCCTGTTGCAGCAGGGATTGGTCCAGCGCACGCCGCGCGGGCGGATGCTGGCGCAGAAGGCGTGGCGGCACCTTGGTCTCGAGGCGCCGCAGCGGGCGGATCAGACGGACCTGTTCGGGAAATAGGTTTCATGCCTCCGGCGGGAGTATTTGCCCCAGAGAAGAAAGGATGGACGTTTCTGTCTTCTTCTCTGGAGAAATACCTCCGGGGGTCTGGGGGCAGCGCCCCCAGCCACGCCCAACGCTTGCGGGACGCAGCTTTGCTGCGGCGCGAAGGGGCGGGAGGGCTTGCCAAGGGGCGGTGATCCGTGGGATCAGGCGCGCGCTTGCAAGAGGAGGTCGTCATGACGCCGGACCAGGTTCAGGAGTTGTTCACCCAAGAGGATGGGTCCTACGCCTTTGCGCGTTGGGGGCGGCCCATTGCGCCGATCGTGTTCGGGGTCGAGGACAAGACGCTGGTGACGGTCAAGGGCGCGATCGAGGCGGTGGTGACGCTTGTCGGGCACCAGATGGCCGAGACGGACCCGGAGCTTGGCGCGAACCTGATGGTGTTTTTCCTGCGCGACTGGGACGAGTTGGCCTCTGTGCCCGATCTTGACCGGTTGATCCCCGGCCTGGAGCCGTTGCTCGGGCGGCTCAGGGCGGCGGAGGCGACGCAGTATCGGGCGTTCCGTTTTGACGATCAGGGCGCGATCCAGGCGGCCTTTGTCTTTGTGCGGATGAGCGGGGCCATGGCAAAGCTGCCCGCCGAGAGCATCGCGCTGGCGCAGGCGGTGCAAGTGATGCTCTTGTGGGGGCCGAAGGCCTTTGCCGAGGCATCGCCCCTGGCCGTGTTGCCAGACAATGGCGCCACGGTGCTGCGCCCGGAAATCGCGGCGGTGCTGGCCGCGGCCTATGACCGGATGATGCCGCCTTCCGCCGATGACCCGAGCCATGCGCTGCGCCTTTTTGCGCGGCTGCGGCTTGAGGGGGCGCAGGGCTGATGCGGGCCTTCCTCGCGCTGGACCTGCCCGAGGAGATGCGCGCGGCGGTGGTTTCGGTGCAGGATCATCTGCGGGTCGGGCGCAAGCCGCCGGAAGAGAACCTGCACCTGACAGTGGCGTTCCTTGACGATCAGCCGGAGGCGGTTCTGGCGGAGTTGCACGCGGCGTTGCAGGCCGAGGCCTTGCCGGAAATCGTTCTTGAATTGCGCGGTCTCGAGATGTTCGGCGGCGCGCGGCCACGGGTGCTTTACCTCAAGGGAGAGGGCGGCCCGGCGCTGGGGGCTTTGCACCGCACGGTGCGGCGCGTGGCGCAGGAGGTGGGGATCGCCCTGCCGCGTGCGCGGTTTCGCCCGCATGTGACCCTGGCGCGGTTTCGCCGTGACCTGTGCGAGGAGGATGCGGCCCGGCTTGGCCGGTTCATGGCGGCGCATGGGGATGTGGCCCTGCCGGGCGCGCGGATCGAGCGGCTTTGCCTCTATGGGTCGCAGTTGCAGCCTGACGGTGCGGTGCATGAGGTCTTGGCGGACTATCCGCTCGGGCGCTAAGGTGTTGTCAAAATGTAAACCAGGGAGGGTGTGATGCCTGGAGGGCGAACCCATTGGGATACTGTCTACCGCAGCCGTGAGGCCGAGGCGCTGACGTGGTTCGAAGACGGCGGCGGGGTGTCTGCGGAGCTTATTGACCGCTATGGCGATTTGTCCTCCGGAGCGCTTCTCGTGGGGGCCGGGATGTCTCAACTGCCCGGTATTCTTTTGGCGCGTGGAGCGCGGGATGTGGCTGTTCTGGATCAGTCGCCGGTGGCCGTTGAGGCACTTCTGGCCCGGTATGGCGCCAAAGTCGACGGGATCGTGGCGGATATCACGGCCTGGGTGCCGGACCGGCGATATGGCGTTTGGCAGGACAGGGCGGTTTTCCATTTCCTGACTGAGGACAGGGATCAGGAGGCCTATATCTTGGCGATGCGCGCGGCGCTCGCGCCCGGAGGGCTTGCGGTGATCGGCACCTTTGCGGAAGACGGCCCGGACATGTGTTCGGGGCTTCCGGTCCGGCGCTATAGCGCGGGGGCGCTTGTGGAGCGGTTCGGGGAGGGGGTCGAGTTGGTGGAAGCGCGACGCCATGTGCATATTACGCCGAAGGGATCGGAACAGCCCTTTACATTTGTCGCATTGCGCCGGCTTGCATGAAGGCGCGCTTCTTGCTTTGGTGGCGGTGTATGTGAGCCGAGAGGACCCGGACCGTGATCTATACCCTGCCCATTCGCATCTATTATGAAGACACCGACATGGCGGGGATCGTCTATTACGCCAATTACCTGAGGTTCATCGAGCGCGGGCGCAGCGAATGGGTGCGCGAGATCGGCATGGATCAGCTCAAGATGAAAGAAGAGGGAATCGTCTTTGCGGTGCGCCGTGTCGAGGCGGATTATCTTGGCTCGGCCAAGTTGGATGACGAATTGATCGTCGAGACCGAGGTGGCCAGTGTCACGGCGGCGCGGCTTGTCATGGAACAGCGGGTCAAACGGGGTGAGGATGTCTTGTTCCATGCCATGGTGACGGTTGTGTGCATGAACGAGGCGGGTCAGCCGGTCCGGCTACCGGCGAATATCCGCCAGATGGTGCATTGAGCCGCGCCATAACGCGCCCATGACGCCAATTTGATGGCTTTCCCCGTGCCTTTCCTGTAGATTCCTGCCAAACAGACGGTCGCAACAAGACGGCCCAAAAGGCAGAGCAGGCATATGGAAGCAGCAGTCGATTTTTCGATGTGGGCGCTTTTCGCGCGCGCAACCCTCACCGTGAAGCTGGTGATGATCCTCCTTGTGGGGGCGTCGTTCTGGTCTTGGTCGGTGATCATCCAGAAACATATTCTTTTCCGCAATGCACGGCGCGAGGCGGCCGAGTTCGACCGGGCGTTCTGGTCCGGGGAGCCGCTGGACAAGCTCTTCGAGGAGATCGGGCCGACGCCTTCCGGGCGCTCGGAGCGGATTTTCGCCGCCGGGATGACGGAGTGGCACAGGAGCCACCGGCAGGATGGGGGGCTCATCGCCAATGCCACGAGCCGGATTGACCGGAGCATGGATGTTGCCATCGTGAAGGAGGCGGAGACCTTGCAGAAGGGTCTTCCGATCCTGGCGACGGTCGGCTCGACCGCGCCGTTTGTCGGGCTTTTCGGCACGGTCTGGGGCATCATGAATGCCTTTATCGAGATCGCGGCGCAGCAAAACACCAATCTTGCCGTGGTCGCGCCGGGGATTGCCGAGGCGCTTCTGGCGACGGGGCTTGGCCTTCTCGCGGCCATTCCGGCGGTCATTTTCTATAACAAGCTCAGCGCCGACAGTGACCGGATCATCGCGGGCTACGAGGCCTTTGCCGACGAGTTTGCCACCATCCTCAGCCGCCAGTTGGACGCCTGAGATGGGGGCCGGAGTCATGAAAGCGGCGGAGAGCGGCGGCGGCAAGCGGCGGCGCAGGAGCCGCCGGCGCAGCCAGCCGATGTCGGAGATCAACGTCACGCCGTTTGTCGATGTGATGCTGGTGTTGCTCATCATCTTCATGGTGGCGGCCCCGCTTCTGACGGTCGGTGTGCCGGTCGAGTTGCCGAAGACGGCGGCGAACCCGCTTCCGGGCGAGCAGGAAGAGCCGCTTGCGGTGACGATTGCCGCCGACGGCGCGCTGTCGATCATGAATGCGCCGGTGGCGCCGGAGGAATTGGTCAACAAGCTGCGGGCGGTGGCGGTTGAACGGGCGTCGCAGCGGATTTACCTGCGGGCGGATGGCACGCTGCCTTACGAGGTGGTGGTGCAGGTCATGGGCGCGCTGAATGCCGCCGGGTTCGCGGATATCGGCCTGGTGACGGATATCGGCGGGCCGGACATGGGTGATAGCTGAGGCGCACGGTGCATATCGGGCATTATATCTCTGGAGCAGCCCATATCGGGTTGATTGGCTGGGCGGTGTTGGGACCGGTGTTCCAGGGCAAGCCCGAGCCTGTCGAGGTTGCGGGTGTGGCGGTGATCAGCGAGGCGGAGTTTGCCGCGTTGAGCGCGCCGGATCGCGCGCCTGTGCCGGAGATGGATGTGACGGTGCCCGTGGCGCCGGAACTGTCTGAGGCGGAGCCGTTTCGTGGGGCCGAGCCGGACGAGGCGCCGGATCAGAACCGACCGGAGAGCGCCGAGGCGGCAGCGGCGGAAAACGCGCCTGACCTCAGTGGCGTCGAGGTGCCGGAGCCTGCGGAATTGATTGACGAGGTGCCGGACATGACGCCGCCGAGCGAGGAGGTCGCCGCCTTGCAACCGCGGGAATCCGAGCCGGAGACCGTCCAGCCCGCACCGCGCGTTGCGCCCGAGCCTGTCGCGCCGCCGGAGCCGGATGTGAAGATTGACGACGTGGCGCGCGAGGCGGTGGTGCCGGAAGACAATCCGGACGCCGCCCCGCAGGAGCCGCAGGAGGCGACCGCGCCGGAGGCGGCGAGCACGGAGATTGCCACCGAGGCCAAGGTCGGGGCGCCGAAAACGTCGGTGCGTCCGCAACTGCGCCCGCGCCCGGCGGCCCGACCGGAGCCGCCCGCGCAGGCGTCCAGCGACGATGCTATCGCGGCGGCCCTGGCCGAGGCCGGGGCGGAAGAGGTGGCCGAGACGCCCGCCGCACCAAGCGGTCCGCCGCTGACGCGGGGCGAGAAGGATGCGCTTCGGATCTCGGTGCAGAATTGCTGGGTCGTGGATGTGGGCAGCCAGGCGGCGAATGTCACGGTCACGGTTGGCATGAGCATGACGCGCGAGGGCAAGGTCGACGGGGCCATTTCCCTTCTGGGCGCGGAAGGGGGCGACGAACAGGCCACGAAAGTGGCGTTCGAGGCGGCGCGGCGGGCGGTGCTGCGCTGTCAGAAGGGCGGCTATAAACTGCCGATCGACAAATATGATCATTGGCGTGACATCGAAATCACGTTTAATCCGGAGAAAATGAGGCTGAAATGATGCGTTTTCTAGCGGCACTACTTATGGGGCTGACGGTTCTGGGGCACATGGCGATGGCCCAGGGCGGTCCGCTTCGGATCGAGATCACCGATGGCGTGGTGGAACCCTTGCCCTATGCGGTGCCCGATTTTGTCGCCGAGAACAGCGCGGCGAGCGGCTATGCCGCGCAATTGGCCGATGTGATTGCATCGGACCTTTCGGGGACGGGGCTTTTCCGGGAAATCCCGGAAAAGGCGCATATCGCGAAGATCACCAATTTCTCGGCACCGGTGCAATTCGCGGATTGGAAAGCGATCAACGCGCAGGCGCTCATCACCGGGGCGGTTTCGGTGTCGGGCAGTCAGCTCGAGGTCAAGTTCCGGGTCTATGACGTGTTCGCGGGCCAAGAGCTTGGCAACGGGCTGCGCTTCAAGGGCACGGTCGACGGCTGGCGGCGCATGGCGCACAAGGTGGCCGATGCGGTCTATAGCCGGATCACCGGCGAGGGCGGCTATTTCGACAGCCGCGTCGTGTTCGTGAGCGAAGCCGGCCCGAAGGACGACCGCAAGAAGCGCCTTGCGATCATGGATTACGACGGGGCGAACCTCCAATACCTGACGGATTCGAGCTCGATCGTATTGGCGCCGCGGTTTTCGCCCACGGGCGACAAGGTGCTTTACACGAGCTACGAGACGGGGTTCCCGCAGGTCTATATCCTTGACGTGGGCAGCGTGCAGCGCCGGGTGCTCAACAGCGAGGCCGGGACGATGTCTTTCGCGCCACGCTTTGCGCCGGATGGCAAGAGCCTGCTTTTGTCGATCACGCGGGATGGCAACACGGATATCTTCCGCATGGGGCTTGCAGGAGGGCGGCCCGAGCGGCTGACCTCGTCGCCCGCGATCGACACCGCGCCGAGCTTCAGCCCCGATGGCAGCAAGATCGTTTTCGAGAGCGACCGCTCGGGCACGCAGCAGCTTTACGTGATGCCTGCCTCGGGCGGGGAGCCGAAGCGGATCAGTTTCGGGCAGGGGCGTTATGGCACCCCGGTCTGGAGCCCGCGCGGCGACCTCATCGCCTTCACCAAGCAGAACAAGGGCCGGTTCCATATCGGCGTCATGCGCACGGATGGCAGCGAGGAGCGCCTTTTGACGGCGTCGTTCCTTGACGAGGGGCCGACATGGGCACCGAATGGGCGCGTCATCATGTTCACGCGCGAGACCCAAGGGGCGAGCGGGGCATCGTCGCTCTATTCGGTCGACGTATCGGGGCGCAACCTGCGCAAGGTCAAGATATCGGGCGGCGGGTCGGACCCGGCATGGTCGCCGCTTCAGGAATAAGGCGCGCGCGTTTTCAACAGGCGCCGCATGTGATAGAACAGGTCCATAAGAAGAGCATTCCAATGGGCATTGAGGAAACGAGGCATACCATGAACGCGATAATCAAGATCGGATTCCTGCTTGCGGCGCTGGCGTTGGCGGGCTGTGACAATTCAGGCGCCTTCGGGCTTGGCGGGGGCGGTGGCCTCGGCGGGCCGGGCAGCGGCCAGTTCGAGGAAGGCAGCATTGACGACCCCACGTCGGTGGCGCATTTCCGGGAACGCATCGGGGATCGCGTTCTCTTTGTCGTGGACCAGTCGACGCTTTCCGAGGAAGGCCGACTGACGCTTCTGGCGCAGGCCAACTGGCTTATGGAGAACACCGACTATAACGCGGTGATCGAAGGCCATGCGGATGAGCAGGGCACGCGGGAATACAACCTTGCGCTTGGCGCGCGCCGGGCCAGCTCGGTCAAGGAGTTCCTTGTCTCGCGCGGTGTTGCCGCGTCGCGCCTGAGCACGGTCAGCTATGGCAAGGAACGCCCGATCGAGGTTTGCTCGGCAGAGGCGTGCTATGCGCAGAACCGCCGCGCGGTGACGGTTCTCAAGGCCGATGTGAATTTCTGAACAAGGGGGCGAAGATGCGCCTGATTGCGATTTGTCTCGTGGCGATGATCGGGGTGGGGCCGCGCGCGGCCCTTGCCCAGGACAGTGAAACGCTGGCCGATATTCGCCAGCAGCTTTCCGTGCTATACGTTGAAATCCAGGGCCTCAAGCGGGAGTTGTCCACGACCGGATCGCCCACGGGCGTCAACACGAGCGGCACAACCCTGCAGCGCATCGACGCCATCGAGGCCGAGGTGCAGCGCCTCACCGGGCGCACCGAGCGGATCGAACAGCGCATTGACCGCGTGGTGCAGGACGGCACGAACCGGATTGGCGATCTCGAGTTCCGGCTCGTCGAGCTTGAAGGCGGAGATGTGAGCACGCTTGGCGAGACGACGACGCTTGGCGGGGATGTGGGGACGCTCCCGACCCTGACGGTGCCGTCGCTTGCGGATGGCAGCACGGAGACCACGACCCAATTGGCCGTGGGGGAACGTGCCGATTTCGACCGGGCGCGGGCGGCGCTTGACGCGGGCGATGCCCAGAGCGCGGCAGACCAGTTCCAGGCCTTTCTCGAGACCTATCCCGGAAGCCCGCTTGAGGCGGAGGCGCATCTGCGCCGGGGGCAGGCGCTCGAGGCGCTGGAGCAACTTACACCGGCGGCGCGTGCTTATCTCGACAGCTATTCGCAATATCCCCAGAGCGATGTCGCCGATCAGGCGCTTTACAACCTTGGGCGCACATTGGGGATGCTCGACAAGGTGAGCGAGGCTTGCGTTACGCTTGGCGAGGTCGAAACGCGCCATCCCGGCTCTGAGATGATCGGACAGGCGCAGGCGGAAATGCAGTCGCTGGGGTGCAATTGAGCACGCCCGAGACGGCATTAGGGACCTTTTTCAACGGACAGGATTTGCGCGCCGTGGGTGTTGCCGTTTCGGGCGGCAGCGATTCCACGGCGCTTTTGCATTTGGCGGCGGATTGGGCCGCGGCGGAAGGCGCGCGGCTTGTGGCGGCAACGGTGGATCACGGGCTGCGGGCGCAGGCGGCGGCGGAGGCCGAGGCCGTGGGGCATATGTGTCGGCGCCTTGGCATCGCGCATGCGGTCCTGTGCTGGCGTGATTGGGACGGGGCGGGCAACGTGCAGGCCGAGGCGCGGGCCGGACGCTACCGTCTCCTTGCGGAGTGGGGCCAGCGCGAGGGGCTCGATTGCATCCTTCTTGGGCATACGATGGATGATCAGGCGGAAACGGTTCTGATGCGGCTCGCGCGGCGGGCCGGGGTCGATGGGCTCGCGGCAATGGCGGCGCGGTTCGAGCGGCAGGGGCAGGTGTTCGGGCGGCCGCTTCTTGGCCAGAGGCGGGCGGATTTGCGCGCCATGCTGCGGGCGCGGGGCGTGGATTGGATCGACGATCCGTCGAACGAGGATGCGCGGTTTGACCGGATCAAGGCGCGCCGGGCGCTTGGCGGCTTGGCCGAGATCGGGCTTGATGCCGAGGCGCTGGCGACGGTGAGCGCGAACATGGCCGATGTGCGCGCGGCGCTGGAATGGCAGGTGGCGCAACTGGCCAATGAGGCGGTGCGGCAAGAGGCGGGGGATCTGCTTGTCGATCTTGCGGCTCTTGAGGGCGTGCCGGGAGAAATCAGGCGGCGGCTTCTCGTGGCGGCGCTTTTATGGGTGGCGGGCGGCGACTATGCGCCGCGCCGTGACCCGGTGCAGCGGATGCTCGGGCAGATCGCGGCGGGAGAGGGCGGCACGCTGGCGGGCTGTGTCCTGACGGTGCGCAAGGGGGGCTTGCGTGTCGCACGGGAGCCTGCGGCGGTGGCGGGGCTTGTGTCTGCGGGGCCGGTCTGGGACGGACGTTGGTGCCTGGATGGGCCATGGCAGGGCGGTGAGAGCCTGCGCGCGCTTGGCGAGGACGGGTTGGCCGCGCTTGAGGATTGGCGCGCGGCCGGGCTGCCACGGCAGAGCCTTCTTGCATCGCCATCCGTGTGGCGCGCCGGGCGGCTTATTGCCGCGCCACTGGCCGGATACGGGGCGGAGTGGAGGGCGGAACTTTGCCCGGATCGGGCCGGTTTCCCCTCTGTGCGGCGCTAAAGCGGCGAATAACGCATTGAACATAACGCTCTGATCTCTATTTAGGAGTATAGCTCGCTGTGCTAGGGACAGCGAAACGCGACGATTGGGAGATTTTGCCTTGGGCAACGCACGCAACATTGCATTCTGGGTGGTTCTGTTTCTGCTGATCCTTGCCCTGTTCAACCTGTTCAGCGGTGGCAACAACAACCTGCAAAGCCGCGAAATCGGCTATTCGGAGTTTGTGCAGGCCGTCGATGCGGGCAACGTCAGCAGCGTCACGCTGGATGGGGAACAAGTCCGCTACCGCACCACGGACGGCGGCGATTTCGTCACCATCAAGCCGGAAGACGCCGAAGTCACCAGGCTCTTGATCGACAACGGTATCCCGATCAAGGCCGAGAGCCAGCAGCAATCCGGGTTCCAGTCCTTCATCCTGAGCCTGTTGCCGTTCCTCCTCCTGATCGGTGTGTGGATCTATTTCATGAACCGGATGCAAGGCGGCGGCAAAGGCGGCGCGATGGGCTTTGGCAAGTCCAAGGCGAAGATGCTCACCGAGAAACATGGCCGCGTGACCTTTGACGACGTGGCGGGGATCGACGAAGCCAAGGAAGAGCTTGAAGAGATCGTCGAATTCCTGCGCAATCCGCAGAAATTCTCGCGTCTGGGCGGCAAGATCCCGAAAGGTGCGCTTCTGGTTGGCCCTCCGGGCACCGGTAAGACGCTTCTGGCGCGCGCGATTGCGGGCGAGGCGGGCGTGCCGTTCTTTACCATTTCGGGTTCGGATTTCGTCGAGATGTTTGTCGGTGTCGGTGCCTCGCGTGTGCGTGACATGTTCGAACAGGCGAAGAAGAACGCGCCCTGTATCGTCTTCATCGACGAGATCGACGCCGTGGGCCGGTCGCGCGGTGTCGGCATCGGCGGTGGCAATGACGAACGCGAACAGACGCTCAACCAGCTTCTGGTCGAGATGGACGGGTTCGAGGCCAATGAAGGCGTCATTATCCTGGCTGCGACCAACCGTAAGGATGTTCTTGACCCGGCGCTTTTGCGCCCTGGCCGTTTTGACCGCAATGTCACCGTGGGCAATCCGGACATCAGGGGCCGCGAGAAGATCCTTGGCGTGCATGCCCGCAAGACGCCGTTGGGTCCGGACGTGGATCTGCGCATCATCGCGCGCGGCACGCCGGGTTTCTCGGGCGCGGACCTTGCCAACCTCGTGAACGAGGCGGCGCTCATGGCGGCGCGCGTGGGGCGGCGGTTCGTCACCATGGAAGATTTCGAGAACGCCAAGGACAAGGTGATGATGGGGGCCGAGCGCCGGTCGATGGTGCTCACGCAGGATCAGAAGGAAAAGACGGCCTATCACGAGGCGGGCCACGCCGTCGTGGGGCTTGAGCTTCCGCTTTGCGATCCGGTCTACAAGGCGACGATCATCCCGCGCGGTGGCGCGTTGGGGATGGTGGTCAGCCTGCCCGAGATGGATCGTCTCAACTATCACCGCGATGAATGTGAAGAGAAACTTGCCATGACCATGGCCGGCAAGGCGGCTGAGATCATCAAATACGGTGAGGATCATGTCTCGAACGGCCCGGCGGGCGATATCATGCAGGCGAGCCAGTTGGCGCGCGCCATGGTGATGCGCTGGGGCATGTCCGACAAGGTTGGCAATATCGACTATGCCGAGGCGCATGAGGGCTATTCCGGCAATACCGGCGGTTTCTCGGTGTCGGCCCATACCAAGGAGCTTATCGAGGAAGAGGTGAAGCGCCTCATCCAGACCGGGTATGAGCGTGCGCACAAGATCCTCACCGAGAAGAACGAGGAGTGGGAACGCCTTGCGCAGGGTCTTCTTGAATACGAGACGCTGACCGGGGACGAGATCAAGCGCGTGATGCGCGGCGAGCCTCCGCATTCCGGCGAAGACGATGCCGGGGACGAAGGCGAGGGCAACGCGCCGAGCGTGACGGCGATTCCGAAAACCAAGCCACGCAAGAAGCCAGAGGGCGACGGCGGGATGGAGCCGGAACCGACAGCATGATACCAGAGAGGCCGGGGGAAACCCCGGCCTTATTTTTTTGGGTAGTTGGCATGAAAAACTGGAAACCCGAAAGCTATGGACGGTTTGGCGACATCCGCCTGCAGCCGGCCCGCGATCTTCTGGCACGGGTCGGAGACCTGCCTGCGGGGGACATCATCGACCTTGGATGTGGCAGCGGCGTCATGGGCGCAGCACTTGCAGAGCGCTATCCGGGGCGGCGCCATATCGGGGTTGACCAGTCGCCAAGAATGCTTGGCAAGGCGCTTGAGGCGGGCGATTTCACGGACCTGATTGAACAGGATATCGCGGATTGGGCGCCTCAAACGCCGCCCGCGCTGATCTACTCCAATGCGGCGCTTCAGTGGCTGGACGGGCACGAGACATTGTTGCCGCGTCTTGCGGAAAGCCTCGTGCCGGAAGGGGTTCTGGCGGTGCAGATGCCGCATCAGAACATGGCCCCGTCGCACCGCGGCTGGGGCGTGGCCTTCGCGGGATTGTTCGGGGATGTGGAGGTCGGGAAGAGGCCGGAGGTGCACGCGCCCGAAGCCTATTTCGACCTGCTTGCACCCTTTGGCACGGTTTCTCTTTGGGAGACGGAGTATCTTCAGCTCTTGCCGCCCGCCACGGACGGGGATTTGGGCGGGCATCCCGTGCGCCTTTTCACCGAGAGCACCTATGGGCGGCCCTATCTTGAGGCGGCGGGCGATACGGCGGCGCAGGCGCGCTTGATCGAGACCTATGAAGCGGCTATGGCGGTGGCATACCCGCCCCGAGAAGATGGCTCGGTCCTGTTCCCGTTCAGGCGGATGTTCTTTGTCCTGCGACGGTCGCCGTCCTGAAGAAAGGGAAAGCCATGCCTGCCCTGAAACCCACCGATTTCTACGCCGAGATTCTCTGGCTCGGGCGTGTGGCTGATAGTGTCGAAGACCTGCGGGCCGAACCGCTTGGGGAAATGACGCTCGGCTTTGCCGGTGTCGAGGGGGAGTGTCACGGCGGGCTGACGCGGCCTTCGTGCAGCCGGGTTCTTGCACAGCACCCGCGCGGCACGGAAATCGCCAACACCCGCCAGCTTTCGATCCTGTCGGCGGAGGAGTTGGAAGAGGTGGCCGAGGCGATCGGGGTCGATGAATTCGACCCGGCCTGGGTCGGGGCGTCGATGATCCTGCGGGGGTTGCCGGATTTCAGCCATTTGCCGCCGTCATCGCGGCTTCAGGCGGATGGCGGCGCAACGATTGTCGTGGACATGGAAAACCGGCCCTGCGTCTTGCCGGGGCGTGTCATCGAGAAAGAGCATCCCGGCCTCGGCAAGGCGTTCAAGACGGCGGCGGAGGGCAAGCGCGGCGTCGTGGGATGGGTCGAGCGCGAGGGCATCTTGCGCGTCGGCGATATCCTGCGCCTGCATATCCCGGACCAGCCGGTCTGGCGCGCCTTTGACGCGGCACGGGCGCAGTAGGCGCAGGCTTTCCGTCACGCTCCACGCATCGCTTCAAGACGCCCCCGTACGGGGGCGTTTGCGTTGGGCGGTGATCTTGCGCGCGCATCTGTCCCTGCCAGCGAGGAGTGCGTGAAACGTTTCCGAAAAGAAACCGGTGCGACATGTTGGACGCAAGAGGCGTTGGAAATGTCGGAAATGCGACCCGACTCAGATTGAGGAGAGGGTATGCAAATGGACAGAATTCAACCAACCCCGCCTGGACAGGGATCGCCATGAGCTACAAAACAGATATCGAAATTGCCCGTGAAGCAAACAAGAAGCCGATCCAGGAGATCGGTGCCAAGCTGGGCATCGACTCGGATTCGCTTTTGCCTTTTGGCCATGACAAGGCCAAGGTCAGCCAGGAGTTCATCAACTCCGTGCAGGGCAATGAGGATGGCAAGCTCATCCTCGTGACCGCCATCAACCCGACCCCGGCAGGCGAAGGCAAGACCACCACCACCGTGGGCCTGGGCGACGGTCTGAACCGGATCGGCAAGAAAGCGGCGATCTGTATCCGCGAAGCGTCGCTCGGGCCGAACTTTGGCATGAAGGGCGGCGCGGCCGGCGGCGGCTATGCGCAGGTCGTGCCGATGGAGGACATGAACCTTCACTTCACCGGCGATTTTCACGCCATCACCGCGGCGCACAACCTTCTGTCGGCGATGATCGACAACCATATCTACTGGGGCAACGATCTCGAGATCGACGAGCGCCGCGTGACCTGGAAGCGCGTTCTCGACATGAACGACCGTGCGCTGCGCGATATCGTGACCTCGCTTGGCGGCGTGGCCAACGGTTTCCCGCGCCAGACCGGGTTTGATATCACCGTGGCCTCGGAAGTCATGGCGATCCTCTGCCTTGCGACCAGCCTTGAAGACCTCGAAAAGCGCCTTGGCGACATGATCGTCGCCTATCGCCGCGACCGGACGCCGATCTACTGCCGTGATATCAAGGCGGACGGCGCGATGACGGTTCTTCTCAAGGACGCGATGCAGCCGAACCTCGTGCAGACGCTAGAGAACAACCCGGCCTTCGTGCATGGCGGCCCGTTCGCCAACATCGCGCATGGCTGCAACTCGGTTGCCGCCACGACCACCGCGCTCAAGGTTGCGGATTATGTCGTGACCGAAGCCGGTTTCGGGGCCGATCTCGGGGCTGAGAAGTTCATGAACATCAAGTGCCGCAAGGCGGGGCTTGCGCCCGATTGTGTCGTTCTTGTCGCGACGGTGCGCGCGATGAAGATGAATGGTGGCGTGGCCAAGGCGGACCTCGGCGCAGAGAATGTCGAAGCGGTTCAGGAAGGTTGCCCGAACCTCGGTCGCCACATCTCGAACCTCAAGACCTTCGGGGTGCCGGTTGTCGTGGCGATCAACCACTTCGTGACCGACACCGATGCCGAAGTGCAGGCGGTGAAGGATTATGTCGAGGCGCAAGGCTCCGAAGCGATCCTCTGCCAGCACTGGGCCAAGGGTTCGGAAGGCACCGTGGAGCTTGCCACCCGCGTGGCCGAGATCGCGGATGCCAACGTGAGCCAGTTCGCCCCGCTCTATCGCGACGACCTGAGCCTGTTCGAGAAGATCGAAACCATCGCCAAGCGCATCTACCGCGCCGACGAGGTGCTTGCGGACAAGAAAATCCGCGACCAGCTTCGCCAGTGGGAAGAGGCGGGCTATGGGCATTTGCCGATCTGCATGGCCAAGACGCAGTATTCCTTCTCGACCGACCCGAACCTGCGCGGCGCGCCGCTGGGCCATTCGGTGCCGGTGCGCGAAGTGCGCCTGAGTGCAGGGGCCGGATTCGTCGTTGTCGTCTGCGGCGAGATCATGACCATGCCGGGCCTGCCCTCGCGCCCCGCGTCGGAGAATATCCGGCTCAACGCGGACGGCGAGATCGAAGGTCTCTTCTAAACGCAGAAAACCTCTCAGCGGCCCGGGTCCTCCGGGCCGCAAGCGTCTTGCACAGGGGGGATAAATGGATCAAACCACCGGCAAGGCTCGGATCAGACAAGAAAAGGAATTCGGTTCATGACGGCGCAGATCATTGACGGGAAAGCCTTTGCGGCGACTGTGCGCGAGAAGGTTGCGCATCACGTGGCGCGACTCAGGGAAGAGCACGGGATTACGCCGGGCCTTGCGGTCGTGCTCGTGGGCGAAGACCCGGCGAGCCAGGTCTACGTGCGCTCCAAGGGCAAGCAGACGGTTGAAGTCGGGATGAATTCCTACGAGCACAAGCTTGATGCGGACACGTCCGAGGCCGACCTGCTGGCGCTCATCGAGACGCTCAACAACGATCCGGCGGTGCATGGCATCCTGGTGCAGCTTCCGCTGCCGGGGCATCTTGACGAAGATCTCGTCATCAACAGCATTTCCCCCGCGAAGGATGTGGACGGGTTCCATATTTCCAATGTCGGGCTTCTCGGGACCGGGCAGAAGAGCATGGTGCCCTGCACGCCTCTTGGCTGCCTGATGATGCTACGGGATCATCACGGGAGCCTGTCGGGCATGGATGCGGTCGTGATCGGGCGGTCCAACATTGTCGGCAAGCCGATGGCGCAGCTTCTGCTGGGCGATAGCTGCACCGTGACCATCGCGCATTCGCGCACCAAGGACTTGCCCGACGTGGTGCGTCGCGCCGATATCGTCGTCGCCGCTGTCGGCCGTCCGGAGATGGTGCCGGGCGACTGGATCAAGGACGGCGCGACGGTGATCGACGTGGGCATCAACCGTATCGAGGCCCCGGAAAAGGGCACCAATGAGGACGGAAGCGTCAAGACGCGGCTCGTGGGCGATTGCCATTTCGCGAGCTGCGCCGAGAAGGCGGGAGCGATCACGCCGGTGCCGGGCGGTGTCGGGCCGATGACGATTGCCTGCCTGCTGGCCAATACGGTCACGGCGTGCTGCCGTGCCAATGGGTTGGCAGAGCCGGAAGGCCTTACGGCCTGACGCCTGCGGCAAGAGTATTTTTGCCAAGATGAAGAGGGGCGACCGCTTGGGCCGCCCTTTTTTCATGGCAGGAGGGGGATCATCGAGCCGGTGAGGAGCGCGATATGGGTTTCGGTGCCTCTCTCGTCGATGGCGTAGACATCGGCCTGGGTGATGACGAGGCGGCGACCGGGTTTGATGACGCGGCCCACGGCGCGCAGGCGGCTGCCCTTGGCGGGTGCCAGAAGGTTGATCTTCATCTCGGTTGTGAGCACCTCGGCCTCCGGGGGCATGACGCTCAGCGCGGCATAGCCCGCGGCGCTGTCTCCGAGCGAGAAGGTCAGGCCGGCATGGCCAAACCCGTGCTGTTGCGTGCAGGTGGGGCGAATGTCGCTTGCGAGGGTGACCGCGCCCTGCGAGATGTCCTCGATCGAGGCGCCGATTGTCGCCATCATCGCCTGGGCCGCGAAACTTTTCTCAATTTTTTCTGTGATTTGCGGTGACAATGCCACGTATATTCCCCTTCTCGGCCATTTGATCGTCCGGCATAGTCAGAGTCCAGTCGCTGATCCCATGCGTCAAGGGGATCTTATAGGAATGACGAAACGACACAGGCGGATTTCGTGGCGGACAAGGTGGCACAGTTTATCCGGTCTTACCGAAGGCTTCTGACGGTGGAGTTCCTTGGGATCGCGCTTCTTGCCTCGGCAATCGGGGCGTTTGCCGGACCGTTCGGCACCTTTGACGCGATGGGATTCGGCCTTCGGCTGGGCTATTGGTCGTTGATCGTGGTGATGTCGATCCTGTTGGGGCACACGGCGTTCACATTGGTCAGGATGGCCGGTTGCGCAGGTGAAAGCCGATGCGAGAGTCTTGCCGGCGGGGGGTTGACGGCGGGGTTTGTCACGTTCGGCGTCTGGGGCGTGACGGGTGGGATTTTTGGACATGTCCTGCCGCTGCCGAGCCTTGCGGCGTTGTTTGCCAATGTGGCCTTGATCACTGTCGGGGTGATGTTCCTGCGCCAGTTGGTGTTCCGGCTTGTGCAGAGGCACGCACAAAAAGCGGCACCGCAAGAGGCGGAAAGCCCGGCGCCTCTGCAAGACCAGCCCGCCGCGCCGCGCCCGATCCTTTTGCGGAGGTTGCCCGAGGGGATGGAAGGTGCGATCCTGCATTTGTCGGTTTGTGACCATCATGTTGATATTCATACGGAAAAGGGCACGACCTCGCTTCGGATGCGGTTGGCGGACGCGATTGATGCGATGGATGGCGTGCCGGGGCTGCGGGTGCATCGGTCGCATTGGGTTGCCCGCGCGGCGATCGAGGGGGTGGAGCGCGAAAACGGGCGTCTTTTCCTGATCCTGCGCACGGGGGCGCGGGTGCCGGTCAGCCGGGGCGCGCGGCCGATGCTGGAAGAGGCCGGAATTCTCTAACGCGGCATGTCGACGAGGCGCGGCGTCGGCCCCGTGAGGATGGCGCGTGCCTCGGAGCGCATGAGCGTTGCCAGCGCCTCGTCATGACTGCGCAGGCCGCCGGTATAGGTTCCGTAGGCGGGCAGGATCACGCGATCCGTATCAAAGAGGAAGGCCGGGCGCGTGATCGTGCGATGGCGCGTTCGGATCGTTGCCTTGGGGTGATAATGGCCTGAAATCTCGCCACTTTTCCCCGGTTTCGCGATGTGGCGGAAGGTCAGTGGCGGAGCAGGCAATTCCGACAGGTGGCTGCCGCCGAGGTCGATCGGGCCGGGATCGTGGTTGCCCTCGATCCAGACCCAGCGCCGCCCGGCCTGAAGACGTGCGATCCAGAGGCGGTCATCCTCCGAGAGGCTTTCCAGCGCGGCGAGGTCGTCGAAGCTATCGCCGAGGCAGATCACGGTGCCCGCGCCGGTATGGGTCAGGTCCGCTTCGAGGCGCAGGAGCGTGTCGCGGGTCTCGTAGGGGGGCAGCGGCGCGCCGCCCCGGCGGGCGAGGCGATCGGACTTGCCAAGGTGCAGGTCGGAGACGCAGAGAAGGCGGCGGTCCTGCCACCAGAGCGCGCCGGAGCCGAGGGCTTCGAGGCGGGTTCCGGCGAGGGTAAAGGGCACGCTTTGCATGCGCTATTGGTGCGCGAAACGGGGGCGCTTCACAAGGAAAATCAGGGGTCTGCATCACGTCGGTATCGTGTCGGTATCGCGTCGGTGCAGAGTCCTGCCCCGGTGCTCAGGGCGTGACGCCCGCCTCGGCCATGACGCGGGCGCTTTCCTCGGCGAGGAGGCGTTCCTCGGCGGCTCCGTCGATGCGGACCTTGCCCGCCTCGAGGAAAAGCGGTGCGGCCAGCGGCGTGACGTGTGCGCAGCGGCAGAGGTCGATGCGGCCCTTGATGCGCGTGAGCATCTCTTCGATGCGGGAGAAATCGACAAGGCCGCGCATGGCCTCTTCGCGGGTGACCTGCATCAGGAGGTGGCCGGGATCGTATTTCAGCAGCGTGTCATAGAGGATGTCGGAGGAAAACGTCGCCTGCCGCCCGGATTTGCGCTGGCCGGCGGTGTTGCGTTCGATCAGGCCCGCGATGGTGGCGGAGGCGCGGAAGGTGCGTTTCATCAGGCTGTTCTCGGCAAGCCATGTGTCGAGCCCGTGCCGAAGGGCCGCCGGATCAAAGAGCGGGGCGGGGTCGGTCACGGGGTCGAGGCCCCAGATCAGGGTTGCGTAATCGGTGGCGACAAAGCCCATCGGGGCGAGGCCCATCTCTTCCATCCGCTTGGTCAGGAGAAGGCCGAGTGTCTGTTGCGCGTTGCGACCGGCGAAGCCGTAGACGCAGAGGTTTTCGCGCCCGTCGCGGGGGAAACTCTCGATCAGGAGGCGGTCGGGGGCGGGCAGGCGCGAGATGTCGCGTTGCAGGGCAAGCCAGTCGGCAGTGTGGCGCGGCAGGTTGGGCCAGTCCTGCTGTTGCAGGAGGCGCAGGATGCGGGCGCTGAGCCGGGTCGAGGTGGCGAACTTGGTGCCGGAAAAGACCGCGAGTTTGGGGGTCTTGGCGTCGGAGCGGGAGACCTCGACCGTCATCTCGCGCAGACCCTCGTAGCGCACCACCTTGCCGCCGATGAGGAAGGTGTCGCCCGGTGTCAGGGAGGCGGCGAAGGCCTCTTCGACTTCGCCCAGGGGGGTGCCGCCGCGTTTGCGGGTCATGCGGACCTTGAGCGTTTCGGTGTCGATGATGGTGCCGGCGTTCATGCGGATGCGGGCAGCGCTGCGCGGGTCGCGCAGGTGCCAGAGGCCATCGGGGGCCTGTTTGAGCCGTTGCCAGCGGTCGTAGGCGCGCAGGGCATAGCCGCCCGTGGCGCAGAAATCGAGGCAGGCGTCGAAATCGGCACGCGTCAGGGCGGCGTAGGGTCCGGCGCTTGTCACTTCGGCAAAGAGCGTGTCGGCGGCGAAGGGGCCGGAGGCGGCGGTCAGCAGGATATGCTGGCAGAGCACATCGCGGGGGCCGGGGCCGCGCGGCGCACCGTCGAGCGCATGGGCGCGGACCGCTTCGAGCGCGGCGACGCATTCGACGACCTCGAACCGGTTGGCAGGCACGAGAAGCGCCTTGGAGGGGGCGTTGTAGCGGTGATTGGCGCGCCCGATCCGTTGCACGAGGCGTTTGACGTTCTTGGGCGCGCCGACCTGTATCACGAGGTCCACATCGCCCCAGTCGATGCCGAGGTCGAGGGAGCCGGTGCAGACGATGGCGCGCAGGGCGCCTTGCTGCATGGCGGCCTCGACCCGTTCGCGCTGCACCCGGTCGAGAGAGCCGTGGTGGACGCCGATGGGCAGCGCGTCGTCATTGGCAAGCCAGAGGTTGTGAAAGAAGATCTCGGCCTGGGCGCGGGTGTTGTGGAAGATGAGCGTGGTCTTGTGGCGTCGGATTTGCTCCATCACGGCGGGGATCGCGTAGGCTGCGCCGCCGCCGGACCATGGCGGGGCCTCGGCGGTTTCGAGCATGGCGATGTCGGGGTCGGGGCCGGGATCGGCCACGAGGATATCGCATGGATCGGGATGGCGGGCGAGGAAAGAGGCGATGGCGGCGGGATCATCGACCGTTGCCGAGAGGCCGGTGCGGCAGAGGTCGGGGCAGAGCGATTGCAGCCGCGAGAGGGCGAGCATGAGTTGATCGCCGCGTTTGCTTTCGGCGAGCGCGTGCACCTCGTCGACGATCACGCGCTTGAGACCGCGGAAGATGCGCGGGGCGTCGGGGTAGGAGACGAGGAGTGCGAGGCTCTCGGGTGTGGTCAGCAGGATATGGGGCGGATCGGCGCGCTGCGCCTTGCGGCGGGATTGGGGCGTGTCGCCGGTGCGGTCCTCGATGCGGATTGGCAGGGCCATCTCTTCGACGGGGCGGCGCAGGTTGCGCTTGATGTCTGTGGCGAGCGCCTTCAGCGGCGAGATGTAGAGCGTGTGCAGACCCTCATGCGGCGCGCCCGCAAGGTCGGCCAGCGTCGGCAGGAAGCCCGCGAGCGTCTTGCCGCCGCCCGTCGGCGCGATGAGGAGGGAGGCGGGCGCATCGGCGCGCGCCAGCATGTCGGTCTGGTGCGGGTGGGGCGACCAGCCGCGCGCGGCAAACCAATCCGCGAGCGCGGGCGGCAGGGCCGGGGGCGGCATGGGGATCAGGCCTCGGAGGCGTCCGTGCCGGGACCGCAGAACAGGCGATAGAGCATGGCGATGACTTCGGCGGTGCTCTCGTCGGCGAGGCTATAGTAGATGGTCTTGCCGTCGCGGCGCGTCTGGACAAGGCCCTCTTCGCGCAGGCGGGCGAGCATCTGGCTCACCGCGGCCTGACGGATTTCAAGAAGGTGTTCCAATTCGCCCACCGACTTCTCGCCCGACCCGAGATGACACAGGATCATCAACCGCCCTTCATGGGCAAGGGTCTTGAGATAGGCTGCGGCGCTTGCGGCGCTGCGGGCCATTTCGGAAGGCGGGGCGGGAATCTCGTCCATCTTCAACGTCGCATGTCCTTTCATTACCGCCCCGCTATAGCATGGGTTTTTTCCGAGCGCGAGATCATGTCGCAGGGGCACCGCCCTGAAAATTGTTGCCATTGGCATAATCGCAGGGCGCGTCGCGCATCTCGAGATGCAGCCCGGTGCCGGTATAGGGGTGGGCGCGGGCGAGGTCTTCGTCGACCTCGATGCCGAGGCCGGGATCTTCGGGTGGCAGGACGAAACCGTTCTCGACTTGGATTTTCGATTTGATGAGCGCGTCGTGGAACGGGGTTTCGATGGTCTCGATCATCAACAGGTTGGGGATCGAGGCGGCGAGATGGATATTGGCGGCCCATTCAACGGGACCGGCATAGAGATGCGGTGCCATTTGCGCGTTATGCACCTCGGCCAGCGCCGCGATCTTCTTGGTCTCCCATAGCCCGCCCGAACGGCCAAGCGCCGGTTGCAGGATCGTCGCGGCCCCGGCGGAGAGGACGGCGGCGAACTCGGCCTTGGTTGTCAGGCGCTCGCCGGTGGCGACGGGGATGCGCACGGCGCGGGCGACCTTGGCCATGGAGGCGGGGTTGTCCGGCGGCACGGGTTCCTCGAACCAGAGCGGCGAATAGGGTTCAAGCGCCTGTCCGAGGCGGATCGCACCGCCGGTGGTGAACTGGCCATGGGTGCCGAAGAGGAGGTCGGCGCGGTCCCCCACCGCCTCGCGGATCGCCTTGCAGAAGGCGACGGAGGTGGTGATGTCGGACATGGCGGGCATGTGGCCGCCGCGCATCGTATAGGGGCCTGCCGGGTCGAACTTGACCGCCGTGTAGCCACGCGCCACGAGGTCGAGCGCCGACTCGGCGGCCATGTCGGGCGAGGTCCAGAAGCTATCCATCGGGTGATCCGGGAGCGGATAGAGATAGGAATAGGCGCGCAACCGTTCGTTCATCAGCCCGCCCAGAAGCGCATAGACCGGGCGGTCGCGATCCTTGCCGAGAATGTCCCAACAGGCGATTTCCAACCCGGAATAGGCGCCCATGACGGTCAGGTCAGGGCGTTGGGTAAAGCCCGAGGAATAGGATTTGCGGAAAATCCGTTCGATGTTTTCCGGGTTCTCGCCAAAGAAATGGCGTTCAAAGACATCGCGGATCACCTGGGTCATGGCGTCGGGGCCGACCGAGGCGGCATAGCATTCGCCCCAGCCGGTGATGCCGGTATCGGTCGTGACCTTGACGAGTATCCAGTAGCGCCCGCCCCAACCCGGAGCCGGGGGCGCGGTGACGATGATGTCGAGATCCTGCAATCGCATGGGGTGGTCCTTTGCCTGCTTTGGGTCAGCTTCGGGCAGCCGCGCCAAAAACGCAAATCATTCGTGTCGCGACAGGGGGGCGGTGCGCAACAATACGGCGATGGCGCAGACCATGAGGATGGCGGCGAGGAGGAACGGCGCGCCGGGGGCGTAGATCGCGGCATCGGGCCGGGTAAAGAGCGCGAAGGTCTGTGTCATGGCGAGGGGCGAGACGATCAGGGCAAGCGCGGCGAGGCTTGCCATGACGCCCTGAAGCTCGCCCTGGGCATTGTCGGGGGTGCGGCGCGAGAGCATGCCCTGCAGCGCGGGCATGCCGACAGCGCCAAGGGCGGAAAAGGGAATGACCGCAAGGACCAGAACGGGGCTTGTGGCAAAGCCGAGGAAGATCAGCGAGGCCAGTTCGATGACCAGCCCCGCGCGCACCGTGCCGCGATGACCGAGCAGGCGGATGGTCGGGTCCACGAGGCTCCCTTGCACGATGGCAAAGCCGAGACCGTAAAGCGCGAGCGACAGGCCGATCATGCCGGGCGACCAGCCGAGCCGTTCGGCGGTAAAGAAGGCCCAGATGGCCGGGTAGACCGCGGTTGCGACCTGGAACAGGAAATGCACGCCAAGCAGGGGGCCGAGCGCGGGCAGGCGGGACAGGGCGCGCAGGGCGGCGAAGGGGTTGGCGCGCGCCCATGTGAAGGGGCGGCGGATGGCGTCGGTCACGGTTTCCTTCAGGACAAGCGCGCCCAGCAGGAAATTGGCGCTTGTCAGGAGCGCCGCACCCCAGAAGGGGGCGCGGGTGCCGAACTCGGCCAAGAGCCCGCCGAGGATCGGACCGAGCACGAAACCGACCCCGAAAGCGGCGCCGATGAGGCCGAAACGGCGGGCCTTTTCCTCGGGGGCGGAGATGTCGGCCATATAGGCCCCGGCGGTGGAATGGGTCGCCGCGGTGATGCCGCCGACGATGCGCCCCGCCAGCAAGAGCCAGATCGACCCCGCCACGGCCATGATGACATAGTCGGCCGCCATGATCGCCAGAGAGACCAGCAGCACCGGGCGACGGCCGTAGCGATCCGAGAGGCTTCCCAAGGCAGGGCCGAAGAGCACCTGCATCAGGGCGAAGACCGCCGAGAGGAGCCCGCCCCAGATCGCGGCCTGCGAAAGATCGCCGCCTGTCACCTCGCGGATGAGGTCGGGCATGACCGGGAAGATGAGGCCGATGCCTATGGCGTCGATCGCCACGGTCAGGAAGATGAAGAGAACCGGAAGGTTGGGGCGCATTGGAGTATCCCGCGAAACAATGCGGGAAGATTTGGGGGTGGTGCGCGAAAATGCAACGTTTTCCTTGCGCTGCCCTAGGGACAAGAGGTTTCGAAACGCGTTGTGCCGTGCCTCAGGTGAGGGCGCGGACCTTGGCGGCGAAGGCGCGGGCATCTGTCGGGGCCTGCCCCATCTGGGGGCCGGGCGTGAACAGGGTTTCGGTGTCGAGCGCCGGGAAATCGCGGGCGGTCAGCGTGGCGAGCGGCGTGTCGCTGGCCAGCGCCTCCTTGCAGAGCGCCTTGGTTGCGGCCTGAGCCTCGGGGCGGGGCATGGTGGCGGCAAGGGCAAAGGAGAGCGCCTCGGCATGGACGAGGCCGAGCGGCTCATTGACCGACTGTGCCATGGCGTCAACGCGTGGGGAAAGGCGGGCGGCCTGATCCTTGGCGATGGTGAGGGCGGAGGCGGCGGAGAGGCAGAGCTGGGGCAGGGTCAGCCATTCGGCAAACCATGCGGCCCCGTCGCGTTGGTGTTTCTGAAGCGCGGCACCTTGCAGGGTCGCGAGGTGGCCACGGGCCTGTGCGGCAAGGGCCACGAGGGCGGAGGGGGCGACCGGGTTCTGTTTCTGGGGCATGGTGGAGGAGCCGCCACCGCCGCCGAGATCAACCTCGCCAATGCCCGACATGGCCATGGCGATGAGGTCTTCGCCAAGCTTGCCGAGAGCCTGTGCACTGCGGGTCAGCCAATCGGCAATGCGCAGGATCGGGGTGCGGTCCGTGTGCCAGCTCCGGCCCGGATCGGCGAGGTTGAGGTCTTTCGCGAGCGCGGCACGGATGGCGGGGGCCTGTGGGCCGAAGGCGCCGGACGTGCCCGCCGCGCCGGAGAGCGAGACCATGAGGCAGGCCGCGCGCAGGCCGGGCAGTTCGTCAAGCAGGCCCAGCAGCGGGTTGCCCCATTCGGCGGCTTGGGCGCCAAAGGAGGTCAGGGTTGCGTGCTGGCCATAGGTGCGCGCACTCATGGGGGTGTCGGCATGGGCCTCGGCGAGCGTGGCGAGCGCGGCGAGCGCGGCGCGCAGGTCTTTTTCGCAGAGCGTCAGCAGCGAGCGCAGGCGCAGCATCAGCCCGGTGTCGATCACGTCCTGCGAGGTCGCGCCCCAATGGACGTATTGGGCATGGTCCGGCGCTTCCATCGCCTTGCGGAAGGCGGCGACGAGGCCGGGGACACAGACGCCGTTGGCGCCCGTCGCCTCGACGAGGCCCGCCGGGTCGATCTGCACCTCCATGGCGGAGCGGTGGATGAAGAAGGCGCTGTCTTCGGGGATGATGCCGAGGCTGCCCTGCACCTTGGCGAGCGTGCCTTCGACAAGCAGCATGGCGCGGATCTCTGCGGTGTCGGAAAAGAGCCGTCCGGCCTCGCCAGTGGGGAAGAGGCGGGCGTAGTGTGGGCTATCGAAGAGGGAAGCGGCCATGGTTGCGTCCTTCGGGCTGTCGGCGTTGCGGCCCGTGGTAGCGCGCTTTGCGGGGAAAGTCAGCCGGGTATTTCGCGGCTATCTCGGGCGCAGCAGCTCTTCGAGGCGGGTTGCAAGGCGGCCCCGGAGTTGATGGAATCCGGCCTCTTTCAAGGCGGTTTCGAACTCCGCGCTTTGGGCCGCAAACTCGGCAGGTGCGGCAACATAGGCGTCGAGCGCCTTGGTCAGGAGAACGTGGGATTTCTCGAGATAGACCTCGTGCAGCGTATAGAGCTTGGCGCGGGCGCGATCGGGGCCGAGCGTTGCGATTCCCTTGGTCAGACCGTGTTCGGCGATCGGGTCATAGAGGGTCAGGGCGTCATAGCAGAGCCGTTCGGCGCGGCTCAGGCGGCGGCGCCATTTGCGTTTGCGCAGGGCCTTTTGAAAGAGGGCGTCCACGGGGACAGGGCCGGTTCTGTAGGGGGCGATCCAGTAGGCCAGCGCCCAGAAGAGGCCGGCGAAGATCAGCGCGAGCGCGAGCCATGTGCCGACCGAGGCGGCAAGCGGGGCAAGGGCGGTCGGGGTCAGGGCGAAGAGATCGACGAGGGCGATGCCAAACAGCGGGACCACGGCCAGAAGGGCAAGGCGTCTCAGGGCGCGCAGAAGGGCATGGATTTTCTGTCTTGACGTCATGAAAAGGTGTCACGCTTGAAATAAGGTATTTGACCCATGGTAACATGAGTAAGTGACACCGGGTCAACGAAAAAATGGATCTGTTAGGAAATTGTTAACGTTTACCCGCCCTGTTGCCGTGCGGATGCGCGATCAGGCGAGAATACGGTCGATCAGCGCGGCAAGTCCGGTTGGATCGGCAAAGAAGGGCGAGTGGCTGGTGGGCATCTCGAAGACGTCCTCGCGCGGCCAGTTGGCGACCATTTCGGCCTGAAACTCGGTCGGGATCGCATTGTCATGCAGGCAGCGGATATAGCTCCGCGGCACGGTGAGGTGCCCCTGGCCGAGATGCGCCGGTGTGGTTTGCGGCAGGGTGGCCTGTTGCGAGATATGGGCGAGGGCATAGTCGGTCGTGCCCTCGGGGCAGTCGGCATAGAACACCTCACGCGCATGTTCGGGCTTGATGCCGTAGGACTGGCCGGAGGGATCGCGGGCGACGGCCTTGAGGATCGGCTGACGCGGGGCGAGCTTGCGCATGTCGACGAGGGAATGGCCGTCACGCGGGACATAGGCGCAAAGATAGATCAGGCGCGTGATGCGGTCGGGGGCGATGTCGGCGGCGAGCGTCGCGGGAAAGCCGCCCCAGCTATGGGCGACGATCACGGTTTCGTCGCCAAGGGCGTCGACGACGGATTGGGTGCAGGAGGCGAGCGTCACCTCGGAGAGGGGCGTGGGGTCGCCGCCGTGGCTTGGCATGTTGATGGCACGGGGGACATGGCCGAGCGCTTCGAGCGCGGGAATCGTATCGCGCCAGCACCATGCGCCGTGACAGGAGCCATGCACCAGGAGGATATCAGACATGGCCGGTTTCCTTGAGGAAGGTGGTCAGGAGGGCGGCGTATTCCTCGGGCTTTTCGACGCAAGGCAGGTGCCCGGCGCGGCGGATCAGTTCGAATTTCGAGCCGTGGATGAGGTCCACGGTTTCGCGCACGAGGTCGGGCGGGGAGGCGCCATCTTCGGAGCCTGCAATGCCGAGCGTGGGCAGGCGCAGGCCGGAGGTGGGGGTGTAGAAATCGGTGCCCGCGATGGCGGCGCAGCATCCGGCATAGCCCTCGGCGGGCTGGCGCACGAGCATGTTGCGCCAGAGTTCAAGCTCGGTCGTGGCGCGGAAGTCATTGCCAAACCAGCGTTCCATGATCGGGTCGGCCAGCGCCTCGATCCCGTCGCGTTTCACGGTGTCGAGCCGGTCTTGCCACATCTCCTTGGTGCCCATCTTGGCGGCGGTGTTGGAGAGCACCATGGCGCGCACGAGGTCGAGGCGTTTGACGGCGAGCCCCTGCGCGATCATGCCGCCGATGGAGAGGCCGACGAACATGGCGTCCCGGACCTCGAGCAGGTCGAGGAGTTTCTCGGTATCGCGCACGAGCGCGCCCATGGAATAGGGGCCGGGCGGGCAGGAGGACAGGCCGTGGCCGCGCTTGTCGAAGCGGATGATCCGAAGGCCTGCGGGCAGGTGCGGCAGGATCTGATCCCAGAGACGCAGATCGGTGCCGAGCGAGTTGGCAAAGACGATGGGCGCGCCCGATGGATCGCCGTCGATCCTGTAGTGCAGGCGGACGTCTCCGAGGTCTGCGATGTTCATGGGCGCGGGCTCCGTTTCTCTTGCCAGTTGGTGGCTAAAGTGCCGTGCCGGTCGGGGAGGTGCAAGCGGTCAGTCATGCAGGCGCATATGGGCCATGATCTGGCCGTGGTCGGAGGCGAGCTTGTTATAAGGCGCTTCGGCGTGGCTTCCGTCGGTGAGGTGGTCGTTGAAGACCGAAAAATATTCCATGTCCCCGATGCGGGCCTCGTTATCGGGATGGAAATGGTGCGAGAGGTAAATCTCGTCGAGGCTCTCGTAGACGCCGTTGAAGGCCGCCGTATAGACCATGTCGCGCAGGGATTTGCGCACGAAGAGCCGTTCGGCGCTTGTCAGGCGGTTGGCGAGGACAGCGGCGGTAATCGCTTCGTTTTCTTCCTTGGAATAGCGGTCGTTATAGTCCCTGGCGTCATGGCGCAGCATCCAGGAATAATTGCGGAAGGGCTGTTCGCCGGAGATGATTTCCGAGCTGACCGCGTGTTCGCCATCGTTGAAATCGCCAAGCACCATGACGGGGTGGCCTGCCTCCAGCTCGGCGATGATCTCGCGGCGCAGCACCCAGGCCTCGGCCATGCGGCGCAGGGCCGAGCGCAGGGCACCCATGGCGCGCCCGACCGGATCGTAGTTGGTCAGGTCGGCCTCGGGCGCGTAGGAGGCGCCTTCGGGGGTGATGAATTCCCCGAGTTTCGATTTCAGATGGCAGTTGAAGACGGTGATCGTGTGTTGGCCCAAGCGCACGCGCGCCTTGAGGATGGGGCGCGAGAGGCGCGGCAGGCGGTAATGGCCCGCGCCTTCGCCGGTCAGGTCGCGGAAGGGAATGTCGAGCGGCTCGGGTAGGTCCTGGATGATCTCGGGCGTGCCGACAAAGCCGAAGCGCGACAGGATCGCGACGCCGGGGCGGCGTTGGCCGGGCAGGCCGGTATCGTTGGCATTGGGGGCAAAGGCCAAGGCGGCGCCGGTATAGGGGGTATAGCCGAGTTTGCGGAAGATCGCCTTCTTGCGATAGCTCTTGGATTGTGAGGGCAGAACGGCGTCGTTGCTCTCGATGCCGATGCGGTCGGCCTCGGCGATGACGGCGCGCAGGGCGTCTTCCTCGAAAATCTCCTGAAAGCCGATGATGTCGGCATCCATGGAAAACAGCTGCTGGGCCATCCAGTCTTCTTTCCAGGCGTATTCCTCGGGCGTGTAGGATTGGAATTCATAGAATTCGCGGTCCGGGCCGATGAGGTTCTTGACGTTGAAAGAGGCGATGGTGAAGCGGGTCATGGGCGCGTCCTTGTGCGGCTGTGTCAGGCGAAGCGGTCGAGGGCCAGTTTGAAAATATCGGGGTCGACATTACCGCCGGTCGCGATGGCGATCACGTCATCGCCCTCGACCTCGTCGCCATGGAAAAGCGCGGCGGCGAGGGCCACGGCGCCGCCGGGTTCGATCACGATCTTGAGGCGCAGGAAGGCGAGTGCCATGGCATGCAGCGCCTCGTCCTCGGTCACGACGAGGCCGGGGCCGCAGAGGCGCGACAGGATCGGGAAGGTGATCTCGCCCGGCGCGGGGGTGATGATGGCGTCGCAGAGGCTGCCGGAGGTCTTGGCGTTGTGTTCGATTTGGCCAGAGCGCAGCGAGCGGGCGGTGTCGTCAAAGCCTTCGGGTTCGCAGGGGCGGGCGCGCAGGCCGGGGGCGTCGGCCTCCAGCGCGAGGGCGACGCCGGAGGTCAGCCCGCCGCCGCCGCAACAAACGAGGACATCGGCCTGCGAGACGCCCATCTCGGCGACTTGTGCGGCGATTTCGAGGCCGCAGGTGCCCTGGCCCGCGATGACCTGGGGTTCGTCATAGGGTTTGATGAGGGTGAGGCCGCGCTCAGACGCGATACGGTCGCCGACCTCTTCGCGGGCTTCGCCGCCGGGGCGATCGTAGAGCACCACCTCGGCGCCGAGGGCGCGGGTGTTGTCGATCTTCAGGCGCGGGGCGTCATTGGGCATGATGATCACGGCAGGCGCGCCATGTTGGGCCGCGGCATAGGCAACGCCCTGGGCGTGGTTGCCGGAGGAGAAGGCGATGACACCGCGCGCGCGGGTGTCGTCATCAAGCGCCGAGACCGCCGACCAGCCGCCGCGAAACTTGAACGAGCCGGTATGTTGCAGGCATTCGGGTTTGACGATGACGCGGCGGCCCGCGATCTCGTCAAGGAAGGGCGAGGTCAGGAGCGGGGTGCGGCGCGCATGGCCCTCAAGGCGCTGGGCGGCGGCGCGGATCATGTCGATATTCATTGGGTGTGGGCCTTCTGGAGGGCGGCGGTCCAGTCATGGAGGACCGCAACGGATTGGGGTTCGTCGAGAAAGGGGACGTGGCCCCGGTCCGGCACGGTGGCATGGATCAGGCCTGGCGCGCGGCGGGCCATTTCGGCAAGCGTCTCGGCACTCATGAGGTCGGAATTTGCGCCCCGGATCGCGGCAAGGGGCAGATCGGAGAGCGACTCAAAGAGCGGCCAGAGGTCGGGCGCTTCGGCGTTGGGGTCGAAGGTGGCGGCGACGGCATCGCGGAGTTTCGGGTCATAGTTGATCGTGAGGCCCTCGGGGGTCTCGATGAAGTGTTTCTCGATCTCTTGGCGCCAGCGGCTTTCGGGAACCTCCCCGAACCCGGCCATGCGGGAGCCGAACACGACCACGGCCTCGTCATGGGTTTTCCAGGCCGGGTTGCGCCCGAGAAAGCCCATGATGACCTCGAGCCCGGCGGTTTCGATCACAGGGCCGATATCGACGAAACAGACACCGAGCAGGCGGGGACGGGCCATGGCGGCCAGCGTAAGCGCGATCAGGCCGCCGCGCGAGGTTCCGAGGATGGCGGCCTGTTCAAGCCCGAGATGATCCATCAGGGCGAGGATGTCCTGTGCCTCTTGCGGGATGGTGTAGGTCATGGGATCGGCGGCCCAGTCGGATTGGCCGCGCCCGCGGTAATCTGGGCGGATGACGCGCAGACCGGTCAGGGCGGGCATGGCATAATCGAAATCCGTGCCGTTGCGGGTCAGGCCGGGGAGGCAGAGCACGGGCAGGCCCGCGCCCTCGTCAGTATAGTGGAGGGAGAGGCCATCGGAGGACGTGTAGTGCGGCATTCAGGCTCCTGCGAGATCGGGGATGGGGGTCAGGTCGGAAAGGATATGGTGCGGTGTCCAGGGCAGGCGGTCGACGGGGTCACCGGCGCGGTTGACCCAAGCGGTCGTGAAGCCATAGCCGGAGGCGGCAGCGGCGTCCCAGCCATTGGAGGAGACGAACAAGACCTCGGAGGGGGCACAGCCAAAGCGCGCGCCCACGAGATCATAGACAGCGCGCGCCGGTTTGAAGACGCAGACGCTTTCGACGCTGAGGACATCGTCGAGCAAATCCCCCACCCCGGCGCTTTCGACCGCGCCCTTGAGCATCGGCGGCGAGCCGTTGGAGAGAATCGCGGTATGGAACCCGGCGGATTTGAGCGCGGCGAGCATGGCGGGCACTTCGGGGTAGGCGGAAAGCTCCCAGTAGAGGTGCAACAGGCGTTCGCGCAGGGCGGTGTCGCCCGCAAGGCCGTTGGCCTCAAGCGCCCAGTCGAGCCCGTCCTGTGTCACCTCCCAGAAATCCGTATGCGCCCCGGTCACGGCGCGCAGCCAGCTATATTGAAGCTGTTTCAGGCGCCAGTGTTCGGCCACTTGCGGCCAATGGGCGGCGAAGGTCTCGCGCCCGGGTTCGGAGGCGGCCTGGCGCGCGGCGGCGGTCACGTCGAAGAGCGTTCCGTAGGCGTCGAAGATACAGGTGGTGATGGTCATGCGCGGTCTCCCTTTGGGGCATAGTGACAGGCGGGGCGGGGCTGTCAAACGGGAAGCGGTTGTTTGCAATCCGGGGCGCGAATCACTAGGGTGCGCCCTTTACCATTCGATCGGCGCACCCGGTCGAGAGCCAGACAGAATTGGACAGAATATGACGGCTGCAAAATCGGGCGACACCGTCCGTATCCACTATACCGGCACCCTCAGCGACGGATCGGTCTTTGACAGTTCCGAAGGCCGCGAGCCGCTTGAGTTTACGCTGGGCTCTGGTCAGGTCATTCCGGGCTTTGACACCGGTGTGACCGGTATGGAAGTGGGTGAGACAAAGACCATCGAGATTGCAAGCGACGACGCCTATGGCCCGGTGCATGAGGATGCACGCCAGGATGTGCCGCGCGCGCAGATCCCGGATGAGATCCCGCTCGAGGTTGGTATCCAGCTTCAGATGCAATCGCCCACGGGGCAGGTTGTGCCGGTGACGGTTGTCGCGATCACCGACGAAGCGGTGACGCTCGATGCCAATCACCCGCTGGCGGGCAAGGATTTGACCTTTGCTCTTGAGCTTGTGTCGATCGGCTAAGTCCGGTGACATCAGCCTTAGGATTGGCCCGCGGGATCGTCCCGCGGGCTTTTCTTTTGCGATTGGGGCGTGGCCGGGCGTAGACTTCGGTTACCGACCGAATGTCAGCACGGAGGGCGACATGGCCAGCAGGATGCAGGAGATACTTGAGCGGATCGACGCCTTGCAGGATCAGCTTGAGGCGGAGATCGGCAAACGGCGCGAGGCCTTTCGATACAGTATCGAGAATGGCCGGATCGTGTTCGAGGAAGAGGCACGGCGACGGCATCGCGCCTTGCGCATCCGGCTCGGGGCCTTCCTGCGTCAAACGCGACCGCTGGTCGTTCTGACCGCGCCGGTGATCTATGCGCTGATTGTGCCGTTCTTGCTCCTTGACCTGTTCGTGATGATCTACCAGGCAGTGTGTTTCCCGGTCTATGGCATCCCGAAGGTGCGGCGGCGCGATCATATCCGCATCGACCGCCATCACCTTGCCTATCTCAACGCGTTGCAAAAGCTGAACTGTGTCTATTGCGGCTATTGCAACGGGGTTATTGCGCATGTGCGCGAGGTCGCGAGCCGGACAGAGGCCTATTGGTGCCCGATCAAGCACGCCGCGCGGGTCAATGGCAGGCATGGGCGCTATGCGGGGTTCATGGCCTATGGCGATGCGGAAGGGTTCGAAGAGGGGCTGCGGGAATCGCGGGAGCGGTTGCGCGGGGAGGAATAACAGCCCCCCCCCGTGTTCTTTCAGGGCTGGTGAGAAGGCTTTTCGAAAAGCCTTGGCCGCCTGTCTCAGAGGTTTTCCGGCTGCGGCATGCCGAGGATGTGGTAGCCGCCATCGACGCGGATGATCTCGCCCGTTGTGAAGGCGCCGGCGTCCGAGGCGAGGTAGACGGCGGTGCCGCCGACCGCTTCGAGCGTCGCGTTGGCGCGCATCGGGGCGTTTTCCTCGGTCTGGCGGAAGGTCTTGCGCGCGCCGCTGATGGCAGCCCCGGCCAGCGTTTTCATCGGGCCGGGAGAGATCGCGTTGACGCGGATGCCATCGGGGCCGAGATCGTTGGCGAGGTAGCGGGTCGCGGCCTCGAGCGCGGCCTTGGCGACGCCCATGACGTTGTAATAGGGGGTGACGCGGTTGGAGCCCTGGTAGGTCAGGGTCAGGATCGTGCCGCCATTGTCCTTCATCATCGGATGCGCCCGGCGGGCCACCTCGATCAGCGAGTAACAGGAGATGTCGAGCGAGTTCTTGAAGTTCGCGCGGCTCGTATCCACGAAGCGTCCGCCAAGTTCGTTCTTGTCGGAATAGGCGATGGCGTGCACGAGGAAATCCATCGTGCCCCAACGCTCTTGCAATTGCGCGAAGGCGGCATCGAGGGAGGCATCGTCTGTCACGTCGACATCGACCATGAAGTCGCTTCCGACGCTTTCTGCCAGGGGGGCAAGGCGTTTGCCGAACCCTTCGCCCTGGTAGGTGAAGGCGAGTTCCGCCCCGGCCTCGGCCATGGCCTTTGCAATGCCCCAGGCGATGGAGCGTTCATTGGCGACGCCCATGATCAGGCCGCGTTTTCCGGAAAGTTGCTGCATGTCTTGTCCCTCTACAGTCGGCTTTCAAATGGCCGTTTTCGTGGCTTACGTCAAGTCAGGTGCGGGTATTGGATATAGGGTGGTGAAACGAAAACAGGGCGCCGGGAGCGCCCTGTCTATCGCAAGAAAACGGAGCCTCGGGATCAGCCCCTGTATTTCGAGATCAGCATCGAGCCGTTGGTGCCGCCAAAGCCGAAGCTGTTGGTCATCACGGTGTCGAGCCCGGCGTTTTCCACCAGATTGGTCGCGATTTCGCCCTCGTTGATCGCCGGGTCGAGGGTTTCGACGTTGATCGACGGGGTGATGAAATCGTGCTTGAGCATCAAGAGGCAGAAGATCGCTTCGAGCGCACCGGCGGCGCCCTGGGCGTGGCCGGTCATCGACTTGGTCGAGGAGATCGGCGGCTGGGCCTTGCCGTCAAAGACGCGGCGCACGGCTTCGACTTCGCCGACATCGCCGACCGGGGTCGAGGTGCCATGAGCGTTGATGTAGCCGACGCTGCGGCCCTCGGGGAGGGTCTCCATCGCGAGGCGCATGGCGCGTTCGCCGCCCTCTCCGGAGGGGGCGACCATGTCATGGCCGTCCGAGGTTGCGGCAAAGCCGGTCACTTCGGCGTAGATCGTCGCGCCACGGGCGAGGGCGTGGTCGAGCTCTTCGAGGACGACGATGCCGCCGCCGCCGGAGATCACAAAGCCATCGCGGGTCTCGTCGAAGGCGCGCGAGGCGGATTCGGGGGTGTCGTTATACTTGGACGACATGGCGCCCATCGCGTCGAACAGGCAGGAGAGCGTCCAGTCGAGTTCCTCGCCGCCGCCGGCGAACATCACGTCCTGCTTGCCCATCATGATCTGCTCGGCGGCATTGCCGATGCAATGGAGCGAGGTCGAACAGGCCGAGGTGATCGAGTAGTTGATGCCCTTGATCGAGAACGCGGTCGCGAGATTGGCGGAGATCGTGGAGGACATGCATTTGGGCACCGCGAAGGGGCCGATACGTTTGGTCGCACCGGATTTCAGCACCACTTGGTGCGCGGCGAGCATGGCCGAGGTCGAGGGGCCGCCGGAGCCTGCGACGAGGCCGGTGCGGGTATTGACGACCTGGTCCTCGGTGAGGCCCGCATCGGCAATCGCCTGTTGCATGGCGATATGGGCATAGGCCGCCCCCGGACCCATGAAGCGCAGGGTGCGCTTGTCCACGTGCTCGGACGGGTCGATCTTGAGCGTGCCTGCGATCTGGCTGCGGAAGCCGTGCTCGGCCATTTCCGGGCTGGCTTCGATGCCGGATTTCCCGGCTTTGAGAGAGGCGAGAACCTCTTCGGCATTGTTGCCGATGGACGAGACGATGCCCAGTCCTGTGACGACGACGCGACGCATGATGCGACCTCCTGTTCAGCAATCCGCTCAGCTCTCGCTGAGCGCGACTTTCATGTCTTTGACCTGGTAGATGACTTCGCCATCTGCCTCGACGATGCCGTCGGCGACGCCCATGGTCAGGCGGCGGGTCTGGATCGCCTTGGTGAAATCGATCTTGTAGGTCAGCAGTTTACGGTCGGGGCGCACCATGCCGGTCAGTTTGACTTCGCCCACGCCGAGCGCATAGCCGCGCCCTTGCCAGCCGCGCCAGCCTAGGTTGAAGCCGGTCAACTGCCACAACCCGTCGAGGCCGAGACAGCCGGGCATGATCGGGTTGCCGGGGAAATGGCATTCGAAGAACCAGAGGTCGGGCGTGATGTCGAATTCCGCCAGCACGTGCCCCTTGCCATGTGCGCCGCCATCGCCGGAAATCTCGGTGATGCGGTCCATCATGAGCATCGGCGGGGCCGGAAGCTGGGCATTGCCCTCGCCGAAAAGCTCGCCGCGGGCGCATTTGAGCAGGTCTTCCTTGTCGAAGCTGGTGGGATAGTCGGCCATGCTGGCGTGCCTCTTTTTGATAATCGTTCTTTTGCTCAAGCCCCCTTACCATTCCGCCGAAGGGTCCTGCAAGTGTGTGCATTGGTCTTGACGGGTGAGGGGGCGGCGAGAGACCGCCAAGAGGCGGCGCGTGATTTGCGACTGATTTTCAATTGAAAATCGGGTTTCATTTCATATATGTTGCCTTGTGAAGTGAGGGGCATGGTGGAATGAACACGACTGCGGTTGATAACGGTTCGAAATGGCTTGCGACGGCGGGGCTGCGCCCGACGCGGCAGCGGCTTGCGCTTGCGGCCCTGCTTGTCGGGGATGGGCAGGACCGGCACGTGACCGCCGAAAGCCTTTATGCCGACGTCAAGGCCAAGGGCGACAGCGTGTCCCTGGCCACGGTCTATAACACGTTGCGCGCCTTTTGTGATGCGGGTCTCATGCAGGAGATCACGGTCGATGGCTCCAAGAGCTATTTCGACACCAACATGGACGACCATCCGCATTTCTTCTGGGAAGAAGAGCGCAAGCTGACCGATGCCCCGGTGGATCAGCTTGAAATTCGCCGCCTGCCGGACCTGCCCGAGGGGGCGGAGATTTCCAAGGTGGACGTGGTGATCCGCCTGCGCCACAAGTAGGGCGCGGCAAGGGAGATGTGAGGATCAGGGGCCGGACGGCCCCTTTTTCATGTCTGGATGCCGGAGATGCGCGACGAGGAGGGAATACCGTGAAAGCAGTGATCTATCGCGAATTTGGCGCGGCGGGGGATGTCCTTGCCGTCGAGGAGATCGCCACGCCCGAGCCGGGGCCGGGCGAGGTTCTTGTGCGTGTGGTGTTTTCGGGGGTCAATCCGTCCGACGTCAAGGCGCGGGCCGGGACGCGGCCCGGCGTGACTCGACCGCCCTTTCCCGAGATCGCGCCCCATAGCGATGGCGCGGGGGTGATCGAGGCCGTGGGGGCGGGTGTGGACCCGGCCCGCGTCGGCGCGCGGGTCTGGCTTTGGAACGGACAGTGGCAGCGGGCGCTCGGCACCTGTGCCGACCATATCGCCCTGCCCGAGGCGCAGGCGGTGGACCTGCCGCTGGGTGTGTCGCTCGAAGTGGGCGCGGTGCTGGGGATTCCGGGGCTGACGGCGGCGCATTGTGTCTTTGGCGGCGGGGAGGTGACGGGCAAGACGGTGCTTGTCTCCGGCGGCGCCGGAACCGTGGGTCATCTTGCGGTGCAGCTTGCCAAGTGGGGCGGGGCCAAGGTTATCGCGACGGGCTCGGCCAGGGATTTCGGCAAGATGCGCAAGGCGGGCGCGGATCACGTGGTGGAGTATCACAGCGAGAGCCTTGCCGCGGATGTGCTTGCGGCCAATGGCGGTGCGCTGGTGGATGCGGCGATCGAGGTCGAGTTTGGCCAGAATATCGCGATGCTGGCCGAGGTGATGGCGCCGAACGGGCGGGTCGCGATCTATGGGTCGGCCAAGGATATGACGCCGGTGATTCCCTTCGGTCCGATCCTGTTCAAGGCGCTGACGCTTGATGTGGTGTTGATCTACATCCTGCCGCAGGCCGAGCGTGCCGAGGCGATTGCCCGGTTGCACGGGGCGTTGGCGGACGGGGCGTTGCACGTGCCGGTGGCCAAGGTCTTTGCGCCGGAAGAGACGGCAAAGGCGCATGAGGCCGTGGAGACCGGCAATCGGGACGGGGCGGTTCTGGTCGGATTTTAAGCGGCTTGGCTTAAAACCATTGCCCCGGCTCCATCAGGCCAAGGTCCAGAAGCTGGCGCGAGTGCCATTCGAAAGGCACGGAATTGTGCCAGCGGAAGGACTGGATATCGAAGGTCGAGCCGGGGTTGGTCTTGAGCGCCTTGGCGGTGCGGAAGGAACAGACAGCGGCGGTCAGGTTGTTGTGCCATTCGCAGCTATAGGTGTTGTATTCCTCGTCGTTGAACGTGAAGTCCGGGCGCAGTTCGAGACCGGGTTTGGATTGGAAGAGCGAAATCCGGTCGATCTTGCGGCGATCGTTGGGAATATGTTCCTCGTAGCGCCAGCGCAACCCGCCGAAGAAATCGAGCTGGCGCTCTTTCGGGTGATCGTGATTGTCGGGATCGGGCCGGGCGAGGGCGTAGTAGCCCGATTTATCGAGCATGGCGTCGTCGAGCGATACGGCGTTGGGATGCGTGGTCAGATCGCTTGCATAGAGGTCGACCACGTAGGTCAGCATCGCGAAGCGGCGTTCTTCCATGTGGAAGACCGTCATTTCCCCGACTGTCCGGCTCTCGCAGAAAGGGTAGAACAGGTATTCGCCGTTGAAGCAGTAATAGAGCCATATGCCCGGTGCCGCGGTGATGATCTTGTTGATGGTGTCGATCATGGCCTGGCCTGTGGGGCGGTCCATCGTGACACGGATCACGGTGTCGGCAATATCATCCGCCATCGCGAAGGCCTCGGGCATGAAGACGATGACCTTCTTGAAGCCGAGTGTCTGGTGATGGCGTATGGTGGTGTCGATCTCGGTCTCGTCTTCGATGAAGATGAGCGCCACCGGCCCTTTGGCCAGATGGGCCGCGCCATCGCGCAAGAATGCGGAGAGGGAGTCGTGGGTCATAAAGGGCCTTGCATGAAATCGCACTTCTGTCTGGTGGCAAATTCCGCCAATTCGGCGGGCATTGCAAGCGGTAGGGGTTTTCATGTAGAGACGCGGCCTGAAACCGCGACAGGACCGGGCACATGGCCGATACGAAAAAGCTCTTCATCAAGACTTATGGCTGTCAGATGAACGTCTATGACAGCGAGCGCATGGCCGAGGCCATGGGCGGTGCGGGATATGTCACCACGGACAGCCCCGATGACGCTGATATGATCCTTCTCAACACCTGCCATATCCGGGAAAAAGCGGCCGAGAAGGTCTATTCCGAACTGGGCCGGTTCAAGGGGTTGAAGGCGGCAAAGCCGGACCTCAAGATCGGGGTTGCGGGCTGTGTCGCGCAGGCCGAAGGCGAAGAGATCATGCGCCGTCAGCCGCTTGTCGATCTCGTCGTCGGACCGCAGGCCTATCACCGCCTGCCGGAGATGGAAGCCAAGACGCAGAGCGGGGAAAAGGCGCTCGACACGGATTTCCCCGAGGAAGACAAGTTCGAGAAACTGAAATCCCGCCCCAAGGCCAAGCGCGGCCCGACCGCATTTCTCACGGTGCAGGAAGGGTGCGACAAGTTCTGTGCCTTCTGTGTCGTGCCTTATACGCGCGGGGCCGAGGTCAGCCGCCCGGTGGAACGGATCATCGGCGAGGCGCGCGACCTTGTGGAGCGAGGCGTGCGGGAGATCACCCTTCTGGGCCAGAACGTGAATGCCTATCACGGGGCGGGGCCGGGGGGCGATGCGTGGTCTCTGGCCAAGCTGATCTGGGAATTGGACAAGGTCGACGGGCTTGAGCGTATCCGGTTCACCACGAGCCACCCCAACGATATGAGCGATGACCTCATCGAGACGCATGGGGAATGTGCCAAGCTCATGCCCTATCTGCATCTGCCGGTGCAGTCGGGCAGCAACAAGATCCTCAAGCGCATGAACCGCAGCCATGACCGTGACAGCTATCTGCGCCTGATCGAGAAGATCCGCGCGGCGCGGCCCGATATCCTCATCTCCGGCGATTTCATCGTCGGCTTCCCGGAAGAAACGGCAGAGGATTTCGAAGACACGATGGACCTTATCCGCGAGGTGCAATACGGGCAGGCGTTCAGCTTCAAATACTCGTCGCGCCCCGGCACACCGGCCGCGGAGCGCCCGCTTGTCGATGATGCGGAAGCGAGCGAGCGGCTCTACCGCCTTCAGGCGCTCATCACCGAGCAGCAACGCGCCATCCAGGACAGTATGGTTGGCCGCGAGGTTGGCGTTCTGTTCGAAAAGCCGGGTCGGTTCGAGGGCCAGATGGTCGGCAAGTCCGATTATCTTCACGCGGTGCATGTATCGGATACGGATGCGGGCATCGGTGATCTGCGCCGGGTCAGAATCGTCGAGAGCGGGGCAAACTCCCTTGCCGGGGTCGTTGTGGCCGATTGATGCAGATTGCGAAACAATTCCTCCGGTCTTGGCGGTGTTGTCTTTCGTATGGTTGGCAATGGTGCCGATCCGGTCTGAAGAGCTGTGGCGAAAACACATTGTTGCCATAATTGGCTACCAGATATTGTGAAACGCTCTTCACAGGGTGTCTAAATTTGCTAGAGTGACCGATATTACGAAATCGGTCACACGAAAGCGCATTGGCGTTCGCATGGCCGGATTTAGGCAGAGGATATTGCTGTGGCGGATAAGAGTAAGAGCATGATCCGGGCCGTTTTCGGGGGCGCAATGGCGGTATGCCTTGCTTTGGTGACCCTCGCTCAGCCCGCAGCGGCACAGAACCAGCGCACTGTGCTTGGACAAGAATACATCCCGACGATCTGGATTGACCCGGATGGGTGCGAACACTGGGTGATGGATGACGGGGTCGAGGGCTACATGTCGCCCCATGTCAACCGCCAGGGGATTCCGGTCTGTCGGCGTGGGAATGTCTGTGGGGTGATGCCGTCGGACCAGTTCTTTGCCACCGATCGCTATTCCATCAACGCGGCGAACCGTCAGCGTCTTGCGCAGTTCTTCAAGACCGCGACCGCGTCGGCCTTTATCATCGCCGGTCATACCGACAGCCGCGCCAGCGACGAGTATAACATGCGCCTGAGCTATAACCGGGCCAATGCCGTTGCCAAGGTCGCGCGCTCTGTCGGGGCGCGGGTCATCGACGTGCGCGGCTATGGCGAGCGGATGCCGCGGGCTTCGAACCGGTCGTCTTCGGGGATGGCGCAGAACCGCCGCGTCGAAATCATCTGTATTCGTTAAGGGGGAATGGACATGAAACTCTCTCGGGGACTCCTTCTCCTCGCCTTGGCCACGTCGGTTGCGGGCTGTGTCGGCAACAAGACCGACAAGACCGTGGACCGGGGCTTTGACAGCAAACACCTGAGCCAGCTCAAGGCCGGTATCTGGGTTGATCCCAATGGCTGTGACCACTGGATCATCGACGACGGTGTCGAAGGCTACCTGTCGCAGCGCCTTGATCCCTATGGCAAGCCGGTCTGCTCCGGTGCGGCGCCTCCGGGCGTGGCGACCGGGCCGTTCAAGAAGGGATCGGCCTTCGGCGATCAGATTTGATACAGACCGTATCCGACCAAAAGGGCCGCGTGTTTCGTCACGCGGCCCTTTTTTGTGACAGGCTTGCGAAATCTGTTCCGCTTTGCCTTGCGTATGGCCGCGCGACTTGGCACCCTCAAGATATAGACTCGCATGTGCAGGAGAATTGATTGGCCACAGGTGTCCTGACCCCGCCGTCCCCGTCCGGCTCTCTCGGCGAAACCCTTGTCGAATTCCCGGATAACCGATTGCTGATCGACCTCTGCGGGGAATATGACCGCAACTTGGCCGATATAGAACAGAAACTCTCGGTCCAGATCCTGCGCCGTGGCAACCAGCTTGCCATTCACGGCGAAGACCCGGCCCGCAAGGAAGCCGAAGAGGTGCTCGAGGCGCTCTATCATCGGCTCGAGACGGGAAAATCCGTCGAACATGGCGATATCGACCGCGAGATCCGCATGGGCGGCTCCGAGGCGGAGACCGGCGCGCGGGCCGGTGACCAGCTTGAGATGTTCAAGGGCGGTCCGGTCGAGATCAAGACCCGCAAGAAGCTCGTGGAGCCGCGCACCGATGCGCAGAAGGCCTATGTGCTGTCGCTGTTCAATCACGAGTTGGCCTTTGGCATTGGTCCGGCGGGCACGGGCAAGACTTATCTTGCCGTTGCCGTGGGCGTGTCGATGTTCATCGAGGGCCATGTGGACCGGATCATCCTGTCGCGCCCGGCGGTGGAGGCGGGCGAAAAGCTCGGCTACCTGCCCGGCGACATGAAGGACAAGGTCGATCCCTACATGCAGCCGCTTTACGATGCGCTGAACGATTTCCTACCGGGCAAGCAGCTTGCCAAGCTGATCGAGGAGAAGCGCATCGAGATCGCGCCGTTGGCCTTCATGCGGGGGCGCACGCTGGCCAATGCTTTCGTGGTGCTCGACGAGGCGCAGAACGCGACCACGATGCAGATGAAGATGTTCCTCACGCGGCTTGGGGAAGGCTCGCGCATGGTCATCACCGGCGACCGGAGCCAGGTCGACCTGCCGCGCGGCGTGCCCTCGGGGCTTCGGGATGCGGAACGTCTTCTGAAGGGGATCGACAATATCTCGTTCAACTACTTCACGGCCTCCGACGTGGTGCGCCACCCGCTTGTGGCAGCGATCATCAAGGCCTATGACGCCGATGCACAGGATGAAATGGCCAGGAAGGCCCGGGATTAGAGTCTTCATCTTGGCACAAACACTCACGGGGGGTTGGGGGCGGTCCGCCCCCATGACGATGGCCGCATGTTGACCGATGTGATCCTTGAAGATGACCGCTGGCAGGGGCTGGCCTTCGAGACTCTTGCCGAGCATGCGGCGCAGGAGGTGCTGCGCCATGTGGGGCTTGATCCCGAGGATTGGGAGATTGCGGTTCTGGCCTGCGACGATGCGCGGATTGCCGAATTGAACGGGGATTTCCGCGACAAGCCCGTAGCGACGAATGTCTTGTCCTGGCCGTCCGAAGAGCGGGGCGCGGCGGAAGGGGGCGCGTCTCCCTTGCCGCCCGAGCCGGAGTTTGATCCCGAGCTGGGCGATATCGCGATTGCCTACGACACCTGCGCGCGCGAGGCCGAGGCGGCGGGCAAACCCATGGCGGACCATGTGACGCATCTTATGGTACACGGGGTTTTGCATCTTTTGGGCTATGACCATATCCGTGACAAGGATGCCACGCTGATGGAAGGGCTTGAGATAGCCATACTTGGCAAGATGGGGATTGCTGACCCATATAGGGAATGAAACGGGGCGTATCCCCAATGGAAAGGTGAAATGGGCGACAGTCAGGACGGGTCTTCTAACGCAGCGCCAAGCGCGCAGCCTTTGGGCCAGACACACAAGAGCAGCGGTTTTTTCGGTCGCATTGTTGAAGCACTCCGCCCCGGCGAGGCGGCGACTGTGCCGGAAGTCGGCGCGCAGCCGGCCCAGGCACCCGGAACACATGGCATGATGAACCTGCGCCGGATGCGGGTTGAAGACGTGGCCATTCCCATGGCCGATATCGTCGCCGTGCCGGGCAATATCAGCAAGGACGAGCTTGTCACGGTCTTTCACGACAGCGGCATGTCGCGCCTGCCGGTTTATGAGGGCACGCTCGACACACCGCTCGGCTTTATCCACCTGAAGGATTTCGCCCTCAAACATGGCTTTGCCGCCGAGAACGGAGAGTTCGATCTCGCGGCGATGCTGCGCCCGCTTCTTTACGTGCCGCCCTCGATGCCGATCGGTGTCTTGTTGGCCAAGATGCAGGCCGGGCGGCGGCATATGGCGCTTGTGATCGACGAATATGGCGGTGTGGACGGGCTTGTGACCATCGAAGACCTGATCGAACAGGTGATCGGCGAGATCGAGGACGAGCATGATGTCGATGAGGACAAGCTCTGGGTGCAGGAAGGGCAGGGGAGCTACCTTGCCCAGGCCAAGGCGCCGCTCGACGAGTTCCAGGCCGAGGTCGGGCGCGATCTGACGAGCCATGCCGAGGTTGATACCGAGGAGGTCGATACGCTTGGCGGATTGGTGTTCATGCTCTCGGGCAACGTGCCCGCGCGCGGCGAGGTGGTGACCCACCCGGACGGGATCGAGTTCGAGATCGTCGATGCCGATCCGCGCCGGATCAAGCGGCTGCGCGTGCGATTTGCCGATGCCGACGCCCGCTGACGGCGCGTTCGGGCGCTGGTGGCAGGCGCGGCGGCGGCGCGATCAGCTTTTGCTCATGGCCGCGTTGGGCGGAGAGGCGGCGCTAGGACAGGCGCCGTTTTCCATGCCCGTATTCAGCCTGCTTGGCTTTGCCTTGGTCTTTGCCTTTTTCCCGGCGATGAAAACCCCGCGCGCGGCGGCGCTTGCGGGGTTGGTGTTCGGGTTCGGGTATTTCGCGGTGGCGCTGCACTGGATCGTGCAGCCCTTCCTTGTCGACGTGGCCCGGCATGGCTGGATGGCGCCTTTCGCGCTGGTCTTCATGGCGCTGGGCCTTGCCCTGTTCTGGGCGCTTGCCTTTGGTGTCGCGCGTTGGGCGGGGCGGTCGGCCTGGCCGCTTGTGCCGCTCTTGGCGCTGGCCGAGCTTGGCCGGGCGTATCTATTCACGGGCTTTCCCTGGGCCATGCCGGCCTACGGGCTGGTGGATGGTCTTGGCGGGCAGGGGGCGGCGTGGATCGGGCCGCATGGTCTCAACCTCGTATTCCTGGCGCTTGCGGCGGCTCTTTCGATGATGCCGGTGCGCCCCTTGATCGGGGTGCTGGGCGGGGTGGCCACCGTGGTCGCGCTCTGGCCGCTACCCGCGGACAAGGCCCCGACACAAGGCGCGCCGATCCTGCGTCTGGTGCAGCCGAATGCGCCCCAGAAATTGAAATGGCACCCCGATCACGTCTGGCAGCATTTCGGCCGGGCGATCGAAGCGACCCGCGCAGGCGAGGTGCGCCCGGACCTTATCATCTGGCCGGAAACCTCGGTGCCGGTGCGCCTTGGCGATGCACGCAACACCCTGACCACGATTGCCACGGCGGCGGGTGGTGTGCCGGTGGTGCTTGGGATAAACCGGACCGAGGGGCGACGGATTTACAACTCGGCCGTGGTGCTTGGCCCGGACGGCATGGTCGGCGGGGTCTATGACAAGCATCACCTCGTGCCTTTCGGCGAATATGTGCCCTTTGGCGATCTCTTGGCGCGGTTCGGCATTCACGGCCTCGCGGCGCGGGACGGGGCGGGCTATTCGGCGGGGCCGGGGCCGAGGCTGCTTGACCTTGGGCCGGTGGGGCGCGCGCTTCCGCTGATTTGCTACGAGGTGGTCTTTCCGCAGGATGTGCGCGGTGCGCCCGCGCGGCCCCGGCTCCTGATGCAGATCACCAACGATGCGTGGTTCGGGACATTCTCGGGACCATATCAACACCTGCAACAGGCCCGGATGCGGGCGATCGAGATGGGCCTGCCGCTTGTGCGGGCGGCCAATACGGGGGTGTCGGCGGTCATTGATGCGCGCGGGCGGATCGTGGCGTCTCTTGGTCTTGACGAGGCGGGCCATGTCGATGCGGAACTGCCCCCGGCACGCGCAGAGACGCTCTATGCAAAGATCGGTGATGTGCCCTTCGCGGCGCTTATGGCGCTTTTCGCGGGCCTGACGCTTTGGCGCAGGCGCGGCAAAAGCGATTGACCCTCTGGTGAAGGGCGCGTAAGCCCTTTGGCACCTGTTGTCACAACGGCTTCCTGGCGTGACGACGTAATCCCAATGGAGCATTTCATGAGCAGACAGAACTACACCTTCACCTCGGAATCGGTCTCCGAGGGGCATCCTGACAAGGTGTGTGACCGTATCTCCGACGCCGTATTGGACGCCTTTCTTGCCCAAGAGCCAGAAGCGCGCGTGGCCTGTGAAACCTTTGCCACGACGAACCGCGTTGTGATCGGCGGCGAGGTCGGGCTGTCTGATGAGGAGAAGCTGACCAAGGTCAAGGACGACCTGGCCCATGTGGTGCGCGATTGCGTGCGCGACATCGGCTATGAGCAGGACAAGTTCCACTGGCGCACGCTTGAGGTCACCAACCTCCTGCACGAGCAATCGGCGCATATCGCCCAAGGTGTGAACGCGGCCGAGAACAAGGATGAAGGCGCGGGCGACCAGGGTATCATGTTCGGATTCGCCACCAACGAGACCGAGGCGCTCATGCCCGCCCCGATCCAATATGCGCACGCGATTCTGCGCCGCCTTGCCGAAGTGCGCAAGAACGGCACCGAGCCGAGCCTTGGCCCGGACGCGAAATCGCAGCTTTCAGTGCGTTATGAAAACGGCACGCCGGTCGGTGTGTCCTCGATCGTTCTTTCGACGCAGCATCTTGATGAGAGCATGACCTCGGCGGATGTGCGTGACGTGGTCGAGCCGTATATCCGCGAGATCCTGCCCGAGGGGTGGATTGACGCCGAGACGGTCTGGCATGTGAATCCGACGGGCAAATTCGTCATCGGCGGACCGGATGGCGATGCGGGGCTGACCGGGCGCAAGATCATCGTCGACACCTATGGCGGCGCAGCGCCGCACGGGGGCGGTGCGTTTTCCGGCAAAGACCCGACCAAGGTTGACCGCTCGGCGGCCTATGCGGCGCGCTACCTTGCCAAGAACGTCGTGGCGGCGGAAATGGCGGCGCGCTGCACCGTGCAGCTTTCCTATGCGATCGGCATCGCAGAGCCGCAGTCGATCTATGTCAATACGCATGGCACCGGTGCGGTCGCGGATGCCGAGATCGAAAAGGCGATCCGCAACGTGATGGACCTGACCCCGCGCGGCATTCGCATGCAGCTTCAGCTTAACAAGCCGATCTTCCAGCGCACGGCGGCCTATGGCCATTTCGGACGTCCGCCCGAGGCCGATGGCGGCTTTAGCTGGGAGCGGATCGACCTTGTGGACGCCTTGAAGAAAACGATTTGAGGGCCGGACAGGTTGAAGAGAGTCTTGGGGCGTGCATCGCGGGATGCGCGCCCTGTTCCTGTTGCGTCAAAGCCTCCGGCGCTTGATCCCCCGACGTGATGCTCCGGCGTGTTGAAGCACACCGAAAAACGCGGCTGGCGCAAGTTCTGGCGCGCGGCCTTGAGGCCCGTCTGGCCGGGTTTCTGACCTGCTCGCCCTGAGGCAAAACCGCTGAATTGCCCGATGCTTGCCCTTGCCCGGCTTGACCCGGGCCGGACCTTCGTTGCATAGGCGCGGTTATGACAGATGAAGAGCACAAGACACATCCCTCGGGCGCGCCCTGGCGCAACTTCTATGGCCGCTTCAAGGGCAAGGGCCTGAGGAAGTCGCAGGAGGCCTATCTTGATGAAGATCTGGCGGCGTTGTCGCCGGGCGAAGTCACCTGGGAGGAGAACCCTGAGCGCGACAAGATCGACCACGAAGCGCTCTTCGGCGGCAAGGAGGTCTGGCTCGAGATCGGGTTTGGCGGCGGTGAGCACATGGTGCATCAGGCCGTGCAGAATCCGGGCGTCGGCATCATCGGCTGCGAGCCCTATATCAACGGCGTTGCGATGCTTTTGGGGAAAATCCGCGAGGCGGGGGCCGAGAATATCCGGGTGCATCCCGGTGATGCGCGCGACATGTTTGACGTGCTGCCCGAGGCGAGCATCTCGCGGGCCTTCCTGCTCTATCCGGACCCATGGCCGAAGAAGCGCCACCACCGCCGCCGGTTCGTCACGCCAGAGCATCTTGCGCCGCTGGCACGTGTGTTGAAGCCCGGCGCGATTTTCCGGGTGGCGACGGATATTCCCGACTACGTGCGCCAGACGCTTGAGCAGGTGCCGAAACACGGGTTCGAGTGGTTGGCCGAGGGACCAGCGGATTGGCGCGAGCCCTGGGGCGACTGGATTTCGACACGCTATGAGCAAAAGGCGTTTCGCGAAGGGCGCGTGCCGCATTACCTTACCTTCCGACGCAAGTAGGACGCTTTGCCCGCCCCCGCGGAGGGGCCGGACAAAGCGGCCTGTCCCAAGGGACAGGCAGCAGGGGCTTTGCCCCTCTTGGGCCTTTGGCCCAATTCACCCCAAGGTATTTTGCCCAAGAAGAAGCAGGGGTCGCGCCTGCGGCATGGACGGCTGCGCGGTGTTGCGATAACAGCTTGGGCAAGAGCAAGAGAGGAATTGCCCATGTCCGCACACGGCACCCCAACCCCCATGACCTCCAGCCCCTGCGGCCCGCTTCAGGGCGAGGCGCATGTGCCGGGTGACAAGTCGATCTCGCACCGTGCGCTCCTTTTCGGGGCGATGGCCGTGGGCGAGACCAGGATCACCGGGCTTCTGGAGGGGGAAGATGTTCTTGATACGGCAAAAGCCATGCGGGCCTTCGGGGCCGAGGTAAGACGCGACGCGGACGGTGTGTGGTATGTGCATGGCGTGGGTGTTGGCGGCTTTGCCGAGCCGGAGAATGTCATCGACTGTGGCAATTCCGGGACCGGGGTGCGCCTCATCATGGGAGCGATGGCAACCACGGGAATTTCGGCGACCTTCACGGGCGATGCCTCACTCAACAAGCGGCCCATGGCGCGGGTCACTGACCCGATCACGCTTTTCGGGGCGCAGGCGGTGGGGCGCTCCGGCGGGCGACTTCCGATGACCATCGTGGGCGCGGGACACCCCGTGCCGGTGCGCTACGAGGTGCCGGTGCCTTCGGCGCAGGTCAAGTCGGCGGTGCTTCTTGCGGGATTGAACGCGCCGGGGCAGACCGTTGTCATCGAAAAGGAAGCAACGCGGGATCATACCGAGCGGATGCTGGCCGGGTTCGGCGCCGAGATCACGACCGAGGTTACGGAAGAGGGCCGGGTCATCACGCTCACCGGGCAGCCGGAGCTCAAGCCGCAGACCATCGTGGTGCCGCGTGATCCGTCGAGCGCGGCCTTCCCGGTCTGTGCGGCGCTGATCGTGCCGGGGTCGGATGTGCTTGTGCCCAATATCGGGCTCAATCCGACGCGGGCGGGGCTATTCACCACGCTCAAGGAGATGGGCGCGGACCTCACCTATGAAAACCTGCGCGAAGAGGGCGGCGAGCCGGTGGCGGACCTGCGGGCGCGGTTCTCGCCGGACCTCAAGGGAATCGAGGTCGATCCGGCGCGGGCGGCGAGCATGATCGACGAATATCCGGTCCTCTCGGTCGTTGCGGCATTTGCCGAGGGTGAGACCGTGATGCGGGGCGTAAAGGAGCTTCGGGTCAAGGAGAGCGACCGGATCGACGCGATGGCCAAGGGGTTGCGGCTCAATGGCATCGAGGTCGATGAGGGTGAGGATTGGTGGATCGTCAAGGGGCGCGGGGCGGGCAACGTGCCGGGCGGTGCGACCTGTGAAAGCCATCTCGACCACAGGATCGCCATGTCCTTCATGGTCATGGGGATGGCGGCGCAAGCGCCTGTCAGCGTGGATGATGGTGCGCCGATCGCGACCTCTTTCCCGATCTTCGAGACCCTGATGGAAGGGCTTGGGGCGAAGCTCGTCAAAGGGGGCGCGTGATGGCGTTTACCATCGCGATAGACGGCCCCGCAGCGGCGGGTAAAGGAACGGTGTCGAAAGCCGTTGCCGCGCATTTCGGCTTTGCACATCTGGATACCGGGCTTCTCTATCGGGCGGTCGGGGCAAAGATGCTTGCCGGGGTTGAGCCGGTTGAGGCCGCGAAAACCCTTATGGCAGAAGATCTTGAGGGCGAGGGCCTGCGCCAGCCAGAAGTGGCCCAGGCGGCGAGCAAGGTCGCCGTGATGGGCGAGGTGCGGGCGGCGCTTGTTGATTTTCAACGCGCGTTTGCCCGGCGGTCGGGGGGGGCGGTGCTCGATGGGCGTGATATCGGCACGGTGATTTGCCCCAATGCAGAGGCCAAGCTTTTCATCACCGCAAGCGCGGAAGTCCGAGCCGAGCGGCGCTATCTCGAGCTTGAAAGCAAGGGACATGAGACCAGCCGGGAGGCGGTTCTTGCTGATGTGAAGGAGCGCGACGCGCGGGATATGGAGCGGGCGGAGGCGCCGTTGAAGCCGGCAGAGGATGCTGTGGTGATCGACACCAGCGAGATGAGCATCGAGCAGGCGATTGCAGAGGCAATCAAGGCGATTGATGCTCGGCTTGGGGGGTAAGGCGATGCAGATGCGCAAGATGGGAGCCAGGGGGCCGGATGTTTCGGCGCTGGGGATCGGGGCGATGTCGTTTTCGGATTTCTATGGGCCGACGAGCGAGGCCAATTCCTTTGCCATTCTCGATGCCGCGCTTGAGGCGGGGGTGACGCATCTGGATACGGCCAATATCTATGGCATGGGACGGTCGGAAGAGGCGATTGGGCGGTTCCTCAAGGACCGGGGTGCGGGGACGCGGGAGCGGTTCCATATCGCGACCAAGGCGAGCATCACCAAGGACGATGAGGGCAAGCGGTGTTTCCGCAATGACCTTGGGCATCTGGAGGCCGAGCTTGACCAGAGCCTTGCACGTATGGGGGTTGAGCAGGTGGACCTGTTCTATATCCATCGCCGCGACCCGAAGGTGCCGATCGAGGAGGTTGTGGGGAGTCTTACCCTATTGAAAGAAAAGGGTAAAATCGGTGGGATCGGGTTTTCCGAGATCGCCCCATCCTCGCTTCGCCGGGCGGCGAGGGAGCATCATGTCGATGCGGTGCAGTCGGAATATTCCCTCTCGACGCGGGCGCCGGAGCTTGGGCTTTTGCAAGCCTGCGACGCGCTTGGCACGGCGTTTGTCGCTTTTTCACCGGTGGGGCGGTCGCTTCTCACGGATGATCCGATCCCGCTTGAGCGGGCCACGGAACTGCCGTTCCTGAAGGTCAACCCGCGCTTTCAAGAGCCGAATTATAGCGAAAATATCAAGGCCACAGAAGGCTTTAGGGCGCTTGCGGCGGATATGGGGGTTCCGGCGGCGGGGCTTGCGATTGCTTGGACATTGGCCAAGGGAGAGCATGTGATTTCGATCCCCGGCACGCGGTCGGCCAGGCATTTTGCCGAGCTTGTCACCGGGGTAGAGATGAGCCTTAGCGCCGAGGATATCGCCGCGATCGAGGCGGCTTTGCCGGTCGGGTGGGCGCATGGGGATCGCTATTCGGCGGACCAGTGGGTCGGGCCGGAGCGATATTGTTAACACCCAAAAACAACGTCGGTATTACGTCGGTATTGCGTCGGTGCGGTTTTCGCGTGGGCAGGGGTTGAGTAACCTTTTCGATTGTGATTGTTATGATATAACATATCCAAATCGGACGGAGATAGAACATGCAGGATACACGGCTTCCGGTCACGGTCTTGTCGGGCTTCCTCGGGGCGGGGAAGACGACGCTTCTCAATCACGTGTTGCAGAACCGCGATGGGCGCAAGGTCGCGGTCATCGTCAATGACATGAGCGAGGTGAATATCGACGCCGACCTCGTGCGCGAGGACGGGGCGCTTTCGCATCTCGATGAGAAGCTCGTGGAGATGACCAACGGCTGCATCTGCTGCACGCTGCGCGATGACCTTCTGGTCGAGGTGCGGCGGCTGGCGGAGGCGGGGCGGTTCGATGCGCTTTTGATCGAGAGCACCGGCATTGCCGAGCCGCTGCCGGTTGCGGCGACCTTCGATTTTCGCGATGCGGAGGGGCAGAGCCTTTCGGATGTGGCGCGCCTCGACACGATGGTGACGGTGGTGGATGCGATCAACCTTCTGAAAGATTTCAGCAGCCATGATTTCCTTGGCGACCGGGGCGAGAGCCTTGGGCCGGAGGATGAGCGCACGCTTGTGGACCTTCTCACCGACCAGATGGAATTTGCCAATGTGATCGTTCTCAACAAGGCGAGCGATGCGGGGCAGGTCAAGGTTGATGCCGCGCGCACGATCATCAAGGCGCTCAACCCGGATGCCAAGGTGATCCTTGCCGATCACGGGGTGGTGGCGACCGGCGATATCCTTGAGACCGGATTGTTCGATTTCGACCGGGCGCAGGAACATCCGCTCTGGGCGAAAGAGCTTTACGGGTTTGAACATCACGTCCCGGAAACCGAGGAATACGGCATCTCGTCTTTTGTCTACCGCGCAAGGCGGCCGTTTCATCCGGTGAAAATCCATGCGCTGCTCAACGGCGATTTGCCGGGGGTGATCCGGGCCAAGGGGCATTTCTGGATCGCGACGCGCCCCGATTGGGCGGCGGAGTTCTCGCTTGCCGGGGCGGTGTCGATGGTGCGGCCCTTGGGACGTCGGTGGGCCGGTGTGCCGGAACGGTTCTGGCCGACCCATCCGGGAGCCGAGGAAGAGCGGCTGCGCAACTGGGTTGAACCGTGGGGCGACCGGCGGCAGGAACTGGTCTTTATCGGAACGGGGCTTGACCGGGCCGGGATCGAGGCGCGGCTTGATGCCTGCCTTGTCGAGGGGGAGGCATTCGCACCGGAGCGCTGGACGGGGATGCGTGACCCGTTTCCGGGCTGGGGCCGGGAGGCGGCATGATGGGGCGACGCAATCTGCGGGCCGGGAATGTGCGGCGGCGCGCGGGCGATCCCATGCGCGAGTTCGACGCGCTTCCGCCGCCGCTTCGGGCGTGGCTTCGGGAGGCGGCGTTGCCGTGGAATCCGAAATCGGCGCTGCGCATCTGGCAAAAGGCGCATCGGCAGGGCGGCACCGAGGCGGCGCTCGCGCGGCTCGCCGCCGCCGAGGCCGGAACGCTGGCGCGGGATGGGGCGCACCGGCAAAAAGCCGCCAAAACCGGTTGATTTCCCTTGAAACGCGGCTTATAGAGCGCCTGTCGACAAGGCGTGCAGCGCCATAGAACAAAGAGACGAGCAGGGTCGGGCATTACCGGCCCTCTTTGTTTTATGTGAACGGCGTTGCGGCTGACCAACGAAACCCAAGACCGGCGGAGACAACCGCACGGCCAGAAAAAGCACTTTGTAAAGGAAAAGACGCCACATGGCTAACGCAACCATGGAGGAATTCGAAGCCCTCCTTAATGAAAGCTTCGAAATGGACACGCCGACCGAAGGGTCGGTTGTCAAGGGCAAGGTCATCTCGATTGAAGCGGGCCAAGCCATCATCGACGTAGGCTACAAGATGGAAGGCCGCGTTGATCTCAAAGAATTCGCAAATCCCGGTGAAGCTCCTGAAATCGCTGTAGGCGACGAGGTGGAAGTGTATCTCCGCGCGGCCGAGAACGCCCGCGGCGAAGCCGTGATTTCCCGCGAGATGGCCCGCCGTGAAGAGGCATGGGACCGTCTTGAAAAAGCATATGCAGACGAAGAGCGCGTTGAAGGCGCCATCTTTGGCCGCGTCAAGGGCGGCTTTACGGTCGATCTCGGCGGTGCCGTGGCGTTCCTGCCCGGTTCGCAAGTTGACGTGCGCCCGGTGCGCGACGCGGGCCCGCTCATGGGTCTCAAGCAGCCGTTCCAGATCCTCAAGATGGACCGTCGCCGTGGCAACATCGTCGTGTCGCGCCGCGCCATCCTCGAAGAGAGCCGCGCCGAACAGCGTGCAGAGGTCATCGCGAACCTCACCGAGGGGCAGGCCGTGGACGGCGTTGTCAAGAACATCACCGAATATGGTGCCTTCGTGGACCTTGGCGGTGTGGACGGGCTTCTGCACGTCACCGACATGGCTTGGCGCCGTGTGAACCACCCGTCGGAAATCCTGTCGATCGGCGAAACCGTCAAGGTTCAGGTCATCAAGATCAACAAGGAAACCCACCGTATCAGCCTCGGCATGAAGCAGCTCCAGGAAGATCCGTGGGATCTCGTGGCCGCGAAATACCCGCTCGAGTCGGTGCATACCGGCCGCGTCACCAACATCACCGACTACGGTGCGTTTGTTGAGCTTGAGGCGGGCGTTGAGGGCCTGGTTCACGTTTCGGAAATGTCCTGGACCAAGAAGAACGTGCACCCCGGCAAGATCGTGTCCACCTCGCAAGAGGTCGAGGTCATGGTTCTCGAGATCGACCCCGCGAAACGCCGCGTGTCGCTTGGCCTCAAGCAGACCATGCGCAACCCGTGGGAAGTTTTCGCAGAGACCCACCCGGAAGGCACCGAGGTCGAAGGCGAAGTCAAGAACATCACCGAGTTCGGCCTGTTCATCGGTCTCGACGGCGAGATCGACGGCATGGTTCACCTCTCCGACATTTCGTGGGACGAGCGCGGCGAAGATGCCATCCAGAACTACAAGAAGGGCGATGTCGTTCAGGCCGTGGTTTCGGAAGTCGACGTCGAGAAAGAGCGCATCTCGCTCTCGATCAAGGCGCTTGGCGGTGACAAGTTCGCAGAAGCCGTTGGCGGCGTGAAGCGTGGCTCGGTCATCACTGTTGAAGTGACCGCGATCGAAGATGGCGGCATCGAGGTCGAATACGAAGGCATGAAGTCGTTCATCCGTCGTTCGGACCTGTCGCGCGACCGCGCAGACCAGCGCCCCGAGCGTTTCTCGGTTGGCGACAAGGTTGATGTGCGCGTGACCAACGTCGACAGCAAGACCCGCCGTCTTGGCCTGTCGATCAAGGCGCGCGAGATCGCGGAAGAGAAAGAGGCCGTCGAACAGTACGGTTCCTCCGACTCCGGCGCGTCGCTTGGCGATATCCTTGGCGCAGCGCTCAAGGGCGACGAGTAAGCCAAAGACCGGAAACGGCATCAAGTTTGGAACGGCCCCGTCTTGCGCGGGGCCGTTTTTTCTTGTCCGTCTGTTACCGTCGGGCCAAGGCTTTTCGAAAAGCCTTGCAAGCGGTTTCGAAACCGCTTGTTGGCGGGGCAGACAGGGAAGAGGCAGGTGTGCCGGAACACGGTCTTGATTCTGGCCGCCGTTCCTGGCGGGAGCATGAATGTGGCAAGAATGAGGCGTATTTCTCATTCCGAATCAATGGCTTCTCTGCGCTGCGGCACGGGGAATTCCACCGCTGACGCCGTGTCGGGCGGGTGGATTCCGTCTGCGCGGCACCCGATTTCGGCGATTTCCGGCGTTTTTCCGGGGTAACTGCCGCGTATGTGTTTCCGTTTTTCAGGATTGTTTCTATAGTCAGGACGATGCACGCGCAGAAGACATGCACGCCCAGGGAGTACACAGACCGATGATCCGCTCGGAACTCATCCAGAAAATCGCCGATGACAATCCGCATCTCTATCAAAGGGATGTCGAGCGCATCGTGAACACGATCTTTGAAGAGATTATTGACGCCATGGCCCGAGGAGATCGGGTCGAGCTTCGTGGCTTCGGGGCCTTCTCGGTCAAGAAGCGCGACGCACGGATCGGGCGCAACCCGCGCACGGGCGAGACGGTTCAGGTCGAGGAAAAACACGTGCCGTTCTTCAAGACCGGCAAACTCTTGCGGGATCGTCTCAACGGGAAGTAACCGATGCGGTATATTCGCTATGCCTTTCTCGCCGCTCTGGCGGTTGTTCTCATTTCCGTGGCCATGGCCAACCGGGGATTTGTCACGCTGAACCTTTTGCCGTCGGCGCTTGCCGATCTGACGGGGTTCGGTTGGTCCATTGCGTTGCCGCTTTACGTGGTGATTTTCGCCAGCATCGCGGCAGGGGTTCTGATCGGGTTTGTCTGGGAATGGCTGCGCGAGCACAAGCACCGTGCCGCCGGGAGCCAGATGCAGCGCGAACTCAAGCAGACAAAGCGCGAGATGCGGCGCATCAAAGGCAGCGAAGGCAAGCCGCAGGACGAGGTTCTTGCGATCCTCGACGAGGCGGGCTGACGCCGTTTGCAAGCGCGCCGGCTTGCGGGTAGAGACAGATCATGGATATCCGGGTCAAGATTTGCGGGCTGCAAGAGCCTGCGCATGTGGTGGCGGCCGCCGAGGCGGGCGCGGCCTATGTGGGCTTTGTGTTTTTCGCGAAATCCCCGCGCAATGTGGGGCTTGAGCAGGCCAGAGACCTGGCGCTGGCCGCGCCGGTGGGGCTGGCCAAGGTGGCGCTCGTGGTCAATGCCGAGGATGCGTTTCTTGATCAGTTGGTTGAACGGGTGCCGCTGGACATGTTGCAGCTTCACGGGGCGGAGAGCCCCGAGCGCGTGGCCGAGATCCGGGCGCGCCATGGCTTGCCGGTGATGAAGGCGGTGGGGATCGCCGAGGAGGCGGATCTTGCGGTGCTCCAGACCTATGGTGCGGTGGCGGATCAGTTGCTTGTGGATGCCAAGCCGCCGAAAGGGGCCGCGTTGCCGGGGGGCAACGGGCTGGCCTTCGATTGGCGCCTGGTGAACCGGAAATACTGGCCCTGTCCGTGGATGCTGGCCGGGGGGCTGACGCCGGGCAACGTGGCCGAAGCGATCCGGATGACGGGCGCGCGGCAGGTTGATGTATCCTCGGGCGTGGAACGCGCGCCGGGGGTGAAGGATGCGGGGCTGATCCGGGATTTCGTCGCCGCGGCCAGGGGTGTTGGCAAAGAGGCGGCGGTGCCGAAACTGCGCTAAGACGGCGTTCACCTTCTTGCGGCATGGATTGGTCATGCCTGCCTTGCCCGACCATCTCACAGCCGAACAATGGTTTGCCCAGTTTCCCGGATCGTCCGAGGCGCGCGGCATCGCCTCAGGTCGCCGCTTTCAGCTTGCCCTGTATGCATGTGCGTTCTAGGTAAAGTGAACGCGCAGGAGAAGGGCGACCCAATGGCCAACGATCTTTTCAATTCCTTCATGACCGGACCCGACGAAAAGGGCCGGTTCGGCAATTACGGCGGGCGGTTCGTGTCGGAGACACTGATGCCTCTCATCCTCGAGCTTGAGGCGGAATATGAAAAGGCCAAGACCGACCCGACCTTCTGGGCCGAGATGGACGATCTCTGGAAACACTATGTTGGCCGCCCCAGCCCGCTCTATTTTGCCGAACGCATGACCGAGACTTTGGGCGGTGCGAAAATCTATCTCAAGCGTGACGAGCTGAACCATACCGGCGCGCACAAGATCAACAACGTGCTGGGCCAGATCATCCTTGCCCGCCGCATGGGCAAGGAACGCATCATCGCCGAAACCGGCGCGGGCCAGCATGGCGTGGCGACGGCGACGGTTTGCGCCAAGTTCGGGCTGAAATGCGTGATCTACATGGGCGCGCATGATGTGCAGCGGCAGGCGCCAAACGTGTTCCGTATGCGTCTTCTGGGGGCCGAGGTGGTGCCTGTGACCTCTGGGCGCGGCACGCTCAAGGACGCGATGAACGATGCGCTGCGCGATTGGGTGACCAATGTGCGCGACACGTTCTATTGCATCGGCACGGTGGCGGGGCCGCACCCCTATCCGGCCATGGTGCGCGACTTCCAGTCGATCATCGGCAAGGAAGTCAAGGAACAGTTGCCCGAGTTCGAGGGGGAGGGCGCGTTGCCCGATACGATCATTGCCGCGATTGGCGGCGGGTCGAACGCGATGGGGCTTTTCTATCCGTTCCTCGATGACAAGAGCGTCAACATCATCGGCGTCGAAGCCGGGGGCAAGGGCGTCGACGACAAGATGGAGCATTGCGCGTCGCTCACTGGCGGACGGCCCGGCGTGCTGCATGGCAACCGGACCTATCTCTTGCAGGATGATGACGGGCAGATCCTCGAGGGCTATTCGATCTCGGCGGGCCTTGATTATCCGGGGATCGGGCCGGAGCATAGCTGGCTTCACGATACGGGCCGGGCGGAGTATGTGTCGATCACCGACAAGGAGGCGCTTGAGGCGTTCCAGTTCTCTTGTGCCCATGAGGGGATCATCCCGGCGCTTGAGCCGTGCCATGCGTTGGCGCATGTGATGAAGCTCGCGCCGACCTTGCCGAAGGATCATGTGCTCGTGATGAACATGTGCGGGCGTGGCGACAAGGACGTGCAGACCGTGGCGCGCTATCTCGGCTTTGACATGAGCGACACGGAGGGGCGGTCGGCGGACTGATCCCTTTTGACCGAGGAGAAGACAAGGCGCCCGGTTGGGCGCCTTTCGCGTTTTCAGCCTTCGAGCGCGCAGGCCTTGAGGATGTGCAGTGGCACCACGTCGAGCGCGCGTTGGTGCGTGGCCGAGAGATCGACGCGGGGCGCGCAGCCTTCGTCATGGGCCTGAAGGAAACGGGCAGCGCAAAGGCACCAGCGGTCGCCGGGTTTCAGGCCGGGAAAGGCGAAATCGGGCTGGGGCGTGGAAAGGTCATTGCCGACATAGGCCGAGAAGGCGAGAAATTCGGCGGTCATCACGGCGCAGACCGTATGGTTGCCCTGATCCTCGTCGCAGGTATTGCAATGGCCATCGCGGAAAAACCCGGTCATGGGGTTGGTCGAGCAGGGGCTGAGCGGTGCGCCCAGCACGTTCACGGAGGGTTCCTGATGGATCATGGGTGCGATGATGCCACGCCGGGAGCCGAAGGGCAAACCCGGCGTTGGGCCGATTACTGGGCGGCGGCGGCAATGGCGCGGAACATGGCGACGTTGCTTGCATGCGCGCCGGGGTCGCGGAACTGGCGGTCGGCGGCATTAGTGGCGATGACGACGCCGAGCGGTTGGTTCACGTAGATATATTGCCCGTAGATGCCGCGCCCGAGATATTCGCCCGGGCTTGCGCCGATGGGCACCCACCATTGATAGCCGTAGCCGATGGCGCCCTCTGCGGTATTGGCGCTGGCGGTCGTGCTCTCGGCGACCCAGGGCGCGGGGACGATTTGTTGGCCGTTATAGGCGCCGTTCTGCAGGAACATCTGGCCAAACCGGGCATAGTCTCGGGTGCGGATGTTGAGACCGCCAAGGACAAAGGCGACGCCTTCGCCATCCGTGATGTAATAGGGGGCCTCTTCGTAGCCGAGCGGCGCGATGATCTTCTCGGAGAGCAGCGAGGGGATGTCGCGCCCGGTCGCGCCCCGGATCACCATGCCGAGGATATGGGTGTCGATGGAGACATATTGCCATGTCGTGCCCGGGGCGGTGAATGTCTCGGTCAGGCCTTCGGCAAAGCCGTCCATCGTGCCGCCAAGGGCGATCACGCGGCCCATGCGGTTGATGTCGGAATCATAGTCGAGATAGTCCTCGTCGAAGGTCACGCCCGAGGACATCTGCAGCACGTTGCGGATCGTTGCGCCATCGTAGGCGCCGCCCTTCAGGGTGGGGGCGTATTTGGTCACCGGGTCATCGAGCGAGTCGATATGGCCCTCGGCCATGATCACGCCGAACAGGGCGGAGAGGTAAGATTTGGCGACCGACCAGGAGATGCGGCGGTCTTCGGGCGAGGTGCCCTGGTGGTAACTCTCATGCACGAGGGCGCCGTCCTTGAGCACCACGAGCGCCGTTACCGAGCGCGCGTCGATCCAGTCTGCGCTGCCCTCGGGGAGTGTCAGCGGCGGGCCATCGGGCAGGACCGAGACCGGGCCGTCGCCGCGGCCCACCGGAGTCGTCAGGAACAGCGTGTCCATGTGCGAGAAGTTGTGGACGATCTTTTCCTCGGAAAACAGCGTGTTCACGGCCATCAGCCGGCTGATTTCTTCGCGTTTCCAAGCATAGAGCACTGCGGCCGTGACGGTCAGCAGCAGCAGAATCCGGCCGAGCCATTTTCCGAATGTGCGCATGGAGCCCCTCCCTTTTGGCGCAGTTGGCCAGAGAAAAGGGCGTTTTGGCAAGTCTAACGTTGGGAGAGGGCGCAGGCGGGTGCGGTTAGCGGAACTTGTCCGCGAGCTTCTGAAGCGGGCTTCTTGTGTCTTCGGGGGCCGGTTCAGGCGCCGGCTTGGGCGCGGTTTCCCTAGGCTTCGTCGTGGAGGAACGCGGTGGGTTCACGCGCAGGGCCACGGCGTTCATGAACTTGCCGGTGTCCCCTTCGGCCAAGTGGGGCGCGCCGTCGGAAAGACCGCGCAGGAGATCGTCGAGCCAGTCCTGATCGGCCTTGGCGAAGTCGCGCAGCACGTAGCCCGCCACGGCGTCCTTGTGACCGGGATGGCCGATGCCGAGGCGGACGCGGTCGTAATGCGGGCCGATATGTTGATGGATGGAGCGCAGCCCGTTATGTCCGGCATGACCGCCGCCTGCCTTGACGCGGCACTTGCCGGGGGCGAGGTCGAGTTCGTCATGGAAGACGGTGATGTCGGTGCTGTCGAGCTTGTAGAAACGCATGGCCTCGCCGACGGATTGGCCGGAGAGGTTCATGAAGGTCTGCGGCTTGAGCAGGATGACCTTTCGGGAACCGAACTTGCCTTCGCTGACCTCGGCCTGGAACTTGCCTTTCCAGGGGCCGAACCCGTGATCCCCGGCGATGCGGTCCAGCGCCATGAAGCCGATATTGTGGCGGTTGCCTGCGTATTTGCGACCCGGATTGCCGAGTCCGACGAAGAGTTTCATGCGCTGCGCCCCGATGGTCCTTTTGTCTTGTGATCTATAGGCACGGTCGGGGAGGGAATCAATCGGCCCACCCGCCAAACGAAAACGCGGCCCCCGGAGGAGCCGCGTTTGAAACATGTCGCACAAGGCGGGAAGATCACTCTTCCGCTGCGGCCTCTGCGGTTTCTTCGGACGCATCTTCTTCGTCGTCATCGCTTGCCGCGAGCGTGGCAGGTGCGGCGATGTTGGCGATCACGAAGTCGCGCTCGATGGTCGGCTTGGCGCCGGAGGGCAGGGTCACGTCGGAGATGTGAATGATGTCGCCGATGTTGAGGCCAGCAAGATCAACGGTGATCTTTTCCGGGATATCGCCGGCGGTCACGCGCAGCTCGACATCCGGGCGCACGATGTTGAGGAAGCCGCCATGCTTGATGCCGGGGCATTCTTCTTCGTTGATGAACTCGACGTGGATGAAGAGGTTGATCTTCGAGGTGCGGCGCAGGCGCAGCAGGTCGAGGTGGGTCGGAAGGTCTTTGACGATGTCGCGCTGCACACTGCGGCAGATCACGCGCACGTCTTCCTCGCCTTCAACCTTGAGGTTGAAAAGGGTCGAAAGGAAGCGGCCTTCATGCAGCTTCTTGAGAAGCGTGTTGAAGGGGATCTGGATTGCCAGGGGGTCTTGGTCGCCACCGTAGACGACACCGGGGACCATACCATCGCGACGTGCTTGACGAGCGGCGCCCTTGCCTGTCCCCGTCCGGACCTCGGCGTGAAGATCAGGGATCTGTCCAGCCATTTTAATTCTCCAATATGTTAGGGCAGGGTGCCTCCAAGGCTGTCACCCCGCGTGAAGCCGCGCCTATAGCGCAGTCCTTGGTGTTTGGAAAGAGGATTCGGCGCGAAACACGCGGTCTCGCGCCAAAGAAGATCAATCTTGCCAGCGACCTTCGAAATCTTCGGGAACAAGCAGGATATCGCGGCCAAGCTCGTCGATGCGCCGACGCCCGCAGAGCGCCATCGAAATATCGAGTTCCTTGTGCAGCACTTCGAGCGCCTTGGTGACGCCCTGTTCGCCCATGGCCCCGAGGCCATAGACGAAGGCGCGGCCGATATAGGTTCCCTTGGCGCCCATGGCGATGGCCTTGAGGATGTCCTGACCCGAGCGGATGCCGGAATCGAGATGCACCTCGACCTGGTCGCCCACGGCATCGAGAATCGAGGGCAGGGCGCGGATCGAGGAGATCGCGCCATCGAGCTGGCGTCCGCCGTGGTTCGAGACGATGATCGCGTCGGCCCCGACCTGAAGCGCCATCCTGGCGTCTTCGGCGTCGAGGATGCCCTTGAGGATCACCGGGCCGCCCCAAAGCTCTTTGATCTTGGCGATCTTGCCCCAGTCAAGCGAGGGGTCGAATTGCTCGGCGGTCCATGCGCCGAGGTCGGCGGCGTCGGAGATGCCGTCTACATGGCCGACGATATTGCCGAAATTGCGCCGTTTCGCGCCGAGCATGCCAAGGCCCCATGTCCATTTGGTCATCAGGTTGGCGATGGTGCGCGCGGTGAGCTTGGGCGGCGCGGAGAGGCCGTTCCTGAGATCCTTGTGGCGCTGACCGAGGATCTGAAGGTCGAGCGTGATGACGAGGGCGGAACAGCCCGCCGCCTTGGCACGTTCGATCAGGCGGCGCACATAGTCCTCGTCGCGCATCGTGTAGAGCTGAAACCAGAAAGGTTTCGTCGTCGCATCGGCCACGTCCTCGATCGAATTGATGGACATGGTCGAGAGGGTGAAGGGCACGCCGAATTTCTCGGCGGCGCGGGCGGCCTTGATCTCGCCATCGGCGCATTGCATCCCCGTCAGGCCGACGGGCGCGAGGGCGACGGGCATCGAGACGTCCTGTCCGATCATCCGGGTCGCGGTGGAGCGGCCCGACATGTCCACGGCGACGCGCTGGCGCAGGTAGATCTTGTCGAAATCCGAGCAGTTCTCGCGGAAGGTCTGTTCCGTCCAGCTTCCGCTTTCGCAATAGTCGAAGAACATGCGCGGGGTGCGGCGTTCGTGCAGGCGCTTGAGGTCGTCGATGCAGGTGATGACGGGCATATGGGGCTCGCTTTCTCTGAGTTGGGCCCTTGTATTGGTAAAGGTTTTTTACCAATGCGGTGTGAAAGACGCAACGGCATTTTGCCTTCTGCGCTCTGGCCATTGCCGGACGATGCAGTAGGCTTGGCGGTAAAGAGGAGAGCGTCATGTATTTCGATGATCTGCCGGTGGGGTATCGGTTCGAGGCGGAAACCACGCATGAGGTTACGCAGGAATCGATCCTGGACTTTGCGCGGCAATGGGACCCGCAACCCTTTCACACCGACCCGGAAGCGGCGAAGGAGTCTGCCTATGGCGGGTTGATTGCAAGCGGGCTGCAGACCATGGGCATTGCCTTGCGGCAGGTGATCGAGATGAACGTCTGGGCCGACAGTTCCATGGGGTCGTCGGGCCTTGACGAGGTGCGCTGGAAAGTGCCGGTGCGGCCCGGGGATGGTCTGCGCACGCGGGGCGAGGTGCTGTCCTCGACGCCATCGGCCTCGCGCCCGGATCGGGGGCGCACGGAAATTCTCTATGAGACGGTGAACCAGCGCGACGAGGTGGTGATGAGCTACCGCGCGACGCAGATCCTCAAGCGCAGACCCTAAAGCGCCCCGCGTTCGCCCCGTTCGGCCTCGATATAGGCGAGGCTGAGGGCGGTCGCGGCGAGCAAGGCGACGGCCTCCATGAGCAGGGTTGACAGGATCAGCGCCAGGGTCGAGCCGACAAGGCCGGTGCCGAAGGGCAGGGCGGCGAGGAGCGCTGTGCCCAGCAAAATGAGAAGCGCCGGGCCGGCGAGAAAGCGCGGCACGAAACGTCCCACAGTGGCGCGTCCACGGGCGAAAGCGCGTCGCAGAGAGGCATCGCCGCGTTCGGCAGAAGCGGGCAGAACCGAGCCAAACAACCCGAATACAACCGCGATGACCGGGAGCGAAAGGGCGAGGCCCAAAAGGGTTTCAGTGATGGGCGTTGCGCCGGTCTCGGTCGAGAGCAGGCCGAGACCGCTCAGCACCACGAACGCGCCCGTCACCGTCAGCATCGCAAGCACAAAAAACGCGGTAAAGCGCAGGGCATAGCGAAAGATCGGCACGTTGCGCCCGTCGATGCCCCTGGTCGAGAGGGGATCGGACCAGGGGTGCGTCTCGCCCATCTGGATCATGCGGTGGGTGTAGAGCATGACCAGCGAGGCAAAGGCGAGCGAGACAAGCCCGACCGCCTGCATGATGCTTTCGAGCATGACAACAACAAGGCAGACCACCGCGTAGAAGGCGATGTTGCGTTTGACGGTTTCAATCGCGAGGGCGAACACGGGGCGCGTCAGGCGCGATGCGCGCCGTCGGCGAGCGATTTGACGAAGGAGAGCACCTCGGAGACGGGCTTGCCCGCGCCGATCTGGCCCACGATGGCCGACCCGACCACGACACCATCCGCGACGGAGGCGATGGCCTCGGATTTCTCGGGGGAGTTGATGCCGAAGCCGACGATGATCGGCAGGGCGGTCTTGGCCTTGATGCGGGCGACCTCGGGGCCGACATCGCCCGCTTCTGCCTCGGCCGAGCCGGTGATGCCGGTGATCGAGACGTAATAGACAAAGCCGGAGGTGTTCTGGAGCACCTTGGGCAGGCGCTTGTCATCGGTGGTCGGGGTGGCGAGGCGGATGAAGTTCAGCCCCGCCGCCTGTGCCGGGATGCACAGTTCGTCATCTTCTTCGGGCGGCAGGTCCACGATGATGAGCCCGTCGATGCCCGCGGCCTTGGCATCGGTCAGGAAGGTCTCGACACCGCGGCTATAGATCGGGTTGTAATACCCCATGAGCACGATCGGCGTCGTGTCGTCGTCTTCGCGGAACGCGGTGGCGAGGTCGAGCGTCTTTTGCAGGGTCATGCCGCCATCGAGCGCGCGTTGTCCGGCAAGCTGGATCGTGGGGCCATCGGCCATCGGATCGGTGAAGGGCAGGCCGAGTTCGATGATGTCGACACCCGCCCCCGGAAGGCCCTTCACGATCTCGAGCGAGGTCTCGTAATCGGGGTCGCCCGCCATGACATAGGCGACGAATGCCTTTTTGCCCTTGGCGTTCAGGTCAGCGAATTTGGCGTCAATGCGAGTCATCGGGGCGTCCTTGTTCTGTCGTCGCCCCGGTTTGCCGCGAAAACGGTGTGGGAATCAATGGCGTGATGCAGGAAAAGCGCGAGGCGGGACAGCGTGCCGCCTCTGTGCGCAGGGATCGGGGATCAGAAGGACCGGTGCCAGCGGAGCAAAATGCTATTGGCGCCTGGGTTGATATTGCCCAGCCCTGCATTGGATTTGTGCAGCACGGCGAGCGAGACCTTGTCGCCGGAACGCAGGTGGTAGGCGAGGCCGAGCAAGCTGCGGAACTGGATCGTGTGGCCGAGATCGGTCAGGGCGCTGTCTTCGAAATAGGCGCCGGGCATGATGCTTGCCTCGGCCGACCATTCTGGGGACAGGGAGACTTTGCTGACGAGACCGCCCCCGACGAAGACATCGCCGCCGGTTTGCCCCGACAGGACACCGCCCCAGCCGAGCGTGAAGCCACCGTTCTCGTAGAAAGGCGTTGCGTGATATTCCAGCGACAGAAGCACGCTGTCATTCGCGCCGTTCCGATGGAAATCGGTGTATCCCGCGCCGAGGACGAGTTCCTGTGCCGAGGATACGCTTGCAACCACGCAAAACCCGGCTGCGAGCCAGACAGCTTTCATGAATGAACCTCCGGAATGAATCCAATCTGTATTCTCGCAAAAGACCGCAACTCTGACATGGTTGCAAGGGATCTGACGCCTGAAGGGGGGACTCTTGGGAAAAGTGTGTTCCTTGCGCACATATGCCGATCGCATGGGCTACGGCGCAACAGGCTGCTTGCGTCGGGACGGGACAGACCCTAAAGCGTTGCGAGTTATTTTCGCGGCATGATCGGGCCAACCGGCCCGCGCGCCGCATGACCAGGCGACAGGAGGCCGATATGGGCTTTAAGATGGGGATTGTCGGTTTGCCGAATGTGGGCAAATCCACGTTGTTCAATGCGCTGACACGCACCGCTGCGGCGCAGGCGGCCAACTTCCCGTTCTGCACCATCGAACCGAATGTGGGCGAGGTCGGGGTGCCGGATGCGCGCCTCGACAAGCTTGCCGCGATTGCCGGGTCGAAACAGATCATCCCGACGCGTATGACATTCGTCGATATCGCGGGCCTCGTGAAGGGCGCTTCGAAGGGCGAAGGGCTTGGCAACCAGTTCCTGGCCAACATCCGCGAGGTGGATGCGATTGCCCATGTGCTGCGCTGTTTCGAGGATGGTGACGTGACCCATGTCGAGGGCCGGGTTGATCCGGTCGCGGATGCCGAGGTCATCGAGACCGAGTTGATGCTGTCCGATCTCGAAAGCATCGAGAAGCGCCGCGCGGGTCTCGTGCGCAAGCTCAAGGGCGGCGACAAGGAAGCGGTGCAGCAGGACCGGCTCTTGGCGGCGGCGCAGGCCGTTCTCGAAGAGGGCAAGCCCGCGCGGGTTGTCGAGGTGGATGAGGATGACCGCAAGGCGTGGAAGATGCTGCAGCTCCTGACCACCAAGCCGGTGCTCTATGTCTGTAACGTCGGCGAGGCCGAGGCGGCAGAGGGCAATGCCCATTCCGCCCGCGTCGCCGAAATGGCCGCCGCGCAGGGCAACAGCCATGTCATCATCTCGGCCCAGATCGAGGAAGAGATCAGCCAGCTCGAAGACGAGGAAGCGGCGATGTTCCTCGAGGAGATGGGTCTTGAGGAGGCCGGGCTCGACCGATTGATTCGCGCGGGCTATGAACTTTTGCACCTTGAGACCTATTTCACCGTCGGCCCCAAGGAGGCACGCGCCTGGACCATCCGCCAGGGCACCAGCGCACCGCAGGCCGCGGGCGTCATCCATGGCGATTTCGAGAAAGGCTTTATCCGGGCCGAGACCATCGCCTATGACGACTTCATCGCCTGCAACGGCGAGCAGGGCGCCAAGGAAGCCGGCAAGATGCGTGCCGAGGGCAAGGGCTATATCGTCAAGGATGGCGACGTGCTGCACTTCCTGTTCAACACCTGATCTTCACGACCTGATGTGCGAGGGTTGGCCGGGGCGCCTGCGCCCCCGCCATTGCCGCCCCTCCGGACCAGGCGCGACCCGCGTGTTTCACCAAAAGTGCCGCAATTTCCTCTTGCCCCCGTTTGGAGGGAAAGATAAACGCGTCGGCGGAGACGTGGCCGAGTGGTCGAAGGCGCTCCCCTGCTAAGGGAGTAAACGGGAAACCGTTTCGAGGGTTCGAATCCCTTCGTCTCCGCCATTATAAGACTGCCAGTGCCATCCGGGCTGTGGTCCTTGTGAAGGGAGCAGGGTGTGGGGCGGTGCGTTATTGTGCAGCTTGCGGTGGATTCGGTGCCGGGTTTTTTTGCAGGCTGATCTCATCCGGCTGGACGTTTTGCCAGCGCAAATATTCCATTTCCGCGAACCTGCTGCGCCAGGTGCCGGCCCCGAAGGCATATCCCATGCCTTCGCCCGCGGCGCTGATGGCGAGGAAGGTGGTGAGCTGCGGAAAACACCGGACCAGTGCGCGCCCGTGCAGGCCGCGCGCTGCGGTCCAGGATGTCGCGACCAGGCGTTTCGCGAAGATCAGGGGGAAAGCGATTGCGAAGGCGGCCCGCTGCGCCGGGGACCAACCCTCGCGGCGGCTTGCTGCGAACATACGCCCTTCGGCGAAATGCAGGGTGAGCGAGGGACGAAAGAGCGAATAATTCATATGTGCGACTTCGATGTCGGGGTCGATCCAGAACTTGTGCCCCTTCCTGCGGAGGTCGTTTTGCAGCACCCATTCCGTTTCCAGCATGTCGGCAAGAGTGTCGCCATATGACAGCAACATCTCCTTGTCATAGGCGGAGTTGTGGCCGGCGATATAGGGCGTCCAGCCGGGTTTGGAGGCGTGCATCCACATCCCGTATTCGATCATCAGGGAGGCCCAGCTTGAAGCGGTCTGCGGATTTGCGTTTCTGATGACAGGACCAACTGCGGACGCGTAGGCGCGGTGGTTGACAAGGCGTTCGGCCCAATGATCGGACAGCGGAAAGGCGTGGTCTTCGGCGAAGATCACCGTGGCACCGTTCGCGGCGCGCACGCCTTCGGCGCGGGCGCGGGCCGAGCTTGACAAGTCATGGCCAAGAACTTGAAAACGTCCGAATTCGCCGGGTTGGAGTGCTTTGATCTCCTTGGTCTTTTCCTGTTTTCCCACGATGACGAGCTCAAGCTCATGCGCAATGCTCTGTCTGCGGAGGCGCGAGAGAAGCCCATGGAGAGCGGCTGCGCCATCTCCCGTAACGCAGATTATGCTGGCGGTGATCGTCTGGCCGGGCATGTGCGCTCCATTTGTTTGACTGGGCACGACCTGCGAGAGACGCGGATCGCACACGGTGTTGGCAGTCTATGCGCATCGCTGCAAGAAAAGCGACTCTTGAGGCTCTGTCGGCGTAGGCGGGATCTGACAAGGCCACGTGCGGATGGACCGGCAGGCGGGGAAAGGATAACACCGTGAGGGGCCCCAACCATAGGTGGCCTCTTGGCGAGACGAATACGATGTCGGTTCTGAAAACCTATAGGCCGGGGGCTTTGAGCGCCGTGTTTTCGCAAGGGGCGAGCGCGCTTGGCGGGTTCATGGCTTTCCTCTTTCTGGCCAACATGCTCACGAAGGATGATTTCGGCGCCTATTCCTTTGCGTTCAACGTGATGATCCTGTTGTCGATCCTGGCGACGCTCGGGCTCGACAGGGCACTTTTGCTGTATTTGTCGCGGCAGGGCGATCCGGCGCGTCCAAAACGCGGCTTGTGCCTGCTACTGGCAGCCCTCGGCCTGTCTTCGATTGCGGCGCTCTGTTTCATGCCGCTGATCTGGGTCGTCGCGGCCCCTCTCGCCCAAGCCAAGGGGTCAGATGTCATGCAATGGTGGCTTGTTGCGCTGGCGCCGGTGATCCTGCCGATGGCAGTCTTGCTCATCCTGCGGGCCTGGTTCCAGGCCAACCACAGGTTCGCCGTTGCTGCAGCAATGCCCGGTGTAGCGGATTTCCTGCGGGCGCTGCTTATCGGGCTGGCCTTTGTTGTTGCGGCGGCAAAGCTTGGTGTGGCCCTTGCGGTTTTTGCTGCGTTTGCCCTGCCGGCGCTGGCGCTTTTGCTTGTCGCGCGGGGGGCGAAGCGCGACCGGGATTGTGGTCTTGAGCGCGGGGATGTGTCTCGGGGGATTATCTATTCGTTTCAAAGGATCACCGAGGCAGGGCTTAATCTCTTCGATGTCATCATCATCGGGTTGGTGGCAAGCGATGCGATCACGGCGGAGTTCGCCCTTGCAGCACGGTTGGCGGCGCTGGCCGATACCGGGCGCCAGGCCGTCACCCCGACATTCCTGCCGCGCGCCCGCCTTCATCACGTGTCGGGCGACCAAGCCAAACTCGGCAGCGAATACCGGTGGGTGAGGCTTTTGTCCTTGTTGAGCGCCCTGACCGTGGCGTTGGTCATGATCTTGTTCGGACCTGCAATCCTGTCGCTGTTTGGCGGCTATGAGGCGGCTTTTGAGCCTCTTGTCTTGTTGACCGGAGGCTATGTTGTCACGGCGGCGTGCGGGCCGCATTTCGGCTATCTCACCATGACCGGCGAAGTGCGCCTGCCAGCCTTGATCCGGGTCGGAGGCTTGATGCTGACGGCGGTAGGGATCGTGTTGGCCGTTCCCGCGATGGGCGCGCTCGGAGCGGGTTTTGCCATTCTCTTTGCGCTTGTGGCGGTCAATTGCGCCGCCCTCGCGGCGCTTTGGGGCAAGACAGGGTTCATGGGCGTCTCTGGTCGGGTTCACGGGTTGACCCTGATCGCGGTTCTTGCGCTTTGTGCCGTGGCGCTTGGCTGGATACATCCATCTCTTGGGGCTGTTGTCGTGCTTGGCGTTGCTCTCGGCGTCGAGGAGATCGAATATGGCGCCCTCTGGAAAGTGTTGGGCCGAAAGGGCAGCGACAAGAGGGGAGCGTAGGGTGTTTCGGGATGCCTGCACAGTCGATCCGGGAGACTGCCTTGAGTCGCAGGTCGCGATTGTGGGCGCGGGTCCGGCGGGGATCGCGCTTGGCTTGGCGCTCGAGAAGGCGGGCGTCGCGGTTCTGCTGATCGAGAGCGGGGACTATCGACCGAATGCGGCGGGTGATCTCCTGAACCAAGGCACGTCGACCCTTGAAGACTATCCGTTCGTGGCCTCGCGGGCGCGGGCTTTCGGAGGCTCTACGACCCGTTGGTATGGGGCCTGTGTCGATCTCGACCCGACGGATTTCGAGAAACGGGATTGGGTGCCTTTCAGTGGTTGGCCGATCCGGGCGGATGATCTCTCCGACTATATGCCGAGCGCGCGCAAGTTTTTCGGGCTTCCGGCGGCGTCTGCGTTTGATCCGCAGTGCGAAGGTGTGGCTGTGTTCGATCATGACCTGGTGGCGAAACCGGTGTTCCATAGCAAGCCCATCGACCTTGGGGAGGCGTATCGGCAGAAGTTGCAGGACGCGAGGCACGTGATGTGCCTGATGCGGGCGACCGTGACCGGGATTCGGCAGGCGGAAGCCGGTCATGTCGAGAGCCTCGAGGTGCGTCGCCCGGATGGAGAGGCCTTTCGCGTGCGGGCCTCCTGTTTCGTGTTGGCCGCTGGGGGGCTGGAAAATCCCCGCCTGCTGCTTGCCTCTCGCGCCCGGGATGCCAACGGAGTCGGCAACATGCGCGATGTCGTGGGCCGATACCATATGGAGCATCCGATCCGCTCGCTGGGTATCTTGCCAATTGGCACGCAGAGAGCGACAGCCCGGTTTCTCAGCGACCGAAAGCGGTTGGGCCGTTCGGTTGCGGAGGTGACATTGGGGTTGTCGTCAGAGGTGCGGGCGCGGTTGAAGCTTCTTGATCTGCACGCCCGGTTCTACAGGTTTCACCCTCTTGAGCGCGATCCCGCCGTTGCGGCAGCCAAGCGGTTGCTGCCCAAGCTGCGCAATGCTGACGGCATCGGGGGGATGCGCCGGTTCGTTCAGGCCCACGGGATGCGCGTATTCGTGAAGATGGCGCGTTATGGGGTTTGGCATTTCGACAACAAGCTTCGGCCCGGCGCCTCGTTCGATCACCTGCGCCTGCTGGCGTTTCTCGAGCAGGAACCGGACCCCGAGAACAGGATCGTGCTTTCGTCGCGAAAGGACCGGTTCGGGACGCCTTTGCCGCATCTCGTCTATCGTGAAACCCCGTTCTTTCAGAGCAGCGTGCGGCAGACAGTGGATGCCATGGCCACCGGGTTGCAACGGGCCGGGTTCGGGACGCTTGTCTCGGATGATGATGCGTTGGAGCCTATTCGCCATTATGACAGCTACGGGCTTCATCCCATGGGGGCGACGCGCATGTCCGATGATCCCGCGACCGGTGTCACCGATGCCAATCTGCGTGTACATGGGGTCGAAAACCTCTTTGCGGTTGGCAGTTCTGTTTTCCCAACCGCAGGCGCGGCAAATCCGACTTTGACCGTGGTGCTCTTGGCGTTGCGCTTGGCGGACCACTTGGCTAGGCTGATCGGTGCGGGGGCTGTCCGCCAACCGGCGCGCGGGCCGGATTGAGAAGGGGGCGAGAAGAGTTCAATGTCGTCGAAGCCGGATTTTTCGATCTTCCTGATCACCGACGACAGCTACGCGAAATGCGCGCGCACGATTTCCTATCTGAAGCGACAGACCATCGTCGATCAAATCGAGTTGGTGATCGTCGGGCCATCGCGCGAACAGATCGCGCCGGATTATGACGACCTCTCGGTATTCCATAGCCACAAGATCGTGGAGATGGGGGAAGTTGGCTGGGTCGGTAAGGCCGCCGCACGCGGCATCGAGGCCAGTTCAGCAAAATATGTCACCTATTCCGAGGAACATGGGTTTCCGCCGGAGGATTGGGCCGAGACGCTTGTGCGGACCTTTGAAAGCGGCGGATATGATGCTGTGGGCTGGGGGATGACCCCTGCCAATCCGGGGCTTGTCGCCTGGGCGCATATCTATGGGCAGTTCGGTGATGCCGTGGCGCCGCTCGAGTCCGGCCCGGCCACACGTCTTGGGCCGCATCACGGTGCCTATCGGCGTGACCTTCTTTTAGAATACGGCGATGCGCTGCCGCATGTGTTTGGCAACGAAGGCGTTCTCTACCCAGACCTCCTGCGGCGTGGCAAATCGCTCTACCTGACGGGCGAGACCGTCACCGGGCACACGCAGGTTTCCGACTTCGCCAGCTATGTTCGGCTCGAATTCATCGGTATGCGTATCTATGCGGCATCGCGTATGCTGCTGTTCGAATGGCCCCTGTGGAAACGGTTGCTCTATATTGCCGGGTCGCCCGTTATACCGTTCTTGCGACTGTGGCGCAGTCTTGGCCATATTCGACGCACGGGGCGGGGCAGGGAGCTTCTGCCGCAGGTCGCGTTTGTCATTCTGGGCGCCAATATTGCCGGGGCGCTTGGGGAGGCGATTGGCTACGCGATCGGGGCGGACGACGAGGGGCGGGCTGACCGAATGGAAATCGAGCTGGATCGCTATGCTTTTGTCAATGAAAGCGACCGGGCGCAGAAAGATCGTTTTGCCGGGGAGCCGGATGCGACAAGCACCGGTTCACGACCCAAATCGCCATGAACGGGCCAGACAGAGGACGCGATGTCAGTTTCAATCATCATACCCAGTTTCAACCGGCCCGATCGCCTGAGAGGCTGTCTCGAAGCCATTGCGCGGCTGGACGGCGGACCTTATGAAACCATCGTCGTCGACGATGGAAGCCCTGAGCCGCTTGCGCCCGTTTGTGCTGCGTTCGGCGAGAGCGTCCGCTGTATCCGGCAGGAAAACGCCGGGCCAGCCAAGGCGCGCAATGCCGGGGCCGCGGCGGCGACGGGGGATTTCCTTGTCTTTACGGATGATGATTGCCGGCCCGAGCCGGGTTGGGTCATTGCCTTGCTTGCGGCGCAGGCGGGACAGGACGACGCGTTGGTCGGGGGCTATGTGGTCAACCTTCTCGAAGACAATGTCTATGCGACGGCAAGCCAGACGCTCTGTGATTTCCTTTACGACTATTTTGAAGCCAGCAAGGGCAACACGCCGTTCTTCACCTCGAACAATATCGGGTGTTCGCGTGCCGGGTTTCTACGGTTGGGTGGGTTTGACGAGAGTTTTCCGCTGGCGGCGGCCGAAGATCGCGATTTCGGGATGCGTTGGCGCGAGCGGGGCGGGCGGCTGGTCTATGCGCCCGAGGCGATTGTCGGCCATGCCCATGAGCTGACCTTCCTGCGCTTCATGCGCCAGCATTCGAATTACGGCAAGGGCGCACATCATTTGCACAAGGTTCTCGACACCCGCGATTCCGATGCGGCCAAGTTCGAGGGGCTGGGGTTTTACGTCAGGCTTCTGACCTATCCCTGGACCGGAGAGCGCCGAATGCGGCTGCGCCAGACCGTGCTGATGTTCCTGTCGCAGGTGGCTATGGTCGGTGGCTACATGAGGTCTCGGTTGTCCTGACCGGATTGCGGCTGTTTTTGAAAAGACGCACTTCGGCAAGCCCGAGAAGCGCCGCGATGTAGTGCAGGGCATGAAAGCCGATAGAGGCAAGCGCGAGGGCGGGGCCACCCTTGGACCAGAGCAGGCGGAAGAAGCCCAGGTTGGCACAGACGAACACCGCGACCAATGCGCCGAAAAGCGCGAGCCATGCTCTGTCGATGAACGCACATGCGAGGGAGACCAGCATCAGAAGCACCAGAAACGCATTCGCGCGGTGTTTCCAGGAGGTGTTGAGCCGTCCCATCCTGATGCGCCCATCGGCCAAGAGACGCGCCCATGGTACGGCACGCCCTTTCCAATCGGTCAGGAACATCGAGATGAGTGTCCATTCCTTGAGATGTTTGCCCTGAATGGCGGGCCGGAGTTCGATCCGTCCCCCCTTGGCCGTGATCCGTAGCCCGAACTCCACGTCCTCGAGATAGCGCAGGTCGGGATCAAAGCCTCCCAGGCGGGTGAACATGCTCCGGGTGACGGCGCCGAGCCCTGTCCAGAATGTATCGGCGTGGCGGTTGCTTGTATGGTGGGTGTGGTGGTGCAGGAGATTGCGATATCGGCTTACGAGGCGCGGCGCGGCGGGTGCATCATCATAGGAGCCGAAAAGCGCATCGGGTGGGGTTTCTTGTGCAAAGGCCGACAGAATTTGCGCGCGCGTGCCTTTGCAGACGGCAACATCCGCATCGACAAAGAGGATGATCCCGGCCTCTGTTGCGTCGACGCCGGTATTGCGGGCCGTGCCGGGGCCGCCCTGTTTGTCGCGCCGGATGACAGCGATGCCGCGATCCCTTGCCGGGGCGCCGGTGCCATCCGTCGAAGCGTCGTCGACGACGGTGATGCTTTCGAGAGCAAACCCATCCTCCAGAAGCGCGTCGAGACAGCGCCCGAGATGATCGACCGCGTTATGCGCGGGAATGATGACGCAGAGATCAGTCATCGAGCGGGTTTCTTCATCGGGCTATTCAGCGGCCATGTCGGGCCGTTCTTTCTTTTCGACCTCGAAATCTTCGTGATAAGATCTCTCGGTATTCACCTCCCAGATATCATATTCGCCGCCCATGATATTGCGGGCGGCATACATTGCCGAGAGCATTGAATGATCCTGGTTGTTGTAGCGATGTAGCCCGGCGCGACCGACGGTTTGAAAGTTTTCAAGCGTTTTCAGCCAGCTTGAGATGGTTTCGAGCGCCTCGCGATACTGGCTATCATAGACGGGGTAGGCCTTGAGCTGGCGGACAATGGCGAAATCGGTCACGGTCTTGGCTTCGGCAAGTCCAAGCGTTTCAAGCTCGCGGGCGGCAAGGTCACGCAAGGCGAGTTCGTCCATCTCCCAGAGGTCGTCGCCCTGGTTGCAGAAATACTCCATCCCGATCGACGAGGTTTTCGGATCGGCCAGCATGTCCGGAGACCAGGCGCGGAAGTTCTGAATTCGGGCGACGTTGACGTTCGGACTATGAATGTAAATCCAGTTGTCCGGGAAGGGGTCGGCATGGTCGAGACAGAGGGTCACGATCAGGAAGTCGCGGTAACGCAGCTTCTCGGCGGCGGCGACGACCTCGGCAGGCGGGGGGGGATCGAAGGCAAAGATCAGGTCTCTGAGCGGCATGCTGTTGATGAAATGATCGCCTGTGATCCGTTCCTCACTGGGCGCATGCCCGTCTGTGCTCCAATTGCGGGTTTCGACGGAGGTGACGCGAGAGCCCTCGCGATTGACCCGGGTGACCTCGTGGCGCATCCGGACTTCGCCGCCCGCCTCGCGCACCAGGTCGCGCACCCGCTCCCACATCATGCCCGGCCCGAGGCGCGGATACTGGAAACGCTCGATCAGGGTCTTGGTGTCGTTGGCCCCGGAAATCGCGTTCCAGACGGCCTTGGGCAGCGACAGGTTCTGAATCCGTTGGGCGGCCCAGTCGGACCGGATTTCGCTCGGGTCCACGCCCCAGACCTTGCGCGTGTAGCTTTGGAAGAAGTGCATGTAGAGGCGTTTCCCAAAGCGGTTCGTCACCCATTGTTCGAAGGTGTCTTCCCGTTTGGACGGGCGCAGCCGCCATCGCATGTAGGATAGAAGGATGCGCACGGCTTCGTAGAGGCCGATATTCTTAAGCGCGTTGAATATCTTGAGCGGGTAGGAAAAGAACTTGTCGCGATAGAAAATGCGGCTCAGGCGGTCAACTTCGATGAAGTCGTCCTGCATCACCTCGTGCCACATGGCCTCGACCTCGGGAACCTTGGTGAAGAAGCGATGCCCGCCGATATCAAAGCGGTTGCCATTCTTTTTCTCGGTGCGTGAAATCCCCCCGACCATATCGGACGCTTCGAGCACGACGGGGTGATCGCGATAGCCGATTTTCTGAAGCTCATAGGCCGCAGTTAGACCGGCGGGGCCTGCGCCGATGATGATCGTGCGTGGCACCGCCCTGTCTCCGGTAGGAGGCTCTTGCATCAGGTCACGTTCCCTTTGTTCCACAAACACTAGTCGCAAGTTCCCGAGCTTGTCCACAGGCAAGGGTCTTTGAATTTCCCTATCACCGACAGGAGGTTGAAGCGAGGTGGTATCACCTGCATAGTCGGGTGAAAGACGCTTGTATCAGGCAGGGCAATCCCGGTTGCATGGGATGGGTCGGGGGCACATGACGAGACTTTATGACAGTCGTAAAAGGGTGATGGTAACGGGCGGTGCGGGGTTTATCGGCTCGCACCTGACAGACCGGTTGATCCGGGAGGGGCACGAGGTCTTGTGCGTCGACAATCTCTTTACCGGCACAAAGCGCAACATAGATCATCTGCATGGCAATCCCCGGTTCGAATTCCTGCGCCATGACGTGACATTTCCGCTCTATGTCGAAGTGGACGAAATCTACAATCTGGCGTGTCCGGCGTCGCCCATTCATTATCAGTACGACCCGGTACAGACGACCAAGACCTCGGTGCATGGGGCGATCAACATGCTTGGCCTTGCCAAGCGTCTGAGCTGTCCGATTTTTCAGGCCTCTACCTCGGAGGTCTATGGCGACCCGCAACAGCATCCGCAAACCGAGGCGTATTGGGGCAATGTGAACCCGATCGGACCACGGTCTTGTTATGATGAAGGCAAGCGTTGTGCCGAAACGCTCTTTTTCGATTATCAACGTCAGCATGGCGTGCAGATTCGCGTGGCCCGCATTTTCAACACCTATGGGCCGCGGATGCATCACGCCGATGGGCGTGTGGTGTCGAATTTCATCGTGCAGGCGCTGCGTGGACAGCCGATTACTCTTTACGGAGACGGAACTCAGACGCGGGCCTTCTGTTATGTCGATGATCTCGTCGATGGCATGGTGGCGATGATGCAGGCCGGGGGAGAGGCGAGCGGCCCGATCAACCTTGGCAATCCGGTGGAATTCAGCATCGCGGAGCTTGCCGAGAAGGTGGTCGGAATCGTGGGGTCTCGGTCCGAGATCATCTACAAACCCTTGCCGCAGGATGATCCGACACAGCGTTGTCCCGATATCTCCCGCGCGCGGTCGGTCCTCGAATGGGAGCCGGAAACCGCGCTCGACACCGGGCTTGAGCGCACGGTGCACTATTTTGAGAACCTGCTTCGGGAGCTTGGAACTGCTTAGCGCGGACGCTCTAGAATAGGTCCATGATCGTCGCGACCGGCATGCCCCAATCCAGCCCGAACACGTGCTTTGGACTCCAGATCACACCGAGCACAAGCAGCAGCAGCGACGCCTTGAGCGGAATCTGTTTGGTCTGGCGGATACGTCCGCGCAGCAACATCAGGGCCATCAGGAGCAGGATCGGTGTGATATGCATCACCGTCTGGCGTCCCCAGTCGAGACCGACCGAATAGAGCGGCAGGAGCGGAAGGACAGAGAGCGTCATTGGCCAAAGCAAGGCCCGCGCCCCGTTTGTGCGGCGCACCAGGTAGATGATCGGGAGCAGGAGGCCCGGATAGATAATCAGGTGCCAGGCGCCAAGGCCCCGACCATAGGCGTATTCGGCCACGAAGAGGACCGCCGAGCCGGCATGCTCTGCAGTCACCCGGATCGCATACCTGCAAAAGCTTTCATCAAGGCCTCTTTCCAGCAGGGGGCGACAGACATCCATCGCAGAGTCGATCCCGGAGAAACGTATCGGATACCAGGTATTGAAGGCGGCCCAAGCGCATAGGACGGCCGCCATGATGATCCATGGCGTGCCTGCGCGTCCAAAGGCCACCCACGCCATGAAAAGGAACATCGGCGTCATCATGGCGTTTGCGATATGGCCGCTCACGCCGAAAGCGAAGAGAAGGCCCGCGGTGGCCACGATGATCCGATCCCGTTTTTCCTCACCGCTGGTGAACAACAAGAGCGCCATGGACGCATAGGTGATCATTTCCTTGCGTGCTGTCCCGTGCGGGTCGCCGGCCCAGAACAGCAGGCAGAAGCCGGGAGACAATAGCAGCACGGCTGTGAGACCGGGGGAGGGAGAGACCAGAACTGCGCGGATGGCGCCCGATGCGATCAGAATCGCGAGACCGCATTGGAGCCATATCGCGACGAGAAGCGGCGAGAGATGAAGTGTGTCTGCAATGCGCAGCAAGGCCGAGCCAAACAACCCGCGCCGGACATGCACGTTCTCGGCATTTATGAGCCAATCGGCCGTGTTCCACGGATGCCCGCCCATCAGGAAATGGCTTCGGAACGTCACGAGAACCGCCGCAAGGGAGGCCAGCATGATCAGCACGACAAACAGCCGGATGTAGGAGTCTGACCGGTTGGGACCGTGCCATGCGTTGTTTGATTCGATGGGGTCTGACATTGTGACAGTAAGGCGTGATACAAAGGTTGAGACAAGCCTCGAAGCGGCGGATATGCCGCTCAATGAGATGTTTCTTCCGGGGTCTTCCCCGTTGCCGCGTCGGGATTTCGTTATACGGACAAAAAAGAGGTGGCGATCGAAGTGATAACGCCGATCACCTCGTTGAGTATGCCGCCTTCGATCGCACCGGAGGTATGCCGGGGCGTGACGAGCAGCGGGATCGTGCCAAGCCCAATCAGCACGGGCCCTCGCACTGCCCGCAAAAACTTTGCTTCCTTCGTGAACATGAGCGTCATGAATAGGTATGTGACCGAGAGGACATGCCAGCTCATCCATCGGCCCCAGTCCACGGCGACAACGTAGAGGGGTAGGAAGGGCAAGCCCGACAGGACAATCAGGGACGCCAAATATCTTGGCCGATCTGTCTGCTTGGCCAGATAGGCGAAAGGCAGCAACGACACGATGTAGATGGCGAGACTCTCCAGGGCGTTTGTGCTCTTGAGCGTGTTCAGACTGCTTTGAACGCCGAAGGCCAAGTCATAGTCGAGCCACCTGATCGCGCCCCCGCAAAGTCCCGCGTTCAGTCCGCGTTGGGTCAGCGAGGCGCAGATCACCTCAGAACTGTTCTTCGGTTCGAGAAAGACGCCGTAGGTGAGGGCCGCCGCGGCGCCCAGTGCGACGGCGATCATCATACCTTGCTTGAGATGGGGTCTCTCGCGGAAATCCGCCCTGTGCAGGATGAAGAGAAACACCGGGGCAAACAGGGTCGTCGCTTCATGGGCGAAAAACGCGAAGACAATCAGGGCCGATGATATGACAGGTAGACCTTTGGCTCGGTTCGGGATCGACATCACAAGCAAGCCGAGCGCCAGAAAGGCAATCAGTTCCTTTCGCAGGCTACCTTCCGTATCCCCCATCCAGAAGGACACGAACAGGGCCGGGCTCAGGAGCAGGGTGAGCGCGACATGTGCTTCCCCGACCCTTAGCAGGAGGCGAAAAAAGACAAGGTATAGCCCAAGCACCAAGAGCAGCTGAAGGCAGGCAGTGACCAGGAGCGCGCTGAGATCCGTGGTATCCGAGAGCATCAAGATCAGATCGCCGGAAAGACTTCGCCTGATACGCCCACCTTCGGAGTTTATCAGCCAGTCGCCTTGCTTCCACGCGCTGCCACCCCCCAGGACATCCTCGGACAGCGCGTAAATCACCATCAGGCAGCTGATGCCCAGGAAGAGCGCCATCGTGGCGAAAGTCCTGCGGTTGCGGGCAGCGGGTGGTCCGTTCATATGTCCAATCTTTTGAAAACACGTTCGGGAATATGCCGGATAAGCGCCATGACAAGCCGCCATATTGGCTTCACATAAATCACATCGCGCCTTCTTTGCACGGCGTTGAAGACAGCATCGGCCACGTCAGCCGGTTGGGCGGTCAGCTTGGGCGGCAGGTCCATTCCCTCGGTCATCTTGGTGGTAACAAAACCGGGCAGCACGGTCAGAACATGCACGTTCTTCCGGGCCAGCCGATTGCGCAAGCCCGACAGGAAGGCGGTAAAGCCGGCCTTGGCGGAGCCGTAGACATAGTTTGTTGCCCGACCGCGCTCTCCTGCGACGGAGCCAATCCCGACAAGGGTGCCTGAGCCGCGATCTTCAAAGCGATTGGCAAGTTCTGCAAGTATGCTGGCGGGGCCTTCGAAGTTGCTGCGCATCACCTGTATCGCCGCTTGTGGGTCTTTTTCGCTCTCGGTCTGCTCGCCCATATCGCCAACGGCACAGGCGGCTATGGTTGGCAGCTCGGGCAGGTCTTCGACGAATCCCGCATGGGCCGCGATGTCGAGCGCATCAAAGTCGTGGAGCGATACCGTGGTGTTGTAGCGTAGCTCGATATCCGTTTTGTCCACGTCCAAGCTCTTGGCATCTCTGGCGGCGAGCTGGATGCTGTACCCGTCTTTGGCGAAGCGATGTGCAATCGCCTTGGCGATATCACTTCGGGCTCCGAGGACAAGAACTGAACCTTTCGTCACAAGCCAAGCCTTTTGGACTGTGCAGAACCATAGGTGACGGAAACACCCTCTTTCTGCCGATACTTTGCATAGTCATCCGCGCGTTGCTCTGATTGCAAGAAAACATCTCGCGACATCCGGCTATCTTTTGCGAGATAGAACCGGCCATCGTGTTGCAGAGTGATGCGATCCAACCTGTTCATCAATGCGAGCGTTTGTGCGTTCACCGGAAAATCGAGGGCCAGCGTATAGCCTTCCATGGGGAAAGAGAACCGGCTCTCTTGTGGGCCAAAGCGTTTGAGAACGGTCAGGAAAGCCCCCGTGCCGGAGGCCGAGATCGCCGCCAGCAGTGCACGCAGCCCTTGTTCCGCTTGGCAAAGGGGCAGAACGCATTGGAACTGTGCAAGGCCGCGACGTCCGTAGATCCTGTTCCAGCCTTGTATGGCGTCGAGCGGGTAGAAGTAGCGATCCCAATCCACGATGTGCCGGTCGGCGTTGCGCTTGCCGTTCCAATGGTAAAGAGCGTTGAAGGCGCGCATGTTGGACCGGCGCAACGCCCAGCCGGGAAAATCGAGGGGGATGTGCAGCCTGCGCTTTGGCGGCGTCTGCAAGGGGCGCTTGCGATAGGCGGACGGCAGGGAGTCGGCCTCGGCATGTTCCCCGAGCATCACCAGCGCGCGCCCCAGGTCCTTCCCCGTCGTCAGGCAATCAATCCACGCAACGGAATAGGTCGCCTCCAGCGTGCTTTCCATAATCTCCATGGCATGTGTGACATTGGCGGCGGCCAGTGTCGTCTGTTCAATCCATGCCGACGTCACAGGCTTCAGGCGAATGGCGGCCCTCAGGATAACACCGGTCAGGCCCATGCCGCCAATCGTCCACTGGAACAGCTCTGTGTTCTCGGACGCGGAGCATCGTCGGATGTCCCCCTCGCTTGTGACGATATCGAACCAGTCGACGTAGCGGCCAAAGCTCCCGTCCTTGTGATGGTTTTTCCCATGCACATCTGCGGCGATCATGCCGCCCAACGTGACGCATTTCGTGCCGGGCGTCACAAAAGGGAACCAGCCGCGCGGCAGAAACGCGTCGATCACGTCGGCAAGCAGCACACCGGCCTCGGCCACCAACTGACCAGTGGTCGCATCAAATGCCAACATGCGGTTGAAGTGCTTCATGTGGATGGTGTTCGTGGGGCTGATCGCGCTATCCCCGTAGGCACGCCCATTCCCACGGGCAATCGCTGATCCGAGTTTGACGCGGTTCAAAAGGGCATCAAGGTTGCGAGGTGCCGTTACCTGCGCGTCAATCACTGGATATCGGCCCCATCCCGACAGATTCATGAGCTTTGAGCCAATCGGGCGTCGGTGAATACGAACCGGCGGTCCAAACTGTATTTCACGACATAGCCGATGCCGAGCCCGACCACCGCGCCAAGTTCACGCATCATATCGGTCTGCCAGGTGAGCCAGAACACTGTTTCCATACCCCAGAATATCGCAGTCGTGGCAACACCCATCGCCGTATAGAGGGAGAACTTCCTGCCATGCGCCTTGAGGCCTGCGCTCATGTCCTGAAATATCCAGCGTTTGTCCAAAACATATTTGCAAGCCAGTCCAACCAATGTTCCTGCACCAAGCGCCAAAGCGAAGAGGGGGCTGTCCTCTCCGAACAAGAGCACCAGGCGCTGTGTCGCGAGATTGGCAATCGTTGCCAGAACAGCGAAGACCGCATAGCGCAGAACCACGTTCCGCCGTCTCACAGCACCACCCCGAGTGTAGCAAAGCCAAGTATGACGACGAAGCAGATTTGGCTCGTCCGGTCTGTTATCGCAAAGACCACCGGGTCATCATGCATGGCGCCACGGCGGGTGATGAGCGCCGTCCGGGTGAGCCAGAAGAACAGGACACCGCAGATACCCCAAAGCGCATATGGGGCGGAATAGAGTTGTTTGACGGCGGTCGAGGTCACGTAGAGCGCCATCACCAAGACAGAGAGATAGCCGGAGACGAGGCCTGTCACGCTGATGATCGGCAAATTTCTCACGTGGTAGCCGCGGCCTTTCGTTCTGGGCAAGCCACGCGCGACCATATCGACAAGTTCGGCCTGACGTTTTGCGGCCGCCAGCGACAAGAAAAAGAAGATCGAAAAGGCCAGCAGCCACTCCGAAAGTGCGATCCCCGTGGCAACGCTCCCGGCAATGATACGCATGGTATAGAGCCCCGCCAACACAGAAATATCCAAAACGATCCTGCGTTTGAGGGCGAGAGAATAGGCTGCTGTCAGCATGTAATACACAGCCAATGTCAGGATGAACGCCCCGCCGAGGAGGGCTGCGACGAGGGCGCCTGCGAGCAAGCAAGCGAAAGCCATGAGGCTGCCATCGGCGATGGGCACGTCCCCGGACGCGAAAGGGCGCGTGCGTTTTCGGGGGTGGGCGCGGTCTGCGTCCAGGTCGAGCAAATCATTCAGAATATAAACACTTGAGGCGACCAGGCTGAACGCGATGAAGGCCAGAACGCTTTTGAGGAGTGTCGCCATGTCGAACTGATGGGCGGCCAGCATCGGCAGGAAAATCAGGGTGTTCTTTGACCACTGATGCGGACGCAGCGCCATGAAATAAGGGCGGGCTGATCTGGTTTTTGTGGTCAAATGCTCCACGGTTTTTCCCATGGCGTCGGTTTGATGGCGCAAAGAGGCGGGGGCGTTGAGCGTGATGATTTTTCGAGCTGCACGCCAGACCGGCAAATCGGCAGGGGTGTCACCCATGTAGGTGAAGGCACCTTGTCCAAATCTCTTCACAAGGAAATCGGCCTTGGCCGGGCCTTTGAGATTGATTCTGTCATCAGAGCCATGCACCTCGTCGAAAATCTGCAGATGGTCAGCGATCTTTTCCGCCAGCGCCTGGTTCGTGGCCGTCACCAACGCCACGCGCCCGCCTGTCTTGCGATAGGCCCGGATATAGGCAAGCACGGCGTCGTCATAGGGCAGGGTGCTGACATCAATATTGGCCTCTGAGCGCAGATAGCCTTTCAAGGCGGCTTTGCCCTGTCTGAGGGCGCGTGTCGCCCGAAAGGGGCTGCGCCAATTGCAGCTCAAAGCGGACCAGAAGCTCTCGTGGAGCATGTCCGATTTGAGCAAAGTCCCGTCCAGATCGACTACAAGCATATTTGACAAGCACACGCTCTTGCAAAAATTGTCCCCTGGTCCAATCGCGTCCGACGGTTCGAGGCCCTTAGAACGTGCCCTGCGCGGCAGGACGAAGCAAGGTGCCTGTGCCAGGTGGGCATTGGAGCTTCACGAAGAACTTCTCAGGTGCGAGAGAGATAGAAGGGCGGCTCGAAAAGGCGGGTCATGCGGATCGAGTCCGCAGCCTCTGCCATGCGTGGGCCGAGATCGGTCTCGATATATTCTTCACGCGCGCGGAAGCGGGGCAGGCCGCAGGACATGGCCACCCGCAGCCCGTCCTCGGTCGTGCCGAGCGGTGTCGAGAGAGCCACGATGTTCGGGCGCCAATCGCCATAAGACGTGCAGAAACCCTCCGTGCGGCAGCGCTCTATGCTGTCTGCCGTCATCGACGCGTTGTCGTCGAACTCGTCGGGGAAGCGCCGGCGCAGGTTTGCCAGCGTGTCGCAGAGTTCCTGTCCGTCGAGCAGCGCCAAAAGCGCGCGACCGCTGGCTGACCGATGCAGCGGGCCGGTGATGCCCGGTTCCGGCGTGTGCGGAAAACTTGTCGGGTCACCCACCGTCTGAACCTGCACGAACTGGTCGCCCGAGAGAATCGCCAATGTACAGTTGCCGGAACTCATATCGGCGATCTCGCGCATCGGGCCGACAAGCTGGTGCCTCCAGCTTGTCGCGGAGAAGACCGGATAGGTCAGCGACAGGGTTTGCGGTGACAGGCGGAACCCCCCTTTGGGATCGCGGCGCAGGTAGCCCACATGCACGAGTGTCTTGCACAGGCGCGATACGGTGGCGCGGTTCAGGCCAAGGCGCCGGGTGATCTCGGCATTGGTCAGACAGTCTTCGCGGTCACTGAAGAGCGCGAGAATCTCCATGCCCTTCATCAAGGTGGATGACAGGGATTGGGCAGAGGTGCCGTCGTCGGACGGGTCGCGGGCACCCTTGTCGGCCCATTCGTTTAGAATTGTCTTGCCATCACTCAAGGGGATTAGTGCTCCTGACACGGTCCAGCCATATGAGACCGGCTTGTAGTGACTGTGCCCGGATGGGCCAAGCCCCTTTGATGACGCATGGATGTGATCGAGAATGCGATGCCGCGCCTGCTTGACCCAAGAGCCCTCCGAAGGCGCGCGACTGCGGTCCTGCGTTGTTTGGCGCCGCCCTCATGTCTCCAAAAGGTTGATCTATATGGCGGGATCTCTGCATTTTGCATAACTTGTGAAACTATATTTGACATATGTTACTTTATTTGAAACGATGCGATAAATATAGTCGAATAATGAACCTTGGGAGGAAGGGATGGAGTTCGAGCTTTCTAAGCATGCGCAGGAAATGCGGAATCAGCTATCCGCGTTTTTCGAGGCAGAGGTTCTGCCGCGTCATCGGGACTGGGTGCGTCAGGTTCAGTACGATGAGGGGCGGGCTGATTTTCTGCCGCAACTGCGTGAGAAAGCGCGGACGCAGGGATTATGGAACCTTGCACTGCCCGACCTTGCGAAGGATGAGCCGGGGACGCGTCTCAGCAACCTGGAATTCGCTCCTTTGGCCGAAATCATGGGAAGAGTGCCCTGGGGGTCGCAGGTTTTCAACTGCCAGGCGCCGGATGTGCCCAATATGGCCATGTTGCAGGCCTTGGCGACGCCGGAGCAAAAGGAAAAATGGCTCAACCCCATGCTTGAGGGCGAGATGCGGTCTGCCTTCGGGATGACCGAGCCGGACGTCGCCTCGTCGGATGCGACCAATATCGCGACGCAGATCGACTTCGAGGGAGACAAGATCCGTATCAATGGTCGCAAGTGGTTCATCACCGGCGCGGCGGACCCGGACTGTGGCTTTATCATCGTGATGGGAATCAGCGACCCGGATGCGGGCCGAACCGAGCGCCAGAGCATGGTCATCGTGCCGACGGATACGCCGGGCCTCAAGATCACGCGCGAATTGTCGTATCTTGGCTGGAAAGACCATGTGGCCCCGATCGGGCAGATCGAATTGGACGACGTCGTGGTGCCTGCAGGAAACCTGCTGGGCGAACGCGGCAAGGGCTTCAGGGGCGCGCAGGTGCGCCTTGGGCCGGCGCGCATCCATCATGCCATGCGTTGTATCGGGCTTGCGGAAATGCTGGTCGAGTTGATGATTGTGCGGGCCCGTGAACGCACGGCCTTCGGACGTGCCGTGATTGACTATGACACGATTCAGCGATGGATCGGAGAGGCGCGGGTCGCGATCGACATGAACCGCCTTGCGGTGCAGCGCGCGGCCTGGCTTCTCGATCAAGGGGATGGCCGGGCAAGCTGGCGTCCCGTGTCGATGATAAAAGTGTCGGTGCCCAACATGTTGCAGACAATTGCCGACCGGGCCTTGCAGATTTTCGGAGCGATGGGCGGCGTCGATGACCTGCCGATCCACCATGCGTTTACCTATGCGCGTTGGTTCCGCATTGGCGATGGTCCGGACGAGGTCCACCTCCGCCAGATTTTCCGTACCGAGCCGCAGCCAGAATGGTCGTTGAGCGAAAGCCCATATCTTGCAATCCCTGCCGCGGTGCAGGCGGGAGGAGTTTGACCATGATGCAAAGTCTGGATCTCAGGAGGATCGGCCTTTTCCTTGCGTCGGCAATCGCCGCGCTGCTGGCCCTGCAATCCGTCTATGTCGCTTATTCCGGACCTTGGGATATTGCCTATGGTCGCAATACGTTGCTTGGGGCTGCCGTGGTAATCGCCCTGATCGCGAACCCTGTCTATGCAGTTTGGAAAACACCGCCGCGCTGGATGTATTGGTGTGGCACGGTCTTGGATGCGCTTCTGGTGGCTGTGATCATCGTCGCCTGTGTGCGATTCACGCAGGTGCAGCGCCTGACCGAAGAAACCTTCTACGTGTTTTCGACCATGGACACGATTCTGGCGCTTGCGGGCTGTCTTGTGCTGCTGGAGACAACGCGTCGTCTTTTCGGCCTTCCGATCGTGATTATTGCCGCGCTTGTGCTGTTCTATTGCTTTTTCGGCAATCACTTGCCCGGCTTCCTGCATCATTCGGGCGTGGACCTGAACCGGACGATGCAGAATGTCTGGTATGGTTATCAGGGTGTCTTCGGGATGCCGACCGGGGTCGTGATCCGCGTTGTTCTTGTCTTTGTCGTCTTTGGCGTGGTGCTTGAAGGGACAGGGGCCAGCGATGCGCTGATCCGGACCTCTGTCGCTTTGACGGGTGGCACACGCGGCGGTCCGGCGCATTCGGCGGTCGTCGCGAGCGCGCTTTTCGGGTCGATGTCGGGCAGCGTGACGGCGAATGTCGTCGGATCTGGCTCGTTCACTATTCCGATGATCAAGCGGCGCGGATTTTCTTCACCGATGGCAGGCGGTATCGAAGCCGCAGCCTCGACAGGCGGGCAGATCGTGCCGCCGGTGATGGGGGCGGCGGCGTTTCTCATGGCGGACCTGACCGGCGAACTCTACACCACCATCGCACTGGCCGCACTGATCCCGGCACTGTTTTACTACGGGTCGCTCTTTGCAGCGATCTCGGTTCAGGCCGCGGCCTCGGGGATCGAGCCGACCCCGGCCAAGGACCGGATCAAGCTCACCCGCGCAGACCATATCGCGTCCCTGCAATTTGCCCTGCCTATCATTGCCATCGTGGCGGTGTTGCTTACCGGGCGGTCCCCTGCCATGTCTGGGTTCGCGGCAGTGATCCTTGCGCTGGGCCTTGGGCTCTTTCGCCGCCAGAACCGGACCAGCTTCAAACTCTACTGGGATGTCCTGGCCAAGGCGGGTCGCTCCTGTGCCTCGATCCTTGTCGCGGTGGGCTGTATCGGGATTATCCTCGGGGTTTTGAGCTTGACGGGATTGGGGCTCAGCTTTGCCTCGGTAATCTCGTCCATCAGCGACACATGGCTGTTCGGATCGCTTGTTATCACGGCCTTTGCCTGCCTGATCCTGGGTATGGGGATGCCGACCCTTCCAGCCTATCTTATCATCGTTCTGGTGCTCGGGCCGGTGATTACCAAGCTGGGTGCGGACATCCTCGCGGTGCATATGTTCGTCTTCTATTTCGGCGTGCTCTCGGCCATCACGCCGCCCGTCGCGATCGGGGCCTTTGCAGCCGCACCGATTGCCGAGGCGAACCCGATGCGCACGGCCTTTGTCGCGCTGCGGCTGGCGTTGGTCGGGTTCATCATTCCCTTCATTTTCGTCTACGAACCGTCGCTGCTTTTGATCGGCGACTTCGATCCGCTTGGATTTGCGCGGGTCTGTGTCTCACTGACGCTGGCAATCTGGCTCTTGAATACCGGGATCGAGGGATTTGCCAAGGCGCGCCTTGGACTGCTGTCCCGGGCGCTGCGCATTGCCGTGGCGGTGGGCCTGATCATTCAGGTGCCGGTGTTGCAATACGTGATGATCGTCGTCGGGCTTGCCCTGTTGGTCTTCTCCGGGCGCTGGCCGTCCGGATCGGTCAGGGCAACCCAAGTCTAACCACTCATCGAACCAAGGGAGGAAACTTATGTTCGGTATGAAACTAAGGCAAGGAATGGTGGCAATGGCCACCGGTGTGGCCATGATGGCCGGGGTTGTGCCTGCACAGGCAGAAACCCTGCGCATGGCCTCTTTGGGACAGGCTTCGCCAACCACGGTGTTCTCGATCGCCGTGTCCCAGATTCTCAAACGCGAATATGGTTATGCGACACAGCTCGCGACCGGCTCACCCGCGACGCGCCAGATCGTCGAAGCGGCCAACCAGCAGCTTGACCTCTATGTGTCCGCCGTGTCGATCAACGGCTACCTGAAGGACGGCACGCGCATGTATTCGAAATTACCGAATGCGCCCGAACTCTTCGCCAATGCGCGGTCGATCATGAACTATCCCCTGGGGGCCTATCACGGCATTGCCTGGGCGGATTCCGGGATCGAAAGCATGGATGACCTGAAAGGCAAGAAAGTCTTTATCGGGCCGCCCTCGAGCGCGGGCCGCACCGTGGTCGAACAGGTTATCAAGGGCGTCACCGGGTATACCGCGAAAGAGGATTTCGATCCGGTCAACCTCGACTGGGCCTCGGCGGAACAGGCGTTCCAGGACCGCCAGGTTGACGCTTATTTCGTGCCGACACCTATCCCCAGCGCAGAGCTGCAACAGCTTTCAGCTCTTGGGAAGTTCCGTGTGCTCGGTATTCCTGATGACAAGCTCGAAGAGGAAAGCATCAAGGCCGCCTCGGACGTGCCGGGTCGGCAGTTCGATTTCCTTCAGCCGGGCACCTATTCCGGCCAGGTCAACGAAGAACCGGTGCGCATGGTGAGCTCCATCGTCGGGCTCGGCACCAACAAGTGGCTCTCTGAAGAGGTGGCCTACAATGTCACCAAGGCCATCTTCGAGAACAATGCGGACCTTGTGGCCGCGGCCAAGTGGATGTCGGTCATTACCCCCGAAAACGCACTCAACCAGATGAATGCGCCGCTTCATGTCGGGGCGTTGAAATACTACCGCGAGATTGGTGTCGATGTGCCCGAGTCCCTGATCCCGCCGGAAGCCCGATAAAACAACTGCCCATGGCGGCCATCGCCGCCGTGGGCGCATGAAGGACGACGACACAAAGGGTTGATGATGGAACTTTTTTATTCCGAGGCAGACCTCTCATTCCGTGACGAGGTGCGCACCTTCCTGGCAGATCGGTTGCCGAAGGATATTTCCGATACCTTTTTCAGCTACGAACGTCATTCCTGGCAGCAGATGATCCGTTGGCAGAAGATCCTTGCGGAACAGGGATGGGTGGCCCCCGGTTGGCCGATCGAACATGGCGGCACGGGCTGGAGCCCGATGCAGCAGTATATTTTCGATTCCGAGGCGATGCTTGCCGGAGCGCCCCGCTTGCGCCCCTTCGCGGTCAAGATGATCGGCCCGGTGCTGATCCGCTTTGGTTCGGATGACCAAAAAAAGCGGTTCCTGCCGCGTATGCTCAGAGCAGAGGACTATTGGTGCCAGGGGTTCTCCGAGCCCGGTGCCGGCTCGGATCTCGCCTCGCTGAAGACCCGGGCAGTGCGCGACGGAGATGACTACGTGGTGAACGGGCAGAAGACGTGGACCACGACGGGGCAATATGCCAACTGGATGTTTGCCCTCGTGCGCACTGACCCGGACACGCCGCGCCCGCAGCAGGGTATTTCCATGCTGTTGATCGACATGACCTTGCCCGGTGTCACGGTGCGCCCGATCACGACGATTGATGGCGATCACCATGTGAACGAGGTGTTCCTTGAGGATGTGCGAGTGCCTGCGTCGCTCATGGTCGGAGAAGAGAACAAGGGCTGGGACTATGCCAAGTATTTGCTTGGCAATGAACGGATCGGTATCGCCAATGTGGGACAGAGCAAGGCCGAGTTGAGCCTTTTGAAACGTCTGGCCGCAGCGTGCAAGCGTGACGGTGTGGCCTTGATCGACGATCCGGTCTTTGGTGCAAAGCTGGCCGACCTGGAAGCGGATTTCATGGCCCAGGAGGTGACCAACCTGCGCATGTTGTCGAGCGTCGCACCCGGAGGAGACGTGGGGGCGCTGTCCCCGTTCCTGAAACTGCGAGGATCGGAAATTCAGCAACGAATACAGGAGCTTGCGATGGAAGCCAGCGGGGTCGACGCGGCCCCTTGGCGCGCAGATCGCAGATTGGGTCGGGGGGCGATGGATGGCTATGGCACGCATGGCTGGCTCCTGTCACGGGCCTTCACAATCTTTGGTGGGTCCAGCGAGGTGATGAAGAACATCGTCGCCAAGCAGGTGCTGGGGTTCTAAGGGAGTCGAGTCATGGATTTTTCAACCACTGACGAACAACGCATGATCGCCGACAGCTATGCCAGGGTTTTTGCCGACGGCGATGGATGGGCCGAACTTTCAGAGCTTGGCCTGTTGGCGGCAACCTATCCGGAGGACAGGGGCGGTATCGGCGCGGGTCTCGGGGACATGGCCCATGCGCTTGTCGAGGCGGGCCGCGCCGCAGCGCTGGCCCCTTTGATCGGGGCGGCGATCTTGCCGGGGCTGGCCCTGTCGCGCGCGGGGACGGCGGCGCCTGCCGTCGAGGGAAATGGCCTTTGCCTGTCGGTCGAAACCGATGAGGTTGTGCTTGCGGGGGAACGGCTCAGCGGTGTGCTGCGTGTCGTGGCCGGCGGCGATATGGCCGAGGCTGTGCTTTTGTGCCTGCCGGGTGATCGGCTTGCCGCAATGGCCTTCGACGCTCCCGGCGTCACGCGCCAGACCTATGCGCTTCTGGATGGGCGCGGCGCGGCGGATGTGCATCTTGATGGTGTCAAGGTGACGCTGGGAGAGGCCGTGCCGGGTCTGCGAGACTGGCTTTGTGATGCGGCCGCGACGGCCTATGCGCTGGATGCCTTGGGTGCGATGCTCGCGCTGCGGGACATGACGCAGGCCTATCTCAAGCAGCGCAAGCAGTTCGGACGCCCCCTCGCCAGCTTTCAGGCGCTGCAACATGCCATGGTGGATATCTACCATGACACGGAACAGTTCCTGTCACTGGCGCATTTGGCCGCCCGGATGTGCGATGGTGACGACGCGCCTGCACGGATGCGCACGGTTTCGGCGGTAAAGCGGTTTCTGGGCGGGCGGATGCGCAAGGCAAGCGCCTCGGCGATCCAGTTGCATGGCGGCATCGGCGTCACGCAGGAATATGCGCTTGGCCGTTATGTCAAGCGCGTGCTTCTGGCTGACATGCTGAACGGCAGTGCCGATCACCACGGCGCAAGACTGGCCCGGATCATCGCAAGCGAAACCCATGATATCGAGACACAGGAGACCGCCGCATGAGCGTGCAAGACCCAAACGAAACCCAATTGCGTGAGACACGTGACGGTTCGGTGCTGACCCTTTCCCTGGATGGGCCGAATACCCGCAATTCGATCAGCCCGCCGCTCTACAAGGCGCTTCAGAATGCGATCATATCGGCGGGTCAGAACCCGGACGTGCGCGCCATCGTGTTGACCGGGATGCACGGCTTCTTCAGCTCTGGCGGCAATATCAACAATCTCAGGGAAAGTGCCAAGAGCACGTTGGCCGAGGTGTCGGGCAACACCGATGCGCTCAACGCGATGATCCTGTCGATCCGGGATTGCCCGACACCGGTGATTGCCGCCGTCGAGGGTGGCGCGGCGGGTGCTGGCCTGTCGCTGGTGCTGGCCTGCGACATGATCGTGGCTGCGGAAGGCGCCAAATTCGTGGTCGCTTATGTCAAGGTCGGGTTGGCCCCGGATGGCGGCGTGACGCATTTTCTTGCGCAGGGTCTGCCGCGTCAAACCGTGACGGAGATGTGCCTGACCGGGAACCCGGTGTCGGCAGAGCGTCTGCACGCGCTTGGTGTTGTCAACGCGGTCGTGGCGGAAGGCGAGGCTCTTGCAGCGGCGCAGAAAACCGCCGGGAAACTGGCGGAGGGTGCCGTGGGTGCAATGGCGGTGATCAAGTCGGAAATCACGGCGTCGCAGCATAATGACCTCGCCACGCAACTGACCCTTGAGGCGCGTGGGATCAATGCGGCGCGATTTGGAGACGAAGCCGCCGAGGGGCTTGCCGCCTTCCTTGAGAAGCGCCGCCCTGACTTTAGGGGCAAGGAATGAGGAACACCCAATGATCCGAGACGAGAAGACGCTGAACGCCCTTTTGGAAGAGGTGCGTGACTGGGTGCGCCGTGTTGCGCATCCGAATGAGCAACGCGTGGCAGATACCAATGAAGTGCCGCCGGGTATCGTGCAGGACATGGCAGGGCGGGGCTTCTTCGGCTGGTCCATCCCGGAAGAATATGGTGGGCTTGGCCTGACCACGGAAGAGCTGGTCATGGCGGCGATGGAGCTTTCGCAGAGCGCGGTGGCCTATCGTGCTCGGGTTGGCACGAATACGGGGATCGGGTCAGAGGCGTTGGTCGCCGATGCGACCGAGGTTCAGAAGCAGAAATACCTGCCCTTGATGGCAAGCGGACAGGCGACAGGTTGCCTGGCTCTGACCGAGGTCAATGCGGGGTCCGAGGCGAGCAATATTGAAACCACTGCGCGGCGTGACGGGGATCACTACGTCCTAAACGGGATGAAGCGCTATATCACCAATGCCCCGATTGCGGACCTTTTCACGGTGTTTGCCCGCACGGACCCCGATAGCAGCGGCGCGCGCGGCATTTCCGCGTTTATCGTCGAGCGCGGCTATGAGGGGCTATCCACAAGCGCGCCCTACAAGATGATGGGCCAAAGCGGCTCACCCGTGGGCGAGGTCATATTCGATGACTGCAGGGTTCCGGTCGAGAACCTGATTGGTGGGGTCGAGGGTATCGGTTTCAAAACCGCGATGAAGGTGCTGAACAAACAGCGCATTCACCTTGCCGCACTGTGCACCGGTCCGGCAATCCGCATGCTCGACATGGCGATGGATCATGCCAACACGCGCCAGCAGTTCGGCCAGAAGGTTGGGAATTTTCAACTTGTTGCGGCGATGTTGGCCGACTGCCGGGCCGAGATCGAAGCGGCAAGGCAACTGGTGCTTGCAACGGCGCGGGCGCGGGATGCGGGTGCGGATATCGCGCTTGAGGCATCCATCTGCAAGTATTTCGCTTCGGAAATGTGCGGACGTGTGGCGGATCGCTGCGTGCAGGTCTTTGGCGGTGCGGGCTATGTCGCAGACCATAGTTCGATTGAACGCTACTATCGCGATGTGCGCCTGTTCCGCCTCTATGAAGGTACGAGCCAGATTCACCAACTCAATATCATGAAACAGATGCAGCGCCGGCGCAGTGCCGAGGCGGTTTCGCGATGAAAGCATATCGCCTTGAAGCCGATGGCAAGCGAAGTCTCGGGCACATGGTCCGGATGGACACCGATGACTTGACCGGGGGCGATACGTTGATCCGGGTGCAGTTTTCCGGGATCAATTACAAGGATGTGCTTGCCGGGCAAGGCAAGGCGCCTATCGCGCGACACCTGCCGCTCAATTGTGGAATCGAGGCCGTGGGACAGATTGTCGAAGGCGGTTCTGCGGAGTTTGCGCCCGGCCAAACCGTGATCGCGCATGGCATGGGACTCGGCGTCGAGCGGGACGGCGGTCTTGCGCAATACCTGCGCGCCGATGCTGACTGGCTTGTGCCATGTCCGGCGGCGTTGAGCGCCCTGGAAGCTGCGAGCATCGGCGTCGCGGGATTTACCGCGGCGCTGGCCGTGGACCGGCTTCAGAGACTCGGAATCACACCCCGGAGCGGCCCTGTGGCCGTGACCGGGGCCACCGGAGGTGTGGGCGGGCATGCGGTCACGATGCTGGCGCGGCTTGGCTACGAGGTGGTGGCCATGACCCGCAAGACGGACGCCACCGAGGCCCTGAGAAGCCTTGGCGCGTCCGAGGTCATCGCGACCCCGGAACCGTCCGGGCGCATGCTCGAAAGCGGGCGATGGGCCGGGGCGATAGACAATATTGGCGGAGAGGTTCTTGCAGGACTCCTGCGCAGCACGCAGCAGAACGGCGTGGTGGCCAGTATCGGCAATGCCGGGGGCAACGGCTTGCCAACCTCCGTCATGCCATTCATTCTGCGTGGTGTGACCCTGACCGGGATCAATGGCAATGCCCCGCCCGCGCTTCGGCGGCGTATTTGGGCGCGGATCGCGTCTGACCTGAGGCCCGCGCGGTTCCTGGCGCAGGTGCAGTTGATCGAGTTTGACGAGATCGACGCCTACATGGCGCAGATGGTCGAAGGGCGCACGCGCGGTCGCGCCGTTGTGAACCTGTGTTGTAGCTAGGGCCAGGCGGATATGACCCTTGCCCTGGCCATCGCGCCGATTTTCCTGCTTGTTGTTATTGGCAATGTTCTGTGGCGGCTTGGCCTTCCCGGCGATGGGTTTTGGCCGATGGCGGGAAGGCTTGGGTATTGGGTGCTCATCCCGACCCTGCTTTTTCACAAGCTCTCGACCGCCGAGATCGACCCCAAGCTGATGCTGCCCTTCGGCGGCGTCCTGGCGGTGGCCTTTTTCGGGGTCGGGGCGGTGATCCTTCTGGTGACACGTCTCGATGGGATGCAGGCGCCGCAACGTGGATCGGTGTTGCAGGGGGCGGTGCGGCACAATGCCTTCATCGCGCTGGCCGTGGCCGAACGGCTCTATGGTGCGGCGGGCTTGTCGCTGGCGGCGCTGGCAGCGTCCCTGCTTGCGCTGGTGACCAACCTGTCGATCGTACCGGCGCTCTTGATGCTCGATGCCCCGCCCAACAGTGGCTCCATGCTGCGGCAGGTGGCGCGGGATGTCGTGCGCAATCCCTTCATCATGGCGATCTGTGCAGGGCTGACGGTCAATTTCTTAGGGATCGGTCGTATTCCGGTCTTGCACGATGTAACCGGGCTTCTGGGGGGAGTCGCGCTGCCGCTGATGCTCTTATACGTGGGGGCGGGGTTGCGGCTCGATGGTGTGCGTGCCCAGCTTGCGCCCATGGGATATGCGGTTTTGGGGCGCTACCTGTTGTTTCCGATCTTCGTCTTCCTGTTGTCCTCCGGGCTCGAGCCGCAGCAGCAACTGATCCTGATGATTTTCGCCTGTGTGCCGACCGCCCCGAGTTCGACCGCGCTTGCGGTGCAGACCGGGGGTGATGCACCGCTGATGAATTCCATCGTCACGTTGCAAACCGCGGCAGCCTTCCTGACCTTGCCCTTCACATTGGCCCTGGTCGGTTATCTGCAATAGCACCACGAAAGGACGACAGGGGAGGCTTCTAGCGCAGGAAGAACGGGACTTGGAACTCTCCCGTGAGGCGCAACGCGTTGGCCGCCTCGGCAAGGCGGGGGCCAAGATCGGCCTCGATCTGGTCCTTGCGGGCGCGGTAAAGCGGCAGGCCGAGACTGAGCGTTACCCATAGCCCGTCCTCGGTCTGCCCGAGTGGCGAAGACAGCGCCGCGATGTTCGGACGCCAGTCGCCATAGGCTACGCAGAACCCTTCGCTGCGGCAGCGTTCTATCCCTTTCGCCATCGCCTCGGCATAGGTCTCGAATTCCTCGGGCACAGCATGCCGGATCTCGGCAAGTTTCGCGGCAAGCTCATCCTCTTCCAGAAGAGACAAGAGCGCTCGCCCGGTTGACGAGCGATGCAGCGGCCCCGTGATGCCCGGCGCGGGGGCATGGGGAAATGTCGAAGGATTCCCGATATCCTGCAACTGCACGAAAGAGGTGCCAGAGAGCACGCAAAGGCTGCAATTTCCGCCGCTCATCTCTGCGATTTCACGCATCGGCGTGGCGAGTTTGTGCCGCCAGTGCGTGCTTGCGAGAACGGGGTAGGACAGAGCAAGGATTCTGGGGGCGAGAAGAAAGCCACCCTTGGTGCCTTTGCGCAGATAGCCCATATGCACCAACGTCTTGCAGAGACGCGAGACCGTCGCCTTGTTCAGGTCAAGACGGCGCGCGATCTCCGCGTTGGAAAACTGGACCTTCGTGTCGTTGAACAAAGCCAGGATTTCCAGCCCCTTCAATAGGGTCGACGACAGGGCCGAGTCATGGGCCGGGTCGGGCATGATGCTGGCCTCTCCGGCATCCGCCAGTTCATTCAAGAGGGATTTTCCGTCCTTCAAAGAACTCCTTTCTCGCGATACGCGTCGATCTCTTCCTCAGTCATATTCAACATTGTCTTATAGATATAGCCGTTGTCTGCGCCCAGCGATTTCGCGGCCCAGCGTATCGCACCGGGATCATTGCGGAAGCGCGGCACAAGGCCTTGCATCCGCACGGTGCCGAAATCTTCGTCCGGGACAGAGACGATGGCGTTGCGGGCCTTGTATTGTGCATCGTCGAATATCTGGTCGATGCCGTAGATCGGGGCGAGCGTGCCATTGTGCTCGCCAAAGGCGGCCACGACTTCGTCCAATGTATGCGAGGCGATCCAGCTTCCGAAGATGCGGTTCAGTTCGGCCTCGTTCTCGACGCGCGCCATGTTGGAGCCGAAGCGCGGATCTTCGAGAAGGTCAGGGCGCCCAATCGAATTGGCGTTATAGGTGAAGGTGTTGTTGGTGGAGCCGGCGAGCGATACGTATTTCTTGTCGGCGGTCATGTAGACATCGGAGGGCGCGGAATAGGTGTTGCGGTTGCCGTTGCGTTCGCGCACGTCGCCCATCTGGTCGTATTCGATGGCCAGGGATTCCAAGGTGCGCAGAACCGCTTCGGTCATGGCGAGATCAATCTCCTCGCCCTTGTCGTTGTCGCGCTCGCGGACCCTTATCAACGCCGCACATATGGCGAAAGCGCCAAACACGCCACCGATCGAATCTGCAAGCGGATAGCCCGTATGCATCGGCGGTCGGTCGGTGTCGCCGGTGATATGCGTCAACCCTCCATAGGCCTCGAAAAGACGGGCAAAGCCGGGACGGTTCGCGCGCGGGCCATCCTGACCGAAGCCGCTGACCCGAAGAACGACGAGCTTGGGATTGGCCTCCCAAAGGGTTTCAACCGGAAACCCCCATTTGGTCAGGGTGCCGGGCCGGAAATTCTCGATGAGCACATCGACTTGCGAGATCATCTCGAGAAAGAGCTTGGCTCCCTCCGGTTTGCGCAAGTCCAACGTGCCGTGGCGCTTGCCCCGGTTGGTAACTTTCCACCAAAGCGATTTACCGTCTTTCAATGGGGGAAAGCCGCGCAGCCCATCACCGACGCCCGGCAATTCGAGCTTGATGACCTCGGCCCCGAAATCCGCCATCAGCGAACCTGCCATCGGGCCCGCGATAATCGTTGCAATGTCGAGCACCTTCAGCCCGGCCAGCGGGCCAGATCCCTGTTCCGTGGTTGTCATGCCACCCCTCCTTCGTGAAACTATTTCATATATAAGTTACGATAAATGAAACAGTGTGGTCAACATGTATTAAATAGTGTCCAATTATGTGGCACCAGCGCCGTTCAGGCACGGTGCTGGCACACAGCCGGCACATCATGGCAGAGCCGCAAGGGCGGCGGGGCAATGTTTTGGCGGGGGTGTCAGGGCAGGTGGATCAGCGCGGGACGAGGCCCGTCAACAGGGTTGCGACGACCTGCTCCGAGATTTCTTCCGCCGTGGCCTCGCCCTCTGGGCGATACCAGCGGGCGATCCAGTTCAGGGAACCGGCCACTGTGAAGCCAAGCATGCGCGCATCGCCTTTTGCGATGGAGCCGTCCTGCATCCCGTCCTCGATCACCCCTCGAAGGATCGTGTCGATCTCGCGTTTAAGGGTTCGGAACTTCTCTCGGCTTTGTGTGCTCAACTGCTCCTCGGAGGTTCTCGAGACGCAAACTCCAAAATCGCGGGTCATCATCAGCGCGTATCCCCGCATCAGCGCCTCAAGGCGCGTGCGACCGGTGCCGCCACCCAGGCGTGCCTCTTCTGCCGCGTCACGAATGGCCTCCAGCCCCAGGCGAACGCACTCGAACAGGATCTCGTCCTTGTTTGAGAAATAGTGGTAGATCGTAGGCTTGGTGACCTGGAGCGCGGTGGCAACATCTTCGAGAGAGGTTGCGGTGAACCCCTTGGCGTTGAAGAACCGGGCCGCGGTGCGCAGAACGGCGACACGTTTTGCTTCGCGCTCGGCCTTGCGTCTTTCCGGCGTGCTCCAGGGCGAAGCGATTTCGACCGGATCACACATGGAGCCTTTGGGCGAATTTCCCATCAATACATACCTCCTCAACTCGCAAACACAGGGTAAAACGCGTGAAACATGGCCTGAAACACAGGCCGCCGCAAGGTGCAGGCAATAGAAAGCCCCCGCACCCGGAAAAGATGCGAGGGCTCTTGTCGGTCAGGCCTTTGGATCAGGCGAGGTCGTATCGGTCGGCATTCATCACCTTGGTCCAGGCGGCGACGAAATCCTTGACGAACTTCTCCTTGTTGTCGTCCTGGGCATAGACCTCGGCATAGGCGCGCAGGATCGAATTCGATCCGAACACGAGGTCCACGCGGGTCGCCGTCCACTTGACCGCATCGGTCTTGCGGTCACGGATTTCATAGGTGCCGCCCTCGACCGGAACCCACTTGTAGGCCATGTCGGTCAGGTTGACGAAGAAATCCGTGGTCAGCGCGCCGACCGTGTCGGTAAAGACGCCATGCGCGCTGCCACCGTGGTTGGTGCCGAGGACACGCATACCGCCGATCAGGCAGGTCATTTCCGGCGCGGTCAGACCCATGAGCTGCGTGCGGTCGAGCATGAGCTCTTCCGGAGTGACGACATAGTCCTTCTTGACCCAGTTGCGATAGCCATCGGCCAGCGGTTCGAGCACATCGAAGGAGTCCGCGTCGGTCATGGCGTCGGTGGCATCGCCACGGCCCGGCGCGAAGGGCACCGCCACGTCAAAGCCAGCGGCCTTGATGGCCTGTTCCACGCCGACATTGCCCGCGAGAACGATCACGTCGGCCACGCTTGCACCATGCTTGGCGGCAATCGGTTCGAGTGCAGCAAGCACCTTGGCAAGGCGTTCCGGTTCGTTGCCTTCCCAGTCTTTCTGGGGGGCGAGGCGGATGCGCGCGCCGTTGGCACCACCGCGGTAATCCGACTGGCGGAACGTGCGGGCGCTGTCCCATGCGGTGGCGACCATGTCGGCGGTCTCAAGACCCGCAGCGGCGATGTCGGCCTTCACGGCGTCGACGTCATAGGAGGTGCTGCCTGCCGGAACCGGGTCTTGCCAGACCAATTCTTCCGTGGGCGCGTCGGGGCCGAAGTAGCGCGTATTCGGGCCCATGTCGCGGTGGGTCAGCTTGAACCACGCGCGGGCGAAGACATCGTCGAAATAGGCCGGATCGGCGATGAATTTTTCGCAGATTTCGCGATAGACCGGATCGACCTTCATCGCCATGTCGGCATCGGTCATCATCGGCATCACGCGCTTGGACGGGTCGGTCGCGTCGACCGGCATGTCTTCTTCCTTGATGTCCACCGGGCGCCACTGGTTCGCACCTGCGGGCGATTTGGTCAGTTCCCAATCATAGCCGAACAGCAGGTCGAAATAGCCCATGTCCCATTTGGTCGGGTTGGTCGTCCATGCGCCCTCGATGCCCGAGGTGACGGCGTTGGTCGCCTTGCCGCCCATGTTTGGGTTGATCCAGCCAAAACCCTGGTTCTCGATCGGGGCTGCTTCCGGCTCTTCACCGAGGAGGGCGGCATCGCCATTACCGTGCGCCTTGCCGACGGTGTGGCCGCCAGCGGTCAGCGCGGCGGTTTCCTCGTCGTTCATCGCCATGCGGGCAAAGGTTTCACGCACCTGCGCGCCGGTCTTGAGCGGATCGGGGTTGCCGTTGACGCCTTCGGGGTTCACGTAGATGAGACCCATCTGCACGGCGGCGAGTGGGTTTTCCATCGTGTCGGGCTTGCCCACGTCGGAATAGCGTTCGTCCGACGGTGCGAGCCATTCTTTTTCCGCGCCCCAGTAGGTGTCTTTTTCCGGGTGCCAGATATCCTTGCGGCCAAAGGCAAAGCCAAAGGTCTTCAGCCCCATGTCCTCGTAGGCCATGGTCCCGGCGAGCAAGATAAGGTCTGCCCAAGACACGGCGTTGCCGTATTTCTTCTTGAGCGGCCACAGAAGGCGGCGCGCCTTGTCGAGGTTGCCGTTATCGGGCCAGGAGTTGAGCGGCGCAAAACGGATGTTGCCCGCACCGCCACCACCACGGCCATCGGCAAGACGATAGGAACCGGCAGAGTGCCATGCGAGGCGGATCATCAGGCCACCATAGTGCCCCCAGTCCGCGGGCCACCAATCCTGGCTATCCTTCAAAAGCGCCTTCATGTCGGCCTTGAGCGCTTCGATATCAAGCGATTTGAGCGCGTCCTCATAGTTGAAATCCTCGCCCATCGGGTCGGACTTGGTGTCGTGCTGGTGCAGGATGTCGAGGTTGAGGGCGCTGGGCCACCAATCCATGACATCACCGCCGGTTGCGGTATTGCCGCCATGCATCACCGGGCATTTGCCGGCAGTGTTGGGGTTGTTTCCGTCCATTTTGCTCTCCCTAGATAGCTATGCGTTGTCTCGGTGCGGAAAGGGCGCGCTTTCGCGTCGCGTCCTTGGGATGTCACGTGTGAATCATCTTCCGCTCAGTCGGCATCATAGCAAGGCACATCCATTGTGAAAATTTGCATTTTGTAATTGGAGTGATATAAAATTCTTATGGCTAACATCTCCATGAAGCAACTCCGCTATTTTGACTCCCTGGCCCGTTTCAACCATTTCGGACGGGCCGCCGAAGCCTGTGCCATCTCACAGCCGGCCTTGTCGGTGCAGATCAAAGAGCTTGAGGACACGCTGGGCGCATCGCTTGTCGAACGTGGCCCGCGTCAGGTCCGCCTCACGAGCCTCGGAGAGGAGTTCGCAGAGCGGGCTCATGCGATTCTGCGCTCTGTCGACGATCTTGGGGATCTTGCTCGGGCGTCGCGCGGCAAGATGGCGGGGCAGTTGCGCATTGGCATTATTCCAACGGTTGCGCCCTATGTCCTTCCGGCCTTCGCCGCAGAACTGGCGGCGCGCTATCCCGAGCTTGCCCTGCGTCCGCGAGAAGCGATCACCGAGAAGCTGCTCCAGGAATTGCGCGACGGACGGCTCGATACGGCGATCGTCGCCTTGCCGATCTCCGAACCTTCTCTTGAAGAGTTGTCGCTCTTTGATGAGGAGTTCGTGCTGGTGCGGGCTTTGGCAGAAGCCGGCAAACCTGTGCCGGACCCTAAGACGCTACGCGAAATGCGGCTCTTGCTGCTTGAGGAAGGGCATTGTTTTCGCGATCAGGCGCTTTCGTTCTGCAACCTTAACGCGCCGCTGCCGCGCGACCTCATGGAGGGCAGCTCTCTGTCAACGCTTGTGCGAATGGTCGGGGCGGGTATCGGGGTTACGCTTATCCCCGAGATGGCTGTGCCTTTCGAGACCGGCACCGCGCCTGTCTCCGTCGCGCATCTGCCGCGACCGCGTCCCACGCGCACCATCGGTCTGATCTGGCGCAAGACGAACCCGCTTGCGGATCAATTCCGCATTCTTGCGGATATCCTGCGCGAGACTGCCGCGTGCCAAATGTCGGAATGATGCCACCGTTTGGTCGGATAAATGCCGGTCTGGTCGTCAAGACTCTTCGCAAGTGAACCGTGGGCGCTGGTCGCCTGTGGAAAATATTTGTATCAAGCCTGCCGGGGAGTTGACCGGGGCGAAATGACGGGGACGTGGAATGCTGGGCAGAATAGCCACCCTTTTCCTTTTGACGACAGCAGCGGCAAGCGCCGCAATGGCACAGGACGCACCGGGCAAGGGGCGCATGTCGCTTGGCTATGGGCTGCTTTTTGTCAATGACATGATCGGGGACGGAAAGGACCGTTGGCGTTCGGGGTCTGTGATGAGCAGTCGGGTATTCGGTCCCGTCTGGACCGGGGATCTTCCACAACAGGCCGGAGATATTCTCGAGCTACGCTTCCTCGGGGAAGTGATGGCGCCGGACAACCTCGTTACGCCGGCGCCGGGCGATCGGCCTTTCGCGGGGTCGCTTTCGCTTGGCCTGCATACGCATTTTGCAACCCCGCGCGGGACGCAGGTCAGCCTTGGTGGCGATCTCGTGGCCATAGGTCCGCAAACCGGCCTCGATGATTTCCAGGCCGCCCTGCATGACCTTGTTGGGGTCAGCGAGGCCTCTGCTGCGACGCTGAATGCCCAGATCAGTGACAAGATCCGCCCCAGCGCGACGCTTGAGATGGCCCGGGATATGCCGTTCGCAGATCAGGCCCATCTGCGCCCCTTCATGGAGCTGCGCGGCGGTGTCGAGACCTATGCCCGCATCGGATTCGATGTCATGATCGGACAGGCCGGACAGGGCGAATTGCTGACCCGTGATCCCGTGACCGGCCATCGGATGCGTGTCGTGCGCGAGCAACTGCCGGGCGTGTCATGGATTGTTGGTGCGGATGTCGCGAAAGTGTGGGATAGCACCTACCTGCCCGAGGATCGTGGCTATACCCTCTCAAATGCGCGTGCCCGTGCGCGCCTGGGCCTGCATTGGCAGGGCGAGAAGAGCATGGTGTTTTATGGTATGACTTGGCTTGGCGAGGAATTCACAGGGCAGGGTGGCGGACAGGTCGTTGGTGCGTTGCAGTTCAGCCTGAAATTTTGACGCAGGCGGCCACAAAAGCGAAAAAAATCTTTCCTTGGCGAATCACGTCTGGTAACTTTTTGTCATAAAAACAAAAAAGGCAGGTTATCAGGCAATGAAAACGGGCTTTCGCGGCACGTTCGTCATCTCCTGGTCGCAAACAAGAATAGACGGTGCTGGGGCTGCACCGGTGCAGGCGCTCGAAACGGGCGCGGTATGGTCCTGGCATGGGGAACCCGTCCGCGTGGACGGCCCAACCGAGCTATTACGTCTGGACCAGGCGGAGGGTGAGGCGAACATCCGCAAACGCGCGGCGCGCATGGTGCGCCGTCTTGCGGGGGCAGCAGTCGAAAATACATCGAGACTCGAAGATATCGAAGTGGATGATCCGCTCCTAGAGGGCGGTTTCGTCGTCACGAATGGGGCGCAGAGCTACACCGTGACGGTGATCGAAGTGGAGGGGCGTCAGCCGCTCTTGATGTTCCTTGATGAACTTCCGCCGGAGGGGGCGGAGCTTTGGGTGGTGCATCATTCGTTGGATACGCGGAATACCAACCCGGTGGGACCGGCGACGGGGGGCGTGATCTGTTTCACGCCGGGCACCATGATCCAGACGCCAACGGGGGCGAAGCGGGTCGAGGACTTGCGCGAAGGCGACAAGGTGCAGACCAAGGACAACGGCGCCGAAGATATCTGCTGGATCGGCAGCCGCCGCATGACCGGCGCGCGCCTCTTCGCGATGCCCCAGTTGCGCCCGATCCGCATCCGTGCCGGAGCCCTCGGGATCGACCGGCCCGACATGGAACTCGTCGTATCCCCCGAGCATCGCATGCTTGTGCAGGGTGCGGCCGCGAAGGATTTGTTCAATACCCCGGAAGTCCTTGTTTCTGCACGGGATTTGGTCAACGGATCTTCCGTCGCCGTGGATAGCCAACTGCGCGAGGTGACTTATATTCACCTGCTTCTGCCGCGCCACCAGATCCTCTGGGCCAATGGCGTCGAGACCGAGAGCTACCACCCGGCCAATGCCGCGCTGTCGACGCTTGAGCAGAGCGACCGCAAGCGCCTGTTGCAAATGCTGCCCGCGCTTGAGGCCGACCTCAACAGCTATGGGCCATACGCGCGGCGCAACCTGAGCCATAGCGAAGCCGCGATCCTCCAGCACGAAGCCGCCTGATCCGGGCTGTTTCGGGCCTCGTCGAAACCCCGCTCGCAAGGGCGGGGTTTTGTCGTTTTCGGGCCTGAAAACCAACGTCGGTATCACGTCGGTATTTCGTCGGTATCGCGTCGGTGCGAAATGTGGCACGCCGGGGCGCTTCGTAAGGCGTTTCGCCTCATCTTCGTGCCCCGAGTGCAAGTCGAAACGCACTGAAACGCCCCATCGGACCTGGGTGATGCAGGTGCAGAGTCCAGCCCACGGACAGTTGACCCTCTGGCCCGAATAGCCCACGGGAAAAACAACAACCCTCTTGAGAGGGATCGGACGCGGTCAGTTCAATGTTGCGTCGAATTCGATGAGGTTGCCGGCATCTTCATTCGCGGGTGCAAGGATGATCTTTGCGTTGGCGATGCCCGGCCCGGAAAATTCGATTGACCGGTCCGAAAGGTTGTCAGCGCCCGGCTTGACGGGATAGCCGTTGCCTTTCAGGCTCTCTTCCCAATCGGAAAACAGCGTCTCGGCGTCGGCGTTCGTCGTGATGGCGAACATCCGCACGGTCGAGCCGATGGAGCGATCCGTCACAACTTTTGCATCCTGCGGGATCGTGAGGATATCGGGAATCCAGTCCTGCAGGCGCTCGTCTGCATAGACGCTCACAGCGGCCAGAAGCGAGAGGAAAAATCCGAAGATCATGTTCCTGACCTTGACGGAGAGGCAATGAAAAGCCGGTCCAATCGTGGTCATGTAGGGCGGGGTCGGGACGTTGAAGACGTCAGTCTGACTCGGTGCGATGCTCATGAGGTGAGGGTACCCCCGCTGGTCAGGTCGTCAACACGAAAGCCGGACACCGCGTTGGGCTTGGCGGTTTCCCGCATCCTGGAAAGGGCGGTGCGCACCCATCTCGGCGGATTTTTGCGACCTCTTTTGTGGTCTGGCGGCAGGTATATTACCTCGGTCAAAGCCCACGAACCGCAATGAAAGGTATGACATGACACTTAGAAACAAGATCGCCGCCACACTCACGGCCATCACGATAGCGGCTGGGCCCGCATTCGTGTTGCCAGCCTTCGCGCAACAGGCGCCGTCCGAGGTATCAGAGACCGAAATTGATGCCTTCGTTATCGCCTACAAGGAGGTTGCCACCATCGAGCAGGAATATACAAAGCGTCTTCAGACTGCGGAAGGTGAAGCGGAGCAGCAGGCCATCATCAACGAAGCGCAGGTCGAGATGACCCAAGCCGTGGAGGACGCGCCGGGTATCGGCGTTGACCGCTACGTCGAGATTCTTCAGTTGGCGCGGAACGATACCGACCTCCAATCCCAACTGAACTCCAGACTTCAAGACTGATCTCGTGCATCCGGAGCGCCGGTGTCGCCGCAGGCAATGTGTTCGCCTGCGGCTGCGCCACCCCGGCGTGCGCTGTGCGGGGGCGGGCTTTCCGGCGTTGTGATGGTTTTCGGGGGCTGTCGCTTGACTCCCCCGCCAAACCCTATATACGCGCGGCTCTATTGGTGTTGGTGGCCCCCGCAAGGGGATGCCTGTCATGGGTGCCTGTCACAGGGTGCTCAAGAGGACAACGCCCTTCATAGTGGCCTTCGGGCCTCGTTTCAGCGAAGGAGACCAGCCGTGACCAAACGCACGACTGCCAAGTACAAAATCGACCGCCGGATGGGCGAAAACATCTGGGGCCGCGCAAAATCCCCGGTCAACCGCCGCGAATACGGTCCCGGCCAGCACGGCCAGCGCCGCAAGGGCAAGCTTTCGGATTTCGGTCTGCAGCTGCGCGCCAAGCAGAAGCTCAAGGGCTACTACGGCGACCTGACCGAAAAGCAATTCCGCCGCATCTATGGCGAAGCCGAGCGTGTGAAGGGCGACACCGGTGAAAACCTTATCGGTCTGCTCGAGCGCCGCCTCGACGCCGTTGTCTACCGCGCCAAGTTCGTGCCGACCGTGTTCGCCGCACGCCAGTTCGTGAACCACGGCCACGTGCTTGTGAACGGCAAGAAGGTCAACATCCCGTCCTACCGCGTCAAGGAAGGCGACGTGATCGAAGTGCGCGAGAAATCCAAGCAGATGGCCGCCGTTCTCGAAGCGGTTCAACTCGCCGAGCGCGATGTGCCGGACTATCTCGACGCCGACCACTCCAAGATGACCGCGACGTTCGTGCGCACGCCGGTTCTTTCGGACGTGCCCTACCCGGTCATGATGGAACCGAACCTCGTGGTCGAATTCTACGCGAAGAACTAATCTTCGCCTGCGTGACATTTTCGGGGCCGTGCCATTCCGGCGCGGCCCTTTTTCGTTCTGGAGACTGACAAGAAGTGAACACCCCCCATCCCGTCTATGGTCGCATAGATGGTCCGATCGTGATGATAGGTTTCGGATCGATCGGCAAAGGCACATGGCCCCTCATCGAGCGGCATTTCGACTATGATGCCGACAAATTCGTGGTGATCGAGCCGAACGCGGCAAACCACACCTTTCTCAGACAGCACAACCTGCGCTATCTCGACGTCGCCCTGACGCCGGAGAATTATCGCGATGTTCTGTCGGGCCTGTTTCCCGACGGGATCGGGTTCTGTGTGAACCTGAGTGTCGATACCTCGTCGCTCGATATCATGAAGGCCTGTCGTGAGTTGGGCGTGCTTTATATCGACACGGTGGTCGAGCCGTGGGACGGGTTCTATTTCGGCACCGGGGACAATGCCGCGCGGACCAATTATGCGCTGCGCCAGGCGGTGCGTGACGAGAAGGCGCGCCAGCCGGGCGGGCCGACGGCCGTCAGCTGTTGCGGAGCGAATCCCGGCATGGTGAGCTGGTTCGTCAAGGAGGCGCTTTTGACGCTTGCGCGCGATACCGGGCGCGACGGTGAAGCGCCCACGGATCGCGCCGGTTGGGCGGCGCTTATGCAGGGGCTTGGCGTCAAGGGGGTGCATATCGCCGAACGCGACACGCAGGCCCGCCGGGTGCCGCGCCCGCGCGACACGTTCGTCAACACATGGTCGGTCGAAGGGTTCATCGCCGAAGGGTTTCAGCCCGCCGAGCTTGGCTGGGGCACGCATGAGACGTGGTTCCCGGAAAACGGCTTTCGCCATGAAACCGGCTGTCAGGCGGGAATCTGGATCAACCGGCCCGGCGCGATCACCCGCGTGCATAGCTGGTGCCCGACGCCGGGGCCGCAGTTCGGGTTTCTCGTGACACATAACGAGGCGATCTCGATTGCCGATTACTATACGGTCGGCAGCGGCGCAGAGCCGGAATTCCGCCCGACCTGTCACTATGCCTATCATCCCTGCGATGATGCGGTTCTCAGCCTGCATGAGATGTTCGGATCCGGGCGTCAGCAGAAGGTGCATCACATCCTGACCGAGGATGAGATCGTCGAGGGGATCGACGAGCTTGGCGTGCTGCTTTTCGGCCACGAGAAGAATGCCCTTTGGTTTGGGTCGCGCCTGTCGAATGGCGAAGCGCGTGAGCTTGCGCCCTACCAGAACGCGACCGGGCTGCAGGTCACGAGCGCGGTTCTGGCCGGTATGGTCTGGGCGCTCGAAAACCCGGAGGCGGGGATTGTCGAGACCGACGAGATGGATCATGTCCGCTGTCTCGCGGTGCAACGCCCCTATCTCGGGCCGGTGGAGGCGCATTATACCGACTGGACCCCGCTTCAGGATCGCTGGCAGCAGTTCCCCGAGGATATCGACGAGAGCGACCCCTGGCAGTTCCGCAACGTGCTTGCGAGCTAAGCCATGCAACGGCGGGACCGACAGGCCCCGCCGTTTGCATATGGCTGCGGCATCGAGGCCGTTGCCAGGGTCCGAGAGACCTTTTATCCGAAGGCGCGACGGCAAAAGGGGGCAGGCATGGCCAATTCGGTGGAACAGGGATTTGAAAAGACGCTTTTTGCATCGCGCTGGCTCATGGCGCCGATGTATTTCGGCCTCGTGATCTCGCTCATGATGCTGGTCTACGTGTTCGGGCATGAGCTTTTGATCTATCTGCCGCAGGTGCCCAAGATGGGGGCGGACAAGGTCATTCTCGTGGTGCTGACGCTGATCGACCTGACGCTTGCGGGGAACCTTTTGTTGATCGTGCTGTTCTCGGGCTATGAAAGTTTCGTCTCGCGCATGGATGTGGCCGAGACGGGGGCGCGGCTTGGCTGGATGGGGACGGTGGATTTTTCCGGCCTCAAGATGAAGTTGATCGCGTCGATCGTGGCGATTTCGGCCATTCACCTGCTCAAGCGCTTCATGGAGATCGGCAAGGGCGGCGACGCCTTGGCGGGGGAGGAGCTTTTGTGGATGGTGGTGATCCACATGGTGTTTGTCCTGTCGGGGGTCTTGCTGGCGGCGATGGACTGGATGACGGCGCAGGCGAAGAAGAAATAACCCTCTTCGCCCATAAGGCGTGGCCTCAATCACGCACATCGCCCAAAGCGGTGTTTCGAACCTTTCCAACCCGGCATGGCACGGCTAAGAAACGGTTCGAAGTGTGGAGAGCAGGAACATGTCACGAATTGAGCCGCAGCCGGGAATCATGGAGATTGATCTCTATGTGGGGGGCACGTCGCAGATCGAGGGCGTGAGCGATGTGGTGAAACTGTCGTCGAACGAAAATCCCTACGGGTATTCCGACGTCGTGAAGAAGGCGTTTGGCAAGGCCGGGCACGGGCTGCACCGGTATCCGCCGACGGATCATGCCGAGCTGCGCGCGGCGATTGCCGAGGTGCATGCGCTTGATGCCGAACGGATCATTTGCGGCGTGGGTTCGGACGAGGTTCTGCAATTCATCGCGCAGGCCTATGCCGGTGTGGGCGACGAGGTCATCTATACCGAGCACGGCTTCTCGATGTATCCGATCCTGGCCAAGATGGTCGGCGCGACCGGCGTCGTGGTGCCAGAGCGCGAGCGCGTGGTCGATGTGGACGCGATCCTCAAGGCCTGCACGAAGAAAACCCGGATCGTCTTTATCGCCAATCCCGGCAACCCGACCGGGACGATGCTCGATCCCAAGGAGGTTGCACGCCTGGCGGAGGGGCTTCCCGAAGGGGCGATCCTCGTGCATGACGGGGCCTATACGGAATATGTCGGGGGCGCCGATGGGGGCGCGGCACTGGTCGAGGCGCGCCGGAACGTCATCATGACGCGGACATTTTCGAAGATTTACGGCCTTGGCGGGCTGCGGATCGGCTGGGGCTATGGCCCGAAAGAGATCATCGACGTCCTGAACCGGGTGCGCCAGCCGTTCAACCTCTCGACCGTGCAGCTTGACGTGGCCGAGGCGGCAGTGCGTGACCAGGCCTGGGTGCAGAAATGCCGCGATGACAACACGCGCCTGCGCAGATGGCTTTCGGATGCGCTGTCCGAGATCGGCGTGGAGACGGACGAATCTTATGCCAATTTCATCCTTGCCCGCTTTGCGGACCAGGAAGAGGCCGAAGCCTGCGACGCGTATCTCAAGGCCCAGGGTCTCATCGTGCGCCGGGTAGGGGGCTATGGCCTGCCCGATTGCCTGCGGATCACGGTCGGGGATGAACCTTCCTGCCGCCGGGTTGCGCATGCCGTGGCACAGTTCAAGGCAGGCCGGGCATGAGCCGCGGCGTGGTCTATGAGCGCGTCGCCCTGATCGGGCTCGGGCTTATCGCTTCGTCGATGTTCTGGGCGATCAAGCGCGCGGGGCTGGCGGGCGAGGTGACGGGCTATGCGCGCTCGGAGGCCACACGCGAAACAGCGCGGCGGATCGGGCTTTGCGACCGGGTCTGCGACAGCGCGACCGAGGCGGCAGAAGGCGCGGATCTCGTGGTGCTCTGTGTGCCGGTCGGCGCGATGGGGCGGGTGGCCGAGGAAATCGCGCCTGTCCTGAAACCGGGGGCGACGGTCTCGGACGTGGGATCGGTCAAGCGGTCGGTCATCAACGCGGTGGCACCGCATCTTCCCGAGGGCGTGCATTTCGTACCTGCGCACCCGCTCGCCGGGACGGAACATTCCGGCCCCGAGTCGGGCTTTGCCGAACTTTACGACAATCGCTGGTGCATCGTGGTGCCCGCCGATGAGGCGACCGACCCGGAGGCGGTCGCGCGGGTGCGCGCGCTCTGGGAAGGGATGGGCGCGCATGTCGACGAGATGGACGCCGATCACCATGATCTCGTGCTGGCCGTGACCAGCCATGCGCCGCATCTCATTGCCTATACGATGGTCGGGGTCGCCGACCATTTGCGCCGGGTGACCGAAAGCGAGGTCATCAAGTATTCCGCCGCCGGTTTCCGGGATTTCACGCGGATCGCGGCCTCGGACCCCACCATGTGGCGCGATGTCTTCCTCAATAACAAGGAAGCGACTCTCGATATCCTTGGCCGCTTCACCGAGGAGCTTTTCGTGCTGCAACGGGCCATTCGCATGGGCGATGGCGACCATTTACACGAGTATTTCACCCGCACGCGCGCCATCCGGCGCGGCATCATCGAGGCGGGGCAGGATACGGAAGCGCCGGATTTCGGGCGCGCCGCGAAGAAGCCATGACACGCTGGGCGGGGGGCTTGGCGCTGATATGCGCGATGGTGATCGCGGATGTCGCCACCGCGCAGGCGCCGAACCGCTCGTCCCGTCCGCTCCTGCGGGAAGACGTCTATCCCACCGCCCTGCCGAGCTTGGCGCCGAAGCACTCTCTTCGGCCCGTGCTGCGGTCGCGCAACATCACGCGCAATGCCGCCGTTTCGGTGCGCCCGGCCGTGGTGCGCCCGACGCCCAAGGGCGCGGTGCCGCAAGGGTCCGTGGGCAAGGTGTGCCGGGATCGCGATTTGCAGGGGGTCGTCGTGGGCCATGTGCCGGGCAAGCTTGCGGGGTGTGGCATCGCGCGGGACGGGGTCAAGATCTACTCGGTCTCCGGTATCGCCTTCAGCCAGCCGGCGGTGATGAACTGCGACACTGCCCGCGCGATCAAGTCGTGGGTTGAGGGCGGTATGGCGCGCTCGGTCGGGCGCTATGGTGGTGGCGTCGAGCAGATCAAGGTCGCGGCAGGCTATTCCTGCCGGACGCGCAACCACAGGAAAGGCGCGAAAATCTCGGAACACGGCAAGGGCAACGCGATTGATTTCTCGGGCTTCTACCTTGCCAATGGCGATGAGATTTCGGTCTTGCACGACTGGGGCAGGGGGCGCAAAGGGCGCATCCTCAAGGACATGCACCGAAGCGCCTGCGGACCGTTCGGCACGGTTCTGGGGCCGGAGTCGGACCGGTACCACAAGGATCATTTCCATTTCGACATCGCCCGCCATCGCGGCGGGCCGTATTGCCGTTAATCTCGCCTAAGGTGAAACGCGCACAACCTTCGTATGGTGCGCGCGTTTCGCGAAAAGCAGTGTCTCAGGTTTCCTCGAAACGCTTTAGCGCAGGATGATGCGCGGGGCCGGGCCAAGGGGCACGGGGCCGATCCGCGTCTGGCCCCCGCGAAAGTTCAGCGGAATATCGAGCGCCTTGGGATTGCCCGCCATCGCGGCCAGCAACTCAAGCCCCTGTTCGATCCCGTCCAGCAGGGCCTTGGGCAGTTCCTCGCCCTGGCGGGCGAGGGTGATGATCTCGCGCCAGTTCGTGGCGCGCAGCGTGATCTCGCCCTCGGGAAAGCCGGAGGGGCTGATCTCGACCCGGCCAGCGGCATGCAGGTCAAGCTGGCCCCATGTGAGCTGTGCCTTGTGGAGGGCGATCTCTCGGGGCTGGGGGCGCATGTCTTCGAGCGCGGTGATATCCCAGGGGCGGGTGAAACGCGCCGTGAGGTCGGCCTCGACGGTTTTCAGGGTGCGGGGCAGGGCGGTCTTGGCGCGGGCGGCGATTTCGGCGGGCGGTGCAAAGCCCGAGGCAGACAGGGCAAGGCGATAGCGCGCGTCGCCTTCCGGGTCTTGGTGCATGGCAAGGCGCAGCGTATCGGCCGAAAGCGCCCAACCGGCCTCGGACGCAAAAGCCAGCGCATCGGCGGCGAAATTCGCCCGTTCCAGCGGCAGGGAGGCCGCCCCGGTCAGGACGAGCGAGGCTTTCATGTCGTCGCTGCGGACGAGAACGCGCTGGTCCGGGAAGGCGAGCACCTGTTCATGCGGCCAGATCGCGATGAGATGGTTGGGCCGGTAGCTCAGCGCGAAAAGCTGGAAGAAGGGCGCCTCCCAGGCCACGCCGGTCTCGGGGTCGGCCAGGGCCACGTCCGTAAAGGTCGCGTCGAAACGGTTGGGATAGCCGCTTACCGCGATATCCGAGGTTTCGGCGAGCCAGCCTTCGGCCTGCCGTGCCGCGAACCAGTCCTCGAAGCCGGTTTTGGCCCGCGTGGCGCCAAGAAACCAATAGGCGCTCCATCCGAGGGAGAGCACAAGGATCACGATCAGCAGACGTTTCATGAGACAGCCCTTTCGCCGGTTCTGGCTTTGGTGTTTAACCGCCCCGCAGGACAAGGACCAGAGGCATGACGATGTGGGTTTTCGGATACGGCTCGCTTTTGTGGAATCCCGGTTTCGAGGTGAGGGAACAGGCGGTTGGCACGCTTTGGGGCTGGCACCGGAGTTTCTGCATGCGCTCGATCCACCATCGGGGCACAGTCGAAGAGCCGGGCCTTGTGCTGGCGCTTGATGCCGCAGAGGGCGCGCATTGCCAGGGCGTGGCGCTGGCCGTCGCCGAGGGGCAGGAGGCCCGGACACTGGATTACCTGCGCGAGCGGGAACTGGTCTCGTCGGCCTATTTCGAGACCCATCTCGAGATCGACCTGCGCGACGGACGGCGCGTCGAGGCGGTCACCTACGTGATTGACCCCGACCACGTGCAATATTGCCGCCTCGAATTGGAGGAACAGGCCCGGATCATAGCCCGCGCGGTGGGCGGGCGCGGACCGAACACGGACTACCTTCATAATACTGCCGCACATCTGGGCGAACTGGGCATCGAAGATGCCGATCTCGACTGGCTTTCGGCACGTGTCAGGGAATTGACCGGGACTTGACCCGGCCCTGCGCCCCGCGCAGGTGATAAAACCTTGGCACCCGCGTTGTGAGCCAGTAGGGTGGCGACAGAAAAACAATGTGTCGGGGGCTGTCCAGATGGACCAGCAGGACCGCGAAGTCGAGCTGCATTTCTCTCATCCTGTCCGCCAGATCATCTTGATGTTGATCGTGCTCTGGCTTGTCGGGCTGTTGGCCTATGTCGCCTTTCCGAAGGTAGAGCCGGTTTTCGTGGCCAACCCCTATCTCAACGGGTTCATCTTCCTTGTCTTCGTGATCGGGGTTCTGGCCTGTTTCGGACAGGTCTTTTCGCTCATCAATTCGGTGCGCTGGATCGAGCGTTTCGCAACCGGAAGCGATGGCGGTGAGCCGTCCAATGCGCCCTCGCTGCTTGCCCCCCTTGCGACACTGCTCAAGACGCGCAGCACCTATAGCCAGATCAGCGCCACCTCGACGCGCTCGATCCTCGACTCGGTGGCGACGCGGATCGACGAAGGGCGCGAGATCACGCGCTACCTCGTCAACATGCTCATCTTCCTTGGCCTTCTGGGCACGTTCTATGGCCTTGCCACGACGGTTCCGGCGGTGGTCGACACGATCCGCAGCCTTGCCCCGCAAGAGGGAGAGGGCGGGGTCGAGGTTTTCTCGCGGCTTATGACCGGTCTCGAGGCCCAGTTGGGCGGCATGGGCGTGGCCTTTGCCTCCTCGCTTCTGGGGCTGGCCGGGTCGCTGATCGTCGGCCTTCTGGAATTGTTCGCGGGGCATGGGCAGAACCGGTTCTACCGCGAGCTTGAGGAATGGCTCTCGTCGATCACGCGGCTGGGCTACAGCTCGGGCGATGGCGACACGGAGGGCGGCATCGACCAAGCCGCAATGGCGCTTGTGCTCGACCAGATGGGCGAACAGATGGACGGGCTGCGCACGCTGTTCACCGAGGCCGGGGCACGTCAGGCCGACGTGGATGACAAGCTTGGCCAGCTTGCCGAGAGCCTGACGCGGATGACCGACCGGATGGAGGCCAACGCTCCGACCACGCAGGCATTGTTGCGTGTCGCCGAGGGGCAGGAGCGGCTTATCATGGCTCTGGAAGCGCGCGCCGAGGCGGATGACGCGGGCGGCATGGACGCCGAAAGCCGGATGCGCCTGCGCTCTATTGATGTTCAGATGCTGCGTATCCTCGAAGAGATTTCCGCAGGCCGCCAGGAAAGCATGACGGAACTGCGCACGGATCTTGCGGCGCTGGGCCGGATTCTCAAGCAAGGTCAGAAGGCCAATGCCACCTCTGGCGCGCGCAACAAGCGCCAGGCGCCCCCCGCCGCCGACAGCACCCCACCGCAGGGGCAGGAGGGCTAGTCATGGCCCTCTCCCGCCGCACCGGACAACGTTTCCAAGCGTCGATCTGGCCCGGTTTCGTCGATGCGATGACCGGGCTGTTGCTCGTGCTCATGTTCGTGCTGACCATCTTCATGGTGGTGCAATTCGTGCTGCGCGAAACGATCTCGGGGCAGGAAACCGAACTTGACGCATTGTCCGCCGAGGTGGCGGCACTGGCGCAGGCGCTGGGCCTTGAGCAAGAGGCCAATGCCGCGCTGGAACGCCAGGTCGGCGGGCTTCGCGCGACGCTGGACGATGCGCAGGACGAGGTGGCCCGGCAATCGGCGCTTATCGCGTCCCTGTCCTCGGACCTTGAGGCGCGCGAAGACGACCTCGCCGAGGCCCAAACCCGGATCACGCGTTTCGAGGCCCAGGTCGCGGCCCTTCTCTCCGAGCGCGACACGGCCCTGGCGCAGGTTGACGAACTGCGCGGCGAAAAGGCCGAACTTCTGAGCGAACAAGAGGCGCTGAACCTCGCGCTTGCCACGGCGCGGGACGAGATCGACTCGCAGGCCGAGGCGGCGCGTCTTGCCGCGGCCCGGCGCGAGGCGCTGGAATCCATGATTGCCGATCTCAACCGGGAGGCCGAGGCCAATGCCGAGGATCGCGCCGCGCTTCTGGCGCGTATGGCCGGGCTTGAGGAGGATCTTGCGGCGCAAAAGGATACGGGTGCGACGCTTGAAGCGCGGTTGAGCGAAGCCGAGCGCGAGCGGCTTGCGCTTGAGGGGGCCTTGTCCGAGGAAGAGCAATTGCGGCTGGCCGAGGCGGCGGCGGCAGAGGCCCTGCGCGCAAAGCTTGAGAATGCCGAGACCGAGCTGACGGCGATGACGCTCGCGCTTGAGGCGCAGCGCAAGAAGGCCGAGGAGACGCTGACCCTTTTGGCGGCGGCGGAGAAGGCACGGGAGGATTTGGACCTGCGCCTCGCGGCGGCGCTTCTCGAGGAGGAAACCACCGAGGAGGCGCTTGCCAAGGCGCAGGCTGCGCTTGCGGCGGCTGAGGCCGAGAGGGCGGAGCAGGGCGCAGAGATGAGCGCCACGATTGCCGCGCGCGAGGCCGACCTTGAGGAACTGCGGGCGCGTCTGGCCGAGGCGGTCGCGGCGAAACTCGCCACCGACGAAGACCTTGCCGCGCGCCGGGCCGAGGCCGAGGCGCTTGCCGCCGACAAGGCCGAGATCGAGCAACAGCTTGCCGCTGCGCTCGCGGCGAAAGTGGCGGCGGAACAGGATGCGGAGGCGCGCCTCAGCGAGGCGGAACAACGCGCCGCGCTGCTCAAGGCGGCGAACGCGGAACTGGCCGATGTCGAGGCGCGCTCTGCCGAGAGCCAGCGCGAGGTGGCGCTCCTGAACCAACAGGTTGCGGCCCTGCGTCAACAGCTCGGCTCGCTCCAGGCGCTTCTGGATGATGCCAAGGAGCGCGATGCGGCGGCGCAGGTGCAACTGCAAAGCCTCGGCAGCGACCTGAACGCCGCATTGGCCCGCGCCGCGGCGGAAGAGCGCAAGCGGCGACAACTGGAAGAGGCCGAACGCAAGCGCCTTGAGGAAGAGAAAAAGAACCTTGAGCAATATCGCTCGGAGTTCTTTGGCCGGCTGCGCGAGGTTCTGGCCGGGCAGGAAGGCGTGCGGATCGTGGGCGACCGGTTCGTGTTCTCCTCCGAGGTGCTCTTTGCGCCGGGCGAGGCCGAGCTTTCGACTGCGGGTGAGCGCGAGATTGCCAAGATCGCCGGGATTCTGCGCGGCGTGGCGGATGATATTCCCGACACGATCGACTGGGTGATCCGGGTTGATGGGCATACGGACAACGTGCCGATCATCAATGGCGCGGAATTTGCCGATAACTGGGAGTTGAGCCAGGCGCGGGCCTTATCGGTCGTGCGCTACATGGTGAATTTCCTCGACATCCCGCCGAACCGCCTTTCGGCAAACGGCTTTGGCGAGTACCAGCCGATTGACCCGCGCGACACGCGCGAGGCGCGGGCGAGGAACCGCCGGATCGAATTGAAGATCACCGAGAAGTAGCGCCCCTAGCGAACAGTCACATGCGCGTGTCGCAGGCCGATCAATGTCTTGCCGCGCATGAGGCGCACGGTGCCGTCATAATCGCCCCTGGGCCAGCCACCGGCGGGCGCGCGGCGGCCATAGGCCTGCATCTGGGATTTCTTCGGCGCCTCAAGCGGGACATCGGCCTCGAAGAGCGCGCCCTCCGGGCCCTTGGCCGAGAATTCGAGCACGTCGCCCGGTTGGGCAAGGTAGAAGAACCCGTAAAGCACGAGCGGATCGGAGGGCGAAAGCAGTTCGCGCCGCGCTGCGCCGGATTGCACATCGTCATAGGCGGGGATGCCGTCGGAGAAGGACGCGGTATAAAAGCCGGTGTCGTAATAAGGCACGGAGACGGTCCAGAGACCCTCTTGGCGGATATCGCAGGCAAGTGCTGCGTCCGGGGCGAAGGGATCGACATCCGAGCCGTCCTTTTCCAGCGACAGGTGCAGATGTGGGTGGTTGGTCTGACCGGAAAGGCCGACCTCGCCAAGCTGTGTTCCGGCGCTTACCGTCTCGCCGGGCGAGACGGCGACGCTGCCTTTCTTGAGGTGGCAATATTGCGTGTGCCAGCCATCGCCATGGTCGATCCGCACCCCGTTGCCACAGGCGCGGGCGGGATCGGCGCTCGGATCGCCAAGGTCGGCCACACCGTCGCGCACGCCCATCACCGTTCCGGCGGCGGCGGCATAAACGGCGACGCCCCGTGTCATGGCCTCGAACGAGTCAAGGGCGATATCCGTGCCGCCATGTGCGTCGCGCGTATTGAGTCCGCACGCATAATCGCGCCGGGCCTCGGACGGGTCGCGGTCGAGGTAGTCCTCGACATAGCAGGTCTGCCCAAGATCGCAGTCGACGGGCCAATCAAGCCGGGGCGCCTGCGCCGCCGCCGGAGCAGCGAGGCAGGCGCATAGCAGGATGATCGGCGCGTGGCGCATCACTCGGCGGTCAGAAGCGGTGGCTTGGAGCCGGTCAGGCGCGGGCTGTCCGGGCCGTCGATCTTGAGCTTCAGCTCACCATCCTTGACCGTGACCTTCACCACGCCTCCCTTGGCCAGCTTGCCAAAGAGAAGTTCCTCGGCCAGCGGCTTCTTGATGTATTCCTGGATCACGCGGCCAAGCGGGCGGGCGCCCATCTTGTCGTCATAGCCCTTGTCGGCAAGCCATTCGGCCGCTTTCGGGGTCAACTCGATGGTCACGTTGCGATCCATGAGCTGCGCCTCGAGCTGAAGCACGAATTTCTCGACCACTTGCAGGATCGTGTCCTTGGGCAGCGGCGCAAAGGAGATCACCGCATCGAGACGGTTGCGGAATTCCGGCGTGAAGGTGCGCTCGATGGCGGCGGTATCCTCGCCCTCGCGGCGGTCGCGGCCAAAGCCGATGGCCGATTTCGCCTGTTCGGCGGCACCCGCGTTGGAGGTCATGATGAGGATCACGTTGCGGAAATCGACGGTGCGCCCGTTGTGATCTGTCAGCGTGCCGTGGTCCATCACCTGCAACAGGATATTATAGACATCCGGGTGCGCCTTCTCGATCTCGTCGAGGAGGAGGACGCAGTGCGGGTGCTGGTCGACGCCATCGGTCAGCTGGCCGCCCTGGTCAAAGCCGACATAACCCGGAGGCGCGCCGATGAGGCGCGAGACCGCGTGTTTCTCCATGTATTCGGACATGTCAAAGCGTAGCAGTTCCACACCGAGCGTCGAGGCCAGTTGCTTGGCGACCTCGGTCTTGCCGACGCCGGTCGGCCCGGCAAAGAGATAGTTGCCGATGGGTTTTTCCGGCTCGCGCAGGCCCGCACGGGCAAGCTTGATCGCGGAGGACAGTGCCTCGATGGCATTGTCCTGGCCAAAGACCACGCGTTTGAGCGATTTCTCGAGATCCTTGAGCACCTCGGCATCATCGCGCGACACGTTTTTCGGCGGGATGCGGGCAATCTTGGCGACCACGGCCTCGATCTCCTTGGTGCCGATGGTCTTGCGGCGCTTCGACGGGGCCACGAGATGTTGGGCGGCGCCGGCCTCGTCGATCACGTCGATCGCCTTGTCGGGCAGCTTGCGGTCATTCATGTAGCGCGCCGAGAGTTCCACGGCGGTCTTGATCGCATCATTGGTGAATTTCACGCTGTGATGCTCTTCGAAATAGGGTTTGAGCCCCTTGAGAATCTTGATCGTGTCGGGCACGGACGGTTCCACCACGTCGATTTTCTGGAACCGGCGCGACAGGGCGCGGTCTTTCTCGAAATGTTGGCGGAATTCCTTGTAGGTGGTCGATCCCATGGTGCGCAGCTTGCCGCCCTGAAGCGCGGGTTTCAGGAGGTTGGAGGCATCCATGGCACCGCCCGAGGTGGCGCCCGCTCCGATCACGGTATGGATCTCGTCGATGAAGAGAACGGCGTCCGGGTGATCCTCAAGCTCGGTCACAACGGCCTTCAGCCGTTCCTCGAAATCGCCGCGATAGCGCGTGCCCGCGAGCAGCGCGCCCATGTCGAGCGAATAGATCGTGGTATTGGCCAGAACTTCGGGCGTAGCGCCCTTGACGATCTGGTAAGCGAGGCCCTCGGCGATGGCGGTTTTGCCCACGCCCGGATCGCCCACGAGAAGCGGGTTATTCTTGCGGCGGCGGCAGAGCACCTGGATACAGCGTTCAACCTCGGAATCGCGACCGATCAGCGGGTCGATATCCCCGGCGCGCGCCTTGGCGTTGAGATCGACACAGTATTTCGCAAGCGCGCTTTCCTTGTTGTCGCCCTCTGGCGTGGCGTCCACGGTGCTGTCGTCGCCAATCGCAGCGCCGCTGACCGGGCGGCTCTCGCCGAAGGCGGGGTCTTTTGCGACGCCATGCGCGATATAGTTGACCGCGTCATAGCGGGTCATGTCCTGCTCTTGCAGGAAGAAGGCCGCGTTGCTTTCGCGTTCGGCAAAGATCGCGACCAGCACGTTGGCCCCGGTGACCTCGGTGCGGCCCGAGGATTGCACATGGATTGCGGCGCGCTGAATCACGCGCTGGAAGGCGGCGGTCGGGACCGCTTCGGAGCCTTCGATATCCGTCACCAGCGTGGAAAGGTCTTCGTCGATATATTCCACGAGGCTGCCGCGCAGTTCCTCGACATCGACGCTGCACGCCTGCAGGACGCGTAGAGCGTCCGGTTCTTCAAGCAGGGCAAGAAGAAGGTGCTCCAGGGTTGCGAATTCGTGTTTGCGCGCGTTGGCCTGGGCCAGCGCCGCGTGGATTGCCTGTTCGAGCGTGTTCGAGAATGAAGGCACTGCTCTGGTCCTCCTTCGGGTTCTGGGTCGTCGGGGCAACGTGCTCGTTCAACCATGGCCTCATGTCCTTAAAGTTTGGTCTATCTTGCCCGGTCTTCAAGGACTTTCTGCAATTTATCGGTCACATTTCCTTGGATGCTTGGGAAATTGGGTCGGTTTGGCCGCCTAGAACGCATCCTTGAGGCGGCGGATTTCGGCGAAGACCTCGGCGTCCGTGGCATCTTGCAGCCCGAGATGGGCGCGGATCGCCGGATCGCCAGCGCGCAGGAAGGGATTTGTCGCACGTTCCTCGGAGAGAATCGAGGGCACGGTCGGGCGGTTTGACTTGCGGGCCGTTGCAATGGCCTCGCCGCGCGCCTTGAGCGCGGGGTTGCCGGGATCGACGGTCAGGGCGAAACGCAGATTCGTTTCGGTATATTCATGGCCGGAACAGACCACGGTTTCGCCCGGCAGGGCGGCAAGGCGCGACAGGCTCTGCCACATCTGTTCGGCTGTGCCCTCGAAGAGGCGGCCACAGCCCAGGGCCATCAGGCTGTCGGCGGTAAAGACCACGCCCGTGGTCGGGAAGTGAAACGCGACATGGCCGACCGTGTGGCCCGGCACATCCAGAACCGCCATCTCCTCGCCACAGACCGTGAGCACATCGCCATCAGACACCGCGATATCGAGCGGCGGCAGGCGGTGAGCGTCGGCTTTTGCCCCGATGACACGGGCGTTGTGGACCTCGAGGGTCGCCGTCAGCCCATCGACATGATCCCAGTGATGATGCGTCAGAAGCACGGTATCGAGCGTCCATCCAAGCCGGTTCAGGGCCTCCAGGATCGGGCCGGATTCCGGCGCATCGACCAGCGCGGTCTCGCCACTGTCCGGATTGTGAACGAGAAATGCGTAATTGTCGGCAAGGCAGGGGATCGTCACGGTCTCAAGGGGCATGGATTTTCGCCTTTTCGTTGCTATGGTGCCCCCAGACTTGCCGATCATATGGACAGTTGCAATGCATCTCGACGTGCAGGACCTCAGGAACTTCTATTACCGCAGCACCCTTGGCCGCGCGGCGCAGAAGGCAGTGCGCGAGGAGATGCGCGAACTTTGGCCCGAGGCCAAGGGCATGACCGTGGTGGGGTTCGGCTTTGCCGTGCCCCTGTTGCGGCCCTATCTCGCGGATGCGCGCCGGGTCATCGGGTTGATGCCCGCACCGCAGGGCGTCATGCCGTGGCCGGCGGGGCTGGCGAATGTGTCGGTGCTGTGCGAGGAGACGCTCTGGCCGATCGAGACGGGACGGGTGGATCGCCTCGTGATGATGCACGGGCTTGAGACCTGCGAACGTCCCATTGACCTTCTGGCCGAGGCCTATCGCGTGCTCGGCCCCGGAGGGCGCGCGCTTTTCGTGGTGCCGAACCGGGCCGGTCTCTGGTCGCGCAGCGATGCGACGCCCTTCGGCTATGGGCGGCCCTATTCCATCGGCCAGCTTGAATCGCAACTGCGTGCCGCGGGCTTCATGCCCGAGCGCAACCGCGCCACGCTCTATCAACCGCCAACGCACAAGCGGTTCTGGCGCAAGACAGGCGGGCTTTGGGAAAGCGTCGGGCGCACGGTCGCGCCGGTGCTGGCGGGGGGTGTGCTCATGGTCGAGGCCTCCAAGCGGGTTCATGCGCCGCGCGGGCCGGGCGTGAGCGTCAAGGTGCCCAAGCCCCTCGGCGTGCTGAGCCCCAAACCGGGCACCGCGCCGGTCTGATCGCGGGGGACGGGGCCAGGTTCAGCAGATATTGGCCCCGCGCCCGGCCACGCCATGCCGATTTTCGCCTGTTGTCGCTAACATTTTTTGCAGTGTCGCCTTTGGGAATCGCGAAAAACCACGGATTCCCCGAATTTTTTTTGACGCAGGGTCGCGCGCAAAGGGTCGCACTTGTCCGAACGCCTTAAAAACAAGGGATTTTCTCAAAATTCGGAAAACGGCAAACAATGTTGCTAGGTGCGCGAGGCTCTGCTACATCCACGCAGGATTTTACTGCCCCGATCCAGCGGGGTTATGAAACGCCCCCGAGCGCCGCATACAATGGTATGCCGAAATTCGGGGCCAGAACGCGGAAGGGTGGACGTGTCCGAACCAGCTTCGATCTCCTCCGGCATCGCCGAACGCTATGCCACCGCGGTCTTCGAGATCGCGAAAGAGAACAAGACGCTTTCCAAACTGGAAGGTGGCCTTGACGACCTGAGCAGCGCACTGGACGAGAGTGCAGAACTGCGCGACCTGATTTCCTCGCCGCTTTACAGCCGCGACGACCAGGCGAAGGCCATTGCCGAAATCGCCAAGCAAATGGGTCTTCAGCCGGTGCTGAAGAACGCGCTGGCCCTCATGGCCGACAAGCGCCGCCTGTTTGTCCTGCCCCAGCTTGTCGCCCATCTGCGCGAGATGATCGCAGAGGACAAGGGCGAGGTGACCGCAGATGTGGTGACCGCCAAGCCGCTGACCAAGGCGCAGAGCGAAAAACTTGCCAAGACTCTTGCCGCGCGTGTCGGCAAGGACGTCAAGATCAATGCGGCCGTTGACAAGTCTCTTGTCGGCGGCCTTGTCGTTAAAGTGGGCTCCAAGATGATCGACACCTCGATCGCCGCCAAGCTCTCTTCCCTCCAGAATGCAATGAAAGAGGTCGGATAATGGGTATCCAAGCAGCCGAAATCTCTGCGATCCTTAAGGACCAGATTAAAAACTTTGGCAAAGAAGCCGAAGTGGCCGAGGTCGGCCGTGTGCTTTCCGTCGGTGACGGTATCGCGCGCGTCTACGGCCTGGACAATGTTCAAGCCGGTGAGATGGTTGAATTTCCGGGTGGTATCCGGGGTATGGCCCTCAACCTCGAAAACGACAACGTCGGTGTCGTGATCTTCGGGTCCGACCGTGAGATCAAAGAAGGTGACACGGTCAAGCGCACCAACTCGATCGTGGACGTGCCTGCCGGTCCCGAACTGCTCGGCCGCGTGGTCGACGGTCTCGGCAACCCGCTTGACGGCAAGGGCCCGATCAACGCCAAGCAGCGCAACGTCGCAGACGTCAAGGCGCCGGGCATCATCCCGCGTAAATCGGTGCACGAGCCGATGGCGACCGGCCTCAAGTCGGTGGACGCGATGATCCCGATCGGCCGTGGCCAGCGCGAGCTTATCATCGGCGACCGTCAGACCGGCAAGACCGCCGTGGCGCTTGACGCGATCCTGAACCAGAAATCCTACAACGATGCCGCCGGCGACGACGAGAGCAAGAAGCTCTACTGCGTCTACGTGGCCATCGGGCAGAAGCGTTCGACCGTTGCGCAGCTTGTGAAGAAGCTGGAAGAAACCGGCGCCATCGAATATTCGATCGTCGTTGCCGCAACCGCGTCCGACCCGGCCCCGATGCAGTTCCTTGCCCCCTACGCGGCCACCGCGATGGCGGAATATTTCCGCGACAACGGCAAGCACGCGCTCATCATCTATGATGACCTTTCGAAACAGGCCGTGGCCTATCGCCAGATGTCGCTGCTGCTGCGCCGCCCGCCGGGCCGCGAAGCCTATCCGGGCGACGTTTTCTACCTCCACTCCCGCCTGCTCGAGCGTTCGGCCAAGCTGAACGAAGATTTCGGCGCCGGTTCGCTGACCGCTCTTCCGGTCATCGAAACCCAGGGGGGCGACGTTTCGGCCTTTATTCCGACCAACGTGATCTCGATCACCGACGGCCAGATCTTCCTCGAAACCGAACTCTTCTACCAGGGTATCCGCCCGGCCGTGAACACCGGTCTGTCGGTGTCGCGCGTGGGTTCTTCGGCCCAGACCAAGGCGATGTCCTCGGTCGCCGGTCCGGTGAAACTGTCGCTCGCCCAGTATCGCGAGATGGCGGCCTTCGCCCAGTTCGGTTCCGACCTCGACGCTGCGACCCAGCAGCTTCTCAACCGTGGTGCGCGCCTGACCGAGCTCATGAAGCAAGCTCAGTACTCGCCGCTGACCAACGCGGAAATCGTCTGCGTCATCTTCGCGGGCGTGAACGGCTATCTCGACAAGGTCAGCGTCAAGGACGTTGGTCGCTTCGAGCAAGGCCTCCTGCAACACCTGCGCGGCAAGCATGCCGACCTGCTCAAGTGGATCACCGACGAAGATCCCAAGATCAAGGGCGATGCCGCCGACAAAGTCAAAGCCGCGCTGGACGAATACGCAGCTGACTTCGCTTAAGGGGTTCGGACAATGCCTAGTCTGAAGGACCTGAAAAACCGGATCGAGAGTGTGAAGAACACTCGCAAGATCACCAAAGCCATGCAGATGGTTGCCGCGGCGAAACTTCGCCGCGCGCAGGATGCTGCCGAGGCATCGCGCCCCTATACCGAGCGGTTCAATGCCGTTCTCGGCGGGCTCGCGGCGTCGTTTGGCGGCTCTGATACTGCACCCAAGCTGTTGTCGGGGACCGGCAGCGATCAGACCCACCTCCTTGTGGTGATGACCGCTGAACGTGGCCTCTGCGGTGGCTTCAACGCGAACATCGCCAAGTTGGCGCGCGCGAAAGCTGCGGAACTTTCCGCCGCGGGCAAGACCGTCAAGGTTCTGACCGTCGGCAAGAAGGGCCGTGACGCGCTCAAGCGTGAACTGGGGGACCAGTTCGTTGGCCATGTGGACCTGACCGAAGTGAAACGTGTCGGCTATGACGACGCGCAAGGCATTGCGCGCGACGTTCTCGACCGTTTCGACGGCGGCGAATTCGACGTCGCGACGATCTTCTATGCGAAGTTCGTCAACGTCGTGACCCAGGTTCCGACCGCCCAGCAGATCATCCCGGCCTCCTTCGAGGAGACCGAGACCGATGGCGCATCGACCTTGTACGACTACGAGCCCAGCGAAGAGGCCCTTCTTGCCGATTTGCTGCCGCGCGGCGTCGCGACACAAATCTTTGCAGCACTGCTGGAAAACGGTGCCTCGGAGCAGGGCGCGCGGATGTCCGCCATGGACAACGCAACCCGCAACGCAGGCGACATGATCGACAAGCTGACCATCGAGTATAACCGCTCGCGTCAGGCTGTGATTACCAACGAGCTTATTGAAATCATCTCGGGCGCTGAAGCGCTCTAAGACCGGAGACGAAACATGGCAAACGCAAAAGGCAAGGTGACCCAGATCATCGGCGCCGTTGTGGACGTGCAGTTCGAGGATGAACTCCCGCAGATCCTCAACGCACTGAACACCGAAAACAACGGTAAGAAGCTGGTGCTCGAAGTGGCCCAGCACCTCGGCGAAAACACTGTCCGCACCATCGCGATGGACGCGACCGAAGGTCTCGTTCGTGGCGCAGAGGTCGTGGACACCGGCGCACCGATCTCGGTGCCGGTCGGCAACGCGACCCTCGGTCGTATTCTCAACGTCGTCGGCGAGCCGGTGGACGAAAAAGGCCCGGTGAATGCGGAAGAGACCCGCCCGATCCACCAGCCGGCCCCTGAATTCGACGAACAGGCGACCGAGACCGAGATCCTCGTGACCGGCATCAAGGTCATCGACCTTCTCGCACCCTACTCCAAGGGTGGTAAGATCGGCCTCTTCGGCGGCGCCGGCGTGGGCAAGACCGTTCTCATCATGGAACTCATCAACAACATCGCCAAGGTGCACTCGGGATATTCGGTGTTCGCGGGTGTGGGTGAGCGAACCCGTGAGGGCAACGACCTCTACTGGGAAATGATCGAATCCGACGTGATCAAGCCCGACAACCTCGAAGACTCGCAGGTGGCCCTGGTCTACGGCCAGATGAACGAGCCTCCGGGAGCACGTGCCCGCGTCGCACTCACCGGCCTGACCCTCGCGGAACAGTTCCGTGACCAGTCCGGGACCGACGTTCTGTTCTTCGTCGACAACATCTTCCGCTTCACGCAGGCCGGTTCCGAGGTGTCCGCACTTCTTGGCCGTATCCCCTCCGCCGTGGGCTACCAGCCGACGCTGGCCACCGACATGGGCCAGATGCAGGAACGCATCACCTCGACCAAGGCAGGTTCGATCACCTCGATCCAGGCCGTTTACGTTCCCGCGGACGACCTTACCGACCCGGCACCGGCAACGACCTTTGCCCACCTTGACGCAACGACGGTTCTCAACCGTGCGATCTCCGAGCTTGGTATCTACCCTGCCGTTGACCCGCTCGACTCGTCCTCGCGTATTCTCGACCCGCAGATCGTGGGCGAAGAGCATTACCAGGTGGCCCGTGACGTTCAGAACATCCTCCAGCGCTACAAGTCGCTGCAGGACATCATCGCCATCCTTGGCATGGACGAACTCTCGGAAGAGGATAAGCTGACCGTGGCCCGTGCCCGTAAGATCCAGCGTTTCCTCTCGCAGCCCTTCGACGTTGCGAAAGTGTTCACCGGCTCGGACGGTGTGCAGGTTCCGATCGAAGACACCATCTCGTCGTTCAAGGCGGTTGTGGCCGGTGAATACGATCACCTGCCGGAAGGTGCCTTCTACATGGTGGGTGGCATCGACGAAGTGATCGCCAAAGCCGAGAAGATGGCTGCTGAAGCGGCCTAAGGAGGCCCGAAATGGCAAACACGATGCAATTTGACCTGGTCAGCCCTGAGCGGAGCCTCGCTTCGCTTCAGGTGACCGCCGTGCAGATCCCCGGCGCAGATGGCGACATGACCGCCATGCCGGGGCATGCGGCGACGCTGACCTCGCTGCGCCCCGGCGTGGTGAAGGTTCAGTCGCCCGAAGGCGAGAAGGACTTTGTCGTCACCCGCGGTTTCGCCGAGATCTCGGCGAATTCGATTTCGGTGATCGCCGAGCATGCCCATGTGGGTGCCGAAGTGACAAAGGCCGATCTCGAAGACGTTCTGTCCGCAGCCCGCGCCGCGGTCGAGAATGCCTCGGCAGAAGACAAGGACGCGGCGGAGAAGTTCGTCGCCGACATGGTTCACCTGCTTGATTCGATGGATTGATCCATCGGCCCGACAGGACCGGAACAAGGCCCCTTCCGAAAGGAGGGGGCCTTTTCTTATGCGAGGGAAATATGGTTTGATCTTGCCTCAGGTGCTCTCTTTGCAATTGCCAAACGTTGGGAATTTCCGCTAGGTCAATACGGCGACTGGAAGTTGAAATGAAAAGACTGCGAAATCATCTCATCGGGGTGGAGCAGGGCGATGTGCCTCTCTTCTCGGACTTCGAAGACGGCGGCGAGATGTGGACCGGCACCGGCCCGCGCGAGCGCCGCAAGAGCGTGCGCTTCTCCGAGAGCTACCGCCATCCCCCCGCCGTGCAGGTGGGGTTGTCGCTTTCGGATATGGACAGCGCCCATAACACCCGCGCCGAGGTCAAGGCCGAGAGTATCACCGAGACGGGGTTCGAGCTTGTCTTTCGCACTTGGGGCGATACGCGGATTGCACGGGTGCGGATGAATTGGTTCGCGATCGGTGAATTGTATCACGCTGACGATTGGCAAATCGACTGAGACGAAAAAGGGCGCCGTAACGGGCGCCCTTGTCTTTTCAGCTCTGGCCGGTTTCAGCGCGTCTTGAACAGACCTTCATAGGCCGGTTCAAGCGTTTCGGTCTCGAACAGAGACGAGACGCTGGTGCCGTTCCAGATATTGAGGATCGCCTGGGCAAAAAGCGGTGCGGTGGGCAGGATGCGGATGTTTTCCGCCGATTTGACCGCCTCCGTGGGGTCGATCGAATCCGTGATGACGAGGGATTTCATCACCGAGTTGGTGATCCGCTCGACCGCGGGGCCGGACATGACACCGTGGGTGATGTAGGAATGCACTTCGGTTGCGCCATGCTCAAGCAGGACTTCTGCCGCCTTGCAGAGCGTGCCGGCCGTATCGCACATGTCGTCCACGATAAGGCATTTCTTACCCGCCACGTTGCCGATCACGGTCATTTCCGCCACTTCGCCGGGTTTCTCGCGGCGTTTGTCGACGATGGCGAGCGGCGCGTTGATCCGTTTCGCCAATTCGCGGGCACGGGCGACGCCGCCGACATCCGGCGAAACCACCATCACGTCGTTGAGCGCATCGCCCGGGAACTGTGCCATGATGTCGAGCGCGAAGATCGGCGAGGCATAGAGGTTGTCCACCGGGATATCGAAGAAACCCTGGATCTGGGCGGCGTGCAGGTCCATCGTCAGCACCCGCTCGATGCCCGCCTCGACAAGCATGTTCGCCACCAGCTTGGCCGAGATCGGGGTCCGGGCCTTGGCGCGGCGGTCCTGGCGGGCATAGCCGAAATAGGGGATCACGGCGGTGATGCGCTTGGCCGAAGAGCGGCGCAGCGCATCGGCCATGATGAGAAGCTCCATCAGGTTGTCATTCGCCGGGCGCGAGGTCGATTGAACGATGAACATGTCCTCGCCGCGGACATTCTCGAACACCTCGACAAAGATTTCCTGATCGTTGAACCGCTCGACGCGGGCATCGACAAGGCCGAGCGTCTTGCCGCGATGCATGGACATGCGGCGGCAGATCGCATTCGCGAGCGGCTTGTTCGATGTGCCGGTGATGAGCTTGGGTTCGAGAATATGTGCCATGTTTGTGGTCCCCAGGGCGTATTGTCGCCGCGTCGCATTCCCTGCGGTGACAGATTCGTGACATTGCACACCGCTTAACATGGGCATACCCTCTGGCAAAGACATGCTGCGCGCGCGAAGGGAACAAATGCCACATATCGACTACTATTTTTCGACAATCTCGCCCTATGCCTACCTGGCGAGCGATCGGCTCGAGACCATCGCCGCACGTCACGGGGCCACGATCACCTACAAGCCGCTTGATGTGATCGCGCTTTTTGCCCGCACCGGCGGCACCGCCCCGGCAGACCGCCATCCGGCGCGGATGGCGTATCGCGCGCAGGATCTGGTGCGGCAGGCCAAGGTGGCCGACATGCCCTTCACCCTCAAACCGGCCCATTGGCCGACCAATGCCGCCCCGTCCTCCTACGCGATCATCGCGGCGCAAAAGGCGGGCGGGGATATCGGCGCGTTGGTGCGGGCGATCATGCGGGCCTGTTGGGTCGAGGAAAAGGATATTGCCGAGGATGCCGTGATCCGCGCCTGCCTTGAAGAGGCCGGTTTCGACCCCGGCCTTGCCGATAGCGGATTGCTCCTTGGCGCGGAAACCTACCCGCGCAACCTTGAAGAGGCGGTCGAGGCCGGGGTGTTCGGCTCGCCCTTTTATGTTCTGGACGACGGGGCGCGGTTCTTCGGGCAGGATCGTCTCGACCACCTTGACCAGCATCTCGCCGGAGCGCTTTGAGCCATGACAGACCAAAAGGCGGGCGCTGCGCTGACGCTCCATTCACGCCGGTTCGGCACCGGGCCGCGCAAGGCGTTGGCGCTGCATTGCTCGCTTGCCCATTCCGGCGCATGGCGCGGTGTGGCCGGGCATCTCGGGGATGAGTTGACGATCACCGCGCTCGATCTTCCCGGCCATGGCAAGAGCCCGGTCTGGGGCGGCTACGGCGACCTGACCGCGGAAACCCTCAAGGCCATCCTGCCGCTGGTGACAGAGCCTGTCGACCTGATCGGCCATAGTTTCGGTGGCGTGCTGTCGCTCCTGATCGCGCTTGAGGCGCCCGAGATGGTGCGCAGCCTCTCCTTGTTCGAGCCGGTCCTGATGGCGATTTCGCGCGAGGATGCGCCCGACCTTCACCAATGGAACAGCGCCCATATGGACGAGATCAACGCCCATATCGACGCCGGAAACCCGGCGATGGGCGCGCGGCTGTTCCTGCGGGTCTGGGGCGATGGGCGGCCCTGGGATACGCTGCCCGAAGAGTTGCAAAAGGTGGCGACACGGCTGATCCCCTTCATCGGCGCGAGCCAGCCCGCACTGTCCGACGACAACGCCGGGCTGATCCCCCGCCTGGGGCAGATCAACGTGCCCTGCGTGTTGATGGATGGGGGACAATCCCCGGCCCTGATGAAGACGGTGCAGGACGGGCTGGCCGCGCGCATCCCGACCGCGCGCCGCGTCACCCTCGCGACCGCCGGGCATATGGGGCCAATCACCCATGCCCGCGATGTGGCCGCGGAAATCCGCAAGACCCTGGCCGAGGCATCTGCCGAATAGCCACCTGATGCTGCATTGCAGTATCAGGTGGCAAGGTTTTTCCCTTCCCTTGCGGATAGGGCCAAGCGGGGCGTGACAAGGCGCAGCGTCGCGCCTATAACGCGCGCAAATTCTCCCCGTTCGATGAAGGACTATTGCTCATGACCACCCTCGTTTTCGGCCACAAGTCGCCCGACACCGATTCCACCGGCTCGCCCATCATCTGGGCATGGTATCTGAACGAAATCAAAGGCGTCGACGCCAAGCCGGTTCTGCTGGGCCAGCCCAACACCGAAGCGGCCTTCATGCTCGAGCGCTGGGGCTTTGACATGCTCGACATCATCGAGGACGTGGCCGACGATCAGGCCTGTGTCGTCGTGGATACCAACAACCCCGCCGAACTGCCCGCCAACATCAACGGCGCCGACGTGCAGGCGATCATCGACCACCACAAGCTCGTTGGCGGTTTGGAGACCAAAGGCCCGATCGACATCACCATGCGCCCGCTCGCCTGCACCGCGACCATCATGTATGACCTGATGGGCGAGGACGCGGCCAAGATGCCCGACGCCATCAAGGGCGCGGCGCTGACCTGCATCCTGTCCGATACGCTGGAATTCCGCTCGCCGACCACCACCGACCGGGACCGCGACGTGGTGGCCGCGCTGGCCGCCGATCTGGGCATCGACGTGACCGACTATGCCGCCGAAATGTTCGCCGCGAAATCCGATGTCTCGGCCTTCTCGGACGCCGAGCTGATCCGCATGGACTCCAAGGAATACGAAGTCGACGGCACCAAGTTCCGCGTTTCCGTGCTTGAGACCACCGCCCCCGAAATCCCGCTCGGCCGCAAGGACAGCCTGATGGAGACCTTCAAGACCGTGGCCTCCGAAGACGGCGTGGACGAGGTTCTGCTCTTCGTCGTCGACATCCTCAAGGAAGAGGCCACGCTGCTGGTGCCCAACGCCCTGGTCAAAGGCGTCGCCGAGAAAAGCTTTGGCGCCACCGTCGAGGGCGACAGCGTTGTCCTGCCCGGCATCATGTCGCGCAAGAAGCAGATCATCCCGAACCTCAAGGTCTGATCGGGGATCGGAAAATCTGAAATTTTCCGGGCCGGAGTTTTTTGATAACTCCGGCCCGTTTTCTTTTGAAGAAAACGCCCGCTAGAGCCGTTTGGCCACTTCCTCGAGCATGACCTCGGTCGCGCCGCCGCCGATTGCCTGCACGCGGGCATCGCGGGCCATGCGTTCGATGGCCATGCCGCGCAGGTAGCCCGCGCCGCCGTGGAACTGAAGGCAGTCATACATGACGTCATTGACCAGCTCGCCGCAAAGTGCCTTGAGCATCGACACCTCGCGCACCACGTCCTCGCCATTCGCATCGCGCGCCGCCGTTTGATAGACAAGCGCCCGCGCTGCCGCGACCCTGGCGGCGAGCATCGCCATGCGCTGGCGGATGGCCTGTTTCTCCCAAAGGGGCGCGCCAAAGGCCTGTCGGTCCTTCACATAGTCGAGGGTCAGGTCGATGGCCGCCTGTGCCTCGCCTACGGCCATGGCGGCAATGACGATGCGTTCGTTCTGAAAGTTCTGCATGATCGCGTAGAACCCGCGCCCTTCCTCGCCAAGCACGTTTTCGACCGGCACGCGCACATCCTGAAAGCTGAGTTCCGCCGTGTCGGAGGACCGCCAGCCATGCTTGTCGAGCGCGCGGCTGACGGTAAAGCCTTCCATCCCCTTTTCGAGCAGGAACATGGTCACCGACTGGCTTGCCGGGCCATCGCGGTCGGTCTTGGCCGCGACACAATAAAGATCGGCATGCACCCCGTTGGTGATGAACATCTTGGACCCGTTGAGAACATAGTGATCCCCCTCGCGGCGGGCAAAGCTGCGGATGCCTTTGACATCCGATCCCGCGCCCGGCTCGGTGACGCCGACGGCAACGATTTTCCGGCCAGCGATCACGTCGGGCATATGGGCGGCGCGCTGCGCTTCGGTTCCGGCATTGTAAAGGTGAACCGACGCCATATCCGTATGCACCAGCGCCGTGATGGCAAAGCCAGAGAAGGTTGACCGGCCAAGTTCCTCGGCGAGAACGGCGGTGGCGCGGGTGTCCATCTCGCTGCCGCCATAGGCTTCGGGGTAGCGGATGCCGAAAAAGCCGAGGTCGCCCATCTCGCGCAGGATCTCGCGCGGGACCGCGCCGGCGTCTTCCCAGGCCTCGGCCACGGGTTTGACGCGCTCGTTGACGAAGCGGCGGATCTGGTCGCGCAAAAGGGCGTGTTCTTCGCCCAGAAATAGATGTTGTTCCATGGTGTGTTCTCCCTTGCCGGAAGGGTTCCACGGGGGCCGCGTCTCTGTCCAGCGCGACGTTGCGCCGCCGCACTGCAGCACCGACGCAATACCGACGTGATACCGACGCGATACCGATCCCCGTTTTGGCTGGTAACGCGGGGCCGGCTTTGCCATACCTTGCGCCAACAGCGACAGGCCAACAGGACTTCCCATGACCGAGATCATCTCTGCCCTTTCCGACGTTTCCGACCGCTACGAGGCGCTTTTCGTGGACCTCTGGGGCTGTGTGCATAACGGGGTGACGGCCTACCCGGAGGCCGTCGCCGCGCTTCAGGCCTATCGCCGCAAGGGCGGGATCGTCGTGCTTGTGACCAACTCGCCCAAACCCCGCGCCGGGGTGGCCGTGCAGATGGCGCAGTTCGGCGTGCCGGACGATGCCTATGACACCATCGCGACCTCCGGGGATTCCGCCCGCGCCGCGATGTTCACTGGCGCCGTGGGCGAGAAAGTTTATTTCATGGGCGAGTGGGAGCGTGATGAGGAGTTCTTCGAACCCCTTGAAGTCATTGATAATCCTGTCGGGATCACCCGCGTGCCGCTGGCCGAGGCCGAGGGCATCGTCTGTTGCGGGCCGTTCGATCCGATGGCCGATCCGGCGGTGAACCGGTCCGATTTCCTCTATGCCAAGACCAAGGGGCTCAAGCTTCTCTGCGCCAATCCCGATATCGTCGTGGACCGGGGCGAGGTGCGCGAATGGTGCGCCGGGGCGCTGGCGCGGCTCTATACCGAGATGGGCGGCGAGAGCCTCTATTTCGGCAAGCCCCATCCGCCGATCTATGACCTTGCCCGCCGCCGTCTCATGGCGCTTGGCAAGGACATTCCCGCCGCGTCGATCCTCGCCATCGGTGACGGCGCCCAGACCGACATTCGCGGCGCCATGGGCGAAGATGTCGATTCGCTTTTCATCACCGGCGGCCTTGCCGCCGAAGACACCCGCACCACCCACCAACCCGACCCCGACGCGCTAGAGGCTTACCTGGCAAAGGAAAATGTCTCCCCGAACTATAGCATTGGGCAGTTGCGTTAAACGATTGGGGGTTGATTTTCTGCGTTTGCAAAGTAATAAAGTTGCGAAACGCGGCCAGCGGCTGCTTGAAAATTACACGAAGAGCCAAAGCCGGAGGGCGGAATGTTGGATAACCTGCCACGCGGAACCATCTGCATCGAAGACATCGAGATGGGCATGTCGCGCTATCTTCAAAAGGTGGTGACGGATGAGGACATCGAGATGTTCGCGCAGGTCTCGACCGACCGGAACCCGGTGCATCTGGACGATGACTATGCCAACGACACGATCTTCGAGGGCCGGATTGCCCACGGGATGCTGACCGCTGGCCTGATCTCGGCGGTGATCGGGGAACAGCTTCCGGGCCACGGCACGGTCTACATGGGCCAGACGCTCAAGTTCCTTGCCCCGGTGCGCCCCGGCGACACGGTCTATGCCGAGGTCAAGGTGATCGACATCGAGCACGCCAAGCGCCGCGTAAAGCTTGATTGTCATTGTTCGGTCGATGGCAAGAAGGTTCTGATCGGCGAGGCGACCGTGCTGGCCCCCTCGCGCAAGTTCGACTGATCGGCGTCTATCGCTGGTGCAAGGGCCGTCCCGGTCGGGCGGCCTTTTTGCGTGTTGACGCTCGCGTGCCGTCGCGCCCCTCTTGCATGCCCCCGAGCAACGGGCTACCTCCGCTGCATGCGGATCATTCGGGATTATAAGTTCGTAGCCGAGGAAGACCGGGGCGCCAGCGCGGCGATCGGGAATTTCGACGGTGTGCATCTCGGGCACCGCTCGGTGATCGACCTGGCGCGCGACGCGGGGCAGGGGGCGCCGCTTGGCGTCATGACCTTCGAGCCGCACCCGCGCGAGTTTTTCGCCCCCGACGCCCCGCCGTTCCGCCTCACAAGCGCCGAGACGCGCGCGCATCGGCTTGAGAAGATCGGGGTCGAGCGCCTTTACGAACTGCCGTTCAACGACACCCTGTCCTCCCTCACCCCCGAGGAGTTCGCCCGCGAGGTGATCCACGAGGGGCTGGGCCTGAAACATGTCGTGGTCGGCGCGGATTTCTGTTTCGGCAAGGGCCGTGCCGGATCGGCGGAGGATTTGGTGGCCCTTGGCAAGGCGCTTGGCTTTGGCGTCAGTATCGCACCGCTTCTCAAGGGGGAGGGCGGCCAGGTCTCTTCGACCGCGATCCGCCAGGCGCTCAGCGATGGACGCCCGCGCGACGCGGCAGCGATGCTTGGCCATTGGCACCGGATCGACGGGCCGGTGATCGGTGGCGCGCAACGGGGGCGTGACCTTGGTTTTCCAACGGCCAACATGTCCATCGACGGGCTGCACCCGCCGAAATTCGGGGTCTATGCCGTGCTGGTCGATGTGCTCGACGGCCCGCATAAAGGCAACTACCTCGGCGCGGCGTCGATTGGCGTGCGCCCGATGTTCGGCAAGAACCGTGCCAATATCGAGACCCATCTTTTCGATTTCTCCGGTGACCTTTACGGCACGCCGCTTTCTGTCGGGCTGATCGCCTTCCTGCGTCCGGAATGGAAGTTCGAGAGCCTCGAGGCGCTGGTTTCGCAGATGGATGCGGATTGCCGGCGCTGCCGCGAGATCCTGGCCAAGCTATGAGCGGCGACGATCCGATCGAGCGCGAGGGCCTCAGCCCCCGTTTCTGGGAGCGCAAGCCGCTTGCCAAGATGAACCGCGCGGAATGGGAGGCGCTTTGCGATGGCTGCGGGCGGTGTTGCCTCAACAAGCTTGAAGATGGCGATACGGGCGAGGTTGCCCTGACCCGCGTGGCCTGTCGCTTGCTTGATGACGAGACGTGCCGCTGTGCGCAATATGATATCCGGCACCAATTCGTGCCGGAATGTATCGTGCTCTCGCCAAAGAACATAGAAACCCATGCCTACTGGATGCCGCGCACATGCGCCTACCGGTTGCTCTGGGAGGGCAAGCCGCTCTATGACTGGCATCCGCTTGTTTCCGGCACGTCGCAATCCGTGCATGATGCGGGTATTTCCGTTCAGGGCTGGACGGTATCCGAATTCGAAACCCCCGAGGACGAGTGGGAAGAGCATATTATCGAGGAGACCCCCTGATGCATTTTGCCTCTGACAATGCCGGCCCGGCGCATCCGGCGATCATGGATGCACTGGCCAAGGCGAATACGGGCTATGCCCCGCCCTATGGGACCGATCCGATCATGGACGAGGTGCGTGCCCAGATCCGCGAGATATTCGAGGCGCCCGAGGCGGCGGTTTACCTTGTCGCGACGGGCACGGCGGCGAATTCCCTTGCCTTGGCAACGTTGTGCCAGCCCTTCGAGACGGTGTTCTGTGCCCCCGTGGCGCATATCCACGAGGACGAGTGCAACGCGCCGGAATTCTATACCGGCGGGGCCAAGCTCACCCTGGTGGGCGATGCCGACAAGATGACGCCCGAGGCGCTGCGCGCGTCAATCGAGGCGGAAGAAAGCCGGGGCGTGCATGGGCCCCAACGTGGCCCCGTTTCGATCACGCAGGTGACCGAGCGCGGCACGGTCTATAGCGTCGAGGAGTTGACCGCGCTGTGCGACGTGGCCAAGGGGTTCGGCCTGCCGGTGCATCTTGACGGTGCGCGCTTTGCCAATGCGCTTGTGGCGCTGGGCTGCACGCCTGCCGAGATGACGTGGAAGGCGGGTGTTGACGCGGTGAGCTTTGGCGGCACCAAGAATGGCTGTGTCGGGGTCGAGGCGGTGATCTTCTTCGATCCGGCGAAGGCCTGGGAATTCGAGCTGCGCCGCAAGCGCGGGGCGCATCTCTTCTCCAAGCATCGCTATCTCTCGGCGCAGATGAACGCCTACCTCAAGGACGATCTCTGGCTTCAAAGCGCACGGCAGGCCAATGCCAATTGCGCCCGGCTGGCCGAAGGGCTGCGCGCGGCAGGGGTGACCTTCACCTATCCGCCCCAGGCCAACACCGTGTTCTGCACCTTCCCGCGTGCCATTCATAAGCGCCTGTTCGAGGCGGGGGCGGCCTATAACGTCTGGTCCGGCTCGCTTGACGGTGCAGACCCCGATGAACCGCTTGAGGCGCGGTTTGTCTGTGACTGGTCGATAAGCGCCGCCGAGATCGACCGCTTTGTCGGGTTGTTCAAGGTGTAGCGCGTGGCCACCTTGCGCGAAACCGACCTCTACGCCCCTGTCAAGGCGTGGCTCGAGGCGCAGGGATTCGAGGTCAAATCCGAGGTTGGGGCGGTCGATGTCATGGCGCGCCGACCGGATGAAGACCCGGTGATCGTCGAGTTGAAAACGGGGTTCACGCTCAAGCTTTTGCAGCAGGCCGTCGCGCGCCAGAGCGTGAGCGATTGGGTCTATGTCGCGGTGCCGCGTTGGTCGGGGAAAGCTGCGTGGCGCATGTTCAAGGGTAATGTGGGGCTGTGCAAACGGCTTGGTCTCGGGGTGCTCTCGGTGCGGCTTGAGGATGGGCATGTACAGGCCCATTGCGACCCGGCGGAGTTCCGCCCGCGCAAATCCAAGCCCCGCAAGGGCGCGCTCTTGAAGGAATTCGACCGCCGCCGGGGCGATCCCAACGCGGGCGGCACACGCGGGCAGATCACCACGGCTTACAAGCAGGAGGCGCTGCGCTGCGCCGCCTATCTTGCCGAGCATGGCCCGAGCAAGGGCGCCGAGGTGGCCAAAGGCGCCGAGGTCGCGGCGGCGACGCGGATGATGCGGGACAACCATCTTGGGTGGTTCGTGAAGATTGCGACCGGGGTTTATGACCTTGCCCCGGACGGGCATGCGGCGCTTGTTGCGGCGCAGCGATAGGGCGGTTTTCAACCCCTTGGGGGGCAAGGCGTTTCCACGCGCCGTGCAGGTCGTTCGATTTCAGATCAAAAAAGTCTTTGCATCTGGTTGACTCGGGTTTGAGCGCCTCCTAACTATGCGCTGTTAGCACTCGCCGACAGGGAGTGCTAACGACTCCGCTGAGGAGTCAGGGAGAAAATTTAGTTAGGGAAACCTAGACAATGGCACTTACACCTCTGCATGATCGCGTGTTGGTTCGTCGCGTCGAAAGCGAAGAGAAGACCGCAGGCGGACTCATCATCCCCGATAGCGCAAAAGAAAAGCCCGCCGAGGGCGAAATCGTGGCCGTGGGCGCTGGCCTGCGCGACGACGATGGCGACCGTATCGCGCTTGACGTGAAAGCGGGCGACCGCGTTCTGTTCGGCAAATGGTCGGGCACCGAAGTTTCCGTCGACGGCGAAGAGCTGCTGATGATGAAAGAATCCGACATCATGGGCATCCTGTCCTGATCGTCGTCCCAGAAAAGAATTCAAGAGAGGTAAAGCACAATGGCTGCTAAGGACGTGAAGTTCGATACCGATGCCCGCAACGCAATGCTGCGCGGCGTGAACATCCTCGCGGATGCTGTCAAGGTCACCCTCGGCCCCAAGGGCCGTAACGTCGTTCTCGACAAATCCTTCGGCGCGCCGCGCATCACCAAGGACGGTGTGTCGGTTGCCAAGGAAATCGAGCTTGAGGACAAGTTCGAAAACATGGGCGCGCAGATGGTGAAAGAAGTCGCCAGCCGCACCAATGACGAGGCCGGCGACGGCACCACCACCGCCACCGTGCTGGCACAATCCATCGTCAAGGAAGGCCTCAAGCAGGTTGCAGCGGGTCTCAACCCGATGGACCTCAAGCGCGGCATCGACATGGCGACGTCCAAGGTTGTCGCAGGCATCCGCGAAATGGCGCGCGAAGTCAAAGACTCCGCGGAAGTCGCCCAGGTCGGCACGATCTCGGCCAACGGTGAATCCGAAATCGGCCAGCAGATCGCAGACGCGATGCAGAAGGTCGGCAACGAAGGTGTTATCACCGTCGAAGAAAACAAGGGTCTTGAGACCGAGACCGTTGTTGTCGAAGGTATGCAGTTCGACCGTGGCTACCTGTCGCCCTACTTCGTGACCAACACCGACAAGATGATCGCAGAGCTCGACGACTGCCTCGTCCTGCTGCACGAGAAGAAACTCTCCTCGCTGCAGCCGATGGTGCCGCTTCTCGAGCAGGTCATCCAGTCGCAGAAACCGCTCCTCATCATCGCTGAGGACGTGGAAGGCGAAGCGCTGGCAACCCTCGTGGTCAACAAGCTGCGCGGCGGCCTCAAGATCGCAGCCGTCAAGGCGCCGGGCTTCGGCGACCGCCGCAAGGCCATGCTGCAGGACATCGCGATCCTGACCGGCGGCCAGGTGATCTCGGAAGATCTCGGCATGAAGCTCGAGAATGTCACCATGGACATGCTCGGCTCGGCCAAGACCATCAACATCACCAAGGACGAAACCACCATCGTCGACGGTGCTGGCGAGAAGGCCGAGATCGAGGCGCGCGTCGCCCAGATCCGCAACCAGATCGAGGAAACCACCTCGGACTACGACCGTGAGAAGCTGCAAGAGCGCGTTGCCAAGCTGGCAGGCGGTGTTGCCGTGATCCGCGTCGGCGGCATGACCGAAGTCGAAGTGAAAGAGCGCAAGGACCGTGTGGACGATGCTCTGAACGCGACCCGTGCTGCCGTTCAGGAAGGCGTGATCGTTGGTGGCGGTGTTGCCCTCGTTCAGGCTGGCAAGACTCTTGAAGGTCTCGAAGGCGCCAACGCTGACCAGAACGCCGGTATCGCCATCGTGCGCCGCGCGCTCGAAGCGCCGCTGCGTCAGATCGCGGAAAACGCGGGTGTTGACGGTGCGGTTGTCGCGGGCAAGGTCCGCGAGTCGACCGACAGCTCCTTCGGCTTCAATGCTCAGACCGAGGAATATGGCGACATGTTCGAATTCGGCGTGATCGACCCGGCCAAAGTGGCCCGGACCGCTCTGGAAGATGCGGCATCGGTTGCCGGTCTGCTCATCACCACCGAGGCGATGGTTGCCGACAAGCCGGCCAAGGACGGCGCTGGCGCCGGTGGCGGTATGCCCGACATGGGCGGCATGGGCGGCATGATGTAATTCAGGCCGTTCCATTCGGAACAGCGAAAGGGTCGCCTTCGGGCGGCCCTTTTTCCATGTTGCATTCCGGCCCGGCGGACTTGTTGCCACAGGCCGGAGACCCTAGGGTCGCACCATGATTATTCGCGGTTATGGTCCCAAGGACGAAGCCAAGGTGCGCGACGTTGTGAAACGTGCCTTTGGGCAGGAGCAAGAGGCGATGCTTGTCGCCGCGCTGCGCAAGGGCGGGCATATGGCGCTCGAACTCGTTGCCGAGGACCGGGGGCGGGTCGTGGGGCATGTGGCCCTGTCCCGCATGGTCGGGCCGAAAGGATGGCTGGCCCTCGCGCCTGTTTCGGTCGATCCCAAGCGTCAGAAGAAGGGCATCGGTTCGGCCCTGTGCCAGATGGCGGTGGACTATGCCAATGCGCCCGTCGTGGTGCTTGGCGATCCGGCCTACTATGCGCGGTTCGGGTTTGACTATGACCGCGCAACCCGTCTCAAGACACCGTTCCCCGTCGGCTATACCGGCCTCTATGCGCCCAAGACCGAAGAGGCGCAGCCTACGCAAACCCTCGTCTATGCGCCGCCCTTCGGCGCCTGACGCGGCTTCACCAGAAGCTCCAGCGGATCATAGCTGATCCCGCCTGTGCCCATCTCTGTGCCCCAGGCCACGTCCGGAAGGCTATCGGGTTTGAACCGTATCCCGGCCATCTCGTCGCGCGCAAAGAACCTGCGTCGGGTGACGATGGCCTCGGGGTCTTGCCATGTCGCATCCAGCGTGCCGTCCGTGATGGTGCAGCGAAAGTAGAGATCGACCTGGTGAAAACGATCTTCGGGATTGTGAAACTCGTTCACGAGACAGGGCGCGCCGACGGCGATCCGAAGCCCGGTTTCCTCCCAGACTTCCCGTACGAGATTGTCGGGGAGGGACGAATTTTGCTCGACCCCGCCGCCCGGCGCGCACCAAAGGTCGTCCACCTCGCCCGGAAACGCGTTCACGAGCAAAAGGCGATCATCCTGCATGATAAGGGCGCGCACGGCGAGGCGGGGAAAGGTCATGGGCGGTTTCCTGTAGGCCAGGGCTTTTGTAGTCTTGCAACAGGGCTTATCTCAATAGCATGCGCCTTCTTGTTCTCATATTCGCACTGATTCCCGTTTCGGCGGCGGCGGATTGCGTGATCCTGCTTCATGGGCTGGCGCGCACCGAGGCAAGCTTTGTCGTCATGGAGGCCGCGTTGCGCCGCGAGGGCTATGACGTGGTGCGCCCCGGATACCCGTCGACACAGGCCGAGGTGCAAACCCTGGTCGATCCGCTCATGCCGGAGGCGCTGAAAAAGTGTGGCAAGGGGCGGGTGCACTTTGTCACCCACTCGATGGGCGGGATACTGACGCGGCTCTGGCTTGCCGGGAACAAGCCCGAGAACCTCGGGCGCGTTGTCATGCTTGGCCCGCCGAACAAGGGCACCAAGCTGGTCGACGAGATGACCGCTTGGGGCGAGGATATCACGCTTTGGGGGGACGCGTTCGAATGGTTCAATGGCCCTGCCGGGGCGCAGCTCGGGACGGAGGGCCTGCCCGCGCATCTTCCGCCGGTGGATTTCGAGCTTGGGATCATCGCAGGGGACCGTTCGCTCAACCCGATCACCTCCATGATCGTGCCGGGCGCGGATGACGGCAAGGTGTCGGTCGACTCGACCCGCGTTGAGGGTATGGCGGATCATATCGTCTTGCCGGTGACCCATACGTTCATGATGAACAACCCGCATGTCATTGCCGAGACCATGTATTTCCTTGCTCATGGCCGGTTTCACCACGATATGTCGGTGGGTGATGTGCTTTCCGGGGGACGAGGCGGACGATGAAACTTTGTAACGCGACAGTGCTTGGCCCCGAAGGCTTTGTCTTGGGGGATGTCGGTCTCGTGGATGGCCGGATTGCCGCCGGTTGCGACGGGCGTGAAGTCGACCTGTCGGGGTTGTGGGTTCTGCCCGGCATGATCGACCTGCATGGCGACGGGTTCGAGCGCCATATCGCGCCGCGTCGCGGGGCGTTGAAAGACCTCTCGCCGGGGCTTCATGCGGCGGATGCCGAACTTGCCTCAAGCGGGATCACCACGGCCATGTTGGCCCAGTTCTTTTCGTGGGAAGGCGGCATGCGCGGTCCCGACTTCGCAGAGCGCTTTGCCTTGGCCCTGCGGGATGAGCCGGGTCTCTTGACGGATATGAAGCTGCAACTGCGGCTTGAGACGCATATGCTCGACGATTATGCCCGCTTCGAGGCGTTGGCCGAGAGCAGCGGCGCGCGTTACGTCGTCTTCAACGATCATGTTCCGCATGAGGCGCTGGCCAAGGGCAAACGTCCGCCGCGCCTCACCGGGCAGGCGCTCAAGGCCGGGCGCAATCCCGAGAGCCACCATGCGCTCTTGCAATCCCTGCACGATCATCGCGATGCAGTGCCGGAGGCCGTGACCGCGCTTGCTGCGCGCCTTGCGGCAAAAGGAATTTTCCTCGGAAGCCACGACGACCATACCGCTGCGCAGCGTGCGGAATGGCGCGCGCGCGGCGCGACGCTGTCCGAGTTTCCTGAAACGCAGGAGGCCGCGGCGGCGGCCAAGGCGGCTGGGGATGCCGTGGTGCTGGGCGCGCCGAACGTGGTGCGGGGCAATTCGCACAAGGGGAATGTTTCGGCGACGGATCTGCTGCGCGACGGGATCGGGGATGCGATTGCATCGGACTATCACTATCCGGCGATGCGGCAGGCCGTGGCCAGGCTCGTCGCGGAAGGCGTGATGCCGTTTGAAGATGCGTGGAAGCTCGTCTCGGAGGGGCCGGCCGATGTTCTGGGCCTGACCGACCGGGGCCGGATCGAGGCCGGAAAGCGCGCCGATCTCGTGGTGATGGACCCGGAGACGGGCCGCATCGGCGCAACCTTCGTGGCCGGTCAGATCGCCCATATGGCCGGACCGATCGCAGTGCGTTTCCTGTCTTAATCCGCCTTCGGGTGGATGCGGTTCACGTGTCCCATCTTGCGGCCCGGTTTGGCCTCGGCCTTGCCGTAAAGATGCAGTGCGGTATCGCCGCTGCGCAGGATCTGCGGGATCTGGTCAAGGTCGCCGCCGATCAGGTTCTCCATGACGACATTGGCATGGCGCTGACCGTCGCCAAGGGGCAGGCCCGCCACCGCGCGGATATGCTGTTCGAACTGATCCACGGCACAGCCATTCTGGGTCCAGTGGCCGGAATTATGCACGCGTGGCGCGATCTCGTTGACGACAAGCCCTTGGCTCGTGACGAAAAGCTCAACCCCCATGACACCGACATAATCGAGCGCGTTGAGGATATTGGCCGCGAGAAGCACCGCATCCATGCGCTGCGACGCGGTCAGCGTGGCGGGCACGGTGGTGCTGCGCAGGATGCCATCGCGATGCACGTTCTCGCCCGGGTCAAAACAGGCGACATCCCCCGAGAGGCCGCGCGCGGCAATGACAGACACCTCGTGGCTGAAGTCCACGAAACCCTCGAGAAGGGCGGGCGCGCCCGCCATGTCATCCATCGCGCGGGGGAGGTCTTCGGTGCCCTTGATCCGCGCCTGTCCCTTGCCGTCATAACCGAAACGGCGGGTCTTGAGGATCGCGGGGGTGCCGATCTCGGCGACCGCAGCCGCCAACTCTTCAAGGGTCTCCACAGCGGCATAGGGCGCGGTCCTGAGGCCGAGACCTTGCAGGAAATCCTTTTCCGTCAAACGGTCCTGGCTCACGCGAAGCGCCTCGCGGCCCGGACGGATCGGGCGGTGCGCCTCGAGGATGTCGAGGGCAGAGGTCGGGATATTCTCGAACTCGTAGGTGATGACATCGACCGAGTCGGCAAAGCGCTTGAGCGCGTCGGCATCGTCATAAGACGCGGTGGTCACCGTATCGGCGACATGCCCGGCGGGCGGGTTGGCGCCCGGCTCAAAAATATGCGTCACATAGCCGAGGCGGGAGGCCGCGACCGAAAGCATCCGGCCAAGCTGTCCTCCGCCGAGAATGCCAATGGTGCTGCCGAGGGGAAGGGGATCAGTCATCTTGGGGCTCATCGGGAATGGAGGCGGAAAGGGCCTCGCGCCAAGCATCGAGGCGGGCAGCGAGATCGGGATCGGAGGTCGCAAGGATACCGGCGGCCATCAGGCCCGCATTTGCGGCCCCGGCGGCCCCGATGGCCATCGTGGCAACCGGAAAGCCCTTGGGCATCTGGACGATCGAATAAAGGCTGTCGACGCCCGAAAGCGCCTTGGTCTGCACCGGCACGCCGATCACGGGCACACGGGTCTTGGAGGCCATCATGCCCGGAAGATGCGCCGCACCGCCCGCACCGGCGATAATGACCTTGAGACCGCGGCCCGCCGCCTCCTTGCCATAGGTCCAGAGACGATCCGGGGTGCGATGTGCCGAGACGATCCGGGCCTCATAGGCGATGCCCAATTCGTCGAGAATATCCGCTGCAAGTTTCATGGTCGGCCAATCCGACTGGCTGCCCATGATGATTCCAACTTCGATGTTGCTCATATCTGCCTCTGACGCCTTGAAAATAGGGTTTATAGACGATGCGGCGCAGGGCGCAATGCGGTAGGCTCAGAAACCGTCATGACGCGTGCCGGTCCCGATCAGGCGATGATATCGGGGGTCAGGCGGTCCTCGATCTGAGAGATGAGATCCTTCAGGCGCAGCTTCTGCTTTTTCAGCCGTTGCATGGTCAACTGATCGCCTGTTCCGCGCTCGCTCAGGGCGTGAATCGCCTCGTCAAGGTCGCGGTGCTCCTGCCGGAACACTTCCAGCTCCACACGCAACACGTCATCGGTTTTCATGGACAGATCACGAGGGGCGTTCATAGTCGGGATTTCCTGAGACTCGTCAGGGTTCTAGCATAACGAATAGCGTCCTTTCTGCAAAGCCCTTGCAGTCCTCGCGTGGCTTTCCCATATTTGTTTGAACGGGTCGCCGTAACGGGGCCTGTATTGGACTGTCGCTTACGCAAGGACGTGTCGATGAGCAAACTGACTCTGAATGCCTACCCGAACATGCTTGGGTTCGAGCAATTGGAACGCCTTCTGGAACGCACCGCGAAATCGGGCAACGAAGGTTATCCGCCCTATAACATTGAACAGACTTCGGACTATTCCTACCGCATCACGCTTGCCGTCGCCGGCTTTAGCGAAGCGGACCTGTCGATTACGGTCGAGGATCGTCAACTCGTGATCCGGGGCCGCCAGCAGGATGATGACGAAGGCCGCATTTTCCTGCATCGCGGAATCGCCGCCCGCCAGTTCCAGCGCAGCTTCGTGCTCGCGGACGGGGTCGAGGTTGGCGACGCCATCATGGAAAACGGTCTCTTGCATGTCGATCTGAGCCGGACCCGCCCGGAAACCGTCGTGCAGACCATTGAAATCAGGACGAAGTAACGATGTATACAGAATATGATTTTGGCCACGAAGACCAGAACCGGATTGTCTATGTCCGTGAGGTGTCGGTGGCGGATCTTCCCGAGGAAGTGCGCGATCAGGCCGAAGGCGCAGAGGTGCTCTATGCCGTGCACGCAGCGGATGGTGAGCGCCTCGCACTCGTGAAAGAGCGCAACCTCGCCTTTGTCCTCGCCCGGCAAAACGATCTTGCACCTGTGACGGTGCACTGATTGCCTGTTCGGGTGTGGGCCGCGGGGCTTGCACTCGGCGCTGAGAGCAGTCACTTGTGTTTTCCTATGGCCCGGATGAGGCCCAAGGAAGAGCGCCATGATCGATCACGCCCCCGCTGTCGCGATACTGCCTTACGGAACAAAGCTCGGTTCGCGCCCGGGGCGCACCCCGCTTGATACCCTGAACTGGCCCTTGGGCCAGCCAGATCGATTGCGCGGCAAGTCATTGCGCGACATGGGGGCGGCGGACCACCTCATCATATATCCGAAAGGCAGTGCCCATTTCCGCCCGTCTTTCGGAACGCGTGCCAGGGTCTCTCTCATGGTGGTCGAGCCGCGAGCCGTCCAGGCGCGGCACTTCCGCCACCTGCGCTGGTCGCATCGCCGCTTCTTCAGGGTGCTCTCGGCGCAAGAGGATTTCCTTGCCACGGTTTCCAACGGTATCTTCTTTCCCTTCGGGAGCACATGGGTGCCGGAATGGCAGGATATCGACACCACCAAGCATCGCGATATGTCGCTTATCGCCTCGTCAAAGCGTGACCTGGAGGGCCATAAGCTGCGCCATTCTATCGTTGAATGGGCCGAATCCGAATCTATCCAGATGGATGTGATGGGGCGCGGATACAAGCCGTTCAAGCACAAGGCCGATGGCCTTGCCCCCTATCGTTTCTCGGTCATCATCGAAAACGTGCGCGAACCCAATTATTTCACCGAGAAGCTGTTGGATGCGATCCTGTGCGACTGTGTGCCGATCTATTGGGGATGCCCCAATATTGCGCGTTTCATGGACACCGGCGGCATGATCCTCTGCGAGACGCAAGACGATCTGCGTGCGGCAATCCGCAGGGCGGACGAAGCTGTGTTCGCCGAGAAACTCCCAGCGCTACAAGCGATCAAGGACAAGGCGGCCTATTGGGGCGACCTCGAGACCCGCGCCGCGCAAGCCGTGCTTGAGGCAGACTGATTCCGAACCCTGAAAACGGAATGGAGCCGCCCCGAGGGGCGGCCCCGCATGCGCGTGCATGGCCTGTCACTGCCCGGCGATCAGCCCCATGCTTTCGAGCTTGAGGATCACCTGGTGGGCGCAGTTGTCGACATCCACGTTCTCGGTTTCGACGCGCAGTTCGGGATCGGCGGGCACGTCGTAAGGGTCTGAAATGCCCGTGAACTCCTTGATCTTGCCTTCGCGGGCGAGCTTGTAGAGCCCCTTGCGGTCGCGGCGTTCGCATTCCTCGATGGAGGTTGCGACATGCACTTCGATGAAGGCGCCGAACTGTTCGACATCTTCGCGCACGGCACGCCGGGTTGCGGCATAGGGCGCGATCGGGGCGCAGATGGCAATGCCGCCATTCTTCGTGATCTCCGAGGCGACATAGCCGATGCGACGGATGTTGAGGTCACGGTGCTCCTTCGAGAAACCCAGCTCCGAACTGAGGTTCTTGCGCACGATATCGCCATCCAGAAGCGTCACCGGGCGACCACCCATCTCCATCAGCTTGACCATGAGCGCGTTGGCGATGGTCGATTTGCCCGACCCGGAGAAGCCGGTGAAGAACACGGTAAAGCCCTGCTGCGAGCGCGGCGGCCGCGTCTTGCGCAGTTCGCTCACCACTTCGGGGAAGGAGAACCAGTCCGGGATCTCGAGACCTTCCGACAGGCGGCGGCGCAGTTCTGTCCCCGAGATATTGAGGATCGTCACGTCGTCCTTGTCCGCGATTTCGTCGATGGCTTCGTACTGGGCGCGCTCCTGCACATAGACCATATGTTTGAAATCGACCATCTCGATGCCGATCTCGTCCTGGTGCTCGCGGAACAGGTCTTGCGCATCATAGGGGCCGTAGAAATCCTCGCCGGCCGAGTTCTTGCCTGGCCCTGCATGGTCGCGGCCGACGATGAAATGGGTGCAGCCGTGGTTCTTGCGGATCAGGCCATGCCAGACGGCCTCGCGCGGGCCAGCCATGCGCATGGCGAGGTTGAGGAGCGACATTGTCGTGGTGGACTGGGGGTATTTGTCCAGCACCGCCTCGTAACAGCGCACGCGGGTGAAATGGTCCACGTCGCCCGGCTTGGTCATGCCGACGACGGGGTGGATGAGCAGATTGGCCTGTGCCTCTTTCGCGGCGCGGAATGTCAGCTCCTGGTGCGCGCGGTGCAGCGGGTTGCGGGTCTGGAAGGCCACGACCTTGCGCCAGCCCAGCTTGCGGAAATAGGCGCGCAACTCGTTCGGCGTATCGCGGCGGGCGCGGAAATCATAGTGGACGGGTTGCTGGATGCCGGTCACCGGGCCGCCAAGGTAGACCTTGCCCGCCTGGTTGTGCAGGTAGTTGACGGCAGGGTGTGCGACGTCATCGGCGCCAAAGACCTTCTCGGCCTCGCGCGATTTGTTCGGCACCCAGCGGTCGGTTACGGTCATGGTGCCGAGGATGACGCCTTCCTGGTCGCGCAGGGCGATATCCTGCCCAAGCTCAAGCGACTCGGCGAACTCTTCGGACACGTCGAGCGTGATCGGCATCGGCCAGAGCGATCCATCCGCAAGGCGCATGTTTTCGACGACGCCGTTATAATCTTCTTCCGACAGGAATCCCTTGAGCGGGTTGAAGCCGCCGTTCATGAGAAGCTCGAGGTCGCAGATCTGGCGCGGCGTCAGGTCATGGCTGACAAGGTCGGCGGCTTCAACCTTGAGTTTCTGCGAACTGTCATAGGAGACATAGAGTTCGGGGATGGGCGCGAGGTTATTTTGCATGAGTTTTGTCCTGTACTTGAAAGGAGAAAGGCCACTGGTCGTGCCGGTCAATTCGGCGTGGAGTGCATCGTATTCGTCGAATTTGCGGGCGAGGAACTGGTCGGTGAGGCGCATCTTGGTCGCTGCGCCGCGCGAGGTCAGCGCATAGGCAAAGCGTTGGCGCCTGTCCGGCCCGGAACGTTCGGAAATCTTGACCAAACCCGCCTCGGCCGCACCGCGCAGCTGGGCGTTGAGGCGCCCCAGGGAGATATTCAGCGCCGTGGCAATGGTCCGCTGCGAAGCCTCCGGCGTCAGGTCGAGCTGACGCAGGAGGCGGAAGAGTTGATCTTCCTCGTCCGGGTTCATTTTTGTTTCGGGCAGGGGCATGGTCTGCGACTTCAAGGTATGTTCACGCGTGAACGCATCACATATTTTGCGGTCGCGGAAAAGAAGAAATCAGGGCGATTTCATGGAAATTCCCGATGTGGCGCGATTATCACGGTCAAAACCCGCCTTTACGCAAGGCCGGTTTCCGGGCGGCTGCGGCAGGTTCGGAACGATATTCTGGAGAGAAGGGAGGGGGGGGAACGGGCGCGCTACGTGTGTCGTGAAACGCCAATATGCGTCTTTTCTGCCCCGGGGGAAGTGGCCGCGCGGTGGCGCGGCCACGCATCCGGTCAATCGGCCTGTTCGGCGAGCCAGCGTTCGGCGTCAAGCGCCGCCATGCAGCCCATGCCTGCCGATGTGACGGCTTGGCGATACTTGTGATCGGTGAGGTCTCCGGCGGCGAAAACGCCCGGCACCGAGGTCTCGGTGCTGCCCGGCTTTACCGCCACATAGCCGCCATTGTGCAGCTCAAGCGTATCCTTGACCAATTCCGTCGCCGGGGCATGGCCGATCGCCACGAAGACACCGGCGCAGGGGATCTCTGTGATCTCGCCGGTCTCCACGTGCTTGACCTTCACGCCGGTGACGCCCTTCGGATTGTCGTCGCCAACCACCTCTTCCAGAACGTGATGCCAAAGCGGTTCGATCTTGGGGTTCTTCATCAGCCGGTCAATGAGGATTTTCTCGGCGCGCAGTTCGTCGCGGCGGTGGATCAGCGTCACCTTGGAGGCGAAGTTGGTCAGGAAAAGCGCCTCTTCCACGGCTGTGTTGCCGCCGCCAATCACCACGATCTCCTGCCCGCGATAGAAGAATCCGTCACAGGTCGCGCAGGCCGAGACGCCAAAGCCCTTGAACGCCTCTTCCGAGGGCAGGCCAAGCCACTTGGCCCGCGCGCCGGTGGCGAGGATGACGGCATCGGCGGTGATCGTGTTGCCGCTATCGCCCGTGGCGGTGAAGGGTCGTTTCGACAGGTCCAGATCGGTGATGATATCCGATACGATCTCGCAGCCCATGGCCCGCGCATGTGCTTCCATGCGCACCATGAGTTCCGGGCCTTGCACCTCGGTGTCACCGGGCCAGTTCTCGACCTCGGTTGTCGTGGTAAGCTGGCCGCCCGGTTCGATCCCCTGCACGAGAATCGGCTCAAGCATGGCGCGGCTTGCATAGACGCCGGCGGTATATCCCGCAGGGCCAGAGCCGATAATGAGAACCTTGGTGTGTGTCGCGTCGGCCATGAGGCACCTTTCCGTTCTTCAATCAGGGTTGCCGACAGGATATAGCGATCCCGCACCCCGGCGAAAACCCCGTTGCCGCGTCAAAAGCGCGCCGCCCAAGGGATGGGCGCCGACGCGGAGGAGTGTAAAATGATCTTGCGCTTGCGTGAAATAATATTGCGTGCGCTCGGGGTGGTGGTATAAGAACCGAAAATCTGACAGCGAGAGATACCCCATGCCCGGAACACGGCTCGATCCTATTGATCGAAAAATTCTGGCCGAACTTCAGGCCGATGGCCGCATGACCAATGTTGAACTGGCCAAGCGCGTTGGCATTTCGGCACCGCCCTGCCTGCGTCGCGTCCGCACGCTCGAAGAGGCGGGGTATATTCGGGGCTATCACGCCGATGTGGACGCTCGCGAACTCGGCTTCGAGGTGCAGGTCTTTGCCATGGTTGGCCTCGTCAGCCAGGCCGAAGCCGATCTGGCCGCCTTCGAGGAGCGTTGCCGCAATTGGTCCCTCGTGCGCGAATGTCACATGCTCAACGGCGAGGTGGATTTCATCCTCAAATGCGTCGCGCCCGATCTGTCGACCTTCCAGAGTTTCCTGACCGAGGACCTGCTCAAGGCCGACAACGTGGCAAGCGTCAAGACATCGCTGGTCATTCGTGGCGCCAAGGATGAACCGGGCGTGCCCTTCGATGTGCTTGAAGACCGCCTGAGCCGCGACGCCTGAACGCGTTTCACAAGATGAAAAAACCGCGCCCGAATTGCTCCGGCGCGGTTTTTTTCATTCTGTGTCGCCCGTGTTCAGGCGGCTTTGCTGTCGAGTTCGGCACCATTGCGCTTGGCGATAAAGGCCTCGCGGCGTGCTCCGCGCGCCCAGGGCATGGCCGGAACGTCGGATTTCGCGGTTTTGGTCACCGATTTGATGAAGCGGGTTTTTCCTGTCATTGGGTATCTCCTTGCTCCGAGACCCTTTGCATGGGGCTCATTGTTTCTCGATTGAACCCAATGTCGTGCTCAAATGGGGCAAGGATGCGGCGGGATCGGTCTGATTTTAGGAAAATGCCCGGTTCATTTCAGGGCAGGGCCGCGCCGTCGGTTCAGAGACGGATCGTCGAGATGAGGCGCCCGTAATCGGCCTCGCCGGCATGGGTGGTGCGGCGGAAGGAAAAGAATCGCGCGGGATCGGAATAGGTGCAATGGCGGGTCCATTCCGCATTGCCAATACCGGCCTTGCGCAGGCGATGCAGACCATAACCCTGAAGATCAAAAAGCATCTTCTCGCCCCCGGTCCCCGCGAAAAAGCGTGTGTTGTCAGGGTCTTCCATAAGGAAATCGTCAAGGAACTCCGGCCCAACCTCGTAGGCGCTCTGGCTTATGGAGGGGCCGATCACTGCGACGGTGTTCTGCCGCTGCGCGCCGAGCGCCTCCATCGCGTCAAGCGTGGCTTCGAGGATGCCGCCAAGCGCGCCGCGCCATCCCGCATGTGCCGCGCCAATGACACCGGCCTCATGGTCGGCAAAGAGCACGGGTTGGCAATCGGCGGTCAGCACGGCAAGGACAAGCCCCGGTGTCTTGGTGACCATCGCGTCAGCCTCGGGGCGGGGGGCGCTCAGCGGCGCATCGACCGTCACAACCTCGCTGGAGTGGGTCTGGTGCACGGTGACAAGGTTTTCCGGCGCAACCTCCATCGCCCCGGCAACCCGGCCCCGGTTGATGCGCACGATCTCGGATTGATCCGAAGACCCGGCGCCGCAGTTCAACCCCGAGAACACACCGGACGACGCCCCGCCCTTGCGGGTGAAAAAACCGTGGCGCAAGGGCGCCAGGCGATCGGATGTGACGATTTCAAGCATCAGGCCTCGAATCCGGGGGGCGGGGTTGCGGCTGTCGGGTAGAACGCCAGCGTTTTGAACAGGTTTCCCATTTCCGCCGGGTGCGTCAAGCGGCGATGTGCGGCAACATGGGTTTCAAGCGCCGACCCGCCAAGGCCTTTCGCAAGCGCCCGTGCCCGTGCCGTGATGCCAAGCCGTTCGAGGAAAACCCCCTGTGGCGTCAGGCGGCTATGGGCCGAAGGCGTGACCTTGGCCAGCGCCTCGAAATCCACATGCGCGGTCAGGTCGGCGGTGCCCGGAGCGGCGAGCGGTGACACTGTTTCATGGGCGCGCACGGCCTGCAACGTATCGCCCAGGGAGCGCCAGTTGCCATAGTCGATCAAGAGCGCCGCCCCGCCCCGTGCCTCGATTCGTGCCCCGATTGCATGGGCGATGGGGGCTGCCTGCGGGCAAATTTCCACGAGATCGCCCTCTTGCGTGTCCTCGATCCGGTGCGCCAGTGCCGGTTGGGCCAGCACCTCGCCAAGCCCGAAGGCCAGCCGGTCGTCCTGAAGGCCCACCAACCGCTCGGCCCAGCCCGGTCCGCTGCGCAGGAACTGACGGATCGGCAGGGCGTCGAAAAACTCGTTCGCGACAAGGAAGAGCGGCCTGTCTTCGGGGAGGGTCTCGACACTGTCATGCCATGTCGCGCCCTCCCCCAACGCCGCGCGTTGCGCCGCGCGCAAAGGCGGAGAGGCCTCGACGAGGTGCAGTTCTGCCGCGTCCGCGAAGCCCGGCACCGCCCGGGTCGCGCGCAGGATGTCGGCCATGAGCGTGCCGCGCCCCGGGCCAAGCTCGGCAAGGGCGAAACGGGAGGGGCGGCCCTGGTCGAGCCATGCCTGCGCAAGACACAGGCCGATCATTTCGCCAAACATCTGCGAGATTTCGGGCGCAGTGGTGAAATCACCCGCCACACCGAGCGGATCGCGCGTCGTGTAATACCCGTGTGTCGGGTTGAGGAGCGCCTCGGCCATGAATTCCGAAACGCGCAAGGGTCCACCGGCGCGAATGCGCGCCGCGAGATGGGCCTCCAGATCAGGCATTGCGCGCGCGCCGCACGAGCCAAAGGCCAAAAAGGATCATCGGCAGGGACAATATCTGGCCCATGGTGAGCCCGTAGCCGCCGACATGCAGGGCAAGGCCAAGCGGGTTGCCGTCCGATATGAATTGTGGATCGGGCTGGCGCACGAACTCCACGAGGAACCGCGCGATCCCGTAGCCCGCAAAGAACACCCCGGCGACGACACCCGGCCTTTTCAAGGCCCCCCGTCGGAAAGCGAGATAGATCAAAAGCGCCCCGAGAATCAGCCCCTCCAGCAGCGCCTCGTAGAGCTGCGACGGATGACGCGCACAGATTTCGCCCACGGCCTGCCCGCAGTCTTGCGCGTAGTAGCCCGGAAAGGCCACGCCCCAGGGCAGGTCCGTCGGACGCCCCCAAAGCTCGGCATTGATGAAGTTGGCGATTCGCCCAAGAAGCACGCCGGGCGCCACGCCAAGCGCCATGGCATCGGCAAGAGACAACCGCGGCACCTTGTTGCGCCCCGACCATATCCACGCGGCGATCACCACGCCAAGGAAACCGCCGTGGAACGACATGCCGCCTTGCCATATGACGAGGATCTCTGCCGGATTGGCAAGGTAATGTGCCGGTTTGTAGAACAGCACATAGCCAAGCCGCCCGCCAAGGATCACCCCGAGAATGACCCATGTCAGCAGGTCTTCGCATTGCCGCGTATCCAGGGGCGCGCCCTTCGGCCCCCAAAGCGACGGGCGCCGCAGCGCCGCGATCACAAGGCGCCAGCCGATGACAATGCCGACAATGTAGGCCAAGGCATACCACCGCAGGGCGATGTCGATGCCAAACAGGCTGATCGAGAAGATCTCGGGCGAAATATCGGGGAAGGGGATCATGGCGCGCATGGTCAAGGTTTTGTCCACGGCTTGGGCGGGAAGTCAACCTTGTGCCGCGTCGCATCTGCCCCCATATAGGGGCCAACACAAATGCCGGAGACGATCATGCAGACCCGCAACAAGATCATGGACGATATTTCCCAGTTGATGACCAACGCCATGGGCGTGGCGCAAGGGGCCAAGGACGAAGCCGAAACCGCGATGAAATCCATGATGGATCGCTGGCTGGCGGACCGGGATTTCGTGACGCGCGAGGAATTCGACGCCGTGCGCGCAATGGCCCAGAAGGCACGCGAGGAAAACGAGGCGCTCAAGGCGCGGTTGGACGCGCTTGAAAACAAGTGACAGCAGGGGGCGCCATGAGCGCCCCCTTCTTGTTCTGGACCCGTTTGCAATGTCGCGGGAAGGCCGATTGTCCTTGCCGGGCGCGCTGGGCGGAGTAGCCTTGGGCCTACCATGAGTCGGGACACAACATTCAAGACCGAGGGTCTGACCAAGACCTATGGCGAGGGCGCGGCGGCCGTGCACGCCTTGCGTGGCGTTGATCTCGAGATTCCGCGCGGGGAAATCGTTGTCCTGCTCGGCCCGTCCGGGTCCGGGAAGTCGACGCTGCTCAACATCCTCGGCGGCCTCGATCGCGCCACGAGCGGCAAGGCCTTCTTCGAGGCGGACGACCTCACCGCGATGACCGACCGGGCGCTGACACGATACCGGCGCGATCATGTCGGGTTTGTCTTTCAATTCTACAATCTCATGCCCTCGCTCACGGCGCGGGAAAACGTCGAGCTGGTGACCGAGATCGCCAAGGCGCCCCTCGCCGTCGAAGAGGCGCTGTCCCTGGTCGGTCTCGACGAGCGCATGGATCACTTCCCGGCCCAGATGTCCGGGGGCGAGCAGCAACGCGTTGCCATCGCCCGCGCCATCGCCAAGAATCCGACAGTGCTTTTTTGCGACGAACCCACGGGTGCGCTCGACTCGACCACGGGGCGGGCCGTTCTGCATGTCTTGAACGATGTGAACGCGCGGCTCGGGGCAACGGTCTTGATTGTGACCCATGCCGCCGCGACCGCCCGCATGGCCCATCGGGTGATTCACTTCGCGGACGGGGCCATTCGCGAAGTGGTGCAGAACGAAACCCGTCTGAGCCCCGACGAGATCGAGTGGTAAGGCGATGCGGGCGCTCGATCACAAGCTGATGCGCGATCTTTGGCGAATCCGGGGGCAGGCCGGGGCCATCGCCCTCGTGGTGGCCGTGGGGGTGAGCCTTCTTGTGATGATGTCGGGCATGCTGCAATCCCTGCGCGAAACCCGGTCGCAATATTACGAAAGCTACCGCCTGGCCGAGATTTTTGCCCCCGTGACGCGCGCGCCGGTGCCGATGGTCGATCGTGTCGCGGATATCGAGGGGGTCGCCGCTGCCGAGGGGCGCATACGTGGCGCGGCGCTTCTGGATATGCCCGGACAGGCGCTTCCGGTGCGGGCCGCCGCGCTTTCCCTGCCGCGCTCCATGACGCCACGCCTCAACAATCTCTACCTCAGGGATGGCCGCCTTCTGGGCCCCGGCCAGATGGACGAGGTCGTCGTGCTCGAAAGTTTCGCGGCCGCGCATGGTCTTGCGCTGGGCGATGCCCTGACCGCGACCATGCAGGGCAGTCGGCGGAGCCTGCAGATCGTTGGCTTTGCCGCCGCGCCCGAATTCCTGTTCACGACCGCGCCAGGCGAATTCGTCCCGGACGATGCGCGCTTTGCCGTGCTGTGGATGCATGAAGAGGCGCTCGCCGCCGCCTTCGACGTCAAGGGCGCGGTCAACGAGATCCTGATCGGGCTTCAGCGCGGAGCGAATGCCAAGGATGTGCTGGCCAAGGTGGATCGGCTCCTGGATCGCTATGGTGGGCAGGGGGCATACGCGCGCAAGGACAGCATGTCGGACCGCTTCATCTCCGAGGAAATCGCGGGGCTTTCGGCCACCTCCGTGGTCGTGCCGCCGATCTTTCTCGGTGTGGCGGCCTTCCTGCTCTATATCGTCATTACCCGCCTCGTGCAGGCCGAGCGTGAACAGATCGGTCTCATCAAGGCCTTTGGGTATACCGATTTCGAGGTCGCCTTCCATTACTTCAAACTCGTGATCGTGATCTCAGTGGTCGGGGCGGCGCTGGGCTGTGCCCTTGGTCTCTGGGGCGGTCGGCTCATGGCGGGGGTTTATCAATCCGTCTATCATTTCCCGTTCCTTGTGTTCCGGGTCGAGCCGTCCTCCTTCGTCACCGGGATCGTGACCTCAGTCTTCGCGGCCTCGGCAGGGGGTGTATTCGTGTTGATGCGGGTGTTTCGCCTGACACCTGCCGTTGCCATGCGCCCACCCGCACCGATGGATTTCTCGCGTACCGGGGCGCTCAACAACCGCCTGCGCCGCTGGCTGGATCAGCCGACCCGGATGGTCTTGCGCCGTATTCTGCGCAATCCGGGCCGGATCGGCGGTGCGGTGCTTGGTATCGCCGTGGGGATGGGGCTCTCCTCGGCCCAGATGTCGCTCATGTCGGGGTTCGACGATACGCTCGACCTGACCTTCGGCGTGATCGACCGGTCCGACGTGGCGGTGAGCTTTTTTGAACCGATGCCGGCCAGGGCCGCTTTTGCCATGGCCCATTTGCCCGGCGTGATCGAAGTTGAAGCCGTGCGCAGCGTCAGCGCCGTGATGCGCAATGGCCGCGAGAGCTATCGCGGCTCGGTGACGGGGCTTGTCGAGAACGCGCGCCTGAACCGTGCCGTGCGCAAGGACATGAGCGATATCGCCATGCCTGCGCAGGGCATCGTCCTGGCCCGTGCGCTGGCGGACAGGCTCGATATCGGGCCGGGACAGACTTTGCGCGTCGAGGTGCTCAATGGACGTCGTCCGGTCATTGACGTGCCGGTCGTGGAAGTGGCCGAAACCCTGCTCGGCGCCCCGGCCTTCATGCGGTTCGAGGGGCTGAACGCCGCCTTGGGCGAAGAGGGGCGGGTCTCCGCGGTCTACCTGCGCGTGGATGCTGCCGAGATCGACGCGCTCTACGCCGCGCTCAAGGATATGCCGACGGTGGCCGGGGTGACGCAACGCGAAGACGCCCGCGCCGCCATGCAAAAGCTCATGGATACCGGGGCAGGCGCGATGCGCTACGTGATGGCGGCGATTGCCGGGATCATCACCTTCGGCATCGTCTACAACGCCGCCCGCATCGCCTTTGGTGAGCAATCCCGCGACCTGGCAAGCCTGCGCGTGATGGGGTTCACACGCGGCGAAACCTCCTATGTGCTGCTCGGTGAGTTGGTCGTGGTGGTGCTTCTGGCGGTGCCGCTTGGCGTCGGGATCGGCTATTACCTGTCCTTCCTGATCGCGGCTGGTTTCAGCACCGACCTCTACCAGATCCCGACAGGGTTCCGCCCCGATGCCTTTGGCGCGGCCGGGGTGGCGGTGCTTCTGGCGACGGTGATTTCAGGTGCGCTCGTGCGGCGCGATATTGACAAGGTCGACCTCGTGGAGACCCTGAAGACGAGAGAGTGAGGCGAGAATGGCAACGCGGAAATCAAGAAATGTGCTCATGGTCGGGGTGGCTGCGCTGGTGGGGGCCGCGCTCGTGGCGGCCTTCTGGCCGCAGCCGACAGAGGTTGATCTCGGCACGGTCGAGCGCGGCGCGATGCGGCTGACCGTCGACGAGGAAGCCCGCACGCAGGTCCGCGACCCCTATGTCGTGTCGACGCCGATCGCGGGCCATCTCCTGCGCGTCGATCTGCAACCGGGCGACCAGGTGAGCCAGGGCGAAACCATCGTCGCGCGCATGCTGCCGACCAACCCGGCGGCGCTCGACATCCGCACCCGTGAACAGGCCCGCGCCGCCATCGATTCCGCCAAGGCCGCGCTGCGCGTGGCCGAGGCCGATCTGAACAAGGCCCGGTCCGACCGCGATCTCGCCCAAACCGCGCTCGAACGCACCCGCAAGCTTTTCGAACAGGGCAATGTGTCCCAAGCGGCCCTGGAACGAGCCGAAAGCGCCATGCGCAGCGCCCAGGCCATGGTGGACACGGCGCGCGCCGCTATTTCCATGCGCATCGCGGATCTCAACAATGCCGAGGCCAACCTCATTTCCTTCGACAATATCGGTCAGGCCCGCAGCGCCAGCGAGGCCATCGACCTGCCGGCGCCGATCACGGGCGTGGTGTTGCGGGTGCTTCAGGAGAGCGAAACCATCCTGCCCGCCGGGACGCCCGTGGTCGAGATCGGCGATACCGCGACGGACCTCGAGGTCGTGGTCGAGCTTCTGAGCAGCGATGCCGTGCGTGTCGCCGTCGGCGATCCGGTCGAGATCGACAATTGGGGCGGTGAGGGCGTCCTGAACGGTCGGGTCGAACGGATCGACCCTTTCGGATTTACCAAGTTCTCCGCCCTTGGCGTCGAGGAACAGCGCGTCAATGCCGTGATCCGCTTTACCGATCCTCCCGAAATCCGTTCCGGGTTGGGCCATGGGTTCCGTGTCGAGGCCCGCATCATCGTCTGGCAGGCCGACGATACGCTCATCGCACCGTCCAGCGCGCTGTTTCGTCATGAGGGCGGCTGGGCGGTGTTCGTCCTGCGCGAGGGTCGCGCGGTCCTGACCCGGGTCGAGGCCGGGCGTAACAATGGTTTTGAGGCGCAGATACTCGACGGGATCGAGGCGGGTGAGGCTGTCGTGCTCTACCCTTCGGCGACGCTTGTCGATGGCGCGCGCATCACGCCCCGAAGCGCCGGTTAGAGCGCGTAGCCCTATCCACAACATGTGACAGTTTCTTGTGGCTCGCGTCGATTAATCCACAACTTATTGCGTTATCCACAAATATTTTGCTTTACACCGCCCCCTCTCTGACGCCACCATATCTAGTAAGGGAGGCGGAAATTCCCGCTTTCCCTAGAGCAGGCACCAAGCGCTAGGGGCGCTGCCATTCCCCCGGCGCAAGACAGAAAAGAGGTGGCGCCATGGCATTGTCCGAACAGTTCTTCGAAGAAGATATTCACCCTATCGACATCGTCGAAAACATCGCAGAGCACCATGACTGGAGCTTCGATCGGATCGGTGACGATCAGATCGCGATGGCCGTGGAAGGCCAGTGGCGCACCTACTCGATCACGCTCGCGTGGTCCGACTATGATGAAACGCTGCGGCTTGTCTGTTCCTTCGAGATGGAGCCGCCCGAAGAAAAATTGAGCGCGCTGCACGCGGCGCTCAACGCGGTCAACGACCAATGCTGGGCCGGGGCCTTTACCTTCTGGGCCGAGCAGAAACTGATGATCTATCGCTACGGTCTCGTCCTCGCAGGCGGCCAGACGGCCAGCCCCGACCAGGTCGACACCATGATCCGTGCCGCCGTTCTCAGCGCCGAGCGGTTCTACCCCGCGTTTCAGCTTGTCGTCTGGGGCGACCGCAAGGTCGAGGACGCGATGCAGGTCGCCATTGCAGAGGCTTACGGTCGCGCGTAACACTTCCCCCCAAACGCAAAGAGGGGGACATCATGGATATGAAACATGTCGCCGAGCGGGGGTTGGTTCTGCTCGGCTGTGGTAAAATGGGATCGGCCATGCTTGAGGGCTGGCTGGCCAGCGGGCTTCCGGCCACGTCTGTCTGGGTGCAAGACCCCTTCCCAAGCGATTGGGTCAAGGCGTCCGGCGTTCACGTCAATGAAACCTTGCCCGACACACCTGCAATCGTTCTGGTCGCGGTCAAGCCGCAGGTCATGGCCGAGGCGCTCCCGGTGCTGAAGCCGATGGGCAACGGCGAGACGCTGTTCCTCTCTGTCGCCGCCGGCATCGGCTGTGCCACCTATGAAGACATGCTGGGTGCCAAGACGCCTATCATCCGCGCCATGCCGAACACGCCCGCTGCCGTCGGGCGCGGCATCACCGCGATCATCGGCAATACCGAGGCCAGCGCCGATATGCTCGACCTTGCCGAAAGCCTGCTCAAGGCCGTGGGACAGGTGGTGCGCCTCGAAAGCGAAAGCCAGATGGATGCCGTCACCGGCGTGAGCGGCTCCGGCCCGGCCTATGTCTTTCACATGATCGAGGCCATGGCGGCGGCGGGCGAAGCGCAGGGCCTGGCCCCTGACCTTGCCATGGCACTGGCCAAGGCGACCGTTGCCGGGGCCGGGGCGCTGGCCGAAGCGGCCGACGAGACGCCCGCGCAGCTGCGGGTGAATGTCACGAGCCCCAACGGCACGACGCAAGCCGGGCTCGAGGTTCTGATGGATGAAGAGACCGGCCTGCCGCCGCTCATGCGCCGGACCGTGGCCGCGACTGCGGAGCGCTCGCGGGAACTCGCCAATGGCTGAGATTTCCTTTGACGATTTCCTCAAGGTCGATATCCGCGTCGGCACCGTGACCCGCGCCGAACCCTACCCCGAGGCGCGCAAGCCCGCGATCAAGCTCTGGGTCGATTTCGGCGATGAGATCGGCGAGCGCAAAAGCTCGGCCCAGATCACGCGCCATTACGACCCCGCAAGCCTCATCGGCAAACAGGTCATGGCCGTGGTCAACTTCCCGCCGCGCCAGATCGGCAGGTTCATGTCGGAAATTCTCGTGCTTGGTCTGCCGGATGAGAACGGTGAAATCGTCCTCATCGGCCCGGATCAGCCCGTGCCAAGCGGCGGGAGGATGCATTGAACCGCCTTCTGGTGACGCGTCCCTTGCCCGCGCCCGTCATCGACAAGGCGCGTGAGCTTTGGGACGTGACCGTGCGCGACAGCAACGCGCCCATGTCTCTCGACGCGATGCGCGCCTCCTTGCGCGACTTTGATGCCGTGTTGCCAACGCTCGGCGATCTCTACGGCGCCGAGGTCTTTGCCGATGTGCCCGCACCGCGCTGCAAAATCCTCGCCAATTTCGGCGTCGGTTATAACCATATCGACGTGACTGCCGCCCGCGCCGCCGGGATCGCCGTGACCAACACGCCCGGCGCCGTGACAGACGCCACCGCCGATATCGCCCTGACCCTCATGCTGATGAGCGCGCGCCGCGCGGGCGAGGGCGAGCGGATGCTGCGCGCGGGCGACTGGTCTGGCTGGCATCCGACCCAGATGCTCGGGTTGCACCTCTCTGGCAAGACCGTCGGGATCGCGGGCATGGGCCGCATCGGCCAGGCCATCGCGCGCCGCTGTCATCTCGGCTTCGGCATGTCGGTGCGCTATTTCAACCGTTCCGCCAAGGAACTCCCCTTCGAGGCGACCCGCGTCGAGACCCTGCAAGACCTCGCATCACAGGTCGATATCCTCGTCGCCGCCGTGCCCGGAGGGACCGGGACGCGCCACCTGATGGATGCGGGCACCTTTGCCGCGATGCAGCCTCATGCGCATTTCATCAACATTTCGCGCGGCGACGTGGTGGACGAAGCCGCGCTCGTCACGGCGCTCGAAGCCGGGGCGATTGGTGGTGCCGGTCTGGATGTCTACGAACATGAACCCAAGGTGCCCGACGCGCTGAAAGCGATGGAAAACGTTGTGCTTCTTCCGCATCTCGGCACGGCGGCGCTCGAAGTGCGCACGGGGATGGGGATGATGGCGGTCGAAAATCTTGCGGCCTTTGCCGCAGGCAAGCCTCTACCGAACGCGGTCTGACCCGCTGCGCATCGCTTCGCGCCAATGACGGCGGCACAAGGACACGTAGCTCTCGTTGCCGCCGATCTGCACCTGTGCCCCCTCGTGAAGCGCCCTGCCATCCGCCCCGAGCCGCACCACCATGGTCGCCTTCTTGCCGCAGTGACAGATCGTGCGCACCTCGCGCATTTCATCCGCAAGCGCCAGAAGCATGGCCGAGCCGGGAAACAGCTTGCCTTGAAAATCAACGCGCAATCCATAGCACATGACGGGAACGCCAAGATCATCGACCACGCGTGCCAACTGCCACACCTGGTCTTCCTCGAGAAACTGCGCCTCATCAAGGAACACGCAGGCGCACGGGGCCTGGTCAAGCCGCGCCCGGATCATCTCGAACAGGTCATCCCCGGGGCCGAACGCCGTTGCCGGGGCTTCGATGCCGATCCGCGAGGCGATCTTGCCGTCCCCGGCCCGCGTATCGACCGCCGCCGTGAGGAGACAGGTTTCCATCCCGCGCTCGCGATAGTTATGCGCCGCCTGCAATAATACCGTCGATTTGCCGGCGTTCATCGTGGAATAATGGAAGTAGAGCTTTGCCATGACGCGGTCATAAGACGGGTTTGGCAGGGGATGCAAGTGGCGCTGGAGAGAGGGGAGCGTGGGGCCGGGGCGGTCACACACAGGACCACCCCGAACCTGCCATCAACTCGTTACATGCTCTCCGGGAGACCGGGTCTCTGGGGATGGCCGGAAAGCGCCACTCAAGAAAGTGCTGGCAGGCCGTTAAGAACGTCCCCTCCTTTCAGGCACGTTTCCGAGGGATTGTGCCCGAATGCCCACGCGTTTTCGCATGAGAACACTTTACCAATGACATTCGAACTGTAAGCCTTTAAGGGGAAACAAATTGCAGGTTTCCCCATGTATTCAGGGGATAGTCGTTTTCGGGGGTAATAGGGCATGAACGCGATCGGGTCGTACCTGAAGAAGCATTCGGAGTCTTTGGTCAAGGATGTGGGCATCGAGGCCGCGTGCGAGTTGACGGGAAAATCCAAGGCCACGCTCGGGCGCTACTACTCGCAACATCCCGAGCATGAAGACCGCTTCATGCCGATTGACGCGGTGGCCCTGCTCGAAGAAGCAGCCTCATATCCCCATGTGACTGCCGCCCTGGCCGATTTGAAACGCATCACGCTGTCCTATGATGACCGTCGCAAGAATGACCGCGAAGGCGGGGTCAACTCCGATGTTGTCGCCCTGAGCCAGCGCTTTGCCATGTTGATGGCTGAATATAGCCAGTCGATCGAAGATGGCATCATTACCGTGAACGAGGCCAAACGCCTGCTCAAGGAAACCGTTGCGCTTCAGAAGGTGCTGATTGATATGAAGCTGCACCTCGAGGAAGAAACCACCTGACTGCAGGGTTACTCGACACGGCGCAGGATCACCGATCCGACCGAATATCCCGCCCCGAAGGAACAGATCAGCCCCAGGTCGCCGGGTTTGAGATCGTCCGAGTATTTCGCAAAGGCGATGATCGACCCGGCCGAGGATGTATTGGCATAGTCCTGAAGGATGTTGGGCTGCTCCTCGCGTTCCGGGGTGCGGCCCATGACTTTCTTGCCGATGAAATCATTCATCGACTTGTTCGCCTGGTGAAGCCAAAGGCGGCGCAGGTTCTCGCCACCGAAACCTTCATCTTCCAGGTGCGAAAGGATATGCGCCGACACCATCGGCACCACTTCCTTGAAGACCTTGCGACCGTTCTGCATGAACTGCATGTCGCGGCGATCCTCGACGCCCGACGGGCGCGAGCGGCGCAGAAAGCCGTTGTTGTTGCGGATATTATTGGAAAACTCCGTGGCACAGCGGGTCGAGACAATGTCAAACCGGCCCCCTTTGGCATCTTCGGCCCGTTCAATGACCGTCGCCGTGGCCACGTCGCCAAAGATGAAATGGCAATCCCGGTCGCGCCACTCGAGATGCCCTGAACAAATCTCGGGATTGACCACGATGGCCTTCGTCGCCGAGCCCGCACGCACCATGTCCGCCGCGGCCTGAATCCCGAAAGTGGCCGAGGAGCAGGCGACATTCATGTCAAAGGCAAAGCCCCCTGCGCCAAGCGCCTTCTGGATTTCGATGGCCACCGCCGGATAGGCGCGTTCCATGTTGGAGGCGGCACAGATCACGAGGTCGATCTCATCCGCCGAAACCCCTGCCATGTCGAGCGCCTTGTGACAGGCATCCAGCGCCATCTCCGCCATGAGCGACAATTCGTCGTCGCTGCGCTGGCGCAAGAGCGGATGCATCACCTCCGGGTCAAGGATGCCGGTCTTGTCGATCACGTAGCGCTGTTCGATGCCCGATGCCTTGACGATGAATTCGGAGGAGGAATGCTCCATCGCCGCCATCTCGCCCGCCGCGATGGCTTTGGCGTGTTTCTCGTTCATCCGGTCGGCATAGGCGTTGAACGCAACGACAAGTTCATCGTTGGTGATGATTTGTTCCGGGGTGAACACACCTGTGCCGGTGATGGCGGGCTGATACATGGCGAACCTCTTGCAAGCGGTGGTCTAGCAATCCCCAACCCTGACCACTTGGTCAAGGGGCGTGAGGTAAAAAAGCCGATCTATCCAGTGGTAAACGGATCGTCCGGGTAGCCGACCCCGGCAAGGTAGAGCCCCTGTGGTGGGCAGACCGGTCCGCAGGCCGCGCGATCCCGCGCCTCCAATGCCGTGCGCACCTGCTCTGGTGCCCAGGCGCCTGCGCCGACGCGCTCAAGTGTGCCGACAAAGCTGCGCACCTGGTTGTGCAGGAAGGACCGCGCCCGCACGTGGAAATGTATCTCCGGCCCCCAAAGCGTCTCGACCCGCACGACCCGGAGCGAGTCCAGCGTCTTGACCGGGCTGGCCGCCTGGCAGATCGAGCTGCGGAAGGTGGTGAAATCGTGATGCCCGATGAGGAAATCCGCCCCGGCCTGCATCGCCTCGGCATCGAGGCTGTGATTGATCTGCCAGACAAGCCCCGCCTGGTGCGTCGCGGGCGCCCGGCGCATGAGAATTCGGAAAAGATAGCGCCGTTCCACCGCCGAGAACCGCGCGTGCCAGTCGTCCTCGACCCGCGCCGCCGCGACAATGGCCACGGGGTTCGGCTTCAGGTGATGGTTGAGCGCCTCCGAGAGCCGGAACGCATCCCAGTCCTTTTCCAGATCGCAATGCGCCACCTGCGCAAGCCCATGCACGCCTGCATCCGTGCGCCCGGCGGCGGCAATCGTATGCGGCCCCGGTTCGAGCCGTGCCAACGCTGCTTCGATCGCGCCCTGAACCGAGGGCTGATCGGACTGCCTCTGCCACCCGGCAAAGGGCGCACCATGGTATTCGACTTTGAGGGCAAATCTCGGCATGGCCTGCGCATAGCCCAAGTTGCGCGCGGCGAAAAGAGGGGAGCGCATCCCTGATACTCCCCCCTAGCAATGACGCGCTGCTGCGCATAGCTTGAAAGCGAAGCAGACACAGGGGGCCGCGTGGTCATCTCAAGGCTTGCCGACGGGCTGACGCGCAGTGTCGAAACCGTGGGCGACACCATTTCCGAGACCTTCTTCGAGCCGGTGATCCGGCTCGGCGTGACGGGGCTTGCGCGCTCGGGCAAGACGGTGTTCATCACCTCTCTGGTCGCCAACCTCCTGGACCGGGGCCGTATGCCGGGCCTTTCGGCGGTGGCCGAAGGCCGCATCACCGCCGCCCATCTTCAGCCCCAACCCGACGACACCATCCCCCGGTTCGACTACGAGACCCACCTTGCCGCGCTCACGCGCCCCGACCCGCATTGGCCCGAAAGCACCCGCGCGGTGAGCGAACTGCGCCTGTCTCTCAAGGTCCGGCCCACGGGGCTCCTCGGCGGGGTGCAGGGGCCGCGCACCGTGCATATCGACATCGTGGACTATCCCGGCGAATGGCTGCTCGACCTTGCCCTGCTCGACAAGAGCTATGCCGAATGGTCCGCCGAAACCCTCGCCCGGCTCGAGAGCCGCGAAGAGGCGCTGCCGTTCCGCACCGCCCTGCGCGGCACGGATGCGCGCGCGCCCCTTGACGAACCCGTCGCCCAATCCCTCGCCGCCGCCTTCACGACCTACCTCAACGCGGCGCGCGATGCAGGGTTCTATGATTGCACGCCGGGCCGTTTCCTCCTGCCCGGCGATCTCGAAGGCTCGCCCGTCCTGACCTTCGCCCCCCTGCCGCCCGAGACCGGCGCCCCCCGCCGCTGCCTCTGGCGCGAGATGGAGCGCCGGTTCGAGGCCTACAAGGCGCGTGTCGTCAAACCCTTCTTCCGCGATCATTTCGCCCGCATCGACCGCCAGATCGTGCTTGTCGACGCCCTTGGCGCGATCCATCGTGGCCCCCGCGCGGTCGAGGACATGCGCGGGGCAATGGCCGATATCCTCACGGCCTTCCGCCCCGGCTCCAATAGCTTCCTCGCACGCCTCCTACGTGGCCGCCGCGTCGACAAGATCCTCTTCGCCGCGACCAAGGCCGACCACCTGCACCATAGCCAACACCCCCAGCTTGCCGCGATCATGCAAGCCCTGACACGAGACGCGGCCAGCCGGGCGCAATTCGCCGGGGCGCGCACCGACGCCCTCGCGCTGGCTTCGGTGCGCGCGACGACCGAAGATGCCCTGCGCCATGAGGGCCGCCCCCTCGATTGCGTGCGTGGCACCTTGCTCGATACCGGCAAACAGGCGGCCTTCTACCCTGGCCGTTTGCCGGACGATCCGTCACAGCTCCTGACCCCGGCGCGCGACGGGGCCGCAAAATGGCTCGACGGCGATTTCCAGGCGATGCAATTCGCCCCCGCGCGCCTGACCCTCAAACCTGGCGAAGGCCCGCCCCATATCCGCCTCGACCGGGCGGCGGAATTCCTGTTGGGAGATCGGCTATGACCAACGGCCCCGTTCTGATCGACCTCGAAGACAAGGAGGCCGCGCCCTCCGTGCAAGAGGCGGCCCCCGTGCCGGACCTGACAACGCCAACACCGGAAGGGCAGGCGATGGTCATGGCAAGCCGCCTGGCCGCGCGCCGACCCTCGCGCCTGACGCGCTGGTTCTGGGGGCTTCTCGGGATGCTTGTCGGCACTGTCGTGTCCTTGGCAGCTTGGGATTTCCTGACCGGGCTTCTCGACCGCTCGCCCGTTCTTGGCTGGGGCGTCACCGGGCTTGTGGGGCTGTTCGTGCTCGTTGTCCTCGTGATCGTGCTGCGCGAAATCGCGGGCTTTGCCCGGTTGCGCCGCGTGGAGTCCCTGCGCAAGGCATCCGAGGCCGCCTTGGCCAGCGGTGCGACGCAACAGGCCCGCGAGATGGTCGAGACGCTGGACCGCTTCTATCGTGGCCGCCCTGATACCGAATGGGGCCGCGCCCGCCTTGCCGAACGCAAGGACGAGATCATGGATGGCGATGCCATCCTTGCGCTGGCCGAAACCGAGCTTATCGTGCCGCTCGACAAGGCTGCACGCTTGGAAATCGAGGCAGCGGCCCGGCAGGTCGCCACGATCACCGCGCTTGTGCCCTTGGCGCTTGTCGATGTGGTCACGGCGCTGGGCGCCAATATCCGCATGATCCGCCGCATTGCCGAAATCTACGGAGGACGCGCCGGCACACTCGGAAGCTGGCGCCTGCTGCGCGCCGTCATGACACACCTTGTCGCAACCGGGGCGGTGGCGATTGGCGACGATATGTTCGGCTCTCTCGCCGGGGGTGGGGTGCTCTCAAAGCTCAGCCGCCGCTTTGGCGAGGGGCTGGTCAACGGCGCCCTGACCGCCCGTGTCGGTGTTGCCGCGATGGAGGTCTGCCGCCCGATGCCCTTTACCACGACCCGCCGCCCCTCGGTCGGCGGTATCGTCAAGCGTGCCCTGACCGGGCTGTTTGGCTCCGGCTCCTAATCCAGAACAGGCGGCGCGTCGCTGCGCTGGCGGACCTGCTGCAAGCCGAGGCGCAGCCCCCTGCCGATCCGGTGGGCCAGCGCGGAAAACTGCGTTGCGGTCGGCTCGGGCAGGGTTTCGGCGAGTGTCTCATCGAAAAGAGCAAGCCAGAGCTCGAAGTGCTCGGGTTGCACATGCGGGCTTTGCATGTGTGTCATCATCGGACTGCCGGAATAGCTCCGCTCCTTCAGGATCGCATTGCGCCAGAACCCGGCGATCTTGGCTTCGTGGGCGGGCCACTCCCCATCCTTGATATGTGCCGAGAAAATCGGCCCGAGAACCTCGTGCCGCCGGATGCGGGCATAGAACAGGCGCATTACATCGTCGATTTGTTCCGGGGTGACTTCGAATAGCTGCAACGGGTTGCTCATTTTGCGCTCCTTTGGAAGAGGGCGCAGTCTGCGCCTTGTGAAAGCCGGGGAAAAGGGGCCATTTCGCCACGTGGCTGGCCTTTGATGTGGACCGCTGCACCGGGCTTTGGCACTGTGGCCGCATGACCGAGCACGGACACAGCCAGGCAGAAGTTGAAAACCGCATCCGCGCTCCGCGCGGGCGCGGCTATCTGCGCGATACGGTCTACGGGGCGATTGACGGGTCGGTCACGACCTTTGCCATCGTCGCGGGCGTCGCCGGTGCAGGGCTGTCGCCGTTCGTCATTTTGGCCTTGGGGTTTGCCAATGTGCTGGCCGACGGGTTTTCCATGGCGGTGGGCAATTATTCCGGCACCAAGGCCGAGTTGGACGATGCCGAACGCCTGCGCGCGGTTGAACGCCGCCATCTCCGGGATCATCCCGAAGGCGAACGCCGTGAAATCCGCGAGATTCTGCGCCTCAAGGGGTTGGAGGGCGCTGTGCTTGAAGCCGCGACCGATGCCATCCTCAAGGACGAGGAGGCCTCGGTGCAGCTCATGCTCGAAGGCGAATACGGCCTTTCCGGCGTCGATCCCCATCCGATCCGCGCCGCGCTGGCGACCTTTGTCGCCTTCCTCGTGGCCGGGGTCATCCCGCTTTTGCCCTTCGTGTTCGGTCTCGCAAACGCCTTTCAACTCGCCTCTGTCCTGACGGGCTTTGTCTTCTTTGGCATCGGCGCGCTCAAGAGCCGCTGGTCCCTCGTGCCGTGGTGGCGCTCGGGACTGGAAACGCTGTTGATCGGCGGTGTGGCCGCATTGATCGCCTACGGTGTCGGAAGCCTGTTCAATCTCTGACCGGCCTTCCGCCGCAGTTCCACCTTGCCGCGCTTGCGACGCAGGCCTATAACGCCGCCCATGACCCGCCATTTCGCGATCATCATTCGAATTACATGCCCGGCGCTCTGATCCAGACGAGCCGCCGGGACAAGGCGTATGGGACACCGCGCCGACCTCACAAATCCTGACATGATCCGAACCGCAAGGACGCCGAACGATGTGCGCCGAGACGCCTGACTACAAAGACACGCTGAACCTTCCCGAAACCGATTTCCCCATGCGCGCGGGACTGCCCAAGCGCGAGCCGGAATGGCTCGCCCGCTGGGCCGAGATCGGCATCTACGACCGCCTGCGCGAGAAGGAGGGCCGCGCCCCCTTCATCCTCCATGACGGCCCGCCCTATGCCAACGGCCACCTGCATATCGGCCACGCGCTGAACAAGATCCTCAAGGATTTCATCGTGCGCAGCCAGCAGATGCTCGGCCGCGACGCGCGTTACGTGCCGGGCTGGGATTGCCATGGCCTGCCGATCGAGTGGAAGATCGAGGAACAATACCGCGCCAAGGGCAAGGACAAGGACGAGGTCGACGTTGTCGAGTTCCGCAAGGAATGCCGCGACTTCGCCGATGGCTGGATCGACATCCAGCGCGACGAGTTCAAACGCCTCGGCATCACCGGCAAATGGGAAAAGCCCTACCTGACGATGGATTTCCACGCCGAGCGCGTCATCGCCGAGGAATTCATGAAATTCCTGATGAACGGCACGCTCTACCAGGGCTCCAAACCCGTCATGTGGTCGCCGGTCGAGCAAACCGCGCTGGCCGAGGCCGAGGTCGAATACCACGACAAGGAAAGCTTCACCATCTGGGTGAAATTCCCCGTCGCGACCGAAGGCGCGCTTGAAGGCGCCAACGTCGTCATCTGGACCACCACGCCCTGGACCATCCCCTCCAACAAGGCCGTGGTCTTTGGCGAGGACTTCTCCTACGGCCTCTACGAAGTCACCTCCACGCCCGAGGAATGCTGGGCCAAGCCGGGCGACCGGTTCCTGCTGGCCGACAAGCTCGCCGCCGACGTGATGAGCCGTGCGCGCCTTGACGACGACATGTGGACCCGTGTGCGCGATGTGCCGACCTCCGAACTCGCGGGCCTGACCCTGCGCCACCCGCTTGCCGGGGCCGAAGGGGCCAAGGGCGAATGGGACGACCTGCGCGATTTCCGCGCTGCCGATTTCGTCACCGACGAGGAAGGCACCGGCTTTGTCCACTGCGCGCCATCGCACGGGATGGAGGAATTCGAACTTTACCGCGATCTCGGCATGCTTGAACAGGTCATCACCTATAACGTGATGGACGATGGCTCGTTCCGCGCCGACCTGCCGTTCTTCGGCGGCAAGCGCATCCTGCGCGAAAAGGCGAAGAAGGGCGATTGGGAAGGCGACGCCAACGGCGCCGTCATGTCCAAGCTGGCCGAGGTGGGCGGGCTTCTGGCGCGCGGCAAGATCAAGCACAGCTACCCCCATAGCTGGCGCTCCAAGGCGCCGGTCATCTATCGCAACACGCCGCAATGGTTCGCCGCCATCGACCGCGCCGTCGGCGACGGGCAGGATACCTACGGCAAGACGATCCGCGAACGCGCCCTGACATCCATCGACGAGCTGGTGACATGGACGCCGAAAACCGGCCGCAACCGCCTCTATTCGATGATCGAAGCGCGCCCCGACTGGGTGCTCTCGCGTCAACGCGCCTGGGGCGTGCCGCTGACCTGCTTTGTCAAGAAAGGTGCGTTGCCGACCGATCCCGATTTCCTGTTGCGCGACGACGCCGTAAACACCCGCATCTGCGAGGCGTTCGAGACCGAGGGCGCGGATGCCTGGTATATGGACTGGGCCAAGGAACGCTTCCTCGGGTCCGACCATGATGCCGACGCCTACGAGCAAATCTTCGACGTGCTTGACGTGTGGTTCGACTCCGGTTCGACCCATGCCTTCGTGCTGCGCGACCGCGAAGATGGCGCGCCCGATGGCATTGCCGACCTCTACCTCGAAGGCACCGATCAACACCGCGGCTGGTTCCACTCCTCGATGCTTCAGGCCTGCGGCACCAAGGGCCGCGCGCCCTATCGCGGCGTGCTGACCCACGGGTTCACGCTCGATGAGAAGGGCAACAAGATGTCCAAATCCTTGGGCAACACCATCGTGCCCGACGAAGTGGTCAAGCAATACGGCGCCGATATCCTGCGCCTCTGGGTGGCCCAGACCGACTATACCAATGACCAGCGGATCGGCCCGGAAATCCTCAAGGGCACGGCCGACAGCTACCGTCGCCTGCGCAACACCATGCGTTTCATGCTCGGCGCATTGGCGCATTTCGACGAGAAAGACCGCGTCGAGCCCGCCGATATGCCGGAACTGGAACGCTGGGTGCTGCATCGCCTGGCCGAGTTGGATCACAAGGTGCGCACCGGCTACAACGCCTATGACTTCCAAGGCGTGTTCAGCGCGATCTTCAACTTCGCCACGGTCGAGCTTTCGGCTTTCTACTTCGATATCCGCAAGGACGCGCTCTATTGCGATGGCGACACCGCGCGCCGCCGCGCGTCGCGCACCGTGCTCGATCTTCTGTTCCATCGCCTGACCACGTGGCTCGCCCCGGTTCTGGCCTTCACGATGGAAGAGGTCTGGCTCGAACGGTTCCCCGGTGAGGGGACGTCGGTGCACCTGACCGATATCCCCGAAACGCCCGCCGACTGGATCGACGAGCCGCTCGCGGCGAAATGGTCCAAGGTGCGCGAAGCCCGCCGCGCCGTGACCGCCGCCCTCGAAGTGCAGCGCACGGACAAGGTCATCGGCGCATCGCTCGAAGCGTCCCCCGTCGTGCATGTGCGCGATGCCGAGGCGCTCGAGGCGCTGAAATCGGTGAACTTTGCCGATATCTGCATCACCTCCGGCATCCGCCTGACCGGCGATCCGATGCCCGCCGAAGCCTTCCGCCTTCCGGAAGTCGAAGGCGTTGGCGTGGTGTTTGAAAAGGCCGAGGGCGAGAAATGCCAGCGCTGCTGGAAAATCCTCCCCGATGTGGGCCGTCATGCGCATCCCGGCGTCTGTGGTCGTTGTGCCGAGGCGCTTGGCTAATCGCACGGCATATCCAAGCAACTTTGAAAACGTCCCGCTTGCGGGGCGTTTTTTTATGCGCCACCCTCGCACCATGACAGAGCGCACAATAGAAAGCCCGGTCGGGGTCTTGCGGATCATGGAAATGGAAGGCGCGATCACGCGGTTGGCTTGGGGGCAGGGGGCGATGGATGAAACGCCGCTTCTGCTCGAGGCCGAGGTCCAGCTTCGCGCCTACTTCGCCCAAGAGCGTGAGGCCTTTGACCTTCCGCTTCATGTCGAGGGGAGCCCGTTTCAGCGCGCGGTCTGCGATGCCATGCGGGCGATCCCCTTCGGCTATACCCGCACCTATGGCGAGATTGCCCAAGACCTTTCTGTCGGGGCGCAGGCCGTCGGACGGGCCTGTGGCGCGAACCCCATCCCGGTCCTGATCCCCTGTCACCGGGTGATGGGCGCGAAGGGGCTTACGGGCTTTTCGGGGGGTGGCGGTGTGGAAACCAAGGTGGCGCTTCTGCGCCTCGAAGGCGCGGCGGGGCTTTTGCTCTGACACATTTCGCACCGACGCGATACCGACGTAATACCGACGTGATACCGACATGCTATTTTGCCGGAAATACCTGCTGCGCAATGCCCGCGAACAAGAGGTAGATCGAGGTCACGACAAGCCCCCAATGGGCCCAGCTTTCGGGGTGAAAATCCACCCAGGCCGCCCATCCCGCAAAGAAGGTCCAGGCAAAGGCCATCGGCAGCGAGACCAGCCGCCACCTTTCCGTGCGCACCGGATGAATGAATTTCAGCGGCAGGAACATCGCCACCGAGAGCACGGCCACAAGCCCGAAAGAGACCCAGAAATTCGGCGCAAGCGCAAAGATCACAAGCACCAGCATGTTCCAGCACCCAGGAAATCCGTGAAAGGAATTATCCTTTGTTTTCATGCGTGTGTCGGCAAAATACATGGCTGATGCAAAGGTGATGACAATGATGGAGGCCCATCCCGTCCAGCCGCCCATCAGGTCGGATTTGAAAAGGGCAAAGGCGGGAATGAAGACATAGGTCAGGTAATCTATGATGAGGTCCAGAAGCACCCCGTCAAATTCCGGCGCATTGTGTTTGACGTCATATTTGCGCGCCAGAGGGCCGTCCAACCCGTCCACCGCGAAGGCCACGACGAGCCAAAGAAACATCAGGCTCCATTCTTCCTCCACCGCGGCCAGCATCGCCAACATGGCAAAAACCGCTCCGGTCGCAGTAAACAAATGAACCAACAAGGCGCGCAGATGAGCTGTCATCCACCCGTCATGCCGCAATTTTCGCCGCTGTGCAACGGGTTGCGCGTTTCTGTGTAAGTCTTTGACTCACTTCACAATATGCTCATCTTTCACGAACATGTTGGCCCACGCGCGGTCAATGAGACCGGGGTTCATCTGATAGGGAATGCCCTCGAATTCACAGATCGACATGATCTGGTCTATGAGAAAGACCGGCTGATAATTCGCATAGATATTGTTGATCTGTGGGTATTTTTCCTTGAGGAGGTAGATCAAAGAGGCTTCATCCAGGGGCACTTTTTTCTTCTTTGCCACGAGCGCGAAAATCTTGAGGAAGTTCTCTTGGTTCGGCCCGTCGATCTTGATTTTAAAGAAGATTCTGCGTAGCGCGGCCTGGTCAAAAATTTCGTTGGGATGGAAGTTGGTCGAAAAAATCACGAGCGTGTCGAAAGGGACTTCGAATTTTTCGCCGGATTGCAGGGACAGGATATCCTTCCCTTCTTCGAGCGGCACGATCCAGCGGTTGATGAGAGATTGTGGCGGTTCCTCCTGCCGTCCGAGATCGTCCACGATAAAGATTCCGCCCGTGGATTTTAGTTGCAGGGGCGCCTGATAGGTGCGTGCAGTGGGGTTGTAGACAAGGTCCAACATGTTCAGAGAGAGTTCGCCCCCGGTGACCACGGTGGGCCGCTCGCATTTGACATAACGGCTATCGAACCGGCCCACACGGCGCAGGGAGGTTGGGTCGTCTTCGTCGGCTTCGGCAGCGGAATGCACGATGGGGTCGTACATGGTGATGACCTGTCCTGCATATTCAATGGCGCGGGGAACATAGATCTTGTCGCCCATCGCGTCTCTTATCCCATTGGAAATAGAAGATTTCCCGTTGCCTGGCGGGCCATACATGAGGATTGAGCGCCCGGAGCCCACGGCCGGCCCGAGATGATCCAGAAGGCTCGCTGGCAGGATGAGGTGGCCCATGGCTTTGGTCAACTGTTCGCGTGTGATCTGTATGTTCTTGATCGACTGCCGCTTGACTTGTTCGCGATACACATCAAGCGGCACTGGCATGGCGCCATAGTATTCGGATTGAGAAAGCGCATCCAGCGCGCGCGCCTTTCCCGCATCGGTCAGTTGGTAGCCCATTTCATTGCCGCTATTGGCATTGAGCGTTCCCGTGGCCTCGACAAGGCGCTGCTCCCGACTCATGTCCACGAGTTCCTGTGTAACGGCAGATGGCAGGCAGATCGCCTTGGATATCTCGGACACCATGTCGACATTCTTGCGGAACATCGTCTTGAGGAGGATGTCGCGCATCATGACTGTCGGCAATTTCATTTCTGCCATTCGCTTGGGGGCGGGCGGCGCTATGACATTGGAGACCTGCATATTCATCGGTGTTGCCTCGGCGTTCTCGGTGGTCCTTGCGCGAAGAGGCCCTCAGACACAGCTCTCCCGTCGCATTCCCTTCGAATAAACTTGAGAAAGAAGGCAATTTTCGGGCCGGGATCAGGCGCCGTAAAGGAAACCCAAGACAAGATAGAGCGACAGCGCACCACCTAGGGCAAGGCCCATCGGGAAATCCCACCCCTGTTCCCAGCTCTCCCAATCGGGGGCCATGCGGCGGATTGGAGAATGTTTCGCGATACGGTGCGTCACCCAAGCGGCAAGCAGCGTGGCGGTAAAGATTGCCATCAGGAAGCGCAGATCCGCAACGAAGACAAAGGGCGCGGCGGCGGCGGCGAACTTGGCATCTCCCGCACCGACAAGACCACCTGCATTCAGAAGGATACCAATCAGCAGTACGATGACCACATGCAGGAGATGCCACCCATAGACAGGAAGGGGCAGGGCAACCAGCCCGACCACAAGGTAAATCCCGAGTAGTATCAGCACGGAGTTATTTGGAATGCGCATCGCACGCATGTCAGACCACGCAACGTAGAAACATACGGGCAGGACGAAGGGCAGAAACCAGAGTGCGGCGCCGGCGGGAATCTCCATGGACATCGCGATCCCGCCTATCAGCTCTCTTCCAGAGCGCGCAGCGCGCGCACGGCGGCTTCAAAATGCTGTGGGTGGGTGTCAATCGCTTCACGCAGAAGGGTTTTCCCGGTTTGCGTATCGTTCTGCTTAATCGCCGAAAGGGCCATCGTATGAAGAAGCTGCGCGCGCTCCGTTTGATCCATCGGGATCACCGGCAGTGTGTATTTGCGCTGTGCTCCGCGGGCGAGGACCATGTTGTTCTTGGCGGTGAAGAGCGAGGCATCCTGGCGGATTGCATCGTTGAACAAACGCTCGGCATCGGCATAATCGCCGCGCGTAAGCTTGGAATACCCCCAGTTGTTGAGCACCCCAGCCGGGCGCGTGGTTAGCCCGACAGCCGTTTCATAATAGCTATCAGCCTTGTTCCATTCGTTATTGGAGTCGGCGATCATCGCTTCGAGGCGGTAGCGTTTGAAAGTCTCATGGGTCGGGGGGATCTGGTCAAGCTGTCGCTCGGCTTCTGGCCATTTGCCCGCCCGTATCAGAGCATCTGCGTAGTCGACACGATCCACGTTGGTGGCCTCGTCGTTTTTCACGACGCGTTGCCAAGCCGGGATCGCCTCGGAGTAACGTCGGGCACGCACAAGAGAGACGGCGAGGCCTCGCTGGATGTCGATGCGATCAGGGTTGTCCTTGAGGGTGCGCTGAAAGTAGGAGACCGCCTCGTTCGGGTCTGCCACCGTGAGCATGATGTCCGAAAGGTTGCTTTCGTCGACCGCGTTCACGTCCTGAAGCGCACGGTCCACGGACGATGTTCCCGTCTCCTCACAGCCTGCCAACGCAATAGCGCTTGCCAGACATATGGATACGATAAAAGGCTGGCGCATTGTCGCGACCTCTTACTGCTCTTGCCAATTTTATGGTGTTCGCCGGATCAGGTAGTTCGACCGTCCACGGCGCACCATATTATATTCGTTTGCCTGATCCTCATCATAAGACGGATTTTCCAATTTTGCGAGTGCTAACCGCAGATTGTCCCGAATCATGTCGCTGTCGCCATTGTCGAGCGCGTAGGCTTTGCGAAATATCTGCACGGATTCGGCGATCTGGCCCTTTTCGAGCAGGATCACACCAAGGTTGTTCCAGGCATCCGGGCGGGTTTCGTCTTTTTCGAGAGCACGGCGCAAGAAGGTTTCTGCCTGGCCAAGACGTCCCAGAGCAAGGTTCGCAGACCCCAGGGAAATAAGCACGTCAGGCGTCATCCCGTGATCTCCGGCCGCCCGGATATAGGCCTTGAGGGCCAATTCGTGCTCGCCTGCGTCCATGAGGCGATCCCCGACAACAAGCCCGTCAACGGCGTCTGCGCTGTGATCCACGCCGGGGGCGAAGGGGCCATCACGAGACTCGGAAAGGCCGCCCGTGTCACAGGCGGCCAGTATCAGTGCCGAGATAAGAAGCGCCGGTTGCAGGGCGGATCGCATGTGGCCTCGTCTTTAGTTGCCGAGCTTTGTGATGTTGTAGACCGACGGCCCCACGAGGATGATCAGGAGCGGCGGGACCGTGAGCATCATAGTGGCAAGCGTCATCTTGGTTGGCAACTTGTTTGCTTTTTCCTCGGCGCGCATCACACGTTTGTCGCGCATTTCACCCGCATAGATGCGCAGGGCTTCGGCGATGGATGTCCCGAATGAGGCTGACTGGATAAGGACGGTGACAAAGGACGAGACATCCTGCACCCCGCAGCGTTCGCTCATATCGCCAAGCACGGCCGCTTTGTCTTTGCCGGCTTTCATCTCGTAGGAGACGATTTCGAACTCGTCGGCAAGCGACGGGTAGGAGGCGCGCAGTTCACGTGCGACACGGATGATCGCCTGATCAAGGGACTGGCCCGCCTCAACACATACGAGCATCATGTCGAGCGCATCGGGAAAGCCGGATGTTATTTCTTCCTTGCGGGTTTCCACGCGGCGCGTGACCCAATATTTCGGCAGCAAATAGCCCGCACCGGCTGGCCCGAGAATATGCAGGAGCGTGTCCTGAGTGCCAGTCGATACACCCTCTTTGACGACGAAGAAATAGGCCAGACCCAGCACAAGCCCGCCGATGCCAAGCCCCATTTGTGCCAGGTGAAAGGCGCGCACGGCATCGCGCGAGTGGTAGCCCGCCTGTAGCAACTTGAGGCGCAGGCTGGAGAGTTCTTCTTCGTTCTTGGGTTCAAGGAACGCTTTGTATTTTGCAAGGCGTTCGTTGTTTGCACCACGGCGCAGTTTTTCTTTGCGCCCGTCTCGGGCAGCGGTCTTTTCGCTCTCGGTTTTCTTGAGCTTGTCGAGGGGATCGTTCTGTGCCTTGAGCATCATCGGGATGGTGGCGACGATCATCAGTATTCCAAGCACACCAACGATAATAAGGGGGCCGAATGGGCCGAGCACATCGGTCATGAATTGCATGAATAGACCTCCTTATACCTTGATGTCAGTCAGAATTCGCATCACGAAAAGGTTTGCCGCAAGGAAGAGGCCAACCGTGATGCATGCGGGTATGAAGAGCGAATGGGTTTGCACTTCATCGTAGTAATGCGGATCGCTCAGATTGATGAAAATGAGCGCCGCGACCGGGAAGCCGGACAGGAATTTGCCGGACCATTTTGCTTCTGCGGTGATCGCCTTCACGCGGCGAAAGAGCCGAAAGCGCGCCCGGATCACCTTGGAAAGACCGGCGAGAATCTCGGCGAGGTTGCCGCCCGATTGTTGCTGGATCGTGACGGCGACCGCGAGGAAGCGCAAATCCTGCATATCCAGCCGTTCCGCCATGTCTTTCAGGGCTTCACCGACGTCGCGGCCATAGGCGCTCTCGTCTGCGATGACGCCGAATTCTGTCGCGAGCGGGTCTTCGACCTCGCGTGATACGATCTGGATTGCAGAGGAAAAGGGGTGCCCGACGCGCAAGGACCGCACCATCAATTCAATGGCATCAGGAAGCTGCTCCTCGATCATGGAGAGGCGTTTACCCGCTTTCATGGAGACCCAGAAGTAGATACCACCAACTCCCATCAGGACCGAGATTATGACATTCATCACGAAGCCGGTATTGGTCCCGACTGTGAGGCCGATAAAGGCAAAGACGGTGAGGCCCGCCATCATCATCATGAGCTGCTTCGGCGTGAAGGCGATTGCCGCTTTCTGGGCTTTGGAGGCCAGCATCGAGTAGAGCGGAATCGAACGCACCTTACCGTGCTGCTGCATCTCCTTGCGAAGCTGTTCGAGAACTTCGGCACGTTTGGTGCCTTTATCGAGCATCTCCAAACGGCGGTTCACACGGCTGTTGAGGCTGATCGAACGCCCAAAGATCGTCAGGTATACCCCTTCGACCAGCGCGAGGACCGCGATGAAAATCACGCCGTAGATAATAAGTTCAGGGCTGAAAGGCATATTGGTTACCCCGGAGTTGGTTCATAGATGGACGGCGGCAGATCAAAGCCCCAGAGGCGGAAACGCTCGGAGAAGTGGCTGCGGACACCGGTTGCCGTGAAATGGCCGATGATCTTGTTGTCCGGGCCAAGCCCGGTGCGTTGAAAGCGAAAGATTTCCTGCATGGAAATGACATCGCCTTCCATACCCGTGATCTCGGTGATCGAGGTCATGCGGCGGGAACCATCCTGGAGGCGCGAGGCTTGCACGATGAGGTTCACAGCCGAGGAAATCTGCGAGCGCTGCGCCTTGATGGGCATTTCGATCCCGGCCATTGCGATCATGTTTTCAAGACGCGCAATGCCATCGCGCGGGTTGTTGGCGTGAATCGTGGTCATGGATCCATCGTGACCGGTATTCATTGCCTGGAGCATGTCGATGACTTCCTCGCCGCGAGTCTCGCCGACGATGATGCGGTCTGGGCGCATACGAAGTGCGTTCTTGAGGCAGTCGCGTGGCGAGACCTCGCCCTTGCCTTCGACGTTCGGCGGTCGGCTTTCCATGCGCCCGACGTGAACCTGTTGAAGCTGAAGTTCGGCCGTGTCCTCGATCGTGAGGATGCGTTCCGAATTGTCGATGAAGGACGAAAGCGCGTTGAGCGTTGTCGTCTTACCAGAGCCTGTGCCGCCAGAGACGATGATATTCAAACGTGTGGAAACTGCCGCTTGCAGATATGCGGCCATCTCTTCGGAAAAGGCGCCGAAGCTCACGAGATCGTCGATGCCAAGTTTGTCTTTCTTGAACTTGCGGATCGAGACCAACGAACCATCGACAGCGATCGGCGGCACCATGGCATTGAAACGTGATCCATCCTGGAGACGGGCGTCCACATAGGGGTTGGATTCGTCAACGCGGCGTCCCACGGCAGACACGATCTTGTCGATGATCCGCAACAGGTGCTTTTCATCTTTGAAGCTCGTATCCGAGAGTTGCAGCTTGCCGTCGCGTTCTATGAAAACCTGCTGCGGGCCGTTTATGAGAATGTCGCTGATTGTGTCGTCCTTGAGAAGTGGCTCAAGCGGACCGAGGCCGGTAACTTCGTCATAAAGCTCCTGGTTGATCAGCGCACGTTCTTCGCGGTTGAGAACGATGGCACGTTCCTGGAGAACCTCGGAGGCGATAGCCCCGATCTCGTTGCGCAGATCCTGTTCCGAGGCACTCTCAAGTGCGGAAAGGTTCAAATTGTCCAAAAGTTCGCGATGCAGTTCGACCTTGATCTCCCCAAGGCGTTCCTTGCGCTTGCGCTCTTTATCGGCGGGGGCCGATTGAGCGGGCGCGCGTTGCGCCGGTTTGCGCATGGACGGTTTGCGCTGCTCGGTCGGCGGGGGGGTGGGCACAGGCTTGGTGCTCGCCGGGGTGACAGGCGCCGCTTTGGGAGCAGCCGCAGCCGACTGTACCGGTTTGGCGGGTTCTTTTTTGTAGCGCGAAAACATTCTGTTTTTCTACCTCACGCGGCTTTGGGATCGCTTCGATCGACTTCCAGAAGGCTCTCGGCGAGCTTGGCAATTTCTTTGCGAAGCGGGTTCTTGGGGGCGGAAATTCCGAGAGGTTGGCCGTGGTCGGACCCGTTCATGACCTGACGGCCGCCGTCCGGAAGAAGCACGTCGATGGAGATCGACAGGCTATCGGCCAGACGCTTGACCCGGCTTTTCCCGGCAAGATCGGTAAACCTGGGCGCGCGGTTCAGCACATAACGCAGTTTTTCATAGGGCAGGTCTTCGGCCTGAAGAGCCCGTTTGATGCGCATGGCGTTCTGTGCCGAGCGCATGTCGATTTCCATCGTCGCAAGGTAAACATGCGCTGCGCTGAGGACGGCTTCTGTCCACACAACAAGCGTTTTGGGCATGTCGACGATGACATAGTCATAATGCTGACGCGCGGTCGCGATGACCCTCTCGATATCTTCCGAACTCATCAAGTCCAGAGGGATAATGTCAGGCGGTGCGGTCAAAACGCTGATCTTGCCTTCATACTGTTGAAGCGCCTGGCCAAAGCTCTCGCTGTCCATGCCTTCGGTATCCGTGATGAGTTCGAAGACGGCTTCCCGACGGGGCAGGTCGAGATAGGTCGAAACCGAACCGAACTGGACGTCCAGGTCAATGAGACAGACGCGGGGCGCGTTCTCTTTCGAGCTATTGGCCAGTTCCCAAGCAAGGTTCACCGCAAGGGTCGTTGCACCGGTGCCACCGGAAAGGCCATGTACGGCGAGCAAGACGCCTTCGCGGGATTGGGCATTATTCTGTAGCGCGACAGCAACGGGTGCTGGCGCGGCTTCTTCCGGAGTTGTCGCGCTGCGCATCCGGGCGATCACTTCTTTCAGCTCCCCCTCGGGAAGCGGGTAGGGGATGAAATCGTCAGCGCCGTTGCGCAGCAGCTTGTGGAGTGAAGCGGGCGTTACGTCCTCGGCGATCAGGACAGAGTGAATGCCACGTGTCTTCGCGGCGTTAATGACGTCGAGCAGGAGGTCCAGATTGTCTTCGTCATAATCGTCAATCGCGATGGCGATGAATTCGAGCGTTTCCGCATCCGGTTGGGCAAGGAATTGCAAAGCGTCGTCAAAGCCAAGATCTCCCCATTGCTCGCCCATGATTTCTTCCATGTCGACAATCAGGAGCTCGAAATTCTGCACGTCCCGGCAAACCGTACATGCCAGGATCGGGCTGGGATCAGATTGTATCGGCGCGCTACTCGTCATCTTTGACCTCAAGTCCTTTTGTGTGTTGGCTCCGGGGTGGTGTGCCAGTGTGAAATCGGACACGAACACATCCGTTTCAAACCGCCACCCCGGAAGCCGGCGCCCGACTCACGCCGGACGCACTACTCCCTTTGGAGACAACTTCGCTTGGAACTTGGGCAACATTTGGGCCGAAATACCGAAATTGTGCGGTATCCGTTGACGATGTGGAGATTAAAGGGGCGCGACTTATCCTTGAGCCACGAAGACAAGTCACAACGCGCGCAACGCTCGGATGTCGCACACGTTTCGGGAAAAGCCGTGTCTCAGGGGTTCCTCGAATAGCTTCAAGAGAGGATCAGTCTTCGCCCTCGATCGACGTCCCGCTCAGGCCGCTGGCGGCCTGTCCGCTGGCGACATAGTCACGATAGACGATCTCGGCATATTTTCCATCCATTACAGAGGGATGGCGTTCAACAAACCCGGACACCTCGGTGACTGTCCGGCGATTGCGACGTTCACGGCCTTCTGTCACGATCAGGGGCTGCGTTTCCCCACGGGACACGAGTGCCTCGAGCCTATCCCGCCCGATTCCGAGGCTCGAAAGATAAGAAACGATGGCCTGGGCGCGGCGTTTGCCGAGGGCATAGTTATATCCCTTGGAGCCGACCGCATCGGTATGTCCGTACACGCGGAAGCGCACCTCGGGGAACTGTCGAATCCAATCCGCCTGTTGGCGCAAGATCGCCCGGGCTTCACCGTCAAGCTGGGCGCTATTGAAGGCGAAATTCACGGTCGTGGTGACTTCGTTTGCGAACCGATGCGCCAGATCAAGCGTATAGCTCTTTTCACCTGTCTGGATGCCAACATTGTTGGTTGTGGCAAAGCCAAAATTTCCGTGCCGGTCCACATCGCGACCCGCTTCGGGGTAGTTCTCCCAACTGCATGCGGAGAGTGCCATGATCGGGAGGAGAACGAGATAGCGATTCATGAGTGTCTCTCCCTTAGTCCATCACGTAGCCATAGGAGCCCGAGAAATCCTGCTTGGCTACTTCACCCGCCGCGCCGCGCTTGGGGGCTTTTTCCTTGGCAACACGACCGAAGAGGAACAGGTCTTGTTCACTTGGTGCTTTGACACGATCCGTGGGAAGTGCCAAGGCCTCTCCGCGCGTTGGCGTCACGAGATGGGCCGTTACGATAATCACGAGTTCAGACTGGGCGCGCTGATAGTCTGCGCTGCGGAACAATGCACCGAGAACGGGGATGTCGCCGAGCCACGGCACCTGCGCGTTGCTATCTTGGAAATCGTCTTGAAGGAGGCCGGCCACCGAAAAGCTCTCGCCATCGCGAAGCTCGACCGTTGTCGAAGTTTCGCGACGCTTGAATGCAGAAATTGACAGAGTGCCCTGTGTATAGCTGTTTGTGGCATCAAGCGAAGAGACAGCTGCCTGCATCTCAAGATTGATCAGATCGCCATCTACAACACGCGGGATGAAATTGAGTTCGACACCAAAGGGCTTGAACTCGACGGTCACGGTTCCCCCTTCCTGACTCACCGGGATCGGGTATTCGCCCCCTGCCAGGAATTTCGCTTCCTGCCCCGAAAGCGCGATGAGGTTGGGTTCCGCGAGGGAGCGAACAACCCCCTTCTCTTCGAGCGCCTGAAGCAGGAGGCCGAGTTCGATTGAACCGAATTCAAAGCCAAAGAAACCCGCATTGATCTCACCTGCGGGGGTTCCCGACATCGGTGACCCAAGCTTCGAACTAAGGCCGGTCGAGCTGGTGTATGAGAGCTGGGAGGCAAGCGATTTCGATACTGAGCGTTGCACTTCCGCAAACCGCACTTTCAGCATGACCTGCTGTACGCCACCAACGGTCATGAGGTTCGAGACGCGTTCCGGAGCATAGCGCTGTGCGAGATCAAGAGCGCGCTGGAGCTTTTGCGGGCTCGATACGGTCCCCGAGAGGACGATCCCGTCATTTGCGGTGCGCACCTCAATCTTCTCGCCGGGGAGAATCTGGCGCAGTCGTTCCTTGAATTCGGAGATGTCCGGGGCAACGCGCACTTCGACATTGGTAATCAGTCGACCGGATGCATCCAGAAGCGTCAGGGTTGTGGCCCCTGGCGCCTTGCCCAGAACATAGATGGAGCGATCCGAAAGCGAAGAAATATCTGCAATCGCGGGGTTCGCGATGCTCAACTCTGCGAAAGGCGTGTCACTCTCGACAACGACCGCGCGGTTCATCGGAACGTTGAGAACCGACTCGGTGCCATTGCGCACGACACGCAGGGCTTCGGCCTGGGCCGATATTGGGGTGAACATCGGCACCCCGGCAACGGCCAGCCCCAACAGGGCGGCGCCAATCAATTTACGATATGTCATGTGACCTGCCTTTTTGATCACGCCTCGGTCGTGGATCTTATGTCCACTCTTTCGAACAATGTGCGGCATTTGGCATTTATTTGCAAGAATCAATGGGTTTGCGACCGTTTCTTATGTGTGTGCAGTGCCACAACCCCTATCATGAAGAGAGGGGTTCGCGAGATGCGACCCCCTCCAAGCCATTGAAATAAAGTCAGTTTGTGCAGGGGATCGGGATTTCAACCACGTCGGAACCTTTTCGGGTGCGGATCGTGCATTCCGGCTCGGGTTGCTTGAACTCTACGACTTCTGCCTCCTCTTCCATGCCGAGAAGACTGCGTTGATCGACCTCAACCGCCTCGGCAATCGTATCATCCTGCGCGCCGACAAGTGCCAGTGACAGGCTGCCCGTCGATTGCGCTTGCGCGAGTGCTGCGACCTGGTGCGGTTTTACGGCGACGGTTACGGTGCGCGCGACGCGGCTTGCCTCGAAATCCTGGTTGGAGGTCTGGTCGATGGCAATCAGGTCGATATTGGCTTGGATCAGCTTGGTGATATCGTCGCTGCCGATCTCGTCCCCCGAGCCCTTGACCCGGCCAGTCCAATAGACATCAACCCTGTCACCGGGGCGCAGGAAGCCTGCCACCCCGCTCGCCACGTCCACTTTGATGGCAAACGCACGCATGCCCTTTTTAAGGCGCGACTGAAGCCCGGCATCTTCTCCGGGCATTGTGACCTTGGCTGCCAAGAGTGGCTCCATCGGTTCAAGTTTGCGCAGGATGATCCGTTTGCGATCATCGTTTTCCGGGAAAAGGATCTCGGCGCTTGTGAAAACACCTTCGGGCAGCGAATCTTTGGGATACTTGACCTTCTTCACGTCTTCCTGGGTGAGCGTATCACCATATTCCATGGCGCGTGCCGTTACGAAGACCTCGATTGTTTCTATCTCCGGTTTGCGCGCAGCCTTCTCCTTTTCGAGGGCGGATTGGTACCCTTCGATATAGTTTTGGGCCATGTAAACGGCAAAGCCAGCAAGGCCGAGGCCAACCAACAGAACCAATGCAAAGATCACTCGCATGACTTTTCCTCTCGTGTCTGACATGCACGGGTCGACCAAACCGAGATCAGGCCGGGCACATGCGTCCATCCATCAGTGTGTTGCAGAAATGTGGCGAAAACGGGGGCAAAACAGGAAGCTTTGAAGGAAAGCCGAACAGTCTGCTTGCAAACAAGAAGGGTCTCCGGGCGCCTGGCGCGTCCTAGTCCGTTCCTTTGGAGATTTGTTCACCTGTCGATGTCGCAAGATTTGTCGCTTCGGTCTCGATCAGGGTCATGACAGCCACCCCCAAAGAGACGATGCCTGCAGCAATGACCACCCAGTCAACTGTGACTGCGCCACGCTCACTACCGCGAAATTTCGCAAAAAACCGCTTCATTGCATCATCCCTGTAAATCGCCCGGGTCGCCTTGGGTGGCAGAGCCTGACTGTGACAACCGTGTGTTAAGAACTCGTAATCTTCGGCGGGGTGTCCCGTTTGAAAAGGGCCGCGCCGTCAACCGAGGCGCGGCCCAATATTCGTGCACTCTGGGAGCGCGGCCCACTCTTAGTCGAGCTCGCCCGAGATGTCCGACGCGGCCTGGGCTGCGAGCGACTTGGTGTTGGTCTCGATGGCGGAATATGCGGCCACTGCGAGGCCGACGACAGCTGCGGTCAGAACGACCCAGTCAACAGTCACGGCACCGTTTTCGTCTTTGCGGAAGTTTTTGATGAACTTGATCATGGTGTTGTCCCTCCAAAGGATCATTTAGGTTTCAGTCTCAACCGGGCCGGGCAATGTTGGGCGTCTCTCTCTTGCCCGTGTCCGACTTGGTATGAGGGTAATATCCCGCTTGAATGGGGCGCGATTTGGGCGCGTTTGGTGCCATTTTGTAGAATTTCGGTGGTTTTTCGGTGTAGTTGTCCTCATCTGGCAGGCCCCCGTCAGAGGCGATTTTGCCTGCAGCTGTGCGGCCAAAAGGAAAGGGCCGCATCTTGCGATGCGGCCCCGAAACCCTGCCCGAAGGCAAGTGGCTCACTCTTAGTCGAGTTCGCCCGAGATGTCCGACGCGGCCTGGGCTGCGAGCGACTTGGTGTTGGTCTCGATGGCGGTGTATGCGGCCACTGCGAGGCCGACGACAGCTGCGGTCAGAACGACCCAGTCAACAGTCACGGCACCGTTTTCGTCTTTGCGGAAGTTCTTGATGAACTTGATCATGGTGTTGTCCCTCCAAAGGATCATTTAGGTTTCAGTCTCAACCGGGCCGGGCAATGTTGGGCGTCTCTCTCTTGCCCGTGTCCGACTTGGTATGAGGGTAATATCCCGCTTGAATGGGGCGCGATTTGGGCGCGTTTTGGGGGATTTCAAAGCAAAGTGGCTTTTTCGGAGAGAAAATTACAACATATTGACTCAAAACAGGAAAAGTTCTGTTGAGGGTGGTTGAACGGAGTTTTCTCTGTAAAGTTGATCGTAAATTGGGGCGGTTTCGACACGATTTGCCCCGGCCAGTCTCGGTTTCGGCGCGGCTTTCTGGGAGAGTCGATATGGTAATGCGCACATACTCACTGATTATCTTTATACTTGTATTCGTGATGGGAGCACCTGTCGTGTCCCCGTGTCATGCAGAGACGCCACCCCCCTTCAAGGACTTCAGTGCAAAGCGCATTCCCGCGCCCCACAAGGGCGCGAAGCCGAAGATAGATGTTCAGATTGGACAGGGAGAGGATCAACCTGCCGACGTCGCGTCCATGGAAAAGGGGGCGAGCGCCTCACGTGCAGCACGGTATGCCTGGTTCTGGGAAGGCGTGTCGCCAAACTTGTCTGAAATGGGAGCGGAGCGTCTGGGGGTTGCCTTGCAGCGGATTGCGACACCTCCCGCAGGCAAAGCTGTCGATGTCATGCGCCTCCAGAGCCTGCAGGATATTGCCTCCCGGTATAAGAATGAAATCCTGCAGGCGACCGTGGGCACGCAGGTGTCTCCTGCGCTCGTGCTGTCGGTGATCGCGGTCGAATCTTCGGGTGACCAGAACGCAGAAAGCTTTGTTGGTGCGCAGGGCCTCATGCAACTTATGCCTGATACGATATCCCGCTTCGGGGTCGAGAACCCGTTTTCCGCAGAGGACAATATTCGCGGCGGCGTGGCCTTTCTCGACCTATTGATGGCGCGATTCGATCGCGACCCTGTATTTGTGTTGGCGGGCTACAACGCAGGCGAGAACGCGGTCCGTTCCGCCGGGGGTGTGCCGGACTTTGCCGAAACAAGGGACTACGTGCCGAAAGTTCTCGCAACCTATTCCGTGGCGCGTGGTTTGTGCCAGACCGTCCCTGAATTGATTTCAGATGGCTGTGTCTTTGTTTCGCGTTGATGAAAGTCAGCAGTTTGGCACGTTGACCGCCAGCCCACCAAGTGAGGTTTCCTTGTACTTCTCGTGCATGTCATCTCCGGTCTGGCGCATTGTCTCGATCACGGCATCAAGCGGCACGAAATGCGTTCCGTCACCGCGCAGGGCAAGCGATGCCGCCGAAACGGCCTTGATCGCGCCGAGGCCGTTTCGTTCGATGCACGGCACCTGAACGAGACCTTTGACCGGGTCGCATGTCATGCCGAGATGGTGCTCCAGAGCGATTTCTGCAGCGTTTTCGACTTGCTCGGGCGTGCCGCCCATAACAGCACAAAGCCCCGCCGCTGCCATTGCCGAAGCGGACCCGACCTCTGCCTGGCATCCTGCCTCTGCGCCTGAGATCGACGCGTTATACTTCACAAGCCCGCCAATCGCGGCGGCGGTCAATAGGAATTCATCTATCCGCGATGTCGTCGCGCCCGGCACGTGGTCGAGCCAGTATCTGATCACCGCAGGTAACACGCCCGCCGCGCCGTTCGTTGGAGCCGTGACGACTTGGCCGCCAGCGGCGTTCTCCTCATTCACGGCCATCGCATAAGCACTCATCCAATCATTGATTGTGTGGGGGGGCGAAAGATTCATGCCACGCTCTGCGATGAGAGAGTCATGGATTGCCTTGGCGCGACGCTTGACGCCAAGCCCTCCCGGCAATGTGCCTTCCGCAGAGAGGCCGCGCTCGATGCAGGCATTCATCACTTCCCAGATCCGCGCTGAGCCCTTGGCCAAACTTACCGGACAGCCTCGCGCGATCTCGTTGGCTTTCTTCATTTCCGCGATGGATTTTCCCGAACTGTGCGCCATTTCGAGCATCTCGGCCGCAGATTTGAACGGGTAGGGGATCGGGGGGCCTTCGTCGGTATCCTTGCCTGCCGCAAGCTCGGCATCCGTCATGACGAAACCACCGCCAATGGAATAATAGGTTTCCTGGAGAATGACATCGCCTTGGGCATCTGTGGCCATCAGGATCATGCCATTGGCGTGACCGGGCAAAGCCGGGCCAAAGTCAAACCGCAGATCTTCTTTGGGATTGAACGCGAGCGCCGGCAGGCCGGACGGATGCACATGGTGCGTGTCGTGGATCGTGGCCAAGGTCTCTTCTGCCTGGTCGGCATCGTAGGTGTCTGGCTCAAATCCCGCGAGCCCGAGAATCGTGGCGCGGTCGGTTGCATGGCCAACCCCGGTAAAGGCGAGAGATCCATGCAGCGAAGCCCGTAGGCCATGGCATTCAAAGGGAGCTGCGCGCATTTTTTCGAGAAACCGGGCTGCGGCAACCATCGGCCCCATGGTATGCGATGAGGAGGGGCCAATGCCTATTTTGAACATGTCGAAGACAGAGAGGAACATCTAAAGCGCCACTCCTTCGGGCGGGTTTGGGTAAGCGGGGTTCGTGAAAGGGTTTGGTGCCATTCCTTCGGCCCGGATCAGGGCGGCGACGCTTGGACGGCTTTCGAGACGTGCCGACATCTGTAGCAAGCCTGGCCAGTCTGAGAGGCGGAACCAGCCTGTATCACCTGCCGGGTAGAGCGCCATCCATCGCAGCATCGCGGCAAGGTAAAGGTCAAGACAGCTTGGTTGATCGTCATTGAACCAACCATGCCCCTCCCGAGCCAGCGAATCGAGAAGGCGGAGGCTTGCAACGAGATTCGTGCGCGCTCCCGAGCGCAGGATGGCCATGGATGAGGTGTTTGGGGCTGCATAATCGTGTGGATAAAACGTGATCCGCAAATTGGCATGCACGGTGTTCGACAGGTAGAAAAGCCAGCTTAGAAACCGCCCGCGATCGGGGTCACACGGCGAAGGAGCAAGGTGTCCGAACCTGTCCGCCAAGTAGAGCAGGATAGCGCCGGTTTCGAATACCGGGCCTTCCGGAGTTTCGAGGGCGGGAATTTTCGCAGCCGGGTTGAGGCTTCGAAAGGCTTGGCTTTTCTGCGCGTCATGCCCCCGGTCCACCAGAACGGTGTCGTAAGGCACGCCAAGCTCATCGAGCGCGAGGCGCACGATAAGGGACGCGTTGTCCGGGGCATAATGTAGGCGCAGTTTTTCAGACATGAGAAAGACGATAGGTCGGAGGGGCGTGTGCGCCCGGTCACAAAGCGACGCTTCTCTATGGAAACACGGCTGAGTCGGTATCTTTTGTGAGGACGCTCAATAGAAAGGTGGCATAATTCGCACCCTGGCGGAACTATTCCCGCAGTATCGCCTGCGCGCGGTGATTTCCCCGTGGCCCTAACCGCGCATCTTTCCTATAAACTTGCGAACAGCAAAGCAGGGGAGTCGCCGCATGTCCGGAGAGTTGTCACCGATCGACAAGGCCAAGTTTGTCGCCGCCAAGAAAGCTACGGATTTTGTCGAGGACGGGATGCGCGTCGGTCTTGGCACCGGGTCGACCGCCGCATGGCTCGTGCGGTGCCTTGGCGAGATGGTGCGCGACGATGGCCTGCGTATCAAGGGAGTTCCAACGTCGACCCGCACGGCAGAGCTTGCGCGGGAGGTTGGGATCGAAGTCGTCAGCCTCGACGAAGCCAAATGGCTGGACGTGACGATTGATGGCGCAGATGAGTTCGATGGTGATCTCAACCTTATCAAAGGCGGGGGCGGCGCGCTCTTGCAGGAAAAAATTGTCGCGACGGCCTCCGATCAAATGGTGGTGATCGCGGATATTGGCAAAGAGGTGGAAACGCTCGGTGCCTTTCCACTTCCGGTAGAGGTGATCCCCTTTGGATGGCAGACCACGCAGGCGCTCATCGAGGAGACACTTGTGGGCATGGATGTTCTTGGCCGCAATTCGACCCTGCGGATGAATGGCGAGAGTCCGTTCGTGACGGATGAGGGCAACCATATTCTCGACCTGCATCTCAAGCGGATCGGAGATGCACGCCAACTGGCACTCGTCCTCAACCAGATGCCGGGTGTGGTTGAAAACGGGCTTTTCATTGATATCTGTGACGCGGTGATTGTCGGCTATGGGGATGGGCGCGCGGAAGTGCGCGACATTAATGCTGGCACGATCGAAGAGAGCATGCTCGACTTTGCAGAAAGCGACAACCTCTTCACTGACTTGTTGGATTAAGGACGAAGCATGGCGTTCGATTATGATCTCTTTGTCATCGGTGGCGGCTCGGGTGGTGTGCGGGCCGCGCGTGTCGCGGCACAAGAGGGAGCGAAAGTAGCTCTTGCGGAGGAAGACCGTTACGGCGGCACCTGCGTGATCCGGGGATGCGTCCCAAAGAAGCTCATGGTTTTCGCAAGCGAATACGCCGGTATGGTCGAAGATGCGCAGGCCTATGGGTGGAGCATTCAGCCTGGTAGCTTTGATTGGGCAGTGTTTCGCGACAAGCTCTATGCAGAGCTGGACCGGCTTGAAAATGTCTATCGCGGCTTGCTCAAGAACAGCGGTGTTGCTTCTTTTGATCAACGCGCGCGCATTGCCGATGCGCATACGGTCGAATTGGCCGACGGCACGACAAAGACGGCCAAGCATATCCTGCTGGCTATGGGCGGACGCCCTGTCAAACCGGGGGTGCCGGGAGATGAGCTTGGCATCACGTCCAATGATATCTTCCACCTGGAGAAACTGCCGGAGTCGATCCTGATCGTGGGGGGGGGGTATATCGCCTGTGAATTTGCCGGCATCCTGAACGGGATGGGCGTTGAGGTTACGCAATACTATCGCGGTGCACAAATCCTGCGTGGGTTTGATGAAGAAGCGCGCGGTCTTGTCAGTGATGAAATGCGGCAACGGGGTGTAAACATTCACCTTGGTACCAATATCGTCGAGATGAAGAAAGATGGCGATAAAATCCGGGTGCTGGCGACCAACGGCGAAGAAAAACTGTTCGATCATGTCATGTTCGCGACCGGTCGTGCGCCGAATACCGATGACATGGGGCTTGAAAAGATCGGTGTTGCGCTTGGCCGCAAAGGCGAAGTCATCGTAGATGATTACGGTCAGACGGCCGTGCCCTCCATCTATGCAGTCGGGGATGTGACGGACCGTGTAAACCTGACGCCCGTTGCAATTCGCGAGGGCATGGCCTTCGTGGAGACCGTGTTCAAGGGCAATCCGACCAAGCCGGATCATGAACTCATTCCGACCGCGATTTTCACACAACCCGAGATGGGAACCGTGGGTCTTTCCGAAGAGGAGGCGCGCGAACAGGAACCCATCGAAGTCTACGCCACCAGCTTCAAGCCGATGCAGCAAAGCTTTGCCGGGCGTAGCGAACGCGTGTTGATGAAGCTCGTGGTCAGCCAGGAGACACGCAAGGTTCTTGGCTGCCATATTGTCGCGCCGGGCGCCGGAGAAATGATCCAGCTTGCCGGTATCGCGGTCAAGATGGGTGCGACGAAAGAGGATTTCGATCGCACTGTCGCAGTGCACCCGACCATGTCGGAAGAACTTGTAACGATGAAGACCCCCGTGCGAACGGGTTGAATTTTGCCGGGCGCAGCACAGGTTAATGGTATGCGCCAAGGACACGAGAAAGAAAGGGATGGACCTTAATGGCAGGTAATAGTGGCGGCCCCTGGGGCGGCGGCGGACATCAAGGAGGCGGTGGGAACCGCGGAAACAATGGTGGCGGCGGTCGTGGCCCGGGCGAAGATGGCCCGCAAATTCCCGATATCGACGAATTGATGAAGAAAGGTCAGGATCAACTGCGCGTCTTGATGGGAGGACGTGGCGGCAGTGGCCGCAATGGTTCTGGCGGTGGCCGTGGTGACGGGCCTCAGTTTGGCCGTGGCACATTCGGCCTCGCGGCGCTGGCTGCGGTGGCACTTTGGCTCTTTGCCAGCCTGTATACCGTCAAGCCGGAGGAGCAATCGGTCGAATTGTTCCTTGGTTCGTACTACAAGACCGGCAATCCCGGTCTGAACTTTGCGCCGTGGCCGGTGGTCACTGCCGAGATTGTCAACGTAACGTCTGAACGAACCGAGGATATCGGACGCCAGATTGGCGGCCGTGAAGAAGGGCTGATGCTGACCACCGACGCCAATATCGTCGATATTGGTTTTCAGGTTGTCTGGAATGTGGCCGATCCTGCGAAATTGCTCTTCAACATCCGTGATCCGCAACTGACCGTTCAGGCCGCTGCGGAATCGGTTATGCGAGAGATCATCGCGGCGTCGAACCTAGCACCGATCCTGAACCGGGACCGTGGTGTCATTGCAGACAGCGTGATGTTGAATATTCAGGAAACGCTCAATGAATATGACAGCGGCATCCGCATCGTCCGGGTCAACCTCGACAAGGCCGACCCTCCGCGCGAAGTGATCGACAGCTTCCGCGAAGTGCAGGCCGCTGAACAAGAGCGTGACAGGTTGCAACGTCAGGCCGATGCCTATGCCAACCGGGTGCTCGCAGAGGCCCGTGGTCAGGCCGCGCAGGTTCTTGAAGGGGCCGAAGGGTATCGCGCCCGGGTCGTCAACGAGGCGAGCGGTGATGCGAGCCGATTTAACTCGGTGTTGGCGGAATATTCCAAGGCGCCCGAGGTCACGCGCAAGCGTCTCTACATTGAGCGCATGGAGCAGGTATTCGGCGATATCGACAAGATGATCCTTGATCCGTCCGTGATCGGCTCCGAGGGCGGTAGCGGGGTTGTGCCGTATCTGCCGCTCAACGAATTGCGTCGTAACAGCACGACAAACCAGGGGAACTGAGATCATGGGTAAACTTAAACTTCTCGCAGTCTTCCTTGTGCTGGCGGTCTTCCTCGGGCTGTCGTCGATCTTCGTCGTGGACGAGCGCGAAAAGGTGCTTGTGCTGCAATTCGGCCAGATCAAGTCTGTCAAGGAGGAGCCGGGGCTGAACTTCAAGATCCCGTTCATCCAAGAGGTCGTGCGCTATGACGCCCGTATCCTTTCCCTCGATACCGACACGATCGAGGTCACGCCGTCAGATGACCGCCGCCTCGTGGTCGATGCCTTCACGCGCTACCGTATTCGCGACGTGGTGCAGTTTCGGCAGGCCGTTGGTGTCGGCGGTCTGCGCGTTGCCGAGGACCGGCTGTCGTCGATCCTCAACGCCCAGATCCGCGAGGTGCTTGGTGCGGATCAGGTCACGTCCAACACTATCCTGTCGGAGGATCGTCGCGACTTGATGCGCCGCATCCAGCGTCAGGCGCAGGTCAGCGCCGAGGGCCTTGGGCTTGATGTTGTGGATGTCCGCCTCAAAAAGACCAACCTGCCGGACCAGAACCTCGAAGCGACCTTTGCCCGGATGCGCGCCGAACGCGAGCGTGAAGCCGCGGACGAAATCGCCCGTGGTAACGAAGCGGCCCAGCGTGTCCGCGCCTTGGCTGACAGGACGGTGACCGAAACACTGTCGGATGCCGAGCGTGAGGCGCAGGTGATCCGTGGTGAGGCCGATGCCGAACGGAACGCGATCTATGCCGAGGCGTTCGGATCGGACCCGGAGTTCTTTGCCTTCTATCGTTCGATGGAAGCCTATGAAAATGCGCTTCGGGGCGGGAATTCCTCGATGGTTCTGACACCGGACAGCGAATTCTTCGACTACCTGCGCTCGGGCACCGCGTCGCAATGATCGAAGCAGCACTTCTGGCCATTGGCCTTGTGTTGATTATCGAGGGGCTGGTGTACGCACTGGCCCCTTCGCTTGTCGAGCAACTGCTCGAAGCCTTGCGCGCCCTGCCAGAGGGGCAGCGCAGAACGCTTGGCTTGGCGGCTATTGTCTTTGGCGTTATCTTGGTGTGGCTGGCCAAATCGCTCGGCGCGTAACATTTCTCACAATTTGCTCACAGGCAATTGCACAGTTGCGATGCGCGTTGAGTTGCCAATGATGATGCCTAGGTAGAGAGTAACGCCAAGGATTTCTGTCCGATGAGCGGGTCACAATACAGGAGATTTTGGAGTGAATAGTCAGGCAGTCGCAATCGCGCCTTCGGTTGGCGCACAATTACGAGTCATGTGGATAACGGGAGTTGCGGTGCTTTTGCTCGTGGCTCAGTCCATCGTTGCGCAGGCCCGACCGGATAGTTTCTCGGACCTGGCCCAGAAGGTCAGCCCGGCCGTGGTCAACATCACGACCTCGACCGTTGTCGCCGGGCGCACCGGTCCGCAGGGCATCGTGCCCAAAGGCTCGCCTTTCGAGGACTTCTTTCGCGAATTCCAGGACCGGAATGGCGATGGAGACAGGCCGCGCCGCACATCGGCACTTGGGTCCGGGTTCGTGATTTCCGAGGACGGGTTCGTTGTCACAAATAACCACGTCATCGACAAGGCTGACGAAATCATGATCGAGTTCTTCTCGGGCGAGGAACTGGAGGCGACGGTGATCGGTAAAGACCCAAAGACCGATATCGCCCTTCTCAAGGTTGAGAGCGATGAACCTCTGCCTTTCGTGAGCTTTGGCGACAGTGATACCGCACGTGTGGGCGATTGGGTGCTCGCGATGGGCAACCCGCTTGGTCAGGGTTTCTCGATTTCCGCGGGTATTGTATCTGCGCGCAACCGGGCCCTTTCGGGAAGCTATGACGACTACATCCAGACCGATGCCGCCATCAACCGAGGCAATTCGGGCGGGCCGCTGTTCAACATGGATGGTGATGTCGTTGGTGTGAATACGGCGATCCTGTCGCCCAATGGCGGGTCGATCGGGATCGGCTTTTCGATGGCATCCAATGTCGTGATCCGTGTCGTGGATCAACTCAAGGAATTCGGTGAAACCCGCCGTGGTTGGCTTGGGGTGCGTATTCAGAACGTGAGTGAGGATATGGTAGACGCCATTGACGGGCTTGATTCTGCGGCTGGTGCGATGGTGACCGATGTGCCCGAAGGCCCGGCGATGGAGGCCGGTATTCTTGCCGGTGACGTGATCCTCTCCTTCGATGGCAAGAAAGTCGAAGATGTGCGCGGTCTTGTGCGGCAGGTTGGTAATACCGATGTGGGTAAGGCGGTGCGCGTCATCGTCTTGCGCGATGGAAGCCAGAAAACGCTCAAGGTGACACTGGGCCGCCGGGAGACTGCTGAAAACACCGGCGATACCGAGACCTCCGAACAGGAAACTCCGGAGGCTGTCGAGAAGGAAATCCTCGGCCTGACCGTGACGCGTTTGACGGACGCAATGCGCTCGGAACTCGGGGCTGCCGATGGAACCACCGGTCTTGTGGTGACAGGCGTGGATGAAACGTCGGCGGCATATGAAAAAGGGCTGCGTGCCGGTGATATCCTGACCGAGGCCAGCCAGCAGAAGCTGACATCTGTGGCGGATCTTGAAGATCGGATTGCCGAGGCGCAGGAGGCCGGGCGGAAATCTCTCCTGCTGTTGGTGCGCCGTGGTAGTGAGCCGCGTTTCGTGGCGATCAACATCGAAGAGTGATGGAAGCATTCCCCAAGACAAAATAGGGAAGGGCGCCTACGGGCGCCCTTTTTACGTCTCTTCCCGCCGCACCGCGACAAGGCCGAGTTGGCGCGCCGCTTCGATGGACAGGATCGCGCTATTGAGATCCTGTTCCTTTTGATAGCGCCGGATCGCGGCGCGGGTGCGTTTGTCACGACGTCCGGTGATTGCGCCATAATAGTGCCCGCGCACCTTGAGAGCGCGTTGCAACGAGGCTGTGAACTCCTCTGTCCAAACTGAATCGCATGGTGTTTCGAACCATGTTTCGCGCCGTTCACGAACGATTCGTTGTTGTGTTTCGCTACGGTAAATGGCGGGACTCAGAACTGTGCCATCCGCAAGAACCTCGGGTGGTTGCACCATGACTTGTTCGGTGACGGTTTCGATCACCGCGGGGCTGATCTCTCGGCCCCAACATGTGCCGGGCGCGGCACCGGGCGGCGCAAGCGCACTGTCTGCCCGAACGATCTCTGGCTCCCTGAGCGCGGCCAGATCCGGTGTGAGGGCTGACCCGTTCTCGCAGGCGGTCAGCACCACCCCGGCCAGGGCAGCAAGAAGAAGATGTCGCGGTGTCATGCTCGGGCCTCTGGAGCTTGGTCTCCCGGTGTTTCGACAAGTCTAGCGCCTTTCCTGCATTTTCAAAAGGCTGATGTCCCTTTCGGGCAGATGGCGTCTGAAAAAGGGATGTGCAGGCAGCGCCAGCGGCGACATTCAGAAAACGGCGAAACAAATATGGAACACGCAAGATAGGTCGCAAGGAAACAAGCCCAATGTCGCAAAAGGGACTGGCACGTGAGCGGAGTGCGCACTACCTAAGGCAAAACGCATGCAAGGAAAGTGAAAATGGCAAAGATCACATATGTCGAACACAACGGTACCGAGCACGTCGTGGAAGTCGCCAATGGACTGACTGTGATGGAAGGTGCGCGGGACAACAATATCCCCGGAATCGAGGCGGATTGCGGCGGTGCCTGCGCCTGCTCGACCTGTCACGTCTATGTTGATGCGGCCTGGGTTGAGAAGATTCCGGCCAAGGATGACATGGAAGAAGACATGCTCGATTTCGCGTTCGAGCCGAACCCGGAGCTTTCGCGCCTGACCTGTCAGATCAAGGTCACTGATGACCTTGACGGGCTTGTGGTCCAGATGCCGGAACGTCAGATCTGATGACAGCTTCGGGGCTGTGTCGTCGTGTGCGTGAATGGGGGGCTTGGGCCCGCTGCGCAGGACTTGCCTTAAGCCTCGGCCTCGGGATCGGCGGCACACCTGCTGCTGCCGAAATCGTCTCGGCGCAGTATGCCGCCCCGACCATGCGATATGACCACGGCATCCTTGGCGATGCGGTCGAATATGGCGCGCTTGAAATGCGGCTGCGCGATGGGCGGCAACTTTGGCTGACACTTCCGGAAAGTCGGGTTTTCGAAGATATCGCGCCACGCCTCGCCGATCTCGATCACGATGGCGCGCCCGAAATCATCACGATTGAAAGCAGCCTGACCAAGGGTGCGCGCCTTGCCATTTATGGCGAGGAGGGATTGATCGCGGCCACCCCCTTCATTGGTCGCACGCATCGTTGGCTGGCCCCGATTGGCACCGCTGACCTTGATGGCGATGGTGCGGTGGAACTGGCCTATATAGACAGGCCGCACCTCGCGCGGACATTGCGTGTCTGGCGGTTCAAGGACGGGCGGTTGGCGCATGTCGCGGACCTAAAAGGCCTGACCAACCATCGTATCGGACAGGATTTCATCTTGGGCGGGATACGTTCTTGTGGCGCCGGGCCAGAGATCGTCACGGCGAATCGTGATTGGAGCCGCGTCATGGCGACACGGCTGGTTGCCGGGCGTTTGCTCGCGCGGGATATTGGCCCGTTCGCTGGACGCCAAAGCCTCGATGTGGCGCTGGAGTGCCGCGGTTAGGTCGTTGCCGAATTGATGACGTGATCGCCACCGATCGCCCCGAGCGATTGCAGCAGAGCGGCGGTATTGCTCGCCCCGAACTTCTTCAAAAGCTTGGCGCGATGCACCTCTACAGTGCGGTTCGACATCTCGAGCGTGCGCGCGATTTCCTTGCTCGTCATGCCTTCGCTCATGAGGGAAAGAACCTCGCGCTCGCGGCGCGTCAGGTGATGATAGGGGCGGGTGTCGGAGAGGTCGGCAAAGCTCCAGACAGCGCGCATGAGCGGGTCTTCCGGGGTAAAGGTATGGCCCCGCACGCGACACCAGAACATCTCGCCGCCATGGCGCATCATGACCCGTTCATCCCAATAGCTATTGCCTTCGCGCAGGGATTGAACGCCGCGATTGCGGATCGTCGCGAATTCATCAAGCGAAGGATAGAGGATTGCAAATGTCTGATCCCGAAGCTCTTCTCTTGGATAGCCGAACATCTCTGCGAAGGTGCGGTTGCAATCGCGGATGACGCGGTTTTCCGTCACAACAATGCCGACCGGGACGAAATGGAAGGCGAGTTCCGTAAAGTCCCGGGTGCGATAGGCGTCGTCGATGGACAGCGTTTCAGAAATGGCTCTGGCCCTCTATCTGGGTGGCAGGCCCGAAGGTAGTCTGCGCGGACGAAACAGGCAAATGCTTTGCGGGGCGGGCTGGGCTTAGCTCAGGTAGTAGTTTTCGGGCTGAAGCGAGGGCGGCACCTCCAAGTCAAGGTGTGGCGCAAGGCTGCGCTCCACGGTTCGGCACATCGCATCGAGCGGCAGGCCATTGACCGTTTCGCCAAAGGGGTGAGACAGTTCTTCCGTCACCTCGGCGAGGCCGAGCAGCATATAGGCGACGATGGCGACGAAAAGCGGGGTCAGCCAGCCAGCTGAATCAAGCAGCGCAAGCGGGATAAGCAGCACGTAGAGATAGGTCGTCCGAAACACGAGAAGCGAATACACATAAGGCAGCGGCGTCGTCGCGATCCGTTCGCAGGCGGCTTGGGCCGACGCGATATTGCCAAGCCGTTCGGCAAGGGCACGTCGCCCGAAACCATCTGTGCCCGACGCGGTGACGACCTCGTTCATGCGGTTGAGCGCGGCGCAGGGGGGGTGCGCGGCGTCCGAGAAATCGTCTTCGATCCAAGGGTGGTCCCGCGTGTCGTCCTTGATGCGGCGGAGTTGGATACGGTGCAGGTGGATGAAGGTCAGCGCAAGGCGCAGAAGCTTTGCACGATCTGACTTGTCGGGCAGGAACAGCTCTGCTTCGCGCCCGAGGCTGCGCAGGTCCGAAATGAGTTGGCCCCAGAGACGGCGGGCTTCCCACCAGCGATCATAGGCGGCGTTGTTGCGAAAGCCGAGGATCAACGACAGGGCGACGCCGAACACGGCGAAGGGCGCGGCGTTGGTATGAGGCAGCGTCCAGAGATGGGTGTCGATCAGCACGATCACAGCCGCTACGAAGGCAAAGCCGATGATGCGCGGCAGGATCATGGGCAGGACCGAGCCACGCATGGCAAAGAAAAGCTGGGCGACGCCGGGTTTGTCTCTGAGGATCATTTCTGTCTTCCGCAATCGAAAAGAGGCCCCGGGGGGCCTCTTGAGAGATAGTCACGAATCGCTGATGGGATGCAAGGGCGCTCAGAGCGCGCGCCAGCCGATATCACGGCGGTAGAAGCCGCCGGGCCAGTCGATGGCCTCGACCATGGCATAGGCGCGCTCGCGAGCTTCCCGGAGCGAGGCGCCGCGGGCCGTGACGTTCAGGACGCGCCCGCCAATCGCGGTCATGGCGCCATCCTTCTCGGCGGTGCCCGCGTGGAAGACCATGTTCATGCTATCCTCGGGGAGAGCCTCCAGGCCCTTGATCTCGCTTCCTTTTTCATAGGCGCCGGGATAGCCGTTGGCGGCCATGACCACGGTGATTGCGTGATCGTCGGCCCAGTTGACGCGGGCCTCGGCAAGGCGCTCTTCGGCGGCGGCATGCAAGAGATCAAACGCCTGCGCGCCAAGACGCATCATCAGGACCTGGCATTCGGGATCGCCAAAACGCACGTTGTATTCCACGAGGCGGGGTTGGCCATCCTTGATCATCAGACCGGCATAAAGCACGCCCTGGTAAGGCGTGCCGCGGCGGGCCATTTCGTCGATGGTTGGCTGGATGATTTCGTCGAGCGCCTTCTGTGCGATCTCGTCCGAGAGCACGGGCGCAGGCGAATAGGCCCCCATACCGCCGGTGTTGAGGCCGGTATCGCCTTCGCCGACGCGTTTGTGGTCTTGCGCCGTGCCGATGGGCAGGGCGGTCTTGCCATCGCAAAGGATAAAGAAGGATGCCTCTTCGCCTTCCATGAATTCTTCGATCACGACCTCGGCGCCCGCCCCACCGAAGGCACCGCCGAACATATCGTCAATGGCGTCAAGCGCGGTCTGTTCGTCCATCGCGACGATCACGCCTTTGCCAGCCGCGAGACCGTCCGCCTTGACGACGATGGGCGCGCCTTGTGCACGAATATAGGCCTTGGCCTCTTCAGGATCGTTAAAGTGACCGTACGCTGCGGTCGGTGCCTTGGCCGCAGCGCAGATTTCCTTGGTGAAACTCTTGGACGCTTCGAGCTTGGCGGCCTCTTGGGAAGGGCCGAAGACCAAAACGCCCGCCTCGCGCAGGCGATCGGCCACCCCATTGGCGAGCGGGGCTTCGGGGCCGATGATCACGAAGTCGATGGCGTTCTCGGAGACGAACGTCGCGACCGTTGCGCCGTCGTCGATGTTGATATCGGCGCAATCCGCGATCTGGGCGATGCCGCCATTGCCGGGCGCGACGATGAGCTTGTCGCATTTCGGGTTCTGCATCACCGCCCAAGCCAGCGCATGTTCGCGACCGCCGCTGCCGAGAATGAGAATGTTCATGGGAGTGCCCTTCCGCTTGGCCTTCGTTTGCAGGCGTTCTAAGCTGTGTCGGAGCGTTCCACAAGCGAGGCCAGATGTCCGATCTCATCGATTCCCCGGCTGAGGGCGAAAATGCCCCTGAATTCAGTGTTTCCGAGATTTCCGGGGCACTTAAACGCACCATCGAGGGGGCGTTCGGGCGTGTGCGTGTGCGCGGCGAGGTCGGTCGCGTCATGCTGGCCCGGTCGGGGCACCTCTATTTTGACGTGAAGGACGACCGGTCGGTTCTGGCGGCGGTGAGCTGGAAGGGGCAGGTGTCGCGCTTGTCGATCATGCCGGAAGAGGGCATGGAGGTCATCGTCACCGGCAAGCTCACGACCTTTGGGTCGCAGTCGAAATACCAGATCAATGTCGACGATGTGGCCGTGGCGGGCGAGGGCGCGCTCATGGCGATGCTGGAGAAGCGCAAGAAACAGCTTGCTGCCGAAGGGTTGTTCGCGCCGGAACGCAAGAAACCTTTGCCCTATCTTCCCGAAATCATCGGGGTTGTGACATCGCCTTCGGGGGCGGTCATCCGTGACATCCTGCACCGGCTTCGCGAACGTTTTCCGAGGAAGGTTCTGATCTGGCCCGTTGCGGTTCAGGGCGAGCAATGCGCGCCGCAGGTGGCGGCGGCAATCGAGGGGTTCAATGCGCTTTCGCCAGGGGGAGCGTTGCCGCGACCCGACCTGATCATCGTGGCGCGAGGCGGCGGAAGTATCGAGGATTTATGGGGGTTTAACGAAGAAATCGTGGCCCGCGCGGCGGCCGCTTCTGAAATCCCTCTGATCTCGGCGGTGGGGCATGAGACGGATACGACGTTGATCGACTACGTGTCGGATCGGCGCGCCCCGACGCCGACGGCGGCGGCGGAGATGGCGGTGCCGGTGCGGCTGGATTTGTTGGGGTGGACCGAAGAGCAGGGGGGGCGGTTGACGCGGGCCTTGTCGGACGGGGTGTCGCGGCGGTCTCAGCGGCTGAGCGACATGGTGCGGGCCATGCCGAGCGCGGATGCCCTCTTGCAGACGCCGCGACAGAGGTTGGACCGGTCGGCGGAGAATCTGCCCCGGGCTCTGCGCGACGGTGTGCAGCGGCGGCGGGTGGTCCTTACGGAGCATGCCGGGAGCCTGCGGGCGAGCAGCTTGCGTGGCATGATCGAGGGCAAGCGTCAGGCGCTCGGGCGGCGGACGGATCGCCTGACGCCGATCATGATTTCCCGCGAGATCACAAGGAAAAGAGAGAAAATACAAGAGCTTGAGCGCCGCATGGGCGAGGCCCAGATGCGACGGGTCACGGTATTGGAAGATCGCCTTGCGGGTCTGGAGCGGATGCGCGCATCGCTTGGCTACGAGGCGACACTGGACCGGGGATACGCGGTTGTCCGGGATGGACAAGGCGTGGTCGTGACCGGCACCAAGGCGGCCAGGAAAGCGAAAGAGCTGGAAATCCAATTCGCGGATGGCAGGATCACATTGGGCGAAAAAACCGCTCCGAAATCGCCCAGAACCCCGCCGAAGCCACCGGAGCAAGGCAGCCTTTTCTGAGCCGGGTTAACGCCAAGAAACAACGTCGGTATCACGTCGGTATTACGTCGGTATTGCGTCGGTGCGAATTCAGGCACGACGCGGATGTTAACCTTTGTCAGACCCCCACCTTGGGACCAAGGCAGAGCATCTCGCCATTGCCTTCGACCTCGTAGAGCACGGTCGGATCATCGCCGCTTGCAAAGCGGGCGGCAAGGCGGTCGCCGTCGAGATAGAAGAGCCAGCATTGCGGCACCGGGTTGTCATCATAGACGAAGCAGATTTGCTCGTCGCTTGGATACCAGCGCCCATCCTTGCAGTCGCCATCGAGGAAGGACCAGCGCACCCGGCGGTTGGGCAGGTATTCCTCGACGCCGTAGCGTTGCCCACCGACCCCGAAATAGAGCGTCTTGCCCTCGGTGTGGGCTTCGAACTCCGATGCGGTCATCGGGGTTTGTGCAAGAACGGGCAGCGCGGTTAAGAGAAGGGCGAGGAGCAGGCGTATCATGGCATGAGCCTGCCAGAGGCAGCGCGCGCGATCCAGTCTCAATCCACCGATTGGCCGAGTTTCGCGAGTTTCGGGTCCATCACGCGTCGCCACATGCGCGGCCAGAGGGCAAGCGCGCCCATGATCGGCAGGGACCGGGGCAGGATGGGCATGGTCGCGCGGTCAAGTTCGAGCGAGGGATAGGTGCGCAGGGGGTGCATGTGGTGGTCGGAATGGCGCGGCGCATTGAGCATCAGGGCCGAGGAATAGAATTGCGGGGCGTTCCAGCTATGTTGGGGGCCGACAGGTTCGAGGCGTCCATCGGCGCCGCGTTTGCGGGCCAGGCCGTAGTGCTGGACGTAGTCGGAGACGAGGAGCTGCATCTGGGCATAGCCCGTGAGGAGGAGCAGGGCGAGGATGCCGGAGAGGCCGAAAAACGCGCCGGAGAGCAGCACCATCAGGAGGCCGCCGCCCACGTAGTAGAGATAGGGATGGGTCCAGACCGGGCGCGGCGTGCGGGCGCGGGCGCGCAGGGCGTTTTCGGCGGCCAACCCCTTGCGGAACGACCCGACCCAGGCGCGGGGCCAGAAACGATAGAAGCTCTGGCCCGGTGCGGGGCTGTTGGGGTCCATGGGGCTTGCGACCCAGACGTGATGCACGCGGGGATGGGCCGAGGCGTGATGGCCGAAGAGGAGCGAAATATAGACCGCGATGCCGAGCCAGCGCGGGAGGCGGGCCTGCTTGTGGATCAACTCATGGGCGTTGGCGTTGCTCACCTGACCGAAGAAGAGGCCGAAGGCGATGAAGCAGAGGAGGCGTTCGACCAAGCCCAGCCCCGAGTCGCCGCCGATGGCGTAAAGCGCGATCCAGATCAGGACGAGATGGGCCGCGCCGAGGAAAAGCGCCAGTTCCTCGCCAACGGGGAATTCGCCATCCGCGCCCCGCCGGGCGACCGCACCCTGCACGAGACGGTCCATCAGGTAGGTGAACCCCGTGAGGTAAAGGAGCGCGATCAGGCACCAGATCCCGCCGACAAGCCCGGCCAGGGCCAGAAGCAGAACGGGGGTCACGGTCGCGATGGAAAACCAGAGCATGGGACGCCTCATCAAAGCAGGTCGCGCCCCGGTATTTGCCCATAGAACGCGGGCGGATACAATGCGCCCACGAGACGCAGAAGCGGACAGGGCGCGCATACGGGTTGGGACATGTCGTTTTTGACATCGCTACGCGGGCGCGGGCCGCTATAGGGTAGGGCGAAATTTGGCGCGGGGGAACCGGGATGGCACTCGACGAGTCCAAGAAGGGCATTTGGAAATCGGGCAAGGGCAAGGGTCGTCACATGCCCAAGGGGCGGCAGCTTGACGACGCGGCCCATGCGCAGGTCTGTGCGCTTCTGGGGGATCGGCCCCGGCGTCGCGACCTTCTGATCGAGTTCCTGCATCTTGTTCAGGACGCTTACGGGCATCTTTCGGCGGCCCATATCCGGGCGTTGGCCGAGGAATTGCGCGTTGGGCAGGCCGAGGTTTACGAGGTTGCCTCGTTCTATGCGCATTTCGACGTGGTGCGCGAAGGCGAGACGCCGCCGCCCGCGCTCACCATCCGGGTCTGCGATTCGCTCTCTTGCGAGTTGGCCGGTGCGCAAGCTTTGAAAGCGGCGCTTGAGGACGGCATGGACCCTGCCGAGGTGCGCGTGCTGCGCGCGCCTTGCATGGGGCGGTGCGATACGGCGCCGGTTCTCGAGGTCGGGCATAACCATATCGACCATGCGACGGTCGAGAAGGTCGAGGCGGCGATTGCGGCGGAGGACACCCATACGCATCTGCCGGATTATGAAGATTACGACGCCTATACCGGCTCTGGCGGCTATGAGACGCTGCGCGCGCTGCGCGAGGGCGGCGATTGGGAAGCGGTTCAGGACAAGGTTCTCGAGGCTGGTCTGCGCGGGCTTGGCGGGGCCGGGTTCCCGTCGGGCAAGAAATGGGGCTTCGTGCGGATGAACGAGGGGCCGCGGTATTTGGCGGTCAATGGCGACGAGGGCGAGCCGGGGACGTTCAAGGACCGTTATTACCTCGAGCGCGTGCCGCATGTGTTCCTTGAGGGGATGCTCATCGCGGCCTGGGCCGTGGAGGCGGAGACCGCGTTCATCTATATGCGCGACGAATACCCCGCGGTGCTCGAGATCCTGCGGCGCGAGATTGCCGCGCTCGAGGCGGCGGGGATCGTGGAGCCGGGCTATATCGACCTGCGTCGCGGGGCGGGGGCCTATATCTGCGGTGAAGAAAGCGCGATGATCGAGTCGATCGAGGGCAAGCGCGGCGAGCCGCGTCACCGTCCGCCTTTCGTGGCACAGGTCGGCATCTTTGGGCAGCCGACGCTCGTTCACAATGTCGAGACGCTCTACTGGGTCGCGAAGATCTGTCGCGAGGGGCCGGAGGTTCTCAACTCGGTCGAGAAGAACGGACGCAAGGGGCTGCGGTCCTATTCCGTCTCTGGCCGCGTGGCGGAGCCGGGGGTGTATCTCCTGCCCGCCGGGTCGACCATCATGGATATCATCGAGGCCGCAGGCGGCATGGCCGAGGGGCATCGGTTCAAAGCCTATCAGCCGGGTGGGCCGTCCTCGGGGCTTCTGCCCGCGTCGATCAATGATGTGCCGCTCGATTTCGACACGCTGCAACCGCTCGGGAGCTTTATCGGCTCGGCGGCTGTCGTGGTTCTGTCGGAGCAGGACAGCGCGAAAGAGGCGGCGCTCAACATGCTGCGCTTCTTCGAGGATGAAAGCTGTGGCCAATGCACGCCTTGCCGGGTGGGCTGTGAAAAGGCGGTGAAGCTCATGCAGGCGGACCGCTGGGATCAGGGGCTATTGGAAGAGCTGAGCCAGGCGATGGTCGATGCGTCGATCTGTGGCCTTGGGCAGGCGGCACCGAACCCGATCCGGCTCACGATGAAGCATTTTGCGGATGAGGTTTAGGGGGTAGCCCCCCCTTGTGCCCCCTACCGTTTCCGGGTCTGATGCGCCCATGGGTGTTGTCGAGGAAATCATGTTGCGCCAGTCGGTGCGGTTTGGGTTGCTGCTTGCGGGGGGTGGCGCGGCGCTGATTTATGCGGTGTGGTTTTGTTATCGCGGGGCGTCAGGGCTCAAGACGCTGGTGAAGGCGATCCCGATGCTTGCTTTCGCGGGGGCGGTTTGGGTGTCCTATGGGCATCCCCTTATCATTCTGGCGCTGCTCGCCTCGGCGCTGGGCGATATTGCCTTGTCGCGGTCGGGGGAGCGGGCGTTTCTTGTTGGCCTTGTCAGTTTCGCAGTGGCGCATCTGTTTTATATCCTGCGTTTCTGGGGGCTTGTGGGGTTCGAGGGCGTGGTTGCGCTGCCTTGGGCTGCCGGGTTGGTGGTCCTTTTTGGGCTGTCGACCGAGCGGTGGCTCATCCCGCATACGGGCGAATTGAAGGTGCCGGTCAGGATCTACGTCGGGCTGATCTCTCTCATGGGGCTGACGGCGCTGGGCCTGACGGGGGTGCCGATTGCCCTTATCGGGGCGTTTGCCTTCATGGCGTCGGATACGATCCTCGCGATCCAGTTGTTCCGGATGAAGGACGACTCGCGCCTGCAAATCCCGGCCTCGGTCCTTCTGTGGCTGCTTTATGCGGGCGGGCAGTTGGCCATCGTGATTGGCGTTGGTTGGGCAGAGCCGCTCTTCCATCTTTGACAAACTGGCATTAGGTGAGAAGGGGTAACACCCGGAGGCCCGAAGCATGGCGTTTTTCTCGAAACTTAAGGACCGTTTGTTCAAGTCGTCGTCAAAGCTTGACGAGGGGCTGGATGCGATTGTCGAAGAGGGCGGGGAAGAGGTCGTCGAGGCGGCGGTTGAAGAGACAGCGCAGCCTGCGCCGGAGCCAGTGCCCGAGCCGGAGGTTCCGCAGCCTGTCGCAGAGCCCGAAACGCCGCAGGGCGCGCCCAAGGGCGGTATACTTGCGCGCCTGACGGGGCGGGCGACGGGGGCGGGCGAGGTCAAGCGGGTGCTTGACGATGACATGCTCGAACAGCTTGAGGAGTTGCTGATCGCGTCGGATATGGGGGTTGATACGGCGCTGCGCGTCACCGCCAATATCGCCGAAGGGCGGTTCGGCAAGCGGCTTTCGGCGCGCCAGATCAAGGAACTTCTCGCCGAGGAAATCGCGCGGATCATGGAGCCGGTGGCGAAACCGCTGCCGATCTATCCGACCACGCCGCAGGTTGTATTGGTCGTTGGGGTCAACGGGTCGGGCAAGACGACGACGATTGGCAAGCTCGCGAGCCAGTTCAGACAGGCCGGGAAATCCGTCGTCATCGCGGCGGGCGATACGTTCCGGGCGGCGGCGGTCGAGCAGCTTCAGGTCTGGGGCGAGCGGGCCGGGGTGCCGGTTTTGACGGCGCCGGAAGGATCGGACCCGGCGAGCCTTGCCTTTGATGCGATGACAAAGGCGCAGGAAGATGGCGCAGACCTTCTCATGATCGACACGGCGGGGCGGCTCCAGAATCGCGCCGACCTCATGGAGGAATTGGCCAAGATCGTGCGCGTGATCCGCAAGAAGGACGCCAACGCGCCACATAACACGCTTCTCGTGCTGGACGCGACGACAGGGCAGAACGCGGTCAACCAAGTGGAGACCTTCCTGAAGCTCGCCGATGTCTCGGGGCTTGTCATGACCAAGCTCGACGGGACGGCGAAGGGCGGTATCCTCGTGTCGCTGGCCGATAAGTTCGGCCTTCCGATCCACGCGATCGGCGTCGGCGAACAGATCGACGACCTTGCGCCGTTTGACCCGGAAGAATTCGCCGCCGCGTTGACCGGATTGTCGGAGTGATGGCGGCGGCGCGGGTATGAGCGATTGGCTCATTTCGCTTGAAGGCACCGAGGCGGGGCATCAGCTTGCGCTTGCCCTCGCCATTCTTGCGGCGTTCCTGCACGCGGTGTTCGGCGCGCTTCAGAAGGGGCGGCATGATCCGTGGCTTTCGCGGGGGGCGATTGACGGGGCCTATGGTCTTATGGCGATGCCGTTTGCGCTTTTCGTCGTGCCCTGGCCCGAGCCGCATATGTGGATCATCTTTGCCGGTGCCTTCGTGATCCATACCGCCTACAAGTTCCTGCAGGCCTATGCCTATACCAAGGGCGCCTATACGGTGGTCTACCCGGTGGTGCGCGGCACGGGGCCGTTATTCGCGGTGATCGGGGCGTGGCTTGTCTTTGGCGAGCAGTTCACGGGCTGGCAATGGGGCGGTGTGGCGGTGTTGCTGACGGGGATTTTCGGGCTGGCGCTTTATAATCTCGTCTTTCTGACAGCGGCGCGGGATACCCTGCCGACCGCGCTTGGCGTGGCGGTGGTGACGGGGCTTTTCGTGGCGCTTTATACGACCTATGACGCCTATGGCATCCGGGCGACCGCCAATCCGTTTACCTTTCTCGCGTGGTTCTTCTTTCTCGACGGACTCGTGTTTCCGCCGATGGCGGCGCTGCGCTGGTGGCACATGATCGAGCGGCCCGCCCTGCCGCCGCTTCTTTTGCGGGGCTTCGTCGGGGGGATCGTGGCCTTTTTCAGCTTTGGGTCGATCATGATGGCCACAAGGCTCGACAAGGTGGGCGAGGCGGCGGTTCTGCGCGAGACCTCGACCGTTTTCGCGGCGCTGATCGGTTGGCTTGTGCTGCGCGAAACGGTGGGGCCGCGGCGGATCGCTCTCATGACTTTGATCGCGGCGGGCGCGGTGTTGGTTGAACTGGGCGGGTGAATGGGCCAGATAGGGCGAAACAAAGGATGGGCGCGATGAGCGACAAGGCAAAGATCAATCCGCTTCTGAAGACGGGGCTCGAACTTGGGCCGATCGTGGCGTTTTTCGTCGCCTACCTGAAGCTGCGGGATGAAACCTTCCTCATTGGCGGGACGGATTACGAGGGATTCATCCTTGTCACCGCGGGGTTCGTGCCGCTGATGCTCTTGAGCACGGGGATATTGTGGCGTCTGACCGGGCATCTCTCGAAGATGCAGATCGCGACGCTGGTTCTCGTGGTGATTTTCGGGGGACTGTCGGTGTGGCTCAACGATGACCGTTTCTTCAAGATGAAGCCGACGATGATCTACCTTCTGTTCGGCGGCGCGCTTGGCATCGGGCTATTGCGGGGGCAGAGCTATCTGCGCCTGGTCATGGAAGAGATGGTGCCGATGACGCATGAGGGCTGGATGATCCTGACCCGGCGGCTGACGGCGTTTTTCCTTGGGCTTGCCTTTTTGAACGAGGTGATCTGGCGCACGCAGAGCACGGATACATGGGTTTATTTCAAGACCTTCGGCCTCACGGCGGCGGTCTTCGTGTTTTTCATGACGCAGGGTGGCCTGCTTCAGCGGCACGCGGCGGACGAGGGCGAAGGCGAGGCGTAAGGCGCCTCAGCCGGAGGTTTTCCGACCTTGATAAAGGGTAGGCGGCAGGAACGCGATCCTGCGCGCCGCAAGCGGTTTGGGCGTGGGCGCGGCGAGGCGGTTTTGCAGATGTTGCAACGGCAGGCGCGCGGGCGTGCGGATCAGGGCGTTGTAGAAGGGAAAGACGCCGGGGCGCAGGTAGGTCGACCAGTGGCAATGGCGATGCCGGCGCGGCGCGATGACGTGGCCCATATCGGCCAGCGTGTCCAGCGTTCTGGGATCGTCGAGCCAGAGGGTCAGGGCGTTGCGCGCCTTGAGGCCCCGCCCGAGGGCGCGATCCCCGCGGTGATCCGGGGGCAGGGCTTTTTCGAACAGGAAATCATAGGGCGCGTTTTCGCGGCTGACGATGTTGAGAAGCTCGGCGGTCTGACCGCCGGGAGAGGCGAGGGCGGCCTCGGCGTGGCTTTGGTAGGTGGCGCCGTTCAACAGAATGACCCGGCCAAGTGCTGCGCGCGGCGCGCGCGGTATCGCCGACAGCACGAGATGGGCGCCGAGGGAATGGGCGATCAGGTGCACGGGGCGTGCAGGGGCAAGCCCGTGCAGCATGTCGACCAGGGCGCCGAGCGCATGGGCGGCGTCCTCGGCCTTGTGTCGGGCAGAGCGCAGCCGACCACGGGCGGACCATCCGAAGGCGATGGCAAGCCCTTCATTCGCCGCATTGCGCCCGAAGCCGAGTTGGCGCGGCCAGCTCAGGGCCTTGGGGCAGTCGTGGCTCTCGCCGGTGGAGAAGATATGGGTGTGCGGGCAATGGCGGGGATCGCCGGGAAGGAACTTGAACCCGTGGACCATGATGATGACCGGGCCGGGCGTTGCCAGGGCGCGCTCCAGAACCGGCGCTATCGGGTGCGGCGCCCCGTGCAACACGGGCCTTTGACCGTCGGCATTGATCCGGATGAGTGGCACGTCATGGCCTCCCCCTACATGTTGTATGTTGTATCGGGGATTTTTGAAACGAGGCCGTGAAATCCGTGTTAAAGCTCCGTGACGGTCTTGACCCGGAACGGGTGCGGCATTATGGCATCGCCAGTGGCGATTTGTTACCGGATTGCGGGCCACTTTAAAGATGCCGCTAAAGAGGTCAGGACGACAGACAACCCCTGTTCGCTTGGCCGATCGGGGGTTTTTTGTTGGGCCGTGGCCCGGGGAAGGATACGCGGATGAGCGATTGGAAAGCACGCACGAAGCTCGTGCATGGGGGGACGCGGCGCAGCCAGTATAACGAGGTGAGCGAGGCGATTTTCCTCACCCAGGGCTTTGTTTACGACACGGCGGAACAGGCCGAGGAACGGTTCATCAAGGCGGGCGAGGACGAGTTCATCTATGCCCGCTACGGCAACCCGACCGTGGCCATGTTCGAGGAACGGATCGCGCTTCTGGAAGGGGCCGAGGATGCCTTTGCCACGGCCTCGGGCATGGCGGCGGTCAATGGTGCGTTGGTGTCGATGCTCAAGGCCGGCGACCACGTGGTCGCGGCGCGGGCGTTGTTCGGCTCGTGCCTTTATATCCTCGAGGATATCCTGCGCCGCTTCGGTGTCGAGGTGACGCTGGTCGATGGCACGGACCTTGATCAATGGCGCGCGGCGGTGCGCGACGACACCACGGCGGTGTTCTTTGAATCCATGTCCAATCCGACGCTTGAGGTTATCGACGTGGCGGCGGTGGCCGAGATTGCCCATGCGGCCGGTGCGACGGTTGTTGTCGACAACGTGTTCTCGACGCCTGTGTTCTCGGATGCCATCGCGCAGGGCGCGGATGTCGTCATCTATTCGGCGACCAAGCATATCGACGGGCAGGGGCGCGCGCTTGGCGGGGTGATCCTTGGCTCGCGCGACTTCATTCGCGGCACGGTCGAACCCTATATGAAACACACCGGAGGCAGCATGTCGCCCTTCAACGCGTGGATCATGCTCAAGGGGCTTGAGACGATTGATTTGCGTGTGCGGGCCCAGGCCAACAGCGCACAGGCGATTGCCGAAGCCTTCGAGGGGCATGAGAAACTGGCGCGGATGATCTATCCGGGCCTGAAGAGGCACGCGCAGAACGCGCTTGTGCAGCGCCAGCTTGGCGGCAAGGGCGGCACGGTGGTGTCTTTTGACCTTGTGGGCGGGCAGGCGGCGGCGTTCCGGTTCCTCAACGCGCTCGAGATCGCGGTGATCTCGAACAACCTTGGCGATGCGAAATCCATCGCAACACACCCGGCGACGACGACGCATCAGCGCCTGCCCGAGGACCAGAAGGCCGAACTTGGCATCACGCCGGGGCTTATTCGCTTTTCGGTCGGGCTTGAGGATGCGGCAGACCTCATTGCCGATATCACCCGTGCGTTGGAGGCTGCCTAGACTTGGGCTGGAAGTGATCCAAAGGGTCGTTTCCAGCGTAATCCTTTCGGAATTGGCAATTTGGCGGCGCAATCCCTAGGTTAGGGTTGTCCGTACTGCACGAAAGGGCAAGGGCATGACTGTGCATATGACTGACAAGACCGACGATCAGGCGCGCAAGGAGGCGGCGGAGGCGCTGGAGCGGCTCCGGGATTGGGCCACCAAGGCGACGCCGACCGAGATTGCCGAGCTTGATCCGGCGATTGCCCGGCTCCTGCCGGATCAGCCGCTCGCCAACTACCCCGACCTCAGCCGGAGATATCCGGAGGATTTCACGGTCGATCCGGCCTATCGCGCCTCGTTGCCCGATCTTCAGAACGGCCCGTCGAGCCTTATCAAGGGTGAGAAACAGCATATCGAGCATGTGGGGATTTCGAATTTCCGCCTGCCGATCCGGTTTCATACCCGCGACAATGGCGATATCACGTTGGAGACCAGCGTCACCGGCTCGGTCAGCCTAGAGGCCGAGAAGAAGGGCATCAACATGTCCCGGATCATGCGGTCGTTTTACAAGCATGCGGAAAAAACCTTTAGTTTCGAGGTGATGGAAGCGGCGCTGAGCGATTACGTGACCGATCTCGAGAGCATCGACGCGCGGCTTCAGATGCGGTTTTCCTATCCGATGAAGGTTCCGTCGCTGCGCTCGGGGCTTGAGGGGTATCAGTATTACGATATCGCGCTCGAGAAGGTGCAACGCGCAGGTGTGCTCTACAAGATCATGCATCTCGATTTCGTCTATTCCTCGACCTGCCCTTGTTCGCTCGAGTTGAGCGAACATGCCCGCCAGGCGCGCGGCCAGTTGGCGACGCCGCATTCCCAGCGCTCGGTGGCGCGGATTTCGGTCGAGATCAAGGGCGAGGATTGTCTTTGGTTTGAAGACCTTATCGACCTTGCCCGTGCGGCGGTCCCGACCGAGACCCAAGTCATGGTCAAGCGCGAGGACGAGCAGGCCTTTGCCGAATTGAACGCCGCGAACCCGATTTTCGTCGAGGATGCGGCGCGTCTCTTCTGTGAACAGTTGAAGGCCGATCCACGGGTGGGAGACTTCCGCGTGGTGGCGAGCCACCAGGAAAGCCTGCACAGCCATGATGCGGTCTCGGTGTTGACCGAAGGCCCGCTTTTCGACTCCGTCAGCCTCGACCCGCGCTTGTTCCAGACCCTGTTCCACACCGGGTAATTCCGGCGAAAACGGGGGGCTGTATCGCGTCGGTATCACATCGGTATCGCGTCGGTGCGCATTATGGCAGGCCGAGGCAAGATGGCAGGCCGAGGCAGGCCGCTGCCCGGACCTGCCCATGGTCCGCCGCCGCTCCATCGGCGGGCTACATCCGGGTTTCGAACTGTTTCAGCCGCACGAGGAATTTCTGAAGCGTCGCGCTGTCGTCATCGGCGCGCCAGATCAGGGCCACGTCATGTTCGGCCTGTCGTTCCTCGATCTCGACAAAGGCAACGTCGGCAAACACGCTGCTGCTCAGGGAGCTTGGCACCAGCGACACGCCCATCCCCTGCTTGACCAGCGCCAGGACCGTGAACCAGTGCTGGATATTGAACCCGGTATCCGGCTCGATGTTCGAGGTGCGCAGCAGGGCCGTGATCTTGTCGTGGTAATGCGCCGCGAACCCGCGTGAAAAGACCATTATCCGCTCACCCGCGAGTTCGGAGATGCGAATGCGACTCTTGTCGGCAAACGCGTGCCACGAATCAAGGCCAACCCTTCGATCAACATCAAGGTCGAGGCGCTGCTGGCCTTCGGTGGGTTGACCTGGGACGATGTCGAAGTGGTCGAAGTGCCGTCATACGGGGCCGCGCTCAAGGCGTTGGTCGATGGCCAGGTGGATGTTGCGGGGTCGACCCCAACAGCTTCGACGCTTTACGAAATGGAAAGCTCCTCGCGCGGGCTCGACTGGGCGCCGATGCCGAAGGGCAATGCCGAAGGCTGGGAAGCGATCCGGTCCGTCGCGAGCTTCTTCGCACCGGCCACCGCGACCCAGGGTGCGGGTATCACCGAGGATGACCCGGCCCAGATATTTGCCGTGCGTTATCCCATGATTACCGTCTACGCCAATGCCGATGAGGAGGCGGTTTACAACTTCACCAAGGTGCTGGACGATACCTATGACATCTATTCCAGCGCCACGAAGGCCACCCCGCAGTGGAAACTGTCGGCCGCCGGTGTCACCCCGGCCGACGCGCCCTTCCATCCGGGCGCTGTCCGTTATCTTATGGAAATCGGCGTCTGGACTGAAAAAGACGAAGCCTGGAACCAAGACCTGCTCGCGCGCCTGGAGGCGGTTCAGGCTACCTGGGATGCAGCGGTCGAGGATGTCGCCGACGACCATGCCATCTTGCGCGAGGACCAGGACAGGTTTGCCCTACGCTCACAGGAGCGGGCTGCTGATGCTATCGCGTCCGGACGGCTGGCCGAGGAGATCGCACCGGTGACTGTCACCTTGAGCCGTGGCAAGACCGTGGACATCGCGGAGGACCAACATCCGCGTGCCGGCACGACCTTGGAAGAGCGTGCGCGTCTTCGCCCGATCGTCCGGGCCGACGGCACCGTCACGGCGGGCAATGCGAGCGGCGTGAACGACGGGTCCGCTGCGTTGATCGTTGCTTGCGAAACGGCAGCCGCCACTTATGGTCTGCAACCCATCGCGCGCATTCTCGGCGCCGCATCCGCGGGGATCGCACCACGGGTGATGGGCTATCGGTCGATGATGTCGGTGCAGTCGAGCCTCGTGATGCACCCGATCTACGCCTACGGGTCCGAGGGACAGCGCCGGAAATACCTGCCGAAACTCGCCAGCGGCGAATGGATCGGCTGTTTCGGTCTGACCGAACCCGATGCAGGCTCCGATCCCGGCGGGATGAAGACCCGCGCGCAAAAGGTCGATGGCGGGTATGGGCTGAGCGGCAGCAAGATGTGGATTTCGAACAGCCCGATCGCGGATGTCTTCGTGATCTGGGCCAAATCCGACGCCCATGGCGGCAAGATCAGGGGGTTCGTGCTGGAAAAGGGCATGAAGGGCCTGAGCGCCCCGAAAATCGGCAAGAAATTGTCCCTGCGTGCTTCGATCACCGGCGAGATCGTGCTGGATGGGGTCGAGGTCGGCGAAGAGGCTCTGCTGCCGAATGCCGAGGGTCTTTCGGGGCCGTTCGGGTGTCTCAACCGCGCCCGCTACGGGATCGCCAGGGGGGCGATGGGGGCGGCCGAAGCCTGCTGGCATGGTGCGCGTCAATACGGGCTGGACCGTAAGCAGTTCGGTAAGCCGCTGGCGCAGACGCAGCTTTTTCAGAAGAAGCTTGCCGACATGCTGACCGAGATTTCGCGGGGCCTTCAGGCGTGCTTGCGTGTCGGTCGCCTGTTCGAGGCGGGCCAGATGGCACCCGAGATGATCTCGGTCATCAAGCGGAACAATTGCGGCAAGGCGCTGGAGATTGCCCGTCATGCCCGCGACATGCATGGTGGCAACGGAATTTCCGCCGAATTCAGCGTGATCCGGCACATGATGAACCGTGAGACGGTGAACACCTACGAAGGCACCCATGACATTCATGCGCTGATCATCGGCCGCGCACAGACCGGTCTCCAGGCGTTTTCTTGACGGTGTTTGCGTGGGAGCGATGGAGGGTCGATGCCCGGAAACGCGCCTATGGCACGTCTTCAAGGCACCGAACCACGAAAAACGGGCCGTCTTGACGGACGGCCCTTTCGGCCCGGGGCAATCTCATTCGCCAGGCCGGGCATGTAGCAGGGCAGCTTTCGGATTGCGGCCACGCCCACATCGTGCAGCATTCCGTACCAATGTCGCATATGAGCGATCGGAGCTTGGGCCGAGTGGTTAACCTCCGCCAAGAGACTTCCATGATTGGCCCGATATGACATCTATAACACCTGCCTCGTCCAATGCGGATGCCCACAAATACGGCGTCCTTTTCGTCTTTGCGGCGGGGGTTCTGTGGTCGACGGTCGGTCTTGGCATTCGCATGATCGAAGATGCCGTCGTGTGGCAGATTCTGCTCTACCGGTCGATCAGCATGTCGCTGTTTCTTTACGTGCTTATCCGAATCCGGTCGGGCGAAAGCCCCTTTGTCCAGATCCGTCGCATCGGCCTGCCCGCGGTTATCGCGGGGCTTTCGCTGGTGGCGGCCTATTCCGGTGGGATCTACTCGATCCAGAACACCTCGGTTGCGAATGCCATGTTGCTGTTTGCGACGGCGCCGTTCATGGCCGCGGTCCTTGGATGGATCGTGTTGCGAGAGCCAGTGCGCGGTGCAACATGGATCGCAATCGCCGTCGCAATCGGCGGAATCGCGATCATGGTGGCCGACAAATCCGGAAGTGTCTCGCTGAAAGGGAGCCTTGCCGCGCTTGGATCGGCATTCGGGTTCGCCGTCTTCACCGTGGCGCTGCGGTGGGGGCGAACAGGGGAAATGCTGCCGGCGGTCTTCCTTTCGGGTCTCTTCGCAATCGCCATCACCCTGGCGATCTGCCTCGGCCTTGGTCTCTCGGTCGGTCTCAGCCCGAATGATGGCGGTATCGCGATGGGCATGGGGGTCTTCCAGGTCGGCGCCGGTCTGATCCTCTACACGTTGGGTTCACGCAGTCTTCCGGCTGCAGAGCTTGCCCTGTTGTCCCTGGCCGAAGTCCTGCTCGGTCCGCTTTGGGTCTGGCTTTTCCTCGGGGAGATCGCGAGCGACAACACCCTGATCGGCGGCTTGGTCCTGCTTGCGGCCATTGCGGGAAATGCGCTTTCGGGCAAGCGACGAAAACCTCCGCCTATCACCGCCCCATAGTCATGACGGCGCGGGGCGTTCGTGAGCGCTTGACAGTCCGCGCGCGAGAGGCCAACGCTTCGGCATGTTTGACCTGCGCCCTGTGGGATACGTGATTGGCCTTCTGGTGGCCATCCTCGGCTTGGCGATGTTGCTGCCGATGCTTGCCGATCTCGTGCAAGGCAATGGGCATTGGTGGGTTTTCCTTCAGAGCGCGATCCTGACCTTCCTGACCGGTGGTCTCGTGGCGCTTTCGTGCCAGTCGAGCAAGGGGCGGGGCTTGTCGATCCAGCAGACCTTCCTGCTCACGACCGGGGTCTGGGTCGCGCTGCCGGTCTTCGGGTCTTTGCCGTTCATGTTCGGGGCGACGGAAGCGCGGTTCGTGGATGCGTTTTTCGAGGCAATGTCGGGGATGACGACAACGGGGTCGACGGTTTTGTCGGGGCTGGAGACCTTGCCGGTGGGGATCAACCTTTGGCGCGGGATGCTGCAATGGCTTGGCGGGATCGGGATCATCGTCGTGGCGATGGTGTTCCTGCCCGAGCTTCGGGTCGGGGGGATGCAGATCTTCCGTTCGGAAGCGTTCGACACGATGGGCAAGATCCTGCCGCGTGCGACGGCCATCGCGGGGCAGATCTCGGTCATCTATGTCGGGCTGACCGTGGCGTGCATGATTGCCTATCTTGTCATGGGCATGTCCGCTTTTGATGCGCTCATGCATGCGTTGACGACCCTGTCGACCGGGGGGTTTTCGAATTATGATGCGTCCTTTGGTGCGTTTTCGGGCCCGACGGAATATGTCGCCTCGGTCTTCATGATCCTCGCGGCGATGCCCTTCGTGCGCTACGTGCAGATGATCAACGGCCATAGCACACCGCTTTTGCGTGATAGCCAGGTGCGGGTGTTCCTGTTGACGATCGCGGTGTTGGTGGCGATCTTTACCGTGGTGCTGACGTGGATTTTCCCGCACCATTGGGAAACTTCGTTCCGCGAGGCGCTTTTCAACATCACCTCGATCATTTCCGGCACCGGCTATGCCAGCGTGGATTACATGGCGTGGGGCAGTTTCATCGTCACCATGTTCTTTTTCATCGGCTTGATCGGGGGCTGCGCGGGATCGACCGCCTGTTCGGTCAAGATCTTCCGCTACCAACTCTTGTTTTCGTCGATCCGGGCGCAGATCAAGCGTTTGCGCCACCCGCGCGGGATTTTCACGGTGCGGTATGACGGCAAGAAGGTGACGGATGACACGCTGAGTTCGGTCATGTCGTTTTTCGTGTTCTTCACGGTGACGCTCGGGCTTTTGGCTGTGGCGCTGGGGATGACGGGGCTCGATTTCACCACGTCGCTTTCGGGGGCGGCCACGGCGGTGGCCAATATCGGCCCCGGCCTTGGCGATATCATCGGACCGGCGGGAAATTTCGCACCGCTCAACGACACGGCGAAATGGATATTGATCTTCGCGATGTTGATCGGGCGGCTTGAGCTTTTGGCCGTGTTCGTGATCCTGACGCCGCAGTTCTGGAGGGGATGAGGCGGGGATCGCGTATTTTGCGCATGAAAAAGGCCGGGGGCAATGCCCCGGCCTTTTCTTTTGTCTTCGAGAAGGGCCTCAGTCCCAGCAGCTTACCAACACGGTCATGCCGGTGGCCTTGCGGGTCATGTCCTCGGGGGTCATGGCGGCGCCGAGCGGGGCGGGGGTGATCGTGATCCCGGCGCTGTCCAGCGCGGATTTGAGCGCGGCGGAGGAGATGGCAAAGCTCACGTCGCCGGGCAGTTTCTTAGCACCCTCCGCCGCATTGGGCAAAAGCATCCCGAGCACCGACCCGTCGGCGGCAAAGACCGGGCCGCCCGCGTCGCCGGGCAGGGGGGCAAGCGCGAGACGCTTGATATCAGGTTCGCCGGAGAGGCCCTTGATATCGGCCAGCGTGCCGAAGGTCATCGTCGGCGCACCGAGCAGGCCCTCGTAGGAATAGCCCGAGACGGCCACCTCGGTTTGCAGGCGGGCATCCCCGTCCAGCAGCGTGGCGTGGCCCTGCGGCGCGAGAGGGCTTTCCGGGCGCAGGATGGCGATGCCGGTGGCGGCGTCCGCCGAGACGAGGGCCGCGTCATAGTCAGTATCGAGGGTGATGCGGCCACAGTTCTGAACCCCCTCGGTGGTGGTCAGGACAGTGCCCTCGGCATCGACGTAAAAGCCCGAACGCGACAGGCGGGGGCGGCGGATCTCGAGCCCGGCGACGAGGTCTATATTCTGTTCCGCGTTGCTACCGGCGGCGGGGTCGAGCACGCCGGGCAGGCGTTTGAAGGAGGCGCGCATCTCGTCGAGGATACGGGTGCGGCGTTCCTCGTCACCGGCGGGCCAGACGAGGGTAAAGCCCTTGATGCGTCCGTTTTCGAGGCTGGCCTCGGTCTGCGAGATGATCTCGGCATTCTGGCCGATGAGGGTAAAGCTGCGGTCCTTGCGCGAGCGGTCGCCATTGGGCGGGACGATCTCGAGGGTCTGCATGATGTCATAGAGGCCGAAGAGCGTATTCTGATCGCCCTCCTGCGAGATCAAAAGCACCTTGGCCGGGATGTCGCCGGTCGAGTCGTAATGGACGAAGGGGTATTCCTCCTTGCCGCGGGCGACGACGCCCATGGGCAGCACCATCTCGATACCGGCGCCGCTGTCGGCCACGTCGCGCAGGCCCATGCCTTCGAGCACGGCATAATATTGGTTGCGCAGCGCCTCGCGTTGCCGCGTGGTCAGGACGCCGGTCGCATCATAGCCGTTGTCGCGCTGCCATGCGGCCATGGAGCCGCGGGTGCCGCGACCGAAAGCCCCGTCGATGGCGGCGTTATAATAGCCCGCCCATTGCAGGTAGATCTGGAGCTGCTTGCGCTCATCTGCGGTCAGGCGCGCCTCGCTGGCGCGGGCCTGGCGCGGGGTTTCGTCGATGAGCTGTGGCTCTGGGGGGGTGTCCTGCACCATTTCGGGCTCAGGCTCGGAGGTGGTCTCGGTGGTTTGGGGCGTGATCCGGGGCGCGGTGCCGGTCGGCCAGATGCGTTGGCCGAAGGCCTCGCGCGTTACCACGTAGGAATCGCGGGGAATACGACCTTGGGCGCGCAACTGGCGCAGTTGGGTTTGGGCTGTGTCGGGGTCAAACGGTCCGATGGCCACCGCATACCAGCCATTGCCGAGCGCAAAGCCGTTCACGTCCGGTGTCGACTGGGCGTAGATCTGCGCGCGCCGGGTTGCGACGGTCAGGCTCGGGTGGGCTTCGATCTGAAGCCAGGAGTCGGTGTCATTTGCTTGGGCGAGGACGGATTGAACCGATACGAAGACAAAAAGAAAAACCGGTAGAAAAATGCGGATCATGTGGTTGGATGTCCCTGGAGGTCTTGATTCACGTGGCTATTAACAATGTTTAGCAGATGGGGCCATTCTTGCATCCCTATTTTACCCGCAGGCGTGATTGACCCCGGACCCGTGTCGGCATAGGTAAAACTCGCATTTTCCAAAGGGCAGGGCCATGGCGACATCGGACGACAAACCGCGCAGCTTCCAGGAGATCATCTTGCGGCTTCAGAATTACTGGGCCGAGAAGGGCTGTGCCGTGATGCAGCCTTATGACATGGAGGTCGGTGCAGGCACGTTCCACCCGGCGACGACGCTGCGCTCTCTCGGGTCGAAACCGTGGGCGGCGGCCTATGTGCAGCCCTCGCGCCGCCCGACGGACGGGCGCTATGGCGAAAACCCGAACCGCCTCCAGCATTATTACCAGTACCAGGTTCTCATCAAACCCAGTCCGCCGGATTTGCAGGCGCTCTATCTTGGCAGTCTCGAGGCGATCGGGATCGACATGGATCTGCACGATATCCGCTTTGTCGAGGATGACTGGGAAAGCCCGACGCTTGGTGCGTGGGGGCTTGGCTGGGAAGTGTGGTGCGACGGCATGGAAGTCTCGCAGTTCACCTATTTCCAGCAGGTCGGTGGCCATGATTGTCACCCGGTCTCGGGCGAGTTGACCTATGGTTTGGAACGGCTGGCGATGTATGTGCTTGGCATTGACCACGTGATGGACATGCCGTTCAACGCCCCGGATGCGCCCATCGCGCTCAAATATGGCGATGTGTTCCGCCAGACCGAGCAGGAATACAGCCGTTGGAATTTCGACGTGGCCAATACCGATGTTCTCTTGAAACAGTTCGAAGAGGCCGAGGCGGAATGCGAGAAAATCCTCGCCGAGGATCATGTCGATCCCAAGACGGGCAAGCGAATCGTTATGGCGCATCCGGCCTATGACCAGTGCATCAAGGCGAGCCATCTCTTTAACCTGCTCGATGCGCGCGGCGTGATCTCGGTTACCGAGCGGCAGGCCTATATCGGGCGGGTGCGCGCGCTGGCCAAGCAATGCGCGGATGCCTTCGTGCAGACCGAAGCCGGGGGATATGTGGCGTGACCGGAAAAATCATCGCGGGTCTGATTGTCGTGATCTCCCTCATCGCCGGGGCGGCGATCTATTACCTGCAGGTCTATGCGTTCTATGAGCCGGTCAAGGCGACGGGCACGGATGATGTGCAGTTGACAGTGATGGCCACCGGCGCGCCGGAGCCGATCCTGTATGAGGATTTCGAGGCGATCAACGCCGACTCCAGCCCGATCCGCTTTCGAGCCTGTTTCACCACGACACAGTCGCTTGCCATGATGAGCGAGACCTATGAACCCTATGAGGGTGCGGTGCCGCTTGTCGCGCCGGGCTGGTTCGACTGTTTCGATGCCAAGGAAATCGGGGGCGCGCTCGAACGTGGCGAGGCCATCGCGTTTCTTGGCGAGGAAAATATCGAATACGGGATCGACCGCGTTGTCGCGGTCCTGCCGGACGGGCGCGGATTCGTCTGGCAACAGATCAACCATTGCGGCGAGGTCGTGTTTGACGGCCAGCCCGCCCCCGAAAACTGCCCGCCCAAACCGGAAGGCTACTGACCCATGCCCGATCTTCTGATTGAACTCTTTTCCGAGGAAATCCCCGCCCGCATGCAGGCCAAGGCGGCGGATGATCTGCGCAAGCGCGTCACCGACGGTCTTGTCGAGGCGGGGCTGACCTATGCGGGGGCAAAGGCGTTCTCGACGCCGCGCCGGCTGACGCTGGCGATCGGGGGGCTTCTTGCCGAAAGCCCGACCGTGCGCGAAGAGCGCAAGGGGCCGAAAGTTGGCGCGCCGGAGAAGGCGATCGAGGGGTTCCTTCGGGGGGCGGGCGTGAGCCGGGATGCCCTTGAGGAACGCGAGACGCCGAAAGGCGCGGTCTATTTTGCCACCATCACCAAGCCGGGCCGTCCGGCGGCGGAGATCGTGGCCGAGGTCCTTGAGGATACGGTGCGCAATTTCCCTTGGCCCAAGTCGATGCGCTGGGGCGCGGGGAGCCTGCGCTGGGTGCGGCCGCTGCATTCGATCCTTTGTATCCTCAGCGACGAGGCGGGCGCCAGCGTGGTGCCGCTCGAGATTGACGGGATCAAGGCGGGCGACACCACCGAGGGCCATCGTTTCATGGGGTCGGGGCGGTTTGCCGTAGCGAATTTCGAGGATTACGAGACCAAGCTCAAGCGCGACAAGGTGATCCTGTCGGCGGATGAGCGGGCCGAGCATATCTGGAACGATGCGACCAACATGGCATTTGCGCAAGGTATGAAGCTTGTCGAGGATCAGGGGCTTTTGAAGGAAGTCGCGGGGCTTGTGGAATGGCCGGTCGTCCTCATGGGGGATATTGCCGAGGATTTCCTTGGCCTGCCGCCGGAAGTCTTGCAGACCTCCATGAAGGAGCATCAGAAGTTCTTTTCGGTGAAGAACCCGAAGACGGGGCGGATCGAGAGGTTCGTGACCGTCGCCAACCGCGAGACCGCCGATCATGGCGCGACGATCCTTGCGGGGAACCAGAAGGTTCTTTTCGCGCGTCTTTCGGATGCGAAATTCTTCTGGGAGAATGATTTGCGTGTGGCCAAGGAAGGCGGGCAGCCGTGGCTTGAGAGCCTTGCCAATGTGACCTTCCACAACAAGCTTGGCACGCAAGGCGCGCGGATCGAGCGGATCGCGGGGCTGGCTCGTGAATTGGCCGAGGTGGTCGGCGCGGATGCGGATGTGATCGAACAGGCGGCACGGTTTGCCAAGGCGGACCTGTCGTCGGAAATGGTCTATGAATTCCCCGAGCTTCAGGGCCTCATGGGGCGCTATTATGCCGAAGCCGCCGGGTTCCCGGACGCGGTCGCGGCGGCGGCGGAAGAGCATTATTCGCCCCTTGGCCCGTCCGATGATGTGCCGAGCGCGCCTGTGTCCGTTGCCGTGGCGCTGGCCGACAAGCTCGATACGTTGACGGGGTTCTGGGCGATCGACGAGAAACCCACGGGCTCGAAAGACCCGTTCGCCCTGCGCCGTGCGGCGCTTGGGGTGATTCGGCTGGTGCTTGAGAACGACCTGCGGATGAACCTCGACAAGTATTTCGATCTTCAGCTTTTGCGCCACGAGATCGCGCAGAACGGCGATGGCGGCGTGGCCGAGGCGCTCATGGAGGATATGGGCAGGGAAATTGCCGAGCATGGCGTGTTCGGTGCGGCGGTGCGCACGGTGCTGGACACGTTTGACGGGGATTTGCCCAAGCATCTCGAAGAGATCAAGGAGCGACTTCCGGATACGTCGCGCGATCTTCTCGGGTTTTTCCATGATCGCCTCAAGGTGCACCTGCGCGATGAGGGCATTCGCCATGACGTGATCGACGCTTGCCTTGAGATGCCGGGTAATGACGATCTCAATCTCCTTGTGAAACGGGCCGAGGCGCTGGGCGCGTTCCTGGCCACGGAGGATGGCGAGAACCTCGTCCAAGGCTTCAAGCGCGCCAACAATATCCTGACCCAGGCCGAAGAGAAGGACGGGGTCGAATATAGCTTTGGTGCGGATGCGAAATATGCCGAGGACGAAACCGAGACCGCGCTTTTCGAGGCGCTCGGGGTGCAGGCGGGCGTGATCGCGGCAGCCATCGAGGCGGAGGATTTCGCCGCCGCGATGGGGGCGATGGCCGCGTTGCGCGCGCCGATTGATGCGTTTTTCGAGGCGGTGCAGGTCAATGCCGAGAACGCGGTCGTGCGGCGCAACCGTCTCAACCTGCTTGGGCAGATCCGCAAGATTTGCCTCGGGGTGGCCGATCTGACACGTATCGAGGGCTGAATCGCACCAAAGCGCGTTCACGCGGCTTTCGTGAAGGGGAGAGGGCATCTTTCCCTTGCCACGGGGGCCGCTGGGCGTATTCTGCGGGCCTCAAGATGAAGGTGCCGCAGTGCAGCAAGACAATCCCGACCTGACATTCATCACCGCCTCCGCGCCGCTCGCCGCAGAAACGCATGGCGGGCGGGCGAAATGCCTTCAGCGCCTCGTGCGGCTTGACCTGCCGGTGCCGCGCACGGTCGCGCTGTCCTTCGACGAGGTGCATCGGATCGCGCAGGGCGTGACGCCGGACATGGACGCGTTGCTTGCGCCGCTTGATGCGGGGAGCCTGCTCTGTGTGCGGCCCTCGTCGGAAGACCCCGATTGGGGCGGTCCCGGCGCGGTGCTCAATATCGGGATGAACGATGCCCGGCTTGCGACGTTGAGCGCGCAGATCGGGGAGGTGGCGGCGCGCAAGCTCTATGCGCGGTTCATCCAGACCTATTCCGTGCAGGTTGCGCGTCTTGACCCGGACATGTTCGACGATCTCGATCTCGAAGCGGAAGATGTCTGTGATATCGCGCTGGCGGCCTATGAGGACGAGGCGGAAGAACCGTTTCCCCAGAACCCCGCCGACCAGCTTGCCGGGGTGTTGCGGTCGATGGCGCGGGCCTGGGAAGGCACATCCGCGCGGCTTTTGCGGCAGGCCAAGGGGGCGCCGGCGGATGCGGGGCTTGGCCTCGTTGTGCAGGAAATGGTGCTTGGCCTCGGGCGGGGGGAATGTGGTTCGGGTGTGCTGCAACTCGTGAATTCGGTCACGGGCCATCCGCAGATCACCGGCCGCTACATGAGTCAATCGCAGGGGCGCGATGCGCTTTTCGGCGGGGCGGAATCGCTGTTCCTTGAAAAAGACCCGCGGGGGCCATCGCTTGAAGACCTTGCACCGGAAGCGTTCGAGGCGTTGAAGCGCGATGCGGCATTGATGCGGGAGCGTCTGCGCGAGGAAATGCAGATCGAGTTCACCATCGAGAACGGCGCGGTGCATATCCTTGACGGGGTGCGGGTGCAGAGGTCATCGCGGGCGGCGGTGCGGATCGCGGTGCAGCTTGCCAAGGATGGGATCATCCCCAAGGAAGAAGCGCTGATCCGCATCGAGCCGCGGGCGTTGAACGAATTGCTGCACCGGCAGGTCGACCCGGACGCGAAACGCGATGTGGTCGGCACGGGCGTCGCGGCAAGTCCGGGGGCGGCGTCGGGACGAATCGTCTTTACCGCGGCCGAGGCGCAGGCCAGCGCGGCGCGCGGCGAGTCTTGTGTCCTTGTGCGGCGCGAGACGAATCCGGAAGACATTCGCGGCATGCATGCGGCCAGCGCCGTGTTGACCGAGCGCGGCGGCACCACGAGCCACGCCGCCGTGATCGGGCGCGGGCTTGGCCTGCCTTGCGTGGTGGGTGCATCCTCGATCCGGTTCCAGATGCGCAAGAAAGTGATCGTCGCGCCCGATGGGCGAGAGTTCCGAGAGGGCGACATCATCACAATCGACGGCAGCGAAGGCCAGGTGCTTGCCGGGGAACCGCCGATGCTCGAGGCGGCGCTTGACGATGCGTTCCAGGCGCTGATGACATGGGCCGACGAGGCGCGGGATATCGACGTGCGTGCCAATGCCGATACGCCCGCCGACGCGCGCACGGCGCGAAATTTCAACGCCGGCGGGATCGGGCTTTGCCGGACCGAGCATATGTTCTTCGAGGCGGATCGTCTGACCGTGATGCGCGAGATGATCTTTGCCGATGCCGCAGGCGACCGACGCAGCGCGTTGGATCAACTTTTGCCGATGCAGCGCGCGGACTTTACCGAGCTGTTTCGGATCATGGAGGGGATGCCGGTCTGTATCCGCCTGTTCGATCCGCCCTTGCACGAGTTCCTGCCGAGCGAACGCACCGGGCTGCGCGACCTGGCCGAGGCGCTGAACCTGCCCTTGTCGGACGTGACGCGCCGGGTCGAGGCGCTTGAGGAATACAACCCGATGTTGGGAATGCGGGGCGTGCGCCTCGGGATCACGGTGCCGGAAATCTACGACATGCAGGCGCGGGCGATCTTCGAAGCGACGATCGACGCGAGCCGCGATGGCGATCCCGTGGTGCCGGAGATCATGATCCCGCTGGTGAGTGCCAAGCGCGAGGTCGAGTTGGTCAAGACGCGGGTCGACGCGGTGGCGGCGGCGGTGCGCACCGAGAAGGGAGTCGATTTCGACTATCGTCTCGGAGTCATGGTCGAAACGCCGCGTGCCGCGCTTCGGGCCGAGGATATCGCCCCGCATTGCCATTTCTTCAGCTTCGGCACCAACGACCTGACGCAGATGACGTATGGCCTGTCGCGCGACGATGCGGGGCGGTTCATGTCGACCTATGTGCAGCAAGGGGTCTTTCCGGAAGACCCGTTCCACACCCTCGATACCGATGGCGTGGGCGAATTGCTCACCCTTGGGGCCGAGCGCGGACGTAAGGGCCAGCCGGGCCTGACGCTATCCGTGTGTGGAGAGCATGGCGGCAGTCCCGAATCGATTGCGTTTTGCCGAAAGGCCGGGATCGACTATGTGTCCTGCTCGCCTTTCCGGGTGCCCGTGGCGCGGCTGGCTGCTGCACAATTGGCCATTCGCGACAAGATCGGGTCATCTTCGTAAAAAATTTAACGGTATATTGAAATTATTCTTGCGTTCTTTGGCGAAACGGGCCGCGGGGTGGACAGGCGTGACTTGTTTCTTTATGAGGCCCGGATGCTCGGACGGGGAGGACCGTTGCCACAACGAGTATGAGGCTGATATGAAACTGATGACCACCGCTGCCCTGAGCCTGGCCCTGAGTGCCGGGATGGCAATGGCCGAGGCCCCTGCGCGGGTCAGCACGAAGAGCGAAGCCACTGCCTCCCAGACGCAGAAATTCACCTTTGGAAGCATCTTCAAGGACATGTTCGCGCCCAAGCGGGACGCGGTTCCTTCGCAGATCAGCTATAGCCGTTCCTGGATTGATGCGCGGCCGGAGGTCAAGACGACCGACGCGCAATGGCAATGCCTTGCCGAGGCGCTTTATTTCGAAGCGCGCGGCGAGACCGTCAAGGGGCAATTCGCCGTGGCCGAGGTTATCATGAACCGCGTGGACCATGGGGCGTATCCCGACTCGCTTTGTGGGGTCATCAACCAGGGGACCGGGCGGAAATATCAATGCCAGTTCACCTATACCTGTGATGGCATCGCCGAGAAGATCCACGAGCCGGACGCGTATGAGCGCGTTGGCAAGATTGCCCGGCTTGTGATCGACGGCGCGCCGCGGGTTCTGACGGATGGCGCCACGCATTATCACACCAAGGCCGTGAACCCGAAATGGGCCCGCAGCTTCCCGCGCACGGCGACGATCGGTGTGCATCACTTCTATCGCCAGCCGACGCGTCTTTCGCAGAAGAAATGATCGCGGCAGATTTGCCGGAAGGGAGGCCCGCGCGATGCGGGCCTTTTGTTTTGGATAGCGGGTCTCTATGACGCGAAATTGCGCGCACCTGCCGCCTATGTCCTGTTCCCGGTTGGCCGGAGCGCATAGTGTGGCGCGAAACGAAGACCGGGAGAGCCCGAAATGACAAATGAAGTCCGCCTTGCCTTTGCGCATCCCTCCGAACGCGCCGAGGCGACAGCCGACGAGCCGCTCGACCGGATTTCGCTTCGCGATCATGTTGTCGAGGTCGAGATCGGCGCCTTCCAGGCCGAGCGTGGCACGACCCAGCGCGTGAGTTTCAATGTCGTGGTCGAAGTGCGTCCGCTGACCGGGCCGGTCGAGGATGACGTGGATCGCATCCTGTCCTACGACAAGGTCACCGAAGCCATCGCATACGAGCTTGCGGCGGAGCGGCTCAACCTGCTTGAGACATTGGCGGACCGGATCGCGGAGCGCATCCTTTTGGAGCCGCAGGCGGTGCGTGTCTTCGTGCGCATCGAAAAGCTTGATCGGGGGCCGGGGGCGCTCGGGGTCGAGATCGTGCGGTCGCGGGCGGTTGTGCACCCCATGTTGCACGAGGATGAAAAACCACACCCGCGCGTGGTCTATCTCTCGAACGCGGCGATGATGTCGGAGAACCTGTCCGGGTGGATCGACCAGCTTGCCTCGGAAGACGTGCCGCTTATTTTCTGCGTTGGTGCGCCGGACAGCCCGGCCCCGAAGACGGGGCACGCCATGACCCAGCGCCGGATCGACCTTCTTGCCATAGAGCAGAACGCCTGGGTCCTGGCGTCGCGGGACGAGCGCTGTGTGGTTGTCAATACGCGCACCGAGCTCGATTGGGCGATGAAGAATGGCCAGATCTGTGTTTGGGCTCCGTCGAAAATCGTCCTGGATGCGGTGGATGGACCAAGTTCAAACCCGAGCGACACGGTGGCGCTTGCGCTTTGGTTTGCTGAGGTGATGGAGGCGCGGCGCCTGATTGCCATCGGGGAGCGCCTGCCCGAGGAGACGGATATTCCGACGCGGTCGGTGTCGATTGAACGGCGCGCGCTTTAAGTTTCAGCTTTGAAACGAAGGCGGCGGGAGCCTGCCGAAAGGGCGCATGCAGCGCTTGCCAAGCCGTGTTCAAAAGACCATTGAGTGCCCATGAAGATCTACTATCGAGCGATACCGCAGACCGACAAGGCGCGTCCGGACGGGGCGCGGCACCTGGCGGGGGGATGGACATGGTTCAGCCATGTCGAGCTTTTGAGCCGCGAGGCGCCGCCGCGTGTGGTGCCCGTCTCGGAGGTGCCGGAGGATGTGCTTGCGACGCTCACCACGCCGCGCGCCGCGATCGGGCCGCTCGATATGACGCGCCCGCAGATCATGGGCATTCTCAACGTCACACCGGACAGTTTTTCGGATGGCGGGGCGCATGATGCGCCCGAGGCGGCCGTGGCGCGTGCCCGCGAGATGGCGGCGCAGGGCGCGACATTGATTGATATTGGCGGCGAGAGCACCCGGCCCGGCGCGGTCGAGATCCCGGTGGAGGAGGAAATCCGCCGCACCGCCCCCGTGATTGCCGACATGTCCAAGGCGCTTGACGTGCCGATCAGCATCGACACGCGCAAGGCCGCCGTTGCGGGCGAGGCGCTCGGTGCGGGGGCGATGATGGTCAATGACGTGGCGGGGTTCACCTTTGATCCCGATCTGGCCCCCCTGTGCGCGGCGCGCGCTGTGCCGGTCTGTGTCATGCATGCCCAGGGCGACCCGCAGACCATGCAGGACAATCCGCAATACGCGGATGTCCTTCTTGACGTGTATGATTTTCTCGAAGAGCGGATCACGGCGCTTGAGGCCGCGGGCATCCCGCGTGCGGCGATCGTGACCGATCCGGGGATCGGGTTCGGCAAGACGATGGCGCATAACCTCGCGCTCATGGCACGGCTGAGCCTGTTTCACAGCCTTGGCTGTCCGATCCTTCTCGGTGCGAGCCGCAAGGGGTTCATCAAGGTGATTGGGCGCGCCCCCGAGCCGGAAAAGCGCGTCGGAGGGTCTGTCGCCGTGGCGCTCGAAGGCATTGCGCAGGGGGCGCAGATTGTAAGGGTGCATGACGTGGAAGAGACGCGTCAGGCGGTTGATTTGTGGAAAGCCGTGACAACGGGAGAGTACGATGGGACGTAAGTTTTTTGGCACAGATGGTGTGCGGGGTCGGGCCAATACCTATCCGATGACCGCCGAGATGGCGCTTCGGATCGGGGCTGCCGTGGGACGGTATTTCCGCAACGATGGCACCAATAACCACCGCGTGGTGATCGGCAAGGACACCCGGCTGTCAGGCTATATGTTCGAAAACGCGCTCACCGCCGGGCTGACCTCGACGGGCATGAACGTCTTGTTGCTTGGACCGGTGCCGACGCCGGCGGTCGGGCTTTTGACTTCGTCGATGCGGGCCGATCTCGGGGTGATGATCTCGGCCAGCCACAACCCGGCAGAGGACAACGGGATCAAGTTCTTTGGCCCCGACGGGTTCAAGCTTTCGGATGATGTGGAACGCGAGATCGAGGCGCTTATCGAATCCGGCGTCGAACCGGTACAAGCCAGCAATATCGGCCATGCCTTGCGGATCGACGATGGCCGTTTCCGTTATATCGAGCGCGTGAAATCCTCGCTTCCGGCGTCTTTGCCGCTAGGGGGGATGAAGGTGGTGATCGACTGTTCCAACGGGGCCGCGTATCGCGCCGCCCCCGAGGCGCTTTGGGAGCTTGGGGCCGAGGTTATCCCCGTCGGCGTGGCGCCGGACGGGCATAATATCAACCGGGGCTGTGGCTCGACCCATCCCGAGACAGCGGCGGCGGCGGTGGTCGCGCATGGTGCGGATGTCGGGATTTCCCTTGATGGGGATGCCGACCGCGTGATGATCATCGACGAACACGGGCAGGTGGCCGATGGCGATCAGATCATGGCGCTGTTCGCGAGCCGCTGGGCCGAGGCCGGTCGGCTCAAGGGCGGCGCGCTCGTGGCGACGGTGATGTCGAACCTTGGCCTGGAGCGGTTCCTTGAAGGCAAGGGGCTTCGGCTTGAGCGGACCGCGGTCGGGGATCGCTATGTCGTTGAGCGGATGCGGACAGGTGGGTTCAACCTTGGCGGCGAACAATCGGGGCATATCGTGATGACCGATTACGCAACGACGGGCGATGGTCTCATGGCCGGGGTGCAGTTTCTTGCGGCCATGGCAGAGACCGGGCGCAAGGCGTCGGAACTGGCGCGGAATTTCGAAACCGTGCCGCAGATGCTCAGGAACGTGCGTTTCGCGGCGGGGCAGGCACCGCTTGAGGCGGCCAGCGTGCAGGCGGTGATCCGTGCAGCAGAAGCGGATCTGGACGGCAAGGGGCGGCTTCTCATCCGCAAATCCGGGACGGAACCGCTCGTGCGGGTGATGGCGGAGTGCGAAGATGCCGGGCTTCTTGAGAAAACCGTCGACGGGATCGTTGCCGAGCTCGAAGCCGCGCTCTAGGGCTGGGTGCGGGCGAAGAGCCGGGCCAGTGCGCCATATTGGCTTAGCCCGACCCCTGCGAGGATCAGCACTAGCGCGAGCAACAGGCTTGCCGGGAGTGGTTCGCCAAGGAGTAGCGCCCCGAGGATCACGGACCAGAGCGGCACCTGGTAGTTGGTCAGGCTCATGAAGGTTGGCCCGGCGGTGCGGATCACGAGGACGCGCAGGAAATTGGCGGCGGCGGTTTGCACAGCGCCAAGCACGACGAGCACGGCGAGGGTCTGGCGGTCGGGCATGGGCGGCGGGCCTTCGCGGAGCCAGGCGGCGGGGATGACCACGCACGCGCCGATAATCAAGAGCACGGTTGCAAGGCCGATGGCATCAACCGAGGGCAGGCGGCGCACAAGGACGGAACTCAGTGCATAGCAGCCCGCGGCCCCGATACAGGCAAGCCGGCCAAAGGTCTCGAAGGGGATACCGGTGCTGACGAAGGCCTGTCCGCCAATGAGGACCACGACGCCCAGGAAGCCGAGCAGGAAGCCGAGGGATTTGCGCGGAGTGAGGCGCTCTCCGGGCACGAGGAAATGTGCCAGCGGCAGGACGATCAGGGCGACTGCGGCCATGCAGACGCCGGCAAAGCCGGAGGTCACGTATTGCTGCCCCCAGCTCAAGAGCATGAAGGGCACGGCGGAACTCAGCGTGCCGATGATCATCACCGTGGTCCATGTGCCGGGACGTGTCTCGGCAAAGAGCACCCAGCCCCGTGCGCCCCAGATGGCGGTCATCAGGAGCGCGGCAAATGTGATGCGGGCCGCGGCGAGCCAGAAGGGGGTGATCCCTTCGAGCGCCACTTCGATGAACAGAAAGCTCGCCCCCCAGACAAAGCCGAGGATGGCAATCATGAGCCAGCTGGCACGCGTGATCTGGGGGTGGTCCATCGGTCAGGAGAGGACGGAGCGCGCCAGAGAGGCGAAAAGCGCGCCATGCGCCAGCGTCACGGCGATCCCGGCGAGCTTCCATCCCAAGGGCGTCGGGATGCCAGGTTTGGAACGGATCACGGCATAGGTCAGGACCAGTTGGTAGAGCGTCAGCAGCGCCCAGACCAGCGCCGGGATGATGCGCGGGATGGGCAGCACGACAAGGATCGCGACGAAGGGTTGATGGAACAGGGCGGTGCCGTAATTGCCCGCCCAGAAGGTTTCGCCCGTGGGCAGCTTGCCCTTGAGGAGCGCCGAGAACCATGCCGGGGTGAATATCCTTGGTTTGTTGGCGGTGTCGTCCGTCATGGGGCTCTCCTTCGGTCGCGGCGACATTGGCGGGAAATGCGGGGAGGGGCAAGGTTCTTGCGCAAAGAACATTCGGCGGGGATACTCGGTCAGGATATTTTGATTGAAAGGTGCATTATGCGTATTGGAAAGATGTCTTTATTGGCGGCTGCGGCCGTCTTGATGACGAGTGGTGCGGCGATGGCCGATATGTCGGTCAAGCTCAAGGGCGGCTGGGACGGCAAGAAGGTTCCGGACGGGCAGCAATGCACGCTTTTCGGCGGCAAGGGCAAGACGCCGCCCATGTCGGTGAGCGGGTTGCCTGCGGGGACGGTCTGGGTCTACGTGGAGTTCAACGACCGCGATTATGGCCCGCTGTCGCGCAATGGCGGGCATGGGACCATCGGGTATCCGGCCAAGGGATCGTCGGCGGATCTATATGCGGTGCCGGGCCTCAGGGGGAGCCTTCCGGGCAATGCCCGCGTGATCGCCAAGGCGCGCAGTTCGGGCAAGTATAAATCCGATGGCTACCTGCCGCCCTGTTCCGGCGGGCGGGGCAATCGCTATGAGGCGGTGATCAAGGCCGTGTCGTCCAGCGGCAAGGTGCTTGAGAAGGTTCGGGTTCCGATCGGGCGCTACTAACGCGTTGGTCTAACAGAAAAAGGCGCCCCGAGCGGGGCGCCTTTCCAGTTTGCGGAACGGGTCCGCGAACCGCTTAGTTTTTCTCTTTGTCGACCATCTTGCCGGCAGAGATCCACGGCATCATGTCGCGGAGTTTCTGGCCGACCTGCTCGATCTGGTGCTCGTCGTTCATGCGGCGGGTGCCTTTGAAGAAGGGCTGGCCAACGGCGTTTTCCTGCATGAAGTCACGCACGAACTTGCCGGTCTGGATGTCGGTCAGGATGGCCTTCATCTCTTTCTTGGTCTGCTCGTAGGGCAGGACGCGCGGACCCGAGACATACTCGCCATATTCGGCGGTGTTCGAGATCGAGTAGTTCATGTTCGCGATGCCGCCTTCATAGATCAGGTCGACGATGAGCTTTACCTCGTGCAGGCATTCGAAATAAGCCATTTCCGGCGCGTAACCGGCTTCGACCAGGGTTTCGAAGCCCATGCGGATCAGTTCCACGAGACCGCCGCAGAGCACGGCCTGTTCGCCGAAGAGGTCGGTTTCGCATTCTTCGCGGAAGTTGGTCTCGATGATGCCCGAGCGGCCGCCGCCGATGGCGGAGCAGTAGGACAGGCCGATTTCGAGCGCCTTGCCGGTCGCGTCGGTGTCAACGGCCACGAGGCAGGGCACGCCGCCGCCCTTGGTATATTCGCCGCGCACGGTATGGCCGGGCCCCTTGGGGGCCATCATGATGACGTCGATGCCTTCTTTGGGCTCGATCAGACCGAAATGGACGTTCAGGCCGTGGGCAAAGGCAATGGCCGCGCCGGGCTTGATGTTGTCGTGGACGTATTTCTTGTAGGTCTCGGCCTGAAGTTCATCGGGCATGGTGAACATGATGAGGTCACACCAGGCCGCCGCTTCGGCGATGCCCATGACCTTGAGGCCTTCGGCTTCGGCTTTCTTGGCCGAGGCCGAGCCTTCGCGGAGCGCGACGACAACGTTCTTGGCGCCCGAGTCGCGCAGGTTCAGCGCGTGGGCGTGGCCCTGCGAGCCATAGCCGAGGATGGCCACTTTCATGTCCTTGATCAGGTTGATGTCGCAATCGCGATCGTAATAAACGCGCATGTCTACGCTCCTATGTGTCTAAGTGATGGAGGCATCATAGGCGGGGCGGGGGGAAAGACGAGTCGTGAAGCGCATGAAAAATCTGGAAAATACGCCGTTTCTATTCGTCAATATCCATGTTAGTGGGTAAATCATGCTTGATGATCTCGACAGGCGCATTCTGCGTCATATGCAGGCGGAGCCAGACCTGCCCTTGCCGGAACTGGCCGATCGCCTGACGCTCACCGCGTCGCGCCTGTCGCGGCGGGTTGAGAAGCTGCGCGAGGCGGGGATATTGCGCGGTGTGCGGGCGGTCGTGGATTGGCGGGCGATAGGCTATGAGGTCGAGGTCAGCCTGCGCATGACCCTCGACAAGACCAATCCGCGCGCCTTTGACGAATTCCTTGCCGCCGCGCGGGAGATCCCGGAGGTCATCGAGATCCAGACATTTCTTGGCCGTGTCGACGTGCGCCTTTCGGTCATTGCGCGGGACATGCCGCATTATCAGAATATCTACCGTGACCAGATCCTGACCCTGCCGCATATCGCGGATATCGAAACGCTCATGCATGTGGCGCGGATCAAATCAGACGAGACCTTACCGATATGAGCGATCTGGACGATATCGACCGAGGGTTAATTTTAGCTTTAGCCACCGACGCGACCCAGACGGCGGGGGCCTTGGGGCGGAAATTCGGCCTCAGCCAACCGGCGACATGGCGGCGGATTAAGCGGCTTTATGAGGCGGGTATTCTCAAGGGGCGCAAGCTTGATCTCGACGCGGAAAAGCTCGGGTTCGGGGTCACGGTGTTCCTGGGCGTGAAACTTGCCACCAAGGGGCGCGTGTCGCTTGAGGATTTCGAGCGCGCGGTGAGCGCCATTCCAGAGGTGCAGACGGTCGAGCATATCCTCGGACTTTATGATTACCGCCTGCGGGTCACGGCGCGGGATATCTCGGACTTTGAGCGGGTCTTGCGACGGCGCATCATGACCCTGCCGGGGGTGGGGAACGTGGAGGCCAACGTGCTTTTGAGCGAGGAGCGCAGGCCGGGGCCTCTCTAGTTGCCTTTGCGGGGGGATCGGGATAGCTCTTTTCCAAACAAGGAGAGAAGGCATTCCCAATGACCAGCGCAGTTGACCCCAACGGATTGGACGAATTTTCGGTCGTGTTCACGGACCGGTCCCTGAACCATATGTCCAAGGCATTCCAAGAGGTTATGTGCGATATCTCGGGGATGTTGAAAGAGGTTTACAACGCCGATGGCGTGGCCTTGGTCCCCGGCGGCGGCACCTATGGCATGGAGGCCGTGGCGCGGCAGTTTGCGCGCGATGCCAAGACATTGGTGGTGCGCAACGGGTGGTTCTCCTATCGCTGGAGCCAGATATTCGAGGCCGGGGCCTTTGCCGCCGAGAGCACGGTGATGAAGGCGCGGCAGACCGGCAATGACGTGACCGCGCCCTTTGCGCCGGCGCCGATCGAAGAGGTTGTGGCGAAGATCCACGAGGACAAGCCGGACGTGGTTTTCGCGCCGCATGTGGAAACCTCGGCGGGGGTGATCCTGCCGAAGGATTATATCACCGCGATGGCGGGTGCGGCGCATGAGGTTGGGGCGCTGATGGTGCTGGATTGTATCGCCTCGGGTTGTGTCTGGGTCGATATGAAGGCGACGGGCGTCGATGTGTTGGTGTCGGCGCCGCAGAAGGGCTGGAGCGCGTCGCCGTCGGCGGGGCTTGTGATGATGTCGGACAAGGCGTTGAAAATGCTTGATGAAACCGCATCCGATAGTTTCGCGCTCGACCTGAAGAAATGGTATTCGATCATGCAGGCCTACGAGGCTGGCGGCCATGCCTATCACGCGACGATGCCGACGGATGCGCTTCGGGCGTTTCGCGACACGATGGTTGAAACCAGGGAGTATGGGTTCGAGAAACTGCAAGAGGCGCAGTGGGCGCTGGGTAATTCCGTGCGCGACATGCTCGCCGAGAAGGGCGTAAAAAGCGTTGCGGCTCAAGGGTTTGGTGCGCCGGGCGTGGTCGTGAGCTATACCAGCGATCCCGGTGTTCAGAACGGATCGAAATTCGCGGCGGAAGGTATGCAGATTGCCGCCGGTGTGCCGCTTGCCTGTGATGAGCCGGAGGGGTTCATGACCTTCCGTCTGGGCCTTTTCGGGCTGGACAAGCTCTATGATGTCGAGGGCACGCTGGGCCGTTTGAAGACGGTGCTCGACAAGGTTCTCTGAGCAGAGGTTAACGGCGATTCCAACGTCGGTATCACGTCGGTATTACGTCGGTGCGAATTGTGGCAGGGCGGGTTCGTTAACCTGCGGGTGCAAGCGATTTCGAAATCGCTTGGCCCAAGGATTTTCGAAAATCCTTGGCTCTAGCGGATGCCGAGCCCCATTTGCATCAGCGTCTTGCGCACCGGCGAGAGCGCGTAGAGCGCGTTGAGGCCGAAGGCGCGGGCGTCGCGCAGCGGACGGGCCGAGACCATCGAAGCGCGGTTGAGCATGTCGATGCCCTTGACGCGCAGCTTGACCTCGGCAAAGCGCTTGCGGTGATAGGTTTCGAGCATGGCGCGCGACCCGAGGTCACCGGGCGCGGATTTGGCGAGATCGAGGAGGGTTCGCATGTCGCCAAGAGACATGTTGAGCCCCTGCGCGCCGATGGGCGGGACCACGTGCGCGGCCTCGGCCACGAGGGCGAGGCGTTCGCCGTAGAGGCGTTCGGCGGATTGCGAGATGATCGGCCAGAGCGTGCGGCGCGAGGCCAGCGTCAGGGGGCCGAAGAGGCCGGTGCTGCGCGCGGTCATTTCAGCCTCAAATTCTGCAATGTCCAGTTGGGACAATTCCACAGCGCGGGAGGCGCGTTCCATCCACACCACGGCGGAGGAGGGTTTGCCCTCGCAATCGGGCAGCGGCACGAGGGTAAAGGGGCCGCCGGAGCGGTGCACCTCGGTCGAGACGTTCTCATGCGGGATCGGGTGGGTCACGGCGAAGGCGAGGGCCTTCTGGCCGTAGCGCGTCGTGTGGACGCCGATGCCTGCGGTTTCGCGCATGGGTGAGGTGCGGCCATCGGCGGCGATCACGAGCCGGGCCGTTGTCCGGGTGCCGTCGCAGAGCGACACGATGGCCTTATCGGTGCGGGTCATGAGGCCGGTGGTCGCGGTGCCGAGGCGCAGGTCGACATTTTCCATCTCTTGCAGGCGGGCGAGCATTTCGCGTCGCAAGAGCCAGTTGGGCAGGTTCCAGCCGAAGGGATCGTCGGAAATCTCGGCGGCGACGAATTCCTTGACCAGCCGTGCCTCGGGCAGGTCGCCGCCTGCGTCGATGATGCGCATCACGTCGAGCGGGGCGGCATGGGGGGCGAGGCGGTCCCAGAGACCGGCCTCGTCAAGAAGCGCGCGCGCGGGTTGCAGGAATGCGGTTGTGCGCAGGTCCGCCCCGGCACTGTCGCGGTCGGTGATGGGGGGGGCCGGGTCGACGCATTGGACGGAAAACCCGGCGGCCCCGAAGGCGGCTGCGGCGGTGAGGCCGGCGATTCCGCCTCCGGAAATGAGAATATCGGTTTGGGACTGGATCGTCATCGGCGCGCCTCCTGTGGTCTAACCTAGCGCCCTGCGCCGGGAGGTCCAAGAGGGGTTGTCCGGTCCTTGCCGAAAGGGGCGCCTAGCCCTTGGCGATGGTGATCAGGATCGCATACATGACCGGCACGAAACAGAGCGCCGGAATATAGAGACCGGGGACACCATAGGCATAGATCGCCGAACCCCAAGCCACGAGAACCGCCGCGAGCACGGCGAAGATCGCCTTGACGGTCGTCGGGCTGACCTCGTCGTGATGGGCATCCTTGGCCTCGGTTGCGGCCTCGGTTGCGGCGGTGTTTTCGAGGGTCGGGTCGGTGTCGGTCAGGCTCATTGATGGCTCTCCTTGTCTGAACGTAGGGGGTAGCTAGGAGGCCGGACCCTTGTTGACAACACACATTCCGTTATATGAATGATATGTCGCACCCCTTAGCATGTGAAATGCTCACAGGTGAAGGATGTGGGTCGTCACACGATTTTGCTGAGGAAGGTCGGGAGGTCGTCAGTGTGGTGATGGATATGGTCGCCCTCATGCGGTGTCGGGGCGACATGGACGGTTTTCATGCCCATCTCGTGAGGAACGCGCAGGTTGCGGGGGTCGTCCTCGAACATGGCGGCGCTGTCGGTGCTGACCCCGTCGATGGCGAAGATCGCCTCGAAGGCGCCGCGTTCGGGTTTGGGCAGGAAGCCTGCGTTTTCAATGCCATAGACCGCGTCGAACAGTCCGGTCAGTCCGCGGGCCGCGATCACCCGTTCGGCATAGGGGACGGAGCCGTTGGTATAGACGATACGCCGACCGGGCAGGGCCTTGATCCGTGCGGCAAGATGCGCATCGGGTTCGAGCGGATCGAAGGAGATATCGTGCACGGCATCGAGATAGGGCAGGGGATCGACATCATGTTCGCGCATCAGCCCGGCGAGTGTCGTTCCGTATTTGCGCCAGTAGTGATGCCGGAGGTGATCGGCCTGCGGCGCATCGACGCCCAGCGTGTGCATGACGTAATCCGTCATCCGTGTCTCGATCTGGTCAAAAAGACGCATCTCGGGCGGGTAGAGCGTATGGTCGAGGTCGAAGACCCATGTGGAGACATGGGTGAAATCCTGTTTGGGCATGACAGAGACATAGGCCGGGGACGGGATGTAATCAATGGTGCGCTTGCCACGGGGGAGGCGCCGTGGCTATGCTCGGCAGGTTGGCGCCGAGAGAGCGCGAGAGGGAGAGACATATGTCGCAAGTGAAACCGTCACAGAAAGACGCGTATTCGTTGATTCTCGAGGCGATTGATGTCGGGGTGTTCAAGCCCGGAGACCGGCTTGTCGAGAGCGACCTTGCGGAGCGGTTCGGCGTCTCGCGCACCCCGATCCGCGAGGCGTTGCAACGGCTTGAGACGCAATCCTTGCTGGCCCGCGATGGGCGCAGCCTGATCGTGTCGTCGCTCGATCATAACCAGATGGCCGAGCTTTACGTGGTGCGGGCCGAGCTTGAGGGGCTTGCGGCGCGGCTTGCGGCCCGTCATGCGACCGAGGAAGAGGTGCGGGTGCTGCGCGACATGGTTGCGGAGGATCGCAAGCTGGTGGCCGACCCGGCGGCGCTTGCGCGGGCCAACCGGCGGTTTCACAAGCAGATCCACCTGGCGTCGCATAACCGCTATCTCGTGCAGCAACTCGACCTTGTGCATCGCTCGATGGCGCTCATGGCGACGACTTCGATTGCCGCCGAGGGGCGGGGCGAGGATACGTTGGTGGAGCATGATGCCATCGTGAGCGCGATCGAGAACCGCGACGAGGCGGCGGCCTACAAGGCGCTGCGCGATCATATCTCACAGGCGTTTGTCACCCGTTTGCGCCAGGAGTCGCAGGAGTAGCGGCCACGCCGGGAACGGTCTCTTCGGTGGCCTCGCGGGTTTTGCCATGGGCGGTCTTGTCCCAGTAATAGGGATTGAGCACGAGTTCGTAGAGCGCCTTGTAGGCGGCAAGCGTGGCGAGCGGGAAATAGGCCGCCATCGCGAAAATCCAGGGCAATAGGCCGGTGCGTCGCCAGATCGCGCGGGCGAAGATCACGGTATTGCTCAGCCCGAAGACCAGGAAGAGCGCGGCGGTGCCGGGCGGCGCCACGTCGTCCAGCGGGTTGGAGAACCCGATGGCGCCGGCCCAGAACAGCCAGATCAGCGGCGCGAGCAGGAAATGCGACAGTGTGCAGGCAAAGATCAACTGCAGCCCGAGGAAATGCCACGGCCCCACCTCGCGCAGGAGGCGCAGGGGCGCGCGCATGTGGACGAGCCATGTCACCATGTAGCCCTTGAGCCAGCGCGAGCGCTGTTTGATCCAGGCGCGGGGCTGGTGGTTGGCCTCTTCATGGGTGACGGTCGGGATGAGTTCGGTGCGATAGCCAAAGCGGGAAATGCGAATGCCGAGATCGGCATCCTCGGTCACGTTATGGGCGTCCCAGCCGCCCATCTCTTCGATCGCGGCGCGGCGCAGGAAAAGCGTTGTGCCCCCGAGCGGCACGGGAAGGCCCATGCGGGCAAGCCCCGGCAGGATCACCCGGAACCACGCGGCATATTCGATGGTGAAACAGCGGGAAATCCAGTTGGTCGTCGGGTTGTAGTAATCCAGCACCCCTTGCAGGCAGACCACCTCGGGCGGGGCGGTGGCGAAACCGGCGGCGACGATCTCGAGCTGGTCTGGGGCGGGGGCATCCTCGGCGTCCCATATGCCGATAATATCGCCCCGACAGAAATCCAACGCATAGTTGAGCGCGCGCGGCTTGGTCGTCAGGCCGGAGCCGGCGGGCACCGTCACGATGCGCATCCAGTTGGGCAGGGTGGTGCGGGCGAGGGTCTCGCGGGTGGTAGTGTCCTTTTCCTCGAGCACGAGGATCACGTCGAGCAGGGGTTTGGGATAGGTCAACCGACAGAGGCGCCGGACCAGCGCATGGGCGATTTCCTTTTCCTTGAACAGCGGCACCATGATGGCGATGCGCGGCAGGGGCAGATCGGGGGCGACGCGCCCTGGCGATTTGGCGCGGGCGGCGGTTTCATGGGCAAAGAACGCCGCGAGTTTCATGACCGAGACAGCGGTCAGCGAGAACATGGCCCAGAGGGTCAGCCCGTTGAACAGGGAAAACGGCGCCATGACGACGGCCAGCACGAGCGCGAGGCCGAGCGTCAGGAGGATCAGCGGGCGCAAGGCGCTGCGTTGCCAGCTTCGGCAACTGAAACGTGCGGCGGTGCGGGTCTCGGCGCTTTCGGTGAGGGCCTGGCGGTGCAGGTCCGCGATGGCCTTGTCGATATCCTCCGGCGTTGCCACGACAATGGGGGCATCGCGCAGGGCCTTGGGCAGAAGGGCACGGTTGGCGGCGAGACGGTCCGGTGCGCTGCTGGCGAGGGTGATGCGTCCGGAGCGCAAACGCCACGGAAGCGTGCGCAGGCGCAGGCAGAGATCATGCGGAACCTGTGCGGCGAGGCCGGGATCTGGGGGATCACGACAGAGATCGACGGCCTGGACACCGAGATGGCGGGCCAGCGCATCGCGCCCGGCGGCGGCCGTGATCCAGCCCCGGGCACAGAGCATTTCGATCAGGTGGCTGTCCTGTCGGCGTAGCCATTTGCGGGCAAAGAAGAGCTGCCACGGGGCGATCAGCCCCGCCTCGATCAGCGCGAGGCCGAGCGACAAGGCCCCTTCGCGGGCGGCAACGGGAGCGTCCGGGTCCGTCCTGAGTAATATCTGCGTCATGCGCCCTTCCCTCGACCGGGGCAGAGCATGGGGTGCGACGCCTTAATATCCCGTTAACACGTATGAATCCGTGCGCCGGGAGGCGGGCCCTAGGCGCGCTCGGCCATGTAGGCGGCGAAGCGTTCGAAGAGATAGTAGCTATCCTGCGGACCGGGCGAGGCTTCGGGGTGGTGTTGCACGGAATAGACCGGGCGATCCTTGATCCGTATGCCGCAGTTGGAGCCATCGAAGAGCGAGACATGGGTTTCCATGACGCCCTCGGGGAGGGTCTGGCTATCGACTGCGAAGCCATGGTTCATCGAGGTGATCTCGACCTTGCCGGTCTCGTGGTCCTTGACCGGATGGTTCGCACCGTGGTGGCCGTGGTTCATCTTGACGGTCTTGGCCCCGAGCGCCAGCGCGAGCATCTGGTGGCCGAGACAGATTCCGAAGACGGGCAACTCGGTCTTGAGGATCTCCTGGATCATCGGCACGGCATAGGCGCCGGTCGCCGCCGGATCGCCGGGGCCGTTGGAGAGGAACACGCCATCGGGATTATGGGCGAGCACTTCAGCGGCGGTGGCCGTTGCGGGCAGCACGGTCACGTCGCAGCCTGCCGACGCGAGGCAGCGCAGGATGTTGCGTTTGGCGCCATAGTCGATAGCGACCACTTTGTGCTTGGGGTTTTCCTGGCGGCTATAGCCCTCGGGCCAGGCCCAGCGCATTTCGTCCCAGCGATAGGATTGGGCGCAGGTCACATCCTTGGCGAGGTCGAGCCCTTCGAGGCCGGAAAAGGCGCGGGCCTTCTCGATCAGGGCTTCGATGTCGAAATTGCCGTCCGGGTCATGCGACAGCGCCACGTGCGGCGCACCCTGCTGGCGAATGGCACGGGTCAGGCGGCGGGTGTCGACACCGCCGATGGCGATGCGGCCCCGCGCGGCAAGCCAGTTGGAGAGCGTGTCCGCCGAGCGCCAGTTGGAGGGTTCGGTCGGGTCCCATTTGACGACCATGCCGGAGGCCACCGGCTCGGCGGTCTCGTCATCCTCGGGGGTGACGCCGGTATTGCCGATATGGGGGAAGGTGAAAGTCACGATCTGGCCTGCATAGGAGGGGTCGGTCATGATTTCCTGATAGCCGGTCATCGCGGTGTTGAAGCAGAGCTCGGCCACCGCGTCACCCGTTGCGCCGAAACCGCGCCCGTAAAACACGGTGCCATCGGCAAGAGCAAGGCAGGCAGTGGGTTTGGAATTGGTCTCGTGAACCATGGCGCGACTCTCCGGCTGACAAATTGTCGGGAAACTATGTCGGGCGCGGGCCAGCGTCAAGGGAGCGCAGAATTTGCTTTTCCTTTGTTTTCAATGCTTTGAGAAAATGCTGCGCCGGTTGCCTCGGGCCGGGAGCGCGGATATGGTGCAGGCTTTGACAATTCAAGCGAATGGCCGACGGGATGACATTGCGAAACGAGATCAATACGGCGCTGAAACAGGCGATGCGCGACCGCGCCGCCGACCGTCTTTCGACGCTGCGCCTCATCAGTGCGGCGATCAAGGACAGAGATATCGCAGCGCGCGGAGAGGGCAGGGAAGGCGGGGTCGGGGACGACGAAGTGCTCGCCATCCTGTCCAAGATGGTCAAGCAGCGCCAGGAAAGCGCGCGCACCTATGAAGAGGGCGGGCGGCTCGACCTTGCGGAGCGGGAGCTTTCGGAGATCACGGTGATCGAGGAATTCCTGCCCAAACAGCTTGGCGAGAGCGAAATCGCCGCCGCGATCGACGCCGCCGTAGCCGAAACCGGGGCCAGTTCGATCCGCGACATGGGCAAGATCATGGGCGCGCTCAAGGCGAAATACACCGGGCAGATGGATTTCGGCCAGGTGGGCCCGATGGTCAAGGACCGCCTGAGCGCCCTCTGAGGGCGTCACGGGCCGCGAGATGAGGGGCGTTCCGCAAGGGGGGCTCTTTTTCGTTGCGTGACGGCGCGCGCTTCGGTGGTGGCCCCCGGCGTCCCCGGAAGACGCGACGCTCCGGAGCTGTTGGTTTTCGGGGAAGATATCTGGAGGCGAGTACCGGAATCGAACCGGTGTACACGGATTTGCAATCCGGAAAATTTCGTTGATTTAAAAGGGAAAAATTGTAAACGGACTTGTTTCGTTCAGGGTCACTTTTCAAGAGGTTACGAGGCCCAAGTAAACGGTTTTTCACCGGCTTTTCCTCTGGTGAAAAGGCAAAGAAAAACCGCTGAGGGGGCGGCCACCCACCTCAACGGCATAGAAGAATATTTCCGTCTCCAAACATATGGCATTTTCGGTCTGACCTCAACCCAATTGGCGGTGAGATCATGAGCTGGCGTATCGCAAATGAATGCGCCGAGCGCCGCTTTGGCAGCGCCGCGCGCAAGCAGATCATCATGTTCCTCGCCGACAAGGCGAGCGATGACGGCTCGGGCATCTGGTGCTCCAAGGGGACGATCCAGCGCCACACAGAGCTTAGCGAGAGCACGGTGAAGCGCACCATCATCGACTTTCTGCGCGAAGGCATTCTGATCGAGACGGGGCGGCGGCACTGCAAGAATGGCTACACCGTCATTTACCGCATCGTTCTGGAACGCGTGGCCGCGCTCGAACCCACGGCCGAGCCCGAGATTGAGACGGGGGTCACTGTGAACCCCGTCCAGCCTGAACCCGGTACGGGGTCCACGGTGAACGGGGTACGGGGTTCACGGTGGACCCCAAACCATCCTAAAACCATCCATAAACCACCTACGCGCAGGCGCGAGGCGGCGGAGGAGGTTGAAGATCTTGAAGCTGAGAAGATCTTGGCGGCCTATCCAGAGGACAGGATCCGAGACCGGCGGACCAGTCTGCTTTTGATCTCAGGGGCCGTGAAGGCCGGGGTGGAGCCCGATGACCTGAAGCGGGCGGTCAAAGCCTATGCCAAGGAAAGCGAGGGCTACACGCGCAGCAAGGTCTGTTTCTCGGACAACTGGCTCAAGATGCGCCGGTGGGAGAAGGGCCTTGCCCAGATCCAGGCCGACCGCGAGAAGGCGCGAGAGGCTGAAGCCAAGGGCCGCGCCAGCCTCGCCGACTGGATCCACGAGCGCCATCCCCTGTGCCGCCATATCACGAACCGCCAGATCGAAGACTTGATCGCGTCAGAGCTGGTAACGCCCGAACAGGTTCGCGCTGCGGGGCTGCAGGCGTGAGTGTCGTTGTGCAATTTGAGATATGCCTTTCCTTATCTCAGAAACGGCATTGTTTCTTGAGAAAAGGCTGATGATGAGGTTTCGTATATGATGCTCAGATCATACCTGCCCTTTATGGCGCGGAGATCATATTGACAATTTATGACTTAGAGGTCATATGTGGCGATAGGAGAACCGCCATGAAGCACCTCGTTCGTACATCAAAAAACTTGGGCCACGCAATTCGCGAAGCTCGGAAGGCAAAGAAACTGACCCAGAAGGAACTCGCCTCGATGAGCGGTGTCTGGCAGGAGACGATCTCCAAGATCGAGAACGGCAGCGGGGGCACCAAGCTGGAAACAGTATTCGATTTGATCGCGGCCTTGGAGCTCGAAATTACGGTGGCCGAGCGCAGCAAAGGCACATCAGACGGGCTAGAGGACATTTTCTGACATGGGCCGCAAGCGCAGCTACATACCGCTGAACGTTTTCCTGAACGCGCGGCTCGTGGGTCAATTGGTGCGTGAGCCCTCGGGCGGCGTCAGTTTCGCCTATGCCCGAGATTGGCTCGAATGGGAGCACCGGATGCCCGTGTCTTTGTCGCTGCCGTTGCAGGAGAGCCGCTACAGCGGCGCACCTGTGATGGCCGTCTTTGACAACCTGTTGCCTGACAGTGACCTCATCCGTCGAAGGGTCGCAGAACGCGTGGGGGCCGAAGGCATCGATGCCTTCAGCTTGCTGTCGCAAATCGGGCGCGATTGCATTGGTGCGCTGCAGTTTCTGCCTGATGGGCAAGAGCCCCAGCCAATGTCCGAGTTGACTGGAGAACCTGTTGACCAGGCGCAGATCGGGGCCATTTTGAGCGACCTCGACCTCGCGCCACTGGGTATCCGCCGCGAGAATGACTTCCGCATTTCTGTCGCTGGCGCGCAGGAAAAGACAGCGTTGCTTCTTAAAGATGGCCAGTGGATTGAGCCGACCGGTACGACGCCAACCACGCACATCATCAAGCCCCAAATCGGCAGACTGCCCAATGGCATGGATTTGTCTGACAGCGTTGAGAATGAATACTTGTGCCTCAAGTTAATGGAGGCGTTTGGGCTTCGGGTTGCGAATGCCGAGATGGCGCAATTCGGCGAAAAGAAAGCCTTGGTCGTTGAGCGTTTTGATCGGCGCTGGACGGCAGATGGCCGCTTGATCCGTCTGCCGCAGGAAGATTGCTGCCAAGCGCTATCTGTTGTGCCCACGCAAAAGTACCAGAACGAAGGCGGCCCCGGGATCTCGGACATCATGGATCTCTTGTTGGGGAGCGATGATCCGAACAAAGACCGGCACGATTTTTTCAAAGCGAACGTCCTGTTCTGGTTGCTGGGGGCGACCGACGGGCATGGCAAGAATTTCAGTATCAGCCTCTTGCCTGGCGGGCGTTTTCGCATGACGCCGCTCTACGACGTTCTGACGGTTCAGCCGACGGTCGACGCCCGGCAGATCGAGCGGAAATACTTCAAACTGGCCATGAACTTCGGCAACTCGAACCACTACAAGGTGGCGAATATCGTGGGCCGCCACATCGTGGAGACCGGCGTGCAATCCGGCTTGTCCCGCGCGGTCGTGCAGGGTCTGTTCGAAGAGCTGCAGGAGACCACGCACGCGATAGTGGAGGCCACGTTCAACCAGCTTCCTGCGGGTTTTCCAGACGCGTTGCTTGCTTCGATCGACGGCGCGCTGAAGGCTAGGTTGCACCTATTGAGCTGATGCTACACGGCATGGCTGAGCCCAAACAATCGGCGCAAACCATGATCAAACCGCCTTGGATGAGGCTCCCCATCTACCCAATTCGCCCCCAAAAACCAGATTTTCTGCCATGGTTTTTTCGAAGCTCAGCCATATAAGATCCATGTTCCATGACGCCTTCTGGAAGGAAGGGATCAGCAGCCTCGGCCAGCAGGGCAAGTTTTGCCAAATACTTCGCCCCATGCCCATATGCCTTGGATCGCGCCGCCTTGAGGATATCGTCCAGAAGCGCGCGATAGAGGATCGTTGCCGCCGCCTGATGCTCATGTTCCAGCGTTTCTGCAGTTTTGGGCAAGCTGTGCCAGAGGCCTCCATCCCAGTGAGCGTGATGCTGAAGGATGACCTGCGCGGCGAGGTCAAGGCGTGGCCAATCGAGATAAAACCGCAAAGCTAATTCCGGAACCTGATGAGACAGGCCATACTGCAAAGCGCTTGTCTCGGCTTCGATGTCATCAAAGTCAGGTAAGTTTTTCAGATAATCGCGCAAGATGTCGGCTGATAGTCGGCTCTCAAAGCACTGCCAGCGCAGTGCTTGAGCTGCTGATTTGTCACCCAATGCTTCCAAAATAGACGCTTCGATCTGGACCCTATTGGGGGACAGCGCGTCATCCTGTCCTTTGACGTGTGATCCAGGTTTGCGCACCCATTCCAGAGCTTCATCGGCGCGACCAGCAGCCAGCAAACGCACAGCCATACCCTGAACATCCTGTATATGTGGCTTTTTGGCGCTTTCTAGGGTAATCATCAGGTCAATATCACCGCGTGCCTCAGCAATTGTTTGGCGCATTTCTGACCACTGAGAGGTCATGGAATAATGCCAGCGATCCGTCGAAAGCTTGGCCTCTTCAAGTTTGCGCTTTGCAATCGCTGCGTCGAGGTCAGCATCCCATTGCGCCAGCGTAGATTGCGGCAGATGTGGCGCGATGGCCTTGGTCAGATCAGCCAGATAGCCGTGCGTGGTTTCGCCAAGGCGTGCCATAATTCTATCAGGCAGCAATGCAGCCTCATGGGCGCTCAGCTGTGCCGTCAATTTTCCAGCGCTTATGATCGCCAGATAGTAGACATCCTGAACATGGCCTGATGAGTCATCGACCCGTTCGAACACGCGCTCATGTGTGGCAATGAACCGTATGAAACGGTCCATCGCCATATCCGGAGCGGCCGGTGCAAGCTCGGCCTCGATTGTGTCGGTCAGGCTTTGCAGATCATCGCGAAAGGCGCGGGCTTTGTCCCATTCAATGAAGCTCTTGGCGCGTTCCAGACCCGAAAGCCGTCGGTCGATCAGCTTCGCAATGCCTTCCGGCCCGGATTTCGCGGCGAGTGCCGCTTTGACCTGACGGCGAAACCCAGCGTTGCGCTCGGCCTCATCCAGCACCAGTTGGGCAAGTTTTTGAGCGGGCAACTCGGACAGTTTTTCGATGGAAAGAGAGGGTTTTCGAGCCATGGATCAGGTCACTTCATCTTGCGAGCTAACCGGCCTTTCCAGGCGCGTGTAGGGTGCGGTTATCCTCAGAATAATTCGCGTCAATTGATAGCTTTTAATTGAGAATTTCGTAAGCAGGTTTTCCATGGTGAACGCCGTATGGGGTCTGAAGACTGTTAAAACGATCTCTTTCAACAAGCCTTGCTTCCAGATCGGTGTCACGTTTGTGGCTCGGCAGCGGATAAATCTCATGCTTGGCGAACTTAAGTGATCTCACGCCGTTTCCGTTCAGTTCGAGTGCACGCATTGCATTTGTGTGGCTATGTAAGCCTGCAGGTGCAATTGGGTGATCGGGCTGTGTTTCGTTTTGGTAACCTTAATGCGCCCAATGTTATGTTGAGATAACATAAGATGTAACTTGAGCGGGGGTGCTGGATCGTCGAGCTAAACGGAGGAAATTGACATTAATGGTATCTCAGCGTAACATTTGGGCGCTTAGTGTTGCTTGGAGGTATCATTATGGCTGTTGCGATCAAACTACCCAGAGCGGCACGTAAGGAGCTCGTGGCACTTGGGGAAAACATTCGTGTAGCGCGACTGCGCCGCAAATTGACCGCTGAGATTGTCGCGCAGCGCGCTGGCACAACGCGGCAGACCATCGCCAAGATCGAAAGCGGGAACCCCGCAGTTAAGATCGGCACTTACGTGGCCGTGTTGCAGGCGCTTGGCCTTCTGAAAGGTTGGGGGGATATCGATGATCCGGTTGGCGAGCAGATGGCACTGGATGACCTCCCGCAGCGTGCGAGACTGAAAAATGGTTGAGGTCTGGATCGACTGGAAGGGGCTGAAACAGGTCGGCACGCTTCACCGCACAGCGGGGCGCGGCCGAGAGCGGGTGTCCTTCACCTATCATGACGACTGGCTTGCCGACGAAAATGCCTTTGGGCTTTCGCCGGACATGCCTCTCGTTAAAGGGCAATTCGTGCCTGAGGCCGGGCAGGACATGCTTGCACCGCTTGGGGATTCTGCCCCCGACACCTGGGGCAGAACGGTGATGCGGCGTTTTGAGGGGCGCATGGCAGAGGCCGCAGGGCGACGTCCGAGAGTGCTGCAAGAAACCGACTACTTGCTTGGTGTGAATGATGAGACCCGTTTGGGTGCGCTGCGCTTCAGGGTTGATGGCGAGTTTCAAGCGCGCGACGGCATTGGCGTGCCTGCGCTGGTGAGCCTCGGGGATTTGCTTCATGCGTCTCAGCGCGTTCTGCGCGGGGAAGAGACCGCTGAGGACCTCCAAATGCTGTTTGCACCGGGAAGTTCTCTGGGCGGCGCTCGGCCGAAGGCCAGCATCCTTGACCAACACGGCCGCCTTTCTGTCGCCAAGTTCCCGAAAGAGACGGACACTTATTGCGTGGAACGCTGGGAGGCCGTCGCACTGGAGCTGGCAAGGCGCGCCGGAATCACGGTTTCGGACCACACGCTTGAGATGGCAGGCGACAAGCCGGTTTTCTTGTCCCATCGGTTTGACCGGAACGAGGACGGCAGGATCCCGTTCATGTCGGCCATGGCGATGCTGGGCGGCAAAGATGGCGAAAGCTACAGCTATTTGGACCTGGCCGATATTATCACCTCGGAAAGCGTCACGCCTGACCAAGACCGCGAGGAGCTCTACCGGCGGGTCGCCTTTTCCATTCTCGTGACGAACCTCGATGACCATATGCGCAATCACGGATTTCTGCGTGGGCGTGGCGGCTGGCACCTCTCACCGGCCTACGATATCAACCCTGTGCCGAACCAACCACGGGTGCTCAAGAGCTACGTTGATGACGACAATCCGGATGCCAGTATCACCCTGCACCGCGCGCAACATGAATCCTACCTTCTCGAACGCGGCGAGGCAGATCGCATCATTGCAGAAGTGGCGGAGGCTACTATGGCTTGGCGTGACGTTGCCCGTGCCTTGGGTGCTCCGGAGCGGGAGATCAGGGAGATGGCGACAGCCTTCGAGCACGAGGAAGCGGATATGGCGAGAGCGTGAACCGAGGGAACTGTTGAATTGGCTTGAGCGAAAGTTGTTTAGCTGCAGCGGGTTTTTCAGATCCTTCGCCATTGCGATGCGGGATGACGAGGCAGGTCGATTTTGGGGTGCCAAGCTCGGCCTCTCAACGTCGTGTTTCTGATTGCTGAACATAAGCGGGCAGCCGTGTCAGACGCGGGAAAAGCCCCGCTTCAACAAGAAAATTCCCCTGCGCCACCGCATTCCTCGCGAGGCAAGTTTCTCGCTGACAGCCCCTTGGTGCCAGCTTTGGTCATGTTCATCGAAACACTCAAAGTGAGGATCAAGAAATGGCTACTCAAACTCTGAAACTGAACGTCAAATCCGGCGGAAAAGACGGCAAGAACTTCTGGGACCGCTGCGGCGTCCTCTTCGTCAACACCGACGACAGCGGCAACATCACGTCGATCAACGTCAAACACAGCATGTTCCCCGACGTCGAAATGGTCGCCTTCCCGCGCCGCGATGAAGAACCGGTCACCGAATGACCTCAGTGCCAGGGCGGGTTGCCCGCCCTGGCTTTCTTCTGAGGCGATAGAACTAAGCTGTAGTTCGGCTTTCAGGTGAAATTTCGTGGGTATGGCGGATTGATTTCTACGGTATTCACTTCGCTATCGGCTGGACTGCAAGGGTGTATTCGCACCGCGTCGCCGGTGCCCTTGGGTTTCCGATCATGGTCGGCTAGGTTTTCGAGATGTGTAGGAACGCTGCTGATTTCAGATTTGTCGATGTACATCCAAGAGTACTGTTGGTCGGGGCCTGTCCTGGACGTGAAGAAGAACGGGACGGACGGCCTTTCGCAGGGCAGTCCGGACAAAATCTTGAAATCATGCTGCAACGCTTGCAGGTCCTGTATCCGCGGGTTTTTCCATCGCCGCAACTGGATGCCTACAGCTTAGTCAATGCACATTCACTGCCAAGATATCCCGAGCGCGAGGGATATGATGGGAGCACGCAGCCACGCAAACAGCACGTTCTGGCACCCGAGAACCGAGCTAGGCTCATTGCCCGTTTGCAACGCGTTCAGCCCGAAATCATCGTTTATCTGGGAAAGGCGGCACAGTTCGCCCACGAAGTGTTTGAAGCGCATATGCCTGACATAAGTGCCTACCGAACGGGGCACCCATCCACCCAAGCTTGGAATACTCCGCGCCAATATCGAGGCATGCCGAGAGAGGACAAGATTCGCCGCTGGGCTGAAGACCAGTTCGCTGCAGTTGCGTGAAGTCGGCGGACGGCCCAAAGCATGCGAAATTGGGCTGCCTCAGTTGTGAGGTCGAACTCTCGATAGGATCCCCGACGTCGAAATGGTCGCCTTCCCGCGCCGCGATGAAGATCCGGTCACGGAATGACCTGCGCGCCAGGGCGGGTTTCCCGTCCTGGCGATTTTATCATTGCGTTCGGTTCACGACCGCTATTCATCATGAGACCGCGCCAAGCCGATGGCTTCATTGAGGTGTTTCTCCATTGCAGCGGCCATTTTCGTTGATGTCTCGCGGATCCAATCATGAACCTCTGGCCAGATGTCAGGGTTAAAGCCATCGCAGGGCAGTGATGCTTCAATCCGACTAACCTTGTTCTGTGGAAGCCTGCGCCAATCAAGCGCAGCTCCAAAGTCCGCTTCAATTTCTTCTCGATGCGAATAAATGTGATCGAAGATCGCCTTGTTTTCCGCAGCAGAAGGCCTTTCGATACTTAGTTTCACAAAGGCAGCTTTCTGGGTCAGCACGATGTCGTAGTGTGTGCCAGCAACAACTGGAGATACGTTCCAGTTGTCCTTAGTTACCGTTATCGTTGGGAACACCGAGCAAGGTGCTTGCGCGAATGCCTCCTTGAGGCTGGTCCAGAATTCGCGGCGGACCTGATGGCTACGCCTTTGGGCAGTCTTCTCCGAGTTTTCCTGAATGTCTTTTGCCGCCATTCCGATCATGAAGTCAGCGGCCTCAGGCGTGGGAATAATCTGCTGAATGTCGACCATCAGCTCGTCGCCAAACGAATACGGGGTCACCTTGAAGCATTGTGCGCGAATTCCGCGGCTGAGGAGCCACAGGACCGTTGCCGTGACCTCACGCCGAAAATTGGCTGCGATAAAGATCATCCTCTGGTCATTTCCGGGGTTCAGGACGGTCTCTTCTAACTCCTCGACTTCCATGAACTCGCAGATCCGCACGGCCGCATTGCCACCGCCCGCATAGCGTTCGAGGTATTGTTGGTAGATATCGACGATCTGGGTCTTGGTCAGGCCCGAAACGTAGGCGGTGTACTTAAGCGCCTGCCACGTCACATCTCGCCCGCTGTCATCGAGTTTGTTCTCGATCACAACGAGGTTGCCGTCTTTGTCGAGCGCCAAGAGATCCAGGCGTTCGCGGGTTTCATCAAACCCGTCGAACTCCTTCTGAATGATCAGCAATTCCTCCCCGAGGGCATCAGGTTGGTTGGCCAGCCACTCCTGCAAGTGGTCACGCTCGCGCAGGTTCAAGTCAGAAAAGCGCTTCTGGGTCAGGCGGGACAAACGGTTTTGGTTCAAATCAACGCGGAACATAGGCTATCTCCAAAGCATCGCTAGGTGCCCCGAACCGCAGACATGAGCTCAGAAAAATCTGACACAACATCATACTTTACCCGGTCATTGGGGACGCTGTTCGCTATCTCCGCGAAGAACTTTCTGGCGCACTTGATTTTCTCTCGCTCCAACTCGCGGAACTTGAGAGACGGCTGTGAACCCTTTGTTTCCGCAACAAAATAGATATGCTGAACCGATTTCTCTTTAAAAGCTATCGCCCAGTCGGGGTTGTAGTCACCGACAGGCGTGGGGATAAGAAACCCCTGCGGTAGCTTCGAATAGACGACGATTTCATCGCTTGTATCCAGGTCTTCGACAAATTTGCGTTCGACCCCAGAGTCGACCACGGCATAGTCATAGATGTGGTTTCGCAACTTCCCGACGGCCTGCGTCAGATCAGTGCCACTCTGGGTCGCGGGGAAAATATCGGTGTCGTATCTGTCGGTAGTTGCATCATAGGTCAGATGCTCGATGACAGTCGTGGCTTTCTGCTCTTTGATTATGCGTGAGGCCTCGGAGATGAACTGTTCCGGATTGGCCTGGAACGTCGAGAACTTCGCAGCACTCATTCCGGTCAGGATTTTCCCGATCGTCCCACGCGTCAAGTCCGCACCTTCGGCAAGTTTGCCGATGACGTCATATGAAACAAGCGAGTGGGCAGAGCTGCTTTTTTCGCTGCGTATACCCGATTGTTTAAACGCAGCTCCGGTTCGAAGTTGGGCCTCAGTCAGCTCATCCGAAAGTTTGCCTTCGGTGACGACGTATTGCAGAGGCGAGACAACCAGATCCCGGTCCAAAGCATTGACGCAGCGTTGGACCAGATCGTTGGAGTCAAATTCAACCTGATAGACTGCTTTCCGGTTGATGCGCTGCCAAAGCTCCTGAAACTCCTTCTTTTCGAAGTTCTTGTTTCGCGGGATCGCTTTGGGCTTGCGACCATCGCCCATCATGTTCTCGAGCTGGCTTCCATTGAAGACGGTATCGATCAGCTGCAGGATCTGTTCCTGCTGGTCGAGGAGTTCATCGGGCAACGCAGCCAGCGTGCCCGCCTCACGCGCGTCATGATACGCTTGCGTGATGCCATCGTTGTCATCGATGTAGTCGTTCTTGACGAGATACCGCTCGATGCGTTTGGCCATGTCCTTGGACACAGTGGTTTCACTGCCGTTCACCGTGATCGATTTGCCCTCGAAGTATTCCGCGTTCGCCTGGCGCGGGCGCTCCGACAAATTTTCGGCGATTTCTTTCTGAAGGCCGCCGACAAAATCTTTGTAGCTTTCGCTGGCCACCACGGTCAGGACGTTGATGTCATGGACGGTTGCCGCGTGATCCATGCGGTCGCCGTTCTTGTTGACCGATATTCGAAGACCTCGGCCAACCTCCTGGCGACGCGATATGGTGTTGTCGCTGTGCTTGAGCATGCACATCACAAAGACGTTCGGGTTATCCCAGCCCTCGCGCAACGCGGAGTGGGAGAAGATGAACCGCGTCGGCTCTTCGAAGGAAAGCAGTCGCTCCTTGTCCTTGAGGATCAGGTCATAAGCCGAAACATCATTCGTTTGTCCCGCTAGTTCCCCTCGAGCTACAACTTGAGGGTCAACTTGCCGCCCTTTCTTGTCGATTGAGAAATAGCCGTTGTGGGTCGCACCGATGTCGATGCTGTCCAGATGCTTTCGGTAGGTCTCATCTTCCAAAGGCAACTCGCCAAGATACTCGGCTTTCAGCGCTTCGTATTCCTCTTCGAAGACGCGGGCATATTCACCTTTTTCATCGGTCGCGTCGTAGTCCCGATATTTCGCCACTTCGTCGATGAAGAACAGGGACAGCACCTTGATGCCTTTGGCGAACAGCTGCTTTTCGCGCTCAAAGTGGGCAGAGATTGTCTCGCGGATTTGAATGCGACGGATGTCGCGTTCGGTGATGTCGCCGCTGGCTTCACCGGCTTTCAGAACCGCTCCGTTGGTGAACTGCACTTCATCCACGCGCGCGTCGATGTCAGAGACGACGAAGTCCCGATACTGATCGAGCCCCTTGGACAGATCAAATAGGTTGCGGCCCTTCTCAACCTTGCGCAGCACCCGCTTGATGCCCGAGCCCGTCTTAACCTCCATCTCAATCCGCGCCACAGGGTCGCTTTTGGAGATCTGGATGCCTTCCAGATAGAGATACGCATTCGTGCCCGTCAGACCCTTGGCCTGAATGCCGCGCACTTCGATCTTTTTGACCAGTTTCTGGCTGAAAGAATCAACCGCATCCAGACGATGCACCTTGTTATGGATCGTCTTGTGGGTCGCGGAATAGCGCAGGATGAACAGCGGGTTGAACTTCGGCAGGGCGTTCTGCGTCGCCGTGCCTTCCATCTTCTGCGGCTCATCAAGGATCAGGATGGGGCGGTTCTTTGCAATCACGTCGATGGGTCGGCGGGACTGGAAATCATCCAGCTCTTCATAGATCCGCCGGTTGTCAGCGCCCGAGGCGTTGAACGCCTGCACGTTGATCACCATCACGTTGATGCCCGCGTCCGAGGAAAAGCTTTCCAGCTCGTGCAGCCGCTTGGAGTTGTAAATGAAGAACCGCGCCTTCTTGCCGTAGCTTTCGACAAAATGCTCTGCCGTCATTTCCAGCGACTTGGCCACGCCTTCGCGGATCGCAATCGACGGCACCATAATGATGAACTTGGACCAGCCATAACGTTTGTTCATCTCGAAGATGGACTTGATGTAGCAATAGGTCTTGCCCGTTCCGGTCTCCATCTCGATATCAAGGTTGATGGCCGCGCCGGGTTTGTAGGTGGCGGGTTTCGTGCGGCCGTTTTGATCGACAAAGTGGGTCAGGCTTTCTGACAGGGGCAGGTTCTGGCGTTGTTGCACCTTGCGGATGTTTTCCAGCACTTGGCTCGCAGGCATTGCGATGTCGGCATTGCGAAAGCCGTCTTCATCGGACCGCATTTGCGCGCGGACACCCGGATCGATGCGGTAGACTTGGCCGGAGGTGTTGGGCTGACCTTCGAAACAATCGACCACGGCTTCGACCGCCGCTGTCTGATAGGGTTGCGACTTGAACTTGATCTTCATGGGGTCAAATCGCCTTTACTTCGGTCTCGGGCGACATGGCTTTGAAGATCTGGCGCACGTTGATCTTGGTCTGGTCGTCGGCAAAGCCTGTGTCCTTGAACACGATCCGCATGGGGGCGTGGCCTGCCAGTTCTTTGACCAGATCCTCGGAAACGCCATCGTCGAAACAGGCTATCAGGGCGGTGTCGGCGACGAAGAAGACGGTTTTGCCCTGCACGGTCTCGCGACTGATGGGCAGGGTCAGGTCGACGCCCCAGTCGAGCAGGACTTGGAACAACAGATCCTCTGCCGTGCGGTCGGGTTTGATATTGTCCACGCGGGACAGAAGATCGGCCTGAGAGGTCTGATCCGGCGTGTAGAACACATCGGCCATGTTGGAGCTGTCGATCTTGAGCACGCGGAAGCCGACATCCTTGTTCCAATCGGGGTGACAGTCGCCGTCGAGGATTTTCTGACCTGCGCGGCGGATGCGTTCTTTAGTGATATCTGATATTTTTAGGAAGCCGGCCCGATATGTTTCGGAGTCTTCTGGGACATCCTCTGCAATCTGAACCGATAGGCTGTTTAGGTTCAGGCCGCTTGCTGACCCGATATCCATCGTAAAATGAGCGGTTGTTCCTGATCCAGCAAAGAAATCCATCACGGTGTCACCGTCAGTAAGCGGCACAATAGAGGACAACTCCCTCAAGAGACGGAGCGGTTTCTTGCCGCTTCGGAAATCAATTCCTCCTTCATGGCGGCAGTTTCCAAAGTCGGCTGCTAGATCGAGATATGTCACGATTGGTTTTTTCTTCAAAGAGTCGGCCTCTAGTTTTCCAGAGGGAACACCTTGGTAGTACTTTCCTTTGGTAGCACCTTCTCTCTTCGGACCTGTGAAATATCGGTAGTCGAGTCGGTCGTCTCCGATACCCCAAACCTTGTAGAGCACACCGGCCTTGTTGCACAAATCGGGT